>Ga0209281_1000010_pt1 | contig 726106 bp, 638 predicted proteins | sample MedtruBG_FD_187514 | JGI IMG/M metagenome (GOLD analysis project Ga0209281, IMG submission 187514) | Root nodule microbial communities of legume samples collected from California, USA - Medicago truncatula BG (SPAdes) (version 2) | ecosystem: Host-associated > Plants > Roots > Nodule | place... | reverse complement strand
GGTCGTGCTCTACCAACTGAGCTATTCCCGCATTGGCGTCCCCTAGGGGACTCGAACCCCTGTTACCGCCGTGAAAGGGCGGTGTCCTAGGCCACTAGACGAAGGGGACACACGTACAACATTCACTGCTTATCGCGTTTCGCTGAGTGCTTTACGCTGTAAGTGGCGCGCATTCTATGGATGGATTGGGAGGTCGTCAACCCCCAGATATAAATTTATTTAAATCAATGACTTCCCAGGGTTTGAGGGCGATTCGCCGATTTTGCTCGCCCGGTCTCTGACGTCTATATTCTGTCGCCCGCCAAGGCGCTATAGTCGCATCCGGCAAATAGTGGCAATGTGCAGCCATTGAGCCGCATTCCCTATAAACAGCACGACGCCCGTCTAATCGCGCCGCTCAGGCCTATGCGCTTAAAAGCCAAGCCACTACACTCATGACATGCGTACCCCAATAAAGAGGTCTTACCGGTGACACCACTCATGATCACCCTGCTCGTCGTAGCCGGGATCGCACTGTTGATCGCCATTGGCTACATGAACCATGTGGTGGAAAACAACAAGCTGGAAAAGGTCCGCACCAAGGTTGAACTCAACGACCGGATGCGGCGCTGTGGCGAGCTCACCGAAACCTTCCCCGGGCAATTGATGACGCCGGCCTTGAAACTGCTGCTGACGCGCCTTGAGATGAACGTCTGCCAGCGCCTGCTGAACCTGGACAAGACCAATACCGCGGTCAAGGCACGCCTGGACGAACTGACCGCATTGGCAGCACAAGGTGAATCGATCCCGGTGGGCAATCCGCCGGCACCGATCCTGACCGAAGCCAAGGCCAAGGACGTTCGCTTCCTGCTCGAAGCCCTCCACGGCCAGATCACCCGTGCCGCCCAGGACGGCTTCCTGCCGCCCAACGAAGCCAAGCGCTGGGTCCGCGAAGTGCGGCATATCCTGGTCCTGCTGCACATCGAGTTCTTCAACAACCTCGGCCAGCAAGCCTTGCAACAGGAACAACCGGGCCAGGCCCGCCTGGCGTTCGAACGCGGCGTGCAGTATCTGCGCAAACAGCAGGAGCCCCAGGTCTACGCCGAACAGCTCGACTACCTCGAAAAGCTCCTGGCCCGCGCCAACGCAATGGTCCTGGCCAGCACCAAGCCGGTCGAAGGCGAGGTCAACCAGTTGACCGAAGGCTTGAAGGAAGACGAAATGAACGACGAGTGGAAGAAGAAGAAGGTCTACGACTGAGACCTCGTCGAACCTCAGGGTGACGAGGGGATTTATCCCCGCAGGGCTGCGCGGCAGCCCTGAAATGTACGAGCGCTGCGTGCTCGACAGTGGATCCCCTCCTCGCTACGTGCTCCTCCATCGGTGAGCCAGCTATGGCGGCTCACAGCCTGAAATGCCCCACCATCCCCTTCAACTCAACCCCCAACTGCGCCAGCTCGATGCTGGAAGCGGCATTGCCTTGCATCGCCAGGGACGATTGATCGGCGCTGGCACGGATACTGGTGACGCTGCGGTTGATCTCTTCGGCCACCGAACTCTGCTGTTCGGCGGCCGCCGCGATCTGCTGGTTCATCTGCTGAATCAACGACACCGCCGCGGCAATACTGCCCAAGGCACTTTCGGTTTGCAGCGCATCGCTGACAGCCATCTTCACCAGCTCGCCGCTGCTCTGGATCTGCTGCACGGAAGCCTGGGCCGCTGAACGCAATGCGCTCACCAACCGCTCGATCTCTTCGGTGGACTGCTGCGTGCGTCTGGCCAGGGCCCGCACCTCGTCAGCCACCACCGCAAACCCCCTACCCTGCTCGCCAGCGCGTGCGGCCTCGATGGCAGCGTTGAGCGCCAGCAGGTTGGTTTGTTCGGCGACGCTCTTGATCACGCTCAGCACCGTGCCGATGTTCTGGATCTCGGCACTGAGGCTTTCGATACTGGAACTGGCCGACGTGGCCGAGTCGGCCAACTGCTCGATACGCACCATGCTCTGGCGCACCACCTGCTGACCGCTCTCGACCTTGTCATCGGCCGTCTGCGCCGCCAGGGCCGCTTCCTCGGCATTGCGGGCCACGTCATGCACCGTGGCGGTCATCTGGTTCATGGCCGTGGCAACCTGCTCGGTCTCCTCTTTCTGGCTGCTGACTTCCAGGTTGGTCTGTTCGGTCACGGCCGACAGCGATTGCGCGGAGTTGGCGAGCTGTTCGATACCCGCCTGCAAGCCGCTGACGATGCCGCTCAGCCCCGCGCCCATCTGCTGCATGGCGAGCATCAACTGGCCGATCTCATCCCGGCGCGTCACCTGCACCGTGGCGCTCAGGTCCCCCGCCGCGATCTGCTGGGCCACGCGGATGACGCTGCGCAGCGGCGCAACGATCAGCCGGGTAATGACCCAGGCGGCAATCAACCCCACCAGCAGGGCAAGGGCCGACGAGCCGATGATCAACAGCGAGTTCTTTTTCAACTCCGCCTGCATGGCATGGTCTTCGGCGGCGTAGGCCTGGTTGACCCGCTCCACCACTTGGCCGGCACGCTCGTGAAGTTCCTGGTAGACGCCTTTTTCCTTCGCCAACAGGCCGGTGTACTCGGCCAGTTGCGTGTTGAAACCGGCAATGTGCCCGGCCACCTCGTTGAGCACGGTCTGGTAGCCCGGATCCTTGACCTGGGTCTTGAGCGCCTCGGCCTGCTTCATGGCTTGCTCGGCCTGCTCGATCGGGCCTTGCCCGGCGTCCTCGCTGCCTTTGCGGCTCTGGTCCAGGCGTACGCGCGCTTCGTTCATGGCCTGCAGCATCAACCGTGACACTTCGCTGACCTGGTTGGCCTGCTCGATGAACTCGGCGCCCTCCTTGCCCTCGGAATCCTTCAGGGTGTAGGCGCCGTCGTCCGCCAGACCGGCCTGCAACACGTCCAGGTTGTTGGCGACACTGGACACCGACCAACTGGCCATTTCCAGCGCCAGGTCCTTGCTCTGGCTCAACCCGACGAATTCATCGAACGCCTTGCGGTAATCCGCCAGCGCCTGTTGCACATCGTTCATCACCGACAGGTTTTCAGGTGTCTGGGCCTTGAGCGCATCGGCCTGGGCCACCAGGCCGTCGACCCCCTTGCGCAGGGTGTCGGCCGTCTTGGGGTCGGAGCGCAAGGCGTATTCCTGCTCGAGCAAGCGCACCTTCAGCAGTTCGCTGTTGAGGGAGGACATCTGCTTGAGTCCGTCGAAACGCAGGCTGATGGTGCGCAAGGACCACACGCCAATGGCCGCGACCACGGCCGTGAGCAACAATACCAGGACAAACCCGATACCCAGTTTCTTTGCCATACCCAGGTTGGCAAAACGTCCTTGCACGGCCGAAATCATTGCGCTCAGTCCTCTGCCAGTGTGTGTTGTTCGCAGATTCGCAACGAGACGCCCTGCAACACAAGATGCTGGCGTCGGAATAATGGCAAAAAGCTACAGCCGCGTCGTTTTCAGGACACTCGAGGTCGATCCAGGGCCGCGCCCCGGAAAAACGCCAACGCCCTCGGATCACAGGCATAAGCCACATTGATCCGCAGCCACTGGCTGTCGGCGCCTGAAGGGCTGAAGGCCGTGGGCGAAGACAGCTGCACACCGAACCGTTTGGCCAGACGCTGCACTCCAGCGTAGTCGCATAACGGTGGGCGTGCCCAGATGAACAGCCCCCCGGTCGGCTTGCCGAACACCTCCCAGTCGGCCTCCTCCAGCACCTGCAACACAGCCGCCATGTCGCCCCCCAAACGCTGCCGCTGGCGCTGCACCAGCTTGCGATAGGCACCGTTGGCCAGGAGATTGGCCAGCACCGCTTCGCTGAACCGTGAAACGCCCAGGCTCGTGACCTCCTTGACCTCACTGAGCCGGGCGATGATGGGCACAGGCGCCACCACGAACCCGACTCGCAACGAACTGCTCAGGGTTTTTGAAAAACTGCCTACATAGATCACATCGGCATCCAGGGCCGCCAGGCGGGTGCGTGTCGAACCCTGGAAATCGGCGTAGACATCGTCTTCGATCACCAGCATCCCGTGTTCCCGGGCCAGCGCCAGCAAGCGTTGCGCCACCCCCAGGGACAGGCTGCTGCCGGTCGGGTTATGGCAGGCGCTGTTGACGAACAGCGCACGGGGCCGATGCGTCGCCAGCAGAGTCTGCAAAGCCTCGACGTCCGGGCCTCGAGGGGTCCTGGGCAGTTCGAGCATGTCGATGCCGTGCAGCCTCAGCAGCTCGAACAGTTTCGGGTAGCCGGGGCTCTCCACCACCACGCAACTGCCCGGCGCCAGCTGTGTCCGCACGATCAGGTCCAACGCCTGGGTAGCGCCGTGGGTGCTCAGGATAAGGTCTTGCGCGGCCTCGATATTGAGTTGCTTCAAGCGCCGGGACAGTTGCTCACGCAGGGCGGGCAAGCCCAACGACGTGCTGTAGCTGAACAGCCCCGCCATGTCGGTGCGGGTGACCTGGCGGATCGCATAGCCCAGGTCGTCGCTTTCGCGCCAGCGCTCAGGCAGCCCGCCGGCCCCCAGCTTCAGCGCCCACGCCGAGTTGTCGGCAAGGCCGCCGCGTGCCAGCGGCGGGTGTTCCGGGCAGGTTCCGTCGTTGGATGCGAGGCCGAGGGAAGGCGGTGGCGCGACGAAGAAGCTTGAGCCATGCCGAGACGCCAACACCCCTTGGGCGACCAGACGCTCACAGGCCTCGTTGACACTCGACTGGCTGAGCAGGTTCTGCCGTGCCAGTTGCCGGATAGACGGCAAGCGCGTGCCCGGTTGCACGGCGTCCTGGCGGATCCAGCCGGTCAGCGCGTCGACAATTTGCTGCACGACAGGCACCAGGGCCTGTCGGTCGATTCTCAATTCCATGAGTGACCAGACTCCTAAGCGTTTGTTTTATTTCCGGAAACAGTTAAGCACAGGCGGCCCTGCGGCGATGTACGACAAACCCGCCAAAGCAGCCGTTTCACACCCTTTGAAATACTTTGATGGACCGCGTCGGTGCTTTTTCGACCAACCAAGAAAAAGCCCGCAACCAGTGCGGGCTTTTTCCTACAAGCCAGGTGACACGTCCTCAGAACGCCGTGACACCGCCGTCCACCGCCAGGGAATGGCCGGTGGTAAAGGCCGCGCCATCGCTGCACAGGTACAGCACGGCGCTGGCAATCTCTTCGACTTTGCCGATCCGTCCCACCGGGTGCATGGCATTAGCGAAGTCAGCTTTCTTCGGGTCCGCTTCATAGGCTCGTCGGAACATGTCGGTGTCGATCACGGCCGGGCACACCGCATTCACGCGGATTTTTTTCTTGGCGTACTCGATGGCCGCCGATTTGGTCAGGCCGATCACTGCATGCTTGGAGGCCGCATAGATGCTCATTTTCGGTGCCGCACCCAGGCCCGCCACCGAGGCCGTATTGACGATGGCCCCGCCGCCCTGGGCCAGCAGCAAAGGCAACTGGTATTTCATGCACAGCCAGACGCCCTTCACGTTGACCCCTATGATGGCGTCGAACTCATCGACGGTGCCGTCGGCCAGCTTGCCCTTCTCGATCTCGATCCCGGCGTTGTTGAAGGCGTAGTCGAGACGACCGTAGGCGTGGATCACCTCATTCATCAGGTTCTGCACATCGCTTTCCTGCGTCACGTCACAACGCACGAACACCGCCTCGCCGCCCGCCTCGCGAATCGCCTGCACCGTGCCCTCGCCGCCCGCCACATCCAGGTCGGCCGCCACCACCTTCAAGCCTTGCGCGGCGAAGGCCTGGGCGGTCGCCCGGCCAATGCCTGCGGCAGCGCCCGTGACCACGGCGACCTGCCCGGAAAACGTCATGCTCATTGTCAGTTCCTCGAAGAATGCGATGTTTCGCCAGTGTAGCCACGGCCCCGTGCAGCGCGGCAGCACTATCCAGGCGCCGGTGGGTGGCTCATGGGCGCCAGTGATAACGAGCCCGGCGCCACTATCACTGCGTTGGATCGAAGTGCATTCGCTGGGCCGGCAAACCTTGCGGCAATCGTCTCGAAGGGCTATCAACAAGGCTTCATTCATCGTGAGTGCCAGCCATGACTGCCCAGACCAATCGCCAATTCCTGCTCGCCAAGCGCCCGGTGGGCGCGGCGACCCGCGAGACGTTCACTTATCAGCAAGTACCGGTCGGCGAACCGGCCGCCGGCCAGATCCTGGTGAAAAACGAATACCTGTCCCTGGACCCGGCCATGCGCGGCTGGATGAACGAGGGCAAGTCGTACATCGCGCCAGTGGGCATTGGCGAAGTGATGCGAGCCCTGGGGGTTGGCCAGGTGATTGCGTCGAACAACCCGGGGTTTGCGGTGGGGGACTACGTCAACGGCGCGCTGGGGGTGCAGGATTACTTCCTCGGCGAGCCACGGGGTTTCTACAAAGTCGATCCGAAACTGGCCCCGCTGCCGCGCTACCTGTCAGCGCTGGGCATGACCGGCATGACGGCCTATTTCGCCCTGCTGGATGTGGGCGCGCCAAAGGCCGGCGAGACGGTCGTGCTGTCGGGCGCCGCCGGTGCGGTAGGCAGCATTGCCGGGCAGATCGCCAAGCTCAAGGGCTGCCGCGTGGTGGGGATCGCCGGCGGGGCCGACAAATGCAGGTTCCTGATCGATGAACTGGGCTTCGACGGGGCCATCGACTACAAGAGCGAAGACGTCCAGGCTGGCCTCAAGCGCGAATGCCCCAAGGGCGTGGACGTGTATTTCGACAACGTCGGCGGCGACATCCTCGATGCCGTGCTCAGCCGCTTGAACCTCAAGGCCCGCGTGGTGATCTGCGGCGCCATCAGCCAGTACAACAACAAGGAAGCGGTCAAGGGCCCTGCCAACTACCTGTCGCTGCTGGTCAACCGGGCGCGCATGGAGGGCTTCGTGGTCATGGACCATGCCGCGCAGTTCGCCGCCGCCGGCCAGGAAATGGCGGGCTGGATGGCCAAGGGGCAACTCAAGAGCAAGGAAGATATCGTCGAAGGCCTGGAGACGTTTCCCGAAACCCTGACCAAACTGTTCAGCGGGGAGAACTTCGGAAAGTTGGTACTCAAGGTCTGACACAAAACACCTGATGTGGGAGCGGGCTTGCTCGCGAAGGGGCCCTGTCAGTCAACATTGATATTGACTGACATACCGCTATCGCGAGCAAGCTCGCTCCCACATCAGGGATCTTCGGTATCAGGTCAGGCCAGTTCGGCCACGACCGCCGCCAGCGCCTGGGCCGGATCGACGGCCTGGCTGATCGGACGGCCGATCACCAGGTAGTCGGAACCGGCGTCCAGCGCCTGGCGCGGGGTCAGGATACGGCGCTGGTCGTCCTGGGCGCTGCCCGCCGGGCGAATCCCCGGGGTCACCAGTTGCAGCGACGGGTGCGCGGTCTTCAGTGCATTGGCTTCCAGGGCCGAGCAGACCAAACCGTCCAGACCCGCTTTCTGGGCCAGCGCTGCCAGGCGCAGCACTTGTTCCTGAGGCTCGATGTCCAGGCCGATCCCGGCCAGGTCCTCGCGCTCCATGCTGGTCAGCACGGTTACGCCGATCAACAGCGGTTGCGGGCCACTGCGCTGGTCCAGCACTTCGCGGCAGGCCGCCATCATGCGCAGGCCGCCGGAACAGTGCACGTTGACCATCCAGACGCCCATCTCGGCCGCGGCCTTCACGGCCATGGCGGTGGTGTTGGGGATGTCGTGGAATTTCAGGTCCAGGAACACCTCGAACCCCTTGTCACGCAGGGTGCCGACGATTTCAGACGCGCAACTGGTGAACAGTTCCTTGCCGACTTTGACCCGGCAGAGCTTGGGGTCCAACTGGTCGGCCAGCTTCAGGGCGGCGTCACGGGTAGGGAAATCCAGGGCGACGATGATGGGCGTCTGGCAGGCGGACATGAGCGGGCTCTCAGGCAAGTCGAAATCGGCGCGCATTGTAGCGGAACCAGCGCCGGTGGGGGACCCGATGATCGGTAAATCTCACCGCGTCACCCCGAGCATGGACGATCCCGACCTTTGTGTCGAAGTCGATACAGGGCTGACACGCCCCCAATACGCCGGCACGCTACCGTCTGCCGCCGCACCCCGTCCTTTCAGCGCTTCACGCCTCGCGGTCCGAAGCCTATGCTGAAGCCTCAACCTTGCCGCCTCCTTTGCGATTGGCAGCTTACCTGGCAGATGATGCATCCATGCAGAACACCCCTGTTGCAAATGCCGATGATCACAAAGCGTGCGACGACGACAAGCGCTGGAACACCCGGGCGCTGATCGTCGACGACGATGTGCCGATCCGCGAACTGCTGATCGATTACCTGGCCCGCTTCGGCATACGCGCCAGCGGTGTGACCGATGGCGCGGCCATGCGCCAGGCGTTGCAGGCCGAGCACTTCGACGTGGTCGTGCTCGACCTGATGCTGCCCGGTGAAGACGGCCTGCAATTGTGCCGCTGGCTGCGGGCCGAATCGGACATCCCGATCCTGATGCTCACCGCCCGCTGCGAACCCACCGACCGCATCATCGGCCTGGAACTGGGTGCCGATGACTACATGGCAAAACCGTTCGAGCCCAGGGAGCTGGTGGCCCGTATCCAGACCATCCTGCGCCGGGTACGCGACGACCGCAGCGAACAACGGGCCAACATCCGCTTCGATAACTGGCGGCTCAACAGCGTGCTGCGCCAACTGATTTCCCTCGACGGGCTGGTGGTGCCGCTGTCCAACGCCGAGTTCCGCCTGCTATGGGTGTTCATCGAACGACCGCGCCGGGTGCTCAGCCGCGAACAACTGCTGGACGCCGCCCGTGGACGCTCCATCGAGGCGTTCGACCGCAGCATCGACCTGCTGGTCTCGCGCCTGCGCCAGAAACTGGGCGACGACCCGAAGGCCCCGCAATTGATCAAGACCGTGCGTGGCGAGGGCTATCTGTTCGACGCCCGGGACATCGGTTGATGCGGCTGCGCCTCGACTCCCTGTTCGGCCGGCTGTTTGGCGTCCTGCTGCTGGCGATTGTCCTGGCGCACCTGTTGGCCTTTGCCTGGTTTTCCGTCTACGACAAACCGCCGCCCGGACCGCCACCCGAGTTTACCCAGCATGGCGACGGCCCTCCGCCCTTCGGCCCTCCGCCCGAGCATGCCGAGCGTCCGTGGTTCGGCGGGCCGGTGGTGCCGCTGACGTTGCAGTTCGTGTTCCTGATCGTGGCCGCCTGGTATGGCGCCAAGCTGTTGACCCGGCCGATCCAGCGCCTGAGCAACGCCGCCGAACGCCTGAGCGAAGACCTCGACAGCCCGCCGCTGGCCGAGGACGGCCCACGCGAGGCGCGCCAGGCAGCCCATACGTTCAACCTGATGCAGCAACGGATTCGCGAGCAGGTGCAGCAGCGTTCACGCATGCTCGGCGCGGTGTCCCACGACCTGCGCACGCCGCTGTCGCGGCTCAAGCTGCGCCTGGAGCAGATCGACGACGTAAAGCTGCAAGGCCAGATGCGCCAGGACCTGGACGACATGATCGGCATGCTCGATGCCACCCTCACCTACCTGCATGAACAGCGCACCAGCGAAGCCTTGCAATGGATGGACGTGCAGGCCCTGGTGGAATCGCTGAGCGAAAACGCCCAGGACCAGGGCGCCGACGTACAGGCCAGTGGCGCGTGCGCGCCGCTGCACGTGCAGCCGATGGCGCTGCGCTCGTGCGTCAACAACCTGATGGACAATGCCCTGCGCTATGCGGGCCACGCCTTGATCACCCTGGACGACCAGGGCGACCGGGTGCTGATCCGGGTCATCGACCACGGCCCCGGCATTGCCCCAGACAAGCGTGAAGCGGTGTTCGAACCCTTCTATCGCCTGGAAGGCTCGCGCAACCGCAACTCCGGCGGCGTCGGCCTGGGCATGACCATCGCTCGGGAAGCCGCCGAACGCCTCGGCGGGCAGTTGAACCTGGAAGAAACACCGGGCGGCGGATTGACGGCCGTCATCCACCTGCCACGCACCTGAGCCCCCAGTTCCCACAGGGTTCAAGGGTGAGCCGGGGCTGTGTATGGCCTGCGATACAAACCCCACACACCCACGACAACTGGCCCGCCGACGCTGCTTGAGCCGGTGCACCCGCCGGCAACACCAGCCCAAGGAGAGTGCCCATGATCGGCAGCGTCAGCGCCAGCAATTACGCGTCATACACCAGCACCAGCAATACCTCGACCCACAGTGCCCACGGCCAGTCATTCCAGAAGGAACTGCTTGGCCGGCTCGACAGCAACGACGACGGTTCGATCGACCAGGATGAACTGAGCAGCGCCCTGTCGCAAAAAAGCGACGACGGTATCCTGGTCAGCCTGAGCGACAACTTCGACGACCTGGACAGTGACGGCAGCGGTGACTTGAGCAGCGAGGAAATGGCGGCGATGGCCCCGCCACCACCGCCACCGCGGAGCCAGGCGCCCGATACCGAACTGGCCGATGCGTTGCTCAGCGCCCTGGACACCGACGGTGACGGCGTGGTCAGCAGCGACGAATTGAGCAGCGGTCTGGCCAGTGCCGGCAGCAATGCCGACAGCCAACAGGTGTTCTCGGCCCTGGACAAGAATGAGGACGGCACCGTCAGCGCCGACGAACTCGCCGCCAGCCTCGCCCCACCGCCGCCCCCTCAACAGGCCTCCAGCGACGAGCTGTTCAGCCAGCTCGATGCCGATGACGACGGCAGCATCACCGCCAGCGAACTGACCAGCGCCTTGCAGGCGAACCGCGACAGCGACAGCACCACCGACCAGGACAGTGCCAGCGAGGCCTTGGGCAGGATGATCGCCAACCTCAGCCGGCAGTACTCGCTGGACAGCGTCGCGACCGTGGGCAAGCACCTGAACGTGGCGACCTGAGACGACGGCGAACCTGGCGGCGAGGGCGTCAGGCTACGCGTCGACCTCAGGGCTTAGAAGACTCCGTGGCGAGGGCGCCGGCGCCCGCTGGGCCGCCCGATTCGCCACGGTTTTGGGTTCCGGAAGGTGCTGTTCAAGCTAGCGTGCCTGGCTTTTGCTCCAGTCCGTCAACAGGCTGTACGCCACCGCCAGCAAGGTCGGGCCGATGAACAGGCCGATGAAGCCGAAGGCAATCAACCCGCCGAACACGCCCAGCAGCACGATGACCAACGGCAGGTTCCCGCCCCGGCTGATCAGGTAGGGCTTGAGCACGTTGTCCACGCCGCTGATGATGAACGTGCCCCAGATGCCGAGGAACACCGCCATCCCGTACTCGCCTTTCCACGCCAGCCAGGCCGTGGCCGGAATCCAGACCAGCGGCGGGCCCATGGGGATCAGGCTGAGCAGGAACGTGACGATCCCCAGCACCAGCGCGCCCGGCACGCCAGCGATCAGGAAGCCGATCAAGGCCAGCAGGGCCTGGGCCGCCGCAGTGCCGATCACGCCATTGACCACCCGTTGTACCGTCCCGGCCACCAACTCGATGTAGTAACCGGCGCGGTCGCCGATCAGGCGCTCCAGCAATCCATGGACGAACGCCGCAAGGCGCGGGCCATCGCGATAGAAGAAAAATACGAACACGATGCTCAGGGTCAGTTCGAGCATGCCGCCACCAATCTGCTTGCTGCGGGCCAACAACCAGTTGCCGACCTGTCCCAGGTACGGCTTGAGGGTGACCATCATCGCCGCGCCCTGCTGGTCGATGCTGTTCCAGATCGCCACCAGCCGCCCACCCACCAGCGGCAAGCCGCCCAGCCAGGCCGGTGCGTCGGGCAGGCCATCGACCTGCACATCGCGGATGAACGCCGTGGCATCGCGCACATGATCGGCCAGGTTGAACCCCAGCCACACCAGCGGCCCCGCCACCAACAGCATCCACCCCACCGTCAACAGCCCCGCCGCGAGGGACTCGCGACCATTGACCCAGCGGGTCAGCAGGCGCATCAACGGCCAACTGGCAAACGCCAGCACCGCCCCCCAGAACAGCGCCGACCAGAACGGCGCCATCACCCAGAGGCTTGCGCCGAACAACACCAGGAGCAGAATCTGCACCAACAGCCGATCGTTATTGAGCATGTAAGGTCTCGAAAAATGTCCAGGGCGGGCCACGGCGTGAGGCCCGCGACCCGCCACAGCTTATCGCAGCAGTTCCAGATGCAGGCCCGGCGCGTCGCCACTGGCGGCTTCCAGGCGCGCGGCCCGCACCCCCTGGCCCGCCAGCGCCTGCCGCCACTCTTCGGCCCGAGGGCCGGCAATACTGACCCGCAGCCCCGTATCCAGGTTCAATGCCCGGGACAACAGGCGCAGCCAGGTATCGTCCGGCTCACCGCCAAGGCGCGGCAAGTCGAGCACCCCGGTGTCCTTGAGCTGGCGCAGCAGGGTCGCCGAGGTGGGCAGCAAATCCCCCAGCGCGGCATTCGCCGCAAACTGTTCGACGTGCAGGTAGGCCTTGCGATTGCCGCGGGTGATGCCATAGAGCGCAATCAAGGTGTTGTCCGCCGGGGGCGCCAGGCGCAACAGCAGGTAGGCCTGGCCGTTGTCGGCACCGTAGAGCTTGGCGTTGCCGAAGACCTCGTTGGCCCACAGGCTGCTTTCTCCGCAATCGCGGGCCTGGCACCAGAACAACAGCTCGGCACCCTGCTTCTGCAACGCTTCGCGCGCCGCCGTGAAGGCCTGGGTCGCGGAATGTTCGGGCGGCAGTTCGTAGGTGACCGAGGTCACGTTGCCCCGGGCGTCGACCTGGCCGTCGAAACGCAACTGGCCACTGATTCGGCGGATCGAGCCCATGGGATAGACGCGTTCCAGGTCATTGGTTTGCCGGTAATCGACGATCTGGGCATCGGGCATGCGTGGCACGCCCTCCAGGTCGCGACTGCCCGGCACATCGGCAGCGAACGATGCCGGGCTGAAGCAGGCCAGCGCCAGCAGGACGAGTGAATGGACGGATGATTTCATCGGATCGACGTGGCCTGGAGCGCCCGGACGCGACAAGCGTCGTCGGTGCACCACGGGGCGGGTAAGCAGCGGTCTGTCATGGTTGTCTCCCTTTCAACCCGCCCAGCCTCGACAGTTGCCCGGCGCAAGTCAAGAAACGCTGAAGAACCGATTGAAACAGTCTGCTACAAGCGCGGCGCCGCCTTCGTCATTCAGGTGCAAATGATGGCCGCCCGGCAACTGCTCATGACTGAAGGGTAGACGCTCCAGCAACTCCGGGTGCCGCGCCAGCATGCCGTCGGCCGCCACCACCAGGTGCGCGGGACAGGCGACCCGTGCCACGAACGCCATGGCCTGCTCGTCGGTCAGGCGCAGCGGCGATGGCAAGGTCAGGCGGTTGTCGGTGCGCCACGTGTAGCCACCAGGCACCGGCATCAGTCCGCGCTGGGCCAGCAGCTCGGCCGCCTCGCGACTGACCGCCACCAGGCCTTTCATGCGTGCCTCGATGGCCCGGTCGAGGGTTTTGTAGACCGGTTTGCGTTTGTGCTGCAAATCCATTTGCGCTTGCAGGGCCATGCCCATGCGTTCGGCCGCGCCATCGCCCTGGGCGGTGGGCGGGATGACGCCGTCGATCAGCCCCAGGTGCGTCACCCGCTCCGGCAAGGCGCCGGCCAGCACCAGCGAAACAATGGCGCCCATGGAGTGCCCCAACAGGGCGAAACGTTTCAAGCCCAGTTGTTCGGCGACGTGCAGCACGTCATGGGCATAGTCCCAGAGCGCGTAACCGGCACCGGCCGGCCGATGCCCGGAATGACCATGGCCGGCCATGTCCAGGGCGATGACCCGCAAGCCCGCCAGCCGCGGGGCCAGCCGGGCGAAACTGTTGGCATTGTCCAGCCAGCCGTGCAGGGCGATCACCGGACGGCCCTCTTCCGGGCCGAACAGGTGGGCTGCCAACTCGATATGCGGCAGGCTCAGGCGGACCTCTTCGACCGTGCTCATGGGCGATGCCCCTGCCAACGCTGGAACAGGTCCTTGAGCAGGTTGGCCGTGTCTTGCGGCCGCTCCAGGGGGAACATATGGCCGCCGGGCATGCTCAGGGCTTCGCCATGGGGCATGCGCCGCACCGATCGAGTGTGATGGCGCATCACCACGCGACTCTGCCGGCCACGCACCACTGCCAGCGGCACCTGGAGCGTGCGGGGCCGGCCCGGGCTGGTGTGCGGCACGCCGCGATAGATGCTGATTTCCGTGGCCGGGTCGAAGCGCAGCCGCAAGCGGTCGCCCACCGGCTGCAGGCCGTGTTGCAGGTAAGCGTCAAAGCAATCCGGGTCGAAGCCGCGGAACAGCGTCTTGCCGGCGAAATACTGCCGCGCCGAGGCCAGGTCGGCGAACTCCTCGCGCCGGCCCAGGGTCCGGCCGGCTGGGGTCAGGCGATCGATGAAGCCCAGGCGCTTGGCGGCCAGGATCACCCACCGGTCGGTGCGGGTCAGCACCGGCGAATCGAGCATGACCACGCCTCGGTACAAGTGCGGGCATCGCAACGCCGCGTGCAGGTGCAGCACGCCACCCAGAGAATGGCCGACACCCCATACCGGCGCCGGTTGGCGTTCCAGGTGATGGATCAATTCGTCCACCAGGTTGTGCCAGTTGTCGTCCACCGGAAAGCGCGGATCGTGGCCGTGCAGCTCCAGGTGCGCGACCTCGTACTGCGGCGCCAGCGCGGCGAACAGCTTGCCGTAGGTGGCCGAGGGGAAACCGTTGGCGTGGGCGAAAAATACCTGTTGCGACATGACAGCCGATCCATTGGGGGAACTGGCACCGATTTTGCGCACAAGCCACCGACGCGGCAATGACCGTAACTGCCAGGAATGATGACAGTCGAGCTTGGGCTATAGACAGAAGCTGCAAGCCTCAAGTTGATAGCTTGCAGCTCCCAGCGCTTCACCGCGCCGGCGGTTGCTCGCCGAGCGGCACCACCGCCATGGTCAGGCGCGATACGCAGTTGAGCTTGCCGTCGTCGTTGGTCAAGCGGATGTCCCAGACCTGCGTGGTGCGGCCCAGGTGGACCATCCGTGCCGTGGCGGTGACCCGTCCGCTGCGCACGCCACGCAGGTGGTTGGCGTTGATCTCCAGGCCCACGCAGTAGAACTTGCTGGTGTCCACGCACAGGTAAGCGGCCATGGACCCGACCGTCTCGGCCAACACCACCGACGCGCCGCCATGCAGCAGGCCGAAGGGTTGGTGGGTGCGGTGATCGACCACCATGCTCGCGGTCAGGGACTCGTCGTCGAACGACTCGAAACGAATGTCGAGCACTTCGCTGATGGTGTTTTTACCGGCGGCGTTGAGTTGTTCGAGGTTGGGGGTGTTGCGCCACAGACTCATCGTGTTCATTCCTTTATCGTTGTTATTGTGGCCGCTTGCATTTCGTACACAGCCTAGGGGTGCCGCAGGGCCTTGAGCGTCATCGCCCCGGCCAGCGGCAGGTCGCCTTCCAGTTCGGCCAGGCCGGCGGTCTGCACCTGTTCGGGTTGTTGCAGGTGGCCGTGTTGCAGCAGGCCCAGCAGGCTGCCCACCAGCGGGTTGTGGCTGACCAGCAGCACCGGGGCCTGGTCCGCCAGGTGTTCCAAAACCTTTTGCGGCCGTGTCTCCGGCGTGAGCCAGTTGACCGTGATCAGCTGCGGCTCGAACCCCAGCGCTTGGCGCACCAATTGCGCGGTCTGCTGGGCACGCCGGTACGGGCTGACGTAAATGGCCGCCAACGGCTGGCCGATCAGGTGCGCGGCACTGTGCAGCACTTGCTCGCGCCCGTGTTCGGTCAGGGCCCGCTCGGGATCGGGACAGTTGCCGTAGGGCTCGGCCTCGCCATGACGCAATACCCAGAGTTTCATAGCTTGGGCTCTTCGTCCCGGACCGGATGCGCGGCCGGCGTCACGACGTGCGGCGCTTCACCTTCGGGCGTGCGCGGAGTGGGCCAATCGGCGAACGGCCATGGCTTCTGGTCGCTGTGGAAAGTGCCAAAACGGCCGATCTGCGCCAGGAACTGGCTCAGGCTGTCACCGAAATTCATCAGGCTGGCGCTGGGCGCGCCGTAGATCAGCCGATAGATCAACTGCACCAGCACCACGGCGCCCAGGATGAACTGCGCCACCTGCCAGACCAGCAGGTAGATCACCATCCACAGCACACGCAGCAGGATGGATTCGTATTGGGGTTGTCCTTTCGGATCGTTCATGGCTCGCTCCTGCTTGCGGTCAAAAGACTCAGTTGAAACCGCTGGTGGAAATGAAATCGACGTCGGTCTTCGGCTCGCCGCGCATCAGCAATTCGATCACCTGTTCCAGCGTACGCCCCTCGAACAGAATTGCATGCAACCCGGCCACCAGCGGCATGTACACCCCGGCCTCCTGGGCCTTGGCCTTGAGCACCTTGAGGGTGTTGACCCCCTCGGCCACTTCGCCCAGGCGCGAGACGGCTTCTTCAAGGCTCAGGCCCTGGCCAAGGGCAAACCCGACCTGATAGTTGCGGCTCTTGGGTGACGAACAGGTGACGATCAGATCGCCGACCCCGGCCAAGCCCAAAAACGTCATCGGGTTGGCGCCCTGGCTGACGGCAAAGCGGGTCATTTCCGCCAGCGCCCGGGTGATCAGCATGCTCTTGGTGTTCTCGCCCATGCCCAGCGCCACCGCCATGCCGGCGATGATCGCATAGACGTTCTTCAGCGCCCCGCCCAGCTCCACGCCAAAGCGATCGGCACTGGCATAGACGCGAAAGGTGCGGCCATGGAGCGCAGCCTGGACCTGCTGGCACAGCGCTTCGTCTTCACTGGCCACCACCGTCGCGGTGAGCGCGTGTTCGGCGATCTCGCGCGCCAGGTTCGGCCCGGAAATCACCCCGATGCGGGCCTTGGGGGCGATGTCTTCGAGAATCTCGCTCATCAGCTTGAACGTCTGCGCCTCGATGCCCTTGGTCAGGCTCACCAACGACTTGCCGCTCAGGCGTTCAGCGTGGGGCGCCAGGACCGCGCGCAAGGCGCTGGACGGCAAGGCGACGAAAAACAGCTCGCTGTCGTCGAGGGTCGCCTGCAAGTCGGTGACCGGTTCCACTTCCGGGCGGATCTTGATGCCCTTGAGGTAACGCGGGTTCTCGCGGTTGACCCGGATGGCCTCGGCCTGCTCCGGGTCACGCATCCATTGGCGCACCGGGTGGCCATTCTCGGCCAGCAGGTTGGCCACGGCGGTTCCGAAGCTCCCGCCTCCCAGGACCGCAATCGGGCGCTGATCAGTCATATGCAATCCGTTCATCCATACCAAGTGGCAATGCGGGGCATTATACGGAGCGGCCGCAGCGCGACCAGCCCCGGCAACAATTACCGACGACTGTAGGAAGCTGACCATCAATTCCTAGGAAAATGCTGTCAACGTGAATGGAAAAGTCGTTCAGCTCAGTTACCATGCGCGCCATTCTCCTATTATCAAAGGCTGCACCGTGCCCGTTGGCCCTTCCCGCTCCGGTTCGACCCTGCTATTGGCGCTGATCATCAGCCCGCCAGTGCTGGGCGACGACCTGTTCGTGGACAGCCAGCCCCTGCCCCAGGTGCTGACGGCCACCCGGCTCAAGCAATCGCCGGCGGCCGTGCCCGGCAGCATGACCGTGCTCGACAGCGAATTGATCAAGGCCAGCGGCGCCCGCGATATCAGCGAGCTGCTGCGGCTGGTGCCGGGCATGATGGTCGGCAACATCAGCGGCAACCAGGCCGCCGTGAACTACCACGGCACCAACGCCAGCGAAGCCCGGCGCATGCAGGTGCTGATCGACGGCCGCTCGGTGTACCGCGCCGGCCTGGCCACCGTGGACTGGAGCGACATTCCGGTGGCCATGGAAGACATCGAGCGGATCGAAGTCTTCCGGGGGCCCAACACCGTCAGCTACGGCGCCAACGCGCTGATGGCCGTGGTCAACATCATCACCCGCGCCCCGGCCGACAGCCACGGCACCCGCCTGAAGATCACGCGCGGCCAGCGCGGCATCAGCGACTGGTACGCCAGCCAGGGCAGCGGTTGGGAAGGCGGCGACCTGCGCCTGTCGTTGTCCGGCCAGGAAGACGACGGCTTCGACAGTGACCGCAACGGGGCCGACTACCGCGACAGCCGTCGCCTGGAGCGCTTCAACCTGTCGGTCAGCCAGACCCTGGACGAACGACAGAGCATCGACTGGCAATTGAACGCCAAGGACGGCACCAACCAGCGGCCCTACACCTACCACCCGGTGTTTGCCGGGATCACCGCCGCTGGGGATAACTCCGACGTCATCGCCAAGGACTACGCCGGTTCGCTGCGCTGGAACCTCGACTTGGACCCCGACCACAGCCTTTATGTACAAGGCTCGATCCAGCACTGGGATCGCCAGCAGACCTGGCGGGCCTGTGACGCCGAAGTCTCCTTCAGCCCGCAACTGACCGACCTGTGGCAGCTCAACCCCAACTACGCCGAGAAGCTGGCGCGCAACATGCCGTCCTTCACCCGCACCGGCGCGCCACCCGGCGGCACGCCGCAGGAACAGGCACTGGCCAACCAGGTGATCGACCAGTGGCGCAACGGCGCCTCGCAAACCCTGTGCGGGGACATCGACCAGAGCACCCGTGAATCGCGCTACGACCTGGAAATCCAGGACACCCTGAGCCTGTCCGACAGCCTGCGACTGGTGACCGGGGCGAATTACCGCTACGACCGGGCCGACTCCGAGACGTACTTCAACGGCACGCTGGACGACACCACCTGGCGCCTGTTCGGCCAACTCGAATGGCGGGCCAGCGAACACTGGCTGCTGCAGGGCGGCGCCATGTTCGAGGACGCGCGCCTGACCGGCAGCTCGCTGACGCCCCGGGTGGCCGTCAACTACCTGATCACCCCGCGCCATGGCCTGCGCGCGGTCTACTCCGAAGCCGTGCGCTCGCCGGACATGTTCGAGAACAACGTCAACTGGAGCTACCAGGTCACCAATCTGCAGCCGTCCGCCTTCGGCCAGCGCAGCGCCCGCTATTTCGTCGTGACCCGTGGCCCGGGCAACCTGGAACAGGAACACATGCGTTCCCGGGAGCTGGGCTACAACGGCTATTTCATGGACCTGGGCCTGACTGTCGACGTCAAGCTGTTCCACGACGAAATCACCGGCATGATCAGCGAACCGCTGCGCAACAACCAATACATCGCCAGCAACAGCAACCAGTCACAGTTCTCCGGGGCTGAAACCCAGTTCGACTGGCGCATGACCGGCGCCGACCGCCTGCGCCTGACCTACGCCTACGTCGACGCCCAGGCGAGCAACCCCCTCGATGAGCAACTGACCGCCCGCAACAGCGGTTCGGCCGGCTGGCTGCGGGACTGGGGCCAGGGCTGGAACAGCGCGGTGTTCTATTACGCCGCCAACGCCCTGGACGGCTACCGCTTCGAACGGGTCGACACGCGGGTCGCCCGGCGCATTCCCCTGGGCAAGGCCAGCCTGGAATTGGCGGGCACCCTGCAACAGCGCCTGGACGACGAACCGACCACGTTCGTCGACAACCGCTACGATTCCCGCCATGTGCTGTATTTCAGCGCAGAGTTGTCCTTCTAAATGTGCCGGGCCCCTGCACGAAGGACGCCATTGCGTGGCTGCCGAAGGCTGGCGCTGGGGCTGTTGCTCATGGTCGGGCTGACGGCGATCCAGGCCCGGGCCGCCGAAATCGTGCTCACCGGCGCCGAGGACAGCCCCGGCGTGCAGTCCTTTACCCAGGCCCTGAAAGCCCTGCGTCCGGAAGACAGTGTGCGATTCACGCCGCTGGCCAGCCTGCCGACGCCCGATAAGCTGCCCGCCAATGTCCGCCTGGTCCTGCTCGACCTGCCCAGCCTGGACTGGCGCCTGCAAGACACCCGCGGGCCGGCCACACTGGTTCTGCGCATCAGCCGGCTGCAAGCCCGCGACCGCCTGGGCGAGGCAACGCCCAATCACCTGAGCCTGCTATGGAGCGACCCGCCGGTGGCGCGGCAGTTGCGCCTGATCCGCGCGATCCTGCCGCAGTTGCGTCGGGTCGGCGTGCTGTACGACGGGCACAGCGAGTTTTTGCTCAACGACATCCGCCAGGCCGCCGCGCCGCTGGGCCTGGAAATCGTCACCGAACGCTGGGACGACACCGCTGACAGCCGCCCCCTGCAAAACCTGCTGGGCCAGAGCGACGTGCTGCTGGGCCTCGACGACCCCGACCTGTACAACCCCAAGACCGTGAAAAACCTGTTGCTCAGCAGCTACGCCCGGCAACGACCGTTGATCGGCCCCAGCGCCGCCTTCGTCAAGGCCGGCAGCCTGGCGAGCACCTACAGCGACCAGGACGACTGGCTGGCGATCCTCGACGAACTGCTCGATCGCCCCGCCACGACTTGGCCGCGCACGTTGTACCCGGCCCGTTTCAAAGTCCTGGGCAACCGCCAGGTCACCCGCTCGCTGGGGATCGAACCGATTGATGCCGAATCCGTCGCTGCAACGTTGGCCGAAGGAGAACACCGCCCATGACCTTGCGTCGCCGTTGGGACATCAACACCCGCACCCAGCTCATCGCCCTCGGCCCGGCGTTGCTGCTGACCGTCCTGTTGATCAGCTTCTTCACCTTCGTGCGGATCCAGGACTTGCGCCAGGAACTCAATCACACCGGGCAACTGATCGCCAACCAACTGGCGCCGGCCACGGAGTATGGCGTCATTTCCGGTAACAACGATGTCCTCGAAAGCTTGCTCACGGCGACCCTGGCGACGCCCCACGTGCGCTTTCTCGAAGTGCAGGACAGCACCGGCAAGGTGCTGGTGTACGTCGAACAGCCCGAGCAGGCTCGCAGCCACTCCCAGCAGATCGAGGTCTTCCAGTCCCCGGTGCGCCTGCAACGCATCACCCTGAACAATGACTTCCTGCAGGGCAACAGCACATCCGTCGAGGCGCCGGTGGAGGATTACCTGGGCCGAGTGATCGTCGGCATGTCCAGCGACGCCTTCAGCCAGCGGCAACAGGAGATCCTGTTCAAGGCGGCGATCCTGGCGCTGTTCGCCCTGCTGTTCACCTTCCTGGTGGCACGCCGCCTGGCGACCGACCTGTCGCAGCCGATCCGTGACATCGGCAACGCGGTCAAAGCCATCCAGCAAGGGGACTACAGCACCCCGCTGCCCGTCGTCGACGACGCGGAACTGGGGGCCTTGTCACGGCACATCAACAACCTGGCCGACGGCCTGGAGCAAGCCAGCCGGGAACAGCACCAGACCATCGCGCAACTGATCCAGACCCGTGAGGAAGCGGAAAAAGCCAACAGCGCCAAGTCCGAGTTCCTGGCGATGATGAGCCATGAATTGCGCACGCCCATGAACGGCGTGCTGGGCATGCTGCAACTGTTGGAAACCACCCGCCTGAGCGACGAGCAGCACGAGTACACGACCCTGGCGTCGGAGTCCACCGAGCACCTGCTCAAGGTGATCAACGACATCCTCGACTTCTCGCGCATCGAACGCTCGGCCCTGGAACTGGAACACATTGCGTTCAACCTGGCGGAACTGGTGGGCAGTTGCGCCCAGTCGTTCCAGCACAGCGCCGCACAACGCCAGCTGGGCCTGGAGTTGCTGATTCCCGAGGACATGCAGGCCTTGCAGGTCCAGGGCGATCCGACGCGCATACGCCAGATCCTGGTGAACCTGATCGGCAATGCCCTGAAGTTCACCGAGCAAGGCCAAGTGACCGTGCAATGCCAGTGGCAGGCCCTCGACCACGAGCTGCTGTGGTTCACCTGCACCGTGCGCGACAGCGGCATCGGGATTGCCGCCGAGACCCTGGAGCGCATGTTCGACGCCTTCCAGCAGGCCGACAGCTCGATTTCCCGGCGCTACGGCGGCACCGGCCTCGGTCTGCCGATCGCCCGCACCCTGGCCGAACGCATGGGCGGGACGCTGCGCGCCCAGAGCGAGGAAGGCCACGGCTCGGTGTTCACCCTGGAGATCCCGCTGGCGCTGTCGCGGCAGACGCCGCCGGTGCTGGCGGCGCAGCAGCCGGCCGACAAAGGCGACGGCGCGGGCCGCAACATCCTGCTGGTGGAGGACAACCCGGTGAACCAGACCGTCACCCAGGCCATGCTGCGCAGCCTGGGCTTCACCGTCAGTGTCGCCACCGACGGCGCCCAGGCCGTGCGCAGTGCCGAAAGCCAGGCATTCGAGGCGATCCTCATGGATTGCCGGCTGCCGATCATCGATGGCTACGAGGCCACGCGCCAGATCCGCCGGTTGCCGGGGCGCGACGCAGTACCGATCATCGCCCTGACCGCCAACGCCTTGCAGGGCGACCGCGAAGCCTGCCTGGCCGCCGGCATGAACGACTACCTGGCCAAGCCGTTCAAACGGATTGACCTGCAGCAGATTCTGCAGCGCTGGGTGGGCTAGGACCATCTGCGACTGGCGTGAAAGGCGAAAGTGCGGCAGTCTTAGGCACCCGAACATGCCTCGATTGGGGCTTGAATAAAAATTTCAGTGCACAGGTGTACATTCATTTCCCGTGTGCTGTGACTTTCACTACAACGCAATAGTCTATGAGTAGGCTGTCGATTCGAGGCATGACCGCTTCGATCGACCGGGAAGATTTGCCCCACCCTGCCGCAGGGGACTATTGAGGAGCTCGCATGACCAAACAAAACGCCTTTACCCGGGAAGATCTGCTGCGCTGCAGTCGCGGTGAGCTGTTCGGCCCAGGTAACGCGCAACTGCCCGCCCCGAACATGCTGATGGTGGATCGCATCACCCATATCAGCGAAGAGGGTGGCAAGTACGGCAAAGGTGAATTGGTCGCCGAGCTGGATATCACTCCGGACCTGTGGTTCTTCGCCTGCCATTTCGAAGGCGATCCGGTGATGCCGGGCTGCCTGGGCCTCGATGCCATGTGGCAACTGGTCGGTTTCTTCCTCGGCTGGCAGGGTCTGCCGGGCCGTGGTCGCGCCCTGGGTTCGGGCGAAGTGAAGTTCTTTGGTCAGGTCCTGCCGACCGCGAAGAAAATCACCTATAACATTCATATCAAACGCGTCCTCAAGGGCAAGCTGAACATGGCCATTGCCGATGGTTCGGTGGCCGTGGACGGGCGCGAGATCTACACCGCCGAAGGCCTCCGGGTTGGCGTTTTCACCTCCACTGACAACTTCTAAGGGTTATCCGCATGCGCCGCGTCGTTATCACTGGTCTGGGCATCGTTTCGTGCCTGGGCAATGACAAAGAGACCGTCACCGCTAACCTGCGTGCAAGTCGCCCTGGCATCCGGTTCAACCCGGAATACGCCGAAATGGGTCTGCGTAGCCAGGTTTCCGGCTCCATTGACCTCAATCTCGAAGAACTGATCGATCGCAAGATCTACCGTTTCGTCGGCCACGCGGCGGCCTACGCCTACCTGGCCATGAAGGACGCCATCGCTGACTCCGGACTGACCGACGAGCAGGTGTCCAACGTGCGTACCGGCCTGATCGCCGGCTCCGGCGGTGCATCGACCCTGAACCAGATGGAAGCGCTGGACATCCTGCGCGAAAAAGGCGTCAAGCGCGTGGGCCCGTACCGCGTCACCCGCACCATGGGCAGCACCGTTTCGGCGTGCCTGGCCACCCCGTTCAAGATCAAGGGCCTGAACTACTCGATCTCCTCGGCCTGCGCCACCAGTGCCCACTGCATCGGCACCGCCATGGAGCAGATCCAGATGGGCAAGCAGGACATCGTGTTCGCCGGCGGCGGTGAAGAAGAACATTGGAGCCAGTCGTTCCTGTTCGACGCCATGGGCGCCCTGTCCAGCCAGTACAACGACACGCCGGACAAAGCCTCCCGCGCCTACGACGCCAAGCGTGACGGTTTCGTCATCGCCGGCGGTGGCGGCATGGTGGTGGTCGAGGAGCTGGAACACGCCCTGGCCCGTGGCGCGAAGATCTACGCCGAAATCGTGGGCTACGGCGCCACGTCCGACGGCTACGACATGGTCGCGCCAAGCGGTGAAGGCGCCATCCGCTGCATGCAGATGGCCATGTCCACCGTAGACACGCCAATCGACTACCTGAACACCCACGGCACCTCGACCCCGGTCGGCGACGTCGCGGAAATGAAAGGTGTGCGCGAAGTGTTCGGCGACAAGGCCCCGGCCATCAGCTCCACCAAGAGCCTGTCGGGTCACTCCCTGGGCGCCGCTGGCGTTCACGAAGCGATCTACTGCCTGCTGATGATGGAAGGCAAATTCATGGCCGGCTCGGCCAACATCGACGAACTGGATCCGGAAGTGGCCGACATGCCAATCCTGACCAAGACGCGCGAAGACGCCACCATCGACACCGTGATGAGCAACAGCTTCGGCTTCGGCGGCACCAACGCCACCCTGGTCCTCAAGCGCTGGCAGGGCAAGTAAGCCCCACCGCTACATCACACAGGAAAACGCCCCGACTGGTTCGGGGCGTTTTTTTATGCCGGCTGAACGCAGCGCAGTCCCGCTGTGGGAAGGGTGCATTCACAGCGATTCCCTGTGGGAGCGGGCTTGCTCGCGAAGGCGGTGCATCAGCTACAGACAGGCTGGCTGACACTCCGCCTTCGCGAGCAAGCCCGCTCCCACACTCCAATAGATGAATGGGTATCAGCGCACCACGAACCGCTGCTGCGTCAACAAGCGATCCCCTTGGAACACCATGAACCGCCACTCCCCCGGCACCACCTCATGGCTTTCGGTGAACTCATAGGCCATGACATCCTGTGGCGCACCAGGCACCAGCTTCTGCACGACTTCGAATTTGTCGTGACGCACGCCATCGGGGGTGCGGATCCCCGGAGTGAAGTACAGGAGCGTCAATGGCTGGTCATCCGCGACCTTGCCCGCCAACTGGTAACGCATGCCGAACTTGGTGCCCAGCTTGGCCGGTACGCTCTCGGTCTGGCGGATCTGCTCGTTGCTGCGACGCAGGACCCGCTCCCCCGATTGCAGTTCGGCCTTGGGCCCTTCGAACACGCCGTATTCCACCGGGCCTTCGACACGGACTTCGGCCTGCGCCAGGCCGCAGGTCAACAACAGCGCGACCAGTGCGCTTGAACGGGTGAGGTGCATAGTGCGCTCCTTGATTGAGATGAGCGCGAGGGTATGACGCCGTGGTGACAGACTGATGACAAAAAGTCATTCTCCATTGCTACAACGCTTGCTCATTTGGGGACGGAACGCGGCAACACCGCCAGGAAATTATCCCGCGCCACCTTCCTGGCCACGTCTTCCGGCAAGGCATCCAGGAACGGGTCGAAACTGCGCAGCTCCTTGCCCACCTTGTTGAAACGGCCCACCACGTCCGACCCCACCATGAACCGCTCTGGAAAACGCTCTACCAGCTCCACCCAAGCCTGACGGGGCTTGCCTGCCTCGTCCAGCAGATACGGCGTGAGCAGGCTCCAGGACAGGTCGATGTACAGGTTCGGGTAGGATTCCAGCAGCCGGGTCAGGGTCGGCAGGAGAAAATCCAACTGCTTCTGGTGTCGATGGATTTCCTTGCTGGTGCCGGCGTGGGCCCAGATGAAGCGCGTGTGCGGGTGATTGCGCAGCGGCTCTTCGATTTCGGCCAGGTAAAGCGGATTTTTCTCACGCTTGGAGGTGATGTTCGAATGCAGCATCACCGGCAGGTCGTTCTCGGCCGCCAGATGATAGATCCGTGTCATGGCCTCGTTGTTGGCGCGCGGCGTGTCGCCCGAGGTCAATGCCGTGAGGTCGTCATGGCGGGTGAACACTTCGCCGATGCCCTGCCACAGCCCCGGGTACAGGTCGAGCATGCGTTGGATGTGGGCGTCGGAATTCTTGTCGTTGGGGTTGAAGCCCGACAGGAACGGATGGAAATGCGGGCGTTGCTCGGCGGTCAGCTTGCTCACCGCCGCGGCCACGATCACATCGGTGGCGCTGTACCAGTAGGCGTCCGCATCGTCACCGGCGTAGTAGCGCGGGCGCTTGGGCTCGTCTTCGTGCCATTTCTTGGCCACCGGAATGCCGGAGATCATCACATGTTCGATGCGATTGTCGGCCATCGCCTGGAGCAGCTTGGGCATCCCGGCGGTTTCCTGGAAAAAATCGACATAGTGCAGGTGCGCATCGCTGTAGGCGTATTCGCGGGCCAGGACGGCGTTGCTGGACACCGCCAGCAACCCGGCAACCATCAGGCGGGACAAGGACACAGGCAGACTCCAAAGGCCATGAACAGCATAGACCCCTCTCGTCCCGCTCGGGTTCAGCCGCCTGTGCCGTGGAAGGCGATGGCGGGTTATGCTGCGAGCCTCCATTGCTCAACCTGGAAGCCCCATGACCGCCCCCCTGATCGTTCGCCCCCGCGCCGAAGATGTCGAAGGCCAGCCGATCCTGCGTCCGCTGCCGTCCGCCCAATGCCGCAGCGTCGGGCCCTTCGTGTTTTTCGACCACATGCTGCAGACCCGCTACCCGGCCGGTACAGGCATGAACATTCGCCAGCATCCCCACATCTGCCTGTCCACCCTCACCTACCTGTTCGAGGGCCAGTTACAGCACAAGGACAGCCTCGGCTCCGACCAGGTGGTGAACGCCGGGGATGTCAGCTGGATGACCGCCGGCAGCGCCATCGCCCATGTCGAACGCACTCCCGCCCCGTTGCTGGCCAGTGGTTTCAGCCTCCACGGCCTGCAAGTCTGGCTGGCTTCGCCCAAGGCCCACGAACAGGGCCCCGGGCACTACAGCCATCATCCGGCGCACAGCCTGCCGGTCAGCGACAACCTGGGTGTGCGCATCCGCATGATCGCCGGCTCGGGTTTCTGCCTGGAGTCGCCAGTGCCGGTGCTGTCACCGACGCTGTATGCCGAACTGAACCTGCAAACCGCGACGACCCTGCTGATCCCCACCGAACATGAGGAGCGGGCACTGTATGTGTTGAGCGGCGAGGCGCTGCTGGACGGCGAGCCGCTGGAGCCCCATGCGCTGGTGATCCTGCCGGCCGGGCAAACAATGACCCTGTTCGCCGACAGCGACTGCCATGCCGTGCTGTTCGGCGGCACGCCGCTGGACGGGCCGCGACGGATGAACTGGAATTTCGTCTCCAGCGACCCGGCCCGCATCGATGAAGCCCGCCGGCGCTGGGCGGCCGGGGACTGGCCGACAGTGCCAGGGGAAAACGAGCGGATCGAGTTGCCCTGAATCCCATGTTGGATGTCAGGCCCCCTTCGCGAGCAAGCCCGCTCCCACAATGATCGAGCTACCCATACCGTGTGGGTAAGCACAGATCCAATGTGGGAGCGGGCTTGCTCGCGAAGGGGCCAGCCTTGACACTAAAAACGTGCCAAGCCGAGCACAACATCAGCCCTTGAACACTTCGTCCAGCAGGTTATGCATCGACCTGAACGCGCGAGCGGCAACCTTGGCGTTGTACATCATCTTACCCGGGACGTTGGCGTGAGGGTCGGTGAACGAATGCACCGCGCCGCCGTAGCTCAGCAGTTGCCAATCCACACCGGCAGCGGTCATTTCGTCTTCGAAGGCCGGCAGTTGCTCTTTCGGCACCAACGGATCGGCCGCGCCGTGCATCACCAGGACCGCGCCCTTGATATTGTGCGCATCCGCCGGGTTAGGCGTATCCAATGAGCCATGGAACGAGACGGCGGCCTTGAGCGGTGCACCGCTGCGGGCCAGTTCCAGGGCGCAGCAGCCACCGAAGCAGAAGCCGAACGCAGCCAGCCTGGACGTGTCGACCTGCGCCTCGCCCTGGCTTTGCAGTTGCTCGAACGCCGCTTGCATGCGCTTGCGCAGCAGGGCGCGATCATTCTTGAGGGGCATCATCGCCGCCCCGGCCTCGTCGGCATTGCCCGGGCGCACCGTCTGCCCATACAGGTCGGCAATCAACACCACGTAGCCATTGGCCGCCACCGACCGGGCGATCTCTTCGGCCCCTGCCCCCACGCCCATCCAATTGGGCGCCATCAACAAACCCGGACGCGAACCCTGTTGGCTGACGTCGAAGGCCAGGCGACCTTCATAGGTTTGGCCTTCGATCTGATAGACCAGCGGACGAACCGTTACCTGACTCATGATCCACTCCTTTCTAAATGGAACACCAGAAATGAAAAAACCCGCCGAAGCGGGTTTTTCCTGCACTGCTTAAGCTGACAACTCAACCAACAGCTTGTTCAGGCGGCGCACATAGGCCGCCGGGTCCTTCAGGCTGTCGCCCGCCGCCAGGGCGGCCTGGTCGAACAGGATGTGGGAAAGGTCGCCGAAGCGCTCTTCGCTCTGTTCGTTGTCGAGCTTCTCCACCAGCGGGTGGGCCGGGTTGAATTCGAAGATCGGCTTGGAGTCCGGGACTTTCTGGCCGCTGGCTTCGAGGATCTGGCGCATCTGCAGGCCGAGGTCCTGCTCGCCGATGGCCAGGATCGCCGGGGAGTCGGTCAGGCGGTGCGAGACTCGCACTTCGCTGACGGCATCGCCCAGGGCGGTCTTGATCCGCTCGACCAGGCCCTCCTTGCTCTTGGCGACTTCCTCGGCGGCTTTCTTGTCTTCTTCCGAATCCAGGTTGCCGAGGTCCAGGTCGCCCCGCGCCACGTCCACGAAGCTCTTGCCGTCGAACTCGCTGAGGTAGCTCATCAGCCATTCGTCGATGCGGTCGGTCAGCAGCAGCACTTCGATGCCTTTCTTGCGGAAGACTTCCAGGTGCGGGCTGTTCTTGACCTGTGCATAAGTCTCGCCGGTCAGGTAGTAGATCTTGTCCTGCCCTTCCTTGGCGCGAGCCAGGTAATCGGCCAGGCCCACGATCTGCTCGCCGTCGTCACCCTGGGTCGAGGCAAAGCGCAGCAGGCCGGCGATTTTTTCCTTGTTGGCGAAGTCCTCGGCCGGGCCTTCCTTCATCACCTGGCCGAAGTTCTTCCAGAAGCTCTTGTACTGCTCCGGCTCGTTCTTCGCCAGCTTCTCCAGCATGTCCAGGACACGCTTGGTCAGCGCCGACTTCATCGAGTCGATGATCGGATCTTTCTGCAGGATTTCCCGCGAGACGTTCAGCGACAGGTCGTTGGAATCCACCACGCCCTTGATGAAGCGCAGGTACAGCGGCAGGAACGATTCGGCCTGGTCCATCACGAACACACGCTGCACGTACAGCTTCAGGCCGCGTGGCGCTTCGCGCTGGTACAGGTCGAACGGCGCGCGGGCCGGCACGTACAGCAGCGAGTTGTATTCCAACTTGCCTTCGACCTTGTTATGGCTCCAGCTCAGCGGGTTTTCGTAGTCGTGGGCGATGTGCTTGTAGAACTCCTGGTATTCCTCATCCTTCACCTCGGTGCGTGGACGGGTCCACAGGGCACTGGCGCGGTTGACGGTTTCCCACTCCACTTCAGGCTTCTCTTCGCCCTCGGCGGCGGTGACTTCCTTCGGCAGCTCGATGGGCAGCGCGATATGGTCGGAGTACTTCTTGATGATGTTGCGCAGGCGCCAGCCATCGGCGAATTCGTCTTCGCCGGACTTGAGGTGCAGCACGATGCGGGTGCCGCGATCAGCCTTGTCGACGGTGGCGACTTCGAACTCGCCCTCGCCCTTGGACGACCAGTGCACGCCTTCGCTCGCGGCGAGGCCGGCACGGCGGCTGAACACTTCCACGCGATCGGCAACGATGAACGCCGAGTAGAAACCGACGCCGAACTGGCCGATCAGGTGGGAATCCTTCTTCTGGTCGCCCGACAGGTTCTTCATGAAGTCGGCGGTGCCGGACTTGGCGATGGTGCCCAGGTGCGTGATCACCTCTTCGCGGCTCATGCCGATGCCGTTGTCTTCGAGGGTGACGGTCTTGGCGTCCTTGTCGAAGCTCACACGGATTTTCAGTTCGGCGCCACCTTCAAGCAGCTCAGGCTTGGACAGGGCTTCGAAACGTAACTTGTCGACGGCGTCAGAGGCGTTCGAGATCAGCTCGCGAAGGAAAATTTCCTTATTCGAATACAGCGAGTGAATCATCAGGTGCAGCAGTTGCTTCACCTCGGTCTGGAAGCCCAGGGTTTCCTTTTGAGTTTCCACGCTCATGGTCATCAAACTCCAAGTGGATGGTGGTGTCCGCCTCGCTGAGATTGGCGGCGGGATGTCCACAAGGTGGGGGCAACCCGGATGATTTCAAGGGCGATCGGCTTTCCCGGGCTCCTGGATCTTGAAATGCGCCCGAGCGGTGGCGATCGGTTCGGCCTCGACGTCCTGCCAGGCCGTGATCGCGACGTTGGCAACCCGGCGCCCCTGGCGCCAGACCTGGCACCGGGCGTACGTGTCGCGAAACTGGCCGGCGCGCAGGTAATCCAGGGAAAAATCGATGATCTTCGGCACGCTCGGCACGCCGGTGGCGATCAGCAGATGAACGGCCGCCGCCAGCTCCATGAAGCCGGCGATGACCCCACCATGGATCGCCGGGAGTAAAGGGTTACCAATGTTGTCCTGGTTGGCTGGCAGGCGAAACAGCAACCCGTCGCCCTCGCGCGAGCATTCGACGCCAATCAGCTGTGCGTAAGGGATCGAGGCCAGCAGCAGCGCGTAGTCGCCCTGCTCGCAGGCCTGGCGCAGGTGTTCGCGGGTGATCTCGCTCATGGCGTGCCCACCGCGACGGACGGGCTGCGCGGGGGGATGCCCCTGGCATGCTGGCCCAGGCGCATGAACGTGCCCACCACATGGGCGATGGGTTGCTCGGGATCGTCCTGGTAGGCGATTCCACGGGTGAAGATCACATCCGGCGTCACCCGATAGCATTGGGCAAAACCGTAGACGTCCTTGTGGGGTTCGGCGGCGTGCATATAGTCGATGCGCAGGTCCAGGGTCGGGCAGACCTCGAATTGCGGGAGCACGCACAGGGTCGACATGCCGCACGCGGTGTCCATCAGAGACGTCAATGCGCCACCGTGGATGATGCCGGTCAGGGGATTTCCGACGATTCGGGGGCTGAACGGCAGGATCACCGTCAAACCTTCAGGGCTGGCACTGTGGAGTTTCAAACCCAATACCTGGCAATGCCGCAGCGCCGACAAAAAACGTGTCGCACGCTCAAAAACGGGGTCTTCGGCCATGTGATTAATGCTCGGATAAGTGACGAAAGCTGATATCAGCCGTGACCGATAAAGTTCCATTGCACGGCAACGTTATATATCTGTGACAACGCTGGAACTTAATCTCCGGGGCTGTGCTCAAAAGGCCAGTAGTTATTTCCATAAGGAGAAACACCCCATGCGTAAGACTTTAGCTATTGCCTTGATGTTGGCCGCCTCCCTGGGTCTCGCTGCCTGCGATAAAAAATCCGAGGACAAAGCTCAAGATGCCAACCAACACGCTGAGCAAGCTCAGCAAGACATGAACAAAGCACAGGATAAAGTGAACGACGCCGCGAAAGAAAACGCCGAAGCTGCCAAAGATCAGGCCGAAGCGAACAAAGCCGCCGCGCAGGAACAAGCCCCCGCTACAGCGCCTAAAACCAACTGATCCGGTTTTAGCGGCAAAAGAAAACCCGCCTGGTGCGGGTTTTTCTTTGCCTGCCGTTCAGCGAACGAAACCGTTATGCCACGTCCTTGAGGACTTCCGGGGCCGGGACTTCCGTCGGCGTATAGACCATGACATCCAGTACATCGGAGTGAAACTCACGCTGATACAGCACAAACACCACGCCCGCACTCATCAACATGAATAACCAGGGGCTGACGAACCAGGCCAACATGGTCATGCCGAAATAATAAGAGCGCAGGCCGAAGTTGAACTGGTTGGCGGCCATCGAAATAACCCGCGCAGCCCGAAGGGCGAAGGCCTTGCGCTCCTGCTCCGACACATGGCGCTCGCCGATCATCGGCGCCGACCCTACCAAAACCGCCGCGAAGTTGTATTGGCGCATGCACCAGCTGAACGTGAAGAACGCATACACGAACACCAGCGCCAGGCACAGCAACTTGACTTCCGCCATGCCCTGGGACGCCTGCTGCACCATCGGCAGGTCCGCCAGCAACGACACCGCTCGGTCAGACGCCCCCAGGACAGTCAGGATGCCGGCGAGGATGATCAACGTGCTGGAGGCGAAGAAGGACGCATTGCGCTCCAGGTTGCCAATCACGCTGGCATCGGCGATACGGTTCTCGCGCAGCAGCATGCGGCGCATCCAGTCCTCGCGGTACAAGTGCATCACACTGGCCAGGCACGCGGTGTCGCGGGCCTTCCAGGTGGCATAGCGGGTATAGCCGGCCCAGCAGATGATGAACCAGGCGGCGGCAAGCAGATGGATCAGGTTGGCTTGGATGAATGACATTCGATTTCCTGTGTGTCCAAAAACATGACGTCTAAAGCCAGACGTATCTTGAAATGCCGACCTTGTGGGAGCGAGCTTGCTCGCGATTGCGGTCCATCAGACACATTGATGTTGGCTGATCTGGCGCTATCGCGAGCAAGCTCGCTCCCACAAGGTTGTGTGCAAGCCTTTCGAGACACTGCTTCGACGTTAGCCCACGAAAAAAGACACCGCACACAAAAAAATGCCCCGTATCGATTGATACGGGGCATTTCGTCATTGGCGCAAGAGCCGGGTCAGGCCAGCGCTTCGCTGCGCTTGCCCAGCAGCCGGTCGCAGACCACGGCCACCGCCAGGGTCATCACCGACGGCACCAGCCAGGCCAGGCCCTGCTCGCTCAGCGGCAGGTGGGCCAGTTGGGCCGGCATCCAGTCCGCCAGCCCGGCGCCCTTGAGGGCGTCGATCAGGCCAAACAGGAACGACACCAGCATCACCGGGCCAACGATGCGCCCTTGCTCGTGCCAGAAGTCCTTGCAGAAGCTCAGCGCCACCAGGGCGATGCACGGCGGGTAGATCGCCGTGAGCACCGGGATCGAGAATGCGATCAGCTTGGTCAGGCCCAAGTTGGACACCAGCAGCGAAAACGCCGCCAGGATCACCACCAGGGTCTTGTAGGACAGTGGCAGGACGCGGCTGAAATACTCGGCACAAGCGCAGGTCAGGCCAACCGCCGTCACCAGGCATGCCAGGGAGATCAGCACCGCGAGGAAACCGCTGCCCAGGCTGCCGAACGTATGTTGCACGTAGGCATGCAGCACCGCCGCACCGTTGGTCGCCCCCGCCGCCACCTCATGGCTGCCGGAACCCAGGCGGAACAGGCTGACGTAGACCAGCGCCAGGCCCACCCCGGCGATCAACCCGGCAATGATGGCATAGCGGGTGATCAGGGCCGGGGACTCGACGCCCCGGGAACGGATCGCGTTGACGATGACGATGCCGAACACCAGCGCACCCAGGGTATCCATGGTCAGGTAGCCATTGATGAAACCTTGGGAAAACGGCGCCGCGACGTACTCGGGAGTCGCCACGCCGATGTCGCCCGCCGGCAAGGCGAACGCGGCGATGCCCAGCACGGCCAGGGCAATGATCTTCAGCGGCGCGAGAAAGCGCCCGACGGTGTCCAGCAGGCGGCCCGGGTAAAGTGAGATGAAGAACACCAGCAGGAAATACACGGCGCTGTAGAGGAACAACGCCAATGGACTTTCGCCGGTCAGCGGCGCCAGGCCGACTTCGAACGAAACGGTGGCGGTACGCGGCGTGGCGAACAGCGGGCCGACGGCCAGGTAGCACACCGCTGCCAGCAAGCCTCCGGCGATCTTGCCGATGGGGCTGCTCAAGGCATCCATCGCGCCACCGACCTTGGCCAGGGCAACAACGGTGATGACCGGCAAGCCGACTGCCGTGATCAGAAAGCCCAGCGCCGCCATCCAGACATGAGGCCCGGACTGCAAACCGACGATAGGTGGGAAGATGATGTTGCCAGCCCCGACGAACAGGGCAAATGTCATGAAACCAAGCGCCAGGATATCCTGGCCTTTCAACACTTTCATTTAAGGAAACCACACTACTGAATCGGAATTTAGAGAGGGATTTCCCTTAGGGGTAGAGGGAAATGCTGCCGATCCGCATCAGACCGACCCGTTTAGCGCGTCGCCGCCTTGTGGGCCGCGAGCGCAAAAATGGCTGCTAGCCTAACGAATTTGCCTGACAAACGCACTGTTACGGGGCGAAGTATCCGATACACGACATTTTTGTGTCGCGTTTACGTATCTATTTATCCCACACCGCCTCTCTGGAAAGCAGATGGCCTGTGGCGAGGGGATTTATCCCCGCTGGGCTGCGAAGCAGCCCCAACCAGGCAACCGCGTCCCTCCAGACAAATTGCGGTCAATTATTTTGGGGTTGCTTCTCAGCCCAACGGGGATAAATCCCCTCGACACAATAAGCCCTACAGCCACAAATACGACGGCCGAAAACGACAAAGGCCACCCGAAGGTGGCCTTTGTTGCTGGAACGAATCAGTCAGCCGAAGCTTACTTCTTCATTTCCCAGCCAGTCAGCTCGGCCAGGGCCTTGCCGATGTCTGCCAGCGAACGCACGGTTTTCACGCCTGCGTCTTGCAGTGCAGCGAATTTCTCGTCTGCAGTGCCTTTGCCGCCAGAGATGATTGCGCCAGCATGGCCCATGCGCTTGCCCGGAGGAGCAGTCACACCAGCGATGTAGGAAACAACCGGCTTGGTCACGTTTGCCTTGATGTAGGCAGCCGCTTCTTCTTCGGCCGAGCCGCCGATCTCACCGATCATGACGATCGCTTCGGTCTTCGGGTCTTCCTGGAACAGCTTCAGGATGTCGATGAAGTTCGAGCCTGGGATCGGGTCACCGCCGATGCCGACGCAAGTCGACTGACCGAAACCGGCGTCAGTGGTCTGCTTGACCGCTTCGTAGGTCAGGGTGCCGGAACGGGAAACGATACCGACCTTGCCTGGCAAGTGAATGTGACCTGGCATGATGCCGATCTTGCATTCGCCTGGAGTGATCACGCCTGGGCAGTTAGGGCCGATCAGGGTGATACCCAGCTCGTCGCACTTGACCTTGGCTTCCAGCATGTCGATGGTCGGGATGCCTTCGGTGATGCAAACGATCAGCTTGATGCCGCCGAACGCTGCTTCAAGGATGGAGTCCTTGCAGAAAGGAGCTGGAACGTAGATCACGCTGGCGGTGGCGCCAGTCGCGGCTACAGCGTCCTTCACGGTGTTGAACACTGGCAGGCCCAGGTGCTCGGTGCCGCCTTTGCCTGGCGTTACGCCGCCAACCATCTTGGTGCCGTATTCGATGGCTTGCTGGGTGTGGAAACTACCTTGCGAACCGGTAATACCCTGGCAGATAACCTTGGTGTCTTTATTGATCAGGACGCTCATTATTTGCCCTCCGCAGCTTTGACAACTTGTTGAGCAGCGTCGGTCAGGCTGGTAGCAGCGATGATGTTCAAACCGCTTTCTGCCAGTACTTTAGCGCCCAGCTCAGCGTTGTTGCCTTCGAGGCGAACAACAACCGGGATTTTCACGCCCACTTCCTTCACGGCGCCGATGATGCCTTCGGCAATCATGTCGCAACGAACGATGCCGCCGAAGATGTTGACCAGTACTGCAGCGACGTTGGTGTCGGACAGGATGATCTTGAACGCTTCGGTTACGCGTTCCTTGGTAGCACCACCGCCTACGTCGAGGAAGTTGGCTGGCTTGCCGCCATGCAGGTTGACGATGTCCATGGTACCCATGGCCAGGCCGGCACCGTTGACCATGCAGCCGATGTTACCTTCCAGGGCCACGTAGTTCAGTTCGAACTTGGCAGCGTGCGCTTCGCGCGGATCGTCCTGGGACGGATCGTGGAAAGTCTTCAGCTTAGGCTGACGGTACATGGCGTTGGCGTCGATGTTGATCTTGGCATCGAGGCAATGCAGGTCGCCGTCAGCCTTGATCACCAGCGGGTTCACTTCCAGCAGCGCCAGGTCGTGGTCCTGGAACAGCTTGGCCAGGCCAACGAAGATCTTGGCGAACTGAGTGACTTGCTTGCCTTCCAGGCCCAGCTGGAAAGCCAGCTCGCGACCCTGGAATGGCTGTGCGCCAACCAGTGGATCGATGGTGGCCTTGAGGATTTTCTCAGGGGTGTCGTGCGCGATCTTCTCGATGTCCACGCCACCTTCGGTGGAGGCCATGAACACGATGCGACGGCTCGAACGGTCAACGACAGCGCCCAGGTACAGCTCTTTAGCGATATCAGTGCACGACTCGACCAGGATCTTGGTGACTGGCTGACCGTTGGCGTCAGTCTGGTAAGTCACCAGACGCTTGCCCAGCCACTGCTGTGCGAAGGCTTTGGCGTCTTCTTTGCTGCGAACCAGCTTGACGCCGCCCGCTTTACCGCGACCACCGGCGTGAACCTGGGCTTTGACAACCCATTCGCTGCCGCCGATTTTGTCGCAAGCTTCTGCTGCCGCTTCCGGGGTGTCTACCGCGTAGCCTGTGGATACTGGCAGGCCGTACTCAGCGAACAGCTGCTTACCCTGATACTCGTGAAGATTCATGCTTATTACCGTCTTCGTTAGGTACTGCGCATTCGGTGCTGCACCATTGAGTGCCGCACCACCTGTGACTGCTGCTTGCGTAGCGTTCCGGTCGCCCGGTTCGGCTACGCAAGACTGCGTCCAGCGGACATTCCGCGGTGAGTCTTGCTCGCAAGGCTCACGACGGGCCGAACCGCCGTGGTTTCTTATTGTTTATTAACGCTTCTTGCGGTTGGCCACGTGGATGGCGCCGCCATTCACGGCCAGGGCCGCTTCGTGCAAGGCTTCGGACAGGGTCGGATGGGAGAAGACCATCATGCCCAGGTCTTCAGCGCTGGTGCCGAATTCCATACCGATCGCGCCTTGCTGTACCAGCTCGGCAGCGCTTGGGCCAATGACGTGAACGCCCAATACGCGGTCCGTCTTGGCATCGGCGATGACTTTCACGAAACCGCCGGTGTCGTTGGCAGCCATGGCACGGCCACTGGCGGCGAACGGGAAGGTGCCGACGTTAACTTCAACGCCTTCGGCTTTCAAGGCCTGCTCGGTTTTACCGACCCATGCGATTTCCGGGTGGGTGTAGATAACCGACGGGATCAGGTCGTAGTTCATCTGGGCCTTGTGGCCCTTGATGCGCTCGACAACCATGATGCCTTCCTCGGACGCCTTGTGCGCCAGCATCATGCCGCGAACCACGTCACCGATGGCGTAGACGCCCGGTACGGTAGTGGCGCAGAAATCGTCAACCTGGATGAAACCACGCTCATCGATTTCAACGCCGCTATCGGCAGCCAGCAGATCGGTGGTCACCGGACGACGGCCGACCGCAACGATCAGTTTGTCGAAAGTGATGGTCTGTTCGCCATCGGCGTCGGTGTAGTTGACCACGACTTCTTCGCCGTTGACTTTCGAACCGGTCACGCGAGCGCCCAGCTTGATGTCCAGGCCTTGCTTGGTCAGGGTCTTCAGCGCTTCCTTGGAGACTGCGGTGTCGGCAGCCATCAGGAAGGTGTCGAGGGCTTCCAGCACGGTCACTTGCGCGCCCAGGCGCGACCATACCGAACCCAGCTCGAGGCCGATCACGCCGGCACCGATGACGCCCAGGCGCTTAGGCACGGACTGGAATTCCAGGGCGCCGGTGGAATCGACGATCACGTTCTGATCGACCGGGGCTGGCGGGATGTCGATCGGGCGCGAGCCCGGTGCCAGGATGACGTTCTCGGCTTCGATGACTTCAACCGAACCGTCTGGCTTGGTCACTTCGACCTTCTTGCCCAGCAGCAGCTTGCCGTGGCCCTGGATCGAGGTTACGCCGTTGGCCTTGAACAGGGTGGCAACACCGCTGGTCAGGTTCTTGACGATGCCAGCCTTGCGGCCAACCATCGCGGCGACGTCCATCTTCACTTCGCCGGTGGAGATGCCGTGGACGTTGAAGCTTTCTTTCGCTTCCTTGTATTTCCAGGAACTGTCCAGCAGCGCCTTGGAAGGAATGCAGCCGACGTTCAGGCAAGTACCGCCGAGGGCCTGTTTGCCCTCCGCGTCGGTGTATTTCTCGATGCAGGCAGTGCTAAGGCCAAGTTGTGCAGCCTTGATGGCCGCTACATAGCCGCCAGGGCCCGCACCAATCACTACCACGTCGAATTTCTGAGTCATGAGTCATTCCTTTTCGAATCAAACCGGACGGCCGCTTGTGGCGACCGTCGTGGGACGAGACCGATTGTTTCAGCAAGAGGCCGGTCGACAGACCGGCCCTCGCGGCGAGATCAGATGTCCAGCAGCAGACGAGCCGGATCTTCAAGCAGGTTCTTGATGGTTACCAGGAAAGTCACGGCTTCTTTACCGTCGATCAGGCGGTGATCGTAGGACAGCGCCAGGTACATCATCGGACGAATCACAACCTGGCCATTGACCGCCATCGGACGCTGGATGATGTTGTGCATACCCAGGATCGCCGCTTGCGGTGGGTTGACGATCGGGGTCGACATCATCGAACCGAATGTACCACCGTTGGTGATGGTGAACGTACCGCCGGTCATCTCGTCGATGGACAGCTTGCCGTCACGGGCCTTCTTGCCGAAGGTGGCGATGCCGCCTTCGATTTCGGCCAGGCTCATCAGCTCGGCGTTACGCAGCACCGGAACCACCAGGCCACGGTCGCTGGAGACCGCGACACCGATGTCGGCATAGCCGTGGTAGACGATGTCGGAACCGTCGATCGACGCGTTGACGGCCGGGAAGCGTTTCAGCGCTTCGGTGGCTGCCTTGACGAAGAACGACATGAAGCCCAGGCGCACGCCGTTGTGGGACTTCTCGAACAGGTCCTTGTACTTCGAACGCAGGGCCATGACTTCGGTCATGTCGACTTCGTTGAAGGTGGTCAGCATGGCCATGTTCGACTGGGCTTCGACCAGGCGCTTGGCCACGGTGGCGCGAACGCGGGTCATCGGTACACGCTTCTCGGTGCGGTCGCCGGCGGCAAACACAGGCGCAGCGGCGGCCGGAGCGGCAGCCTTGGCCGGAGCAGCGGCCGCTGGAGCGGCTTTCTTCGCGGCAACGGCAGCCACGACGTCTTCCTTGGTCACGCGACCGCCTTTGCCGGTGCCGGCAACGGAAGCGATGTTGATGCCGTTTTCTTCAGCGATCTTGCGGGCAGCCGGCGCAGCGACTGGATCGTCTTCGCCGTCGGCAGCCGGAGCAGCAGCCTGGGCGGCGGCCGGCGCGGCAGCAGCGGCCGGAGCAGCGGCGGCAGCGCCACCTTCAACGATCGAGCCCAGCACTTCGTCGGACAGAACGGTGTCGCCTTCGTTCTTGACGATCTCGCCCAGCACGCCGTCGGCGGTCGCCAGGACTTCCAGCACGACCTTGTCGGTCTCGATGTCGACGATCAGTTCGTCACGCTTGATGGCCTCGCCCGGTTTTTTGTGCCAGGTGGCAACGGTGCCATCGGCAACCGATTCCGGGAAAGTGGGGGCTTTGATCTCGATAGCCATTATCTGTGGTTCCTTAAATTCGGTTTCAGGTGCGCGAAGGCATTAAACAGTGAAGGCATCTTGCAGCAGTTTTTCCTGCTGCTCGGCGTGCATCGACGCATAACCACACGCAGGTGCAGCAGAAGCATCACGGCCGGCATATTCCAGGCCCAGGGCCTTGTTATGGTTGCCGATGCTGCGACGCAGGTGATGCTGGCTGCTGTACCACGCGCCCTGGTTCATCGGTTCTTCCTGGCACCACACCACGTGGGTGAGGTTGGTGTAAGGCGCGATGGCCTCCATCAGGTCTTCTTCCGGGAACGGATAGAGCTGCTCGATACGCACGATGGCGATGTCTTCGCGGCCTTCGGCACGACGTTTTTCCAGAAGGTCATAGTAGACCTTGCCGCTGCACAGGATCAGGCGAGTCACCTTGGCCGCGTCCAGCGTGTCGATTTCTGAAATAACGGTCTGGAACGAGCCTTCGGCCAGGTCCTCGAGCGTGGAGATCGCCAGTTTGTGGCGCAACAGCGACTTGGGCGTCAGCACGATCAGCGGCTTGCGCAGCGGACGGATGACCTGGCGACGCAGCAGGTGGTAGATCTGCGCCGGGGTCGTCGGTACGCACACTTGCACGTTGTGCTCGGCGCACAGCTGCAGGTAACGCTCCAGACGTGCCGAGGAGTGCTCCGGCCCCTGCCCTTCATAACCGTGTGGCAACAGCATGGTCAGGCCGCAGAGACGACCCCACTTGTGCTCGCCGCTGGTGATGAACTGGTCGACAACCACCTGGGCACCGTTGGCGAAGTCGCCGAACTGGGCTTCCCAGATCACCAGCGCATTCGGCTCGGTGGTGGAATAACCGTATTCGAACGCCAGGACGGCTTCCTCGGACAGCAGCGAATCGTACAGGTCGAAACGTGGCTGGCCCTTGTACAGGTGTTGCAGCGGAATGTAGGTGCTGGCGTCTTTCTGGTTGTGCAGCGCCGCATGGCGGTGCGAGAAAGTACCGCGGCCTACGTCCTGGCCGGTGATGCGGATCGGGTGACCTTCGAACGCCAGGGTCGCGTACGCCATGGTTTCGGCATAGCCCCAGTTGATCGGCAGGCCGCCGGCTTGCATCTTCTGACGGTCTTCGTAGATCTTGGCGACCTGGCGCTGGACCACGAAGCCTTCCGGGATTTCCAGCAGCTTGGCGGACAGTTCCTGCAAGGTCTTGAGGTCGAAACGCGTGTCGTGACGAGCGGTCCAGGCGTGGCCCAGGTAAGGACGCCAGTCCACGAACAACTCTTTGTTCGGCTCCTTGACCAGGCTTTTCACCACGTGCAGGCCATTGTCCAGGGCGTTGCGATATTCATCGACTTTTTCCTGGACGCGCTCGGCGTTCAGCACGCCGGCCTGGGTCAGGCGCTCGGCATACAGTTCACGGGTGGTGCGCTGCTTGGCGATCTGTTGGTACATCAGCGGCTGGGTGCCACTTGGCTCGTCGGCCTCGTTGTGGCCACGACGACGGTAGCAGACCAGGTCGATCACCACATCGCGCTTGTACTGCATGCGGTAGTCGATGGCCAGCTGGGTCACGAACAGCACGGCTTCCGGATCATCACCATTCACATGGAGGATCGGCGCCTGGATCATTTTCGCGACGTCGGTGGCGTACTCGGTGGAACGCGAGTCCAGCGGGTTGCTGATGGTGAAACCGACCTGGTTGTTGATCACGATGTGCACGGTGCCGCCGGTCTTGAAACCGCGGGTCTGCGACATCTGGAAGGTTTCCATGACCACGCCCTGACCGGCGAATGCCGCGTCACCGTGGATGGAAATCGGCAACACCTTCTCGCCGGTCGGATCGTTGCGACGATCCTGGCGGGCGCGAACCGAACCCTCGACCACCGGGGAAACGATTTCCAGGTGGGACGGGTTGAACGCCATCGCCAGGTGGACTTCGCCACCGGTGGTCATCACGTTGGACGAGAAGCCCTGGTGGTACTTCACGTCGCCGGAACCCAGCTCGACCTTCTTCTTGCCTTCGAACTCGTCGAACAGCTCGCGCGGGTTCTTGCCGAAGGTGTTGACCAGTACGTTCAGGCGACCACGGTGGGCCATGCCGATGACGACTTCTTTGGTGCCGTAGGAACCGGAACGCTGGATCAGCTCGTCAAGCATCGGGATCAGGCTTTCACCACCTTCCAGGCCGAAACGCTTGGTACCTGGGTACTTGGTGCCCAGGTATTTCTCCAGGCCTTCACCGGCCGTGACGCGCTCGAGCAGGTGGCTCTTGATGTCGGCGGAGTAGGTCGGACGGCCACGAACGCTTTCCAGACGCTGCTGGAACCACTGGCGCTGCTCGGAGTCGGTGATGTGCGTGAACTCAGCGCCGATGGTGCGGCAATATGTCTGCTGCAACGCTTCGTGAATTTCGCGTAGGCTCGCTTCCTCTTTGCCGATGAACAGGTCGCCGGCACGGAAGGTCGTATCAAGATCGGCATTGGTCAAGCCGTAATGAGTGATCGACAGGTCTGCAGGTGCAGGACGCTGCCACAGCCCCAGCGGGTCCAGCTGGGCTGCCTGGTGGCCGCGCATCCGGTAGGCCTGGATCAGTCGCAGCACTTCGACTTGCTTCTTCTCGTGCTCACTGCTCACGCTACCGGCAGATACCGGTTGGGCGCGGCGCTGGTTCTTCGCCAGCAGCACGAAATGATCGCGAATCGTCGAGTGCGAAACATCAGTGGCAGAGTTACCGTCAGCCGGCAACTTCTGAAAGTAGGTGCGCCATTCTTCTGGCACAGCGTTAGGGTCGTGCAGGTAGAGCTCGTAGAGCTCTTCCACATAGGCAGCGTTACCACCGGAGAGGTGGGCACTGTTCCACATGCGCTGCATCACGCTTTCTTGCATGCTTGGTCACCCTCGATTAGGGGAACACCACCGGCGAAAACACCGAGCAAACTTGCAGAAGTCCGAGTGCAGCGACTAAAACAAGCCACTTAGGATCACGCTGATAGTCCGGGTACCAGCCCGGATGCCCCTGCTTGTCTCATTTCTTCAAAATAAGAACCGCCGCTTTGTGAGCGGCTGTTCTGGTTATGCTACGACGCGGGTTGAAGCCCGCGCCCTAGCCTCTACGGGTACAGCGGTTCTACGGGTACAGCAGCTGAATCACACGCCGTTTTGCAGCAGCATGTTACGTACGTGACCGATGGCCTTAGTCGGGTTCAGGCCTTTCGGGCAGACGTTGACGCAGTTCATGATCCCGCGGCAGCGGAATACGCTGAACGGGTCATCCAGTGCGGCCAGACGCTCGGACGTCTTGGTGTCACGGCTGTCTGCCAGGAAGCGGTACGCTTGCAGCAGGGCGGCCGGGCCCAGGAATTTGTCCGGGTTCCACCAGAAGGATGGGCACGAGGTCGAGCAGCAGGCGCACAGGATGCACTCGTACAGACCGTCGAGCTTCTCACGCTCTTCCGGGGACTGCAGACGCTCGATGGCCGGAGCCGGCGTGTCGTTCTGCAGGAATGGCTTCACCTTCTCGTATTGCTTGTAGAAGATGCTCATATCGACGACCAGGTCACGGATCACCGGCAAACCTGGCAGCGGACGAACGATCAGCTTGTTGCCCTTCACAACGGCCGACAACGGCGTGATGCAGGCCAGGCCGTTCTTGCCGTTGATGTTCATGCCGTCGGAGCCGCAAACGCCCTCGCGGCAGGAGCGACGGTAGGAGAAGCCCTCGTCCTGTTCCTTGATCAGGGCCAGCACGTCCAGCACCATCAGGTCCTTACCACCGGTATCGACCTGGAAATCCTGCATGAACGGCGCAGCGTCCTGATCAGGGTTGTAGCGATAAACACTGACTTGCAACATAGCGGTCACCCTTAATAAGTCCGGACTTTTGGTTCGAAAGTCGGAACAGTCTTCGGCGAGAAGTTCACGGCACGCTTGGCGACGCGTTTTTCACCCGGGAAGTACAAGGTGTGGCACAGCCAGTTTTCGTCGTCTCGGTCTTCGTAGTCTTCGCGGGCGTGGGCGCCACGGGACTCTTTACGCACTTCTGCGGCGATGGCGGTGGCTTCGGCCACTTCCAGCAGGTTCTGCAACTCCAGCGCTTCGATACGGGCGGTGTTGAACGCCTGCGATTTATCGTTGATCTTCACGTTGGCGATTCGTTCACGCAATTGCGCCAGCTGGGCAATACCCTTCTGCATGTATTCGCCGGTACGGAATACACCGAAGTAGTTCTGCATGCAGCTTTGCAGCTCGCGACGCAGGGTGGCGACGTCTTCGCCATCGGTGCGCTCGTTCAGGGCGGACAGACGGGCCAGGGCCGCGTTGATGTCGGCGTCGGTGGCGTCGTCGTATTCGATACCGTCGCTCAGCGCCTTCTCCAGGTGCAGGCCGGCGGCACGACCGAAGACCACCAGGTCGAGCAGCGAGTTGCCGCCCAGGCGGTTGGCACCGTGAACCGATACGCACGCCACTTCACCGACTGCGAACAGGCCAGGGATGATCTGGTCGACGCCTTCGGCGTTCTGGGTGATTGCCTGGCCATGGATGTTGGTGGCAACACCGCCCATCATATAGTGGCAGGTTGGAACGACCGGCACCGGCGCGACGACCGGGTCGACGTGGGCGAAGGTCTTGGACAGCTCGCAGATGCCTGGCAGGCGGCTGTGCAGCACTTCCTCGCCCAGGTGATCGAGCTTGAGCATCACGTGGTCGCCATTCGGGCCGCAACCGTTGCCGGCGATGATTTCCTTGACCATCGAACGGGCAACCACGTCACGACCGGCCAGGTCCTTGGCGTTCGGAGCATAACGCTCCATGAAACGCTCACCGTGCTTGTTGATCAGGTAGCCGCCTTCACCACGGCAGCCTTCGGTGACCAGTACACCGGCGCCGGCGATGCCGGTCGGGTGGAACTGCCACATTTCGATGTCTTGTACCGGCACGCCAGCACGCAGGGCCATGCCAACGCCGTCACCGGTGTTGATCAGGGCGTTGGTGGTGGAGGCGTAGATACGGCCTGCACCGCCGGTCGCCAGCACGGTGGCCTTGGAACGGATGTAGGTGGTTTCGCCGGTTTCGATGCAGATCGCGATCACGCCGACGAAGGCGCCGTCCTGGTTTTTCACCAGGTCAACGGCGTAGTACTCGTTCAGGAACGTGGTGCCGGCCTTCAGGTTGCCCTGATAAAGGGTGTGCAGCAGCGCGTGACCGGTACGGTCGGAGGCCGCGCAAGTACGGGCAGCCTGCCCGCCCTTGCCGTAGTCCTTGGACTGGCCACCGAACGGACGCTGGTAGATGCGGCCGGTTTCGGTACGGGAGAACGGCAGGCCCATGTGGTCCAGCTCGAACACCGCGGCCGGGCCTTCCTGACACATGTATTCGATAGCGTCCTGGTCACCGATGTAGTCGGAACCCTTGACGGTATCGTACATGTGCCAGCGCCAGTCATCGTTCGGGTCGGCCGAAGCGATGGCGCAGGTGATGCCGCCCTGGGCGGAAACAGTGTGCGAACGAGTCGGGAAAACCTTGGTGATCACGGCAGTCTTGTGACCGCCCTGCGCCAGTTGCAGCGCTGCGCGCATGCCGGCACCGCCGCCACCAATGATGATGGCGTCGAAAGAAATCGTAGGAATGTTAGCCATGAATCAGATACCCCAAAGAATCTGCACACCCCAGACGAAGTACGCGAACATCGCGACGCCGCATACCGCCTGGAAAAGGAAACGTATGGCAGTCGCCGACTTGCCGAACGCCATTTGCGTCAGGTAGTCGGTGGCGATGGTCCACATGCCGACCCAGGCGTGAGCGCCCAGTGCGACAAGGGCCAGCAGACTGAAGATACGCATCCAGTTGTTTGCGAACAGTTCGTGCCATTGGGCATAGCCAAGGCCAGGGTTTGCCACGACATATCCGATCAGGAAAATGAAGTAAGCCGCGAGAACGACCGCAGACACACGCTGCGCCATCCAGTCATAAAGGCCCGAACGCGAGAGGTTCGTAACGTTGGTTACCATATCCAGACTCCTGCCAGAACAATCACCACCACGGAAACGGCGATAACGATTTTCGAGCCCAGCTTGCCGCCTTCCAGCGTTTCACCGATGCCCATATCCATGATCAAGTGGCGCACACCGGCAACCAGGTGATACAGCAAGGCGGACAGGATGCCCCAAATCACTAGCTTGGCTAGCGGACTGGTCAGACACGCTTTCACCTGACCGAAGCCTTCTTCCGAGTCGAGCGACTTGTCCAATGCGTAAAGCATGATGGCCAGGCTGACGAAGAGGATGACACCGGAGATACGGTGAAGAATGGACGTGTAAGCAGTGACTGGGAGTTTGATGGTCCTTAGGTCTAGGTTTACAGGTCGTTGGCTTTTCACGGCTTTTTTTTCACACTGAAGAGCCCCTAACAATCAGGGCAAAGTTGTTGGGGAGTGCACTGGTCAGGTAACCACCACCCAGGGATGCGACCCCCAATGAAAGCAAGCCCAAAAGCCCTTGGCGGTCGGTGGCCGAGTATAGACAGTTAGGCTACTAATGACAACGCAAACACCTAACCCAAACAGCTGATTGCGCAACCGGCATAAAAGGCGTAAATGGCAGCCAATTTCGAGAAAAAAGTCCGGTTAAAGCCTTCTGGAGCAAGACTTTAGGCAAATTGACATTCGAATTTATCTCACTATAGTGGTGCGGGCCCTGCGTGGGGGGTCTGTCTGATGATTTCAAGCATAAATAGGAGGCCACATGGCTGACAAAAAAGCGCAGTTGATCATCGAGGGCGCAGCCCCCGTCGAGCTGCCCATTTTAACCGGCACCGTTGGTCCCGATGTTATCGATGTTCGGGGCCTGACGGCCACGGGCCGTTTCACCTTTGACCCAGGCTTCATGTCGACCGCCTCGTGCGAGTCGAAGATCACCTATATCGACGGCGACAACGGCATTCTGCTGCACCGCGGCTACCCGATCGAACAGCTGGCTGAAAAGTCGGACTACCTGGAAACCTGCTATCTGCTGCTCAACGGCGAACTGCCGACCGCAGAACAGAAGGCCCAGTTCGTCAGCACCGTGAAGAACCACACCATGGTTCACGAGCAGCTGAAGACCTTCTTCAACGGCTTCCGTCGCGACGCCCACCCAATGGCCGTCATGTGCGGCGTAGTCGGCGCCCTCTCGGCGTTCTACCACGACTCCCTGGACATCAATAACCCGCAGCATCGCGAAATCTCCGCGATCCGCCTGGTTGCCAAGATGCCGACCCTGGCAGCGATGGTTTACAAGTACTCCATGGGCCAACCCATGATGTACCCGCGCAACGACCTGTCGTACGCGGAAAACTTCCTGCACATGATGTTCAACACCCCGTGCGAGATCAAACCGATCAGCCCGGTACTCGCCAAGGCCATGGACCGGATCTTCATCCTCCACGCCGACCACGAGCAGAACGCATCGACTTCCACCGTGCGCCTGGCCGGCTCTTCGGGTGCCAACCCGTTCGCCTGTATCGCCGCCGGTATCGCCGCACTGTGGGGCCCTGCCCATGGCGGTGCGAACGAAGCCGTTCTGACCATGCTCGATGAAATTGGCGATGTCTCGAACATCGACAAGTACATCGCCAAGGCCAAGGACAAGAACGATCCGTTCAAACTGATGGGCTTCGGTCACCGCGTTTACAAAAACCGCGACCCGCGCGCCACGGTAATGAAGCAGACCTGCGACGAAGTGTTGAAGGAACTGGGCATCCAGAACGATCCGCAACTCGAACTGGCCATGCGCCTGGAAGAGATCGCCCTGACCGACCCGTACTTCATCGAGCGCTCGCTGTACCCGAACGTCGACTTCTACTCGGGGATCATCCTCAAGGCGATCGGCATTCCAACCAGCATGTTCACCGTGATCTTCGCCCTGGCGCGGACCGTCGGCTGGATCTCCCACTGGAAGGAAATGCTCTCCAGCCCGTACAAGATCGGCCGCCCGCGCCAGCTGTACACCGGCTACGAGTCGCGTGACATCACCGAGCTGCAAGATCGCAAGTAAGACCCGGGCCTTGCATTAAGGTCTCAAGCTGCACCGGAACGGCCCCTGCTTCTTATATAAGAGCAGGGGCCGTTTTGTTTGTAAGCGCTTTGATCTGTGGTGAGGGGGGCTGCCGCTATCGCGAGCAGGCTCGCTCCCACAGGCGACCGCATTCCAGTGTGGGAGCGAGCATGCTCGCGATGGCGGCAGACCTGATCACCTCTTTAGTCCAGGCACAAAAAAATACCCCTGTCTCTCGACAGGGGTATTTTCCTATGCTGCACCGCTTCTAACTTGCAGCTTGAAGCTTGCAGCTCGCCACTGTTCTATTAATGGTTAACCGCCCCACTCGCCCCCAGGCCCGTCTGCGAACGCACGAACTGCGGGAAGAACAGCGCCCGCTCGTTGGCCGCTTCAGCCGACTTGTCGGTGATGGAGAAGAACCAGATGCCCACGAAGGCAATGGCCATCGAGAACAGCGCCGGGTACTCGTACGGGTAGATCGGCTTCTCGTGACCCATGATCTGCACCCAGATGGTCGGGCCCAGGATCATCAGGCCCACGGCACTGACCAGGCCCAGCCAGCCGCCGATCATGGCGCCACGGGTGGTCAGCTTCTTCCAGTACATCGAAAGCAGCAGCACCGGGAAGTTGCAGCTCGCCGCGATGGAGAACGCCAGGCCCACCATGAACGCGATGTTCTGCTTCTCGAACAGGATGCCCAGGGCGATTGCCAGCACCGCCAGGGCGATGGTGGTGATCTTCGAGACGCGAATCTCGTCCTTTTCGTTGGCCTTGCCTTTCTTGATCACGCTGGCGTACAGGTCGTGGGACACCGCCGAAGCGCCTGCCAGCGTCAAGCCGGCCACCACCGCCAGGATGGTCGCGAAGGCGACCGCCGAGATAAAGCCGAGGAAAATACTGCCACCCACCGCGTCGGCCAGGTGCACCGCCGCCATGTTGTTGCCACCGAGCAAGGCACCTGCCGCGTCCTTGAAGGCCGGGTTGGTGCTGACCAGCAGGATCGCGCCGAAGCCGATGATGAAGGTCAGGATGTAGAAGTAGCCGATGAAGCCTGTGGCGTACAGCACGCTCTTGCGCGCTTCCTTGGCGTCACTCACGGTGAAGAAGCGCATCAGGATATGCGGCAGGCCAGCAGTACCGAACATCAGCGCCAGACCCAGGGAGAAGGCCGAAACCGGATCCTTCACCAGGCCACCCGGGCTCATGATCGCTTCACCTTTAGGGTGAACCTTGACCGCTTCGGAGAACAGCATGTTGAAGTCGAAGTTCACGTGCTTCATGACCATCAAAGCCATGAACGAAGCACCCGACAGCAACAGCACTGCCTTGATGATCTGTACCCAGGTGGTGGCCAGCATGCCGCCGAACAGCACATAGAGGCACATCAGGATGCCCACCAGGATCACCGCGACGTGGTAGTCCAGGCCGAACAGCAGCTGGATCAGCTTGCCGGCGCCCACCATCTGCGCGATCAGGTAGAACGCCACGACCACCAGCGAGCCGCTGGCCGACAGGGTCCGGATCTGCTTCTGCCCCAGGCGATAGGACGCCACGTCGGCGAAGGTGTATTTACCCAGGTTACGCAGGCGCTCGGCGATCAGGAACAGAATGATCGGCCAGCCCACCAGGAAGCCGATCGAGTAGATCAGACCGTCGTAGCCGGAAGCGAATACCAGGGCGGAAATCCCCAGGAAGGACGCCGCCGACATGTAGTCACCGGCAATCGCCAGGCCGTTCTGGAAACCGGTGATCCGGCCGCCAGCGGCGTAGTAGTCACTGGCCGACTTGCTGCGCTTGGACGCCCAGTAAGTGATGCACAGGGTCAGGCCGACGAAGGCCACGAACATGATGATGGCCGAGACGTTGAGCGGTTGTTTCTGCACGGCCCCGGTCAGGGCCTCAGCCGCCCAGGCACCCGGGGCGAACGCTGCAATGCTCGAGAGAGCCAGTAGACGCCGGATCATTGCTGAGCCTCCTTGAGAATCGCATTGTTCAGGTCGTCGAACTCGCCATTGGCACGTCGCACGTAGATACCGGTCAGGATGAAAGCCGAGATAATCAGGCCGACACCGATGGGAATGCCCCAGGTGATCGTCGACTCGGGCGCGATCTTGGCCCCGAGCACGTGTGGCCCGTAGGCAATCAGTAGGATGAATCCGGCGTACAGCCCTAGCATGATCGCCGAGAGAATCCAGGCGAACCTTTCCCTTTTTCTCACCAGCTCCTTGAAGCGCGGGCTGTTTTGAATCGAGAGGTAAATGCTGTCGTTCATTGTTTTTATCCTCGCAGCACAATTTAAGTTGGAACGACTCTACTCTATGCGGCCCAAGGCCAGGTTCCAGACGACCTTAGTATTAGAACGACATGACGGTTTTGCCAGTTTCCCGACATTTTTCACGGATTCATGTAGGAGCGGGCTGGCTCGCGAAGGCGGTGCGCCAGGCAATACCTGATTTGCAGGCAGGCCGCTTTCGCGAGCAAGCCCGCTCCTACAAGGTTATGGACAATGTTCAAAATAGGCGGGCATAAAAAAACCGCATGACACGACGTCATGCGGCTTTCGGGATCACTGGATCAGGCGGATTACTTGCCAGTCCAATCCTTGACGCGGTCCGGGTGCTTGGCGACCCAGTCCTTGGCAGCGGCTTCAGGCTTGGCACCCTCCTGGATGGCCAGCATGACTTCGCCGATTTCGTCTTTCGAAGCCCATTGGAATTTCTTCAGGAAGGCAGCCACTTCCGGCGCTTTGGTGTCCAGTTCCTTGCTACCGATGCTGTTCACGGTCTCAGCCGCGCCGTAGACGCCTTTCGGGTCTTCCAGGAAGCGCAGTTTCCACTTGGCGAACATCCAGTGCGGTACCCAGCCGGTCACGGCGATGGATTCGTTCTTCTTCTCGGCACGGGTCAGCTCGGCGATCATGCCGGCGCCGGAACTGGCCTTGAGTTGGTAGCCGGTCAGGTCGTAGTCCTTGATGGCCTGTTCGGTCTTGAGCATCACGCCTGAACCGGCGTCGATGCCGACGATGCGTTTCTTGAAGGAGTCGTCGGTCTTCAGGTCCTCGAGGGACTTGGCCTTGACGTATTCAGGCACGATCAGGCCGATCTTGGCGTCCTTGAAGTTGGGACCGTAGTCGACCACCTGGTCCTTGTTCTTGGCCCAGTAGTCGCCGTGCGTCACCGGCAGCCAGGCCGAGAGCATGGCGTCGAGCTTGCCGGTAGCCACGCCTTGCCACATGATCCCGGTCGCCACCGCTTGCAGCTTCACGTCGTAGCCCAGCTTCTGCTTGATGACTTCGGCCGCGACGTGCGTGGTCGCGACGCTGTCGGACCAGCCGTCAACGTAGCCGATGCTCAGGGTTTTGGTTTCGGCACTGGCCAGTGTGGAGCTGATCGCCAGTACCAGTGCGGCACCTGCGCCCAAGAGTCGTCGCATCTTCATCGTTACTTCCCCGAAAGTGCTGCGCCCGACGGATGCCGAGCAGCGTCAACGTGTTGTTATGGTCACAGCGCCCCCATCACGCTCGCTCACCCAAACCGGTTCGAACGCCAGTGGAGTACTGACGCGTCGATCATCAACCTGCGCCGATCCGTATCCTGCTCTGTCAGCGACCTCGATAAACCGAGAAACGACATCAGAACGCCAGCTGCGACACGCAGCGCCCAACTAGCCATCACCGGGGCCGAACGTGTATCGTCCCGCTACTATTGCACCCACTGCGTGCCTGTTTCGTGCCGATCATGGCACTTGGCTTCGCTTCGGTGGTCATAGGCTGCGAACCTCATTCGGCACCTTCCTCTTAGGGATCTCGTCATGCTCCGTTCCTTGCGCTTCGCTGCCCTCTTCGGCGGCCTTATCCTGAGTGCGTCCGCGCTGGCGGCAGATATTGACGCCGCCAGTTATGGCTACCCCTTGACCAACCCGTTCGAGGCGACCATTGCCACCACCCCGCCGGACCTGCGCCCGGAGTTGCCGCTGATCGAGGACATCAATCAGTCCGACCACAGCCTGAAACTGCGCCCGGAACGCGAGTTCATCCTGCCGGACAACTTCTGGCCGGTGAAAAGCCTCACCTACCGCCTGGCCACCCAGGACAAGCCGGCACCGCTGATCTTCCTGATCGCCGGCACCGGCGCGCGCTACGACAGCAGCCTCAACGAATACCTCAAGCGCCTCTACTACAAGGCCGGCTACCACGTGGTGCAGCTGTCATCGCCCACCAGCTTCGACTTCATGAGCGCGGCTTCACGCTTCGCCACACCGGGCATTTCCAAGGAAGACGCCGAGGACATGTACCGGGTGATGCAGGCCGTGCGTGCGCAAAACCCCAAGCTGCCGGTGACCGAGTATTACCTCACCGGTTATAGCCTGGGCGCACTGGATGCGGCCTTCGTCGCGCACCTGGACGAAACCCGGCGCAGCTTCAACTTCAAGAAAGTCCTGTTGCTCAACCCGCCGGTGAACCTCTACACCTCGATCACCAACCTGGACAAGCTGGTGCAGACCCAGGTCAAGGGCATCAACAGCACCACCACCTTTTATGAGCTGGTGCTGAACAAGCTGACCCGCTACTTCCAGCAAAAAGGCTACATCGACCTCAACGACGCCCTGCTCTACGACTTCCAGCAATCCAAGCAACACCTGAGCAACGAGCAGATGGCGATGCTGATCGGCACGTCCTTCCGCTTCTCGGCGGCCGACATCGCGTTCACGTCGGACCTGATCAACCGTCGCGGCCTGATCATCCCGCCCAAGTTCCCGATCACCGAAAGCACCAGCCTGACGCCGTTCCTCAAGCGCGCACTGCAATGCGACTTCGACTGCTACCTCACCGAGCAGGTGATCCCGATGTGGCGCGCGCGCACCGACGGCGGCAGCCTGTTGCAACTGGTCGACCAGGTCAGCCTGTATGCATTGAAGGATTACCTGCAGGCCAGTTCGAAGATCGCTGTCATGCACAACGCCGACGACGTCATCCTTGGCCCGGGCGACCTGGGCTTCCTGCGCAAGACCTTTGGCGATCGCCTGACGGTTTATCCACTGGGCGGCCACTGCGGCAACCTTAACTACCGCGTCAACAGCGACGCCATGCTGGAGTTCTTCCGTGGCTAAATATCTCCTGCTTATTGCGGCGCTCCTGGGGGCGGGCATGGTGCACGCCGACGACGGCAAGACCGCTGCGCCAGCGGTGGTGGACCCGGATGGCTTCAAGGAACCACTGACCAAGCTCAAGTTCAACCCGGGGCTGGACCAGCGCGAATTCGAGCGCTCGACCCTCAACGCCCTGAACGTGTACGACCCTTTGGAATCCTGGAACCGCCGGGTCTATCACTTCAACTACCGCTTCGACCAATGGGTGTTCCTGCCCGTCGTCGATGGCTACCGCTACATCACCCCCAGCTTCGTGCGCACCGGGGTCAGCAACTTCTTCAACAACCTGGGCGATGTGCCGAACCTGATGAACAGCCTGTTGCAGTTCAAGGGCAAGCGTTCGATGGAGACCACGGCGCGGCTTTTGCTCAACACCACCGTCGGCATCGCCGGCCTGTGGGACCCCGCCACCGCCATGGGCCTGCCGCGCCAGAGCGAAGACTTCGGCCAGACCCTGGGCTTCTACGGCGTACCGGCCGGCGCGTATTTCGTGCTGCCGATCTTCGGCCCGTCGAACCTGCGCGACACCTCGGGCTTGCTGGTGGACTACACCGCCGAATCGGCGATCAACTTCCTGAACGTCGCCGAAGTCAGCGCCAACCACCCGGAACTGCTGCTCCTGCGAGGCGTGGACAAGCGTTACCAGACCAGCTTCCGCTACGGCCAGCTGAACTCGCCGTTCGAGTATGAAAAAGTCCGCTACGTGTACACGGAGTCGCGCAAGTTGCAGATTGCCGAGTAGTTTGGGCGCCCCCAAAACCAGTGTGGGAGCGGGCTTGCTCGCGAAGGCGGTGTGTCAGGTAACCTATGTGCTAACTGACACACCGCCTTCGCGAGCAAGCCCGCTCCCACAGTTGTTTTGCGTTGCCAGGTCTAGCCCTTCAACGCTTTCCAGATCTTGCCCACTGCCATCACCCCCGCCAACACCACCGCACCCGCCACGATCCCCGCCACCGCATTGAGCAACATCGGCACGATGAACCCCGCGCCGCCGGCGCTGGCCGCCACACCTTCGATCCAGTGGTGCACCACCGGCACACCGTGGGTGAGGATGCCGCCGCCCACCAAGAACATCGCCGCCGTGCCGATCACCGACAGGCTTTTCATCATGTAGGGCGCGGCGCGCAGGATGGCGCCGCCGATACGCTGGGCGGCCTGCCCCGGCTTTTGTGTCAGCCAGAGCCCCAGGTCGTCGAGCTTGACGATCCCCGCCACCAGGCCATAGACGCCGGCGGTCATGACAATGGCGATGCCGGAAAGCACGATCACCTGCTGGGTCAGCGTGGCATCGACCACCGTACCCAGGGTGATGGCGATGATTTCCGCCGAGAGGATGAAATCGGTGCGCACCGCGCCCTTGATCTTGTCCTTTTCGAAAGCCACCAGGTCGACCGCCGGGTCAGCCACTGCCTGGGCCAACTGCGCGTGTCCGGCCTGGTCCTCGGCCGGGCTGTGAAGAAACTTGTGGGCCAACTTTTCAAAGCCCTCGAAGCACAGGTAGGCACCGCCCACCATCAGCAGCGGCGTCACCAGCCAGGGCACGAAGGCACTGATCGCCAACGCCGAGGGCACCAGGATCAACTTGTTGATGAACGAGCCCCTGGCCACGGCCCAGACCACCGGCAGTTCCCGCTCGGCACGCACGCCAGAGACTTGCTGGGCGTTGAGCGCCAGGTCGTCGCCCAGCACACCGGCGGTTTTCTTGGCGGCCATCTTGGTCATCAACGCTACGTCGTCGAGCACGGTGGCGATGTCGTCGATCAGTACCAGCAAACTGCTTCCAGCCATGGAGGGGCTCCTTGAACAATAATGCCGCGCAGCATACCGCGAGCCGCGGCCCTCGGGGCATTCTTGAGCGCCGCGCGAGGCCGGTGCTACCATGCGCCACCGCCAGAACAGGCAAGGAACCCCTGGGTTTATGAGCACTATCCGCGAGCGCAACAAAGAACTGATCCTGCGTGCCGCCAGCGAGGAATTTGCCGACAAGGGATTCGCCGCGACCAAGACCAGCGACATCGCGGCCAAGGCCGGCCTGCCCAAACCCAACGTCTACTACTACTTCAAATCCAAGGAAAACCTCTACCGCGAGGTCCTGGAAAGCATCATCGAACCGATCCTCCAGGCGTCCACCCCTTTCAATGCCGACGGCGTACCGAGTGAAGTGCTCAGCCACTACATTCGCTCCAAGATCCGCATCTCCCGCGACCTGCCCTTCGCCTCGAAGGTCTTCGCCAGCGAAATCATGCACGGCGCCCCCCACCTGAGCCCCGACCTGGTGGAACAACTCAACGCCCAGGCCCGGCACAACATCGACTGCATCCAGACCTGGATCAACCGCGGCCAGATCGCCCCCATCGACCCCAACCACCTGATGTTCAGCATCTGGGCCGCCACCCAGACCTACGCTGATTTCGACTGGCAGATCACCGCCATCACCGGCAAGGCGAAGCTGGATGAAGCCGATTACGAAGCGGCGGCGCAGACGATTACCCGGTTGGTGTTGAAAGGGTGTGAGACAGGCTGATACACCGAGTCGCTGCCTATTCGCGAGCAAGCCCGCTCCCACAGGTGCTGATGGTTGATACGAAAGATATGGACACCGCAACCCCCTGTGGGAGCGGGCTTGCTCGCGAATGGGCCGACTCGATTTAAGCTCAAACCCAGATCGCATCCCACAAAGGATAGTCGCCAAACCGTTTGACCAAACCGGCCCGCAATGGGTTGGCCACGACATACCGGGCAAGCTTGACCAGATTTTCTTCCCGTCGCAGCGCCCGGTCATGGTAGCCCTGCTGCCAGAGACTCCCCGTTCTCCCAGACTTCTCGTTGACGCCCCTGACACTTAAAGATTTCACCTGACACATCAACTGCCCTAAAGAGCCGCGATGCAGTTGGATCAACCAATGAAAATGGTCAGGCATTACGACGAAAGCCAACGAGTCTGCAATGCCACATTTCTCTATTGCCCTGAACTGGTGGATAACTATTCTGCCCAGACCGTAGTCCCTGAAAACAGGTTCGCGCTCCAACGTGTTGGCTGTCAGCAGATAGATGCGATTTGGCTCTGCCCATCGACCGATGCGCAGGCGATGCGAAGCTGAACGTGCAGGCATTCCATCGAGTCCTTTCCTGGATGAAGTCCTGAAAGGCTAGCTTTGGAATTGGAGAATCCTGGGGCCAACCTTTAGCCGGATGTGTCTGGTCGATCGCCTTCGCGAGCAAGCCCGCTCCCACAGGGGGTTTCTGGTGTTCATACATTTTGTGTCCACTAACCTGTGGGAGCGGGCTTGCTCGCGAAGGCGCCAGTCCATTCACAACGAAATCAAGCGACCACCCCCGCATCCGCCCTCAACTGCAACGCCTCCACCGCCCTGACCGCCACCTGCTCATCCACATCCGAAACATCACCACTCACACCAATCGCCCCTAACACCCTCCCGTCCTGATCCCTGATCAACACCCCACCCGGAACCGGTACCACGCTGCCCTGCCCCAGGCTGTTCAGCGCGGCAATGAAGGCCGGGCGTTGTTGGGCGTCCTGGGCCAGCAGGCGCGAGCCCTTGCCCAGGGCGATGGCGCCCCAGGCCTTGCCGATGGCGATGTGGGGACGAAGCAGGCTCGCGCCGTCTTCGCGTTGCAGGGCGATCAGGTGGCCGCCGCTGTCGAGGATGGCGACGGTCAGGGGGGCGGCACTGATTTCGCGGCCGGCGGCAAGGGCTTGGCCGGCCAGGTTGACGGCGACGTTCAAGGTTAGAGCGCTCATGGGTGCTGTCCTTTTTTTGTGATGGGAGAGCCTTTCGGGTTTCACTTCAAGCAAAACCGAACACCACAAATAGAACACAACAAAATATATTTTTGTATACAATAATTATCACAAAGCCCCTACACTGACGAAAAACACCCTTCCCCGTGGGCTTTCGACGAATAAAACAGGCGCTTGAGAAAATGGATTGACCTGCGCCGCTTAGCGTGAATACACTCGACGCACAGCAGCTTGTATACAATTACAAAACGTAAGAGGCACAAAAGCATGAGCAAAATGAGAGCAATCGAAGCCGCCGTCCTGGTGATGCGCCGCGAAGGCGTGGACACCGCCTTCGGCATCCCGGGTGCGGCGATCAACCCGCTGTACTCTGCCCTGCAAAAAGTGGGCGGCATCGATCACGTCCTCGCTCGCCATGTGGAAGGTGCCTCGCACATGGCCGAGGGCTACACCCGCACCAAAGCGGGCAACATCGGCGTGTGCATCGGCACCTCGGGCCCGGCCGGTACCGACATGGTCACCGGTCTCTACAGCGCCAGCGCCGACTCCATCCCGATCCTGTGCATCACCGGCCAGGCCCCCCGCGCCCGCCTGCACAAGGAAGACTTCCAGGCCGTGGACATCACCAGCATCGTCAAGCCGGTGACCAAGTGGGCGACCACCGTCCTGGAGCCTGGCCAGGTGCCCTACGCGTTCCAGAAAGCCTTCTATGAAATGCGTTCCGGTCGCCCGGGCCCGGTGCTGATCGACCTGCCCTTCGACGTGCAGATGGCCGAGATCGAATTCGACATCGACGCCTACCAACCACTGCCCCTGGCCAAGCCTGCCGCCAACCGCGTGCAGATCGAGAAGGCGCTGAGCCTGCTGAACCAGGCCGAGCGGCCATTACTGGTAGCGGGCGGCGGCATCATCAACGCCGATGCCAGTGAGCTGCTGGTGGAGTTCGCCGAGCTGACCGGCATCCCGGTCATCCCGACCTTGATGGGCTGGGGCACGATCCCCGACGATCACCCGCTGATGGTCGGCATGGTCGGCCTGCAGACATCCCACCGCTACGGCAACGCGACGCTGCTCAAGTCCGATGTGGTGCTGGGCGTCGGCAACCGCTGGGCCAACCGTCACACCGGCTCGGTGGATGTCTACACCGAGGGCCGCACCTTCATTCACGTGGACATCGAGCCCACGCAGATCGGCCGGGTGTTCACACCTGACCTAGGCATCGTTTCCGACGCAGCCTCGGCCCTGACCTTGTTCATCGAAGTCGCCCGCCAGTGGCAAGCCGCCGGCAAGTTGAAGGACCGCAGCGCCTGGGTGCAGGACTGCCAGCAACGCAAGGCGAGCCTGCAGCGCAAGACCCACTTCGACAACGTGCCGGTCAAGCCCCAGCGCGTGTACGAGGAAATGAACCAGGTGTTCGGCAAGGACACCTGCTACGTCAGCACCATCGGCCTGTCGCAGATCGCCGGCGCGCAATTCCTGCACGTCTACAAGCCGCGCCACTGGATCAACTGCGGCCAGGCAGGCCCCTTGGGCTGGACCATTCCGGCCGCGCTGGGGGTGGTCAAGGCTGATCCGAGCCGCAAGGTCGTGGCGCTGTCGGGCGACTATGATTTCCAGTTCATGATCGAAGAGCTGGCGGTGGGCGCGCAGTTCAAGCTGCCGTACATCCATGTGGTGGTGAACAACTCTTACCTGGGCCTGATTCGCCAGGCGCAACGCGGGTTCGACATGGACTACTGCGTGCAGCTGTCCTTCGATAACCTCAACGCGCCAGAGCTCAACGGTTATGGCGTGGACCACATCGCCGTGGCCGAGGGCCTGGGGTGCAAGGCGTTGCGGGTGTTCGAGCCGTCCGGCATCCAGCCGGCGCTGCGCCAGGCCCAGGCCATGATCGAGGAGTTCAAGGTGCCGGTGATTGTCGAGGTTATCCTGGAGCGGGTGACCAACATTTCCATGGGCACCGAGATCAACGCCGTCAACGAATTCGAAGACCTGGCGCTGGTGGGCAACGATGCGCCGACGGCCATTTCGTTGCTTGACTGACACTGACGCCTCCACAGGCACTGCTGTTCATGAAGGACATCACCGGACCTGTGGCGAGGGCGCTTGCTCCCGCTGGCTGCGCAGCAGCCCATTTTGTGAGTGCTTTGCACTCAAGCGGGAGCAAGCTCCCTCGCCACAAGGGTCCCTACACCTCTACAGGAGATTGTCATGCCGCGTTTCGCCGCCAACCTGTCCATGCTGTTCACCGAGCAGGATTTCCTCGCCCGTTTCGAAGCGGCCGCCAAGGCCGGTTTCAGCGGGGTGGAGTACCTGTTCCCCTACGACTACAGCAGCGCCGAACTCAAGGCGCAGCTTGACGCCCATGGCCTGACCCAAGTGCTGTTCAACCTGCCGGCCGGTGACTGGGCCAAGGGCGAACGCGGTATTGCCTGCCTGCCGGACCGGGTCGAGGAGTTCCGCGCCGGTGTCGACCTGGCGATTGCCTATGCTCAGGTGCTGGGCAACACCCAGGTCAATTGCCTGGCCGGGATCCGCCCGCAGAACTGTGACGAGGCCCTGGTGCAGAAAACCTTCGTCGCCAACCTCAAGTACGCGGCCGAGAAGCTGCAAGCCAAGGGCATCAAACTGGTGATGGAAGCCATCAACACCCGCGACATCCCCGGCTTCTACCTGAACAACACCGCCCAGGCCCTGTCGATCCGCGAGCAGGTGGGCAGCGCCAACCTGTTCCTGCAATACGACATCTATCACATGCAAATCATGGAAGGCGACCTGGCCCGGACCCTGGCCGCGCACCTGGGCGAGATCAACCACGTGCAACTGGCGGACAACCCCGGACGCCATGAGCCGGGCACCGGCGAGATCAACTATCGCTTCCTGTTCGAACACCTGGACAGCATCGGTTATGCCGGTTGGGTCGGCTGCGAATACAAGCCCCTGACCACCACCGAAGCGGGACTGGGCTGGCTGAAAAACCATAACGCGATCTGATGCCGCGCGAGCTTTTGTGGCGAGGGAGCTTGCTCCCGCTCGGCTGCGAAGCAGACGCATGATTTTACCCGGCACGATTTCTGGGGCCGCTTCGCGACCCAGCGGGAGCAAGCTCCCTCGCCACAGAAACACCGGGCCCTAGACAACAAGAGGATTTCCCCCATGGCTAAAATCGGATTCATCGGCACCGGCATCATGGGCCACCCCATGGCATTGAACCTGCAAAAGGCCGGTCACAGTCTGTTGCTGTCCCAGCACCACGACGCGGCCCCGGCTGACCTGCTGGCCGGCGGCGCGGTGGCGCTGGCCAACCCACGGGAAGTGGCCCAGGAAGCCGAGTTCATCATCGTGATGGTCCCGGACACCCCTCAGGTCGAGGACGTGCTGTTCCGCGCCGATGGCGTGGCGGCTGGCGTCGGCGCGGGCAAGGTGGTGATCGACATGAGCTCGATCTCCCCCACCGCCACCAAGGCGTTCGCGGCGAAGATCAATGAACAAGGCGCGCAGTACCTCGATGCGCCGGTGTCTGGCGGCGAAGTCGGCGCCAAGGCGGCCACCCTGAGCATCATGGTCGGCGGCGACAGCGCGGCGTTCGAACGCGCCTTGCCGCTGTTCCAGGCCATGGGCAAGAACATCACCCTGGTGGGCGGCAATGGCGATGGCCAGACCGCCAAGGTGGCGAACCAGATCATCGTCGCCCTGAACATCCAGGCCGTGGCCGAGGCGCTGCTGTTCGCCGCGAAGAACGGCGCGGACCCGGCCAAGGTGCGCGAGGCCCTGATGGGCGGCTTCGCCTCGTCGAAGATCCTGGAAGTCCACGGCGAACGCATGATCAAGGGCACCTTCGACCCAGGCTTCCGCATCAGCCTGCACCAGAAGGACCTGAACCTGGCCCTGCAAGGCGCCCGGGAGTTGAACATCAACCTGCCCAACACCGCCAACGCCCAGCAAGTGTTCAGCACCTGCGCGGCCCTCGGCGGCGGCAACTGGGATCACTCGGCGCTGATCAAGGGCCTGGAGCACATGGCGAATTTCTCGATCCGCGATAACTGATCCACCACAAAACCCTGTGGGAGCGAGCTTGCTCGCGATGGCTATTTCACATTCAACAATGATGTTGTCTGAATTACCGCTATCGCGAGCAAGCTCGCTCCCACAAGGCCTGCATCAACTTCAAAACAATAAGAACCCGGGAGCCCGCCATGTCGGTCGATCCGCAACAATTGCTGCGCGAGCTGTTTGCCACGGCCATCGACGCGGCGCATCCGCAGCACGTCCTTGAACAATACCTGCCCCGCGACCGCAGCGGCCGGGTGATCGTCATCGGTGCCGGCAAGGCTGCCGCCGCCATGGCCCAGGTGGTCGAGCGCTGCTGGGAGGGCGAGGTCTCGGGCCTGGTGGTAACCCGCTACGGCCATGGCGCGCCCTGCGAGAAAATCGAAGTGGTGGAAGCCGCCCACCCGGTACCCGATGCAGCCGGCCTGGCGGTTGCCCGGCGAGTGCTGGAACTGGTCAGTCACCTGACCGAGGACGACCGGGTGATTTTCCTGCTGTCCGGTGGAGGCTCGGCATTGCTGGCACTGCCCGCGGCCGGCATCACCCTGGCCGACAAGCAATCGATTAACAAAGCCCTGCTAAAGTCCGGCGCCACCATCGGCGAGATGAACTGCGTCCGCAAGCACCTCTCGGCGATCAAGGGCGGGCGCCTGGGCAAGGCCTGCTGGCCGGCAACGGTCTACACCTATGCGATTTCCGATGTGCCCGGGGACCTCGCCACGGTCATCGCCTCCGGCCCTACCGTGGCCGATCCGAGCACCTCCGCCGAGGCCCTAGCGATCCTCAAGCGTTACCACATCGAGGTCCCCGCCTCCGTGCGCGCCTGGCTGCAAAGCCCGGAATCGGAAACCGTCAAGCCTGGCGACCCGAGCCTGGCCCGCAGCCATTTCCAGCTGATCGCCCGGCCCCAGCAGTCCCTCGAAGCGGCTGCCGTGAAAGCCCGTCAGGCCGGCTTCAGCCCGTTGATCCTCGGCGACCTGGAAGGCGAATCCCGGGAGGTGGCGAAGGTCCATGCCGGTATCGCCCGGCAGATCGCCCTGCACGGCCAGCCCTTGCCGGCCCCGTGCGTGATCCTGTCCGGCGGCGAAACCACGGTCACCGTGCGCGGCCATGGCCGGGGGGGCCGCAATGCCGAATTCCTCCTGAGCCTGACCGACAGCCTCAAGGGGTATCCCGGCATCTATGCCCTGGCCGGCGACACCGACGGCATCGACGGCTCCGAGGACAACGCCGGCGCCCTCATGACCCCGGACAGCTATCACCGCGCCGCCGAGCTGGGCCTGAACGCCAGCGATGAATTGGACGACAACAACGGCTACGGCTACTTCGCCGCGCTGGACGGGCTGATCATCACCGAGCCGACCCGCACCAACGTCAACGACTTTCGCGCCATCCTGATTCTCGAGGCCCCCAAACATGACGCCTGACAAGAAGGTCAAGATCCTCGCCACACTCGGCCCCGCGACCCGTGGCATCGATGACATCCGCGACCTGGTGCAGGCCGGCGTGAACATCTTCCGCCTGAACTTCAGCCACGGCGACCACGCCGATCACGCCCAGCGCTACCGCTGGATTCGTGACGTCGAACAGCAGTTGAACTACCCGCTGGGTATCCTGATGGACCTGCAAGGCCCGAAACTGCGGGTCGGCCGGTTTGCCGACGGCAAGGTGCTGCTGCAACGCGGCCAGGCCCTGCGCCTGGACCTGGACCCGACGCCGGGCGATCAACGCCGGGTCAACCTGCCCCACCCGGAAATCATCGCGGCCCTGGAGCCCGGCATGGACCTGCTGCTGGACGACGGCAAGTTGCGCCTGCGGGTGACGGCACGGCACAGCGACGCCATCGACACCGAGGTGCTCAACGGCGGCGAGCTGTCCGACCGCAAGGGCGTGAACGTGCCCCAGGCCGTGCTCGACCTGAGTCCGCTGACCCAAAAGGACCGGCGCGACTTGAGCTTCGGCCTGGAGCTGGGCGTGGACTGGGTGGCACTGTCGTTCGTCCAGCGTCCCGACGACATCCGCGAAGCCCGGGCCCTGATCGGGGACAAGGCGTTCCTGATGGCGAAGATCGAGAAACCATCGGCGGTGAACCAACTGCGGGAAATCGCTGAACTGTGCGACGCGATCATGGTTGCCCGCGGTGACCTGGGCGTCGAAGTGCCGGCCGAAAGCGTGCCGCAGATCCAGAAAAGCATCATCGGCACTTGCCGCGCCCTCGGCAAACCGGTGGTGGTCGCCACGCAGATGCTCGAGTCGATGCGGTTCTCGCCGGCGCCGACCCGCGCCGAGGTCACCGATGTGGCCAACGCCGTGGCCGAAGGGGCCGACGCGGTGATGCTCTCGGCGGAAACCGCGTCGGGCGACTACCCCCTCGAGGCGGTGCAGATGATGAGCAAGATCATCCGCCAGGTGGAAAACGGCCCCGACTACCCGGCGCAACTGGACGTCAGCCGGCCGAAAGCCGAGGCCACGGTGTCGGACGCCATCAGTTGTGCCATCCGCCGCATCAGCAGCATCCTGCCGGTGGCGGTGCTGGTGAACTACAGCGAGTCGGGCGCCTCCAGCCTGCGGGCGGCGCGGGAGCGGCCAACGGTGCCGATCCTCAACCTCACGCCGAATCTCGCCGCCGCGCGCCGCCTGACGGTGGCCTGGGGCGTGCACTCGGTGGTCAACGACCGGTTGCGGCAAGTGGACGAGGTCTGTTCCACCGCCCTGGAAATCGCCCAGGCCCAAGGCATGGCCCAGCGTGGCGACACCCTGCTGATCACCGCAGGCGTGCCGTTCGGGCAACCGGGGTCGACCAACTCGTTGCGTATCGAGACGTTGATCTAGCGCCTGTACTGGCCTCTTCGCGAGCAAGCCCGCTCCCACAAGGACGTCACCGCCCCGTGGCGAGGGAGCTTGCTCCCGCTGGAGCGCGCAGCGGTCCCAAGCTTTTGGGGCTGCTACGCAGCCCAGCGGGAGCAAGCTTCCTCGCCACGACAAGTGATGAACCTTGAGTAAACAGCGTTACGCTCCGATAGGGGCTTGGTGAACGCTGCAAGTCCAATGTGGGAGCGGGCTTGCTCGCGAAGGGATCACCCTGGTTTATCAGACACACAACCATGCCCAACACCCACTGCCCCGACTGGGCCACCGCCCTGCTCAACGGCTTCAGCCAGATTTTCCTCCAGCGCCATCCGCTGTGCGGCCTGTTGTGCCTGCTGGCGATCCTGCTTGGCGCCCCGGCCCTGTTCGCAGGGGCATTGCTCGGCGGCGTGGCCGGGTTGCTCACGGCCCAGCGGCGCGGCTACCCCAAGGCGGATCGCCAGGCCGGGCTGTTCAGCTACAACGGCATCCTGCTGGGGTTGTTGTTGGGCCTCACCTTGCCCGGGTCCATCCTGTTGCCGCCGTTGGTCATCGCCGGCGGTGGTCTCGGCGCGATGCTGACCCAGCAATGGCTCAAGCGAACCCGCAGCCCCCGCAGCCTGCCCGCCTACACAGCGCCGTTCGTGGGACTGGGCTGGCTGCTGCTGGCGTTCGCCACGCCGCCAGCGTCGCCACCCCCGGCGGCCCTGACGTTGCCCAACCTGCTGGCCGCGCCGTTGAACGGATTGAGCCAGGTCATGCTGCTCGACGGCCCATGGGCCGGGGCACTGATTGCCCTGGGCCTGTTGCTCGCCAACCGACGCGCCGCAGGCTGGGCCCTGTTCGGTTCGGTCGCCGGCCTGGGCGTCGCCCTGCTGCACACTGACCACGCCGCCGCCCTGTCCGGCCTGGCCGGCTACAACCCGGCGCTGGTGGCTTTGGCCCTCAGCCCGCACCGCCGCCGGCCGTGGCTGCCGTTGACGGGCATCCTGCTGGCGATCCTGCTCACGCCGGGCTTCGGCGCCCTCGGCCTGGCGCCGCTGACGGCCCCCTTCATCCTGGCCTGCTGGCTGGTCCAGGCCAGCCGTCGCACCTGGCACCAGGCCCGTCTCGATGCTGCGCCTTGCGCTCTGCGGGGCAATCACCCTAGGCTTCGCTGATTCCGAGATCAGGCGATGGGTATGGACAGCAACAACAATTGGCGTGAACGCCTCTACATCATGATTTTCCAGACCGACACCGTGGCCGGCCGGCGTTTCGACAGCACCTTGTTGTTGATCATCCTCGCCAGCCTGGTGATCGTGATGCTCGACAGCATCGACAGCGTGCATCAGGACTATGCGTCCGTGCTGGCCGGCATCGAATGGGGCTTTACCTTCATCTTCATCGTCGAATACGGCTTGCGCCTGTACTGCTCGCCCAAGCCGTTGCGCTATGCCTTCAGTTTCTATGGGCTGGTGGATCTGCTGGCGATCGTGCCGGGGATCCTGGCGCTGTACTACAGCGATGCCCAGTACCTGCTGATCATTCGTATCATCCGCATGCTGCGGATCTTCCGCGTGCTCAAGCTCAGCCCCTACCTCAAGCAGGCCAACTACCTGATGGCGGCATTGCGGGGCAGCAAGCAGAAGATCATCGTCTTTTTGGTCAGCGTCTCGACCCTGGTGACGGTGTTCGGCACCTTGATGTATGTCATCGAAGGCCCCGAGCACGGCTTCACCAGCATTCCCAAGGGCATCTATTGGGCTATCGTGACACTGACCACCGTGGGCTTCGGCGACATCGTGCCCAAGACGCCGCTGGGCCAGGTGGTGTCCTCCATGGTGATGATCACCGGTTACTCGATCATCGCCGTGCCCACCGGCATTTTCACCGCCGAACTGGCCACCGCCATGCGCGGCGATCAGCTCAAGCATGACTGCCCGGTGTGCAACAAGAACAGCCATGAACAGGCGGCGGCCTTTTGTGCCCGTTGTGGCAACGCGCTGTTCAAGAAATTGGAATAAGCAAAGTACTTTTAAATGCTTGAAGACCTATGCGCTTGCGGCTAGTTTGCCCGGCACTCCCCGTCCCAATAAAAAGGAATTCGCAGTGAAGAACTTCTTTGGCGCCTCCCTTCTCGCCGCCGGCCTGGCCTTCGGCAACCTGGCCCATGCCGCCCCGACCCTGCTCAACGTTTCCTACGACGTGATGCGCGATTTCTACAAGGACTACAACGCGGCCTTCCAGAAACACTGGCAAGCCGAGCACAACGAAAACATCGCCGTGCAGATGTCCTTCGGCGGCTCCAGCAAGCAGGCGCGCTCAGTGATCGACGGGTTGCCGGCGGATGTCATCACCATGAACATGGCCACCGACATCAACGCCCTGGCGGACAACGGCAAGCTGGTCCCGGACAACTGGGTCACCCGCCTGCCGAACAACAGCGCCCCGTTCACCTCGGCCACGGTGTTCATCGTGCGCAAGGGCAACCCCAAGGCGCTGAAAGACTGGCCCGACCTGCTCAAGGACGGCGTGCAGGTGATCGTGCCCAACCCGAAAACCTCCGGCAACGGCCGCTACACCTACCTGTCGGCCTGGGGCTATGTCCTCAAGAACGGCGGTGACGAGAACAAGGCCAAGGACTTCGTCGGCAAGCTGTTCAAGCAGGCACCGGTGCTGGATACCGGCGGCCGCGCCGCCACCACCACGTTCATGACCAACCAGATCGGCGATGTGCTGGTGACCTTTGAAAACGAAGCGGAAATGATCGCCCGGGAGTTCGGCCGCGACCAGTTCGAAGTGGTCTACCCCAGCGTCTCCGCCGAAGCCGAGCCACCGGTGAGCGTGGTGGACAAAGTGGTCGAGAAGAAAGGCTCCCGCGCCGCGGCCGAGGCCTACCTCAAGTACCTCTGGTCACCAGAAGGCCAGGAAATCGCCGCCGCCAACTACCTGCGCCCACGGGACCCGGCCGTGTTGGCCAAGTACACCGACCGCTTCCCGAAAGTGGATTTCCTGTCGGTGGAAAAGACCTTCGGCGACTGGCGCACCGTGCAGAAGACCCACTTCAATGACGGCGGGATTTTCGACCAGATCTACAGCGGCCAGTAAGAAAAAAATGAGTCATGCGCGGTCCTGTGGCGAGGGGATTTATCCCCGCTGGGCTGCGCAGCAGTCCTGGAATCGGACACCGCTGTGTTTCAGACAAAACGCGTCGGCTGCATTTTGGGGGCTGCTTCGCAGCCCAACGGGGATAAATCCCCTCGCCACAAAGACAGCGCAAGCGCTCTCTCGATGAGCTCATCATCAAGCGCAAGCATGTCTGTTATCAGCCCTAAAGCCTGTCCTCGAGCGCCATAACGCTTTAGCCTCTCGCCATCCCACCTGTTGACTGACGAGTTTGCCATGAGTGCCCATTCCCCCACCCTGCACGCCGGCGCCAGCCTGACGCGAGGCATGGTCCTGCTCTTTGCCTTCTGCTGTGGCGCTATCGTCGCCAACCTCTACTACGCCCAACCCATCATCGAACTGATCGCCCCCGACGTGGGCCTGAGCAGCACCATGGCCAGCCTGATCGTCTCGCTGACCCAGATCGGTTATGCCCTGGGGTTGTTTTTCCTGGTGCCATTGGGTGACTTGCTGGAAAACCGCCGCCTGATGATCGTCACCACCTTTGTATCGATTGCCAGCCTGCTGGGCGCGGCGTTCACCGATCAGCCCAACGTGTTCCTGCTGGTCTCGCTGCTGGTGGGCTTCAGCTCGGTGTCGGTGCAGGTGCTGATCCCCCTGGCGGCGCACCTGGCCCCGGAGCAAACCCGCGGGCGTGTCGTGGGCGGCATCATGGGCGGCTTGCTGCTGGGGATCCTGCTGGCGCGGCCGGTGGCGAGCGTGGTGGCCGACCACTTCGGCTGGCGCGCGATGTTCATGATCGCGGCTGCCTTGATGGCAGCCATCAGCATCGTCCTGGCGCTGACCGTGCCCAAGCGCCAGCCCGACCATCGTGCCTCCTATGGTCAGTTGCTGCGCTCGCTCGGCACCCTGCTGCGCCAGCAACCGCTGTTGCGCCAGCGTGCGCTTTACCAGGCCGGCATGTTCGCCACCTTCAGCCTGTTCTGGACCGCCGCGCCGTTGGAGCTGGCACGCAACCATGGCTTGTCCCAGTCCGAAATCGCCTTGTTCGCCCTCGTCGGTGCCCTGGGTGCCATCGCTGCGCCCATTGCCGGTCGCCTGGCGGATGCCGGCCATACCCGCGTGGCTTCGCTGCTGGCGATGCTGTTCGCCAGCCTGAGCTTCCTGCCGGCGTTCATCCATCCGCTCTACAGCGTCATCGGCCTGGCCGTCACCGGCGTGGTCCTGGATTTCTGCGTGCAAATGAACATGGTGCTGGGCCAACGCACCATCTACACCCTCGATGCCAAAAGCCGCAGCCGTCTGAATGCGCTGTACATGACCAGCATCTTCGTCGGTGGCGCGTTCGGTTCATCGATTGCCAGCGCGGTGTACGAACACGGTGGCTGGCTGTGGGTGGTGATTGTCGGCAGTGCATTCCCGCTGCTGGTGCTGCTGAGCTTCTTGAGTGCTTCGCGCAAGGCATCCCTGGCGACGGCTTGAGGATCGAGCGGCAAAAAAAATGCCCGGGCGCCATCGCGACCGGGCATTTTTCATCGAGGGTCAGACCCGTACATTGCCACGCGGCCCGGCGATCGCCCAGATGATCAGGCCCAGCACTGGCAACAGCAGGATCAGCAGCACCCACAGGACTTTCATCCCCACTTCAGCACCGCTCTTGAGCACATTGATGATCGCCCAGATATCGAGCGCCAGGATAATCAGGCCGATCAGGCCATTGAAGGTGGAACCCATGGTGTCGCTCCCTAATAGTGATAGCCACACTTAGGATAGCTGGGCCGCGCCAAGGGTTCCGTTTATTGCCTCAGACGTGGACCGCGACCTTGAGGGCTTCCAGGGCCGGCGCAGCGGCGATGCCCACTTGCGCGCACAATTGCAGCACCCGCGGCACGTCGTCGCCGAACACCAGCACCATCTGCAACTCATCGTCCAGCAGTTGGCTGAAGTTCATCAGCACATAGCCGCCGCTTTCCTTGCTCAGGCTGCTCATCTGGATCTGGATGCGGTTGAGGGCGGTCAGCGCCTCGGTTTTCGCCAGTTGCTTGGGCTTGAGGTTGAACGCCACGCCAGGGCCGAACGAGGCGACGATCTGTTCGAACAGTTCGACGTAGGTGTCGGCCTGGAACAGCACGGTATCCGGCAGGCTGCCCACCACGACCCACTCACCCAGCGGAATCGGGAAGGTGTCGTCGTAGTTGACGTCCGGATTGGCCGCCAGGAAAGCCGCCGGATCGGCGTAGGCCTGGGCCGCTTCGTCGGCGATTCGCGCAATGTCAGCCTCGCCGAGGCAGCCAGAGCTGATTTTGCTGATGAGTTCGACGAGGGCGGCTTTCATGGGGTGGATCCTGTGGATAAGGGGATGCGAGGGCGCGCAGGATACTCCATCTGTCCAGGATTGAAATGGAGCTGCTGCATCACACTTTTTGTGGCGAGGGGATTTATCCCCGCTGGGCTGCGAAGCAGCCCCAAAATAGTTCTGATGCACCGAGTTATCAGGTTAGGGCCGCTTCGCGCCCCAACGGGGATAAATCCCCTCGCCACAAAGTCGTGCAAGGGCTCAAGCCTCACCGGTAGAGATCAGCCCAACAACTTCTCCAACTGCGCCGTCGTGTCCACCGCGCCCATGGTCCGGGCGGCGTCCAGGGCCGAGGCGCCGTTGGCGTCCTTGGCTCGCGGATCGGCCCCCTTGCTGATCAGGTAGTCGACGATTTCCACTCGATTGAACATCGCCGCCATCATCAACGCGGTGCGACCGTCGAAGGATGAGCCCTCCACCTGCGCGCCACCGTCCACCAGCGCCGACACCACGGCCAGGTCGCCCTTGAACGCCGCGCCGGCAATCGGGCTCTGGCCGTTGTCGTTGCGCACTTCCGGGTCGGCCTTGTGTTCCAGCAAGACTTTTACCGTTTCCACATGCCCGTGGTAGGCGGCCAGCATCAGCAAGGTGTCGCCCTTGTGGTTGCGCAGGTTGGGCGGCAGGCCCTTGCTCAGCAACGCAGCCATCATGGCGGCGTCACCCTGGCGGGCGACGTTGAACACCTGCTCGGCAAACTCCGCAGCCTCTTCCGGGGTCATCTGGCGGCTTGTATCGGACATGGGTCACTCCCTTTGGGCATTCGCAAAGCGGCTAGTTTCCCGACGGACCCGGACCCTGTCATCCCTTTTTTCTCTGTACCGCCGATAGCCAGGATCAATAGCGCCATTGCCCGCCCTGGATCTGGTCGGCCAGCGACCGGTCCACCCGCACGTAGGTCGTGGTGCCGGGCAGCCACGCATAGACCGGCTCGTCACCGGTGACGCAAGGGTCGAACGCTTCAGCCTTGAGGCGAGTCTTCTGGTACTTGAAGGTGCAGGTGGTGTCCATTTTCACCTTGATGCGCAGGAACAGTGGCACCGCGTACGCCGGCAACTTGCCGTGCAGGAATTGCAGCAGCTCGCTGAAATCCAGGGTCGCCAGGGATTCGGACGGGGTAATCGCCGCCATGCCGGCCCGGCCGTTGGTACCCTGGATCTCCACGCCATAGGCCACCGCCTCGGCCACTTGCGGATGTTGCAGCAGCACGTTTTCCACTTCCGTGGTGGAGACGTTCTCGCCCTTCCAGCGGTACGTGTCGCCGAGGCGATCGACGAACTGCCCATGGCCGAAGCCGATGTTGCGCAGCAGGTCGCCGGTGTTGAAGTAACGATCGCCAGGCGCGAAGACATCCCGGTAGATGATCTTCTCGGTCTTGGCCGGGTCGGTGTAGCCGTCCAGCGGTGCCTTGTCGTCGATCCGTGCCAGCAACAGGCCCGGTTGGCCCTTGGGGACTTTCTGCATGCGCCCTTGCAGGTTGCGCAAAGGCAGGCCGCTGTCGTGGTCGTATTGCACCAGCTCCCAGCCCATCAGCGAGAAGCCGACCGTGTTGTCGAAATTCAGGACGTTGGTGAAGCCGATGTTGCCGTCGCTGGCCGCGTACAGCTCGCAGACGTGTTCGACACCAAAGCGCGACTTGAAGGTTGACCAGGCCCCCGGTCGCAAGCCGTTGCCGACCATTTTCTTCACCCCGTGCCGGCGGTCCTCGCTGCCGGCAGGCTGGTCGATCAGGTAACGGCACAGCTCGCCGACATAGCCCAGGGTGGTCGCCCGGTAACGACGCACATCGTTCCAGAACTGGCTGGCGCTGAACTTGCGCCGGATCGCCAGGGCCGAGGCTCCGCAGATCGCCGCGCCCCAGCACACGCACAGGCCCGTGGCGTGGTACAGCGGCAAGGTGCAATACAGGACATCGTCGGGCTGCATGTCCAGGGCAATCAAACCGAAGCTGGTGGAGGTGCGCATCCAGCGCCCATGGCGAAACACCCCGGCCTTCGGCAAGCCCGTGGTGCCCGAGGTGTAGAGATAGAAGCAAGGGTCGTTGAAGAACACCTGTCGGCTGCACGCCGGGTTTTCGGCGCACGCGTCATTGCTGCCAGTCATCAGGTCGACGAACCCGGGCGCAACACCGGCGCTGTCCTCGTCCGCCACCCACCAGGTTCGAGCCTGCGGCAGCCCGACACGGCGCCGCACGTCGTCAAACGCCGCGACCCGTTCCTCGCCCACCACGATGGCGACGGGCGCAACGAGGGCCAGGCTGTGTACCAGGGCGTCTCCCACCTGGGCGGTGTTGACCATGGCGCTGACTGCGCCGACCTTCGCCACCGCCAGCACGGTGATCAAAAACTGGGGCCGGTTCTCGATGAACACCGCCACGCAGTCGCCCTTCCCGATGCCCTGCGCCAACAGGTAGTGAGCGATGCGATTGGCCTGCTCATTGACCTGTGCATAACTCAACACGGTATCGCCATACAGCAGCGCCGCGCCCCGGGGGTTGCGTTGGGCGGCCTGTTCGAAGCACCAGCCCAGGCCGCAAGGCTGGGTCGGGTCCTGGACGTTGGCCAGCTTCATGCCCTTGACGATTCGCGGCACGACCCTGGCAATGGCGGGCAACTTGCGCAACATCATGCCCCAGGTGATGGCATCGCCGGTTGTCCGACTCATGGTGTTCTTCCCTGTCCGACCCTGTGGGCCTGTTTTTGTGTTGGCGGGGACTGCAGCTCGATTGCGCTCGAAAGTACGCCTGGGCTAGCGACGCTGTACATGCGGTTTTTGCAATGTTTTGTATCCGCAAAACAGCCGCAGGCGAAGCGGGAGCGCCGGGAGGGCAATTGGTTCCCAAAAAGTTGGTTCCACCCCGCAAAATGCAGGATGCACGATGGCCATTCATGCAAGATGCACGAAACCAAAAATCGTATATTTTTTTAAGCTGTTGTTTTTAAAGGATTTTTTAAATCAAGCGAGGCTGGCACAGACACTGCAACTACCCCTCCACGGTTTGCTAACAAGACCATGGAGCAGTCAAATATGAACATGATTCAAGAGAAGTTCGCGTCCCTGTTTTCCAACTATGAAGTGACCACCCAAGCCCGCCCGGATGGCGGCATCCTGCTGACCTTGCGCAACAGCGAAGGCAAACTGTTCAAGCGCACGATTTCCTATGCCCAGCTGCATGCCGGCGACCAGCTGTCTTGGGCCATCAGCGCAATCCGCCGCGACCTGGCCGAACAAGCCAGCGAGTTGCCACAGATTGCCATGCTGCAAAGCCAGCACCGTTTCGCCCTGCCGACCTATCACAGCGCCTGATCCTGGCCCCTCAGGAACCAGCAGAAACACCCCTTTGTGGGAGCGATCCCGCTCGCGAAGACGGAACATCAGCCAGCCTTTCCGCCGACTGACCCACCGCTTTCGAGCAGGCTCGCTCCCACGGTTTTTTAGTCTTCCAGGCGCGGGAACCGGCCGGCAATGTCGTTGCCGGTGAATTGCGCATCGGCGCACTCGGCGTTCGCCAGGCGAAGCGTAATGAAATGCGGTTGCTCGCCCATGTCGAACCAGCGCGGCATTCCAGCCGGCAAGGTAATCAGGTCATTCTTTTCGCACAGCACGGCGTAGACGTAATCGTCGATGTGCAGAGCGAACAGCCCACGACCCGCGACGAAAAACCGTACTTCCTCTTCAGCCTGGCTGTGCTCATCAAGGAACCGGGCGTGCAGCTCGGCGTTTTGCCGATCCTCACGGGTCACGCGCATGACCTGCACCGAGGCGTAGCCGCGCTCGGTCATCAGGGCATCGATCGAGTGGCTGTAGGCCGCGATGATGTCTTCCTGGCGAGCGCCGGGGGGAATGCTCGCCGCAGGCTGCCACCGATCGAAGCGAACGCCCTGTTCGGCCAGGGTCGCGACGATGTCTTCGAAGTGAGTCAGCACCTTGTTCGGCAGATCGGGGGTCGAGACGTGGTAGACGGACAGGCTGCTCATGACAATGGCTCCAGGAAAATAATGGTTCGAAGGCTCATGGCCGGTGCTCTTGCATGCGTGTCGCAATGATAACGGCAGCAGCAAGGGCAGCGAGGCTGGCCAGGCTGAATGTCCAACTGGCGCCCAGGGCGTTCCAGCTGTAGCCGGAATACAAGGCACCCAATGCCCCGCCGGTGCCGGCCAACGCCGCATACAGCGCCTGGCCCTGGCCCTGCTGGCGAGGGCCGAAACTGCGTTGCACGAAATGGATGGCCGCGGCGTGGAAACTGCCGAAGGTCGCCGCGTGCAGCACCTGGGCGAACAACAGCACCCAGAGAAACTCAGCCAACGAACCCAGCAGCAACCAGCGCAACGCCGCCAACAGGAAACTGGCCAGCAGCACACGGCGCACCGAAAATCGCGCCAGGATCCGGCTCATCAGCAGGAACACCAGCACTTCCGCCACCACGCCGACCGCCCAGAGCAGGCCAATCAGCCCACGGCTGTAGCCCAACTGCTCCAGGTGCAATGTCAGGAAGGTGTAATACGGCCCATGGCTGACCTGCATCAGGCCCACGCAGATGTAGAACGCCAGCACGCCGGGGTTGCGCAATTGCCGCACGAAGCCCTCCCCCGCCACCCGCGGCCCCTGCAACGGCTGGGCGTTGGGGACCCAGAAGCTGGCGAGCACGATACCGGCCATGATCAGCACCAGCGCCACCGGGTAGATGTCCAGGCTCAGCCATTGAAACAACCGCCCCAGCAACACCACCGTGATGATGAAGCCGATGGAACCCCACAGGCGGATCTGGCTATAGCGCGAAGCCTGCCCGCTCAAGTGCGCAAGGGTGATGACTTCGAACTGCGGCAGCACCGCGTGCCAGAAGAACGCATGCAACGCCATCACCATCGCCAGCCAGGCGTAGCTTTTGTCGATGAAGATCAGCGAAAAGGCCAACAACGTGCAGAGGGCGCCAAAGCGCACGATGGCCAGGCGTCGGCCGGTGTAGTCACCCAGCCAACCCCAGATATTCGGCGCCACGCAGCGCATCAGCATGGGGATCGCCACCAGTTCGCCAATGCGCGCCGCGTTGAACCCCAGGTGATCGAAGTACAGCGCCAGGAACGGCGCCGTCGAACCGAGCAACGCGAAATAGAACAGGTAGAAACTGGAGAGCCGCCAGTACGGCACTGCCGCCATGGTCGTCAGGCCACGGCGGCCGGCAGGTCAGCCATCAAAGCTGACCCAGCACCGGGGTGCTCACCCGTACATCGGCGTTCTGGCCACGATGGCGCAGCAGGTGATCCATCAGCACGATCGCCATCATGGCCTCGGCGATCGGCGTGGCACGGATGCCGACACAGGGGTCATGACGGCCCTTGGTGATGACGTCCACGGGGTTGCCCTGGGTGTCGATGGAGCGGCCCGGCGTGGTGATGCTGGACGTGGGCTTCAACGCCAGGTGCGCGACGATCGGCTGGCCCGAGGAAATGCCGCCGAGGATCCCGCCGGCGTTGTTGCTGAGGAAGCCCTGCGGGGTCAGCTCATCGCGGTGCTCCGTGCCCCGTTGGGCGACGCAGGCGAAACCGGCGCCGATCTCTACGCCTTTCACCGCGTTGATGCTCATCAGCGCGTGGGCCAGCTCGGCGTCGAGGCGGTCGAAGATCGGCTCGCCGAGGCCGGGCATGACCCCTTCGGCCACCACGGTGATCTTCGCGCCCACCGAATCCTGGTCACGACGCAGTTGGTCCATGTAGGCCTCCAGTTCCGGCACCTTGTCCGGGTCGGGGCAGAAGAACGCGTTCTGCTCCACCGAGTCCCAGGTCTTGAACGGGATTTCGATCGGGCCCAACTGGCTCATGTAGCCGCGGATGACGATGCCCTGGCTGGCCAGGTATTTCTTGGCGATGGCCCCGGCCGCCACACGCATGGCGGTTTCCCGGGCCGAACTGCGGCCGCCGCCACGGTAGTCGCGCTCACCGTACTTGTGATGGTAGGTGTAGTCGGCATGGGCCGGGCGAAACAGGTCCTTGATGGCCGAGTAGTCCTTGGACTTCTGGTCGGTGTTGCGGATCAGCAGGCCGATGGCGCAGCCGGTGGTGCGCCCTTCGAAGACGCCGGACAGGATTTCGACCTCGTCGGCCTCCTGGCGCTGGGTGGTGTGGCGGCTGGTGCCGGGCTTGCGGCGGTCGAGGTCACGCTGCAGGTCCTCCAGGGCAATCTCCAGGCCCGGCGGGCAGCCGTCGACAATGGCGACCAACGCCGGGCCATGGCTTTCGCCCGCGGTGGTGACAGTGAACAGCTTGCCGTAGGTATTGCCGGACATGCAGGGTGCTCCGTGAAATCGCTGAGAAACTCAACCTTGGATTCGTAGTGGACGCCAGTATACGCAGGCTCCCCGCGTAGTTCATCCTCGAACCTTCTCGGTCGGCGCCAGTCCAACCGGCACCTTCGCAACTAATGGCGTGATGATGTTAAACCTGCTTGTCTTGAGCGTTACCCTGTTCATCGGCCTGTTTTCCGGCCTGGCCCAGGCCACGGTGCTGCAACGTCCGATCAGCGTCGATACGGGCAACGGCGAACTGTTCGGCTCGCTGCTGCTGCCCAAGTCCGACACGCCGGTGCCGGTGGTCCTGATCATTTCCGGGTCCGGCCCGACCGATCGCGACGGCAACAACCCGGAGGGCGGGCGCAACGACAGCCTCAAGCGCCTGGCCTGGCTCCTGGCCAAGCACGACATTGCCAGCGTGCGCTACGACAAGCGGGGGGTGGCCGCCAGCCTGGCCGCGACGCCGGACGAGCGTAACCTGAGCGTCGAAGCCTACGTGGCCGATGCCGTGGCCTGGAGCCGCAAGCTGGCCGCCGATCCGCGAATGGGCCCGGTGATTCTGCTGGGTCACAGCGAAGGCGCCTTGATCGCCAGCCTCGCCGCACCCCAGGCCAACGCCGCGGGCGTGATTTCGTTGTCCGGCAGCGCCCGCCCCATCGACCAGCTCCTGCGCCAACAACTGGCCAGCCGCCTGCCGGCACCTTTGATGTTGCGCAGTAACGAATTGCTCGACAGCCTCAAGGCCGGCCGGCCCGACGCGAACGTGCCGCCTGCGTTGCAAGTGATTTTCCGCCCCAGCGTGCAGCCGTACCTGATCTCGCTGTTCCGCCAGGACCCGGCCCAGGCGTTCGCGGCGCTGAAGGTGCCCGCCCTGATCATCCAGGGCAGCCATGACATCCAGGTCAGTGTCGACGATGCCCGGCAGTTGAAAGCCGCCAAGCCCGACGCCGAACTGGCGCTGGTCGAGGGCATGAATCATGTCCTGCGCATCGTGCCCAAGGACGTGAAACAACAACTGGCTTCCTACAAGGACCCCAACCGTCCCCTGGCCGCTGAACTGGGCACGCGCATCCCGGCGTTCATTCGCTCGATCGCTACCCGTTAAACGCTTTTAGCCCTCCAGTCCCGGCGAAAACGGCCGATAAACCGGTGTCGGGCAGCGCAATCGCTGCCGACCCGCCGGCCAGGACAGGATTTGCCGTTATGACTGAAACACCCACTTCACCCGATACCGAAGCCCCTACTGAAGCGACCGCCACGCCTGCGGAGCAGTTGCCTTGGGCGGACGTGCAAGCCGAGCATCACAAAATGCTCCGGCTGGCCCCGCTCAAGACCGACCGCGCCACCGGTGCGCGCCCGCTGCGCTTCGTCGAATTCAGCTATGCCGAACGCCACAGCAAGGAGCGCAGCCTGTTGCGCTTGAGCATCAAGTTGCCCGGCCAGCGCGTGCGCAAGGAACAGAATCACCTGGATGTCTGGGCCGATCACGTCGAAAAGCGCCTGACCTTTTCCCCGGACAACCTGCAGATCGAGCCGATGAACCGTGGCATCGGCCGCTTCCTCGCCGCCCAGGGCATCACCTGGGCGAAGAAACGCTGGTCGGGCTACCGGGTCGAAGGCAGCGACCTGAACAACAAGGACGCGCTGAACGAAGACACCCGCCTGCGCCGTGACCGTTTTCTCAAGGCCCAGGGTTTCGAAGTGGTCTACGCCGACGCCCAGCACCTCAAGGGCAGCGTCAAGGCGACCCACGTCGGCGACCTGGTGGGAGACTGGAATACCGAGAAGCTGCAGTTCGTGGAGATTCTCGAAGCCGCGCAGATGTTGCAACAAGCCGAGCAGAACTTGGCGGAACAGGAAGTCCGGCTCAAGCAGCAGGAAGAGAAGGTCAACAAGTTCAAGCGCGAAGACACCGGCCTGCGCTTCACCATCACCTGCCTGGTGGCATTTGCCATGTTCCAGGCGGGATTATTGATTTGGATTGCGACGCGGCATTGATGACCGGCTGGGAGGGGGCTGGCAAGCTCCCTCGCCACAAAAAGCGATCGGCAATCCAGAAGATCAAACCCGTGAAGCGAACAGCCCCTGGTGCTGGCGGCACTGCTCGGCGCTGAGCATGAACACGCCATGGCCGCCCCGCTCGAAGTCCAGCCAGGCAAAATCGACCTCAGGGTACAGCGCCTCGACGTGGACCTGGCTGTTGCCCACCTCGACAATCAGCAAGCCCTTCTCGGTCAGGTGATCAGCCGCCTCGGCCAGCATCCGCCGGACCAGGTTCAAGCCATCCTCGCCACAGGCCAGGCCCAGCGCCGGCTCGTGCTGGTATTCCTGGGGCATGTCGGCGAAATCCTGCGCGTCGACGTAAGGCGGATTCGACACGATCAGGTCGAAACGTTGCCCCGGCAGGCCGTCGAAGCCATCGCCCTGGACCGTGAACACCCGCTCGTCGACGCCATGGCGCTCGATGTTCTGGTTCGCCACCTCCAGCGCTTCGAACGACAGGTCGGCCAGCACCACTTCGGCTTCCGGAAACTCGTAGGCGCAGGCGATCCCGATGCAGCCGGAGCCGGTGCACAGGTCGAGGATTCGCGCAGGCGCCTGGCCCAACCAGGGCTCGAAACGTTTTTCGATCAGCTCGCCAATCGGCGAGCGCGGGACGAGTACGCGCTCGTCGACAATGAACGACATCCCGCAGAACCAGGCCTCGCCCAGCAGGTAGGCCGCCGGGATGCGCTCGTCGATACGCCGGCGCAGCAGGCGCTGCACGTGGACCAGTTCCTCGTCTTCGAGGCGGCAATCCAGGTAGCTATCGGCAATTTCCCACGGCAGGTGGAGTGCGCCCAACACCAGTTGGCGGGCTTCATCCCAGGCGTTGTCGGTGCCATGGCCGAAAAACAGATCCTCCCCATGGAAACGGCTGACGGCCCAACGGATATGGTCGCGCAGGGTGCGAAGGCGGGAAGTGATCACGGCGGCAAACTCCAGAAAAATCGACGGGCGAGTCTACCAGTCAAACGCGCCCCACCCAAACACGCCTCAAGGACGAAAGAAAAACTCCGAGGCATTCGTAGGATCTATCCGTTTTTTGCGCAACCTATTGAACAAGACGAGCATCTTGACAAGGCTGTAGGCCAGCAACGGCGCCGCTTGCAATCGAAGCGATTCACAGAACCGCTCAGCCAGAGGACAATGTCGCAAAAGCCCCACCCGAAGGAGCCCCAGAATGTCCGTTCCAAAAACGATGTTTCAACTCAGCGGCCGCGGCTACGCAGCAGCCAACCTGAGTCAAGCGACCCTGATCATCATCGATGCCCAGAAGGAATACCTCGCCGGCCCCTTGGCCCTGAGCGGCATGGATGAAGCAGTCGCGAACATCAAGCAGCTACTCGGCGCGGCCCGGGCAGCCGGTCGGCCGATCGTGCATGTGCGCCACCTGGGCACCCATGGCGGGCTGTTCGATCCACAAGGCGAACGCGGCGAGTTCATTCCGGGCCTCGAACCCCAGGACGACGAAACCATCATCGGCAAGCTGCTGCCCAGCGCCTTCCACGGCACCGAACTGAAGAAGCGCCTGGAAGAGTTCGGCCCCCTGGACCTGATCGTCTGCGGCTTCATGAGCCACTCCAGCGTCAGTACCACCGTGCGCGCGGCCAAGAACCTGGGCTTTCGCTGCACCCTGGTGGAAGATGCTTGCGCCACCCGCGACCTGCCGCACAAGGGCGGCGTGCTCAGCGCCGAGCATGTGCACCAGACCGAAATGGCGATCATGGCGGACAACTTCGCCACCCTGGCCCTGACCCGGGACTTCATCTGATCGATCCTTCGATGAGCGGCCACTTTCGCCGCTCATCCGTAAAAGCCTCTCATTTGCCGCAATTGCCCTGGTGTCAGGAACAACCCGAACATCTTCCGGTCGAAGGGCCGATACCCATTGAGGAAGATCGGAATGAAGTTATCCGATGGTTTTGACGCACGTCGCTTGCGGCCCAAAGGCCCGAGCAACTGGCGATTTCGTATTGGCGCGGCAATCGCTGCGCTGCTGGCAACACTTGGTGTCCTGCTGGCCATGGCCGGTGCCGCCAGCCTGCTGGGCCGTCCGCCCGCGCTGGGCGACTTGAACGCCACCCCGCTCGGTTCGGCCATCATCCTGGCGGTCGGCCTGCTCGTCCTGTGGCTGGGCGTCTGGCTCTGGCGCCGCTGCCGCCGTCGCGCCCGTCAATCCCTGGAGCTGGCCATGGCTCCGCACCTGATGAAAAAACACGACTGAGCCGCCGCCATCCGACGTTTTGTCGCGCCTGATCCCGCCAGAGTTGGGTAAACTGGCCGGCTTCGCGGAGGCTGACATGCAAGACGACGACTTTTCCCTGTTCAAAAGTGCGATCCAGGGCGTAAAACCGATCAAACACGACCGTGCCGAGACCGGCAAGCCCAAGGCCGATCGCGCCCAGATCGCCAAGCTGCGCCAAGCCGCCACCGTGCGCACCGATGCCACGACCGTGGACGGCCTGTCCGATCAGTTCGTGATCGACGTCGGCCCCGAAGACGAACTGATGTGGGCGCGCGACGGCGTCCAGGAAAGCCAGATGCGCAAGCTGAAGGTCGGCCAGATCCCTTTCGAGGGCAGCCTCGACCTGCACGGCATGAGCGTCGAAAAGGCCCGGGAAACCCTCTGGGCCTTCCTGGCCGAAGCCACCCGGTTCGAAATCCGCTGCGTGCGCGTCACCCACGGCAAGGCCGTGCGCCTGGACGGCAAGCGGCCGATGATCAAGAGTCACGTCAACACCTGGCTGCGCCAGCACCCGCAAGTGCTGGGTTTCACCTCCTGCCAGGCGAAACATGGCGGTGCCGGGGCGGTCTACGTGATGCTCAAGCGCACCATGATGGAAGGTCGCGACGAGTAGCCCTCGATTGCCGAGCTTGCAGCGCCGTGTCCGCCACCGTACCCTTGCCCTTTGCGTAAAATCCCACAGGTAGTTTCATGTCTCTGGAACAGAATTACACCGCGATTCTCGGCCAACTGGGCGAGGACGTCTCCCGCGAGGGCCTGCTCGATACGCCCAAGCGCGCTGCGAAGGCCATGCAGTACCTCTGCCGCGGCTACGAACAGACCCTGGAAGAAGTCACCAACGGTGCCTTGTTCAGCTCTGACAACAGCGAAATGGTGCTGGTCAAGGACATCGAGTTGTACTCGCTGTGCGAACACCACCTGTTGCCTTTCATCGGCAAGGCCCATGTCGCCTACATCCCGAGCGGCAAGGTGCTGGGGCTGTCGAAGGTCGCGCGCATCGTCGACATGTACGCACGTCGCCTGCAGATCCAGGAAAACCTCAGCCGCCAGATCGCCGATGCGATCCAGCAGGTGACCGGCGCCCTGGGCGTGGCGGTGGTGATCGAGGCCAAGCACATGTGCATGATGATGCGCGGCGTGGAAAAGCAGAATTCCTCGATGATCACCTCGGTGATGCTTGGCGAGTTCCGCGAAAATGCCGCGACGCGCATGGAATTCCTCAGCCTCATCAAGTAAACCGTTTCGCGAAGAAAACCGGCATCGATGGCCGGTTTTTTTTCGCCCGTGAAAATCAGGTAAGCTGCGCGCCCTCTTCCCGTGCCACGAGACTTATACCGTGATCGTCAAAGCGCTTCGAGTTGGCCTGGGCCAACTGATCATCCTCATCGACTTCATCACCCGTCCCGGCAAGAAACAACGCCCGGCGCAAGCCCAGGCGCAGGTCGACCAGGCTGCCCGCGGCTTGACGCTGTTCCAGTTCCACGCCTGCCCGTTCTGCGTGAAGACCCGCCGCACCCTGCGCCGCCTGAACGTGCCGGTGGCGTTGCGCGATGCGAAGAATAACGCGCAGGATCGCCAGACGCTGCTGGAGCAAGGCGGCAAGATCAAAGTGCCGTGCCTGCGTATTGAAGAAGATGGCCAGACCACCTGGATGTATGAATCCAAGGTGATCATCGAGTATCTGGATAAGCGGTTTTCGGCAGTCTGATGATTTTGCAGTGAATGCTGGGCCTCTTCGCGGGCAAGCCCGCTCCCACAATGGCTCAGTGTGAATGCAGGATTTTTATTCACACTTACTCCTGTGGGAGCGGGCTTGCCCGCGAAGGGGCCCGCACAGCCGCCGCAAAACTGCGCGTTATCAAGCCGCCTGCGCAGCCAGCGCCGCCCGCACCACCCCCGCCAATCGACGCAACCCTTCATCCAGTCGCGCCGGGTCAATGTGGCTGAAGTTCAGGCGCAGGTGCCCCGGATGCTGGTCCGGCTCGGGGAAGAACGGCTCCCCGGGCATGAACGCGACGTCGGCCGCCAGCGCGGTGGCGAGCAACGTGCGGGTGTCCAGCGGTTGCTTGAGGGTCAGCCAGAAAAACAGCCCGCCCTGGGGTACGTTCCAATCGGCGATGTCGCAAAAGTGCGTTTGCAGCGCCGCCTGGAACCGATCACGCCGGTCCCGGTAAAAATCCCTCAACTCACTCAAATGATGACGGTACTGCTCGGTGCCGATCCATTGCAGCGCCTGCCACTGGCCGATGCGATTGGTGTGCAGGTCAGCCGACTGCTTGAGCCGCAGCAGGTGCGGGAACAGATCCGGACTGGCGATCAGGTACCCCACCCGTAGCCCTGGCAGCAGGGTTTTCGACACGGTGCCGGTGTAGATCCAACTGGCCTTCTTCAGGCGACTGGCAATCGGCGTAGCACTGGCACCGTCGAAGGTCAGTTCACGGTACGGCTCGTCTTCCACCAGGGTGACCCCGAACTCGTCCAGCAGCGCCGCCACGGCATCGCGCTTGGCCTCGCTGTAGCGTACCGCCGACGGATTCTGGAACGTCGGGATCAGGTAGATGAACGCGGGCCGATGCCGCTCCAGTCGGGCGCGCAGCGCGTGCAGGTCGGGGCCATCGGTCTCCAGGGGCACGGTGATGCAAGCGGCACCGAACAACTGGAAAATCTGCAGCGCCGCCAGGTACGTCGGCGCTTCCAGCAGCACTTCGGTGCCCACGTCGATGTGCAACTTGGCCGTGAGGTCGAGGGTTTGCTGGGAGCCGCTGACCACCAGCACCTGGCTCGCTTCACAGGCCAGGCCCAGCGAACGCGCCTGCGCTGCCAGGGCTTCGCGCAGCGCCGGCTCACCTTCGCTCATGCCGTATTGGCCCATGGACAGCGGCATGGCAGCCCACTCCACCTTCGGCAACATGGCTTCGGCCGGCAGGCCACCGGCGAACGACATCACTTCAGGGCGCTGCGCCGCGGCGAGGATTTCTCGGATCAAGGAGCTTTTGAGGCGCGAGACACGTTCGGAAAAAGCCATGGAGTCACCTGTAGCCGGTCGCTGGGAAAATGAGTCAAACTGGTTGACCGAAATTACCTCGCTCTTTCTGGATACGTCAATATGCTTGACCTTAAAAACCCGACTTCACAGCAAATGGCCATGGAAGCGTTCTTCTTCGGTTACCAGGCGTTCACCGCCAAGGCCGATGAAATGCTTGAGCGCCGCGGATTGAGCAGGGTCCATCAGCGCATCGTTTTCTTCATCGCCCGCTACCCGTCGTTGAGCGTGAAAGAACTGCTGGCGCTGCTCGGCGTCAGCAAGCAGGCGTTGAACATGCCGTTGCGCCAGTTGATGGAAATGCATCTGGTCAACAGCCTCGCCTCCGACACCGACAAGCGTAAGCGGCTGCTGGAATTGACGGCCGAGGGCGAGCGGTTCGAGCAGGCGCTGCGACGTGAGCAGGTGAAATTGCTGGAGCGGGTGTTCGCCGAGGCCGGGGAGACCGCGGTCAATGGCTGGCTCGCGGTTAACCAGGCGCTCGGCAAGGGGCCTGCGGACTGATTCCGGCCCGCAGTTTTCCGGGCTGGCGCTTTCGCGAGCCTGCTCGCGAACGGCGATATATCCCTATCCCCAGTTTTTTAGTCCACAACACAAAAAACATTATTTGCTTTATTTGTATACAAAAGCATAATTCGCTTCGTGCGAGTTCTTGACCAATAGGTCAACAAAACCTCGCCAGCCTTACCTGCCTCAAAGCCTCGCAGCCCTCCTCAGGGTCTGCGGTGCTGGAAATAACAATAAAACTGTTGAGGAGTACTCGCTGTGGAAAGCCGCAAACCCGAAGCCCAGACGCTGGACCTCTCGCCGCCATCACGCAGTGGCTGGCTGGAGCGCATCTTCAAACTCAGCGTGCACGGCACCACGGTGAAGACCGAATTGATTGCCGGCCTGACGACCTTCATCACCATGGCCTACATCATTTTCGTCAACCCCAACATCATGGCCGACGCCGGCATCGATCACGGCGCCGCATTTGTCGCCACCTGCATCGCCGCCGCGCTGGGGTGCCTGTTGATGGGGCTGTACGCCAACTGGCCGGTGGGCCTGGCGCCAGGCATGGGTCTGAACGCATTCTTCACCTACACCGTGGTCGGCACGATGGGCTACAACTGGGAAACCGCGCTGGGCGCGGTGTTCATTTCCGGCGTGTTGTTCATGTTCCTGACCCTGTCGCGGGTGCGCGAGTGGCTGCTCAACAGCATTCCGGTAAGCCTGCGGTTCGCCATGGGCGCCGGGGTCGGCTTGTTCCTTGGGTTGATCGGCCTGAAAACCGCCGGGATCGTCGTCGACAGCCCGGCGACCCTGATCAAGCTCGGCTCGCTGCGTGAACCCGGCCCGCTGCTGGCCGCCGTGTGCTTCCTGATGATCGCGGTGCTCAGTTACCACCGGGTGTTCGGCGCGATCCTGATCAGCATCATTGCCGTGACCCTGGCCGGCTGGGGCCTGGGGCTGGTGCACTACAACGGCGTGATGTCGACGCCGCCGAGCCTGGCGCCGACCTGGATGGCCATGGACGTGGCCGGCGTGTTCAACATCAGCATGATCAGCGTGGTGTTGGCCTTCCTGTTCGTGCACATGTTCGACACCGCCGGCACCTTGATGGGCGTTGCCCAGCGCGCCGGGCTGGTGAAGGCCGACGGCAAGATCGAAAACCTGTCCCGCGCCCTGAAGGCCGACAGTGCCTCCAGTGTCTTCGGCGCCATGGTCGGCGTGCCGCCCGTGACCAGCTACGTGGAAAGCGCCGCCGGTGTGGCCGCGGGTGGTCGCACGGGGCTTACCGCCGTGACCGTCGGTGTGCTATTTATTGCCGCGATGTTTTTCGCGCCACTGGCGGGGATGATCCCGGCCTACGCCACCGCCGGCGCGCTGATCTACGTCGCCATGCTGATGATGGGCGGCATGGCGCACATCGAATGGGACGAACCGACCGACAGCATCCCGGCCATTGTCACGGCCATCATGATGCCTCTGACATTCTCGGTGGCCGACGGCATCGCACTGGGCTTCATCACCTATGTGGTGCTCAAGGCCGGCACCGGCAAGCACAAGGACATTTCCGTCAGCCTGTGGGTGCTCTGCGCGATCTTCATCGCCAAGTTCATCTTCTTGTAAGCGGCCCCCCTATCCACCGCCTCACCCTTGGGTGAGGCTTTTGTACATCAGGAGCAAAGCAATGAATCTGGAAACCTGGCTGTTGTTCAGTGGCGCCGCGCTGGTGGTGATCCTCATCCCCGGGCCCCTGTCGCTATTGATGATCGGCAACAGCCTGAACTACGGCCTGCGACGCTCGTACCCGGCATTCCTTGGCGGGGTGATTGCCTCGATCTGCCTGCTGAGCGCTTCGGCGCTGGGGCTCGGCGCATTGCTGCTGGCCTCGGAAAAACTCTTCAGCGGCCTGAAAATCGCCGGCGCGCTGTACCTGTTCTACCTGGCCTGGCAGAGCTGGCAGCAATCGCGCCAGCCCTCCCAGGGCGCCGAGGTGCCCCAGGCCGCCGCCGTGCCGCGCTTTCGCGCACTGTTCGGCCGGGCCTTCGTGTTGGGCGCCAGCAACCCGAAGGACATCCTGTTCTTCGCCGCCTTCCTGCCGCAGTTTCTGAGCACCGAACAGCCGTTCCTGCCCCAACTGTTGATCATGATCGCCACCTGGACCGTCCTCGACCTGCTGTGCAAGCTGGCCTACGGGCTCGGCGCCCACGGTGCGGCGCGGTACCTGCGCACGGGCAAGGGCCAGAGCTGGTTCAACCGCATCAGTGCCGGCCTGTTCGGTGGCGCGGGCGCGGCATCGCTGATGTCCGCCCACTGAGCGTCTTTCACCACGGATGGCCTGCGCCCTTCGAGCCCAGACCTTGGCAAAACATGGCAACAACCCATCGATATACACCCCAGGGAAAACACCTTACATAGAAGGCCATTCACGTACCGTTGAACAAGGAAGTTCACCATGGCCGAGGTTACCCCGCCCCACTCCGCCCCTGACGACCACGGTGTCGTTGTCACGGACCTGGGTCTGCACACGAATGAACACAGCCCCCAGACACTCGATTTTCGGGCGGCCAATGCGGCGCCGCCCAGCCCCGAAGACGCCCACAGACACGCCCAGCTCAAGGTCGTCGATCAACTTTACGGCCCGCTCCACATCGGCTCCGTAACCATCACCCGTTCAGCCCTGGACGCACTGGGTGCGACGACCGATGGGCAGCCGCTGAACGGTGACAACACGTTCTTTCGCATCCCCAGCCGATTTTTCCTGGATTCACTGCAGCTCGACCCGGATGCCCTCGAAACCCGCCTGACACTCACCGCCGATGCCAACGACTATCGCCTGCCCACCCTACTCTTCGAAATGGCCAGCCTGCGGTCCCGGGCCTCGCGCCCATTGCTGGGGCAACCCAGGCAAATCCAGGTTGAGCCGGGCAGCAACCGGAGTACGCTGGAGCGGCTCTTGAAACTGGCCCAGAACCTCGACAGCCGTGGCCTGGCGCAACAGTCGCTGAGCTGGTTGAGCCAGACCAAGAGCCATGTGCTCATTCCTACCGGCCTGGGCCTCCAGGCTTTCGGTATCTATAGCGGCCTGCGAGGCCTGCAAGACGCCATCCGCGACCAGGACGCCTACCAGACGCTGTTCAACGGTGCCAGCGTGAGCGCCGAGGTGGCGTCCATCGGCGTCGAGGCACTGGTGACCCGACAAGCCACCCAGATGATCAAGGCCGGCCAGCGCTCCCTGGAGGACTTCGGCAAGACCACGTTCGCCATCCGCCTGGCCCGTGGAAGTGGCCTGATTGCCAGCGTACTGACCCTGCCTTTCGACATCATCGCCGCCGTCGATGCCTTCAAGAACGCCGCCTCCGCCACCGGCAGGGAGGCCACCGATCACTACGTCAGCGCCGCGTTGAGCGTCACCAGTGCCGCCATGGCCGTGACCCTGGGTGTCGCCGCGCTGGCCGGGTTCACCTCGGCCGGGCCCGCGGGCCTGGCCGCAGGGCTGATTCTGGTGGTTGGCTCACAAATCTGGGGCGCCATCCGTCAAGTCGATGAAATCGACGATTACCTGCAGCTCACCGTCCATGAACGCTTGCGTACGGGCTGGTTCGCCTTCTGGATGATCAGCCCGGATGACGAAATCCGTGATCGCTACCTGGTCGCCAAGGCCACCGCCGAGCACACCCGACGACTCCAGGCCAACGCCTTGAAGCTGCTCAGGGGGCCGTTGAAGGACAGTACCGAGGCAATCGTGAACGGCACGTTCACCGTGGAACTCGAACCGGTGACCTACAACACCTGGAACTGGTGGACCGGCAAGCGCCAGCCGGCGACGACCGTGCGCCCGCGGATCCAGGACAGCGATGACACGATCGATGCACGCGACGGCGTCACCGCCGAGACGCCCGGTGCCGTCATTGAAGCAGCGGAGGATCACAAAGGCATTCATTGGTACATCGGCGGTGGCAACGACACCCTCCTGGGCGCAGAAAACAAACCCAACGTGTTCCATTACGCCAGCGGTCTGAAAACGCTGACCGGCGGGACGAAAGATGACGTATTCATTTTCGAGGGCTCGCCGCAGATCCTCGCGCCGGAACCGGCGCCCTCGCCCAATCGACTGGTGGGCGGCGCGGGCAGCGATACGCTGATACTGGCCGGCCGAAACAGCAACTCCCAGGCGCCGCGACTGGGTTATCACGTCGACCTGGAGGCCGGGCAAGTCAGCATCATCGCCGGAGCGGCGAGCGGCGCCTACCGCGCGACCGTCCTGGAAGGCATCGAACACGTCGAGATCCGTGAGGGCGGCACCAGCGTCATCAAGGGAACGGCCGGCTCGAACACCCTCAAGTCCCGCGGCCACGATTCAATCGAGGCCGGCGCCGGGGATGACCGGATTTTCATCCTCGGCGCCAGCAACCGCAACGCAGATGGCGGCCCGGGGGCCGACGTCTATGCCATCGCCCATCGCCCCGGCCATGTCTGGATCAGCGAAGACGGCGTGGACCACAGCATCATCGCCCTGGACTGGCGCGCGGACCTGATCGAAAGCTGGGCCATCGAAGCCGGCAACCTGGTGATGACGGCCTGCTTCGATGCAAATGACTGGGACGTTCGCACTGTGACCGTCAACAATGTCTACAGCGACACGGCCTACCCAAGGGCACTGCAAAACAGCCGGCTGACCTTCGTCACCCAGGACGGCTTCCATTGGGTGCCCGACCTGCCCGACACCCTCGAGGATGGCAACCGGCTCGCCGTCGAAGCCATCATGGTGCAGCAAGGCACACCGCGAAACCCGAGCATTCTGAATGATCGCAGCGAGCTGTCGATCGCCCACGACAGAGACACCAGCCATTACGTGTCCCGGCGAGTGGAACTCACCACCCTCAACGTCAGGCACAAAAGTGACTGCTCCAACACGCTTCACCTGGACTACAGCCACGCGGCGTTGACCCGGATCGAGGCCCACTACAACGCCCATGTCACCCAGGACGACGAAGGGGACAGCGTCAGGTACGGCGAATGTGGCCTGACGCTGCACTTTGGCAAAAACCGGGTCGTGCTGAACAATCTGGCCAGTTCCGACGAGCGCTACACCGCGCGCGACAAGCCAACCGGGCGCCGGGCCTTTTCCGCCCTGGTGTCGCAGCACGTGTTCATCCTGGTCATGAATGACGGCGCGTCATACCGCCTGGTCCAACCCACTCCCGACTACGGCCTGTTGCTGGACAAGCGCTTCATCCACAAAGCCCCCGTGAGCTGGAAAACCGAAGCGCCCCAGGCGCTCACGCCCACCCGAAAGCGTTACGCCTACCTCCAACCCTTGGATAAAACGCCCCATTACATGGGCCACCGGGCGACCTGCGCCAAGCTCACGGCCTCTGCGCACCAAAGCGGTGTCGAAGTCCTGATCGGCCAGGGCGCGACGTACCTGGTTCACCTGAGCCCGAACGTGACGCTGCGCCTGTCCACGCCGGGCGCGCTGGCCAATGCCAACCCCCGCTTGCCCCATGCCTCCACCTGGGAGCTCGATGCCACGGCCCTCGGCCAGGTCGAGATCACCCTCGCGTCCAACCGGTTGCACATCGGCGCAACGGTCATCCATCTACCTGCCCATGAAGCGCAAGACCTGGTCGACCGGATACGGGTGATTACCGCGCAGGGCGTCGTCTATGGCGTCGACAGCCTGTTCGAGCGGGTCTACGTCGAATCGCTGGATGGCCGCTACCTGGCGCCCATGATCGATGCCGACGCGCCATTGCCTAGCGAACTGGCCAAGCTGTCGTCCGAGTCCTTGAAGGTGTCCCACATGGCCCTCAAGGACGGTTCACCCGGCACCTTGAGTTATCACCTTCAGGCTCGTCAATGGCGCCTTGATACGGACCCCTCGCGGGTCATCACGGCGCATCAGCTGAAAAAGACCGAGCTGTGCGACCACCATCTCCAGGTCTATCAGGACCTCGTCCGCGAAGGCCTCAGCCAGCACCCACCCCTGGGCGACAACGCCCTGCGCCTGTTGCGGGAACAGTGCGTGAAACTGATGGAGGGCTTCACGTTGAGCAGGTCGCTGATGCTGGCCTACGCCGTCAGCCTGAGCCCGACGTTCGGCGCAGAACTCCCCTATTCCACCTGGGTTCGCACGCTCGATGCGGTGCTACCCGAGCAATCGCCGTCTTGATGCGGATTCTGCCGAAGGTTCGTTCGAGCGCCATATCTATGTAGTGCACCCGCCTGCTCTTTTTCACTGAACATCTTCAAGGCCCCAGCCTGTCAGCGCGACAGGCCGCAGGCTCGACCATTTTGTTCAACTCAAGAGCAGACACATTCCATGAGTCCAAAACGCCCTATCCGGCCCACGGTGCCAGGCCAACCGCCCGAAGCGCCCCACAGCCAGCGCGACACGCAGGCACAAACATTGCCCAGGAACCCCGTCAGGGGAGATGGCGTTGAGACGACCTCCAGTTCGTCATCGGGAAGCGACACCCAGGCGCCAGAGCCTCTGCACAGCCCTGTCCATCTCTCCGACATCAGTTCACCGGCGCCCGTCGACACGCTGCCCGGCGCCCTTTCGCTGGCCCCCTACTACCTTTCGCCGGAACTGGTGCCCCTGTTATCAGCGCCCGACGCCACCTCGGGCATCCGCACATTCAGGACACGCACGTACGTCGAACTGGAAGAAGGCGGGACGGTGCTGCTGGGCCACGATGCCGAAGGCCACCACAGGGCCCGCTCCAGCGCCGAGCTGGTCGCCTCCGGGCCACGCCTGGAACAAGTGGCAGGCAGCCTGCTGTGGCGGCGGGTTGCCGTTGCGGTCGAGTCGGACAGCAGCGACGCCTCGCTGACCATGACCTTGCACAGCCTGTCGGACGATGATTCATACGAAGCGACGGCGCCCAAGCGCCAGCGCACGACTCCGGCACCGACACCGCAAAACGAAGCCAGCGTAGAACCCCCGCCAGTGTTCAGGCCGGAGTGGGCGTTCAAGCCAACGCTCGCACTGCCCCAGTTCATCACCGTGAGCGGTGTCCACTACAAGGTGATGAGCCGCATGGACGCGCGGGAATTCCCGATCCTGTACATCCAGCCGCCCCTGCATCCGGCCTATGATTTCGATGTGCTGGAGGCCATTCTCAGGCACACACCCGAAGAACAGCCCAGGGCCGTGATACGTGTTCCGCCGCACGATCACTGGGAAATCGACGCCCGGCTGCCGTTCGAAAAAACATTGACGGCTCACGTCAGGGACATTTTTCCGGAGGTCACCACCGTTACCCTGGAAAACATCGCCAGGAGGCAGTTCGAACTGGCCAACAGCTCCCCGTATGCCGACGCCGCAGGACTGACCGCTCTGCGGCAGATTTTCCACAGCTGGAGACACGCCACCCCTTCCCCTCACCCGCAATGGAGCGATCCGTTGCTGATGCTGTCGACGCTTCCCACCACGGCAGGAATCACCAACACCTCCCGCGCCATCGACCTGCCCGCCCCGTCCTCGACAGGTGCATTAAACCGGCTGGACTTCGACCCCATGCGGTTCAGGCAGCAGTGGGAATACTTTCTCTCGACCTACTCGACCATAGACTTCAAGCGCTTCATGGCCGGCCTGTTGACCCGCAATGGTTACACGGTCATGGAGCCCAACAACTTCAACAGTTTTCCGGCATTGGTCTTTCGACGCACGGGGCACGACTATCTGTTTTTCATGAGCCTGCACCGCACCCGGATCCCGAAGCTGTCCTTGCCCACGCACAACAACCCCAACACAACCGGCATGAACCTGGAAACCCAGGTCGGCGACGCCGCCGCGCAAGCCGTCAAGGACGCCCACGAGGCCAACAGGATCGTCTGGCTCAAGGGTGGTTCGCAGATCCTGCCAGGCGTCGCCGACACCGTCTTCATCATCCGCGATGACAACGCCCGGCTGTAAACCTGCAAGCAAAAAAAAGCCCGCAGTGTGGGCGGGCGAAAAACCAGGGAAGCTACATGCGCAATGGCTTCCAGGACCAGGCTGCTGCTTGGGGTCAGCTGCCTCGATAAGTTGAATAGGCATACGGCGAAATCAGCAGGGGCACGTGGTAGTGCTCCTGCTCGGCTGAAATGCCGAAGCGCAACACCACCACGTCGAGGAAAGCCGGATCGGGCAGTTGCACCCCCCGGGCGCGGTAGTAGTCACCGGCGTGGAACTGCAACTGATAGACCCCCGAACGGTAGTCATCCCCTTGCAGCAGCGGCGCGTCGCAACGGCCATCGCTGTTGGTCAGCGCGCTGGCGACCTGCTGCAGGTGCGAGCCTTCCACGCGGTACAGTTCAATCTTGATCGAACTGCCCGGGCAGCCATGTGCAGCATCCAAAACGTGAGTAGTCAAACGTCCCATTGATTGTGCGCGCCTCGCTGCAGGGCAGTCCGGCCCGACGCCTCCTGATCGGTTGAAAGACAGGCCGCACCGTTTCGGAGCACGAACGGGCGCGGCGATGAGCGAATTAAGACACTTTAAAAGAAAATTGTACACAATAAAAAACAGAAACTTTTCCGCCGACTCCATCGTCCCTGGGTCCGCGCCAATCTGCCGCCAAACCAGCAGATACGCTAAGCTTCTATCGGTTAATTGACCAAACGGGCAGATTTCTTGCAGTGTAGGCCTATACCGGGCAAGTGCGAAAATTGCGAAAATTCAGGCTTACAAACTGCATATAAAGTTGTATACAATCACTCCATCGTCGTGACGCCAGCCCAAGATCCATCACCGGGGCGCCACCTACATGGTTCGAACAAGAAGGAAGACTGCAGTGAGCGCTGACTACCCACGCGACCTGATCGGTTACGGCAGTAACCCTCCCCATCCCCAGTGGCCGGGCAATGCCCGTATCGCCCTGTCCTTCGTCCTCAACTACGAGGAAGGTGGCGAGCGCAACATCCTGCATGGCGACAAGGAATCCGAAGCGTTCCTGTCGGAGATGGTCGCGGCGCAACCGCTGCAGGGCGAGCGCAACATGAGCATGGAGTCGCTGTACGAGTATGGCAGCCGTGCCGGTGTCTGGCGGATCCTCAAGCTGTTCAAGTCATTCGACATCCCGCTGACCATTTTCGCCGTGGCCATGGCCGCCCAGCGCCATCCGGACGTGATCCGCGCCATGGTCGCCGCCGGTCACGAGATCTGCAGCCATGGCTACCGCTGGATCGACTACCAGTACATGAACGAAGCCCAGGAACGCGAGCACATGCTCGAAGCGATCCGCATCCTCACCGAAATCACCGGCGAACGTCCATTGGGCTGGTACACCGGGCGCACCGGTCCCAACACCCGTCGGCTGGTGATGGAAGAAGGCGGTTTCCTCTATGACAGCGACACCTACGACGATGACCTGCCCTACTGGGAACCCAACACCCCCAACGGCAAGCCGCACCTGGTGATCCCGTACACCCTCGACACCAATGACATGCGCTTCACCCAGGTGCAGGGGTTCAACAACGGCGACGACTTCTTCCAGTACCTCAAGGACGCCTTCGACGTGTTGTATGCCGAAGGCGCCGAAGCGCCGAAGATGCTCTCCATCGGCCTGCACTGCCGCCTGATCGGCCGCCCCGCCCGCCTTGCCTCGCTCAAGCGTTTCCTCGAATACGCCAAGCGCCACGAGCAGGTCTGGTTCAGCCGCCGCGTCGACATCGCCCGTCACTGGCAACAGGTCCATCCCTGCCCCGGCGCATCGAAGCCAGGAGCGTCGAAATGACCGCGTTCCAGACCCTCAAGCCGTCCACCCTGAGCCGCGAAGCCTTCATCGAGGCCTTCGCCGACATCTATGAACATTCGCCATGGGTGGCCGAGAAGGCGTTCGACCTGGGCCAGGATCCGTCGATCGACCAGATCGAAACCCTGCACCAGCGCATGAGCGACATCCTTTTGAGCGCCGATCACGCCAGCCAACTGGCCCTGATCAACGCTCACCCGGACCTGGCCGGCAAAGCGGCCGTCCAGGGGCAACTGACCGAAGCCAGCACGCATGAACAGGCCGGCGCCGGTATCCACCAATGCACCAGCGAAGAGTTCCAGCGCTTCACCGAGCTGAACGACGCCTACAAGGCCAAGTTCAGGTTTCCCTTCATCATGGCGGTAAAAGGCAGCAACCGGCACCAGATCCTCGCGGCATTCGAAACGCGCATCCACAACCCGGTAGACACCGAGTTCAAGTGCGCGCTGGCGGAGATCAACAAAATCGCGTTGTTCCGATTACTGACCCTTTAGCGAGCAGCCACCTCCAGGGCTTGCAAGCATCCCCAGCCAACTTATTCAAAGGCAGACAAGAAGAATGAAAGCTTACGCCGTACCTTTCGAGAAGTTCGTCAACCTGGCCGACGCCCGTCTCGGCACCAAGATCATCTCGGTCACCGACGACTGGTTCGCCGACGCCAATCGCCTGTTCCAACCGACCCCGGCCGTCTGGAAAGAGGGCGTGTTCGATGACAATGGCAAATGGATGGACGGCTGGGAATCGCGTCGCAAGCGCTTCGAAGGCTACGACAGCGCCGTGATCCGCCTGGGCGTGGCCGGCACCATCAAGGGCGTGGACATCGACACTTCATTCTTCACCGGCAACTACCCGCCGTCGGCATCCCTGGAAGCCTGTTTCCTGGCCGAAGGCGAGCCGGACGACAACACCCAGTGGACTGAAGTGCTGTCGGCCGTCGAACTGCAAGGCAACAGCCACCACTACCACGAGATCAGTAACGACCAGGCGTTCAGCCACCTGCGCTTCAACATCTACCCCGATGGCGGCGTGGCCCGGCTGCGGGTCTACGGCATTCCGCATCGCGACTGGTCGGCGGTGGGCGACAACGAACAGATCGACCTGGCCGCCGCCCTCAATGGCGGTCGCGCCCTGGCCTGCTCCGACGAACACTTCGGCCGCATGAGCAACATCCTCAACCCAGGCCGTGGCGTCAACATGGGCGACGGCTGGGAAACCGCCCGGCGTCGCACCCCAGGCAATGACTGGGTGATCGTCGCCCTGGGCCATGCCGGCATCGTCGAGAAAGTGATCGTCGACACCCTGCACTTCAAGGGCAACTACCCGGACAGCTGCTCGATCCAGGGCGCGTTCGTCAAGGGCGGCACCGACAGCCAGATCGAAACCCAGTCGCTGTTCTGGCGCGAACTGCTGCCGAGCCAGAAACTGGAAATGCACGCCGAACACACCTTCGCCGAGCAGATCAAGGCCCTGGGGCCGATCACCCACATCCGCCTGAATGTGTTCCCGGATGGTGGGGTGAGCCGCCTGCGGGTGCTGGGCAAGGTATCGAAATAAGGGGTGAACCCAAATCGCGAGCAAGCTCGCTCCCACATTTGAAATGCATTCCCCTGTGGGAGCGAGCTTGCTCGCGATGGCGGCACAACAAACAACACAGAATTCAAGATAAGAAGACCAGCATGCGCACACTCAAGATCGAACCCTTGACCAAAGAAGCCTTCGCCCCGTTCGGTGACGTGATCGAAACCGACGGCAGCGATCACTTCATGATCAACAATGGTTCGACCATGCGCTTCCATCGCCTGGCGACGGTTGAAACCGCGATGCCGGACGACAAGGCGATCATCAGCATCTTCCGCGCCGACGCGCTGCAGATGCCGTTGACCGTGCGCATGCTGGAGCGTCATCCGCTGGGCAGCCAGGCCTTCATTCCGCTGCTCGGCAACCCCTTTCTGATCGTGGTCGCGCCACTTGGCGATGCACCTGTATCAGGCTTGGCCCGTGCCTTCGTCACCAACGGCAGGCAGGGCATCAATTACCATCGCGGCGTCTGGCACCACCCGGTGCTGACGATCGAAAAGCGGGATGACTTCCTGGTGGTTGATCGCAGTGGCACAGGCAATAACTGCGATGAGCATTTCTTCATAGAGGATGAGTGTTTGATCCTCGATCCCCACCAATAAGAGAAGCGTCCGATCACGCGAAAACAAGCGTGACGGGCGAGAGGTAAAGACTGTGGAAGCACATATGCTGGAATGGCTGAACCTGAGCGTTCGCTGGGTTCATATGATCACTGGCGTGGCCTGGATCGGCGCGTCGTTCTACTTCGTCTGGCTGGAAAACAACCTCAACCGCGTCAACCCCAGGAGCGGCCTGGCCGGCGACCTGTGGGCCATCCACGGTGGCGGCATCTATCACCTGGAAAAATACAAACTCGCGCCACCGGCCATGCCGGACAACCTGCACTGGTTCAAGTGGGAAGCCTACTTCACCTGGATGTCGGGCATTGCGCTGCTGTGCGTGGTGTTCTACTGGAACCCGACCGTCTACCTGCTGGCACCGGGCAGCAGCCTGAGCGGCCCGCAAGGCGTGGCCCTGGGCCTCGGCTCGTTGCTCGCCGGCTGGTTCATCTATTCGTTTCTCTGCGACTCGGCCCTGGGCAAGCGCCCCGCCCTGCTCGGCGGGATCCTGTTCGTGCTGCTGATCGCGGCGGCCTATGGCTTCAGCAAGGTGTTCAGTGGTCGTGGTGCCTACCTGCACGTCGGCGCGGTGATCGGCACGATCATGGTCGGCAACGTGTTCCGCATCATCATGCCGGCCCAGCGCGCCCTGGTGGCCGCCATCGCCGAGAACCGCACGCCCGATCCGGCCCTGCCGGCCAAGGGGTTGCTGCGCTCGCGCCATAACAACTACTTCACCCTGCCGGTGCTGTTCATCATGATCAGCAACCACTTCCCGAGCACCTACGGCAGCCCATACAACTGGCTGATCCTGGCCGGTATCGCCGTGGCCGCGGTGTTGGTGCGTCATTACTTCAACACCCGCCACGACAGCAACCGGTTTGCCTGGACGTTGCCGGTCGGCGCCCTAGCGATGATTTGCCTGGCGTATGTCACCGGGCCCAAGCCTCCATCGAGCGCCCCGGAGGTCGCCAAGGCCCCGGCGACCATCGAGTATCAGCCACTGCCGGAAACCGCCGTGGGCGGGGGTGCCAAGCCGGCGACCACGCCGGCCGCACCGGCGGCACAACCTGCCCAGGCCTCCAACGTCCAGGGCCCGTCGTTCGAGAAGGTCCACAACGTGATTCAGGAACGCTGCTCGGTCTGCCACTCGGCCAAGCCCACCAGCCCGCTGTTCAGCGCGGCGCCGGCCGGGGTGATGTTCGACACGCCGCAGCAGATCAAGGAACAGGCCGCGCGCATCCAGGCCCAGGCCGTAACCAACCAGATCATGCCCCTGGGCAACATCACCCAGATGACCCAGCAGGAACGTGACCTGATCGGCGCCTGGATCAACCAGGGCGCGCAGACCCACTGAAGACCGCGCCACACGATACCGCTGACGGGCAGCCGGCACACGACCGCCCGCCCGCCAGCGACGGCCTGCCTCAACAATAAAAACAAGAGGAAAGCACCGGATGATCCAACCCTGCCTCCCTGCCCCAGGCCCGTCGTCCAGGCGCCGCCGCACGGCACTTGAGCCCGTCGAGACAAGCCCGTATCCTGCGCGCCCGTTCGACCCCGAACGCCTCATAACAATACTCAGACCCTGACCCACACGCCCGCGTGTTCCAACGCTGCGCGCAGGCGTCCTGAAATCCCTTTTCGACTGTTGCAACACGGCTGATCGAGCCTTCGCCGCCATGGCGGAACAGGCACGACGCTCGCTGTCAGCGCTTGTCACGAGCAAAAAGCTGACCGAACGGATGTTTTAACTCCGTGAAAAAAGGCGCCACACCAGAGCGCTGACTGAAAAAAGCGGTACCAACTTACCTTTGGGAGCAAACCGAATGAAACGCACGTGCACCAGCCTGATCGTCGCAGGATCCTTGCTGGCCGGCGGCCAGGCCATGGCCGACGACCTGTTCCAGTGGCAGAACAACAGCCTGACCTACCTGTACGGCAAGGATTTCCAGGTCAACCCGCGCATCCAGCAGACCGTGACCTTCGAGCACGCCGATGCCTGGAAATACGGGGACAACTTCTTCTTCCTCGACCGGATCTTCTACAACGGCAAGGAAGACGGCCAGGCGGGACCGAACACCTACTACGGCGAGTTCAGCCCACGCCTGTCGTTCGGCAAGATCTTCGACCAGAAGCTGGAACTGGGCCCGATCAAGGACGTGCTGCTGGCGATGACGTATGAGTTCGGCGAAGGCGACAACGAGTCCTACCTGATCGGTCCGGGCTTCGACCTGGCGATTCCCGGCTTCGATTACTTCCAGCTGAACTTCTACAACCGCCAGACCGAAGGCCCACGCGCCGGCGACAACGTCTGGCAAATCACCCCGGTCTGGGCCTACACCCTTCCCGTGGGCTCGTCCGACATCCTGATCGACGGTTTCATCGACTGGGTGGTGGATAACGACCGTAATTCCAAAGGCACCTACCACGCCAACCTGCACATCAACCCGCAGATCAAGTACGACCTGGGCAAGGCCCTGAAGCTGGGCGACAAGCAGCTGTACGTGGGGGTGGAATATGACTACTGGAAGAACAAGTACGGGATCGAAGACAGCGAAGGGTTCAAGACCAACCAGAGCAACACCAGCTTTTTGCTGAAGTATCACTTCTGATATTCAGCCCGCAGCTAATCCCCCTGTGGGAGCGGGCTTGCTCGCGAAGACGGCAGCACATCCGGCCTGGATGCAAGCTGACCCGACGCTTTCGCGAGCAAGCCCGCTCCCACAGGGATTCTGAGTTGACTGACCTTCTTTGTCATTCCTGAGCCAACCGCAAAAACCGACTCAACGCCTCGCGTTGGGCCAGCGCATCCTGGCGGCCCAGCTCGATCAGTTCGCTGCAATACCCCGCCTCGAACAACAGGTAGCTCAGCACGCCCGCGCCGCTGGTCTTGGTCGCGCCCGGGCCGCGCAGGAATACCCGCAGCGCACGAGGCAGCTCCTGGCGATGGCGCGCGGCGATTTCGTCGATGGGCTGGCTCGGGGAAATCACCAGCACGTCCACGGGTGCCGCCCCCAGGGCATGAGCCGGGACGTCGTCGGGCAACAGGTGGCTGAAGCCGTTCAAACGTTGAAGCAACTCGATGTCGCTTTCCAGGCTGTCGATGAAGGTACTGTTGAGCATGTGCCCACCGATCTGCGCCAGGGTCGGTTGCAGGCCGGTGTAGCTTCGCTCCGAGGGGGTTTGCCCGCCAGCGCCCCGAGGGTTGCCGCTGACGCCGATGACCAGCACGCGGTTGGCGCCCAGGTGCAGGGCCGGGCTGATCGGCGCCGATTGCCGCACCGCACCGTCGCCGAAATACTGCGGGCCGATCTTGACCGGCGCGAACAACAGCGGGATCGCCGAGCTGGCCAGCAGGTGCTCCACCGACAACAGCGCCGGCACGCCAATGCGCCGATGCCGCAGCCAGGCATCGATGGTGCCGCGGCCCTGGTAGAACGTCACGGCCTGGCCGGATTCATAGCCGAAGGCCGTCACCGCCACCGCCCGCAGTTGTTGCTCGGCGATGGCCTGCTCGATGCCCGAGGCGTGGAACTGTGCCTCCAGCAGCGCCCGCAAGGGCGAACTGTCGATCAGCGCCACCGGCAACTTGGCCCCCAGGCCCAGCAAGCTGTGGGTGATGAAGCGTGTCGCCTGGCCCAGCACGCCGCGCCAGTCGCTGCGCATGACCTGGTGGCTGCGCACCGTTCGCCAGAATGCTGTCAGCCGTTCGATGGCGCTCTTGAAGTCCATCGCCCCGCTCGCCAGGCTGACGGCGTTGATCGCCCCCGCCGACGTGCCGACGATCACCGGAAAGGGATTTTGCCCGCCCTCGGGCAGCAACTCGGCAATCGCCGCCAACACCCCCACTTGATACGCTGCCCGAGCCCCGCCACCGGAAAGAATCAAACCTGTAACGGGTTCAGCTGGGGTCATCGCCATGCTCCGTGCTCAAGGGATATCAAAAAAAACTCAGCCGCGTTTGTCGTACAGCTTGGGCTCGCCCGGTGGGCGGCTCTTGAAGCGCCGGTGGGCCCAGAGGTACTGCTCGGGACAATCGCGCACCGATTGCTCGACCCATTGATTGATGCGGATGCAATCGGCTTCCTCGCTCTCCCCTGGGAAATCCGCCAGCGGCGCCTGGATCACCAGGCGATAACCGCTGCCATCGGCCAGGCGCTCCTGGGTGAACGGCACGACCAACGCCTTGCCCAGGCGGGCGAACTTGGTGGTCGCGGTGACCGTTGCCGCCTGGATACCAAAGAGTGGCACAAACACGCTTTGCTTGGCGCCGTAATCCTGATCCGGCGCGTACCAGATCGCCCGGCCGGCACGCAGCAGCTTGAGCATGCCGCGCACGTCGTCACGCTCCACCGCCAGGGAATCGAGGTTGTGCCGCTCGCGGCCTCGGCGCTGAATGAAGTCGAACAGCGGGTTCTTGTGTTCGCGGTACATGCCATCGATGGTGTGCTGCTGGCCGAGCAAGGCTGCGCCGATTTCAAGCGTGGTGAAGTGCAGCGCCATCAGGATCACGCCCTTGCCTTCGCGCTGGGCCTGCTTGAGGTGCTCCAGCCCCTCGACATGGGCCAGCCTGGCCAGGCGCGAACGCGACCACCACCAGCTCATGGCCATTTCGAAGAAGGCAATGCCGGTGGACGCGAAGTTTTCCTTGAGCAGGCGCTTGCGCTCAGCAGCGGACTTTTCCGGGAAACACAGCTCCAGGTTGCGGCGGGCAATGCGCCGTCTGTCGCCGGCGGCCCGGTACATCAGTGCACCCAATGCACGACCGACCCGCAGCAGCAACGGATACGGCAGCTGGACGACCAGCCACAACAGCCCCAGGCCGCACCACAGCAGCCAGAAACGCGGATGAAAAAAAGCAGCTCGAAAACGCGGGCGATCCATTACAGCTTCCACAAAGACATGGGCCGCGCATTCTACATCGTTCGACCCGGCTTGCGGCTCGCGGACGATCTCGTTATAAGTCTCGGCACTTTTAGCGACAAGTCGTTGTACACCGACCATGAGCCAAACCGAACCGCTAGACCAAGATCCCGTGTTCCAGTTGAAGGGCAGCATGCTCGCCATTACGGTGCTGGAGCTGGCCCGCAACGACCTGGAGAGCCTTGACCGGCAGTTGGCGGCAAAAGTCGCCCAGGCACCGAATTTCTTCAGCAACGCCCCGCTGGTGCTGGCCCTGGACAAGCTGCCGCCCGGCGAAGGCGCGGTGGACCTGCCAGGCCTGATGCGCGTGTGCCGCCATCACGGCCTGCGCACCCTGGCCATCCGCGCCAGCCGCATCGAGGACATCGCCGCCGCCATCGCCGTGGACATTCCGGTGCTGCCGCCGTCCGGTGCCCGCGAGCGGGTGCTGGAACTGAGCCCGGTCGACACCAGGAAAACCCCGGAAAAACCACCCGAGCCAACCGTCAAGCCGACACGGGTCATCACCTCGCCCGTACGCGGCGGGCAACAGATTTATGCCCAGGGTGGCGATCTGGTCATCGTCTCGTCGGTCAGCCCGGGTGCGGAACTTCTGGCCGATGGCAACATCCATGTATACGGCCCGATGCGCGGTCGCGCACTGGCCGGCGTCAAGGGCGATACCAAGGCCAGGATCTTCTGTCAGCAATTGAGCGCCGAGCTGGTTTCCATCGCCGGACAATACAAGGTCTCCGAAGACCTGCGTCGCGACCCGCTGTGGGGCGCCGGCGTACAGATCAGCCTGTCGGGCGACGTGTTGAACATCATTCGGCTTTAACGGATACTGCCGCATTTTCCAAGCATCTCTAAAACGTAGCGAAAACGGCTTAAACGACGCAGGAAACAGGACCAGGCAGTATTTACCGGAGGTAAATCCCGCCCCCAGTCCGATTCCCGCCAGGCCTGTCCACTTGCAGCAGTTTTCCAGAGATGTTTTTCAGGGGCTGACAAAGTCCTTTTTCCTTAGGGGTGAAACACCTTGGCCAAGATTCTCGTGGTTACATCCGGCAAGGGTGGTGTGGGTAAGACCACCACCAGCGCCGCTATCGGTACCGGCCTCGCTCTGCGCGGGCACAAGACAGTCATCGTCGACTTCGACGTCGGCCTGCGTAACCTCGACCTGATCATGGGTTGCGAGCGTCGCGTGGTCTATGACTTCGTCAACGTGGTCAACGGCGAAGCGAACCTGCAACAGGCCCTGATCAAGGACAAGCGCCTTGAGAACCTCTACGTGCTGGCCGCCAGCCAGACCCGTGACAAGGACGCGCTGACCCAGGAAGGCGTGGAAAAAGTCCTGATGCAACTCAAGGAAGACTTCGAGTTCGTGGTCTGCGACTCCCCGGCCGGTATCGAGAAAGGCGCCCACCTGGCCATGTACTTCGCCGACGAGGCGATCGTGGTGACCAACCCGGAAGTGTCGTCGGTACGTGACTCCGACCGCATGCTGGGCCTGCTGGCGAGCAAATCGCGCCGCGCCGAAAACGGCGAAGAGCCGATCAAGGAACACCTGCTGCTGACCCGCTACAACCCGCAACGGGTCAGCGACGGCGAAATGCTCGGCGTCGAAGACGTCAAGGAAATCCTCGCCGTGACCCTGCTGGGTGTGATTCCCGAATCCCAGGCCGTACTCAAGGCTTCCAACTCGGGCGTGCCCGTGATTCTTGACGACCAGAGCGACGCCGGCCAGGCGTACAGCGATGCCGTCGATCGCCTGCTGGGCAAGACCGTGGAGCATCGATTCCTCGATGTAACGAAGAAAGGTTTCTTCGAGCGCCTGTTTGGAGGTAGGTAATGAATCTTTTTGACTTCTTTCGTGCCAACAAAAAGCCCAGTACCGCCTCGGTCGCGAAAGAGCGTCTACAGATCATCGTGGCGCACGAACGCGGCCAACGCAGCACCCCTGACTACCTGCCGGCCTTGCAGAAGGAACTGGTGGAAGTGATCCGCAAGTACGTCAACATCGGTAGCGATGACGTGCACGTGGCACTTGAAAGCCAGGGCAGTTGCTCGATTCTGGAACTCAATATCACCCTGCCGGATCGCTGATAGATCCTGCGGGAGCCACGGCGGCTCGGGTCCCCACAGCCTTTTTTGTGGGAGCGAGCTTGCTCGCGAACGCGGTTTTCCAGACACATTGATCTTGAATGTGCCACCGCCTTCGCGAGCAAGCTCGCTCCCACGAGGGCCGGGCCCGAGCCGCCGTTGGCGTTTGTAAAGAGACTGTCTGCAATGCCCCTGTCCAACATTCGCATCATCCACCAGGACGCCGCCGTGCTGGTGGTCGACAAGCCGACCCTGCTGCTGTCCGTGCCCGGTCGGGCCGACGACAACAAGGACTGCCTGATCACCCGCCTGCAAGAAAACGGCTATCCGGAAGCGCGAATCGTGCACCGACTGGACTGGGAAACCTCCGGCATCATCCTGCTGGCCCGCGATCCGGACAGCCATCGCGAACTGTCCCGGCAGTTTCATGACCGCGAAACCGAAAAAGCCTACACCGCCCTGTGCTGGGGCCAACCGGCGCTGGACAGTGGCAGCATCGACCTGCCGCTGCGCTACGACCCGCCGACCAAGCCTCGCCACGTGGTGGACCACGAACACGGCAAGCACGCCCTGACGTTCTGGCGCGTGCTGGAGCGCTGCGGCGACTGGTGCCGGGTCGAACTGACCCCCATCACCGGGCGCTCGCACCAGTTGCGCGTGCACATGCTCTCCATCGGTCATCCGTTGCTGGGCGACGGGCTCTACGCCCACCCGCAAGCCCTGGCCGCCTGGCCACGCCTGTGCCTGCACGCCAGCATGCTGAGCTTCACCCATCCACTGAGCGGCGAACGCCTGCGCTTCGAATGCCCGGCACCCTTCTGAGCACCGCGGTACACAACAGATGGCTCCCCTCGATTTAAGGTTTGGCAATCCGGTTATGGCTCTACACGAAACCCCTGTCGACAAAGTCCCCCACCAGTTGCTCTACCTGGTCTACGGCGACCAGGACGTCTACCGCCACGAGGCCAAGTTCAGCATCCTGACCGCCCTGGCCCACGGCAAGCCGTCGACCCTGCCGCGCATCCGGGTTCTCACCGACCGCCCCGAGGACTTCCAGGGCTGGCCGGTCGAGACCCTTGCCCTGAGTGCCGAACGGCTGGCGCAATGGCAGGGCGAGCATGGCTACATTCACCGTCGTAAGGCTTGCGCCATCGCAGCGGGCCTGACGCTGGCGCAAAAGACCCTGTTCGTCGACACCGATACGCTGTTCCTCGACGACCCCGACCTGTTGTTCCAGCAGATCCAGCCGGGGCAGTACCTGATGGACAGCTTCGAGTACGACTGGGACTACGTCTGCGAGCGCGAGGATTACCGTCGACTGGGCACGCACCTGGCCGCCCACGGCGTGAACCGGGGCAACGGCTTCAAGCTCTACAACAGCGGTTTGTGCGGCGTGACCGACAACGATGCAGGCCTGCTGGCCCAGGCCATCGAACGGATCGATCAGTGGACCGAAGGCGGCTTCGACATCCACACCATCGAGCAGATCGCCATTTCGTTCGGCTTGCGACACGCGACCGTGCGCGAAACCAGGCGGCAGGTGTATCACTACTTCGCCGAGAAGCGCTTCTTCCACACCATGCAGGCACACTTCTTCGCCCAGCACGGCGAAGCCTTCAGGCCAGCGCTGGTGGAGCGCTGCCATGAAGTACCGCGCAGCAAGCCGTTCCCGACGGCCTGGCGGCGCCTGACAATCAAGTGGAAGTTGCGCAACCAGCGCGGCGCGGCGCGCAAGATCGGCCGCGACCTGTTGTATGGCAGCGCGGCGCCGAGCCATCCGTACTACGACCTCTGCCGGCATCACTGGTGGGATTCGGCCGCACGGGAAATTCAGCGCCTGGACCCACAGCGCCAGCAGCGGCTGTTTGGCCAATTGGAACGCTGGCCACGGGACCTGCCGGAACCGTCCAGGCCACAGGACAAGGCCCTGATCATGGCTCACCTGCGCGAGCGAGTCGCCACTTCGGGCTGATGGCGAGCAAGACACCGGCGAGGCTCGCATCGCCGGGATTGTGCCTGCAATGCAGACGGTCGATGGGGTAAACTGCCGCCCATTGCTGTCTGGAGTTACTTATGCGCGCAGAGTTGAACCAGGGCCTGATCGACTTCCTCAAGGCCTCCCCCACCCCTTTCCATGCCACCGCCAGCCTTGCCCAACGCCTGGAGGCGGCGGGTTACCAGCGCCTGGACGAACGCGACACCTGGACCACCGAGGCCAACGGTCGCTACTACGTCACGCGCAACGACTCCTCGATCATCGCCTTCAAGCTGGGTCGCAACGCCCCGCTGCATGACGGCATTCGCCTGGTCGGCGCCCACACCGACAGCCCGTGCCTGCGGGTCAAGCCGCAACCGGAACTGCAACGCCATGGGTTCTGGCAACTGGGTGTGGAAGTCTACGGCGGCGCGTTGCTGGCGCCGTGGTTCGACCGCGACCTGTCCCTGGCCGGGCGCGTGACCTTCCGCCGCGATGGCAAGGTCGAGAGCCAGCTGATCGACTTCAAGGCACCGATCGCGACGATTCCGAACCTGGCCATCCACCTCAATCGCGAAGCCAACCAGGGCTGGGCCATCAACCCGCAGAACGAGCTACCGCCGATCCTCGCCCAGTTCGCCGGCGACGAACGCGTCGACTTCCGCGCCGTGCTCACCGATCAACTGGCCCGCGAACACGGCCTGAACGCCGACGTGGTGCTCGATTACGAGTTGAGTTTCTACGACACCCAAAGTGCCGCGGTCATTGGTCTGCACGGCGATTTCATTGCCGGCGCGCGCCTGGACAACCTGCTGTCGTGCTATGCGGGGCTGCAAGCCTTGCTCAATGCCGACACTGAAGAAACCTGCGTGCTGGTGTGCAACGACCACGAGGAAGTCGGCTCTTGCTCGGCGTGTGGCGCCGACGGGCCGATGCTGGAACAGACCCTGCGTCGCTTGCTGCCGGAAGGTGAAGAGTTCGTACGCACCATTCAGAAATCCCTGCTGGTGTCGGCCGACAACGCCCACGGCGTACACCCCAACTATGCCGACAAGCACGACGCCAACCACGGCCCCAAGCTCAACGCCGGGCCGGTGATCAAGGTCAACAGCAACCAGCGCTACGCCACCAACAGCGAAACCGCCGGGTTCTTCCGCCACCTGTGCATGGCCGAAGAAGTCCCGGTGCAAAGCTTCGTGGTGCGCAGCGACATGGGCTGCGGCTCGACCATCGGCCCGATCACCGCCAGCCAGCTGGGCGTGCGCACCGTGGACATCGGCCTGCCGACCTTCGCCATGCACTCGATCCGCGAACTGTGCGGCAGCCATGACCTGGCGCACCTGGTGAAGGTGTTGAGCGCGTTCTATGCGTCTCGCGAATTGCCCTGATCAGAACGATTCCCTGTGGCGAGGGGATTTATCCCCTCGCCACAACAGCGTTCGACCCAAGGCACTGACTGGGATCATCACACCCCAGCCAAACCCCAACTAGACTGACCTTATCGCCCTCTCCGACAAGGCCGTCGCCATGATCTCGATGTCTGCTTTCAATGCCATGCTGGTGCCGATCATCGCCGGCATGATCCTGCTGGCCATCGGTTTCAACTTCCGTGACAAGAACGTCGGCGTGTTTGCCATGTGGATCGGCATGCTGCTGATCCTCGCCACGGTGGTGTTCAAGATCCTGACCAAGCTCAACGAGTCGCTCTGACCTTGCCCTCAGGTCTGCGCCGGTTGCTCCGGCACGTCGACGCCGACATGGATCGCATCGTGTCGCCAGAACTCCAGGTCGCAGTCGATCAGCCGCTGATGCTGGTCGTAGTTGACCCGAGCAATGCGCAACCCGGGGCTGCCCACCGACACCTTCAGCGCCGCCGCGGCTTCCGGTTGCAGTGAGGTGGGCACGATTTCGAACTTCACCCGACCGTAGTGCAGGTCGTAGTGCCGGGCGTACAGCTCGGTCATGGACTGGTTGAGGTCGAATTCGAGGATGCCCGGAAAGTACTGCGGGTTCAGGTAATGCTCGACGTACAACACCAGGCGCTCATCGATACGCCGCGCCCGGCAGATCTGGATCACGCTCGACAGCGCCGGCAACTGCAACCAGGCACACACCGCCGCCGAGGCCGGTTGCAGGCGCGCCGAGATCACCTGGGTGGAAGGCACCCGCCCTTGCGCCGTGACCATGGCGTGGAAATGGCTGCGCTGCATCAGGTTGTAGGCCAGCCGAGGGGGCGAGACGAACCAGCCCCGGCGCTCTTCCCGATAAATCTGCCCCTGGGCTTCCAGCTGTAGCAAGGCTTCACGCACGGTAATGCGCGTGGTGCCAAACAACTCACTGAGCTTGCGCTCGGCCGGTAGCTTGCTACCCGGCGCCAGCAACCCATGGTCGAGCTGCTCTTGCAGGACCTGTCCGATGGCTGTCACCGCCTTGGTTGCATCGATGCGCATCAACGTTACCTATCTGGACTAGACCAGCACTGTTCCGGGGCGCGATCGCCCACCTGGCGACCCCGCTGCTTCTTCCAGCAAGCCTAGGCATTGCACATGACTGGCAGATGACAAAGGCGCCGAACGGTAGGCCTTGCACTGTGCAAACAACCGGCCAAGTCCTTTCAAATCAGCTGTTTAACCATGGTCTACGCTTACTCGGTGGCCAACCCGCACGCACCTGGGATTTGCCGGCCCCCGCGGCGCCGACATCAAAATGTCACAGGGCTCGCCTACATTGGCTCAGGTATTGCTGACCTAGACCAACACAACCGCAATCGCAGCGTTGAAAACGCCCATAGGAGCTTCGGATGAAACAGCTTTTCCTGGCATCACTGTTAGGCTCGACCATTGCCATGTGCACCGCCGCCATGGCCGCTGATACCGATCTGAAAACGTTGGAAGCCGCTGCGAAAGCGGAAGGCGCCGTCAACAGCGTCGGCATGCCCGATGACTGGGCGAACTGGAAAGGCACCTGGGAAGACCTGGCGAAACAATACGGCCTCAAGCACGTTGACACCGACATGAGCTCGGCCCAGGAAATCGCCAAGTTCGCCGCCGAGAAAGACAACGCCAGCGCCGACATCGGCGACGTCGGTGCCGCCTTCGGCCCTATCGCGGTCAAGCAGGGTGTGGTCCAACCCTACAAGCCAAGCACCTGGGACCAGGTCCCGGCCTGGGCCAAGGACCAGGATGGCAACTGGGCGCTGGCCTACACCGGCACCATCGCATTCATCGTCAACAAGAAACTGCTGCACGGCTCCGACGTACCGACCAAGTGGGCTGACCTGAAGGGCGGCAAGTACAAGGTCTCCATTGGTGACGTGAGCACCGCCGCCCAGGCCGCCAACGGCGTGCTGGCCGCCGCACTGGCCAACGGTGGCGACGAGAAGAACCTGCAACCGGCCCTGCTGATGTTTGCCGAGATTGCCAAGCAAGGTCGCCTGTCCATGGCCAACCCGACCATCGCCACGATGGAAAAGGGTGAAGTGGAAGTCGGCGTGGTCTGGGACTTCAACGGCCTGAGCTACAAGGCCAAGATGGCCAACCCGGATGACTACGTCGTGCTGATCCCGTCCGATGGTTCGGTCATCTCCGGCTACACCACCATCATCAACAAATACGCCAAGCACCCGAACGCCGCCAAGCTGACCCGCGAATACATCTTCAGCGACGCCGGCCAGATCAACCTGGCCAAGGGCAACGCCCGGCCGATCCGCGCCGAGCACCTGACCCTGCCGGAAGAGGTCAAGGCCAAGCTGCTGCCGAACGAGCAGTACAAGCACGTCACGCCGATCAAGGACGCCGACGCCTGGGAGAAAACCTCCAAGGCCCTGCCACAGAAATGGCAGGAAGAAGTGATCATCAATATGCAGTGAGGCGCTAGTCAGCCCCGCTCGGATATCCAACGAAGATCCAATTGTGGGAGCGAGCTTGCTCGCGATAGCGGTGTATCAGCCAGCATTGATGTCGACTGACACGCCCTCATCGCGAGCAAGCTCGCTCCCACATTGGACCTGCGGTGAATCCGAGTTTTCTGGTGTCCATCCGGAGTTTTGGTATCCATGAAGCACAACGTCATCCTGGTGCTGCTCGACGGCCTCAATTACGAAGTCGCCCGGCACGCCATGGGACATTTGCAGGCTTATGTCGGCGCAGGACGCGCGGCGCTGTACAAACTGGAATGTGAACTGCCGGCCCTGTCCCGCCCACTCTACGAATGCATCCTCACCGGCGTCGCGCCCATCGACAGCGGTATCGTGCACAACAACGTCTCGCGCCTGTCCAACCAGCGCAGCATCTTCCACTACGCCACCGACGCGGGCCTGAGCACGGCGGCCGCGGCCTACCACTGGATCAGCGAGCTCTACAACGCCTCACCGTTCGCAGCCGGTCGGGATCGGCATGTCGAGAACCCCGGGCTGCCCATTCAATACGGGCATTTCTACTGGAATGACCACTACCCCGACTCGCACCTGTTCGCCGACGCCGAACACCTGCGCCAACGCCACCAGCCGAACTTCCTGCTGGTGCACCCGATGAACATCGACGACGCCGGGCACCAGCATGGCCTCGACACGCCGCAGTACCGCAACAGCGCCCGCTCGGCCGACATCAACCTGGCGGTCTACCTGCAAGCCTGGCTCGACGCCGGCTACCAGGTGCTGGTGACCGCCGACCACGGCATGAACAATGACCGCTCCCACAACGGCCTGCTGGCCGAAGAACGGGAAGTGCCGCTGTTCGTCCTCGGTGACGGCTTCAGCCTCGACCCCGCCGCAACGCCCCGGCAGCTCGAACTGTGCGGCACCGTGTGCCAGTTGCTCGGCATCGACCACGACAAACCCTATTGCCAGGAATTACTCAAGTGAACGCCATGACGCGCGGCAAATGGCTGGCAGCGTTGTGCCTGGTGCCCTTCGCGATTTTCTTCATCGTGTTCCAGATCGCCCCGCTGGTCTGGGTGCTGGTCAACAGCCTGGAATCGGAAGAGTTCGGCTGGGGCCTGGCCAACTTCAGCAAGATCTTCAGTTCCAAGTTCTACCTGCAGGCGATCCAGCACAGCCTGGAGATCAGTTTCTGGTCCAGCGTATTCGGCATCATCATCGCCGTGCTCGGCAGCTACTCCCTGCGCCGGGTCGATTCGCGGCTGCGCAACTTCGTCAACGCCTTCGCCAACATGACCAGCAACTTCGCCGGCGTGCCCCTGGCCTTCGCCTTCATCATCCTGCTCGGCTTCAACGGCAGCATCACCCTCATGCTCAAGCAGGCGGGGATTATCGAGGACTTCAACCTGTATTCGAAAACCGGGCTGATCATCCTCTACACCTACTTCCAGATCCCCCTGGGCGTGCTGCTGCTCTATCCGGCCTTCGACGCGTTGCGCGAAGACTGGCGCGAGTCCGCCGAACTGCTGGGCGCCAACGGCTGGCAGTTCTGGCGGCACATCGGCTTGCCGGTGCTGACCCCGGCGTTGCTGGGCACGTTCGTGATCCTGCTGGCCAACGCCCTGGGCGCCTACGCCACGGTCTATGCGCTGACCACCGGTAACTTCAACGTCCTGCCAATCCGCATCGCCGCGATGGTTTCCGGCGACATCTCCCTGGACCCGAACCTGGCCAGCGCCCTGGCCGTGGTGCTGGTGGCGCTGATGACCCTGGTGACCATCGTCCATCAGTTGCTACTCAAGAGGAGCTACCATGTCTCGCGCTGAATCGAGCCCCGCCGGGCTTTATCATCGGGCGGTGGTGTACCTGCTGTTCGCCGTCCTGCTGCTGCCCCTGGCCGGCACGCTGGTGTACTCCATCGCCAGCAGTTGGTCGGCCACCGTGCTGCCGGCGGGCTTCACCTTCAAGTGGTACGTGCAGCTGTGGAGCGACCCGCGCTTTCTCAGCGCCTTCGGCCAGTCGCTGATCGTCTGCGTGGGCGCGCTAGTGCTGTCGGTGGTGCTGATCCTGCCGCTGCTGTTCGTGGTGCATTACCACTTCCCGAAACTCGATGCGCTGATGAACATCCTCATCCTGCTGCCCTTCGCGGTGCCGCCGGTGGTGTCGTCGGTAGGGCTGCTGCAACTCTACGGCTCCGGACCGCTGGCGATGGTCGGCACGCCCTGGATCCTGATCGGCTGCTACTTCACCGTGGCCCTGCCGTTCATGTACCGGGCGATCACCAACAACCTGCAAGCCATCAACCTGCGTGACCTGATGGACGCCGCCCAACTGCTCGGCGCCAGCACGTTCCAGGCGGCCGTGCTGGTGGTGCTGCCAAACCTGCGCAAGGGTTTGATGGTAGCGCTGCTGCTGTCGTTCTCGTTCCTCTTCGGCGAGTTCGTGTTTGCCAACATCCTCGTTGGCACCCGCTATGAAACCTTGCAGGTTTACCTCAACAACATGCGCAACAGCAGCGGACACTTCACCAGCGCGCTGGTGATTTCCTACTTCTTCTTCGTACTGGTCCTGACCTGGGCGGCCAACATCTTGAACAAGGACAAAAGCCAATGAGCTACGTCAGCGTCCAACACCTGCAAAAGACCTACGCCGGCACGCCGGTGTTCAGCGACATCAACTGCCAGATCGGCCAGGGCGAGTTCGTCACCCTGCTCGGCCCGTCCGGCTGCGGCAAGTCCACGCTGTTGCGCTGCATCGCCGGCCTGACCGCCGTGGACGCCGGCCAGATCCTGCTGGACGGCCAGGACATCGTCCCACTGAGCCCGCAGAAGCGCGGGATCGGCATGGTGTTCCAGAGCTACGCCCTGTTCCCCAACATGACCGTCGAACAGAACGTCGCCTTCGGCCTGCGCATGCAAAAGGTCGAGGCCCAGGACAGCCGCCAGCGGGTGCTGGAGATCCTGCGCCTGGTGGAGCTGCACGATTTCGCCGCGCGCTATCCCCATCAGTTGTCCGGTGGCCAATGCCAGCGTGTCGCCCTGGCCCGCTCCCTGGTGACCCGCCCGCGCCTGTTGCTGCTGGACGAACCGCTGTCGGCCCTGGATGCGCGGATTCGCAAGCACCTGCGCGAACAGATCCGTCAGATCCAGCGCGAACTCGGCCTGACCACGATCTTCGTCACACACGACCAGGAAGAAGCACTGACCATGTCTGATCGGATTTTCCTGATGAACCAGGGAAAGATCGTACAGAGCGGCGATGCCGAAACCCTGTATACGGCGCCCGTCGATGTGTTCGCCGCCGGCTTCATCGGCAACTACAACCTGTTGGACGCCGACAGCGCCAGCCGCCTGTTGCAGCGGCCAGTGAACGGGCGCATCGCCATTCGCCCGGAAGCCATCGAGCTGAGTCGCAACGGCGAACCGAACGCACTGATCCGTAGCCACAGCCTGCTCGGCAACGTGATCCGCTATCGGGTCGAGGCCCGTGGCGTGGAATTGGTGGTGGACGTGCTCAATCGCTCGGCCGCCGACCTACACCCCGATGGCGCCCGCCTGGCGCTTTCCATCGATCCGTCGGCCCTGTGTGAGGTAGCCTGATGGCCTTGTTGATTCTGAAGAGAGAAGCGCGCTGATGGCCCTGGCAATTTTTGATCTGGACGAAACCCTGATCCACGGCGACTGCGCCACCCTCTGGAGCGAACAGATGGGACGCCTGGGCTGGGTCGATCCCGAGTCGTTCATGCGGCGCAACAACGAACTGATGGACGCCTACAGCCACGGCAAGCTGCGCATGGAAGCGTACATGGACTTCAGCCTGGAACCGATGATCGGCCGCACGCCGGAGGAAATCGAACACCTGGTGGCGCCGTGGGTGGAGGACGTCATCGAGCCGATCATCTTCAGCGACGCCACCCGTACCATCGCCGAACACCGCAAGGCTGGCGACCGGATCCTGGTGATCTCGGCCTCGGGCACGCACCTCGTCAAGCCGATTGCCGAACGCCTGGGCATCGACGAGGTCCTGGCGATCGAGCTTGAAGTGGCCCATGGGGTCTACAGCGGCAAGACCGTGGGCACCCTGACCTACCGCGAAGGCAAGATCACCCGGCTGCTGGACTGGCTGGACGCCGAGGAAGAAAACCTCGAAGGCGCCAGCTTCTACTCCGACTCACGCAACGACCTGCCGTTGTTGCAGCGGGTGGACCATCCCCATGTGGTCAACCCGGACCCGGTCCTGAAGGCCCATGCCGAAGCCGCCGGATGGCCGATTCACACCTGGAAATAACCCGGCCCACGTTGGGAGCAGTGAACGCAATACAACCTGAATCGCCCTGTGGGAGCGGGCTTGCTCGCGAAAGCGGTGGGTCAGCCTGAATCGATTTCGGATGGACCGCCGTCTTCGCGAGCAAGCCCGCTCCCACAGGCGCCAAACTCAACTCAAGCTCGCATCAACCACCAACACCACCTTCCCGGACACTTGGTTGGTCGCCAACTCCGCAAACGCCGCCTCCGCATCCTGGATGGCAAAGGTCTTGGCCAACTGCGGACTCAAGCGACCCTCGGCGAACAACGGCCAGACCTGCTGGCCCAACTCGCTGATCAGGTCGGCCTTGAACTGATCGTCGCGGCTGCGCAGGGTCGAGCCGAGCAACTGGATGCGCTTGCCCAACACCTGGCCCAGGTCGAACTCGGCCGTGCGACCGCCCATGAGCCCGATCATGACCCAGCGCCCGTCAACTGACAAAAGTTTCACGTTGAGCTGGGCATAGCTCGCCCCCACCGGATCGAGGATCACGTTGAAGGGGCCAAGGTCGTTCAGCCGCTCGATATCATCGGTGCGCACCACGCCGCCCTGGGCGCCCAACGCTTGGCAATAGGCCAGTCGATCAGCCGAGCCGACACTGACCCAGCACGGGTTGCCGAACGCCTTGCACAGCTGGATCGCGGCCGAACCAACGCCGCTGGCGCCCGCGTGCAACAGCACTTTTTCACCCGGCTTGAGCGCCGCCAGTTGAAACAGATTCAGCCACGCGGTGCTGTAGACCTCAGGCAGCGCGGCGGCTTCAGCCAAAGACAGGCCTTCGGGCACCGGCAACACATGGCGACCGTCGACCACCACTTCCTCGGCCATGCCGCCGCCGGCCAGCAACGCGCAGACGCGGTCGCCCACCTGCCAGGAGGCGCCCGGGCCGACCTCGCTGATCACCCCGGAACATTCCAGCCCCAACACCTGGCTGGCACCGGGCGGCGGCGGATAATGCCCGGCTTTTTGCAACAAATCGGCTCGATTCAAGCCAGCCGCCGCCACACGAATGCGCACTTGTCCTACATCGCACACGGGACTTGGCTCATCTGCCCATACCACTTGGCCTTCAACGCCTTGCAATGCTTTCACGGTGCCTCCATAGTGAGTCTCGACTGGGCCCGCTGCTGTAACGCCGGGCTTTCTTGCATTATGCGCCCGGGCCACATGGAACCGGCGACTTCAAAGACGGCCTAATATGCGTTATCAATTGTCCCTGCGTCGAATCAGCATGAAGCAACTGTTCCCCAGCACCGCCCTCGCGCTTGTCATTGGCCTCGGCCTGTTGCCACTGTCGAGCGATACGTTCGCAGCCAACAGCTGGGACAAGCTTCAGCCTGATCGCGACGAGGTGATCGCCAGCCTTAACGTCGTCGAATTGCTCAAGCGTCATCACTACAGCAAACCGCCGCTCGATGACGCGCGCTCGGTCATCATCTATGACAGCTACCTGAAGCTGCTTGATCCCTCGCGCAGTTATTTCCTGGCCAGCGATATCGCCGAATTCGACAAGTGGAAAACCCAGTTCGACGACTTCCTCAAGAGCGGCGACCTGAACGCCGGGTTCATCATCTACAAGCGTTATCTGGACCGCGTGAAGTCGCGCCTGGACTACGCCTTGGCCGAGCTGAACAAGGGCGTCGACAAGATCGACTTCAATGCCAAGGAAACCTTACTGGTGGACCGCAAGGACGCCCCTTGGCTCAAGAGCACCGCCGAACTCGATGACCTGTGGCGCAAACGCGTCAAGGACGAGGTGCTGCGCATGAAGATCGCCGGCAAGGAGCCCAAGCAGATCCAGGAAACCCTGACCAAGCGCTACAAGAACCAGTTGGCCCGCCTGGACCAGACCCGTGCCGAAGACATCTTCCAGGCGTACATCAACACGTTCGCCATGTCCTACGACCCGCACACCAATTATCTGTCGCCGGATAACGCGGAAAACTTCGACATCAACATGAGCCTGTCCCTGGAAGGCATCGGCGCCGTGCTGCAAAGCGACAACGACCAGGTCAAGATCGTGCGCCTGGTACCAGCCGGTCCGGCGGACAAGACCAAACAGGTCGCCCCGGCGGACAAGATCATCGGCGTGGCCCAGGGCAACAAGGAAATGGTCGACGTGGTCGGCTGGCGCCTGGACGAAGTGGTCAAGCTGATCCGTGGCCCGAAAGGCTCGGTGGTGCGCCTGGAAGTCATCCCGGCGAGCAATGCGCCGAACGACCAGACCAGCAAGATCGTGTCCATCACCCGTGAAGCGGTGAAGCTGGAAGAGCAGGCGGCGAAGAAGTCGATCCTCAACCTCAAGCAGGACGGCAAGGACTACAAGCTCGGCGTTATCGAGATCCCGGCCTTCTACCTGGACTTCAAGGCGTTCCGCGCCGGCGACCCGAACTACAAGAGCACCACCCGCGACGTCAAGAAGCTGCTGACCGAGCTGCAGAAGGACAAGGTCGACGGCGTGGTCATCGACCTGCGCAACAACGGCGGCGGCTCCCTGCAGGAAGCCACCGAGTTGACCAGCCTGTTCATCGACAAGGGCCCGACCGTACTGGTGCGTAACGCCGACGGCCGAGTGGATGTGCTGGAAGATGAAAACCCAGGTGCGTTCTACAAAGGCCCGATGGCGTTGCTGGTCAATCGCCTGTCCGCCTCGGCCTCGGAGATTTTCGCCGGCGCCATGCAGGACTACCACCGCGCATTGATCATCGGCGGCCAGACCTTCGGCAAGGGCACGGTGCAGACCATCCAGCCGCTCAACCATGGCGAGCTGAAACTGACCCTGGCGAAGTTCTACCGGGTTTCCGGCCAGAGCACCCAGCATCAGGGCGTGCTGCCTGACATCGATTACCCGTCGATCATCGACACCAAGGAAATCGGTGAAAGCGCCCTGCCCGAGGCGATGCCGTGGGACACCATCAAGCCGGCGATCAAGCCCGAGCTTGACCCGTTCAAGCCGTTCCTGGCCCAGCTCAAGGCCGAGCATGACAGCCGCACGGCCCAGGACGCGGAGTTCGTGTTCATCCGTGACAAGCTGGCCCTGGCGCAGAAATTGATGCTGGAGAAAACCGTCTCCCTCAACGAAGCCGACCGTCGCGCACAACACGCCGATATCGAGGCCAAGCAACTGGCCATGGAAAACCTGCGTCGCAAGGCCAAGGGCGAAGAGCCGCTCAAGGAACTGAAGAAAGAAGACGAGGACCTGATCACCGAGCCGGAAAAAACCAAGCCGGAAGACGATGCCTACCTGAGCGAGACCGGGCGGATCCTGCTGGATTACCTGAAACTCAACACGGCGATCGCCAAACACTGAAGATGATGGCCATTTAATGGTGACACTCGTCGAGCTGTCATCAAAATGACATCAGTCTGTCGTGAAATACAGGACGGGGCGCCCCGGCAGGGGTCGCCCGGTCCTTTTTTTATCGCCAGAGATCGCCATGACCACGACAGAACAGCTGAGTGCCTTGAGTTCAATTCTGGCTCAAAGCGGTTTGCACAGCCTGTTCCAACCCATCATCTGCCTCTCTGAACGACGCATCATCGGCTATGAAGCCCTGACGCGCGGCCCCTCGAACAGCCCGCTGCACTCCCCCATCGCCCTGCTCTCCGTCGCCCGCCAGGCCGGGCGTCTCAGCGAACTGGAACTGGCCTGCCGCCGCAGCGCCTGCCAGCGCTTCAACGAGCAAAAGCTGCCGGGCAAGCTGTTCCTCAACGTCTCACCCGAATCCCTCCTGGAATCGGCCCATGAGACCGGGCGCACGTTGCAACTGCTACAGGATTACGGCATCCCGCCCAGCCAGGTGGTGATCGAACTGACCGAACAAACCCCCATCGATGATTTCCAACTGCTGCAGACCGCCCTGCATCACTACCGGGCGATGGGGTTTTCCATTGCCCTGGACGACCTGGGCGCCGGCTATTCGAGCCTGCGGCTGTGGTCCGAATTGCGCCCCGACTATGTGAAGATCGACCGGCATTTCATCGACGGCATTCACCAGGATGCGCTCAAGCGCGAGTTCGTCGGCTCGATCCTGAAGATCGCCCGCACCTCGCGGGCCCAGGTGATTGCCGAAGGGATAGAACTGCCGGAAGAACTGGCGGTGCTGATCGAAATGGGCGTCGACCTGGTCCAGGGTTACCTGCTCGCCCGTCCCCATGAACAGCCTTCGCGCGATGCCCGGGCGTTGATGCCCCGCCAGGACGGCGGCGCGGTGACGCTGACCGATGAAGTCAACGACCTCGGCGCGTTGCTCAACGAACAACCGGCCGTGGCTCACAACACACCGACGGCCATCGTGCTGGACGCGTTCCGGCGCCAGGCCAATCTCAATTCCCTGGCCGTGCTGGACGACCAGGGCCAGCCCTGCGGCATCGTTCATCGCCATTCACTCTCGGACGCCCTGCTCAAGCCCTTCGCCACCGACCTGTTCGCCCGCAAGCCCATCAGTCGGCTGATGAGCGATGATTTTCTCGCGGTGGAGTTGAACCAATCGCTGCAGCAAGTCAGCCGCCTCATCACCAGCCGGGCCCGACAGCGCATCGAAGAAGACTTCATCATCACCCTCAATGGCGGCTACATGGGCCTGGGCCGGGTGATCGACGTGCTCAAGCTGATCACCGAACTGAAGATCCAACAGGCTCGCTACGCCAACCCGCTAACCTTGCTGCCGGGCAACGTACCGATCCAGCAATGCCTCACGCGCCTGCTCCAGCAGCGCCAGGAGTCGGTGATCTGCTACGTGGACATCGACAGCTTCAAACCCTTCAACGACATCTACGGCTACGGCCGCGGCGACGAAGTGCTGCTGTGCCTGGCCCAATGCCTGAACGAACGCATCGACCCCAGTCGCGACTTCGTCGGCCACATCGGCGGCGACGACTTCCTCCTGGTCCTCGGCCCGGAAGACTGGCGCAAACGCCTGGACCAACTCCTGACCGACTTCCAGACCCACTGCCGCCGCTTCTACCGCCCGGAACACCTGGAAGCCGGCTGTTTCACAGCGTTGAATCGACAGGGCGTACGCCAGGAGTTTGCACTGCTGTCGTTGTCCATCGGCGTCGTGCACCTGCGCTCGGACGCCTGCGAGGCGTTGGATGCCAGCCAACTGGCGGAACTGGCTTCGCAAGCGAAGCATCATGCCAAGGAGATTTTGGGGGGGAGTTTGTATTTGGTTGAGGCGGAGCCTGTGGGTTGTATTGAGGTTACGGTGTAGGAAGAACTACTAACGCCACCGTTCGGAGCTTCCCGCAGCGACATCAACAACTAGCCGACATGACCTTGCGCCATTGCCTACAACTGCGCCAGAATCCGCCGGCTTGTGCGCCTAAGGTCGCGTTGGTAGTTTGAGTCCTGTCACTGCTCATCAGTGATCGGGGCTCGCAGCCCGGAATCTCTAGGCACACGACGCCACCTTCGAAAGCAGATAGCCCATCTGCGTTTCGTCAGCGGTGGCTGTGCGTGGGAGGCCTTCGGGTCTGCCGGTCCCTAGAGTCCCGGTCTGCGAACCCGCGTACAGCTGCCACCCTTACTTCGTTTCGCAGCGAACGGTGACAGCTCCATAGACTCTAGGAGCTTTACCATGGCAAAGATCACACCCAATCCCCCCTCTGAAAACGATTACGCGACCAAGCCGAGCAAGGCCAGAAAGCTCGACGACGCGGCTACACGCGCTCTGGATTTCTACCTGAACCCCAAGCCTGAACACGAAACGTCCGACAATCCCAACACCATTTTTCGCATAGCTTCTGATGTGGATTCTGAATGCTTGCTCGCCAACCTAAGTGAAAACCTGGCTTCGGCAAATGCCATGATCAGTGATCTGGCTTTTGATCTTGAAGGATCGCGACGGCATGTTGCATTGGGAATCCAGCAGGTGATTGAGCTGAGTGAATTATTGGCGAATCGGGCTTTGGATATTGTTGAGGAGAGATAAAAAAACACTGAAGAAGGTCTTGCTGCGGAAGACCTTCTTCAGTGCTCTAGCGCATGATTCATATCCTCGACCATCCGAAGCGGCGTTGATACTTGCCGATGCCATTAGTTCCCAGTAAAAGATTGCAACCAGCCCTGGTAGTAAGCAGTCTGCTCTTGGATATCAGTTACCAAACCCTGATTCTCATAATCGAAAATATTGACTATATCACTCTCATCTGCCGGCTCGCCCCAGCGAAGTTCATAGGCAACTATGCCGTTGGACATCTGAGAGGACATCCGCGAAGGATAAACATTAATTTTTGCCCCCTTACATAAAAACCTGACATCAGAAAACTCTTTCCTCACTTTCCCCAAACACAAAAAAAAATCTGCCCCGGTGTAGTTCCTCAACATTCCGTCTGGCATTGTAACCACCATGGACATAGTTTTTCGCTCGCATTCGAACTTCGCACTGCTGATCACCCCACCCACCTCGATCACAACCTCTGTAGTAGCCATTTCATCACCTGTCAAAATTAGGAATAGAGTAACCAACATACGACCCGTCGGCATGCACGGGCGTGGCCCCAACTATATCTTTTCTATCCACCCCTCCAGGAACAGCTATCTCAGCCTCTTTTCGATGTGGTGACAGCAAACCTAATTTTTTATTCACATCGATACCTATCACATTTTTTAAAACATACACGTATCCGGACTCGTACCCAAAACCGGTGGCAAACTTTACGGCCTCACTCTTCGACGTTGTGGTACTAACATAAATACTAGGCGGATTTCGATTATCTCTAGCATGCAAGAATAAATCGGTACTGAACCCTAAAGGTTCAAAACCAGCATCAAAAATCTCCCATGGCTCCCTTGAATCGCCCCGATAGGTATAGGTGTTTTTTTGTTTGGCTTGAGGAAGATTAGGCTCTCCCTCATCCACCCCAACCTTAGCCGATGGATCCAGCTCCCCAACCGACGGCTTGCAGCCACCCTTCCCCGGACAATCCACCAGCCCCAACGGATCCACCCACCCCGTCGGGTTCAGGGTGTATCGATACCCATTGAGCCCGCCCGCCAACTTACTCGGGTCGGGTGTCAGGTAGCGGCCGGTCTCGGGATTGTAGTAGCGATGCCGGTTGTAGTGCAGGCCGCTTTCCGGGTCGAAGTATTGACCCTGGAAACGCAGGGGCTGCTCGAGTTGTTGGCCGCCGCCGTGCTCGATTGCGATGAGTTTGCCGTAGCCGGTGTAGCGCGCCGACCAGATCACTTCGCCGGCGTGGTTGGTCAATTCCTGGGGGGTGCCCAGGTGGTCGAGGTGGTAGTAGAACGGGCAGGCGTTCAGGCCCTTGCCGTCGAGCATCGCCAGAGGGCGGAAGGTGCCGGGTTCGTAGAGGTAGCTGCGGTGGTGGCGCGGGCTGCTTTCGGCGACGATCTGGTCGCCTTGCCAGAAAAACTCCGTGGTCAGGCCGTCCACGGTCTTGCTGATGCGTCGGCCGAAGGCATCGTAGCGGTAGGACGTTTCGCGACCGTCCGCCGTGGTAACGCCGATCAGGCGATGCTGGCAATCGTAGCGATAGTCGGCGACAAGGCTGGGGACGTTGCCACGGCGCTCGCGGATCAGGTTTCCAAAGGCGTCGTAGTCGTAGTGGCGGTCTCCCTCCGTCAGCAGGCGGTTGCCCTTGAGGGTGGTCGGGCCTGGACGGTCGTGCAGCAGCACGTTGCCGGCCGGGTCGTGGGCAAAGCGTTCCGGCGGGTCGGTATGGGAATACTGGATGCTGACCAGGCGATCCAGCGGGTCGTACTGGTAGTGGCGGCGATTGCGGTGGTTGGCCAGGCTTTCAAGGTTGCCCTTGGCGTCGTAGGCATAATCGCGCCAGAACAACTGCTGCTGGTGTTGCCACACAGTCTGGGCCTTGAGGCGACCCTGCTCGTCGTAACCGTATTCGCTGAGCAACAGGCCCTGTTGGCGTTGCACTTCCCGGCCGCCCTGGAATCGATGGTCGGTGAGTCGCTTGCCATTGAGGTCGATGGCGGTCAGCGCACCGCCCTTGGCGTGGTGGAAGTCGAGCTGGCTGTGATCCGGCAGGCGCAGGTGGTTGAGGCGCCCGCAGAGGTCGTAGCGATAGCGCAGGGTGCCCCAGCCCTGGTGTTCGGCGACCAACCGGTCCTGGGCGTCGTATTCGAAGGCCAGCGGATGATCGGTGCCGTCATCGACCTGCACCAGCCGGCCCCGGCCGTCGTAGCGATAGTGGATCGCCTGGCCGTCGGCCAAGGTCTTGACCAGCAATCGCCCGGTCGCATCGCGCTGGTAAGCGGTGACCCATTGCGTGCCGTCCTCGCCGTGCTCGGTTTTCTCTAGCAGGTGGCCGTTGAGGTCATAGACGTAGGCAGTACGCTGCCCGTCGAAACCGACTTGTTGTCGGATCAAACCGTTGGGCGTGTAGTCCAGCTGATATTTTTCGCCGGATTCGTTTTCGATTTCCGTCAGCAACAGCCGCGCCGAGTCGTAGCGGTACTTCAGTTCGCTGCCATCGGGATTGCGCCGGCGGCTGACCAGGTGCAGGTCATCGGCGTATTCGTAACGGGTGACACGCCCCAGTTCGTCGCGCTCGGAGGTAACCTTGCCGTAGGCGTTGTAGGTCCAGGCCCGGTTGGCGCCGTTGGGCAGGGTCGTCTTGAGCAGACGGCCCACGGGGTCCCACTGGTAATGCGTGAGGGCGCCGTGTTCGTCCTGGCGGGTCAGTAAGCGCCCCAGCACATCGTAGGAAAAACGCCGGCGACTGCCGTCGGGCATGACCTCTTCCGTCAGTTGGCCGAGCGGGTTCCAGGCGAAGTCATGAAAACTGCCGTCAGGGTGGCTGATCTCCACCAGGCAGCCGCGGGCATCGTATTTGTAGAAAGTGCTGTTTCCTTCGGGGTCGATGGACCTGACCACGTCGCCCTGGGCGTTACGCCGGTAAGTCCAGACAGACCTGTCGCGGCCTGTGCCTTGGGTGCGGGCGTGCAGGAAACCGTTGCGGTACTCGTAGGAGGTGGGCTCATCCACAGGCGGAATCAGCGCCACCAGTTGACCGACTTCGTCGTAGCGATATTCGGTGACGGCCCCTAGCGGATCCTGTTCGGCCACCAATCGGCCTTGTTCGTCATAGGCCTTGAGATGTTCGCCACCATCGGGCTCGACCTTGCGCACCAACCGCGCGCGGTCATCGTGGACGTACACTTCTTCACTGCCGTCGAGGTGCCGGACCGTGACGCTGCCGTCGTCGCCCCAGGTGTAGCGGCTGTCCATCTGTGCGAACGAAGCCCAGTGCCGTACGCAGCGGGCCGCTTGCCCGACGCCCTGCCACTCCCAGTAGAAACTTGCGCCACCGGCCAGTTGCCGCTGGAGGATGATGTGCTGGTCGTCGTAGTCGTAGCGTTCGCTTTCACCTGCTGCATTGGTCGCTTCGATCAGTCGGAAACGTCCGTCATAGCGGTAGGACGCCAATGTCTGCTCAGTTCGCCAAGGGTCATCCAGGGTGGTGGCCGGCTGAAAAGACTGGTAATCGACGGCCATCAGGTGCCGCTGTTGATAACGCAGGCGCAGCGCGCGGCCGGCGCCGTTGTCCAGGCGGCAGATGTCGCCGTAAATGTTGCGCTGGATCGTCAGGCGGTTGTCGTAGCGGTCGCTGAGGGCGGCCAGGTGACCGTCGCGAAAATGCAGGAAAGGCGCCCGTTCGCCCGGTTGGGCGATGATCAGTTCGTCGGGCTCGCTGCCCAGGTAGATGGCCGCCCGCGCCAGGCTGTTATGGATGGCCGGGCGCCGGGCATTGGGCCGTGGGAACGTGGTGCGGCGGTTTTCCTGATCGATCCAGGTGACCTGCTCATCCTCCAGTTGCAGGCGATGCGCCAGGGCATGGCTCCAGCCGCGCCCCAGGCCGATGTCCAGTTCAACGGCGCTGGTGCGGTACAGGCGGGTGAAGATAAACGGCAAGCGCCCCTCGAGCGTGCCGTCCTCCAGGGTCAACAGCTCTTCGCCAGTGACCATCGACACCGGGCACCCGCTGGTACGGGTCAGGGCCGCGCTGTCGGCGCTGTCACCGTTGGGGTTCTTCGATTGGGCGGGGACATCGTCGTGGACTTCGTTTTTTTTCAGCGTGGTGTTGCGCTGGGCGTCCCAACGCAGTTGCATCCGGCCCTTTTTCACCGCGCTGGCAACGCCTCGGGCCGCGACGGTCTTGTAGCGGTCCACATAGACGATGAAGCCGTTGACCACGGCGAACATCGCGCTGACGAAGCGCTGGGCGGCTGCCAGCACACGTTCCCCCACGCGAACCAGGCGCAGCGACAGGTAAGCGATTGCGGCACCCGCGCCGGCAAAGGTCAGGACGACCCCGATCAGCAGGTCAATCACCAGTTGCACCGCCCCCATCGCCATGGCCTCGGCGGTTGCGCCGGCGACTTCGCTGGGCGGCAACATCTCCAGCCAGAGGCTGGCGGTGCGCACCAGCAGAAACAGCGCCGCTTCGTCGCTGGCCAGCATTTGCAGCTTGGCCATCACCTGCGGCGCGTCCTGCGCCAGGTCTTGCAACTGCGCGGCACTGGCGCCCAGGCGGTCAGGGAACCGGGCAGGATCCTTGAGGATGTCGCTGAGCAGGGTGATGCTGTCCCACACGCTTTCAATCGCTGCCCAACTGCCGGCAAGCAGGCCATTGCCGACCGCCGCCGCCGAGTTGGCCGCAGACTGCTGCGCCCACTGAGGCTTGAACCCCTGCCACTCGCCGCGCAGCCAGTCCGTGAGCTCCTTGCTCAGGCCATCGTAGGAAGAAAACAGGGCCTGGAGCTGCGCCGGTGAAACCTCGTCCTGGACATGCACCCGATAGCGCTTGCCCGCCTCGCCGTTGAAGGTGCCCAGGCCCTGGGCATCCAGGGTGACCGGCGTGACCTCGCCGGTGTCCACCGCTACCACGTGCACCACGATGTCGCCCAACGGAATGTCGTACACCGACTCCAGCTTGCTCTCGATGGTCATCACCCCGCCCTGTGGGCATTGGGTGACCGTGGAGAGAAAATCTTCGTCGCCGGTGCTCACCGCGGTGAGGCTGTCGCCGAAGCGGATCAGTCGCTCCATGCCCATCAGCGAGGGCACGTCGGCGGCATGACTGGCCCGGTCCGCAGCCCGGCTGTACCAGCGTTCGAGCTGTTCGCGGTAGACCGTCAGGGTGTCCTTGAAGCTGTCGAGCGCCCGCTCGACGCGACTCACCTGGTCCATCAGGCCATCGCTCGTTCAAGGATCAGCAGACAAAAACAGTCGAACATGGGCAGACGTCTCGCAGCGCTCAGGGAGCGCGAGACTTTGCCGGGGATAAAAAGGGAAATAAGTCAGGAAATACAGCAGGGACTGTAGGCCGATTCTCTAAATACACGCATCCAGAACAACCCGCAGTGGGGCGCTCGCGCAAACGGCGAGCGCCCGGCAAGCTGTGGATAACCTAACGGTCGCCAGCTTCGAGCGCTTTGAGCTTGTCCTCGGCCAACGGGTGCCCGGCCTTGGCTGCCAAGGTCCACCAGCGGGCGGCTTCGGCCGGATCCGGCGCCTTGCTGGCGCTGCCGGCCAGGCTGATCACGCCAACCTGATAGGCCGCCTTGCCATCCCCCGCCAGGGCCGCCAGCCGCAGCAGGCGCAGGCCTTCCTCACGTGCGCCAAGCCCCTGGCCACGGAACGTCAGGATATGCCCGTAGAAACTTTGCGCCCCTGCGTCACCCAGGTTCGCCATGCGCGCGAACTGGCCTTCGAGCCAAGCCCAGCCACGCGGCTGGCGGACGAACCATGACCAGTGAAACAAGCGTCGCGCCAGCCAATAGCCGGCTCGCGCCTTGAGTCGCCAGAGCACTCAGGCCTCCGCCGATTCGGGGTATTCGTATTCAAACACTCGGACCACTTCCGAGGCGTGCCAGGACGCGGCGGCCACACCATCGGAAGGCCCGGAAAACCGGCCCAGGCGCTCGACGCATTCGAAGAAACCGGTGCGCGGCAACCGGCTGGCGCCCTGGCTGATCACCAGCGAGCTGCGCAGCGGTTGTTCCGCCCGGGCGTCCAGTGCCGCCAGGTGCTCCAGGGCGGCGGTCAAAGTCTGCATTGCCGGGCTGGGCAGCTGCAAGCGCTCCAGCAAGGCGCGGTACGTCAACAAATGGCGCTGGCGGCGCGCCTGGTCCAACTCCCCCAACAACCCATCCCAATGTTGCCGACTGATGCGTACACTCACGACTCGTCCCTCCAACCCGGCACCGTCAACTCCCAGGCCAGACTGCGCCGAATCGCGGCATCGGGCTGACGCTCGCCGCTCTCGATCAAGGCCAGATAAGACGGGCTGATACCTACCGTGCGGGCCAGCGCCTCGATGGCGATGCCCTTCCCTTCGCGCAAACTGCGTAATTGATCCAGGCCAGGGAGAACCTGGTCGGGTGCCGCCGCGTGCCGGACAGAAGCTTCGCGCGACGGTGCTTGATCGAGGCCGGCGGCCTTCAACAACGACTGATACTGATCCCACGGCAAAACCGCGTACTCGGGCTCTCCGTCGCGGGTGATTATTTGAATATCCATGTCTACCCCGTAGGACAACAACACTTAGCGAGTCAGCCTTTTTCCTTGGAAGTGTAATCCTAAATGACGGCTGAGGTCGCGGGGCGATGAATTCTCTGGGGCAAGCGGCGCGGGATCAAGATTTTTCGTGGCGCTGGAGCTGGAGTTGCTCCGGCGTATCGGGCAGCCTTTCGACCCGGGCCAGCTTCTCGGGGGATTGTCGGTAACGCCAGGCCCGGAACGCTTCGAGTTCGGTGTCGAGGGTTTTCATGATCCAGGCCAGCACGGCGATGTCGTCGAACATGCCAAACATCGGCAGGATGTCCGGGATGGCGTCCAGCGGGCTGAGGAAATACATGAGCCCCGCCACCACCGACAACATCGACTTGGCGCTGACGGCCCGGTACTCGCCCCGCCAATAGGCCAGGCACAAGGCCTGCAACAGGCGCAGGTCCTCTTTGAGCTTGCCTAGCCGGCCACCCTCCCGGGCGCCTTTGCTGGCGACGGCGAACAACAGGGTGGGCAAACGACCACGGGCCAGCAGACGCCCGGCCAGCGGTAGAAATCGCGCAAAATTCCACGGCGCCTTCATTTTTTCTCCCACTGAAATGTTATCCACACAAATTGTGGATAACCTTGTGAACAGAGCTGCATTTCGCCGCTGAAGCCCCCGTATCATAAGGCCCCGGCTCAGATCGGGCGTTTTTTACTCACTAAAAAAAACCCAATATTTCATTGACTTGACCGGCTGTCTACGGCTAGCACAGCGCCCGTATTGCCTATGACTGTAGCCTGCGAGGTGCGTTCGGTTTTTTTACATTTCCAATGCCCGGATGCAACAACGCCCCGCATGAGCGAGGCGTTGTCTTGGCGCAGACGCGATTACTTGGCAGCGTCTTCCTTGGCCGGATCCTTGATCGCCAGCAGCTCCAGGTCGAACACCAAGACCGAGTTGGCCGGGATCGCCGGGCTCGGGCTCTGGGCACCGTAGGCCAGGTCACTTGGGATGTACAGCTTGTACTTCTCGCCGACGTGCATCAATTGCAGGCCTTCGACCCAACCCGGGATCACGCCGCTGACCGGCAGATCGATCGGGCTGCCACGCTCGACGGAACTGTCGAACACGGTGCCATTGGTCAGCTTGCCGGTGTAGTGCACTGTCACCACGTCAGTCGGCTTAGGCTGCGGGCCATCGGCTTTCTTGACCACTTCATACTGCAGGCCGGAAGCGGTGGTGGTCACGCCAGCTTTCTTGCCGTTTTCCTCGAGGAATTTCTTGCCGGCCGCTGCCGACTCCTCGCTCATCTTGGCCATGCGCTCTTCGGCACGTTTTTGCAGTGCGGCAAAAGCCTCGACCAGTTCTTCGTCTTTCAGCTTCTGTTCTTTCTTGCCGACGGCATCTTCAATGCCCTGGGCAACCGCTTTGGAGTCCAGGTCATCCATACCTTCCTGAGCCAGGCTCTTGCCCATGTTCAGGCCGATCCCGTAGGAAGCTTTCTGCGCCGGGGTTTTCAGCTCTACGCTGGTCTGCGAATCGCAACCCGCGAGTACCAGGCCAACCAGGGCCACCGCCGCCGCCAACCGATGCTGTTTCATGCTATTTCCTTGTTCATGCGCCTAAAGGGCAATCGAGTAAAGCCGCGAGCTTATCAGGCGGCCACGACCAATGGCTACCGGCATGTGAGCCACAAAGCGAGGATAAGTTCAGGTCGGCAAACGCTTTTTAATCCTCGGCAGATGAAGGCTCTGTCATCTGTTACCTACACAGACAAATGAGCACCTCGCCGCAACGCAAAGGATAATGGCCACTTGCCCGTAAAGCGGCACTGAGGCATAAGGGCATATCAAAAAAACAAGGACGTTATCGTGCGCCTTCTCTCTCGTCTTCTCTGGCTGCTCCTCGCGCTGCTGGTCATTGCCGTGGCCGTGGTGCTGTACTACGTTGCCAACCCTCGCCTGCCGTTCTACACGCCCGTCGAAAAGGTGCACTACCTGGATCAATGGAGCGCCGCCGAGCGTCAGACCTACTACTTCACCCCCCAAGGCACCCAGGTGAAAGGCCTGCGCTACAACTGGTTCACCGCCCTCGAACTGCCGTTTTCGCAACAGCGGTTCGCTTCGCCTGAGTACCTGGCGCGTTTCGGCTTCCTGGTGGACCCGGCGCAGAAAGCCTCGCCCGATAACCCCGGCAACCTGCCAGTGGGTTTCGCCCGGCACCAGAACCCGGGCGTTACCGACGAATACCTGGACATCACCTGCGCGGCCTGCCACACCGGTGAACTGCGCTTCAAGGGCCAGGCGATACGGATCGATGGCGGTTCGGCACAACACGTCCTGCCCTCCAGCGTGCCGACGTTGCGCGGCGGCAGTTTCGGACAGGCACTGGTCGCCAGTCTTGTTTCTACTTATTACAACCCGTGGAAATTCGAACGTTTCGCCCGCCAGGTCCTGGGTAACGACTACGACGCCGGTCATGAAGACCTGCGCAAGGCGTTCAAGGCCTCCCTCGACACCTTCTTGCGGGTGGCCTGGAATGACACCCATCGCGGCCTCTACCCGACCGAAGAAGGTCCCGGCCGTACCGACGCCTTTGGCCGCATTGCCAACGCCAGCTTCGGCGACGCCATTTCGCCGGCCAACTACCGGGTGGCCAACGCCCCGGTGGATTACCCGCAGTTGTGGGAAATGTGGACGTTCGACTGGGTGCAATGGAATGGCTCGGCCCAGCAACCGATGGCCCGCAACGTCGGCGAGGCGCTGGGCGTTGGCGCCACGTTGAGTTTCTTCGACGCCCAGGGCAAACCGCTGCAAGGCGACGCGCGCTACCCTTCCAGCGTACGCGTACGCGACCTGAACAAGATCGAAGAGACCTTGCAACTGCTCAAGCCACCCGCGTGGCCGGAGTCGCTGCTGGGCGCGATCGACAAACCCCTGGCCGCCAAGGGCCGCGCCCTGTTCAACGAAAATTGTGCAGGCTGCCATGTGCCCCAGGTGATCCAGGGGCCCGACCGGCCGGTGCAACAACTGCACATGCTGCCCGTGCAGGTGATCGGCACCGACCCGGGCACCGCCAATAACATCGCCGACCACCGCTTCGACCTGACCAGCCTGCAGTGGGATCCGGCCGAGCTGGCGAAGCTGGAGGTGCAACTGCACCCGACCCCGAAAGAGCCGCTGGACCTGAGCCAGCTCTCGGTCGCCAAGGGCTTGGCTTATGTCACCGCGTTCGTCGAGAACCGCGCCTACCGCGACGCCGGCGTCACCCCCGCCGAGCGTCCGGCCCTGGACGGTTTCGGCCTGCCCATCGGCGTGCGCGAGCTGCGCGCTTACAAGGCCCGGCCACTGGCGGGCGTCTGGGCCACGCCACCGTTCCTGCACAACGGCTCGGTGCCGACGATCTACCAACTGCTGTCGCCCCAGGACGAGCGGGCCACCACCTTTTATAAAGGCAACTTCGAGTACGACCCGCGACACCTCGGTTATCGCACCGAAGCCTTCACCAACGGTTTTCTCTTCGACACCCGCATAACCGGCAATCACAACAGCGGTCATGAGTTCCGCGCCGGTGAAAAGGGCAACGGCGTCATTGGCCGGCTGTTGCAACCGCAGGAACGCTGGGCTTTGCTGGAATACCTGAAAGTGCTGGGCGGACCGCTGGAGTCGCAACTGTAATGATGAACCTCACCCGCAAAAGGATTTCTCCATGTTGACCACGCTCTGGCTGCGCCTCGGCGCCTTCTTGGGCAAGACGCTCCTGTGGCTGCTGGGCCTGGGGCTGCTCGGCTGGGCACTGGCGACGGCCTGGTACGCCTGGCACCACAGCGGCCCGGTGCCTGACCAGGAGCAGGTACCGCCCGGCGAAGCCGCCATGACCCAGGAAATCATCCAGACGGCGATCCGCATCGTCGATCAACACCGCGAAGGCACGCGCTACCTGCGCGACGCCCACGCCAAGGCCCACGGCTGCGTCATGGCCGAGGTGCAGGTGCCGAACGATCTGCCGGCCGTGTTGCGCCAGGGTGTGTTCGCCGAGCCGGGCAAGGTCTGGCAAGCGACGATGCGCCTGTCCAATGGCAACGCTTACCCTCAATTCGACAGCCTGCGGGATGCGCGCGGGATGGCGATCAAGCTGCTGGACGTGCCCGGCAAGCAACTGCTGGATGACCGCCAATCACACGGCGAACAGGATTTCGTGATGTTCAACCATCCGAACTTCTTCGTCAGCGATGTCGCCGAGTACCGTCAGAATGTGGCTGCCCAGGCCGATGGAAAGAAAGCCATGGCCTTCTTTCCGAGCGTGGACCCGCGCAGTTGGCAGATTCGCCATCTGTTCATCGCCCTGGCGACCCTTTCACCACCACCGGCCAGCCCGACTCAGACCACGTACTTTTCGGTATCGCCCTACAAGTTCGGCGCGGCCAATGCGAAGTTTCGCGTGGCGCCAGACCCGGACAGTTGCCCGACCTATACCCTGCCCGCACAGAACCAGGCATTGCCCAACTTCCTGCGCAGCGCCCTCAATCAGCAGTTATCCACAGACCGCGTGCCGGCGTGCTTTGTCTTGCAGGTCCAGCGCCAGGACCCGCGCAAGTACATGCCGATCGAAGACACCAGCATTGAATGGCGCGAAAGTGATGCCCCGTTCGAGACCGTTGCGCGCATCAAGGTGCCCGCCCAGGACTTCGACACCCCCAAGCTGAACCTGGCCTGTGATAACCAGTCGTTCAATCCGTGGTTCGGCCTGGAGGCGCACCGCCCCATCGGTGGTATCAACCGTCTGCGCAAAGCGGTGTATGAAGCCGTCAGCGATTACCGGCACAGTCGCAATGCCGAGCAGTAGACACGCAAAGCATTCTGTCGAGGCGCTCCCGCGCTGGGCGTGGGAACGCCCTCTTGATAAACGCTAGGCAACAAAAAGCCCGCTCAATGAGCGGGCTTTTTGTGGGTGACCTGGCGTTCAGTGCTCCAGGTGACCGAATATGGCGCAGCGGACGGGACTCGAACCCGCGACCCCCGGCGTGACAGGCCGGTATTCTAACCGACTGAACTACCGCTGCGCGTAACATTGAAAGTTGGTGGGTGATGACGGGATCGAACCGCCGACATTCTGCTTGTAAGGCAGACGCTCTCCCGGCTGAGCTAATCACCCTGCACTTTCGATGCGGGGCGCATTCTCTCACAGTTTTTTGTAACGTGCTGATTTAATTGCAAAATTCAGCAAAAAAACTGAAGAACACGCACCGCGTAAACCACAGACAGCAAAAAGCCCGCGTTAGCGGGCTTTTCGGGGTGACCTGGCGTTCAGTGTTCCAGGTAACCAAATATGGCGCAGCGGACGGGACTCGAACCCGCGACCCCCGGCGTGACAGGCCGGTATTCTAACCGACTGAACTACCGCTGCGCGTAACACTTGAAACGAATGGTGGGTGATGACGGGATCGAACCGCCGACATTCTGCTTGTAAGGCAGACGCTCTCCCGGCTGAGCTAATCACCCTTCGCTTTCGGTGTGGCGCGCATTCTACGGAGCACTCTTCAAGCTGGCAAGCACTTTTTAAATTAATTTTTTCAGGCCTTCCAAAGGCTTAGCGAAGGGTTGGCCTATGGCGCCGCGCAGAGAATAATGCCCCCCTTTGTATAAAGGAGAGACTCACCCCATGTGGTTCAAGAACCTGCTTATCTATCGCCTGACCCAAGATCTGCCTGTTGATGCCGAGGCGTTGGAAACTGCACTGGCCAGCAAACTGGCGCGTCCATGTGCAAGCCAGGAGTTGACCACGTACGGTTTCGTCGCGCCGTTTGGCAAAGGCGAAGACGCGCCGCTGGTGCATGTCAGCCAGGACTTCCTGCTGATTGCCGCTCGCAAGGAAGAACGCATTCTGCCGGGCAGCGTCGTACGCGATGCCCTGAAGGAAAAGGTCGAGGAAATCGAGGCCGAGCAAATGCGCAAGGTCTATAAGAAGGAGCGTGACCAACTCAAGGATGAAATCATCCAGGCGTTCCTGCCACGTGCCTTCATTCGCCGCTCGTCCACCTTCGCCGCCATCGCGCCGAAGCAAGGGCTGATCTTGGTGAACTCCGCCAGCCCCAAGCGCGCCGAAGACCTGCTGTCGACCCTGCGTGAAGTCATCGGCACCCTGCCCGTGCGCCCGCTGACGGTCAAAATGGCCCCGACCGCCATCATGACCGACTGGGTCAAGACCCAGAAAGCCGCCGACGATTTCTTCGTGCTGGACGAATGCGAACTGCGTGACACCCACGAAGACGGCGGGATCGTGCGTTGCAAGCGCCAGGACCTGACCAGCGACGAGATCCAGTTGCACCTGAACACCGGCAAGGTGGTCACGCAACTGTCCCTGGCCTGGCAGGACAAACTGTCCTTCGTGCTCGACGACAAGATGGTGGTCAAGCGCCTGAAGTTCGAAGACCTGTTGCAGGACCAAGCCGAGCAGGATGGCGGCGACGAAGCCCTCGGCCAATTGGACGCCAGCTTCACGCTGATGATGTTGACCTTCGGCGAGTTCCTGCCGGCGTTGGTCGAGGCGCTGGGCGGGGAAGAGATTCCGCAGGGGATCTGACGGCTGATGACTTCTAGTGTGGGAGCGGGCTTGCTCGCGAAGGCGGTGTGTCAGACAGCAATTTCTCAGCTGACACACCGCCTTCGCGAGCAAGCCCGCTCCCACAATGGTTTCGTGTAATCCATAATAACAAGGATCTGGCCATGCGCGCATTGGCAGCATTGAGCCGCTTCGTCGGCAATACCTTCGCTTATTGGGTACTGATTTTCGCGGTGGTGGCGTTCCTGCTACCGGCCTGGTTCATCGGCCTGAAAGGCGCCATCGTGCCGCTGCTGGGGCTGGTGATGTTCGGCATGGGCCTGACCCTCAAACTCGAAGACTTCGCCGAGGTCGCCCGTCATCCCTGGCGCGTGGCCCTGGGCGTGGTGGCGCATTTCGTGATCATGCCCGGCGTGGCGTGGTTGCTCTGCCAGGTGTTCCACCTGCCGCCGGAAATCGCCGTCGGCGTCATCCTGGTGGGGTGCTGCCCGAGCGGCACCTCGTCCAATGTCATGACCTGGCTGGCCCGTGGCGACCTGGCCCTGTCGGTCGCCATCGCCGCCGTCACCACCCTGCTCGCGCCGCTGCTGACGCCGGCACTGATCTGGCTGCTGGCTTCGGCCTGGCTGCCGGTGTCGTTCATGGAGCTGTTCTGGTCGATCCTGCAAGTGGTGTTGCTGCCGATCGTCCTGGGCGTGGTCGCACAACGCCTGCTGGGGGACAAGGTTCGCCACGCGGTGGAAGTGTTGCCCCTGGTGTCGGTGGTGAGCATCGTCATCATCGTCACTGCGGTCGTTGCCGCCAGCCAGGCGAAAATAGCCGAATCGGGCCTGCTGATCATGGCGGTGGTGATGCTGCACAACAGCTTCGGCTTCCTGCTGGGCTATTTCACCGGCCACCTGTTCAAGCTACCGCTGGCCCAGCGTAAATCCCTGGCGCTGGAAGTGGGCATGCAGAACTCCGGGTTGGGAGCAGCCCTGGCCAGCGCGCATTTTTCGCCGTTGGCGGCGGTGCCCAGTGCGTTGTTCAGCGTCTGGCACAACATCTCCGGGGCCTTGCTCTCCACTTATTTCCGGCGCATGAGCGAAAAGCAGGACCGCGAGGCGCTCGCCGCGAAGCAGGCGGTGGATTGAACGCAGGCTTGATCGAGTGCTCGAGAATGGGCACTCTACCCCTTGAGCGCGGGGACGACCCCGCCACTTGAATCGTCCGTCGATCAAGTCTCAATCCGGGGACGACCCCATCTTCGATGGAGGTTTGCGATGTCCTGGATCATTCTGTTTTTTGCCGGCCTAGCCGAAGTTGGCTGGGCAGTCGGCCTGAAGTACACCGACGGTTTCAGCCGCCCGCTCCCCACTGCACTGACGATTGCCGCCATGGTGATCAGCCTCGGCCTGCTCGGCCTGGCCATGAAGGAACTGCCCCTGGGCACGGCCTATGCGATCTGGACCGGGGTCGGCGCCGTGGGCACGGTCATCGCCGGGATCATTCTGTTTGGTGAGTCGATGGCGCTGGTTCGGTTGGCCAGCGTGGCGTTGATCATTGCGGGGCTGATCGGGCTGAAGGTCAGCGCATAATCGTTGTGGGAGCGAGCTTGCTCGCGAACGCGGTGTATCAGTTAACCATTATGTCGACTGATACATCGCTATCGCGAGCAAGCTCGCTCCCACAGGAGCTCTGTGCTACCTGACACTCCCGCGCAACTCGCCTACCAACGCCTGCAACTTGGCCGGCTCCGCCAGCTCCACCGCCACTGCCGGCCCTGCCACCAGGGTCACCCGCGACCACAACCGGCGAAACAGCCCCTTGGCCGGGTCACGACTGAAGAAGCTGCCCCACAGGCCCTGCAATGCCAGCGGAATCACCGGCACCGGGGTTTCCTGGAGAATGCGGGTCAGGCCGCTCTTGAACTCATTGATCTCACCATCGGCGGTCAGTTTGCCTTCCGGGAAGATGCACACCAATTCGCCCTCCGCGAGGTACTGGGCGATGCGCTTGAAGGCCTTTTCGTAGATGTGGATGTCTTCCTGGCGCCCGGCAATCGGAATCGTCCCGGCCGTGCGGAAGATGAAGTTCAGCACCGGCAGGTTGTAGATCTTGTAGTACATCACGAAGCGAATCGGCCGACGCACCGCGCCGCCAATCAGCAAGGCATCGACGAACGACACGTGGTTGCAGACCAGCAACGCCGCGCCTTCATCGGGAATCGCGTCCAGGTTGCGATGCTCCACGCGGTACATCGAATGGCTCAGCAGCCAGATCATGAAGCGCATGCTGAACTCGGGCACGATTTTGAAGATGTAGGCGTTTACGCCGACGTTGAGCAGCGACACCACCAGGAACAGCTGCGGGATCGACAGCTTGGCGACGCTCAGCAACACGATGGACACGATGGCCGACACCACCATGAACAAGGCATTGAGAATGTTGTTGGCGGCGATCACCCGGGCCCGCTCGTTTTCGGCGGTGCGGGACTGGATCAGCGCGTACAACGGCACGATGTAGAAGCCACCGAAGACACCGAGGCCGAGGATGTCGATCAGCACCAGCCAGGCATGACCGAAGCCGAGCACCTCGAGCCAGCCATGCCCCTGGACGCTGTCGGGAATCCCGCCGGAGTGCCACCACAGCAACAGCCCGAACACCGTCAACCCGAACGAACCGAACGGCACCAGGCCGATCTCGACCTTGCGCCCGGAGAGCCGCTCACAGAGCATCGACCCCAGCGCGATCCCCACCGAGAACACCGTCAGGATCAGGGTGACCACGGTTTCATCACCGTGCATCCACTCTTTGGCGTAGGCCGGGATTTGCGTCAGGTAGATCGCCCCGACGAACCAAAACCACGAGTTGCCGACAATCGAACGGGACACCGCCGGGGTTTGCCCCAGGCCCAGTTTCAGGGTGGCCCAGGATTGGCTGAAGATGTTCCAGTTCAGGCGCATCTGCGGCGAGGCCGCCGCCGCGCGCGGGATGCTGCGGCTGGCCAGGTAGCCGAGCACGGCGATGCCGACGATGGCGCTCGACACCACCGGCGCGTAATGCGCCGAGGACATCATGATCCCCGCGCCGATGGTGCCGGCGAGGATCGCCAGGAAGGTGCCCATTTCCACCAGGCCATTGCCGCCGACCAGCTCATCCTCACGCAAGGCTTGCGGCAGGATCGAATATTTCACCGGGCCGAACAGCGCCGAATGGGTGCCCATGGCGAACAGCGCCACCAGCATCAGCGACAGGTGATCGAACAGAAAACCCACCGCGCCGACCGCCATGATGACGATCTCGCCCAGCTTGATCAGGCGGATCAACGCATCCTTGGCGAATTTTTCCCCAAACTGCCCAGCCAGAGCCGAGAACAGGAAGAACGGCAGGATGAACAGCAACGCACACAGGTTGACCCAAATCGAACGGTCGCCCTCGATGGTCAGCCGATAAAGGATCGCGAGAATCAGCGACTGCTTGAACACGTTGTCGTTGAACGCACCCAGGGACTGGGTGATGAAGAACGGCAGGAAACGCCGCGTGCGTAGCAAGGTGAACTGCGAGGGGTGACTCATCTTCCGTGTTCCTGAGTGGCCTGGACGCTTATTGGAATAACGTTTTTCGATCCAGGCCACACATTACCCCACGCCATGCATGGCTTGGAGAGGCGCGGCGATTATTTTGCCAATCCGGCAATGCACGGTGACACAAACAGCTCGCCGTGCCAGGCCCCCATCACCGTGCGCCGGCCGACAATCAGCCACATCAGCGCCAGCAACACCACCAGCACGCTGCCGAACACGTCGAAGAAACCCAACCCCAACAGGTCCGCCAGTTTCAGGGTGGTCAGCGCATACACCCCCAAGGGAAAGGTAAAGCCCCACCAACCGAGATTGAACGGGATGCCCTCACGCAGGTATCGCGCGGTGATCAGCAGGGCCATCAACATCCACCAGAACCCCAGCCCCCACAGGGTGATGCCGGCCACCAGGCCCAGCCCGGCAGCGATTTCACCCACACCCGACAGGCCATTGGCGGTGAAGATCAACGGAGCCTCGCCCCCCAGCAGCAACATACCCAAGGCACCGGTGCCGATCGGGCCAAGGGCCAGCCAGCTCGACGCCGCCATGTTCTCGTGAGGCAGTTTGTGCAAGGCCATGCGCAGTAGCAGGATCGTCAGGATGCTGAACGCCACCGGCAGGGAAAAGGCCCAGAGCACGTAGCTGGTGATCAACATGATCAGTTGCGCGTGGGCGTCGGCCAAGTGCGGCGCCAACAGCCCGCCGCTGGCGGCGGCGACTTCAGCGGCCACCACCGGCAGCAGCCATACCGCGGTCATCTGGTCGATCCGGTGTTCCTGGCGAGTGAACATCAGGAAGGGAATCAGCACACCGCAGGCCAGGGACATGGCTACGTCAACCCACCACAGCGCTTGCGCCAACGGCACCACGGCGTCACCCCAGCGTGGCAGCCCGAACACCAGCAGGCCGTTGATGAGGGTCGCCAGCCCCATGGGAATGGTACCGAAGAACATCGAGACCGTTGAGTGGCCGAAAATCCTTCGCGCTTCGTCGAAGAACAACAGCCAACGGGCCGCATACAGCCCTGCGAACAGGATGAACAGCAGCGTATTGAACACCCACAACCCTTCACCCACCACACGCAAGGCCGGCACGCTCCCCGGCCATTGCGCCAAGGCCAGCGCCAGCACGCCGGTGCCCATGGTGACGGCGAACCAGTTGGGGGTGAATTGGCGAATGGCTTCCAGTGGCCTGGGCAAATGGCTCAGGGGACGCAAGCGGGTCTTGGCGGCACAGCATGGCATGGCAGAACTCCTGTCCTCGGTTGAGGTGAGGCCATGCTATAGCCGACTCGAATATCTATATAACGGGTAATTTCTCTATCTGTTATCGATTTTGCAAATACCTTCAGGCACTGCTTCCAGTCTTTATGGCCACGGTTTGCGATTGGCGCAGCAAACCCCACAGTGCAGCGACCGCCAGCACGATCAACACAGCGCCATAGCCATCGGTGGTCGGGATCAGTCCGAACACGCGCACCAGGTTTCCGGCCAGCAGCGAAGGTAGGCTGAATGCCAGGTAACTGAGGACATAGAACGCCGACATCAAGCCGGCGCGTTCATGGGGCAAGGCCAGTGGCATGAGGCTGCGCAGCGCGCCGAGAAAGCCCCCGCCAAAACCGCTGCCGGTCACTAGCGTGCCGATGAAGAACAGCGCCAGGCTGGCGCTGTGAGCCGCGAGTAATACCAAGGTCAGGCCGATCACCAGCAAACCGGCCGACAGGCGCAGGATTCTCTCGGCCGCCTGGTTACGCAGCGTGAAGATGGACAGCGCGCCGCTGAGTGTCAGGACGGCCACCAGTGCACCACCGATCAGGTTGGAGGTCGATCCCGTCGCGGCCCGCACCAGGGACGGCGCCAAGGACAGGTAGAACCCGCCCACCGCCCAGGCCGACAGGTTCAAGGGCAGCGTCAACCAGAGGGCTCGACGCGCTTGCACCGGCACATGCAAGCTCGGGCGCAGGGAACGCCAGGCGCCCGGTTGTGGGCTGACACTTTCGACCAGGCGCCAGAGATAGATCGCCTGGCCCAGGAACAGCCCCAGCAGCAGCCAGTACGTCAATTGCAGCGGCAGCGGCGCGAACTCCGCGAGCAGGCCGCAGCCCAATGCCCCGCACGCCATGCCCAGCAAGGGCGCGACACTGGTGATCAGCGGCCCCTGGCGACGGTCGAAGTCCAGCAACGCAGCGCCCAGCACGCTGGTGGCCATGCCCGTGGCGAAACCCTGGATCAACCGGGCGCCGATCAGCCAGCCGATGCTGCCGGCATTGATGAACAACAACATGGCCACGATGTTGAGCAGCAGGGCCGCGAAGATCACCGGCTTGCGCCCCAGGTAATCCGACAGCGACCCTACGGTCAGCAGGGCCGCCAGCAGACTGAACGCGTAGACCCCGAAGATCAGCGTCAGCACCGCCGCAGAAAACTGCAATTGTTCTTGATAGAGGTGATACAGCGGCGTCGGCGCGCTGGACGCGGCGAGAAAACCGAGCAAGGTAAGCGCCAGGAACATCAGGCTCGCTCGCGTTGAAGCTGGACGGGACATGGGCACGCTCCATCAAATCCACAAAAGCTAATAATTTGCTTTTGTGGAGTCTGCACTCGCCCCCTGCTTAAAGCAAATTCTTTGTGTTAAGGTCCGCCTTCATGGCTATCAAAGAAGGTTTACGCCCCGGCGGCAGAAGCGCCCGGGTACAGGAATCGATTCATTCGGCGGTCCGCGACTTGCTGCAAACGCAGGACCGCGCCACCCTGACCGTGCCGCAAATTGCTGCGCGCGCGGGGGTGACGCCGTCTACCATCTACCGGCGCTGGGGAGACCTGGCGGCGCTGCTGGCCGACGTTGCCATCGCCCGCATGCGGCCCGACAGTGAGCCGGCCAATACCGGCAGCCTGCGCGGCGACCTACGCGCCTGGGCCGAACAGTACCTGGACGAAATGAGCTCCGAACCGGGTCGCAACATGATGCGCGACATCCAGGCCTGCGCCACGCCGGGGCACTGCGTGGGCATCATCGGCGCTCAGTTGCAGGTCATCTTCGACCGCTACCCCGACGAACCCAACCCGGGTGTCGAACGGTGGATCAACCTGGTGGTGGCACCGACAGTGTTCCGCATCCTCTTTGCTACCGCGCCACTTGAGGTTGGGGAGTTGTATCGGTTAGTGGATATGGCTTTGGCTCAGTAAGACCGCCATCGCGAGCAAGCTCGCTCCCACATTTGATCTGCCGCGAACGCAAAATCTATGTTCGCCCAGGACGCAATGTGGGAGCGAGCTTGCTCGCGATGAGGCCCTCCCCTGCATAACCTAAGAGTCCCCCCGCCCGCGACAGCCCGCCACGCCTCGACCTTGGTCGACACTGACGAACCCGAGCGGGCATGCGAGACTGTCCTGCCGGGCCCGAGTCCCGGTGTCTTTGTCCGGGAGTCTCCATGTCGTTGTCCAGCGGGCTGATCGCCGTTGTCGCCCTGGCCTATATGGCCATCATGTTCGCCATCGCCTTCTACGGCGACCGCCGCAGCACGCCGCTGCCGCCGCGGGTGCGCGCCTGGGTCTACAGCCTGTCGCTGGCGGTGTACTGCACCAGTTGGACGTTCTTCGGCGCCGTGGGCCAGGCCGCCGAACAGCTCTGGTCGTTCCTGCCGATCTACCTCGGGCCGATCCTGCTGCTGGTGCTGGCGCCATGGGTCTTGCAGAAGATGGTGATGATCAGCAAACAGGAGAACATCACCTCCATCGCCGACTTCATCGCCGCCCGCTACGGCAAGTCCCAATCCCTGGCGGTGGTGGTGGCGCTGATCTGCCTGGTGGGCGTGCTGCCGTACATTGCCTTGCAGCTCAAGGGCATCGTCCTGGGTGTGAACCTGTTGATCGGCGCTGGCGCCGACGCCATGGGCACCCGCGCCCAGGACACCGCGCTGATCGTCTCGCTGATCCTGGCGCTGTTCACCATCGTGTTCGGGACCCGCAACCTGGACGCCACCGAACACCACCGCGGCATGGTGCTGGCGATTGCCTTCGAGTCCCTGGTGAAGTTGTTCGCCTTCCTGGCGGTCGGCGCGTTCGTGACGTACGGCCTCTACGACGGCTTCGACGACCTGTTCGACCAGGCGATGCTCGCACCACGGCTGGAGCAATACTGGAAGGAAACCATCAACTGGCCGTCCATGGTGGTACAGACCGGCGTGGCGATGATGGCGATCATCTGCCTGCCGCGACAATTCCACGTGACCGTGGTGGAGAACATCGAGCCCCAGGACCTGCGCCTGGCCAAATGGGTGTTCCCCGCCTACCTGGCCCTCGCCGCGCTGTTCGTGGTGCCCATCGCCCTGGCCGGGCAAATGATGCTGCCGCGATCGGTGCTGCCGGACTCATTCGTCATCAGCCTGCCTTTGGCACAGGCCCATCCGGCGCTGGCGTTGCTGGCGTTCATCGGCGGCGCCTCGGCAGCCACCGGCATGGTGATTGTCGCCAGCGTGGCGCTCTCCACCATGGTCTCCAACGACATGCTGCTGCCCTGGCTGCTGCGCCGCAACAACGCCGAGCGGCCCTTCGAGGTGTTCCGCCAGTGGATGCTGTCGGTGCGTCGCGTGAGCATCGTGGTGATCCTGTTGCTGGCCTATGTCAGCTACCGGCTGCTGGGCTCGACCGCGAGCCTGGCGACCATCGGCCAGATTGCCTTCGCCGCCGTCACGCAACTGGCCCCCGCCATGCTGGGCGCGCTGTACTGGAAACAGGCCAACCGGCGCGGTGTGTTCGCCGGCCTCGCCAGCGGGATTTTCCTGTGGTTCTACACCCTGGTGCTGCCGATCGCCGCCCACAGCCTCGGCTGGTCCCTGGACAGTTTCCCGGGCCTGGCCTGGCTGCACGGCAACCCGTTGAACCTGCCGATCAGCCCGTTGACCCAGGGCGTGGTGCTGTCCCTGGCCGGCAACTTCACCCTGTTTGCCTGGGTCTCGGTGCTGTCGCGCACCCGCGTGTCGGAACACTGGCAAGCCGGACGCTTTATCGGCCAGGAAATCAGCGCCCGCCCCAACGCCCGCTCGATGCTGGCGGTGCGCATCGAAGACCTGTTGCAACTGGCCGCCCGCTTCGTGGGCGAGGAACGGGCCCGGCAGAGCTTCATCCGCTTCGCCTACCGCCAGGGCAAGGGCTTCAACCCGAACCAGAATGCCGACAACGAATGGATCGCCCACACCGAACGCCTGCTGGCCGGTGTCCTCGGTGCCTCGTCGACGCGGGCGGTGGTCAAGGCCGCGATCGAAGGCCGCGAGATGCAACTCGAAGACGTCGTGCGCATCGCCGACGAAGCCTCGGAAGTGCTGCAATTCAACCGCGCACTCTTGCAAGGCGCCATCGAGAACATCACCCAGGGCATCAGCGTGGTCGATCAGTCGCTGCGGTTGGTGGCGTGGAACCGCCGCTACCTGGAACTGTTCAACTACCCGGACGGCTTGATCAGCGTCGGTCGGCCCATTGCCGACATCATCCGCTACAACGCCGAACGCGGCCTTTGCGGCCCCGGCGAGGCGGAGGTGCACGTCGCCCGGCGTTTGCACTGGATGCGCCAGGGTCGCGCCCACACGTCCGAACGGATGTTCCCCAACGGGCGGGTCATCGAGCTGATCGGCAACCCGATGCCTGGCGGCGGCTTCGTCATGAGCTTCACCGACATCACCGCGTTCCGCGAGGCCGAACAGGCGTTGACCGAGGCCAACGAGGGCCTGGAGCAGCGGGTGGCCGAGCGCACCTGGGAACTGTCGCAACTGAACCTGGCGCTGACCGACGCGAAAAGCACCGCTGAAGCGGCCAACCAATCGAAGACCCGCTTCCTCGCCGCCGTCAGCCATGACCTGATGCAGCCGCTCAACGCCGCACGCCTGTTCTCCGCCGCGCTGTCCCACCAGCACGACGGCCTGCCGAGCGAAGCCCGGCAACTGGTGCAACACCTGGACAGTTCGCTGCGCTCGGCCGAAGACCTGATCACCGACCTGCTGGACATTTCCCGCCTGGAGAACGGCAAGATCAATCCCGAGCGCAAGCCGTTCGTCCTCAATGACCTGTTCGACACCCTCGGCGCGGAATTCACCGTCCTGGCCCAAGAACAGGGCCTGAAGTTCCGGGTGCGCGGCTCGCGACTGCGCATCGACAGCGACATCAAGCTGCTGCGGCGCATCCTGCAAAACTTCCTCACCAACGCCTTCCGCTACGCCAAGGGGCCGGTGTTGCTGGGCGCCCGGCGACGCAACGGCGAGCTGTGCCTGGAAGTCTGGGACCGCGGGCCGGGTATCGCCGAGGATAAACAGCAAGTCATCTTCGAAGAATTCAAACGCCTGGACAGCCACCAGACCCGCGCCGAAAAAGGCCTGGGGCTGGGCTTGGCGATCGCCGACGGGCTATGCCGCGTGCTCGGCCACACCCTGCGCGTGCGCTCCTGGCCCGGCCAAGGCAGCGTATTCAGCGTCAGCGTGCCCCTGGCCGCGGCCCAGGCCAGCGCACCTGGCGCGGTGGTCGAACCCAACGGCCATCTGCCCAGCGGCGCGCGGGTGCTGTGCGTCGATAACGAAGACAGCATCCTGATCGGCATGAACAGCCTGCTGACGCGCTGGGGTTGCCAGGTGTGGACCGCGCGCAACCGTGACGAATGCGAGCATTGGCTGGCCCAGGGAGGCCGGCCGCAACTGGCGCTGGTGGATTTTCACCTGGACGGCGGTGAGACCGGCACCGAGCTGATGGCCTGGTTGCGCACGCGCCTGGGTGAACCGGTGCCTGGGGTGGTGATCAGCGCCGACGGTCGGCCGGAAACGGTGGCCCAGGTGCACGCCGCAGGCCTGGATTACCTGGCCAAGCCGGTGAAACCGGCGGCATTGAGGGCGTTGTTGAGTCGGCATTTGCCGTTGTAGGTACTGGAGTTCTCCAGCCGAGCACTGAGCCTGTGGCGAGGGGATTTATCCCCGTTGGGTTGCGCAGCGACCCCAGTCCTGGGCACTGCGATGCAGCAGATGAACCATACAAGCCGGTTTACGACTGCTGCGCAGCCGAACGGGGATAAATCCCCTCGCCACAGGTTTTGCACCAAACTCAAGGAGTTCATCAACCCTGGGTTTCTTCCGGCAACTCCGGCAACCCATCCCCATCCGTCATCGCCCGCTCCAGCAAATCGGCCGGCAGGTTCTTGCTGGCCCGGGCGCCGAGGAGCTTGAGTTGTTCGCTGCGGCTGATCAGGTTGCCGCGCCCTTGCGTCAGCTTGTTGCGTGCCGCGCTGTAGGCCTTGTCCAACTGCTGCAGACGACTGCCGATCTCGTCCAGGTCCTGGATGAACAACACGAACTTGTCGTACAGCCACCCGGCCCGTTCGGCGATTTCCCGGGCGTTCTGGCTCTGGCGTTCCTGTTTCCACAAGCTGTCGATCACCCGCAGCGTCGCCAGCAAAGTGGTCGGGCTGACGATCACGATGTTGCGGTCGAAGGCCTCCTGGAACAGGTTCGGCTCGGCTTGCAGGGCAGCGGAAAACGCCGCCTCGATCGGCACGAACAACAACACGAAATCCAGGCTGTGCAAACCGTCCAGGCGCTTGTAGTCCTTGCCGGCCAGGCCTTTGACGTGGGCCCGCAACGACCCCACGTGTTGCTTGAGGGCGAGCAGGCCAATGGCGTCATCCTCGGCGGCCACATACTGCTGGTAAGCCGTGAGGCTGACCTTGGAATCGACCACCACTTGCTTGTCGCCAGGCAGATAAATCAGCACATCAGGCTGGAAGCGCTCGCCATCCGGGCCCTTGAGACTGACCTGGGTCTGGTACTCACGACCTTTCTCCAGGCCGGCGTGTTCGAGTACCCGTTCCAAGATCAGCTCGCCCCAGTTGCCTTGGGTTTTCTGGCCCTTGAGCGCGCGCGTGAGGTTGGTGGCCTCGTCGCTCAGGCGCAGGTTCAGCTGTTGCAGCCGCTCCAGCTCCTTGCCCAGCGAGAACCGCTCCCGCGCCTCGGCCTGGTAACTCTCCTCGACGCGTTTTTCGAAGGACTGGATGCGCTCCTTCAAGGGGTCGAGCAATTGGCCCAGGCGTTGCTGGCTGGTTTCGGCGAAGCGCTGTTCACGCTCATCGAAGATTTTCCCGGCCAGCTCGGCAAATTGTGCCCGCAGTGCGTCCCGCGAACCTTGCAGGTCATCCAGGCGTTGCTGATGGCTTTCCTGTTGCTCACGCAGTTCGGCTTGCAGCGACGCCGCCTGGGCATCGAGGCGGCGCAGTTCCGCTTCCTTGTTGGCACGTTCCAGGTTCCAGGCGTGGGCTGCGTCGCGAGCGTTGTCCCGCTCGATCTGCAACAGCTCGACTTCCCGGGACACGGCGGCAAGCTCGGCCTGCTTGGCGGAGTTGGCCTGGCTGAGGTCGCTGATCTCGTCGCGGCAGGCATCGAGCTGGGCGTTGAGGCCGTCGTGGGCCATGTGCGCGGTGGCCAGGCGCTCTTCCAGCAAGGCCTGTTCGGCCTGCGCGGCGCTCGCCTGGCGTTGCAGGTGCCAGGCCAGACCCAGCAACGGCACCGCCGCGCCCGCCAGGCCAAACAATAGGCTGGTCAAATCCATCGCCATGACAATTCCCGCGTAAGAGATAAAGCCCGAAGGTTACCCAAGCTGGCGGGGCGTTGCCCAGCGCGGTCTTGGATTTCAGTCGTCGATTTCACCGAGGGCCTGACGGGCGCGAGAATCGCCGGCCCGGGCAGCCTGGCGCAACAGGTCATGCCCGATCCGCCGATCCCGGGCGTTTCCGCATTCACGGCACATCAACTGCCCAAGACGACTTTGCGCGGCGACCACACCTTCACGGGCCGGTTGCTTGAGCAAACGACCGGCCAAGTGCTTGACGCTGGGGTTTTCTCCCAGGCGCGGGCTGTCGAGCAGCCATTCGGCAACCCGCATCGAAATGCGCTTGGTTGGGGTAACACTGGGAGGGGTACCGGTAACAGGATTTGATACGGAGCGAAACTTCATAAAGCACTGCGGGACAGATCGAAAGGCGCGCCACTCTACTCCTTTTTTCCCACGGGTAAAGTCGAAAAAAACCGGCACGCCCGTGCTAGAGCAAGCGCTTGGGACAATCCACAGAAGCTGTGGATAACTCAGTGGACAACCCCCCTCGAACTCGCCGAAAGCCCTGTGGAACGGGGCCTGCGCTCAAACTGACGATTTTTTCACCAGTAAAAAAAAGCGATGTTTTTCATTGACTTAAATTTTCGATGCAGGCACTGGCAAGGGTTTGTTTCGACATGACAGTACGGTGACAAGTGGTGCAGCAAGTGTGCACAAGTAACACCCGAAGCGGTTATAAGCGCCTGCTTTTTTGTGTCATCGCGCAGTGGAAGCTGGGGATAACCCTGACGTAACCCACGGCGGGCATGGCCTGGAGCCATCAGCGAACACTGCGCCGTTTGTGCTAGAGTTAGTGCCCCTTCGCCCTGTCTCTGCGGGCATTTGAATATTTTTTAACCAATTCCCTTTCCTTCGGTCATTCGATCCGTTACTATCCGCGGCGTTAGTACCAAGCTGAAAGTCAATTCCGGGTCGAACACTTCTCTGCGGTCAGCCATCCCAACACGGACGCCTGACCGAAAAAAAGAGACCGGCCCCCTCGATGGTTTCCAGGTAACGCTTGCGCCAACACAGCCTTTGATCGAATGCGAAGGGTGTTGCCAGGCTCACTGCTCTGACCGAACCAACCTGCAAATTGATCAGGATCTTCACCCCGGGCCCAGAACCTTTGCCCCTGATGTGTTGCCTGCCCTCCTAAGTACCTACCTGCCAGCCCAAGCGCGCACTGTCTATAGCGCTCAAACTGGCTGCTTTGTTCCAGTCGGGTTCTTCGTTCGACCAATGGTGGTCGACGTTACTGGAACGTTTTAACGTTGCACGGTTCTTAACCGTGTCATTTGTAGGAACACCCATAACATGTCGACTCAAATCCAGACCCAGGATGCCATCCGCACCCTAACCAACGCTTTTGCCCCAATGAACTGCCTGATCATGGCCGCTCGCAAAGGCTGCTTCAGCTTCACCGTGGTCAACGAACACGGCATCGCTCGTCACAGCGAACGCCTGTATCCCGATCAGTACTCCAGCGCAGAACCGCTGCAGGCCGTGATCGAGCGTACTCGTCAGGCACTGGTTGCCTGATTCGCCGCCAAGGCTGTCACCCCAAAGGCCCCGCCCAGAAAGCGGGGCTTTTTATTGCCTCATCATTCCCACGCTGGGCGCGCAAACGCCTCGGCCAATGCCCAACATTCGGCCGTGCAAGGCCGGGAAAAGCGAAACGGCGTAAGCACCAAGGGATATAAGGGTTATAACCGTTGGCCGAAGATGTTTTAAAAACAGTCCTTTACAGCGCAAATATGACACTAGACTTCAACTCAAGCGGCATGATCCGCTTCCGGCGGAGCCTGAACCGATCCACCGCTGCCAAGCCCACACCCTTCAGGCTCCGCCCTTTTCACGCTTCGAGGGTCTTATGGGTATCGCTGCCAGCGAACTGTGTCGATATGTGATCCGCCCGACGCTCCTTTACCTGGAGCGCCACAGCGCAACGGCGGAATCCTTGTTACTGGGCATTGCCGCCAGCCAATCGGGCCTCGGTTCTGCACTGCACGACCGGCGCGGGCACGGCCTGTATCGCATCACCGAACCCCGCCACCGGGCGCTGTGGGACCATTACCTGGCGCTGGACCCGGAACGCGCCAGCCTGGTCCGTGGCCTGGCCAGCCAGCACGCCTTTCTCAGCGGCCCGCACCTGGAACTGACCGTCAACCTGCGCTACGCCACCGCCATCGCCTGGCTGCTGGTGGAAGAACAGAACACCGCCCTGCCCGACGCCGACGATCTGCTCGGCATGGCCCGCATCTGGCGCCAGACCTTTCACCCGCAGGGGCGCCTGCGAGACTTCACCTTCGCTTGGCAAAACTGCGTTTCATCCATGAATCCGGTCGCTTGCTGATGGGGAATTTGGAAACTTCCTACAACGGACGTAAATCTGGTCGGATTGTCCTACAAAACCGCTCTAAATCAAGCCATACAGGCTATAGCGCTTGGACGAAAATGTTGGTAATTTTCGCCCCGGTGACCATCAGGAGTTCTAACAATGAAAAAAATCATGCTCAAAACCACCCTTGGCCTTGCCGTTACCTTGGCATCCACTCAACTTTTCGCCAGTGGCTTTGCCTTGAACGAACAAAGCATCAGTGGCATGGGCACTGGTTTCGCCGGTCGTTCTTCTGCTGCCGATGATGCGAGCACCGTGTTCGGCAACCCTGCTGGCATGTCGCGCCTCAAGCGCCAGCAAGTGACCGGCGGCTTCGCGGCTATTGATGCCTCCACCGATATCGACGATGCCAGCGGCACTCACGCCGGCACCAACAAGGGCGACATGGTCCCGCTCACCGGCGTTCCGATGGGCTTCTACGTCAAACCGATCGATGACCAATGGGCCTTCGGCCTCGGTGTGTACGCACCGTTCGGCCTCATCACCGATTATGAAAACGGCTTCCAGGGCGGCAACTTCGGCAGCAAGAGCGAAGTGAAGGTCGTGACCTTCCAGCCTACCGTCAGCTATGCCTTCAACGACAAGGTCTCGATCGGCTTCGGCCCGACCGTCAACCGTATTTCCGGCGCGCTGGAATCGACCCTGACCACCCCACTGTCGCCGAATGACGGTGATGTGAAAATCAAGGGCGACGACATCGGCTACGGCTACAACATCGGCTTGCTGGTCCAGGCGACCGACACCACGCGCGTCGGCCTGACCTACCACTCCAAGGTCAAGTACAAGCTCGAAGGTCACACTGAAGTGAACCCAGGCGCCGGTACCCCTGCCTTCCTGCTCAACAACGGCCGCTACGACGCATCGCTGGATATCACCACCCCGGAATCGGTGGACTTCTCGGTGACCCAGGAGATCAACGATGCCTGGAAGGTCTATGCCGGCAGCACCTGGACCCGTTGGAGCCGCCTGAAAGAAATCACCGTGAACAACGAAGGCGTAACGGCAGCTGGCGGCGCCCTGGCCCCTGCGTTCCTGGGCAGCATCACCGAAGAACAGAACTGGCACGACACCTGGGCCTACGCCATCGGTACCTCCTACCAGTTGAACAAACAGTGGGTCCTGCGTACCGGCCTGTCCTTCGACCAGTCGCCTACCAACAATGAAGACCGCTCGCCACGCATCCCAACCGGCGACCGGACCATCTTCAGCCTGGGTGCTGGCTGGAGCCCGACTGACGACCTGACCATCGATGTGGCGTATTCCTACCTCAAGGAGGAAAAAGTCAGCATCAATCAAACCAACGCCCTGGGCCAATCCTACAGCGCTGAATACAAAAACAGCGCCAACGGCTTCGGTGTCGGTGCAACCTACCGCTTCTGATGGTTCACGGCGAAGCTGAACCCTCCGCCGACTGAATCAAAAAAAGCCCCGCACTCTGCAAAGACGCGGGGCTTTTTCGTGGCCGGCGATCAGGGCTTGGAGGCGATGGCGGCTTCCACGGCCTTGATGAACTCGGGGTCATCGGGCTTGATGCGGCTGGAGAAACTGGCGACGACCTTGCCCTGGCGGTCGACGACGTACTTGTAGAAATTCCATTTCGGCGCGCCAGACTGTTCCGCCAGGTGCCTGAACAACGGGATGGCGTCGGCGCCGCGCACCGGTTGCGGCTCGGTCATGGTGAAGGTCACGCCGTAATTGACGTAGCACACCTTGGCCGTTTCAGCGCCGTCCTTGGACTCCTGCTTGAAGTCATTGGAGGGCACGCCCAGCACTTGCAGCCCTTGGTCCTTGTAGCGCTGGTTCAGCGCCTCGAGGCCTTTGAACTGCGGGGCAAAGCCGCAGAAGCTGGCGGTGTTGACCACCACCAGCGGCTTGCCGGCGAAGCGCTGGCACAGGTCGATGGTTTCCTTGGCCCGCAGCTTGGGCAAGGAACCCTCCAGCAACGGTGGGCAATCGGCGGCCCAGAGGGGGCCGGCTACGGCCAGTAGGAGCGTCGGAACAGCAAGCCAGCGCATCAGCATGTCGGCATTTCCTTATAGGCATTCAGCCTACGACGTTACTCGCCGAGCCCGACCTCGTCCATCGTTCAACAGGTTCCCATGCCCAATTGCATCAACGCCAGGCCGCCCTGCTGCCAGCCCCACCAGGCGAAGGTCAGCAGCAAGCCGGCGCCGAGCGCCACCAACCACGGGCCGACGCGGCTCATGCGGCACCGGCCTGAACTTGCAGGCGCGCCACCGGACGTTCACGCACAGGCCAGTTCAATGCCGCCGCCAGCAGGCTGAGGAGGATCGACACCTGCCAGATCAAGTCATAGCTGCCGGTGCGGTCGTATACCACCCCACCCAGCCAGCCGCCGAGGAACGAACCCAACTGGTGGAACAGGAACACGATCCCACCCAACATCGAGAGATTTCGCACACCGAACAAGGTGGCGACGGTGCCGTTGGTCAACGGCACCGTGGACAGCCACAGCAAGCCCATCGCCATGCCGAACAGATAGGCCGTGGTGGTGGTCACCGGCAGCCAAAGGAACAGGCCGATCACCACGGCCCGCAACAGGTACAACCCGGTCAACAGGCGCGGCTTGGACATGCGCCCGCCCAGCCAACCGGCGGTGTAGGTGCCGAAGATGTTGAACAGGCCCACCAAGGCCAGCACCGTCGTGCCAACGCTGGCGGCCAAATGCTGGTCCACCAGGTAGGCCGGCAAATGCACGCCGATGAACACCACCTGGAAACCACAGACGAAAAACCCCAGGGCCAGCAGCCAGAACCCCGAATGACTGCACGCCTCGCGCAGCGCTTCGGACAAGGTTTGCTCGGGGCCGGTCACCGGCAACGGCGCGTCCTTGAGCATGCTCACCAACGGCACGATCAATGCCACCAGCAGGCCCAGCACCAACAAGGCAGCCGACCACCCCAGCCAACCGATCAGCCCCAACGTGCCCGGCAACATGGCGAACTGGCCGAAGGAACCGGCGGCACTGGCGATGCCCATGCCCAGGCTGCGTTTCTCCGGCGGTACGGCCCGGCCGACCACGCCCAGGATCACCGAGAACGAGGTGCCGGACAGGCCGATGCCGATCAACAATCCCGCGCTCAACGACAACGACCAGGCCGAATCCGACAGCCCCATGAACACCAGGCCGAGGGCATACAGGACGCCCCCGACCAGCACCACTTTCGCCGCGCCGAAACGGTCGGCCAACGCCCCGGTGAAGGGCTGCGCCATGCCCCAGATCAGGTTCTGCAAGGCGATGGCAAAGGCGAACACCCCACGCCCCCAGCCGAACTCGGCGCTCATGGGTGAGAGGAACAGGCCGAAGCCATGCCGCACGCCCAGGGACAACGCCAGGATCAGCGCGCTGCCCACGAGGACCCAACCACAGGTACGCCACATCGATGTCATTATTATTCTCCGCTCGCGGGTATATACCCGCTTGTATTCGAACGAACCGGCGTTACGCCAGTTCGTCCAGCAAGGCCAGCAACGCCGTGCGCTTCTCGGCGCCCAGCTTATCGATCAAGCGTTGTTGCGCCGCCTCCCAGGCCGGCAGCGCCGCCGCCAACCGGGCATGCCCGGCGTCGGTCAGCACGACAATACGGTTACGCAGGTCCTCGCCCTCGGCCAGCGCCACCAACCCCTCGCCCTCCAGCACCCGTAGGTTACGCCCCAAGGTGCTGCGGTCCAGACCCATGGCCTCGGCCAGGGAAGAAATACTCGGTTGATCCAGGCGGGCCAGGTTGCTCAGTAAAGAATACTGGGCAACGTTGATCCCGAAGCCATCGAGGGCGCCGTCGTAATACCTGCTGACGCCACGGGCGGCGCGACGCAGGTTGATGCACAAGCATTGGGAAGCAAGCATGGGTGCGTGTATATACCCGCGTTGGACGGAATGCAAATTTTAACGACAGCAATCATCTGACCGAACACCACGACCTGTCATGTCTGACAGGTTTCAGGGGGCTTGAATCGGGATATAACAAACCCGTGCCTCAGCCCTGGCCAGGGGCCTGGAGAAAGGTCGTGCGAACCCAGCCATCAAACGGCAGGAAGACTTCGCCGGCCCACGTCATTAATGATGATTGGGAGTTGCAGTCATGTACCACACCACTGCGCATTCTGGACATTCTTCGTCGTATCAGACCCCCTTCGCAGCCACCGAAAGCAAGCCATCCCAAGTCGTCCGACTCACCAACCGGGAGAAGGAGTTCCTGCAATGGAGCGAGGTGGGCAAATCCTCCTGGGAGATTGCGGTGATCTTCGCCTGCAGCGAAGCCAACGTGAACTATCATTTCAACAACATTCGCCGCAAATTCGGCGTCAGCTCCCGTCATCTTGCGGGGAAGATCGCGCGTGAGCAGGGGTTGATCTAAGTACCCTGCTGCCATTTTCCATACAGGCCCCGACACCTGTGACGATACGCGAGTGTCGCACAGGCCTCTTCCCACCCGGACACATCAACAACCGTCAGCCCCCGACCTCAAACACCACCGAAGCAGGGTCCGAAGCATTCCCGGAAGTGTCCAACGCACAGACGCCAAACGTATAGGCACCGGGAAGCAGGTCGACAACAGTGTATTGAGTGAACGGGGTGGTATCGAAATACTCGCGATCGTTGTAGATGACATAGCCGCACACACCGATGTCGTCCGTTGACGCATCCCAGGACAATGTCACCGAGTCGCCGGTCGAAGCCGTTTCTCGCAGATTTGCCGGGACACTGGGCGGTGTTGTGTCCCTGGGTGTGTAGGTCAATGTAAAGGGTTCGGACAACTGCCCGAAATAGTCGAACGTTTGCAGTGTTATCGAATACTCGATATCGGGGGTCAGGTCATCCAATCTGCAGTCCCTGGAAAACCCTATATTTCTGTACTCGTCATTGATGTTAATCCTGGTTCCCGTCACCATTTCACCCTCGCCCTGCGTCCACTGCAACTGGGCTGAAGTCGACGTCAGCGGGGCGATGCTGACCGCTGTCGGTGCAAGGGGTGGCGGGACCGGTGCCTCGCCGGTGGTCTTGAATACCGTCACCGGCCCTGGTGTCGAAAAATTTCCATCGGCATCCAGCGCGCACACGAACACCCAGTAATAGGCACCGTTGATCAATCCGAGAATTCGCTGGCTGGTAACAGGACTTGGGAAGATATAAGGAAAACCATTCACGAAAACCCTGTAGCCGGTCACCCCGACATTGTCGCTGGACGGCGGCCATTGCAGGTCCACCGAATGATCCGTGATGTTGGTAGCCTCTGGCTTTCCAGGCTGGGTAGGCGGCTCTACGTCATTGAGGATCGTTTCGAACGTCGTGGTTTGCGACACCTGCTCTTCAAGCGTGGCATACACCTCGAATCTGAAAGGATGCGGCGGAGCACCGGGAGACAGTTCATCGAGATCGAAATTCAACCCGAGCGCCCCCGCTGAAAAATGCCTGCCGTTAATCGAAACCTCGTGGGTCGGCCAGGCACCGAACATGGGATCCCAGGACAGCCTGCACACACCGGCGCGGTGTTTCAGTTTCAGATTCGAGGGCGGCTTGAGCTGGGTTTTAAACGTGACAAAAGCAGGCTCTGATGAACCGGCTGCATTGAAAGCCACGACCTTCACGCGATAGAGCACGCCACTGCGAAGGTGCTGCAGGTTGAAAGTGGGTCGAGCAACCTGCCCGACAATGAAATCATTCAGATAAACCCGGTAACGAGCGGTATCGACGTTGCTACCGGACGGCACCCAATCAAGCTTCGCCGACCCAAACGACACTTCAGTGACCCTGAGATCTTCCGGTTGGCTGGGAGGCGCAGGCCTTATGCGCATAAAGTGCGCACTAGGCTCGGAAACAATATTCCCGGCTGCAATGGCCCGGATGTGAACGATGTAGGAAACATCCGCAATCAATCCCGTCATTACACAGGGCGAGCGCGCCACCGTTTTTACAGGAAAACCTTCTACGGCCACTTCATACCCAATTGCATTGGGGCACAAAGGGCACGTGGCATAAGGCTCATCCCAGCTCAGCGTGACAGCGGTCGGTGCTTGCGTGTGCCTGACAAGACCTGGCGCGCAGATCCTGGTCGGTGCTGCCGTGGCGACGACAGCACGCTGGCAAGGATCGTTGACGGACGGGCGATCCATGGTTGCTCATCCGGCGACGCTGATTTGCGTCAGGCGCCCCAAGGCGTCGTACTCCAGATGACGACCTTCCTCGTCCTGAATCATATGCCCGTCTGCATCGTATTCGAGCAGTATTTCGGGTGGATACCCGGGAACACCGGTATTGGTGACCTTGCGCAATTGCGCGGGGTCCCCCGCCGGGTTCTGGGTGTCGTAGGTATAGCGGGCCGTATTGATACCTTCGGGGGACGTCGTAATCACACGGGTCAGGTTGTCGATCGCATCGAAGCCGAATACCTGCGAGAGAATGATTTTGCCGTAAGGATCGACAGGCGGTTCACTGCCTTCACAGGTGTAGAGCACCAAACGCCCCCGCGGATCGTACTCGTAAACTTCCTTGCGCAATAACACCTGTCCCTGGCGCAAGGTTCGCTCGGTCAACGCATCCACTTCGTTGTACACCTGGGTCAGTTGCTGCTCGACGCCATCAAGGTCGAACGTGCGCAGTATTTCTCGCCCCATACCGTCGTACTCCAGGCGGATGGTCACGCTTTGCCCGCTGCTACTGTCCTCGGTGCGGATCGAGCTGAGCTGCGCCAGGCTATCGAAGGTAAAGTCCGAGGATGTCGTGCCCAGACGCGTCCGCTCAAGAAGGTTCGTTGTCCGGTCATAGGTGTATGACTGGGTTTGTGCCAGTACATCGGTGTAATTCAACAGCAGGCCCAGTCGGCTGTATTCATAGTTCATCGCATAGGTATTGCCCTCTTGCACGCGCGTCTCGGCCTTCAAGTCGCCGGTCGAAAAGTACTCGCGGGAGAGTTCCAGCCCACTTTCCTTGCAACTGACGAGTCGAGCGTTTTTTCCATCGCGTATGTATTCGGCCGTGACATCGCCGGGCAAGCGCCGCTGGCTGGGCTCCTCGCCCAACTGAGGTTGATAGACATAATGGATCAATTGATTGCTGGCAGTGGTCAGGGTCGCCGGTTGGGACTGCCCGGGCTCGTAGGTAAAACGCTGCGTGCGGCCACCCGTGGTCGATTCGACCATGCGCCCCAATCCATCGAAAACCTGTTGGCCCAATTCGATACCGTCGACACTTATTTCGGTCGGCAGGTCATCTGTACTGTGCAGTGCGTAACCGCGTCGGACGGTCGCGCCGCCGGGCAAGACGGTGGTCAGCATGCGATCGAAGGCATCGTAGGTGTACTCGGTCGTTGCATCACGGGCATCGGTCTCCTTGACGGTTCGCCCGAGACCGTCGTAACCGTATCGGTGCCGACTGATCAGCGTTCCATCGGTCTCGAAGCGCTCTATGCGCTCAGGTTTTTCCAGCAGGTTCAGGTAGGTCACTGTCCTGCCGCTGACTTTGGCATCGGTGCCACGACCCTCGCGCCATTGGGTCTGGATCGGGCCTGACCATTGCGCAGATCCCATAGGGTTGGTTTCTTCATGGACCGTGACCCCGTCCGGCCCGGTGACACTGCGTTGCATGGCCCACCCGTCGTACTCGTACGTGGAGGTCAGCGCCACCTGTAGCGCCCCCCGCCAATCGTATTGCGTTTCCTCGATCAGGTTCCCCAGCGGGTCATACTTGGCCGAGTACGTCTGCCGGTACTCCTGGGCACGCAGCGGATTGTCGGCGTCATCGCGCTCTTCATGTACCGGGCGGTTGAGCCCGTCGACGAGGGTCCGGGTCCTGACGCCCTTGACGTCAGTCACCACTTGCTCGGCCCGTTGCCCATCCATCGCCGTCAACAGGTACGAATAACGGCGCGTGGCTTCGAACGCCGGTTCATCCGGTGCAACGGTTTCAGTTTCGACACGATTCAGCGCATCGTACGTGTAGCGGATTTTCACGCCTTTGTCGTCGCGGGTCAGCAGAGGCTGCCCGTGAAGCAACGAGTCTTCGCTGACAATCTTTTTACGAACTTCGAAACCGGGCGCATCATCGTGCCCAATAAAGGTTTCGGTGGTCTCCAGCACCGTCTCACCGGCCATCACGCTGGTGAGGGTCGCGTACTCGTATCGTTGCATACGGGTGGTGCCATTGAGCATGACTCGCTGGTTGAGCAGCCGACCATGCAGGAAAGCGTCCCCTGGCAACTCGTGGTATTCGAACAGGGTCTGTTGCAAGGTCGTTTCCTGGGTGCCTTGCACCTGTACCAGGGTTTCACTGTCGACCGCCAGCCAGGCGTCCATCCCACTGTTGATCAGCGGCGGATGGCCCGTGTAGCGCAGGCGAGTGCGCAAGGTCGGTGCCCCTGGCTCGCCCTGGGACGAAGGGAACACGGTGGTGTCTTTGAGGTTGCGGGTAAAACGGTCCGGCGGACAACCGTCTTCCCCATTTTTCAAGTAGTAGGTGTAGACGGTCTTAATGCCATTGGGCTCGACCTGCTCGGTCTGGTTACCGTTTTCATCATAGGCACTGAGTGCGGTTTCGGCGCGGTACTGACTCGAGTCGTTGTCCAGCGCCCAACTGGTGGTGACCGCCTTGGGCATCTGGAACTGCGGAACCTGGCGCTCGAACGCCACATCCTCGGCGTAATACTGGGTCGCAACACGCATGACGCAATGGTCCTGCGTGGTTTTTTCTTCGGTCAGCAAATGGAATCGGTTGTAGCGGCGCTCCACCTGGCGTACCGCGTTGCCACCGATCATCAGGCTGGCGGTACTGCCGTATTCGTAGCTGGCGCTCAGTTTGTACAGCGGGTCCATTCCTTCTTCCCAACTGACGGTTTCGCCGGCACCCAGGAAGTTGTGGGCGGTGTAGCTGTAAACCGTTTCGATCCGCGTGTCATCGGCGTGCCCTTGGCCAAAATCGGGGTAACTGCGATGGCGGGTGACCCGTGGCAGGTTGGGGCGCGTAACGCCACCGGGGTAGGGATGCCCGCTGTCGGCGTACTCGATGGTTTCACGGCCGCCGACCGGGGTCTTGACCTCGTGCAGGCAGAGGATGTTGCGAATCGGCCCGTTGCCGTAGCCAAAGCGCCAGGAGCCCTTGTCGGGGGTGGGCAGGATAATTTCGGTGACCCAGCCGCTGGCGTTGAGCTTCACTTCATAGCGCGCCAGCGCCGCGCCGCCGGGGCCGGCGTCGGGGCGCACGAGGATCTCCACCCACTCATCGCCGCCATGACGATTGATGCGCAGCAGTTCGCCCTGGGCGTCGCTGATGCTCTGCAGGCGCTGGCCACCGCGGAACAACACGTAGGCCAGGGTCAGGCTGTGGCCGGTGGGCGCGGTGATACTCACGGGCAAGGCCACCCGGTCGTTCTGGCTGCCACCGACCTGCAGGTGTTCGACCATGCCCGACTTGTGCAGCACGCGATAGCGTTCGTTGCCGAGGTTTTCGAAGTGGAAGGTGTCGAGTTTCTTCTCGCGAATGTCGGGAGTCGTCCCGCTGCCGGTGACCTTGAAGGTTTCGCCGGTGCTCAGGGCGAGGATGCCGTCATGGGGCGTGAATTGGGTCAGGTTGAGGTTCCAGCCGACCCCAAAGCCGGAGTCCAGGGTGTTGATCGGGTTGAAGGCCAGGCTCAATGGAAAGGCCGGGCCGTTCAGCCAATTGCTCTTGACCTCGGGCAAGTCGATGGACACGGTGTACTGGCCGGTGCGAGGGTCAACGCCACCTTGTACATAACTCATGAAACTGAATGCCTGGGAGTGCACGGCACTGGAAGTGGTCATGGTTTATCTTCCTCATTAAAGGCAACTACCGACATGCTTTATTCACACGAAAAAGAAAGGCGATAGCCGGCCTGTCTTGAATGGCAAACCGACTTGCATCAAACACCCACAAGCCATTCGGGCCGATCATCTTCGTGTCAGCACCAACTTGTTACGGCTGTCTTCATTAGTCGGTGATTCGAACGAAACCGCCAGCGAATGTCGATTGCCTTCTTCATCGAGCAGGACAAGATGGAGGCCGGGGTCCAGTTTCTGGCGATACAGTTTTCGCTTATCGCCGCCCGCCCGTCCGTCATACCAATATTCCACGTCATCCGTGCGGTGCAGGCTGATCACCAGTTCGCCTTGGGCCGGCCGTTCCCCGTCGAATGCGGTCTTCAGGTTCTTCTGCAAGCCCCTCATCATCCCCCACAAGTAAGGATCGAAAGACAACCCGTCGGGCGCCGGGCTGTCGCTATTCTCGAAGTTGGCGGGATTGAAGGCGTAACCGGTGTAGCTAAAGTAAGTCTCATCGATCAATTCACTTTCCCACTGTATCGTTGAAATATTGTTTTCAATCTGCAGCGTGCTGAAGAGAATCGGATCGATTCCGCGCCGCAAATAACTGAGGTACCAGTAATCAACGGATTGACGGTAATAGCCGAAGTAATCCCATTCCGGATTTGTCTGACTGGGCGGTTCATCATGCCCGTCGCTATCCTGCCACCTGCGCTCACGTTTAAACTCATAATTCGACAGCGCGGGAGTCGCGGGCCTGATGCCCTGCACCGTCACCTCATGGTTTTCCCCCCTATCGTCCGTGGAGTTATGGGTGCCATAGGGCGAATCGAATCGCGCAAAGAAGGTATGACTGCCTTCTCGTGCAACATGGATATAAAGCTCGCGATAACGCACGCCATTATTCTTGGGTGTAGGAGGCGCCAGCGCCTGCGTTCTGGCGGCGGTGGCCGAAAAGAACCTGAAACGATTCCTGGCCTTGCTGACCGCCCAGGGGATGTCGCTGCCATATTCAATGCCTTCCTGGCCTACCGGAATGAACGGCACGGTGTTGTTGGTCAATTTATCGACCAGCCTGAGCGTCGCCAGCTCGGCATCGCTCACTGGAATGTAGACTTCCTGGCCGCCGATGGTGACTGAACTGGTTGCAATGGTGACGATGACAGGTATCTGTTGAAAGCCGTTGCTGAAACAACGGTCCAGGCCGTTGTTGACCGCAACTGAAAATTCCGCAAGTTCCAGCCAGCGCGGTTCCGGTTGCACCTGTTGGGACAGCTGGATGATGCTGAAGCCGGCCGCCCTGGCCACGCCGTTGACCAGGTAGGAACACCTCACCACACTGACCCGGAATCGGGGTTGGGCCGGGGGGGTGAATACGCCATTGCCGTCCACACTCCCCTCACCGACCACCTCCCATAAAACATCATCCTCAGGGTGCACGTCGGCATACAATTGAATCGGATCGCTGGCGGTGATGGCGGCAACATAGGCCGGTTCGACCGGCAGTGTGTGCACGGCCCTGAGCAACACGATGCTCGCTTCAATCGTTTCGCCGGTCTGTGTATCGGTGACCAGGATTCTCTGGACGGCCAACGGGTCGGTCTGGCTGGCAGGCGGTGTGTAGGTGGCGTGGTTGTTATCAATGACCTCCAGCCTGCCTTGGTCCGGCGAAAGCGAAGGCCAGCGCAAACTCCCAGTGCCCAGGGTCGTCACAGTCAGCGCAACAGGCGTTGGGTTGCTCCCTACGCCACGCACGGACACCCGTGGCGAAATGTTCATGCTTTCAAAAACACTGAGTACCAGGGCTGAACTCTTTTGCGGCCTGCCCTCTTTCATGTATTGCGCGGTCACGACGACCGGTTGCTGCTCCTTGCCCATGCGTGTCTGGCTTGGCGGCGTATAAACCCCACTCGATGTGATATCGCCCACCGACAATGGGCTCAAGGGATTGCTGACACTCCATTGGGCGCTGACGCTGGACCCGTTGCTCTTACGCGCGACAAACGTCTGCGGGCCGCTACCACTTTTCAGGCTGACGAACGCCGGCTCGACGGTCACCGTTTCGGAGGTCGACTCGATATTGCCCAACACCAAGAGATCATGGGGCGTATGGCGGCCATTGATACTTTCGACGAACACATTGTCGTTTGGAAAAAGCAGGTTCTTCAGCACGTCCAGCTGCACATCGTCGAGCAGTTCGATCCACTCACTGTTGAGCACCAGCGAAGCCGAGTACAGCGGCTTCCCTGCGGCTTTGTCGTCCGGGATCAGGTAAGGGAAATCGCTGCCTTCAACGGGCAGCCCGTCGCCGTTTTCGTCATGGATCTTCAGCCGAACGAACAGCAGGACCGCGCCATCTTCCGGGTTGGCGGACGCCGGGGCTTTTTGTGTGCGAATGTAGAAGCCGGTTGGGCTCAAGGGGTTATACCCACTGAAATCGAACAGCCCCAGTTCAAAAATTCGCTGGTCCTCGGGCAGCACGGCCAGGCGACTTTGGATCAAGGCCGCCAGGTGCTTATCGACCCCGGTCATGCCGCCCAGGTTACAGGTCATTTGCAGGTCGCTGGCCACATCCAGCGTCACCCGCCCGCGCTTATCCACTTCCCCCACGATGGGGTTGAGGCTGAGCTTCATCTGGATGTGGTAGCCCATCGCTTCAGTGATGGTGAAACTGGACAACAAGCGCACCGCACCGCCACCGACCGGATGACTCTTGGCGGTATAGGTGCCGCTGACGATGTTCATGGTCAATGTCACCATGGACTGGTTCAACGATGCCGAGGCGAATGACAACACTGGTTTGCCCAGGAGCAAACCGTCCAGCGTCATCGACTCCGTTCGATCATCGATGTACGCCACACCGCTGATGGGCGGGATGAAACGCCCCTCGTGCAACCAGGTCAGGTATTGCGTTTCCAGCAAACGATTGAGTTGCTCGCGACCAAACGCGACGATCGCCCCCCATCCATTCGTGATGGAGCGCCCCGTCATGCGAGTCAACAAACTTTCCAATGAGTTCGACATCATCATTCTCCAGCAATTAACAGGAACGGCCGGTGACTGGCTCAGCCATCGGCGCGGAGCATCCGGATCGTCTCGGGCACGGTGAATAACGGCAGCGGTAGGATGATGTAGCCATCATCCGAAGCCATTTCCGGTCTAGGAGGGGGGGCTAGGACTGTGATGACCACAAACCTGTCCGGCCCCGCAGGGTCCAACGTCAGCACGCCGGTCACGGCATCAATTCGCGCAGAACCTCCGCCCAGCAACACTTGCCACTCCTCGTTCCAAGCACCGGGGTTGATTGGGCCGTTCACCCCCATGATCGACAACTGGAGTTGATTCTCCGGCAAGGTAACCGCCTCATTGATCACTACTTGAAGAAGCGCCCGCCGGTGCAGCACCAGCACACTGGTCGTCTCGCTCACCCGGGTCCGTGGGTTGGTGACCACAATCGTATCGACAGTAGGCGATGAATCGCCGATGGCAGGACCAGGCACATAGCTGTGGTCCTTGCCCTCGGCAGGGTTCGGCCGCACCTCGGCCCCCGAAGTCGGATCCTGGATGCTCCAGTCCAACCGCCCGCCATCCACGGCGCCGGCCGAGACGTCGTGGCCCAGGGAATCACCGGCCGTGGCGATCATGATCAGCGGGTTCACCGACAGGCTGCGTTTCGTGACGCTCACCAGCGCCGAGCTGGTGTGGCTGCCGTCGGTGGCGGTGATGACCACCCGGACGGAACTGCGCTGGATTTCAGCGGCGGTGGGCGGGGTGTAGAGGCCACTGGAAGTTATGACGCCCTTGGGCACGTTCTCACCGAGGATGTTTCGCACTGACCAGGTCAGGTCGTTGCGCGGCGGCTCGGTCCGAAATTGCAGCGGAACGGTATGAGGGATGATGGGCTCCAGCTCGGTGATGCTGAAGGCTGATTGATTGGGGCCGACATGGCCGAACAAGGCCCAGTCGGTCGGTGTATGCGCACTTTGAAGACTGATCGAGTTTTCGCCACGAAAAAGCAGGCTGTTCAGCGTGAAGACGTTGAGGATTGGCAAGTTAGAGATAAAACGCTCATAGGCGGGTTCCAAGGTAGCGACCATCTTGTTCTGGTAAATCTCTTCGAGCAGGGCCCAATCATCATCCGTAAAATACTCTCTCAGTTCACCCGAACTCAGCATGGATTGGTACGCACCGACCATCTCGGTCCGTCTTTCAAAGACCAAACTCCCATCCTTAATCAAAAGCTCAAAACTCAGTCCCCCACCGTACACGAAAAAAATGTTCGCAGGCACATTGTATGAAACACCTTTATACTTGCGCAAAACAATGTCAGTCTGAATTTGTGAGCCCACCACAGCCAAACCGCAATATTTTATCTCTCCGGGCCCTCCTAACCATGACGGATGACCGGGCGTCACAAACGAAAAATAGGACTGAAAAGGCTCAAACACGTCATAAAATTTTATTTCAAGATTAGGAATTTCAATATCGAACCTAGAATTACTCACCATCCCCCATGGTTCTTTTATCCCACCCTTCATCCCGCGAATACCATAAAACACATCATTAAGAACAATATCCCTGTACTCAAACTCAGGCAGCTGATTAACCTTTCTCAAACCATCGACCATGATTTTTTCTTTGACCATATCGCAAGCAAGCAACACCGTCACAGTATGGCCTTCTGGCAATAGATACTTCAGATCCGCATTATCGATAGGCACATAGCCATTCTCTTCCCCCTCCATGGCGACAAACACGACTACGGCACCTTCACCCTCGTCTTCGTCGGCCAACAGCCTGACGCCCGAGTCCTTTTTATTATGGGTGCGAATATAAAACTTAGAAGGTTTCAAGAACTGGTCCGGTTCAAACCTCAGCTCGTTCAACACGAAGACTCTCTGCGTTTCCGGCAACCCCTTGAAATGGTTCTTGAAGCGTTCGCCCGCCACCCGTTGTAAATGCTCGGAGGGCATATCAATCAAGCGGTAATTGCTGCCATTGGATATGTCCAGTTCCACCCGCCCCGCAGAGGTGACCGAGCCAGCGCTTGCCGTGAGATCAATGTCGAACTTCAACCCAGGCCCATCCAGTACATCTTTTTCGGACACCCGGGTGAGCGACCATTGTTGGGCACCTTCTTGCTTGGTGAAAGACAGGTGGGTGCCGCCCACTTCTTTCATTGTCAACTTGGCTGCAGACTTTTGCAGGTTGGAACCGGCAAATGACAGCCGTGGTGCGTCCATTTGATAATTGTGCAGAAAGTTCTTCTGGGTCGGTGTGGTACTGTCGCGTACCTCTTCGGTGATGGGCTGCATGAAGTCGCCGGTACTGAACCGGGTGATGTATTCCTGCAACAGGACCTTGTTGGTTTCGCTGCGCCCATACGCCAGAATCGCGCCCCAACCTAATGTCCGGGGTTTTTCCTTGAGCCAGTCCAGCAAGGTATCGACGGAATTGATGTCCATGACTGAATCCTCTCGTTGAGCATCGACCAGCTATTTATGGGTTATCGCGCAGCATCCGGACTGTTTCGGGGACGCTGAACAGTGGCAACGGCAAGATGATGTAGCCATCCTTCGAAGGGCTGTTCGGTCTCGGAGGCGGTTCCAGAACGGTAACCACCACAAACTTGTCTGGGCCGTCAGGGTTGAGCGTCAGCACGCCGGTCACGGCATCGATTCGCGCGGAACCGCTACCCAGCAGCACCTGCCATTCCTCCTCCCAATCACCAGGATTGATCGGGCCATCCATGCCCATGAGCGACAGTTGGAGTTGGTTCTCCGGCAAGGAGACCGCCTCATTGATCACCACCTGAAGCATTGCCGGCCGGTGCATGACCAGTACACTGGTCGTCTCGCTAACCCGGGTCCGTGGGTTGGTGACCACGATCGTATCGACGGTGGGTGATGACTGGCTAATGGCGGGCCCGGGCACATAGCTGTGGTCCTTGCCCTCGGCGGGGTTCGGCCGCACCTCGGCCCCCGAGGCCGGATCCTGGATGCTCCAATCCAACCGCCCGCCATCCACAGCACCGGCCGAGACGTCGTGGCCCAGGGAATCACCGGCCGTGGCGATCATGATCAGTGGGTTCACCGACAAGCTGCGTTTCGTGACGCTCACCAGCGCCGAGCTGGTGTGGGTGCCGTCAGTCGCGGTGACCACCACCCGTACGGAACTGCGCTGGATTTCAGCGGCGGTAGGCGGGGTATACACGCCCGTGTTGGTGATCGTTCCCTTGGGAACAGTCTCACCGAGAATGTTGCGCACCGACCACGTCAAATCGTTTCGACGCGGCTCAGTGGTGAACGTGTGTGCAACCGTATGAGGGATGATGGGCTCCAGCTCGGTGATGCTGAAGGCGGATTGCTTGGGGCCGACGTGGCCGAAAGCTGCCATGTCGCCAGGGCAATGAACACTGTCGAACCGGACGGCGTCTTCGTTGCGGAACAACAAGCTATTAAGTGTGAAGACATTAATTTCTGTCGTCGGGCTTATAAACGTTTCAATCGTCTGCCGTAGAAACGGAGCAATCATCCCCTCAAAACTTGCCTTGATCCGCGGAAAGTCCTGGATTAAAAGCGGCTGATCTTGATAGGTCCCAACACTTACATCGACCTTAAACAGTTCATTGCTTTCATCAACCGCCAACATTATCCTTCCGGTTTCCGGCTCCAGCTTATATTTAAATCGCCACACACACTCCCATGCAGACCCGAGATTTCCACTGATAGTGGGTGGAAAGGTGCTATAGAAAATAATGCATGATTGCTCTTTGGTCCCTCGCCAATCCAATACAATTTCTCCAGCCTCACGACGGACACGAAACGAAGCAAGACCTGGCTGCGGCCCTCCCCCGTGATCGGAGAAATTGGTAATCAAGGACACCACCTGGATAAATTTAATATAGCGATCAGCTGTAGGCGTACCGTCGTAAAAATGTTCAGCGTATTTCCCTTTCCCCCCAAAACCGATCATCTCAGTGAAACCGTTTACGGTTTCAAACTCTGCACGAAATGCATCTTCCAACGTGTGCGTCCGCCTGACGCCTTCAGCGATAATTCTTTTAAACAACATTTCGCTTCCCAAAAGCACCGTAGCCGAGTGCCCCTCCGGCAACAAATACCTCAGGTCCGCATTATCGATAGGCACGGTGCCATTCCCATCGCCTTCCATGGCGACGAACAGCAATACCTCGCCCTCGCCTTCATCTTCGTCAGCCAATAAGCTGACCCCCGACTCCTTCTTGCTACGGGTGCGGATATGAAACTTCGAAGGTTTCAGAAACTGATCCGGTTCGAACCTCAAATCGTTCAACACGAATACTCTCTGCGCTTGCGGCAACCCCTTGAAATGGTCTTGGAAGCGTTCCCCCGCTACCCGCTGCAAATGCTCGGACGGCATATCGATCAAGCGATAATCGCTGCCATTCGAAATGTCCAGTTCCACCCGCCCCGCCGAAGTGACCGAGCCGGTGCTCGTCATGAGATCGATGTCGAACTTCAACCCCGGCCCATCCAGTACATCCTTTTCGGACACCCGGGTAAGCGACCATTGCTGTGCGCCCTCCTGCTTGCTGAAAGACAAGTGGGTGCCGCCGACTTCTTTCATCGTCAACTTGGCCGAAGACTTCTGCAGTTTGGAACCGGCAAATGAAAGTCGCGGTGCGTCCATTTGATAGTTATGCAGAAAATCCTTATGGGTCGGCGTCATATTGTCGCGAATCTCTTCAGTGATGGGCTGCATGAAGTCGCCGGAACTGAACCGGGTGATGTATTCCTGCAACAACACCTTGTTGGTTTCACTACGCCCATACGCCAGAATTGCCCCCCAACCTAATGTCCGGGGTTTTTCCTTGAGCCAGTCCAACAAGGTATCGACGGAATTGTTGTCCATGATAAGTCCCTCTCTCACTAAAGCGGATCGGCAACGGCAGTTCGATTTATCTAACCAGCGTCGCCGTGGTATCTCTAAAGACCGTGAACGTTTCACCGCCGTCGAAACTGACACGTGCTTTTAATGAAAACTGTTCATTGAGCTGTAAGGTTTCCAAAAAGCTTTTCGGTAACTTTTCCGTAATTTTCTTGTTTCTGAATTCGGCCTCTGACACAGGCAGGGCGTTACGCACCGGAAATACGACCGGGCCGGCATCGCTGATACCCGCAGCTTCCATCGTCAACAGTTGCCCCTCGGCCATGAAAGGCCAGGCGTCGTAGCCCGAGGACTCAATGACCAGGTCTGCTCCGGTGAAGGGGACGCTGCTCCGAGACATCTGGTTGCCCGTAATATGCACGGAACTCGTCGAGGGGTAGCGGTTGGCGTCCAACGGCGTGACGAGCAGGTTGAAATGGACGGAGTCCTCGCCGTTCACTCGATAGAACACCGGAAAATAGCGACCTTGCGCGACCGTCGACATGTTGGCCGCAATAGCGGTGGCAGGAATCTGAAAACGCCTGCCCGAGACTGGCGTCGTCGTAATGTACCGCCCCCCATTGGGATGCCCCTGCCAATGCACTTCCACCGTGCCCGAGCCGATTTCCGCCGTGTCGGGCACGGTGACGAAAGTGCCGTTGGTGCTTGCCGGCCATGTGCCCTGGTTTTCCCCATTCGCGGTGGCGCCCTCGACACTCGGAGCCGGCAAATGCAGAGGCTTGCTGATCTCCAGCACCAGGGGTTCGGCCGTTTGGGCCGTGCCGGCTCGCGCGTACTGGTAAAGCACCTTCACCTGGCCATTGCTGTTGGCTGCCAGCCATTGAGGCTCGATGTGAAATTCGATGCGTGTGCTGTCCACGATCGAGGGATCGACCCGTAGCGCTTGAGTGACACTCTTGGCCGATTCGCTTCCCGTCCAGTACAGCACCACCCAGTCGTCTTCCTGGATGTCCGGATAGACCGGTTCGACCAGCAGCGTCAGACCGTCGGGATAGTGCCCGGGGTTGATCGGGCCACCGGTGTAGTCCTTGACGGTAATGGCGGGCAACAAGGCGGAGCCGGGCGCCACGATATCGATTCGCTGCTGTTGCGACTCGCTGTACCGGGCAGGCGCAGACTGCCCAGCGTACTCGACGCGGTAACTGACATCGGCGTAGTCACCCGCGATGCCGATAATTTCGATAAAGGGCACGGTAAACGTCAATGGCTGGCGCACGTGCTCGGCCCTGATTGCCCTGGTGTCCTCGTGCACGGGTTCCGGGCTGTCTGCAAAGTAGCCTTGCCAACGGAAGGTCACGGTATCCCCGACACTCATGGCCTGGTAAGGCGGTATCACCGCGATGGCACCTGACGAACCGATGGTCGCAGCGTCTATCGAACGGTCATGAGATTCCTTTATGTGCGGGACGGGAAGCTTGTTGACGGCTTCAGGGTGCCTTCCCACGTAGCAGAATACGCGAAGCGATTCCGGCCCCTTTGCATTGGGGTCGTTGGGGGCATCCAGCGAACCCACGGCATAGGAATAGAGCACCCATCCCTGGTCCAGGCGTTGAAGCAGCTCATTGGGCAGATTCACCGGCATGCCCCGCTCCGGGGTGTACCCACCCTCGCTACTCACCTGCACTCGAAAATCAATGAGATCGACCGCTTCGCCCTGGGCGCCGCACCCTTGCCAGTTCAGCCAAAGCGTGTCGCCGATGCCCATGCCGGGAAACTTGATATAGCTGAGCAGCGGAGCGCCGCGCATGTGCTCCAGATCGATCCAATCACCCGGTTGTAACGCCGGTATTTCCGGGCGAGGGTTCACATCCGCCATTTGATAGTCCTCGAAAATTCGAGTGCAACAGGACATCGGAGATCACACTCTAGGTTTCCAGGCGAGACACTGTCCACTAACAGAACTGCTAGGTTCCAGATCGCCATTGAAGTGTTAACGTGAGGCCAATACTGTTGTGCCGCCCTCTTTCATGATTGATATGGAACGTGCCAATGCCTTCTATCAAAGCGATCGCTGTCGGCTTATTGCTAGGTAGCCAACTGTTTTATTCAACCGTCGTCTTTTCAACGACGGGCACAATTATATTGAGGGACAACGAAAACGCTATTTGCTCTTTACCCGTGCCGGAACCTGGCAACACTAAAGCCTACAGTTTTGTCAATGCGCCACTGCAATGCGAGAGATGGAACGATAGAGCCCGCTCCATTCAACTGGCGAACGTCCCTTCTGCCACGACCATCATCGTGAGCGAATCAGGCGATTGCGGGCGATACTCCAGCAATTCATGGCTGGTCATGAAAACCATAAAAAAGCAGACCAACTCGACCATCATTGCAATCGAATACCTGACCACCTTTCGAAAGAACCAGATCATAGAACCAGGCTTGCAGATGATCGACCTGCAAATAAAAACCGAATTCAGGGACAAGGTTTCCTGCATCCATATCACCACCTCGGCCACACCGCCCTCGCCTTGATCGGACTGGGCGACGGGCGCTTCATGCGGCCCTTGGGGGCGGCTCAACTTCCAGGACATTGGAAACCACACTCTAGATTTCCAGGCGCGACACTGTCCACTAACAGAACTGTTAGGTTCTAGATCATGCTCGAGATGATACCGTTGAGGCTACTGTTGCTTTTGCACTCGCTTCCTTCGATATGGACAGGCCAACCATGAACCACATCAAAGCAATCGCTGCCGGCTTATTGTTAGCCACCCAACTGATTTATCCAGCCGCGGCCTTTTCAGAGGGCACTATTATATTAAGAGATAAGGATAATGCGATTTGCTACTTACCTGTGCCTGGGCCTGGCGAAACCAAAAACTACAGCTTCCTCTTTGGGCAGGTGCAGTGCAAGGATTGGAGTAATAGAGCGCGGGACATTGAGCTGGCCGAAGTGCCTTCAGCCACGACTATCCTACTCACCGAAACCGGCACTTGCGACCCGAGCAATAACAATCTCTCATGGATACTATTGAAAACTAAAAAAAAGCAGTCCAACACAACCATTATTGCTATTGAATACCTGACGACATTTCAAAAAAACCAGATCATCGAACCGGCCCTGCAAATGGTCGACCTTAATATAAAGAGCGAATTTCGCGATAAAGTCTCTTGCATCCAAATCAAAACATCGGCTGCCCCTCCTGCCCCTTAATCATATTCAAGCATTGACTCTTAGTTGAGAAACGGACCATGACCACATCAAAAGCCGTAAACTCCCAAGCGTTCGGTTTCATGAGTTATGTGCAGGGCGGCGTCGACCCTCGCACCGGCCAGTACACCGTGTCCATCGACTTGCCCGAGGTCAAGAGCAATTGGCTGAACGGCCCGGCCTTTCCATTGAGCCTGGCCTTCAACCCGATCAACACCCTGGACTCCGGCTTTGGGGTTGGCTGGAACCTCAACCTGACCCAATTCACGCCCCATGACGGCATCCTCGCCCTGAGCACCGGCGAAACCTTCAAGGTCACCGGCAGCGGGACGACCCCGGACATTCGCGAGAAAAAACTCGACACCTTCCATTTCGAAAACCTCGGCAACGAACGCTATCGCGTCCTGCACAAGTCGGGCATGGTCGAACACCTGCAGGTCGGTGGCAGCCAGAACGACCGGGTGGCCTTACCCGTGAGTATCACCGCGCCCACCGGCCACAGTCTGACCCTGGCCTACGTGTTGTTCCGTGGTGGCCAGCGCCTGCAAAGCATCAGCGATGCCCAGGGCGAGCTGCTGCGCATCAATCGTCACGCAGGCGATGAATGGGTGGAGTTTCTTGTGCGCCCTGACGTAGGGCCCGGCGGCGCTGCCCTGGCACGCTACGAAATGAAGCTCAATGCCAGCGGTTGGGTCACCGAAATTGTCCTGCCCACCCCCGACAAAGGCTCCTGGCGCTTTGGCTACGGCAATGGGCCTATCCGCAACATCCTGTGCCTGCACGAGGTCAAGAACCCGGCTGGCGGCCGTGAAACCATCGAGTACGCCGACACCGGGCACCCCTACCCCGGAGGCGTCGTGCGGCCCAACCTGCCACGGGTTACCCGTCATCGTAGCTACCCTGATTTTGGCCAGGATAACGCTGATGACACAATGATCGAGATCATGTTCAGCTACACCAGCCATAACTTTCTCGGCGCCGGTGAAACCGTCAGTTGGGAAGAGGGCATGGATCCGCTGTACAAGCTGAGCGCGCGCTATGAATACGGCAGCACCGCCAGCTTAATGGTCGGCGGCCACTCGGCGCGCCGGGTGGAACGCACCTACAACCGCTTCCACTTGCTGACTGAAGAAAAAACCACGCAGGAACATTGCGTCATGCGTGTTGCGACCCAGTATTACGCCGAGGACGTGGCGTTCGAGCGCCAGGTGCCGCAGTTCCAGATGCCCAAGGCTGTCACCACCAGTTGGGAGCTGGACAATGACGCAAGCCAGTACCGCGCCGAAACCGCCCTCAGTGCCTACGATGAAAACGGCAACCAGACCGAGCAGGTCGAGCCCAGCGGCATCAAGACTGTCTACACCTATTACTCGAAAAACGGGGAAGACGGTTGCCCGCCGGACCGTTTTACCCGCAACCTCAAAGACACCACCGTTTTCCCCTCTCCCCAAGGCGAGTCCGGCGCGCCGACGTTGCAGACTCGGTTGCGTTATGACGATCACGCTCCGCTGGCCAACAGCGAAGTGGACAATTGGCTAGCGGTTGACAGCGAAACCCTGGTGCAAATCGACGGTACCAGCGAAACCACCTTGCAACAGACGGTGCTCATTTACCACGAGCTGCCGGATGACGCGTTTCTGCATAGCCGCCTGCTCAGCCAGCAAACCACCCTCAATGGCACCACCAGTACGCAGCGCTATGAGTATGACAAGCTCAGCAGCGTACTGGCCGGCGAGACGGTGTTGGAGACCCGCGAACTGTTCACCGGTTTTGACGGCCTCGAAAAAATGCTGTCCCGGCAGGATTCACTGATCACCGGCGAAACCCTGCTGTCCGGTGACCTCGATGGCGTGCAGCTGCTTCGCGAGTACGATGCGCTGGGCCGGGTGATCAAGGAAACGGTCTCGCCAGGGTCAACCGACGCACAAGCCGAACGCAGCTTCACCTATACGTTGGTCAATGCCGACGGGCAAAAGTCCTCGCAGAGCGTGACCGACGTCAAAGGCGTTACGACCCGCAGCCGCTTCGATGGTCTGGGACGCATGGTTTATCAGGAACGCGCCGAGAAGGCAAAATTGCCGCGCCAGATCTTTGCCGCTGCTTACGACAAGCTCGACAACCTGATTGAAGAGGTCAACTACGACTGGCTGGAAGACAACCCCATGCCCCTACGCCAGGGCTTTGAATACGATGCGTGGGGTTTCGCCCACCGGGTGACCATGGCCGATGGTGTCGTGAGGTGCCGCCTCTGGTCGCCGTTCAGTAGCAAAGGGACGATCGAACACCACTGGCTGGAAACACCGGCGACAGAATCGACGATGATCATCAGCAACCTGAGTTCCAGCGAGTACAACGTATTCGGCAAGCCCGACCGCACCCAGCGATTCGACGCGCAGCCGCTGATCGAACGATGCAACGCAAACCCCGAGCGCCCGGTCACAGAGCATCTGCGTCAATTGCTTGAAACGACGGGGCTGCCGGTCGTAGGCGCGGTCGAATACGCCTACGACGGCAAGAGCAATTGCGTCCAACAAAAAGAGCTGCATGATGGAGAGGAACGTACGACACGCTTTACCTACGATGCCTATGACCGGGTGAAAACCACCACCCTTCCTGACAACACGGCCTTCAGCCGGACGTTCGCCGCGCACAGCGTTGACGAGCAAACCACCAGCCTGCGGGTAAAACCCAGCGCCAAGCCGGAGGTGGTGATGGGGGTGCAGTCATTCGATAGTTTGCAACGCCTCACTGAACGCCATGTCGGCTCGATGGGCAATCCGCGAATCGAAACGTTTCGCTACACCGGCAGCCAGATGCAGCCCCGTCAGCGGATCACACCGGCGAATGAAGTTTTCGATTACGAATACAAGCCCGAACTGACCCAACAGCCTTTAGCGATTACCACCTCCAAGGATGAGTCGGCGACCTATGTCTATGACCTCAAGACCGGCGCGATCATCCGTACACAAAACACTCATGGCCAGCGCGAATATCGCTACAACGACACCGGTGAGTTGGAGTATGAAAACTGGATCGACACCGACGGCACACGGATGGAAACCATTTACCGAACCTCCCTCCATGGGCGTCAGATCCATCGAAGCCACACAAATGGCCTGGATACGCTGTATACCTACGACGCCGCCGGGCGGGCCAAAACGGTCGTTCAAGGTGCGCTGCAAGGCGACTTCGACTACGACACACTCGGCCGCCTGTGCCGCACCACGACGCGCAGTCCGCACTCGACACTGACCGCCGACGTGGAATACGACACCCACGGACGGGAGATCGAGCGAACACTGCGACTCGACAATCAGCCTGCGCGAGTCATTACCCAGACCTGGCAAGACGACAATCAACTCAAAAACCGCCAAGTATTCCTGGACGGCCAAAGCCTGCTCCACGAAGCATTTGTCTATGACTCACGAAACCGGCTCGTCCAGCACACGTGCACGGGCAGCGTCCTGCCCAAGGATGCCTATGGCAACAGCATTGTCGGTCAGCTGTTCAGGTTCGATGAGCTGGATAATATCCAGCGCGTGACCACGCAATTCGCTGATGGCCTTAGCGACATGGCGGTGTTCACTTATGCCGATGATCCTTGTCAGTTGGAGCGCATCACCCATACCTACACCAGCGGCGGCTATCCTGCACTCCTGGAATTCAGCTACGACGCCAATGGTCATATGCTCAACGACGACCAGAATCGACAGTTGATCCACGACAACCATGGACGCCTGATAGCGGTCAAGGATGCCCAAGGGCAAACCCTCCTGAGTTATCGCTATGACGGGCACAACCATCTGGTCGGCGTTCGCCGGGGCGATGAACAGGAAACCTTGAGGTTTTACCAGGGCTATACCCTGAGCCACACCCTGCAAAACGGCACCGGCACCCAATACCTGTTCCACGACGAGCGCCCTCTCGGCCAGCAATCCATCGATGATCATGACCAAGCCGTCTTGTTGATGACCGATGCCAGCCCTAACGTCATTAGCGAATGCTCGGAAACAGGGATGCGCGCAGCCGTCTACACCGCCTACGGTATCCGCAGCAGCGATGATGTCTTGCAAAGTCTGCTGGCATTCAACAGCGAGGTGTGCGAAGACAACGACTGGTACCTGCTGGGACGCGGTTACCGGGTCTACAACCCCAACCTGATGCGTTTCCACAGCCCGGATTCGTTCAGCCCGTTCGGCTCGGGCGGGGTCAATCCCTATGCGTATTGCCTGGGGAATCCAATTGCGTTCCGTGATCCGACCGGGCATAGAATCAGAGGGGGTCGTCCGGATAATCCGGATTATATCGACCCGATTGAACAGCCCAAGCAATCCATCTGGGGGAAAATAGCCACTTACGCCTTTGCAGCGATCGCCTTGGTTGGCGCGGTGGCAGCAATTATTGTTACCGGGGGAACAGCATTAGCAGTGGTCGGTTTCGCCATAGTTGCGGTAGGCGCAGCACTAACCGTATGGGGAACTGAAACAGGCAACGAAGCGATGAGTACAATTGGTATAATATTAACCGCTGTGGGTGGGCTTATAAGTGGTGGGGCTTACTTTACCCGGCCAGGAGCTGCCAAAGGTTCTCCCACGCCCTCGCCCTCACCTAGATCAAGCAGTTCAAGTAGCGGCAGTTCTAGATCCTTCCATATTCCCCGCCCCAAGTATGATGCGCCTACTAGTAGAGGCGCTACTTCGGGCCAGCCACATAATAACATTCGTAATACGAAGCCCACTCCCCAAGCTTCTGATAATGAGCCAATCGATTTAAATAACGCCCAACGTGGTCTCTACCTACCGCCGATGGAAGAAGGCCCTAACCGTAGGCCTTCGACCGCTTCTAGCGATTATGTTCCAGGTCCACCAGCACTAGAGGTATCCAATCGAAACTTAACACCCGAAAACTCAATACGCAGAAAGCAAGCACTAAGAGGGGTCGTTACCACTGACGGTTATTTTAGAAGAGCTCTATTTAACTGAATCAAAACTAGCGCAGCCCACCAAGTATGCGATAAAAACAATCACATACTTGGTGGCAACTACCTCACAGTATTGATAGACGAAAGCCATCACGATTTTCCACCCCACCTTATTTCCAATGGCTTACCTTGAATAGAGAGGCGCTCTTAGCGTTCCTCACCCCACCAACGTCAACTGCAACAACGGAAAATTAGGCGCCGCCAACGGCGGCCATGTCTGCCCGCCATCGAAACTCACATAAACCTTTCCGGTTAACGGCCTGTTGCGCTGCAGGGTGTTCAAGAAGACCTTGGACACCCTGACATCCGTGCTGAAACCAATCCCGGCAACCAGCTCCTGCGTCGTCACCGGGCGTTTTCTCACCGCTTCGAACGACGAGTCCTGGCCTGTCGTGCTGACGCCGGTCATCGTGATCAGGACCCAATGATCCGTGGTGATAAGCGGCCATTTCTTCAGTGTCAATCGAGCGCCTTCAGGCGCCACTGAGGTGTAGCTCAGGTTGCCACCGGAAAGGCCGTCGCACTGGACGGCCTCGAGTCGCTGGCTGGGAAGGGTTTGCACTTGCAACTGACGTATTGCGGACAGGTGTTCCTGCTCCCTGGCGTCAATCACCCCATAGGACACCGGTAACGCCCTGCCGATATGGGCGGCCAGGTACGGCATGTCGACCTGATAACGACGTGAACCGGAACTGACAGGCTGCTCCACCCGGGTCGCGCCCAGGGTCCCCGGTTCGCCCCACTGCACCCAGACTTTTTCGCCAGGGTAGATCACCGCCTCTGGCGGGACCTGCACAATGACCACGCCGTTAAGCGGCACCAACGGGTCCAGTGTCTGTTGCTGCCCGGCCCCCACGGCACCTTCGACGGCAGGCCACGGCAACACTCGCGGCACAGGCGTCGCGGAAACATCCAACTCGACCGGCTCGGAACGCAAGCTCAGGTTACCCGCACGGTCCTGCACCTGATACCACACGTAGCGCCAGCCCTCTCCCCTGTCCCGGATCAAGTCGCCCGGGATCGTGACGACCACCGGGTCGGAAAAATTCCGGTCATCCAGCTCGATGACGCCGGCCTGATCCTGGGTGCCCGGGGTGGTGCCCCAGTACCAGGTGATCCGGTCCCAGGGTCGCGGGATTGTGTAGGCTGGCAGATCGACCCGCACCTCGTCGTTGTTCAATTCGAGGTAATGGGCGGTGAGCTTGTTGGGAGGCAGGACTTCAGAGGGGAAAACCAGTTCGCTGTCGGCAGCCAGTATGGGAGGGGTTTTATCGATGGTGACGTTCACCGGGACGCATTCACGAGGTACCGAACCATTCCAGGGCAACACTTGGTAGTACAAGGAATGGACGCCCTCATCCAGCTCGGTGACAGGCACCCTCAACCAGAGGTCCGCCTCCTGGACCGGGCCCTGCAGGAATTTTTCGTCGACCTTAGCCCCTCTCCAAAACAACCGAACGGTATCGGTCATCCCGGGTTCTTGAGCGGCGTCACTCCATAGGTCGAACTCAACCCGTAGCGGCAACAGCCAGGCGTCCTTGCGCAGCAGGTTCTCTTCACCACCGGGAGCCGGGTCGAGCACTCCGATGATATCGGGCGGAGAGAGGTCCACTTTAGGTTCATTGAAACGCTGCTGGTCTCTGGAACTCGACATGGCTGTTGCCTCACTAAAAAGCGAGCCGGCTCATTAGCGTGGTCGGCCTGGCCGGCGGGCGTTGAAATATGAAATTCAGTTCTCACCCATTCACGTCTGGCCCTCATGACCGCACTTACAAACCACGCGGGCGGCCCCTGAGACCCTCCCCTCGTGAGCGCTCAGATCACCAGTTGTAACGAACACCAAAATTGACACCCCACGGCTGTTCGATCTTGTCACCGTTGCTGTAGTCCAGATCCGCGTGCATCGAGACCTTGTCGGTCAGCGTCATGGACACGCCCGCGCCCAGCTCGCCCCGAGATCCCGACAAGTCGTTGTTGAACTTGTTATCGTTGACCCTGACTTCGTTGTTGTTGGCGAACTCATGGGCATAGGCGACACGCACATACGGCTGCACCACCTTGCCTTCGCCCAGATTGAAATTGCGTCCGGCTGTTGCCCCCAATTTGCCGAGCAGCGAATGAGCGCGGTCACCTTCAGCGGACAGACCGTTATCCAGGTCATAATCCTTGCCCTGGATAATCACGCCCGAGAGTTGGGTATAAGGTTCGACGAAATAATCGTCGGCCAGGGCAATGTGCCGGCCGAACTCCAGGGACCCACCGACGCCATGGTTGTCATAGTTGCCCTTGGTTTTCTTGCCGTCGCTCAGCTGCACCTTGGATTCATTCTGGAAGCGGTTGAACTTGATCACGCCGTCAAAGTAGTAGCCGCTTTCGTCATCCAGCCAGGTGGTGTAGGCGCCCAGGTAATAACTATCGACCGTACCGCTGGTGCCACGGCTCAAATCCAGGTCGGATTTGCTGTAGCCGCCCAACAAGCCGACCAGCCACTGTCCGTCCCCCATCGGCAACGGCGCATCTGCACCGAACGACAGCCCCTGTTGGGTCTGCTGATAGCCCACGCCGGAGCTGGCGCTGACATCGAACTTGTTGCCATAGGCACGCACCCAGCCACCCGCCTTGTTGGCATCCCTGCGTACTTCACCCATGCGACTGCGCAACGTGCTGAGCTCGCCATACCAGACCGTCGGCGCGGTGTTGAACAGCGCCAGCACCGACCGAGTGCCAGGGCTGATGATCCGCGAGGCAATGTCCAGGTACCAGTCATTGTCGCCCTGTTTGATCAGGTCGTAGGAATAGGCGCCCAGATCCACCGGCCCGTTCAGCATGGAGAACTGGGCATCACCGGCGGCAATATGGATAACCGGTATGGCGCCCGCTCCGGTCGGGTCGGCGCCACTGCTGCCCATTAGCACCGTGTGGTTGCCGGTGGCCGTACCGGTGACCTCAAGCGTATCGACCTGGCCGGTGGCGAAGTTGGCATCCATGATGAACGTGCCGTTGCCCGACAGATCACCGACCGACAGTTTATAGAACTCGGTCGGGCTGCCGAACTTGATCGACCCGCCATCCATGGACAGATTGCCCACGGCGCCGTTATCAACCATGTTCCATTGGGCCTGGCTATTGATTGCCAGGTTAGCGACATTCTCCAGCCGGCCGGTCAGGGTTGCCTGGTTTTGCAGAGTGACATTGGCCGTGGCCCCGCCGTCAGCGACGACATCACCGACCAACTGACTGTTGTCGACGGTCATGTTGGCGGTCGAGGAGCCTTTGACTTCCAGGATTCTGCCGTTGCCACCGATCAGGGTCGAACCGTTGCCGACATGAATGTCGGCCGTCGTGGCCGGCAGGCCAAAATCATTGACAACGATCGCTGAACCGGTCTGGCCCTGGACCGTCGTGCCATCGAGCACCAGCCGCCCGGGGGTCGATACGTTCTGGTCCGTGGTCATCACAATGCCATTGAGCCCACCACGAATCGTACTGGCGGTGGCCGATACCCGGCCATTGGCCAGTTGCAGCCCAAAACTGTTCGCGTTGGTGCCCGTCAGCACGGTTTGGTTCAGGTCCAACTGACTCAACCCACCGACCAATGCCCCCACATTACCGCCGGAAATAGTGCTGCCCGTGACGGTGGCTGCGGACCCTTGCAGACTGCCCGTCGCGTTGCCCAACGACAGCCCGGTGCCAGTGCCGGTGATGTTGCTGCCTTGGATGGTTGCGTTGCTGTCGAGCAAGTCGATGCCGATGCTGCTGGTACCCGAGGTCACGACCGAGCCGTTGAGCGTCAGGGACGATCCGCGCTCAGCCCGAATCTGATTCGTCGTCGCACCGTTGGCCGTCAGGCTGGCATTGTTTCTGAGCAGGTAGTTATCGGTGGCGACGCTGCCGTCGATCGCCAACGTGTCGTTGTCGATGATCCGCGCCAGCAAAGGCGTGCTGCCCATCAACAATGGCAGGAGGGCTACCCACTTCAAAGATATCGATAATGGGCTCAATACGAAGGAGTTCTTAGCTTTCATCAGACACCGCAAAAGTAAACTGTCAAAGAGTAGGTTCGCCGTGACCGACGATCTGTGCTTGAACTTGCAAAGGCGGCGAATAATAGAGAGACAGCTCCTCAGGGTATGTAGGAATAATCCGAATTCAACCAGGAAGAATTACCCTGTCATCAGCAACAGGAGGACAACCGCCCTCCTGCTACCGAACGAGGCAACACGTCACGGCCTGGGAATCACACAGTGCCCCCCGTTTTCGAATACGGCGATCATCACGGTCACCAGATCAGAACTGACGTCCTGACCGCGGATGTTGATCGTGTACTTCACTTTTCCATAGCCGTACTGATCGCCGGTGTCATAGGTCGGTTTCAGATACTTGTCATACTCAATGAACCAATGAATGCCGTCTCTTTCCTGGTCCTCCGTCACGGTGATGTCTTCTTTAAGATCGGTGTTCGGCAACTCTACACTGCCGCTCTTATCGTAGGTTTTCCATTCGGCCTTGACCTCTACATCCTTCTTCACATGGACGGAGGGTGGAATAAGAACCCGGATCCCCCATACGCCGTTTTGCTCAACCAGCGCCTCGCAATTCAACGGATAAGGAACGTCTTGATCCGGGAAGGTAGGCTCTTCGAGATCAATAACTTCGACATTGACATCGACGAAGGTACGACGCGACTCCGGTTTGTTCGTGAAACCCGTCCGAGTCAGGGTGTAGTACATCGGCAATTGGGACATCACGGGCGTCTGTTGTATGACGCTCCAGGGAATGATTCTTTCAACTTCCTGGTTAGGCGTTTCACTGCCATCGACGATATAAGGGGAGGACACCGCCACGCCGTTCCAGTAAAGCGTCAACGTGTCGCCCACCTGCGGATCATCGTATAGCGTTATGAAAGCCGAGGCGGGTTCACCAATATCAGCCTCGATCAACTCGGTATCGCTGTTCGAGTGGCTCTTGAACCTGATCAACTCCAACGCTGGGTTAATGGGCCCCGGATCCCCGGTTCCCGGGCCAGGGATTGCCAAGTCCACGTTGACGTCGATTTTGCCCGGAGACGCAGTCGGGTACGGACCTCGCAGCACCTCATAATCCACTTCCGTCACCTGCACATTAGTGCCGTTAAAGTCATATTCATCCCTTATATGCGTCCAGGGCACGGTGATTTGCAGCGGGAACGGAAGGTGCGAGCCAACCGGCGTCTCAGCAAGCTTGGTGGTTCCCCATCGGATGACAATTCCGTCGTAGGCGTCCCAGTTCGTGTATTCGCCAATCTCCACCTTGGTTGGAAAACCCGCATCGACCCAATCAATGAGGTTGTCGGCAGCCAACGGGACGCTGGGAGCACGTAAATTGGTCGGTAGATTGCCCAAGGCGACCACGACTTCAACCGGGAACGGCATATCGCTGCGGTTACCCGCCTTGTCGAACAGGAAATACACGACATAGTGAAGTTTCGAGCCCAGGCGCGTCACGATATCTTTAGGCACCAGTATCTGCCGAGTCGGAGGGAGCAATCCCAGATACGCCAAGTCCGCAGGATCCATGTCCGAAGTCGGTGGCTTATCCAGCCAGGCTACGGCAACAGTGACAAACTCTTTCTTGTCTTCAGTGAAATCAGGAATCTCGCATCTGACGCCACCATCCTGATCCAGGATGGCCGTCGTGATCGGCTGTTGGGGCAGGATGATGATGCGCTCCGGTACGTCGGGCCTGATGGGCCCCGTCCTATCGATCGTAATCGGCGCCGTGAAAGATAGCGTTTCTGTGGACGAGTTCCACTCCTTCACTCGGTACCTGAGCTGAAACGTCCCTTCATAGCTTTCAAAGATCGTCAGCGGAATTTGCCGGTCCAGAGGAAATTGATCAGAGGGCAGCGCACCGCTGTCGGGAACATCTTCACTGTGAAACTCCAAAAACTCCGACGAACTGGCAGGTTTCCAATCCAAGTACAGCTTATTGAAGAACGGAAGTCCCGGATCCGGACGATTTGGCCATTCAGGAATCTTGATCTGCAAGGGCGCGTCGATTTTGCTGATGGGTATCAAACCGTCGGCGTCGCCGGGGATGGCATCCACCACGATGGGCGCTCTGAACTCCAGCGTCTCGCCTCCTTTGAAGAGTTGTTTGCGATAGTTGGCCCGTACCTGTTCCGCCGTTGGACGTGTGCTTGAACCTGCCATGCTCGCCGCTCCAAAACCGTTTGGGTTTAGCCATGAAGGGATTTCATGGCCTGTCAAAACGCGTTCGGCGGTTCGACTCACGGCCCAAAGGAAACACCAGCCCTGTCGCTCCGCCCGGCTCTAGAAGCCTGAGCAAAATTAAGCGCCGATTTTTCGAAGCACGATACTGTCAGAGTTGACAGGTCACCCAGCCCGGTTCAACCCAACACCACCCCCACTAACACCGCCACCTCCAGCAACTCCAACAACGCCCCCGCCGTATCCCCGGTGCAGCCCCCCAGCCGGTTGACCATCATCCGGCGCACGCCGATGAACGCTGCCGCGGCCACCAGCAGGGCCAGTACACCCAACCATCCCGCCAGCCACACGCAGCCCAGCGCAGCGCCTAGCAACACCTGCCAACCGGCGCGCCGTGGGAGATGATCGGCCAATGCCTGCCCCAACCCACCGGCGCGCACGTAAGGCGTGGTCAGAAACAAAGCGAGCAACGCGCCGCGCCCCAATACCGGGACGATGAGCAGCGCCAGGGACTGGCCTTGCTCGATCAGCGCCAGCAGCGCGGTGAATTTGAGCAGCAGTACCAGCACCAGCGTGATGACGGCGATCGGTCCGCTGCGTGGGTCTTTCATGATGAGCAAGGTGCGTTCACGGTCGCCGAAGCCGCCGAGCCAGGCATCGGCGCTGTCGGCCAGGCCGTCGAGGTGCAGGCCGCCGCTGAGCAGGACCCAGGCGCTCAACAGCAATGCGGCGTGAAGCAGTGGCGGCGACCCACGCAGCAGCGCATCGAGCAACCAGAGCAGGCCGCCGAACAACAACCCTACCAACGGATAGAACAGCAATGAGCGGCCCAGTTGTTCGGGCTCGGGCATGCCCGGCAAGCGCACTGGCAGACTGCTGAGAAATTGCAGGGCGATCCAGAACGGCAGCATCGGCTCAGGCCTCTTCCGTCAAGGTCGGGCCGGACGTCACCCGCAGGGCGAACAACGCGCCGTGGCCGACCTCGACATTGAGCAGTTGTTCGCGCGGCAGGCCCCGGGCCTGGGCCAGCAGCAAGCGCATCACGCCACCGTGGCTGACCAGCAGGACCCGCTGTCCGGCATAGGCGCAGTGCAAGCGTTCGATGGCCGCCAGGACACGACTGGAAAACGCCAGCACCGGCTCACCGTCGGGGGGCGTGAAGCCATAGGGGTCGGCCCAGAATCGGCCCAGGGCGTCGGCATCGGTGTCCATCAACGCCGCCGCGCTGCGCCCTTCCCAGGCGCCAAAATGCAGTTCCTGCAGGTCTTTGTCCACCTGCACCGGCACGCCGAGGCGGGCACCGAGCTGCTCGGCGAAACGGGCGCAACGTTGCAGTGGCGAACTCACCAGCCGATCCCACGGGCCGCCCGTTTCGACCGCCGCGTGCATCTGCGCCCAGCCCTTGGCGGTCAGGGCATCGTCGAGGCTGCCGCGCAAGCCGCCACCCAACTCGGTTTCGCCATGGCGCAGCAGGTCCAGGTGCAAGATCATGCCGGGCGGTCCGCCACGGCCGCTTCGGCAAACGTCGCCATCTGCCCGTGCAGGTCACAGGCCAGGCGCAACAACGGCACCGCCAGCGCCGCGCCACTGCCCTCGCCCAGGCGCAGGCCGAGGTCGAGCAGCGGTTCGGCGCCGAGGGTTTCCAGCACATGGCGATGGCCGGGCTCGGCGCCGCGATGGCTGAACAGCAGCCATGACCGACATTCGGGGTTCAGGCGCACCGCCAGCAACGCGGCGACGCTGCAAATGAAGCCGTCCACCAGCGCCGCGACACCCTGCTGGGCGCAGGCCAGGTAAGCCCCGACCAACGCGGCGATTTCAAACCCGCCGAGGTTGAACAACGTCTGCAACGGGTCGTGGCGCTGGGCCGCGTGCAACGCCAGGGCACGTTCGATCACCTGGGCCTTGCGATTGACACCGGCTGCGTCCAATCCGGTGCCGGGCCCGACCAGATGCGCCACCGGGCAATCGAGCAAGGCGCAGGCCAAGGCGCTGGCGGCCGTGGTGTTGCCGATGCCCATCTCGCCGCCGATGAACAACTGGCTGCCGGCGGCGACAGCCCGCAACACACTGTCGCGTCCGGCCTGCAATGCCTGCTCACCCTGGGCCACGGTCATGGCCGGGCCCAGGGCGAAGTTCGCCGTGCCAGGCCCGACGCGCAGATGGCGCACACCGGGCAGGTCCAGCGCCGGCGTCACCGTGCCCAGGTCCACCACCTCCAGCGTGGCTCCCAACTGCCGCGCCAGGACGCTGATCGCCGCCCCGCCGCTGACGAAGTTGAGCAGCATCTGCCCGGTGACTTCCTGGGGAAACGCCGACACACCTTCGGCCACCACGCCATGGTCACCGGCGAAAATCGCAATCGACACGGCCTCCAGCCTCGGCTTGACCTGCCCTTGCAGCCCCGCCAGCTGCACCGCGACCGTTTCCAGTTGCCCGAGGGAGCCGGCCGGCTTGGTCAATTGTTGCTGACGGGCCGCGGCCTGTTCCAGGGCCTGGGTGTCGAGGGGCTTGCACGGGTCCAGCCACCAGCGGTGATTCATAACGCACTACCTTTGAGAGTCAGGGGCAGGCCGGCGACGGTCAGCACGACGCGCTGACAACGTTCGGCCAGGGCTTGATGCAGCCAACCGGCTTCATCGACGTAACGGCGAGTCAGCTCGCCCAGCGGCACGACACCCATGCCGGTTTCGTTGCTGACAAAAATGATTTCACCGGGCAGCGCGGCCACGCCATCGAGCAAGGCTTCGCGCTCGGCATTCAAGGTCTGCGGGTCGTCGAGCATCAGCAGGTTGGTCAGCCACAGGGTCAGGCAGTCCACCAGCAGGCAGCGACCAGGCGCGGCGTGTTCTCGCAGCACTCGGGCCAGGGCCAGCGGTTCCTCCACCAGCGCCCATTCGGCCGGGCGCCGGGCACGGTGCTGGGCGACGCGAGCGTTCATCTCGCCGTCCAGGGGTTGGCTGGTGGCGATGTAGGTCACGGGCAATTGGCTGTCGGTGGCGAGTTTTTCTGCCAGGCGGCTTTTGCCGGAGCGGGCGCCGCCCAGGATCAGTTGGAGCATGGTGCATTACCTTCAAAATTGGCGCCGTGGCGGCTGGCCTCATCGCGAGCAAGCTCGCTCCCACAGGAGATTGTGAACACCGTCCCATTGTGGGAGCGAGCTTGCTCGCGATGAGGGCCTCACAATCACCCTAGATCCCACAGAGTTCACGCAACACCCCAACATCCAGATGCTGCTCCACCAGGTCCGCCAACCGCTCGATGTCCCGCTCGCGCAACCCGTGGTAATCCACCGTCTGCACATCCGCCAACCCCGCCCAACGCAACAAGGCGCTGCAGGCCGCAGGCGATTCGAACAATCCATGCAGGTAGGTGCCGAAAATCTGCCCGTCGAGGCTCTGGGCGCCATCGCAACGGCCATCGTCCAGTTGCACCGCTGGGTGTTCCAAGGCTGGGCCTGTGGTGACGCCCGCGTGGATCTCATAGCCGCGGACCTCGGCGTCTTCCAGAGTCAACCGTCCTCGCACATTGCGCAGTTGCTTCTCGCATTCCAGCGTCGTTTCAACGTCCAGCAAACCCAGGCCGGCACTGGAGCCCGCCGCACCTTCCAGGCCCAACGGGTCGTGGACCTGCTCGCCGAGCATCTGCAAGCCGCCGCAAATGCCCAACAGCTTGCCGCCGTAACGCAGGTGCCGCTGCAACGCGGCTTCCCAGCCGTTGGTGCGCAGGTAGGCCAAGTCGCTGCGCACGCTTTTGGAGCCCGGCAGGATGATCAGGTCGGCCGGCGGGATCGCCTGGCCGGGGCCAATGAATTGCAGGTCGACCTGCGGGTGCAGGCGCAGCGGATCGAAGTCGGTGTGATTGCTGATGCGCGGCAGCACCGGCACCACCACTTTGAGCACCTGTTCGGCCTTGTCGGCCTGGCGCTGGTCGAGACCGTCCTCGGCTTCCAGGTGCAGGTCCATCACGTAGGGCAACACGCCCACCACCGGTTTACCGGTACGCGCTTCGAGCCAGTCCAGCCCCGGTTGCAACAAGGCGATGTCGCCACGAAAGCGGTTGATGACGAAGCCCTTGACCCGCGCCTGCTCGCTGGGCGACAGCAACTCCAGGGTGCCCACCAGATGGGCGAACACCCCGCCACGATTGATGTCGGCGATCAGCAGCACGGGGCAGTCCACCGCCTCGGCAAAGCCCATGTTGGCGATGTCGCCGGCGCGCAGGTTGATTTCCGCCGGCGAGCCCGCGCCTTCCACCATCACGACGGGGTAGGCCGCGCTCAAGCGCGCGTGGGAGGCCAGCACCGCCTGCATCGCGATGGCCTTGTAATCGTGGTAGGCCACGGCGTTCATGCTGGTGACGGCGCGGCCATGGATGATCACCTGGGCGCCGGTGTCGCTGTTGGGCTTGAGCAGCACCGGGTTCATGTCGGTGTGCGGCTCAAGGCCGGCAGCCTGGGCCTGCACCGCCTGGGCGCGGCCGATCTCGCCGCCGTCGGCCGTCACCGCGCTGTTGAGGGCCATGTTCTGCGGCTTGAACGGCACCACGCTGATGCCTTGGCGCCGAACCCAGCGGCACAGCGCCGTGACCAGGGTACTTTTGCCGGCATCGGAGGTGGTGCCTTGCACCATCAGGGTGGTCATGGAGTGTCCTTGGCGTAGGCCTCTAAAGCCTGTTCGAGGCGCAGGAATTCGCGGTCATCGGCCGGGAGCCCGAAGCGCAGGCTGCTGGTGTTCACGAACACGCGCAGGAGAATGCCGCGCCGGGCCATGAACCCGTGAAGCGGTTGGGCGTGTTCGGTCACCAGCCATTGGAACAATCCGCAACCGCCCTGGGGCTTGAAGCCATGCCGCTCCAGCGTGGAGGCCAGGCGCTGGCTGGTGTGCTCACAACGTTGGCGCTGGCGCAGTTGGGCGGCGGTGTCCAGCAGGCACGTCTGGCCCAGCACCCGGGTCGGCCCGCTGACGGCCCACGGCCCGACTTGTTCGGCGAGCAGCCTGAGCAAATGCCGCTCGGCCAGGACAAACCCCAGGCGCACCCCGGCCAGGCCAAAAAACTTGCCGAAGGAACGCAGCACGATCAGCCCGACCTGATGGCTGTGCCTGGCCAGGCTGTGTTGCGGGGTGACATCCATGAAGGCTTCGTCCACCACCAGCCAGCCACCGCGCTGGGCCAGCCGGGCGTGCCAGTCCAGCAGGCGCTCGGGGTCCAGGCTCACGCCGGTGGGGTTGTTCGGGTTGACCACCACCAACACGTCGAGGCTGTCGAGGAAGAAATCCACTTCGGCTTCGAGCACTTCGCGCACGATGTAGCCGCTGCGACGCCAGGCTTCGGCGTGCTCGGCATAGCACGGTGATAACACGCCGACCTTGCCGGCCCGGCGCAAGCGCGGCAGCAGTTGGATCGCCATCTGCGAACCGGCCACCGGCAACACCTGCGCCGCACCATAGTAGTCGCAGGCTGCCTGCTCCAGGCCGTCGTCGGTCTCCGGCAAACGAGCCCAGGCGCGCGGCGGTATCGGCGGAATGTCGAATGGCCACGGCGCAAGGCCACTGGACAAGTCGAGCCAGTCAGCCTCGGCGATGCCATAGTGCAGGGCCGCGTTGCGCAGGCGCCCACCGTGCTCAAGCATAGAACTCAGCTCCCAGGCAAAGAATCAGCAACCACAACCATACCCCCCGCTGGACCAATTGCCAGCCGCGATCGATGGAGTCGGCACTCGCCGGCACGCCCTCGCCCAGCGGCGGGCGCTGGTGCAGTTCGCCGTGATACACCGCCGCCCCGCCCAGCTCGACCCCCAGGGCACCGGCACCGGCGGCCATCACCGGCCCGGCATTCGGACTGTCCCAGGTCGGGCCCTGGCGGCGCCAGCACGTGAGCGCCAGGCGGGTCTTGCCGAGCAGCGCGTAGGTCAGCGCCACCAAACGCGCCGGGATGTAGTTGAGCAAGTCATCGATTTTTGCCGCCGCCCAACCGAAGCGCTCGAAGCGTTCGTTGCGGTAGCCCCACATGGCGTCGAGGGTGTTGCTCAACCGGTACAACACCACGCCAGGCGCGCCGGCCACGGCGAACCAGAACAGCGCGGCGAACACCGCGTCGCTGCCGTTTTCCAGGACCGATTCGGTGGCGGCGCGGGCCACGGCGGTTTCGTCCAGCTCGCGGGTTTCGCGGCTGACCAGGTAGCCGACGCGCTGGCGCGCCTTTTCGAGATCGCCGCTGCGCAACGCCTGGGCCACCGGTTCGACGTGCTCACCGAGGCTGCGCAGGCCAAGGGCGCAGTACAACGCCAGGATCTCCACCAGCCACCCCACCATCGGTGCCCAGGACAGTGCCGTGGCAAGCAATGTCAGCGGCACCACGGCGATGATCCAGGCCGTCACCCCATGGCTGCGCCAGCCACGCCCTCCAGCATTGAAACGCCGTTCGATACGCTCGGCGAAACCGCCGAATGCCACCAGTGGATGGCCGCGCCGGGGCTCGCCCAGCAGCGCATCCAGGGCCACCGCGGCGGCACTGAGCAACGCCACGCTCATGGGCTCACTCCCCAACGGTTTTCATACAGCAGTTCATTCAGCGGACGCGGCTGCGCCCAGCCTTCGAGGGCGAGCATCGGCGCCGGATAAAACCCCTCGACCGGGCCCAGGCAGAGGATCGCCAGCGGCTTGGCGCCGGCGGGCAAGCCCAGCAGATCGGCCAGGGCCTGGGGCTCAAACAGCGACACCCAGCCCATCCCCAGCCCTTCGGCGCGGGAGGCCAACCACAGATTCTGGATCGCGCAGGACAGCGAGGCCAGGTCCATTTCCGGCAAGGTCCGGCGACCGAAGATGTGCCGCTCGCGGTCGTCCATCAACGCTGCCACCAACACTTCGGCGCAATCGTTGATGCCTTCGACCTTGAGTTTCATGAATGCATCGCTGCGCTCGCCCAGGGCCTCGGCGGTGCGCACGCGCTCCTGCTCCACCAGCCGATGGATGTCGCGGCGCAAGGCGCGGTCGCTGATGCGGATGAAGCGCCAGGGTTGCATCAGGCCGACGCTGGGCGCCTGGTGCGCAGCCTCCAGCAAGCGGCGCAACAAGGCCGGCTCGACCGTGCCGCCGCTGAAATGGCGCATGTCGCGGCGCTCGGCGATGGCGCGGTAGACAGCGTCGCGTTCGGCCTGGGAGAAAGCGGTGTCGGTCATGGGCTCTTCGCGAGCAAGCCCGCTCCCACAGGGGTCAGGTGTTCAAATGTGGGAGCGGGCTCGTTCGCGAAGGCGGCCTCAAGATCAGGCGCAAACAACGCGGCAATCGCCCGCGGATTGGACGGAAAATAAAAATGCACATAGGAAGCCGTCATCCGTCCTTGCCGGAAAACCGCTTCCGCGCCACGCCCGCCATTGGGACTGTGCCCCCGGGCAATCGGCGCAAGCTCGGTGCTGGTCAACGAATGATGATAAGTGTGCCCGCGCAAGGTGCCTTCCGGCAGCTCCACCGATTGCAGCGCCAGGGCCGCCAGGCGTTTTTGCATCTGCGCTTCGCCGGCCAGCAAGCCCAGCAGTTCAGCGCGGGTGCCGTCGACGTCGGTCAAGGAATCCAGCAGATAGAGCATGCCACCGCACTCCGCGAGCAATGGCTTGCCGGCTGAATGATGAGCCCGGATCGCCGCCAGCATCGCGGCATTTTCAGCCAACGCAACGTGGTGCAGCTCGGGGTAACCGCCGGGCAAGTAAAGGCTGTCAGCCTCAGGCAGCTCGGTGTCATGAATCGGCGAAAAGAAGTGCAGTTTCGCGCCCATGGCCCGCAACAGGTCCAGGCTCGCGCCGTAGGTGAACGCAAACGCTTCGTCCCGGGCCACAGCGATGCGCACGCCGTCGAGCCAGGGCTCGGGGTTGATGACTTCAGGCGCGGCGAACTCGACGGCGGGCGGCAACGCGACCTCGCAACTGCCGGCCAGGGCATCGGCGGCGGCATCGAGGCGCAGGTCGAGGTCATTCAATTCGCTGGCCTGGACCAGACCGAGGTGGCGGCTGGGTAACTCGATGCCGGTTTCCCGCGAGAGCGCCCCGTACCAACGCAGGCCTTCGGTCAAGCTGCCTTCGAGCAACTGCGCGTGGCGCAAGGTGCCGACACGGTTGGCCAGCACTCCGGCGAATGGCAGGTCCGGCTGGTAGCGCGCCAAGCCCAGGGCCAGGGCGCCGAACGTCTGGGCCATGGCCGTGCCGTCGATGACCGCCAGCACCGGCACGCCGAAATGCCGCGCCAGGTCGGCACTGGACGGGGTGCCGTCGAACAAACCCATCACCCCTTCGATCAGGATCAGGTCCGCCTCGGCGGCGGCTTCCCATAGCAGTCGCCGGCTTTCCTGCTCGCCGACCATCCACATATCCAACTGGTAGACCGGCGCGCCGCTGGCACGCTCGAGGATCATCGGGTCGAGGAAGTCCGGGCCGCACTTGAAGACGCGCACCTTGCGCCCTCGATTGCGATGCAGGCGCGCCAGGGCGGCGGTGACGGTGGTCTTGCCTTGGCCCGAAGCGGGGGCCGCGATCAGCACCGCCGGACAATGGCGGCTCAGGGCGACATCACTCACAGTTCGACGCCCTTCTGCGCCTTGATCCCGGCCTGGAACGCATGCTTGATCATGCCCATCTCGGTCACGGTATCGGCCAGCTCGATCATCTCAGGCTTGGCGCCGCGTCCGGTCACTACGACATGCTGCATCGGCGGACGCGCCTGCAAATCACTGAGCACCTGATCGAGGTCGAGGTAACCGTGCTTGAGGGCGATGTTCAACTCGTCGAGCACCACCAGGCCGATGGCCGGATCGCTGAGCAATTGCCGCGAGACGGCCCAGGCCGCTTCGGCGGCGGCGATGTCGCGCTGGCGGTCCTGGGTTTCCCAGGTGAAGCCTTCGCCCATGACGTGAAAGCGCACCTGCTCGGGGAAACGGCGGAAAAACAGTTCCTCGCCGGTGCTGTTGCGCCCCTTGATGAACTGCACCACGCCGCATTGCATGCCGTGGCCCATGGCCCGGGCCAGCATGCCGAACGCCGAGCTGCTCTTGCCCTTGCCGTTGCCGGTCAGCACCAGCAGCAGGCCGCATTCATTCGGCGAGTTGGCGATGCGTTCGTCGATCACCGCCTTCTTGCGCAGCATGCGCGCCAGGTGGCGCTCGTCGCGATCGGGCGCGTCAATGTGGGGGGAACCGGACATGGGGGAAGCCTCCGTTGGGATGGAATAACGGCGGGCAGGCACGAAAAAGGACGGCAACAAAGCCTGGCATCGCCCACCGTGACGCCGTTGGATGAATCAGGCCGGTCTCCGGGCTCATGAGCGGCGTGTGCCGGGCTGCGCGCCTTCCCATGGCTAGGCTATGTAACTACTTCGTACACATCCTAGGACACAGTGGCCTGTGGGCAACCTTGACTCATTTACCGTTGCGGGGGCAGCGCCGGGTTCGTGTGCACTCACCGGCTTCCCTGTTTCACTCTGTCGGCCATGGCCACAAAGCACCTGAAACAAGCGGCGAAGGTTAGAGGGTTGGGGGTGGAGCGTCAATTAAAGCTGGTTTACCGGTCATTGGCCCGGATCAATAAAGTGACGCCAATCTTGTGTCAGGCTGCAGCAAGTGATATCAAATAGACATTACCCCGATATCACAAGAATAAGAGGGCAAAATGTATGCAAGGCATGATCATCAGCAATCCGAAGCTGGAATTCCTGCGCCCGATGCTGGAGCGCTGGTTTGACTGCATCGACCGCTACAACGCCCTGCGCGGCGATAACGACACGCCCTACTGGCACGATGAAAAGGCCAACCTCGGATTGCTGTCGGCTGCGGCTTGGATGGCCGAGATGGTCACGCTGCAAGACACCCCCACCCGCAAGCAAAACGAAGAAGGCGAACGCAACGCCAGCGCCGATCTGTTCATTGCCAGCAGCGAGGAGCGCGCCTTCATCCAGGCCACCCAGCGCTGGCCCAAGGTCAGCCACCTGAACCTGACCCAGCCTCTGGCCGAAATCACCAGCGATGCCAAGCGCATCAGCTATGCCAGCGACTTGAAGCTCGGCTGCCTGTTCGTGGCGCCGCAAAAAGCCCAGCAGAGCGCCACGCCGGAAGAATTGCAGGACATGCTCGACGACCTGCAGAAGGAAAACACCTGCGCCGTGGCCTGGTACTTCCCCTACGCCTATCGCAAGTTGCGCAACGAGAGCGGCCATTACCATCCGGGCATTGCCGTGCTGTTCAAGCAGGCCCACGGCTGATGGGTTGAACCATACGGGCATCTACGCTTCTCTATGAATAACCACATGCATTCATAGGGAAGCCAGCATGCTCAAGCCACCCCATTTACTGATCCTCGCCCTTGCCGTCGGGCTCGCCGCCTGTGGCGAGTCTTCCACCTTGCAGGTGTCCGACGGCACCGGCCCGGCGCCGAAACTGCCCGAGCCGAACAAGACCCTGATTCCCACCGTCAACATCGCCGAAGCCATCGGCTGGCCACAGGGTGCCAAGCCGACCGCGGCCCCGGGCCTGCAAGTGGGCGCATTCGCCCAAGGGCTGGACCATCCGCGCTGGCTCTACGTCCTGCCCAATGGCGATGTGCTGGTGGCCGAGACCAACGCCCCGCCCAAACCGGATGACGCCAAGGGCATCCGTGGCTGGGTGATGAAGAAGGTCATGGGCCGCGCCGGTGCCGGGGTGCCCAGCCCCAACCGCATCACGCTGCTGCGTGACGCCAATCACGATGGCGTCGCCGAGACCCGCACCGTCTTCCTGGAGAACCTCAACTCGCCGTTCGGCATGACCCTGGTGGGCAATGACCTGTACGTGGCCGACACGGACCGGCTGATTCGCTTCCCCTACAAGGAAGGCGACACGCAAATCACCGCTCAGCCGACCAAGGTCGTCGACCTGCCCGGCGGCACCCTCAACCATCACTGGACCAAGAACGTCATCGCCAGTCGCGACGGCAGCAAGCTGTACGTCACCACGGGCTCGAACAGCAACGTGGCGGAGAACGGCATGGAGGCCGAAGAAGGCCGGGCGGCGATCTGGGAAGTCGATCGGGCCAGCGGCAGCCACCGCATCTTCGCTTCGGGCCTGCGCAACCCCAACGGCCTGGCCTGGGAGCCGAGCAGCGGCGCGCTGTGGACGGCGGTGAACGAGCGGGATGAGATCGGCAGCGACCTGGTGCCGGACTACATCACCTCGGTCAAGGACGGCGCCTTCTATGGCTGGCCCTACAGCTACTACGGGCAGAACGTCGATGTGCGCGTCGAACCGCAGAACCCGGCGCTGGTGGCCAAGGCCATCGCCCCGGACTACGCCGTCGGCCCCCACACCGCCTCACTGGGCCTGACCTTCGCCGAAGGCAGCCACTTGCCCGCGCCCTTCACCGAAGGTGCCTTCATCGGCCAGCACGGTTCCTGGAACCGCAAGCCTCACAGTGGCTATAAAGTGATTTTCGTACCGTTCAGCGGCGGCAAGCCGGTAGGACAACCGGTGGATGTGCTGACCGGATTCCTCAATGCCGACGAAAAAGCCCAGGGCCGGCCGGTAGGCGTGGTAATCGATAAACAGGGCGGGCTGTTGGTGGCTGACGACGTGGGGAACAAGATCTGGCGGGTGTCGGGTAAGTAACGCCGCTCACCTTTGTGGCGAGGGGATTTATCCCCGTTGGGCTGCGCAGCAGCCCTAAAAATAGCTGCCTAACCGCGAGAACCCGACACAACGGGGTTTCCGGCTTTAGGACTGCTTCGCAGCCCAACGGGGATAAATCCCCTCGCCACAAAGGTCAGCGCAACCACTCAGGGATTACGCGCCAGATGCTCCGGCTGCAATACCCGCTTGGCACCCAGGTAGGCTTTCTGCCAATAGGCCTTGGACAGGCTGTCGAGCTTGACCGTCCCGCCTGTGGCCGGCGCATGCACGAAACGCCCCTCCCCCACATAGATCCCCGCATGGCTGACCTGTGAGCCGCCATTGGTGGCGAAGAAAACCAGGTCACCGGTCTGCAACGCCTCCTTGCCGACGTCCGGCGCGCGCATGCCGATCATTTCGCGCGTGGAGCGCGGCAACGAGATACCGGCGGCGTCGCGATAGACGTAGCCGATCAGGCCACTGCAATCAAACCCCGAATCCGGCGTATTGCCGCCCCAGCGATACGGCGTGCCCACCAGGCCCAACGCCCGGAAGAGCACGTCTTCAGCGGCCGGGGAAAAGGTTTGTGAGGGGGCAAAGACCACCGGAGCCCGTACCGGCGCGGGTGGCGGAGTACGGCTGGCGCAAGCGCTGAGCAGCGCGGCGAGACACATGAGAGCAAGGCGGGCCGACGTCGACATATGCAGAACAATCCTGATCTGGATGCGGCTTTTCTGCCGTGGGCATGAAAACAAATCCGCCTGCGAGGTACGCAGGCGGATTGCCATCAATCAATGATCATGGATTCTAGCGGCTATGAGGCAAACTTCAAGTAAGACTTTAAGTTTGCCTTACAAACTGTGCGCTTACTTGCGAGCGGTGACCACAGTCGGAGCCATGGCGAGGGCGCGCTTGGCTTCGATGAAGGTCTTGCTCCAGTAGCTGTCGCCCAGGCTGTCGATTCGCACGCCGCCGCTGCGGCGGCTGCTGGAATGGATGAACTGGTTGTCGCCCAGGTAGATACCGGCGTGGCTGACGCGCCCGCGACGGCCGCTGGTGCTGAAGAACAGCAGGTCACCAGGTTCCAGTTGATTGCGCGCTACCAGCGGGGCGTTCACGTTGATCATTTCCCGCGTCGAACGTGGCAGGCTCATGCCGGCCTCTTCGCGGAACAGGTAGCCGATGAAACCGCTGCAATCGAAGCCGGCTTCGGAGGTGCCGCCAAAGCGGTAACGGGTGCCGATCAACGACATGCCGCGTTCCAGGATGCTGTCGGCCAGCACCGGAAGCTGGTAAGGCTTGTTGCCGGCGAACGCTGCCAGCTCTTTGTCGTTGGCCATCTCTTCCTGGAAGGACACGGAGGAAGACTGGGCGGTAACGGTGTTCTGAACCTGTGGTTGTTGTACTTGCTGAGACACTGGAGTGTGGGCAGCGCAACCGAACAACAGGGTAACGAGTGCGAGAGGCACGAGGGGTGCGAAGCGATTTAGCATGGGCACGACCGTGGCTGAAGTAGTAAAGATGGCGAGACTATGCCCTCTATCAACCTCATTTGCAAATTCAATCGATGAAAATGTGACTTCCCGGTTTTGCGTTTACATCTAAGCGCTTAAGCCCATTTTGAAAGTCACGTGGCCTGCAACCCAGCAGGACCGCGGGTTTCGTCGCGTCCGGACACGGCCAAGGGCCACTACAGACAACGGTTCTACCAGCCCAAAGTTTCTTTCAAAAAAGGAATAGTCAGCTTGCGCTGAGCCTGGAGGGAAGCCTGGTCGAGGCGCTCGAGCAATTCGAACAGCGCGCTCATGCTGCGGGTGCCACGGGTGAGGATGAAATGCCCGACTTCGTCGGTCAGGTGCAGGCCACGACGGGAAGCGCGCAACTGCAAGGCACGCAGCTTGTCCTCATCGGACAGCGGGCGCATCTGGAAAATCAGTGCCAGGGTGAGCCGGGACTTGAGATCCGCCAGCTTCACTGGCAGCTCCCGTGGCGACGTCGAGGCGGCGATCAGCAAGCGCCGACCGCTGTCGCGCAAGCGGTTGAACAGATGGAACAGGGCTTCTTCCCAGTCGGCCTTGCCGGCAACGGCCTGGAGATCGTCCAGACAGACCAGTTCGTACTGCTCAAGGTTGTCGAGGATTTCCACACCGCGGTCCAGCAACTCGGCCAGCGGCAGGTACACCGCCGGCTCGCCCAACTGCTCGAACCGCAGGCAAGCGGCCTGCAACAGGTGCGTGCGCCCTACTCCGTCCTTGCCCCACAGATAAATCAGACTCTCGGTCCAGCCAGCGTCGGCTTCGCAAAGCCGCTCGACATAGCCGAGTGCAGCGGCATTGGCGCCTGGGTAGTAGTTGATAAAGGTGGCGTCATCACGCAGACGCACACCTAGGGGCAGCTGAATCGGTTTCATGCTGACTGAACGGCTGCGGGGAGCCGCGAGTGGCCTCTGTGTAAAGTTGGCAAAGTTTATACCCGTGGCGCGGACCGCACAATGCGCCGGACCACGAGCAAAATCAAAGGTTTGCAGCGACAGCACCAGGGATCGACGGTTTTCCTGACGTTGCTCCTACAGCTCGGGGTCTTCGGTGCCGCTGTAGATGTCCGAATCCTTGTACAGGTCGTGCATGTGTCGCACCAGCACCATGATCACCGCCGCCACCGGTAGCGCCAGCAGGATCCCGGTGAAGCCGAACAACTCGCCGCCCGCCAGGATCGCGAAGATCACCGCCACCGGATGCAGGCCGATCCGGTCGCCCACCAGCAACGGTGTCAGCACCATGCCTTCCAGCGCCTGGCCCACCATGAACACCGCCACGATGCCCACCATGGGGTACAGGTCGCCGCCGAACTGGAACAACCCGGCAATCAACGCCGCGCCGATACCGATCACGAAGCCCATGTACGGCACGATGGCCGCCAACCCGGCGATCATGCCGATCAACAGGCCCAGTTCCAGCCCTACCAGCATCAACCCGGCCGCATAGATGAAGCCCAGCGCGACCATCACCAGCAGTTGCCCACGCACGAACGCCCCCAGCACCTCGTGGCATTCGCCGGTCAGGGCCATGATGTGTTCTTCGCGATGACGAGGCAGCAGGCTGCGGATCTTCGCCATCATCAGGTCCCAGTCCCGCAACAGGTAGAAGGCCACCACCGGAATCAGCACCACGTTCGCCAGCCAGCCGATCAGCACCAGGCTCGAGGCCGTGGCCTGGCTCAGCACCACGCCGACGATGTCGGTGGTCTGGCCCATGTGATCGCTGATCGCCGCCTTGACCTTGTCGAACTTCCAGAAGCCGTCCGCCAGCCCCAGCTTCGACTGCACCCAAGGCATCGCGGTGTGCTGCAACCAGTCCAGCATCTGCGGGGCCAACTCATACAGGCGCACCAACTGCTTGGCGAGCATCGGGACCAGCACCAACAACAAGGCGCTGACAATCAAGGTGAACAGGGCGAACACCGCCACCACGCCCCAGGTTCGCGACAGGCCGAATTTTTCCAGGCGATCGACCACCGGATCGAACAGATAGGCCAGCAGCAACGCAACCAGGAACGGCGTGAGGATCGGGTGCAGCAGATAGATGAATGCAAACAGCAGGGCGACCCCACCCAACCAGAACCAACGCCGCGTATCGCCCATGAACCACTCCTAGCTATATAAAGAAAGAAAACCTACCAGCGAAAACGCAGATTGGCGGTCGGCGCCGGTGCAGGCGCCGCCACCGGGGCCGCGCCATCGACGGCGGGTGGCGTCTGCGGTGCGGGTGCCGGGGCTTCACCGGCCGGGACCTCTTGCAGTTTCGCCAGGGCCAATTGCGCCTTCAACTGGTCAGCGCTGCCGTTGACCCGATAGAGGACCCGGTCAGCGTCGACCCGCTGCAACTGCCCAGCGAACGGCTCGAGCAAGCGTGACAGCGCCGCGTAGCGCTCAAGGTTCATGCCCTGCACTTCCAGCAGTTGCTCGCTGGCCAGGCCCGGCTTGGCGACGAAGCGCGGCGCCAGGCGTTGGCTCACCGCCAGCATGACCGCGTCGGCCAGCGCCGCCGGATCGGCCCCTTGGGCCGTGCCTTGCTCGCGCTGGTCGCCCAGCCACAGGCGCCAGGTGCCGTGCCACTGCCCGCCCTCTTCCTTGGCATGGACTGCCAGCAACGCATCCGCCGCGTAACGCTCCGACGCTGCCTGCAACGGCGCCGGGTCGGTGCCTTCCAGGTTCGGCGCGGTGGCGACGATCTGCTCGCTCAGGTCCGCCAGCGGCAGGTGCAACGCCAGGCCCCGATGTTGCGCGGCACGCCGTAGTGGCGCCGCGCTGGCCTGGCCATCACCCACCAGGCTGGAGCCCTCGACCGAATCGTTCAGCCACCAGCCCAGGATCGACGGCCGGTTCGCGCTCCACAGCGATAACCCCGCCGAGCGCAGCGCACGGTCGGTGCTCGCCGGGTCGAAGTCGACCTTCAGGCTTTCCGGAGGGCCAGCGTCGTAGCCGTACTGGAGAATGATTTGCTGCGGGTCCTTGCGGACCGCCGCCAGGCCGGGATTCTGTGCGGCCTTGGCGTCGCCGGTCAGGCGCAGCACCAGGGTGTCCAGGGCGCGCAGCGTCGCCTGATTGCGCTCCTCCGGCGTCTGGTTGCTGACCGGTTCGAACACTTGATAGAGGCCATTGACGGTTTCGGCATGGCTCGCCAGGCTGATCAGCGACAGGCAACCCACGGACAAGAATTTGAACAAACGCATGGAAGATTCCCGGACATAACGGCTGGAACAGGCCGTGTGGAGAAGATTGAGCATGGCTGTGACCACGGCATCGGGCAAAACATTCACCCACCCGATGGAAGTTTCGCACTGTCATCACCATAGCCGGTTACCGCTACACCTTATACAGCCGCGTCGCGCAGTACCAAAATAAGAAATATCGGTTTTTTTCCGTGGATATGTCCCTGCCCGTCGGCGCGAGGATGGCCGCTGCCCCACAAGCCTGATAAAATCGCGCGCCTTCGCAGACCGGCAACCGTCGGGCATCCGGAATAATTCGTACAACGGTTATTCAATGGCCCCGGCAGTCGGTCGTTACCCAGAAATCCCCCCTAAAGGCCTGGATCATGAGCAAGCAACCCTCCCTGAGCTACAAGGACGCCGGTGTAGACATCGACGCCGGTGAAGCATTGGTCGAACGCATCAAGAGCGTCGCCAAGCGCACTGCGCGCCCGGAAGTCATGGGCGGCCTGGGCGGTTTCGGCGCCCTCTGCGAGATCCCGGCCGGCTACAAGCAACCCGTGCTGGTGTCGGGCACCGACGGCGTCGGCACCAAGCTGCGCCTGGCCTTGAACCTGAACAAGCACGACAGCATCGGCATCGACCTGGTCGCCATGTGCGTGAACGACCTGGTGGTCTGCGGCGCCGAGCCACTGTTCTTCCTCGATTACTATGCCACCGGCAAGCTGAACGTCGACACGGCCGCCCAGGTCGTGACCGGTATCGGTGCCGGCTGCGAACTGTCGGGCTGCTCCCTGGTGGGCGGCGAAACCGCTGAAATGCCTGGCATGTACGAAGGCGAAGACTACGACCTGGCCGGCTTCTGCGTCGGCGTGGTCGAGAAAGCCGAGATCATCGACGGCTCGAAAGTCGCCGCCGGCGATGCCCTGCTCGCCCTGCCGTCTTCCGGCCCGCACTCCAACGGCTACTCGCTGATCCGCAAGATCATCGAAGTCTCGGGTGCCGACATCGAGAACACCCAGCTCGACGGCAAACCGCTGACCGACCTGCTGATGGCCCCGACCCGCATCTACGTCAAGCCTCTGCTCAAGCTGATCAAGGACACGGGCGCCGTCAAGGCCATGGCCCACATCACCGGTGGCGGCCTGCTGGACAACATCCCGCGCGTGCTGCCAAAAGGCGCCCAGGCCGTGGTCGACGTGGCGAGCTGGACCCGCCCGGCGGTGTTCGACTGGCTGCAGGAAAAAGGCAACGTCGACGAGACCGAGATGCACCGCGTGCTGAACTGCGGCGTGGGCATGGTCATCTGCGTGGCCCAGGAGCACGTCGAAACCGCCCTGAACGTGCTGCGTGAAGCCGGCGAACAGCCTTGGGTGATCGGCCAGATCGCCACCGCCGCCGAAGGCGCTGCCCAGGTCGAGCTGCAAAACCTCAAGGCGCACTGATGCACGAACGGACGCCTGCAACCTGTAACGTCGTGGTGCTGCTGTCCGGCACCGGCAGTAACCTGCAGGCCCTGATCGACAGCACGCGGACCGGCGACAGCCCGGTCCGTATCCGTGCTGTGATTTCCAACCGCGCCGACGCCTACGGCCTGCAACGCGCCCGGGACGCGGGTATCGACACCCGCGTCCTTGATCACAAGGCCTTCGAAGGCCGCGAAGCCTTCGATGCCGCGCTGATCGAACAGATCGACACCTTCAACCCGCAACTGGTGGTACTGGCCGGTTTCATGCGCATCCTCAGCGCCGGTTTCGTGCGTCACTACCAGGGCCGCCTGTTCAATATCCATCCCTCGCTGCTGCCCAAATACAAAGGGTTACACACTCACCAGCGTGCCCTGGAGGCCGGAGACACGGAACATGGCTGCTCCGTGCACTTCGTCACCGAGGAACTCGATGGCGGACCACTGGTCGTACAGGCAGTAATACCGGTAGAGTTGCACGACACGCCGCAAAGCCTGGCGCAACGGGTTCACGCCCGGGAACACCAGATCTACCCGATGGCCGTGCGTTGGTTTGCCGAAGGACGGCTTACCCTCGACGATCGTGGTGCCTCACTGGACGGGCAGTTGCTCGCCGCCAGCGGCCATTTGATTCGATACTAGGAGATTTTATGCGTCGCGCCCTGCTCTTCGCTTGCGCTCTGCTTGCCCTGCCCCTGGCACAGGCTTCGGAACTTCAACCGTTCTCCGCCAGCTACACCGCCGACTGGAAACAGCTGCCCATGAGCGGCACCGCCGAACGCAGCCTGACCAAGGAAGCCAACGGCACCTGGAAGCTGAGCTTCAAGGCTTCGATGATGATCGCCAGCCTGACCGAAGAAAGCACCCTGACCCTGGACAAGGACACCCTGCTGCCCCAGTCCTACCACTTCGAACGCGGTGGCCTGGGCAAGGCCAAGAAGGCCGACCTGGACTTCGACTGGAACTCCAAGATGGTCACCGGCACCGATCGCGGCGATGCGGTCAAGCTGCCACTCAACCGTGGCATGGTCGACAAATCCACCTATCAACTGGCCCTGCAACACGACGTGGCGGCCGGTAAGAAAAGCATGAGCTATCAGGTGGTCGACGATGGCGAAGTCGACACCTACGACTTCCGCGTGCTGGGTTCGGAAAAGGTCGAGACCAAGGCCGGCCAGATCGATGCAATCAAGGTCGAGCGCGTGCGCGACCCGACACAAAGCAAGCGCATCACCGTGCTCTGGTTCGCCAAGGACTGGGACTACCTGCTGGTGCGCCTGCAACAGGTCGAGACCGACGGCAAGGAGTACAACATCATGCTCCAGGACGGTACGGTCAACGGTAAGGCTGTGAAAGGCAGCTGATCCACGCCGCGATCAAGAGAGCCCCGCCAATGCGGGGCTTTTTGTTGCCTGGATTTCATGACCACCCAATGACCCTGTGGGAGCGGGCTTGCTCGCGAAAGCAGTGTGTCAAACAACATTGAGGTCGACTGACACTCCGCCTTCGCGAGCAAGCCCGCTCCCACAGGGTTACGCCTTCACTCAAGGTTTGCCGCTGCAACATGAAAACTTCTTCATGAGAAACCACCTGCGACCGAATGCCGCGCCCTGCCTGGCCTGCAGGATTGCTGCACTTTTCATGAAAACTTCTTAACGCTTTCGGGGATTTACTTAGCAGGCTATCAAAATCTATAACAAAGTCCTGCACACGCCTTGCTGCAGATGACAGAGATTGGAGCTTGCAAGATGACTGTGAAAGTAAATGAACGCGACGACGCCCACATGTCCCACGAAGCCATTGCGGCGGGTATCCGGATCTGGGATGTGCATCAACAGGATTTGCTGGTGGGGATGTTCCACTCGGAGACCGAGGCCAACCGTTACAAGGCCGAGCTGGAATACCAGGAAATGACGCGCTCGCGGGAGACGGCTGAATCCTGAGGTCAGCACTGAACTTGTGGGAGCGGGCTTGCTCGCGATAGCAGTGGGTCAGTCGACACAATCGTTGCCTGACACACCGTCTTCGCGGGCAAGCCCGCTCCCACAGGCTCCGCGTTTACCTCGCCGTCCGGCTTACCACATCAAATCATCAGGGATCTGATACGCCGCGTACGGATCGTCCGCGTCCACTTCTTCGGTCTGGGTGTTGAGCTGGACGATGCGCTTGGGGTCGCGCTCCTGGATCTTCAGAGCCGCCTCGCGCGGAATCACTTCGTAGCCGCCGGCATGATGGACGATCGCCAGCGAGCCGCTGCTCAGCTTGTTGCGCATCAGGGCGTTGACCGAGAGGCGCTTGACCTTCTTGTCGTCGACGAAGTTGTAGTAATCCTCGGTGTTCAGCTTCGGCAGGCGCGAGACTTCGATCAACTGCTTGATCTGCGCGGCCCGGGCCTTCTGCTCGGCCTTTTCCTGCTGCTGGCGATTAAGCTCCTGGTCGCGCTTGACCTTCTCGGCCATGGCTTCCTGGGCGGCACGCTGCTGGGAGTCATCGAGTTCGATCTGGCCTTTGTGGGCCAGGCGCTGCTGCTTCTGTTTCTCTTTGCCGACCTGCTTGGCCTGCTTTTGGTTGACCAGCCCTGCTTTGAGCAACTGGTCGCGAAGGGAAAGGCTCATGGTGCTTACTCACTTAGGCAACGGCCTCAGCCACAGCTGGGCAAATTCTTTTCCTGACGTTTGGCTTCGCCCCACAAGGCGTCCAACTCTTCGAGGGTGCAATCTTCCATGGGACGGCGGGTGTCGCGCAATGCCTGTTCGATAAATCGGAACCGCCGCTCGAACTTGCCATTGGCACCGCGCAAGGCTGTTTCCGGGTCCACCTTGAGGTGGCGGGCCAGGTTCACCACGCTGAACAGCAGGTCGCCGATCTCGTCGCTGATGGCCGCCGCGTCGTTGTCGGCCATGGCTTCAAGCACTTCGTCCAGCTCCTCCCGGACCTTGTCGAGCACCGGCAACGGGCCGGGCCAGTCGAAACCGACCTGGGCGGCACGCTTCTGCAATTTCGCCGAGCGCGACAGCGCCGGCAAGGCACCGGGCACATCGTCGAGCAACGACAATTGCTCGGGCGCCGAGGCTTTCTCGGCCCGCTCCTCTGCCTTGATCGCTTCCCAACGCTGCTTGACCTGTTCTTCATTCAGGCGCGGCACATCCAGCGGCGCGTACAGGTCGCCAGTGGGAAACACATGGGGATGGCGACGAATCAGCTTGCGGGTGATGCTGTCGACAACGCCAGCGAATTCGAAACGGTTTTCTTCCCGCGCCAACTGGCTGTAATACACCACCTGGAACAGCAGGTCGCCCAACTCTCCCTGCAAGTGATCGAAGTCCCCGCGCTCGATGGCATCGGCCACTTCATAGGCTTCTTCCAGGGTGTGGGGGACGATGGTTGCGTAGGTTTGCTTGACGTCCCACGGGCAGCCGTATTGCGGATCCCGCAGGCGGTTCATCAGGTGGAGCAGGTCTTCAAGGCTGTACATAAGTAACCCTGTGGGAGCGGGCTTGCTCGCGAAGGCGGTGGGTCAGTCAACATTAGTGTTTCTGACATACCGCCTTCGCGAGCAAGCCCGCTCCCACAATCAGTGAGGGGCTCAACCCGGCGTCCGATTACGCCGGGTCTCGATGATGTTCGGCAACTGGGAAATCCGCCCCAACAACCGCCCCAGCGCATCCAGCCCCGGAATCTCGATGGTCAGGGACATCAGCGCGGTGTTGTCCTCCTTGTTCGAGCGGGTGTTGACCGCCAGCACGTTGATCCGCTCATTGAGCAACACCTGGGACACGTCACGCAGCAGACCGGAGCGGTCGTAGGCGCGGATGACGATGTCCACCGGGTAGGTGAGCACCGGCACCGGTCCCCAACTGACCTGGATGATCCGCTCCGGCTCGCGGCCGGCCAGTTGCAGCACCGAGGCGCAATCCTGGCGGTGGATGCTGACGCCACGGCCCTGGGTGATGTAGCCCACGATCGCGTCCCCCGGCAACGGCTGGCAGCAGCCGGCCATCTGGGTCATCAGGTTGCCCACGCCCTGGATCTGGATGTCGCCGCGCTTGCCGGGCTTGTAGCCGGTGGCCTTGCGCGGGATCAGCTCCAGTTGCTCGTTGCCGCGTTCCGGCTCCACCAGTTGCTGGGCCAGGTTGACCAGTTGCGCCAGGCGCAGGTCGCCAGCACCGAGGGCGGCGAACATGTCTTCGGCGGTTTTCATGTTGGCCTTTTCGGCCAGCTTGTCGAAATCCACCTGGGGCAGGCCCAGGCGACTGAGTTCGCGCTCGATCAGGGTCTTGCCGGCGGCGACGTTCTGGTCGCGGGCCTGCAACTTGAACCAGTGGACGATCTTCGCCCGTGCCCGCGAAGTGGTGATGTAGCCCAGGTTCGGGTTCAGCCAGTCGCGGCTCGGCGTACCGTGCTTGCTGGTGATGATCTCGACCTGCTCGCCGGTCTGCAGGCTGTAGTTGAGCGGCACGATCCGCCCGTTGATCTTGGCGCCACGGCAGTTGTGGCCGATCTCGGTGTGGACCCGGTAGGCAAAGTCCAGCGGCGTCGCGCCCTTGGGCAGGTCGATGGCGTGGCCGTCGGGGGTGAAGATGTAGACCCGGTCCGGCTCGATGTCCACGCGCAGTTGTTCCGCCAGGCCACCGATGTCGCCCAGTTCCTCATGCCATTCGAGGACCTGGCGCAGCCAGGAGATTTTCTCTTCGTAGTGGTTGGACCCGGACTTGACGTCGGTGCCCTTGTATTTCCAGTGCGCGCAAACGCCCAGCTCGGCTTCTTCGTGCATGGCGTGGGTGCGGATCTGCACTTCCAGCACCTTGCCCTCGGGGCCGATCACCGCGGTGTGCAGCGAGCGATAGCCGTTTTCCTTGGGGTTGGCGATGTAGTCGTCGAATTCCTTGGGAATGTGCCGCCACAAGGTGTGGACGATCCCCAGCGCGGTGTAGCAATCGCGCATTTCCGGGACCAGCACGCGAACGGCGCGAACGTCGTAGATCTGGCTGAATTCCAGGCCCTTGCGCTGCATTTTGCGCCAGATCGAATAGATGTGCTTGGCCCGGCCGCTGATGTCGGCTTCCACGCCGGTGGCCTGCAGCTCTTCTCGCAACTGGGTCATCACGTCGGTGATGAAGCGCTCGCGGTCCAGGCGCCGCTCATGCAACAGCTTGGCGATCTGCTTGTACTGGTCCGGCTCCAGGTAGCGGAAAGACAGGTCTTCCAGCTCCCACTTGATATGACCGATGCCGAGGCGGTGGGCCAGGGGCGCATAGATGTCGAACACCTCCCGGGCGACCCGGTTGCGCTTTTCATCGTCCGCCGCCTTGACGGCGCGGATGGCGCACGTGCGCTCGGCCAGCTTGATCAGCGCGACGCGCACGTCATCGACCATCGCCACGAGCATCTTGCGCAGGTTCTCCACCTGGCCCTGGGTGCCCAGGACCATGGAGTGGCGCGGGCTGAGACTGGCGCTGATAGCGGCCATGCGCAACACGCCGTCAATCAGCTTGGCGACCACCGGGCCGAAGCGCTGGCTGACCACCGAGAGCTGGATCTGGCCTTCGCGCACGCCACGGTACAAGACCGCCGCCACCAGCGAATCCTGGTCGAGCTTGAGGTCGGCAAGGATCTCGGCGATCTCAAGCCCCGTCTGGAAACTCGAGGTGCCCTCGGACCAGAGGTTCTTCGCCGCATTGTGTTGTTGCTCGGCCTCACGAGCGAACTCGCAGGCCTCTTTCAAGGCTTCACGATCGAGCACCATGTCGATACTGACCGTGTGATCGAGCCAAGCCTCGAGATTGATACTGCCGTCGGTGTTGATCGGCTGGTGCGCTCTCACCTGTACCATCTTTGCTTACCTTCCCTACGACGCAGATTCAATGCGTCAACATCGCTGACCTTCATTGCCCGTGTGTCCGCCCAGGACCGTGGCGGGGTGGCACGAACGGGTCAGTCGGACAAGCCATCCTGGCTCGCTTCAAATAACGCCATGGCCTCGACATGCGCCGTCTGAGGAAACATATCGAGAATCCCGGCACGTTTTAACCGGTAGCCCTGCTTGATCAGTTCGACCGTGTCCCGGGCCAAAGTTGCCGGGTTGCACGATACATAAACCAACCGTTTGGCGCCCAGGGACGCCAGCTTGCGTACCACCTCGAAAGCGCCGTCACGGGGTGGGTCCAAGAGTACCGCAGAAAAGCCTTCGCCGATCCACTGCGCAGCCGTCAGGGGCTGGGATAAATCGGCCTGAAAAAAGGCAGTGTTATTCAAATTGTTGCTGACAGCGTTGGCCGCCGCACGGTCCACCATGGTCTGCACGCCTTCCACGGCTACCACTTCACGCACCGTCCGGGCCAGCGGCAAGGCGAAATTGCCCAGGCCGCAGAACAGGTCCAGCACCCGCTCATCGGGCTGCGGCGCCAGCCATTGCAAGGCCTGAACGATCATCGCCTCATTGACCTGGGCGTTCACCTGGATGAAATCCCCCGGCCGGTAGGCCAGCTCCAGCGCCCAGGTGTCCAGGCGGTAACCCAGGGCCTGGCCCGGCGCCACCGGTTGCGGCTCGCCCTCGCCGTGCAGCCACAGCTGGGCCTGATGGAAGTCGCAAAAATCCTTGAGGATCGTCAGGTCGGCCTCGGACAGCGGCGCCATGTGCCGCAGCAGCACTGCCAGGGACGAACCGGCGAACAACTCCACATGTCCCAGCGCCTGGGGTTTGCTCAAGCGCCTGAGCATGTCCGGCAAGCGGCTCATGATCGGCTGCAAGGGCTGTACCAGCACCGGGCAATCATCAATGGCGACGATGTCCTGGCTGCCAGCGGCGCGAAACCCCACCTCGAGTCGTTTCGCCTTCTGATCCCAGCGCACGGCCACGCGGGCACGGCGCCGATAAGCGAATTCGGCGCCACTCAGTGGCGCGGCCCATTGCTCCGGTTCCACACCGGCCACCCGCGACAATTGCTCGGCGAGCATGCGCTGTTTCAGGGCAAGCTGTTCGGCGTGGGGCAGATGCTGGACGCTGCAACCGCCACAGCGACCGGCGTGCACGCAAGGCGCCGGGCGCCGCAGTTCACTGGGCAGGAACACACGCTCGGTGCGGGCCTCGACCACTTTGCCGTGGGCCCCCAGCACCCGCGCCTCGACCTCTTCGCCGGCCAGCGCGCCGATGACGAACCAGGTGCGCCCGTCGACAAAGGCGATGCCCCGGCCATCGTTGGCCAGGCGCTCGATGGTCAGGCGCTGCTTTTTACCGGTGGGCACTTGCGGGGCCCGGCTTCCACCGCTGGGCTGGAAGCGCAGGCCTCTTTCTTGCTTGGCCATCAGTTGGGCGCGTCGAAAATGCCGGTCGACAGGTAGCGGTCGCCGCGGTCGCAGATGATCGCGACGATCACCGCGTTTTCAACCTCCTTCGACAAGCGCAGCATGCCTGCCACGGCACCGCCCGAAGAGACGCCGCAGAAAATGCCCTCCTCGCGCGCCAGGCGACGAGTCACGTCTTCGGCTTCGGCCTGGGCCATGTCGATGATGCGGTCCACACGATCGGCCTGGTAGATCTTCGGCAGGTATTCCTCGGGCCAGCGACGGATGCCGGGGATGGCCGCGCCTTCCATCGGCTGCAGGCCGATGATCTGCACGTTCGGGTTCTGTTCCTTCAAATAGCGCGAGGTGCCCATGATGGTGCCGGTGGTGCCCATCGAGCTGACGAAATGAGTGATGCTGCCGCCGGTCTGGCGCCAGATCTCGGGGCCGGTGGTGGTGTAGTGGGCCTCGGGGTTATCGCCGTTGGCGAACTGGTCGAGCACCTTGCCACGGCCCTCGGCCTGCATGCGCTCGGCCAGGTCCCGGGCACCTTCCATGCCTTGCTCCTGGGTGACCAGGATCAGCTCCGCACCGTAGGCGGTCATGGCCGCCTTGCGCTCGGCGCTGGAGTTGTCGGGCATGATCAGGATCATCTTGTAGCCCTTGATCGCGGCCGCCATGGCCAGGGCGATGCCGGTGTTGCCGGAGGTCGCCTCGATCAGCGTGTCACCCGGCCGGATCTGCCCGCGCAATTCACCACGGGTGATCATCGACAATGCCGGCCGGTCCTTGACCGAACCCGCCGGGTTGTTGCCTTCGAGCTTGAGCAAAAGCGTATTGCTGGTGGCGCCGGGCAAGCGCTGCAAACGGACCAGCGGAGTGTTGCCGACGCAATCGGCGATGGTGGGGTACTGCAAAGTCATGGCGTATTCGCAATCCGGGCTGCGGGGGCGCCTATCATACCGGCAAACCCGGCGAGGCCATATCACGCAAAGTGAGGTGGTTATGGCTTATGGGAATAAGCGCATAAGCTGCAAGCTGCAAGCTGCAAGCTGCAAGCTGCAAGCTGCAAGCTGCAAGCTGCAAGCTGCAAGCTGCAAGCAAGGAGCGCAGTGCACACATTTTTTTGTGGCGAGGGGATTTATCCCCGTTGGGGCACGAAGCGGCCCCCGATAACCGATCTGACACACCGAGGACTCAGGCCTGAGGGCTGCTTCGCAGCCCAGCGGGGCGGTGCGACGTTTCGCTAAATCCCCTCGCCACAGGGGCCGTGCAGGGCTCACTGGCGATTAGCAGCAGGTTAAGGCGTAATCCCTTTCTCGCGTTCTCGGCCCACATCCCCCCGCCCTGACGCAGCACCGCATTGCGCGCGATGCTCAGGCCCAACCCGAAACCACCGTCCCCCGGACGAGAGTCGTCGAGGCGGATGAAGGGGTCGAAGATGCGTGAAAAATCCTGCTCGGCCACTCCGCCGCCCTCGTCCTCCAGCCACAAATGCCAGTGGGCGCCGTCGCGTTGGCCGGCCAACCGCACGACGCCGCCGGGCGGTGAGTGGCGGATGGCGTTGCGCAAGACGTTTTCCAGGGCCTGGGCCAGGGTGTTGAGGTTGCCCTGGACCCAGCAATCGGCAGGCACGCTGCAATGCAGTTGGTCAGCGGGCCAGCCGCTTTCGTAGCAGGCATTTTCGCTGAGCATTTCCCACAGCGCCTGGACCTGGATCGCCTCGCCTGGCAACGGCGCGCGCTCGGTGTCGAGCCAGGCCAGTTGCAACGTGTCGTCCACCAGCCGCTGCATGCCGGCGACTTCCCGCGCAACGCGTTCGCGCAGTTGCGGCAGCGCCTGCTCGCTTTCGCTGGCCACCTGTAAGCGGCTGAGCGGCGTGCGCAGTTCATGGGACAGGTCGCGCAACAGCTGTTGTTGCAGGGCAACCGTGGATTGCAGGCGCTCGGACATGTGATCGAAGGCGCGTCCCAGCTCGCCCAGCTCATCGGTCCGGTTGGTCGTGTGGCTGGACAGGCGCACGTTCAATTGGTCGGCCCGCCAGGCGTTGGCCTGTTCGCGCAGTTGGTTGAGCGGCACCACCAGCAGGCGGTACAGGCCCACACACAGCAGCAGGGTGAACAAGCCCGGAATCACGCCGTTGGTGATCACCCGCCAGAACACCCGGTACTGCCCTGGCAGGAAACGCTCTGGCAGCTCGATCACCAGGCTACCGACGGACGGGTCACCGGGAAACGGCACCCGCAGCCACGGACGGCCCTTCTTGTGGATCGGCCAGTCGAGCCCGCGCAGGAACGTCAGGCGTTGGGTTTCACTGTCGGTCAGCGGGCGGTCGCCGAGCGATTGCAAGTCACCGCCAATGACCCCGACCCAACTCGCTTCCCGCTGCTGCATGCCTTGCAGCCATTGCTCGACGCCCGCCTGCTGGCCGGCAGACCAGGCTTGCTCGGCCTCGGCGGCATAACGGCTCAGAGTGTGGCGGGCTTCGTCAGAGAGGAACTGGTTACGCACCTCCATGTAGCGGCCCCAGGACCAACTCAGCCAGATCATCAGCAGACAGAACGCCACCAGCAGGCACGCCAGTTTCCAGAACAGCGAGTGCCGGCCCGGCAGGTCAGACCATTTCATCGTCGGCACTCAACACGTAGCCCTTGCCCCACACCGTGCGCACCTGGCGCGCGCTGTAGTCGATCGCCTTGAGCTTGCGCCGGATCTGGCTGACGTGCATGTCCAGGCTGCGATCGTGGGGGGCGTAGCCGCGTTGCAACACATGCTGATAAAGGAAGGCCTTGCTCAACACTTCATCGCCGCTGCGCTGCAGGACATCGAGCAGACGATATTCGCTGCGGGTCAGGCCGGCCCATTGCCCGCCGACGTGTACATCGCCACGCTCTTCGTCGAAGGCCAGGTCCCGGGCCTGGCGACCGCTCGCCGCCAGCGCCGGCCGTCGGTCCAGCGCCACCCGCCGCAGGATGGCTTCGATACGCACGTGCAGCTCTGCCATGCTGAAGGGCTTGGGCAAGTAATCGTCGGCGCCCAGGCGAAAACCACTGATGCGATCGGCCTCGGCCCCCAGCGCCGACATCAACAGCACCGGGGTCGAGTGGCTCTGGCGCAGGCGGGTCAGCGCCGCGAGGCCATCCAGGCCCGGCAACAGGATGTCCATCAGCACCACGTCGAAAGCCTGCTGGCAGGCGATGTCCAGGCCTTCCTGGCCATTCTGGCACCAGGTCACGTCGAACCCGCTGCGGCCCAGGTGCTCATGCACGTAGGCGCCCAGCACGGGATCGTCTTCGATGGACAGGATGCGCGGGTGAACGGCGGAAGTGGGAGTCATGACTATCTGCAAATAATTCTCAGTTGGCGATTATTCAAGATCAACCCCCAAGAGGCAACCACCGCCTACGCCCTTCGCCCGGCGGCTGCGATGCGCGGCGACTTGAATTTTACGAAGATTGCCCGCCTGCAAATCGCTACACTGCGCAGGTACTGCGTGCCGGATGCGCGCAACGCTTAATCGAACCGCTGGATGCAGGAGACAAGTGTGCTCAAGAAACTGGGAATCAAAGGCCGCGTGCTGTTGCTGACCCTGTTGCCGACCAGCCTGATGGCGCTGGTTTTGGGCGGCTATTTCACCTGGATGCAGCAATCTGACCTGCACGCCCAGTTGCTGCAACGTGGCGAAATGATCGCTGAACAACTGGCCCCGCTGGTCGCCCCCGCCATGAGCCGGCAAGACACCGAGCTGCTGGAGCGCATCGCCACCCAGTCGTTGGAACAAACCGACGTACGCGCCGTGACCTTCCTCGCCCCCGACCGCTCGCCGCTGGCCCACGCCGGCCCGACCATGCTCAACCGGGCGCCTGAGGGCAACAGCACGCAATTGCTGCAACGCACCGGCAACGACGCCACGCGCTACCTGCTGCCGGTCTTCGGCAAGCACCGCAACCTGGCGGGCGAATTGATTCCCGAAGAAGCCGACCGCCTGCTGGGCTGGGTCGAGCTGGAGCTGTCCCACAGCGGCATGTTGTTGCGCGGTTATCGCAGCCTCTTCGCCAGCCTGTTGCTGATTGCCGCCGGCCTGGGCCTGACCGCGCTGCTGGCCCTGCGCATGGGCCGCACGATCAACCGCCCGTTGAGCCAGATCAAGCAAGCCGTGGCCCAGCTCAAGGACGGTCACCTGGAAACCCGCCTGCCGCCCTTGGGCAGCCAGGAGCTGGACGAACTGGCGTCGGGCATCAACCGCATGGCCGGCACCTTGCAGAACGCCCAGGAAGAACTGCAGCACAGCATCGACCAGGCCACCGAGGACGTACGCCAGAACCTGGAAACCATCGAGATCCAGAACATCGAGCTGGACCTGGCGCGCAAGGAAGCCCTGGAAGCGAGCCGGATCAAATCCGAATTCCTGGCGAACATGAGCCATGAGATCCGCACCCCGCTCAACGGCATCCTCGGCTTCACACATCTCTTGCAGAAAAGCGAGCTGACCCCACGCCAGCTCGACTACCTGGGCACCATCGAAAAATCCGCCGACAGCCTGCTGGGCATCATCAACGAGATCCTCGACTTCTCGAAGATCGAGGCCGGCAAGCTGGTGCTCGACAACATCCCGTTCAACCTGCGGGACCTGCTGCAAGACACCCTGACCATCCTCGCCCCCGCCGCCCATGCCAAGCAGCTGGAGCTGGTGAGCCTGGTGTACCGCGACACGCCGTTGTCACTGGTGGGCGATCCGTTGCGCCTCAAGCAGATCCTCACCAACCTGGTGAGCAACGCCATCAAGTTCACCCGCGAGGGCACCATCGTCGCCCGGGCCATGCTCGAAGACGAACACGAAGACAGCGTGCAGTTGCGCATCAGCATCCAGGACACCGGCATCGGCCTGTCCGCCCAGGACGTGCGGGCGCTGTTTCAGGCGTTCAGCCAGGCCGACAATTCACTGTCGCGCCAGCCGGGCGGCACCGGGCTGGGCCTGGTGATTTCCAAGCGCCTAGTGGAACAGATGGGCGGTGAGATCGGCGTGGACAGCACGCCGGGCGAAGGCTCGGAGTTCTGGATCAGCCTGCGCCTGCCCAAGACCCGCGACGACGCCGAGGACCTGCCCGGCCCGCCGTTGCTGGGCCGGCGCGTGGCGCTGCTGGAAAACCACGAGCTGGCGCGCCAGGCCTTGCAACACCAGCTCGAGGACTGCGGCCTGCACGTCACGCCCTTCAACACCCTGGAAAGCCTGACCAACGGCGTCACCGTCGCCCACCCGACCGACCAGGCGTTCGACCTGGCCGTGCTGGGCATCACCAGCAACGACATGCCGCCGGAACGCCTCAACCAGCACATCTGGGACCTCGAACACCTGGGCTGCAAGGTGCTGGTGCTGTGCCCCACCACCGAACAGACGCTCTACCATCTCTCGGTGCCCAACCCCCACAGCCAGTTGCAGGCCAAGCCCGCCTGCACCCGCAAGTTGCGCCGCTCGCTGTCCGACCTGGTGAACCCACGGCCAACCCGCAGCGAGCCGAACGAGCCGGTGGCCAGCCGCGCGCCCAAAGTGCTGTGCGTGGATGACAACCCGGCCAACCTGTTGCTGGTGCAGACCCTGCTCGAAGACATGGGGGCCAAGGTGCTGGCGGTGGAAAGCGGCTATGCCGCGGTCAAGGCCGTGCAAAAGGAAACCTACGACCTGGTGCTGATGGATGTGCAGATGCCCGGCATGGACGGGCGCCAGAGCACCGAGGCGATCCGCCAGTGGGAAAGCGAGCGCCACTGCACGCCGCTGCCGATCGTCGCCCTGACCGCCCATGCCATGGCCAACGAAAAGCGCGCTCTGCTGCAAAGCGGCATGGACGACTACCTGACCAAACCCATCAGCGAACGGCAACTGGCCCAGGTGGTGCTCAAATGGACCGGCCTGGCCTTGCGCAATCAGTCGCCGGAGCGCCACGGCGACGCCCAGGCCGGCGGTGAACTGCTGGTGCTTGACCACGAGGAGGGCCTGCGCCTGGCCGCCGGCAAGGCCGACCTGGCGGCGGACATGCTGGCGATGTTGCTGGCGTCCCTGGAAGCCGACCGCGAAGCGATCCGCCAGGCCAGCGAGGCCAACGATCACAACGCCTTGATCGAACGAGTCCATCGCCTGCACGGGGCGACGCGCTACTGCGGGGTTCCGCAACTGCGCGCCGCCTGCCAGCGCAGCGAAACCCTGCTCAAGCAACAGGACCCCAAAGCCGCCGCCGCCCTGGAAGAACTGGAGCGCGCCATCAATCGGCTGGCGAGCGAGGCCCGTATCAGCGCCTGACCCAGCGCAATAACCGTCGGGGCCATCACGGCTAAGCTGATGCCATCCAAGCCTCAGGAGGCCGCCATGCGTGTGATTCTTTTCAGCAGCCAGACTTACGACCGCGACAGTTTCAGCAAGGCTGTAGCCCCCGCCGGCCTTGAACTGCAGTTCCAGCCGGCGCGCTTGAACCTGGACACCGTCGCCCTGGCCGAACACCACGAAGTGGTCTGCGCCTTCATCAACGACGACCTCAGCGCCCCGGTGCTGGAGCGGCTGGCAAGCGGCGGGACCCGGCTGATCGCCCTGCGCTCGGCCGGCTACAACCATGTCGACCTGATGGCCGCCCAGCGCCTGGGGCTGGCCATCGTCCGGGTGCCTGCCTACTCGCCCCACGCCGTCGCCGAACATGCGGTGGCGCTGATCATGGCCCTCAATCGCTGCCTGCACCGCGCCTACAACCGTACCCGCGACGGTAACTTCAGCCTGCATGGCCTCACCGGCTTCGATCTGGTGGGCAAGACCGTCGGGGTGATCGGCACCGGGCAGATCGGCGCGACGTTCGCGCGAATCATGGCCGGCTTCGGTTGCCGGTTACTGGCTTACGACCCCTACCCCAATGCCCAGCTCGAAGCGCTGGGCGCCCATTACTTGCCGCTGCCGCAACTGTTGGAACAGGCGCAGATCATCAGCCTGCACTGCCCGCTCAACGAACAGAGCCGCCACTTGATCAACGCCCAGTCCCTGGCCGCGATGCAACGCGGCGCCATGCTGATCAACACCGGGCGCGGCGGGCTGGTGGATACGCCGGCGCTGATCGAAGCGCTGAAGAGCGGTCAGTTGGGCTACCTGGGGCTGGATGTCTATGAAGAAGAGGCCCAACTGTTCTTCAAGGACCGCTCCGACCAGCCCCTGCAGGACGATGTCCTGGCCCGGCTGCTGACCTTTCCCAACGTGATCGTCACCGCCCACCAGGCCTTCCTGACCCATGAAGCGCTGGCGGCGATCGCCACCACCACTCTGGACAACATCGCCGCCTGGGCGGCTGGCACGCCACAGAACCTGGAAGATGGCTGACCTGCTCTATCAGCCAACACATAACTCCCACAGGATGGAGTTTCGTCGGCAAGACTCGTGGTTGCCCATCCCCAGCCATGCCCCCGTGCTAGCATGTCGCGCCTATTTGGAGGACCCATGGCCGAACACGATTTCCGCTACACCCTGATGAACCCTCAGCACACCCTGACCGAAGTCCGCGCCTTGGCGCCGGGCCGCTATCAGGTGACCGGTAATGGCGGCTCGATCCAGGCCAACGATGTCTTGCTGGTCACCCTCAAGGGCAGCAAGGACCTGTCCATGCGACTGACCGTGGACACCGTCCGGCACCTGCTCAAGCCCATGGGCCAATGGACTGCCATGACCACCGGCCCAGTGTTCGGCGAACTGGCGATCCACACCTGGCAGGTCAACTGCGACGGCTGCGCCAAGGCACTGAGCTTCGAGTTCGCCGTCGATGCCCAGCTGGGCGTCAAGGCCCAGAAGCCAGCCGCCAACGCGCGTATCGCCGAGTTGGGCTGGACCACGGTCGGTGAAAAACACCTGTGCCCGAAATGCCAGGAAGCAGCCTGATGAAACACACGGCCCTGGCCGCGTTGATCGGCATGAGCCTGATGGGTTGCGCCGCTGAACCTGTGCAACTGCAGCACAATCGCAGCTACATCCTGGAGTGGATCGGCGAACGGCCGTTGATGGACTACAGCCACCTGACCATCACCCTCGGCGACGATGGTCGCGCCTATGGCAACGGCGGCTGCAACCACTGGTTTGCCGCCTACACCCTGGAAGGCCACCGCTTGAACTTCGGCAAGATCGGCAGCACCCGCAAGCTCTGCGCCCCGGCCGTGATGGAGCAGGAAGGCCGCTTCTTGCAGGCGCTGGAAAAGGTCGAGCGCTGGGACATCGCGCCCAACGAGCAGATGCGCTTCTGGCCCGCCCAGGGCAAGCCGCTGCGCTGGTGGCTGGAAGAAGGCTGAGGCTGGCGCTCTCTGGCGAGCAACACTAATGAGCCGATGTAGATGCGTTCATTGTGGCGAGGGGATTCATCCCCGCTGGGCTGCGTAGCAGCCCCCCTGCGTTTGGTCTGATACACCGCGGTGGCATTGATATATGGGGGCCGCTTCGCAGCCCAACGGGGATGAATCCCCTCGCCACAAGGTATCCACCTTGCAACAGGTTTTATTTGAGCGCCTGCAACGCCTCCAGCTTCGCCATCACCCCCGCCGCCGTCTGCTCCCCCAGCAACTGCTCGCGCAGCTTGCCCTGGTTGTCGATGATGTAGGTCACCGGCAGCCCTTCACTGCGTGGCAGGTCGAAGATCTCGGCCGGGTCGCGAGCCAATACGGTGAAGCGGATGCCCATCTTGTCGCTGGCGCTCTTGAGCTCCTCGCCCTGCACCTGGTCGAAATTGACCCCGAACACGCCGATGTTGCGGTCCTTGAGCTGGTCGGCCAGGGCATTGAACTCGGGAATTTCGGTGCGGCATGGCGCGCACCACTCCGCCCAGTAGTTGAGCACCAGCCATTGCTTGTCCAGCCGCTGCGAGGCGACGGCCTGGCCGTTCTGGTCTACCCCGTAGTCGTTGCCGCAGCCGGCGAGCAACAAAATGCCCATGAATGTCAGTGCCGCCGTCAGTCGCCTTGCCATGTGCCGATCCTTGTCTGAATGTGAGCTGCCGCGACCCGTTGCCTCTGTTGGGTGCTTGGGGCCTCGCGGCACAGTAGAATAGCCGCCACCTTACGCAAGATGCGACCCGCTCATGACCGATCTGACGCTTTATCACAACCCGCGCTGCTCGAAATCCCGCGGTGCGCTGGAACTGTTGGAGGCCCGTGGCCTGACGCCCACCGTGGTCCGCTACCTGGAAACCCCACTGGACGCCGCGCAACTGGAACGCCTGCTGGGCAAGCTCGGCATCACCGCCCGGCAACTGCTGCGCACCGGTGAAGAGGCCTACACAGACCTGAACCTGGCCGACGAAAGCCTGAGCCAGGCGCAGTTGATCGCCGCCATCGCCGCCCACCCGAAACTCATGGAACGGCCCATCCTGGAAACCGCCGACAAGGCCGTGATCGGTCGTCCGCCGGAGAAGATCCTGGAGATCCTGCCGTGAGCACACCGTACATCCTGGTGTTGTATTACAGCCGCAGCGGCTCGACCCATGAGATGGCCCGGCAGATTGCCCGTGGCATCGAGCAGGCCGGGCTGGAAGCCAGGCTGCGCACGGTGCCGGCGATTTCCACCGAATGTGAAGCGGTGTCGCCGGACATCCCCGAGCAAGGCCCGCTTTACGCCACTCTCGATGACCTCAAGCACTGCGCCGGCCTGGCCTTGGGCAGCCCGACCCGTTTCGGCAACATGGCCGCGCCGTTGAAGTATTTCCTCGACGGCACCAGCAACCTGTGGCTGACCGGCGCCCTGGTGGGCAAGCCGGCCGGGGTATTCACGTCCACGGCCAGCCTGCATGGCGGCCAGGAAACCACCCTGCTGTCGATGATGCTGCCGCTGTTGCACCACGGCATGCTGATTACCGGCCTGCCCTACAGCGAGTCGGCGCTGATCGACACCGAAGGCGGCGGCACGCCCTATGGGCCGAGCCATCACGCGGGAAGCGACGGCAAGCGCGGCCTGAACGAACACGAAGTCGCGCTGTGCCGGGCCCTGGGTTCGCGCCTGGCGAAGACGGCACAGTTGCTGGAGAACGGCCGTGGCTAAGAAGCCCAAGATCCTGCCGCCCATTGCGTGGCTGGAACCGCGGGTGCGCATCGCCCGCCTCCTCAGCCTGCTGTGCTTCTTTGGCCTGGTGGGGTTACTCAGCGCCTATTACCTGCTGATCGCTGACCTACACGGTGCGCGGCCCTGGGTCATCCTGCTGATCGAGCTGGTGCCGCTGCTGATCCTCGCCCCCGGCATGCTCACCGGCAGCGCCCGCGGCCACTCGTGGATGTGCTTCGTGGTGAACCTGTACTTCATCAAGGGCGCGCTGGCGGCCTACGACCCGAACCGGCAACTGTTCGGCCTGCTGGAAATGGCGGCGAGCCTGGCGGTGTTCTGCTCGGCCTTGCTGTATGTGCGCTGGCGGTTTCAGTTGAACCGGCGGTTGGCGGGGGAAGGCGAGGTCCCTGTCGCCTGAGAGGCCGCCATCGCGAGCAAGCTCGCTCCCACATGAGGTCTGTGGTGTTCACAAATTCCCTGTGGGAGCGAGCTTGCTCGCGATGGGCGCGACGCGGTCTCAATGATTCACGGTGTAGGCCAGCATCATCGAAATCTGCGACATCGGCCGTCCGCCGCTCTCTTCATGCCAGCGGTTGAAAGCATTCTGCACCGTCGCCAGGTCCCGCAGGCTGGTGGGGACTTTGTCGATGATCTCCTGGGCATTGAGCGCGGCCACCACGTCATAGCTCGGCACAAAGGTGTCCTTGCCCATCATCCGCAGGAAACGCGGCGCCGACAGGCCGCCCAGTTGATGGCCGTGTTTCTTCAGGTAGGTCCACAGGCCGACGATGTCGGTCACCGGCCAGTCGGCGATCAGCGCGCCGAAGCTGCCTTTTTCGTGGGCCACATCCAGAATCAGTTGGGCGTTGCGCGGCACGCTCTTGAGCTTGCCCAGGTGGCGGATGATCCGTGCGTCCTGCATCAGTCGCTCCAGGTGCTCGGCACTCATGAGCACGACTTTTTCCGGGTCGAACTTGAAGAACACCTCTTCGAACGCCGGCCACTTGGCATCCACCAGGCTGTGCTTGAGGCCCGCGCGAAAGACCCGCAGCGCCATGGTCGAGAGGTAGCGGTCGTCACTGATCTTGCGCAATTGCGCCGGGGTCTTGGGAACAGGCAGGTGGGCTTCCAGTTCAGCCGCCGAACCGAAGCGGTTCAGACAATACTCGTGCAGCCACTTGTAATCGCGCATGCCCTCTCCTGGGGTCAGAAATGAAAACGGCGCTCGCGAGCGCCGTGAAATAGAGGCCTTGGCCGGGTCAGAGGTTCACCACGTTGACGAAGCGCGGCGTGGCGTTTTCGTCGATGCGCAGGTTGGTGAAGTCGAACAGGTTGCGATCCGCCAGTTGCGATGGGACAACGTTCTGCAGGCCACGGAAGATGCTCTCGGTACGCCCAGGGGTCTTGCGCTCCCACTCCTGGAGCATTTCCTTGACCACCTGGCGCTGCAGGTTCTCCTGGGAACCGCAAAGGTTGCAGGGGATGATCGGGAATTGCTTGAAGTCCGAATAGGCCTGGATGTCCTTCTCGTTGCAATAGGCCAGCGGCCGGATCACCACGTTGCGCCCGTCATCGGCCCGCAGCTTGGGCGGCATGGCCTTGAGGGTGCCGTTGTAGAACATGTTCAGGAAGAACGTCTCGACGATGTCGTCGCGGTGGTGCCCCAGGGCCATCTTGGTCGCGCCGATCTCGTCGGCGAAGGTGTAGAGCGTCCCGCGCCGCAGGCGTGAACACAACGAGCAGGTGGTCTTGCCTTCGGGAATCAGTTCCTTGACCACCGAGTAGGTGTCTTTCTCGACGATGTGGTATTCCACGCCCAGCGACTCGAGGTAGGCCGGCAGCACGTGCTCGGGGAAACCGGGCTGCTTCTGGTCCATGTTCACGGCGACGATGTCGAACTTGATCGGGGCAACCTTCTGCAAGTGCATCAGCACATCGAGCAAGGTGTAGCTGTCCTTGCCGCCAGACAGGCAGACCATGACCTTGTCACCGTCCTCGATCATGTTGAAATCGGCGACCGCCTCACCGGCCAGGCGGCGCAGGCGCTTTTGCAGTTTGTTCTGGTTGACCGTAAGAGTGCCCATGACGCGAAATCCGTGAGGTGTGACGAAAGGCCGGCATTTTACGCAAAAAATCCACTTTCGGCGAAGGCTCATGACGGGCGCTATTGTGGCGAGGGGATTTATCCCCGTTGGGCTGCGCAGCAGCCCCTCATTAACGACTGGGTTACTGGGGGAGCCAATGGATGGGGGGTGCTTCGCACCCCAGCGGGGATAAATCCCCTCGCCACAGGCGGATTCTTCCAGCCGGAGCGGTGCACAGACCCATCGGCGATTAACCCGCCAACCGACAGCGCAATTTGCTCTAAGCCTCCCATCCCGCTGGCGATAACTCCTTTCTATACTGCGGCATAAGGTCGCACACACATACAGACCTTTACTTACTTGGCCATTTGGCCCGTAGGCGCTCCGTTGGGGGGCGATGGCAATAACAAAGGAGTGACTGACTATGATCCATCATGTCGTGGGACTCTTTACCCACCCTGATCAAGAATGGAAGGAGATCCGTGGCGATCAAGAGGAAAGCATCAGCCACATGTACCTGACCCACACGCTGATCCTGGCGGCCATCCCCGCCATATCGGCGTTCATCGGTACCACGCAGGTGGGCTGGGTCATCGGCAACCGCCCTCCGGTGATGCTGACGCAGGAAAGCGCGCTGTGGATGACGGTCATGTCATACCTGGCGATGCTGGGCGGCGTGGCGGTGATGGGCGCCTTCATCCACTGGATGGCCCGCACCTACGACGCCAACCCGAGCCTGGCCCGTTGTGTCGCGTTTGCCACCTACACGGCAACCCCTTTGTTCATCGGTGGCCTGGCGGCGCTCTACCCGCACATGTGGCTGGGGATGATCGTCGGCACGGCGGCCATCTGCTACACGGTCTACCTGCTGTACGTGGGCCTGCCGACCTTCATGAACATTCCCCAGGACGAAGGCTTCCTCTTCTCCAGCTCGGTGCTTGCCGTCGGCCTGGTGGTGCTGGTCGCCATCATGGCGTTCACGGTGATCGTCTGGGGCCTGGGCGTTGGCCCGGTGTATACCAATTAACCGCAAGAAGCCCCTCCGATAACAAGCAATCCTGCCAACACAGGCCGCCGCAAGGCGGCCTTCCTGTGTTGGCAATGGCGAAAACGACCGCTGGGCGCCCCGGCGATTCGCAACGGTCGATGCTTGCGGCATACTCGGGTTTCTGGAGACCCGTACAGCATGCTCGAGCAACTCAATACCCGCGTCGAAGAGTGTTACCAACAAGCCGAAGCCTTTTTCAAACGTCCTTTCAAACGCCCGGTGGTCAGCTTCAAATTGCGTGGCCAGAAAGCCGGGGTCGCTCACCTGCATGAGAACCTGCTGCGCTTCAACCCACAGTTGTACCGGGAAAACGCCGATGACTTCCTCAAGCAGACCGTTGCCCACGAAGTCGCACACCTGATCGCCCACCAACTGTTTGGCGAGCGCATCCAGCCCCATGGCGAAGAGTGGCAACTGATCATGCGCGGGGTGTACGAACTGCCGCCCAATCGCTGTCACACCTACGCCATCAAACGCCGCAGCGTGACCCGCTACATCTATAAATGCCCGTGCGACGGCAGCGACTTCCCGTTCTCGGCCCAGCGCCACAGCCTGGTACGCCAGGGACGCAGGTACTTGTGTCGCAGTTGCCGGGGGACGTTGGTGTTCAGTGGGGAGACGCGGGTGGAATAGCTTGTTTGGGGTATCTGGACTGACCCCATCGCGAGCAAGCTCGCTCCCACACTGAATCTATAGCGTTCAGAAATCCCTTGTGGGAGCGAGCTTGCTCGCGATGGCGGCTCGACCGGCACTACAAAATCACTTTGTCATCGCGTAATCGGGCAATCCGCTCAACACTGAACCCCAGCTCCCCCAACACCTGGTCCGTATGCTCCCCAACCTTCGCGCCAATGTGCCGGGGCGCGGGCAGCCCATCCGAAAACTTCAGCGGACACGCCATCTGCGCCTGGCGCGAACCATCGCCCCGAGGCACCTGGGTCACCACCTCGCGCGCCTGCAACTGCGGGTGTTGCAACGCTTCGTCCAACCCCAGCACCGGCTCGACACAGGCATCGATGCCCGCGAACAACCGGCACAACTCGGCGAAGTCATGTTTTTCGAACTCGACCTGCAACGCCTGCTTGAGCGCCCGCTGTTGCGCGGGATCGGGCGAGAGGCCCTGGGTCGCCAGTTCCGGTCGCCCCAAGGCCTCGCACAGGGCCTGCATGAAGCCCGGCTCCAGGCTGCCCACCGACATCCAGCGGCCCTCCCGCGTGCGGTAATAGTCATAGAAACTGCCGCCATTGAGCATCTGGCTTTCAAACCCTGGCACCTGACCGCAGGCCAGGTACCCGGCACCGGCCAGGGCGTTCAGGCTGAAGACACAGTCGGTCATGCTGACGTCCAGGTGCTGGCCCCGCCCGGTCTGCTGTCGGGCAATCACCGCCGCCAACAGCCCGATCACTCCATGCAGCGAGCCACCGGCGATATCGGCTGCCTGGATCCCCAGCGGCAGCGGCCCGCTGTCGGCGCGACCGGTGTGGCTGGCCAAGCCTGCCACGGCCAGGTAGTTGATGTCGTGGCCGGCACGTTCCTTGTACGGCCCGGTCTGGCCGTAGCCGGTGATCGACACGTAGATCAGCCGCGGATTGATGGCCTTCAGCGCTTCGTATCCCAGGCCCAGTCGCTCCATGACCCCGGGCCGGAACTGCTCCAGCAGGATGTCATGGTCGGCGAGCAAGGCCTCGATCACCGCCAGCGCCTGTGGTTGCTTGAGGTCCAGGGCGAGGCTGCGCTTGTTGCGGTTGAGGTACGCGTGGCTGGCAGACACCCCGTGGTCATGGGGCGGCAGCATCCGCAACAGATCCGCACGGTTCGGCGACTCGATGCGCAGCACCTCGGCGCCCATGTCGGCCAGCAGCAACGAGGCGAACGGGCCGGGCAGCAGGGTCGAAAAGTCCAGAACCTTGAGCGATGCCAGTGGGCCTTGCATGAGCGATCTCCGAGGGGTGATGGCTCAAGCCTAGGCAGGGATGAGAGGCGGGGCAATTACCGCGGGTGTTGTTTGGGGTGACCAATGCGCTCAAGAAGCGAGCCGTGGCGAGGGAGCAAGCTCCCTCGCCACAGGGGATGCAGTGGCCTTTTCGTCAGTCATGAAAAAACCCGCCGAGGCGGGTCTTTTCAATGCAGGCTGACGCTTACTTCACAGCGCCCGGTGCTTCGGCTGCCGCAATCTGCTCGTCCTCTTCGCGAACGTCGGAGATGCCGCGACCACCGGAAGCCAGTTCGGCGTGCAGTTGGTCTTCGTCCAGTTCCTTGACCCACTTGGCGACCACTACCGTGGCAACGGCGTTGCCCACCAGGTTGGTCAGGGCGCGGGCTTCGGACATGAAGCGGTCGATACCCAGGATCAGCGCCAGGCCGGCCACCGGCAGGTGACCCACGGCCGACAGGGTGGCGGCCAGTACGATGAAGCCGCTACCGGTCACGCCGGCAGCCCCCTTGGACGACAGCAGCAACACCAGCAGCAGGGTGATCTGGTGGGTGATGTCCATGTGGGTATCGGTGGCCTGGGCGATGAACACCGCGGCCATGGTCAGGTAGATCGAAGTACCGTCCAGGTTGAACGAGTAGCCGGTCGGGATGACCAGGCCAACGACAGACTTCTTGGCGCCCAGGCGTTCCATCTTGATCAGCATGCGTGGCAGGGCCGATTCAGACGAGGAGGTGCCCAGCACGATCAGCAGCTCTTCACGGATGTAGCGAACCAGCTTGATCACGCTGAAGCCGTGGATGCGGCAGATGGCACCCAGCACGACCAGCACGAACACCACGCAGGTGATGTAGAAGCAGATCATCAGCTGGCCCAGTTGCACCAGCGAACCGACACCGTAGGCGCCGATGGTGAAGGCCATGGCACCGAATGCACCCAGGGGCGCCAGTTTCATGATCATGTTGATGATGATGAACATGACGTGGGCGAAGCGGTCGATGAAGTCCAGGACCGGCTTGCCGTAGGCGCCCAGGCGATGCAGGGCGAAACCGAAGATCACCGAGAACATCAGCACTTGCAGGATGTCGCCGTTGGCGAACGCGCCGACGATGGTGTTCGGGATCACGTTGAGGATGAAGGCAACGATGCTCTGGTCTTTACCGGCGGAGATGAAGCCGGCGATCTTGCTGGTGTCCAGGGTCGACACGTCGATGTGCATGCCGTTACCCGGTTGCACGACGTTGACCACGACCAGGCCGATCAGCAGGGCGATGGTGGAGACGATCTCGAAGTACAGCAGCGCATAGCCGCCTGTCTTGCCGACCGACTTCATGTTCTGCATGCCGGCGATACCGCTGACGACGGTACAGAAGATGATCGGGGCGATGACCATTTTGATCAGTTTGATGAACCCGTCACCGAACGGCTTGAGGGCAACACCGGTCTGCGGGTAGAAGTGGCCGAGCAAAATACCGATGGCAATGGCTACGATCACCTGGAAATACAGGGATTTGTACAGGGGCTGACGAGTCGTCATGGCAAACCTTCCTCAAGCGTCCCGTGCGACAACATCCACCTGTCGTCCACGAAACCTCAATTGCGAACCCTCCTGCACTGGAGGGATTTGTTTTGTCGGCTGCACGCGGCAGACCTACCTAACGCATCGCAAAGCGCGTGCCATTTTTGCGAAACCTCCTACATCCGGTATAGCAGACGGGTTGGCGCATTCCACAAGGGTTTAAACAGGGCGTGTAAGGTGGCGGATTTCCGCCTGCTGACCGCTTCCCGCTCCGGAATTTGGCGGATATCCGCCTTGTCCAGGTCCGTCCCGCTGCTACCATCGCCGGCTTAACGGACGGATTTCTTGCCATGCGCCAACGCACGATCGCCAGCCATTTCGCCCGCGCAGCCCTGGGTGGCGCGCGCCGGCAAGGCTTCGATTACCTTCCCCTGCTGCAACAGTTGGGCATCAGCCCCCAATTGCTGGAGGAGTCACGGGCGCGCATCGCGCCGGAACAGTTCGCGCGCCTGTTGCAGGCGCTGTGGCAACAACTGGACGATGAATACCTGGGGTTCGGCCGGGCGCCGAGTAAACCCGGGACGTTTGCAATGATGTGCCACGCGTTGATCCACTGCCGAACCCTGGGCAAGGCGCTCCAGCGCGGCCTGTTGTTCTACGGCCTGTTCCCCGACGCCCCGCGCCTGTCGCTGGAAGCCGAAGGCGAGCGGGTCCGGCTGGTGCTGGACGACTCGACGCTGTGGGACCCGGATCACTTCCTGAGCGAAAGCCTGCTGGTGATCTGGCATCGCCTCGGCAGTTGGTTGATTGGCCAGCGGATCGGTCTGGAACAGGCGACGTTCGGCTACGCGAAGCCCGCCCACGCGGCCGAGTACGACTTGCTGTTCCCCTGTCCGTTGGTGTTCGGGGCTCCCAGCAGCAGCTTGTTGTTCCACAGCCGCTACCTGGACATGCCGTTGCTGCAGGACGAACGCACCCTCAAGCATTTTCTCGAACGCTCCCCCGCCGACCTGCTGTCGCGCCCCGACGATGGCCACAGCCTGAGCAGCCAGCTGCGGCGCCTGCTCAGCCGCGACACGGCACGCTGGCCCGACCTGGACACCGTGGCGAGCCACCTGCACATCAGCCCCCAGACGCTGCGCCGGCACCTGCGCGAGGAAGGCACCAGTTTCCAGGCGCTCAAGGACCAACTGCGGCGGGATATCGCCATCTATCATCTGGGACATGCGCAGCTGTCATTGCAGGAGATTGCCGAGCAGTTGGGGTTCTCGGAACCGTCGGCGTTTCATCGGGCGTTCAAGAAGTGGACGGGGGTGACACCGGGGGCTTATCGGGAGCAGGAGAACTGAGTGGCAGCATCCGGTTTCGGTAGGCCTCTTCGCGGACCAGCCCGCTCCCACATAGGTCTCGTGAGCACCGCAAATCCCCTGTGGGAGCGGGCTCGCCCGCGAAGAGGCCAGTAGCCACACCGAAAAAAACCCCAGTCATACCACCGGAAAATGAATCCGGAACGCCGCGCCGCCCAGTTCCGAATCCCCCAGGGTCAACGTGGCGCCGTAGCTTTCGATGATGTCCTTGACCACCGCCAGGCCAATCCCCTGCCCCGGGTGCTGGCGGTCGAGCCGTTCGCCACGCTGGAGAATCCGCGCCCGCTGATCCGGCGGTACGCCCGGTCCATCGTCCTCGACGCACAGCTCCATGCCGCCGAGGGTCTGGTGGACGCTGACGCGCACCTGCCCCAGGCAGAGTCGATAGGCGTTTTCCAACAGGTTGCCGAGCATTTCCAGCAAGGCGCCCTGCTCGATCGGCACCTGGCAGTGCTCCGGCAGGTCGAAACCGACCTCGACCCGTTTATCGCGATAGACCTTGTCCAGGGTGTCGCACAGGCTTTGCAACACCGGGCGCAAGGGCACCTGGTGACGCACCAGCCCGCTCTTGCGCAGGCTGGCACGCTGCAACTGGTAGCCGATCTGCTGACTCATGCGTTCGATCTGGGATTGCAGGACCCAGGCCTGGTCCCGGTCCGCGGGGCGCCGGGCCATGTCTTCGCTGACGCCCTGCAGCACCGCCAGCGGGGTTTTCAGGCTGTGGGCCAGGTCATCGAGGGAGTCACGGTAGCGGCTGCGCTGCTCGCGCTCGCTGTACAGCAGGCGGTTGAGGGAGCCGGTCAGGCGCAACAGCTCGCGGGGGTGCTCGGTGCTGAGGCTGTCCCGAGCCCCGCTTTCGATTTCGTCCAGCTCTTGGCTCAAGCGCCGCAAGGCCCGCAGGCCCCAGGTCAGGCCGATCCACAACAGCGCCAGCAATACCAGCAGGGCCGCGCCAAAACCCAGGTAGAGATTGTCCCGCAGGCCTTGCAGGGTCACCTCGTAGTCGCGGACCGGTTGCAGGGTGACGATACTGAAGGCCGCGTTCTGCCCGCCGAGCAGTTGGATCTCGACGTCATAGACGAAAAACTCCTGGCCATCGTTCTCGCGGATTCGCGCGAACTGGTTGCCCTGGCCGTCGTAGCGCGGCGTGTAGTTGATGTTTTCTTCCCGCGTGGCCTTCGAGCGCCACACCAATCGCCCGTCGCGGTCATAGATGTAGCCCAGCAACCGGGCATCGGCGAGGTTGAAGCGCTCATCGGGCAGTTGCGTCGGCATCTTCAAGCGGTTGTTTTCCACCCGGGCGGCGGAAATCAGCGTGGTCACGTCCGACGCCAGGCGCTGCTCGATGGACTCCTGCAACGCCAGGCTGAACGCACCTTGCATCGCCGGCAGCAGCGCCAGCATGAACAACACCGCCAGGGTCATGGCGGCCAGCATCAAGCGCAGGCGTAGCGAACGAATCACTGGCAGCGCTCGTTGAACAGGTAGCCCAGTCCTCGCACGGTGTCGATCGGCTTGAAGCCACCGGGGGCCTCCAGCTTGCGGCGCAGGCGCCCGACCAGCACTTCGATGACATTCGGATCGCGCTCGTCGTCATCGGGATACAGCTGTTCCATCAAGCGGTCCTTGGCGACCACCTGCTGGTGATGACGCATCAGGTACTCGAGGATGCGGTACTCGTAGGCGGTCAGGGCCAGGGGTTCTTCGTCGAGGGACGCCTGCTTGCGGTTGAGGTCCAGCAGCAATGGCCCGGCGACGATGGTCGACTGGGTGAAGCCGCTGGAGCGCCGCAACAGCGCATTCAGGCGGGCTTCCAGCTCTTCGAACTGGAAGGGCTTGACCACATAGTCGTCGGCCCCGGCGGCCAGGCCCTCGACCTTGTCCTGCCAGTTGCCGCGGGCGGTCAGGATCAGGATCGGGAACGTCTTGTCCTGGGAACGCAGCCGGCGGATCAGCTCCAGGCCGCTGATGCCCGGCAGGCCCAGGTCGACGACGGCCAGGTCATGGTTGAATTCCGCGACCTGGTACAAGGCCTCTTCAGCGTTGGCGACGGCCTGCACCACGTGGCCGCTGTCGGTGAGACGGGTTTGCAGGTGATGACGCAGCAGAGCCTCGTCTTCGACGACCAGTAATTTCATGAAGCCTCTCCCCAGGCAAATCAAACGATCCAGTGCTGTGTACCGCAAGCAACGAAAGGCGCCGGATCGTCTTGGGCCGATCCGGCGGGATACGCTCACCCACGCCGCTTAGAACGTGTAGTTGGCCGACAGGTAGGTCTGGGCGCTGCTGGTCAGGTCCAGCGAGCCGACCTTGTCGCCGCCGTGGGGGCTCATCTCGGTGCTGGCGTTGCTGCGCAGGTAACGGTAACCCAGTTCTACCGAGGTGTTCTGCGAAATTTGTTGCAGGACGCCGCCCTGCAAGCCCACGGCGTAACCGATGTCGCTGTCGCGGCTGTAGCCGGGGGAATCCTGGGTCAGCTTGGTCAGGCCCGCCGTGCCACCGCCGAACAGCTTGGTGGTGCTGGTGACCGGATAGAACACGTCGTAGCTGCCCAGCAGGTTTTCCTGGCGCAGCTTGATGCCGTTGTGGGTGCCCGAGACATTGTCATAGGTGGCGTAGTAGCGACCCTGATCGTTCTGCTTGCCCAGGCGAATGCCATAGGTGGTGTCTTTACCGATGATGCCGTCGGCGTTCGGGTGGTTCAGGTTGTCGTTCAAGGCATCGGACTTCTTGACCTTGTCGCTGGTCTGGCCCAGGGTCAGGCTGGCGAAATTGTCATCGGCGTGGGCCATGGCGCTGGCGCCCAGCACGGTGAAAGCCAGCAGCAGTTTCTTCATCGCAGTCATGATCAAATTCCTTTCAAGCGTGGGTGGTGGGTGAAGTCGCAGTCACGTTAACCAGCGGTCCCTGAACACCCCTTGAACGTTCTCTGAACCTTGGCTGAATGAATCGGCTAGAGTGTCTTGTCCCATACGCCCCCTCTCAAGGAGATCCACCATGCGCAGGTTGCTTGCCGTTGCACTTCTGGCCCTCAGTGGCATGAGCCACGCCGCTGTCCAGACCCAGGAGATTCCCTACACCAGTGCCGACGGCACGAAGCTGATCGGCTATTACGCTTTCGACGACGCCGTCAAAGGTCCGCGCCCGGGCGTGGTGGTGGTGCACGAGTGGTGGGGGCTGAACGATTACGCCAAGCGTCGCGCCCGTGACCTCGCCGGCCTGGGCTACAGTGCCCTGGCCATCGACATGTACGGCGATGGCAAGAACACCGAGCATCCGAAGGACGCCATGGCGTTCATGCAGGCCGCGCTCAAGGATGGCAAAGCCGCCAGTGCGCGCTTCCAGGCCGGGCTCGACCTGCTGAAGAAGCAGCCCCAGACCGACCCGGACAAACTCGCCGCCATTGGTTACTGCTTCGGCGGCAAGGTGGTGCTGGACGCCGCGCGCCAGGGCGTGCCGCTGGCCGGCGTGGTGAGTTTCCACGGTGCCCTGGTGACCAACACCCCGGCCACGCCCGGCAGCGTCAAGGCCAAGGTGCTGGTCGAGCACGGCGCGCTGGACAGCATGGTCACTGAAGAGAACGTGAAGGCGTTCAAGAGCGAGATGGACAAGGCCGGCGCCGACTATAAGTTCGTCAGCCTCGACGGTGCCAAGCACGGCTTCAGCAACCCTGACGCCGACCGCCTGAGCCACGGCGAGCACGGCGGGCCGGACATTGGCTACAACAAGTCGGCCGACGAAAAATCGTGGGCGGACATGCAGGCGTTCTTCAAGAAAATCTTCGATTGATCCTGTAGATCCGTGGCGAGGGAGCTTGCTCCCGCTCGGGTGCGCAGCGCCCGCAAATTTTGGGGGCCGCTGCGCAGCCCAGCGGGAGCAAGCTCCCTCGCCACAAAAGCCTTGTTCACTCAGGGCATCATTGCTCCCACTACCCAGCTCCCGGGCAACCCGGCAAAATGCCCGCCATGAACGCACTCCCCACCCTACCCGCCTGCTGCTCGCCCCTGGATGAACACTGGCCGTTGCCCGAACCCCTGACCGGTACGGTGCTGCTGAGCACCCGCTTCGATCCAGCACGGCTGGGCGCGGATGACTTCCTGAACAGCGCCATCGAGCCGCCGGCGAGCATCCAGCGTTCGGTGGCCAAGCGCCAGGCCGAATTCCTCGCCGGGCGCATCTGCGCCCGGGCCGCCTTGCAACGGCTCGATGGCCAGCCTTGCGTGCCGGCCATTGGCGAAGACCGGGCCCCGGTGTGGCCGGCCCATGTCAGCGGCTCGATCACCCACAGCAACGGCCACGCGGCCGCCATCGTCGCCAGGAGAACCCACTGGCGCGGGTTGGGCATGGACCTGGAAAACCTGCTGGAACCCGAGCGCGCCGAGCGCCTGTGCGGTGAAATCCTCACCCCACCCGAGCTGCTGCGCATGGCCACCCTAGGCCGCGATGAGCGGGCCCTGCTCGTGACCCTGACCTTTTCCGTGAAGGAAAGCCTGTTCAAGGCGCTGTACCCCCTCGTTGGGCAACGCTTTTATTTCGAGCATGCCGAGGTGCTGGATTGGACGCGCGATGGACAAGTGCACCTGCGCCTGCTGACGGACCTGTCGACCGAATGGCGCCATGGCAGTGAGCTGCAGGCGCAGTTTGGGGTGCAGGATGGGCAGTTATTGAGCCTGGTGGGGATCAAGGCCTGAGGTTGTTGGGTTTGGGAAGGCCTCATCGCGAGCAAGCTCGCTCCCACATTGGCGCGCGCTCGACTTGTGGGAGCGAGCTTGCTCGCGATGAGGCCAGTACAGACACCCCACCTATCAAGACCGATCCTGATGCCGCGGCCAGCTCAAGCTGAAACATGCCCCGCCCAGGCTCTTGCTCTTGCCGATCAACGCCCGGCCGTCGTGCCAGTGGATGATCCGCCGCACGATCGACAGGCCCAGACCATGCCCGCCCGAAGCGCGGGCGCGGCTGTCGTCCAGGCGCAGGAAGGGCTTGAAGATGCGCTCCCAGGCCGCCTCCGGCACGCCTGGCCCGTCATCCTCCACGTCTACCCGACAACGCAACTGGCCCACCTGGTAGCTGACGGTCACCCGCGAGCTGGCGTGGCGCATGGCGTTGCCCACCAGGTTCTGCAAGGCCCGGTGCAGGAACCGTGGCTCGGCCTCGACCCAGGCGCCGTCACAATCGGCGGCCGACAGGCATAGCCCGCGCTCGACGGTGATACCAGCGCGCAACGGGCCCAGTTCATCGATCACCTGATTGACCAGCGCGTCCAGGTCCACCCGCTGGAAATTCAACGCCGGCGAACCCTGCTCCAACCGGGCGTAGGTCAGCATCTCGTCCACCAGCCGGTCGAGGTCTTCGATGTCGTGGTCCATGCCCGCCAGGTATTTGTCCCGGGCCTGGGGCGTGGAGGCCGTGCCGAGCATTTCCAGGCCGAAACGCAGGCGGGCCACCGGGGTGCGCAGTTCGTGGGACACCGCTCGCACCAGTTCGCGCTGGATCGCCAACAGTTGTTGCAAGTGCTCGGCCATGCCGTTGAACGCAGCGGCCAGGCGCCCGACCGAGTCGGCGCCGCGAGCCGGCACCCGGGTTTCCAGGCTGCCCTGGGCGATTTGCGTAGCGGCCGACTCCAGGCCACGCAGGCGCCGCTCCAGTTGGCGCACCAGCAGGTAGACGATCAGGCCGATGAGGCTCAACCCCAACGCCGCGATCAGCACCAGCCATTGCGGCGGATAAGGGTTCATCTGGTACAGCGGCCCGATCTCCAGGACCCACGGCGTGCCGACCATGCCGGCGAACACGCGGATCGAATCGCCGCCCTTGCCCAAGGCCATCACCGTATCGCCCTCGGACACGCGGCGGCGCTGGTCTTCGTCCATGTCCGCCTGCTCGGCGGTCATGAGGCGCAAATCGAAACCAAAGCCTTTTTCCTCCTTGAGTTGGGCGAGCCTCCGGGGTTGCTCGGCCACCGGGTAGCGCACCAGTTCGTCGGCCAACAGGTAGATGGTCGCCCGCGCCAGTTGCTCGCTGATCTGCTGGACTTCCCCCACCAGCACCAATTGCTCGCCATCGCTGACCAGGCGGTAGACCTTCGCCGCGTGGGGCCCGGTCTGCTCGACCAACGCCTGGCCCCGCAGCACGCGGGTGCGTTGACTGAGGTCCAGGTGGGTCTGGTTGAACGTCTGCACCGTCAGGGGAATGCCCAGCAGGCGCTCCCAGACCAACAGCGCCCGGTGCCGTTCGGTGTCGTTCATCGGCCGCAGGTTGTCGGCCATCAACGAAAACGTGCCGTGGGCCAGGCGCTCGCGGTATTGCTCGCTGCGGGCCTGGTTGAGCAGGTGCAGGGCCAGCACGCCCAGCACCGCCACCAGCACCAGGGCCGCGCACATGCCGCCATAGATACGCAGGAAGATCGAGTTCACGGCGCCGCGTCTACACAGGCTTCGGGCACGAACAGGTAACCTTTGCTGCGCACGGTCTTGATCAGTCGTGGATGGTCCGGGTCGTCGCCGATCTTGGGACGGATGCGCGAAATGCGTACGTCGATAGACCGGTCCTGGCCGTCATAGCCGATGCCGCGCAGCGCGGTGAAGATTTCTTCCCGGGACAGGATGCGCCCGGCGTTCGACACCAGCAGCCACAGCAGGTCGAACTCGGCGCTGGTCAATTCGATGCCATTGCCCTGCAACCAGGCTTCGCGCAGGGCATTGTCCACCACCAGCGGGCCGAACTCCAGGCGGCGCGGCTTTTGCGTGGCGGACGGTTCCGGCTCACTGCGTCGCAGCAGGGCCTGGATCCGCGCCAGCAGCAGGCGCGGGCGCACAGGCTTGCAGACGTAATCGTCGGCGCCCAGGTCCAGGCCCTGGATCTGGTCGGTGTCGTCAGTGCGGGCCGTGAGCATCAGGATCGGTCCGTCATACTGCTCACGCACCTTGCGGCAGATGCTCAGGCCGTCTTCGCCGGGCAGCATCAGGTCGAGGATCACCAGGTCCGGTTGTTCGGCAATGATCCGCGCCGCCGCCACCGCCCCATCGCCCTCGATGGCGACGCGCAAGCCGTTGCTTTCGAGGTACTCACGGGTCAGCTCGGCCAGACGCTGGTCATCCTCGACGATCAATACCTGCCAGGCTTCTTGTTCCACTGGGGGCCTCGTCTTGCTGTGAGTATAAAAAAGAAGGATCAGCACTTACCTGTGGCGAGGGAGCTTGCTCCCGCTCGATTGCGCAGCAATCGCAAAAAGCCGGGCCGCTTCGCAGCCCAGCGGGAGCAAGCTCCCTCGCCACAACAGTGCTCGCTCCAGAGGTTCGAATACAGCCCCCTCTTTTTGTCATATCAAAGGAGGATAAACATGCCAGCACACCGGCCGATTGTATAAACGCCACCCCCGGAGAAAACAAGCCATTAAATGCGTGCGGTCAGCCGGGTTTTGTGTGGTAACGTCCGCGCCCGCAAAAACCACCGGACTGTTTTCGACTGGTTGAAAACGATGAAAAAAGCCTCGCTCCAGCTAGGTCGCGGCCTACAGCGTAGTTCCATGTTTCGCACACAAATTACGCACAGGCTTATCCACAGGTAGTACGTTGCATCACCCCCCAAAACGCATTATCTTGTAGCCCGCCGCGCAAAAAACCCTACATGTAGGGGTTCAGGCCAAAAACCAAACACTAGTTGGACAGAGATTTCAAGCGCTTTTCTTGCTTCTGTCCAACTGAAGTACCGCGTTTCCCCAAGCCCAGACCGCCCCTGCGGATGGCGACCGTTTCGAGGTCGAAAACGACCGCAACGGTACGGGTGTTGCAGTCCATTGCTGCCACCCGCAAATCCGGTTCCGAGCCCCGGCTCGCAACCCGAGAACTTCGGATGGAAACAGCGCCATACGCCTGTTTCCTACTGTCCCGAAGTTGTTATACCCGGCGCCCCAGCCGGTTGTAGTGCTTCAGGACGGAACGGTGGGCACCGTGATGGTGCCCAAACAAACATAGAGACTGTGGAGACACCCATGCACACCGACACAACTCGCGAGAACCCGCAGGGCACCGCGCCGCTGGCCGCCGATTCGAGCCCGGATCTGTCCGCCACCGCACCGGGCCAACTGCGTGTGATCAAGCGTAACGGCACTGTCGTTGCTTACACCGATGACAAGATCACCGTCGCCATCACCAAGGCCTTCCTCGCAGTTGAAGGTGGCACCGCCGCCGCTTCGTCGCGAATCCACGACACCGTGGCCCGCCTGACCGAACAGGTCACCGCGACCTTCAAGCGTCGCATGCCATCGGGCGGCACCATCCACATCGAGGAAATCCAGGACCAGGTCGAACTGGCCCTGATGCGTGCCGGCGAGCAGAAAGTGGCCCGCGACTACGTGATCTACCGCGACTCCCGCGCCAAGGAACGCGCCACCCGCGCCCCCAGCGAAGCCCCGGTACAAGCCCACCCGTCGATCCGCATCGCCCGCGCCGATGGCAGCCTGGCGCCGCTGGACATGGGCCGCCTGAACACCATCGTCACCGAAGCCTGCGAAGGCCTGGAAGAAGTCGACGGCGACCTGATCCAGCGCGAAACCCTGAAGAACCTCTACGATGGCGTCGCCCTCAAGGACGTCAACACCGCCCTGGTCATGACCGCGCGGACCCTGGTGGAGCGCGAGCCGAACTACTCCTTCGTCACCGCCCGCCTGCTGATGGACACCCTGCGTGCCGAAGGCCTGAGCTTCCTGGACGTCGCCGAGAGCGCCACCCACCACGAGATGGCCGACCTGTACGCCAAGGCGCTGCCGGCCTATGTGGCCAAGGGCATTGAGTTCGAATTGCTGAACCCGGTCCTGGCGTCCTTCGACCTGGAAAAACTCGGCAAGGCGATCAACCACGAGCGTGACCAGCAGTTCACCTACCTGGGCCTGCAAACCCTGTACGACCGTTACTTCATCCACAAGGACGGTATCCGCTTCGAACTGCCGCAGATCTTCTTCATGCGCGTGGCCATGGGCCTGGCCATCGAAGAGAAGCAGAAAGAAGACCGTGCCATCGAGTTCTACAACCTGTTGTCGTCCTTCGACTACATGGCGTCGACCCCGACCCTGTTCAACGCCGGCACCCTGCGTCCACAGCTGTCCAGCTGCTACCTGACCACCGTTCCGGACGACCTGTCGGGCATCTACGGCGCGATCCACGACAACGCCATGTTGTCGAAATTCGCCGGCGGCCTGGGCAACGACTGGACCCCGGTGCGCGCATTGGGCTCGTACATTAAGGGCACCAACGGCAAATCCCAGGGTGTCGTGCCGTTCCTCAAGGTAGTCAACGACACCGCCGTTGCGGTCAACCAGGGCGGCAAGCGCAAAGGCGCGGTCTGTGCGTACCTGGAAACCTGGCACATGGACATCGAAGAGTTCATCGAGCTGCGCAAGAACACCGGTGACGATCGCCGTCGTACCCACGACATGAACACCGCCAACTGGATCCCCGACCTGTTCATGAAGCGCGTCTTCGACGACGGCAAGTGGACCTTGTTCTCGCCGTCCGAAGTACCGGACCTGCACGACCTGACCGGCAAGGCCTTCGAAGAGCGCTACGAGTACTACGAAGCCCTGACCGAGTACAACAAGATCAAGTTGTTCAAGGTCGTCCAGGCCAAGGACCTGTGGCGCAAGATGCTCTCGATGCTGTTCGAGACCGGCCACCCATGGCTGACCTTCAAGGATCCGTGCAACCTGCGCAGCCCGCAGCAACACGTGGGCGTGGTCCACAGCTCGAACCTGTGCACCGAGATCACCCTGAACACCAACAAAGACGAGATCGCCGTCTGCAACCTGGGCTCGATCAACCTGCCGAACCACATCGTCGACGGCAAGCTGGACACCGCCAAGCTGCAACGCACCGTGAACACCGCCGTGCGCATGCTCGACAACGTGATCGACATCAACTACTACTCGGTCCCACAGGCGAAGAACTCCAACTTCAAGCACCGTCCGGTCGGACTGGGCATCATGGGCTTCCAGGATGCGCTGTACCTGCAACACATCCCGTACGGTTCCGATGCCGCGGTCGAGTTCGCCGACAAGTCCATGGAAGCGGTCAGCTACTACGCGATCCAGGCGTCCTGCGACCTGGCCGACGAGCGCGGTGCCTACGAGACGTTCCAGGGTTCGCTGTGGTCCAAGGGCATCCTGCCGCTGGACTCGCAACAGATCCTGATCGCGTCCCGTGGCGAGAAGTACATCGACGTTGACCTGAACGAATCCCTGGACTGGGCACCGGTTCGCGCCCGTGTGCAGAAAGGCATCCGTAACTCCAACATCATGGCCATCGCACCGACCGCCACCATCGCCAACATCACCGGCGTGTCGCAGTCGATCGAACCGACCTACCAGAACCTGTACGTGAAATCGAACCTGTCGGGCGAGTTCACCGTGATCAACCCGTACCTGGTCCGCGACCTCAAGGCCCGTGGCCTGTGGGACTCGGTCATGATCAACGACCTGAAGTACTACGACGGTTCGGTGCAGCAGATCGAGCGCATCCCGCAGGAGCTCAAGGCGCTCTACGCCACCGCGTTCGAAGTGGACACCAAGTGGATCGTCGACGCCGCCAGCCGTCGCCAGAAGTGGATCGACCAGGCTCAGTCGCTGAACCTGTACATCGCCGGCGCCTCGGGCAAGAAGCTGGACGTGACCTACCGCATGGCCTGGTACCGTGGCCTGAAGACCACCTACTACCTCCGTGCCCTGGCCGCTACCAGCACCGAGAAGTCGACCATCAACACCGGCAAGCTGAACGCTGTTTCCAGCGGCGGCAACCACGGTGACGATTCGGTCCTGGCCGCTCCCGCCGGCCCGGCGCCAGTGCCAAAGGCCTGCGCGATCGACGAGCCGGATTGCGAAGCTTGCCAATAAGCTGAGCCGGCGGGCGTTGCAAAGCGCCCGCTGAAAGAAGCCCCCGATAGACCGCTGGTTTATCGGGGGTTTTCTTTTGGGTGGAGGAAAGTAGCGCCTGACCTGGCCCCATCGCGAGCAAGCTCGCTCCCACAAGGGAACGCATTCCAATGTGGGAGCGGGCTTGCTCGCGATGGCGTCGGTACATCCAACAATTGTCATTGACTGAACCACCGCTTTCGCGAGCAAGCCCGCTCCCACAGGGATCTGAATGAACACAGGTCTATTCGCGATACGGCCAGAACAAGCGGAGCAGAAAAAAGCCCCTCTTGCGAGGGGCTCCTTGTGCAGCCTTCAAGCCACCTGAGGCATCAGGTCATCTGAATGATGGTCTGCATGATGGTGCTTTGGGTGGAGATGGTCTTGGCGTTCGCCTGGTAGTTGCTCTGCGCCTTGATCAGCTCGACCAGTTCGTTGGTCAGGTTGACGTTGGACTCTTCCAGGGAGTTGGAGACGATCGAACCCAGGGTGCCTGTGGTTGGAGCGTCGTAGCCCGGGATACCCGAGTCGAAGGTTTCCTTCCAACTGGTGCCACCTACCGGTTGCAGGCCCTGCTCGTTGGTGAAGCTGGCAAGGGCGAGCTGGCCGATCGGCTTGGTCTGGTTGTTGCTGAAGTTGGCCAGCAATACGCCGCTGCCGTCGATGGTCAGGTTGGTGATCTGGCCGGTGGCGTAGCCGTTCTGGGTCGGGATCGAACGCGCAGTGTCGGCGTTGAACTGGGTGGTGTTGGTCATCGAGATCGTGATGCTTGGCGCACTCGCAGCCCCGTTGGCCGCCCACACGCCGTTGGTCACGGTGCCCGGCACCCAGCCCGTCAGCACCAGGTCGTTGTTGATGGTCGCAGGAGGCGTGCTCACCTGGGTCAGCTTGCCGCTCGAATCGAAGGTCATGGTCGAAGGCACCGGTGCGGTCGCCCCCGTCGTGGTCGGCAAGCTGCCGTTGAGGTTACGACCGTCGATCAGCGTATAGACGTTCCAGGTGTTGCCAGCCGTCTTGACCATGTACTGGTCCATGGAGTGCTGGTTGCCCTGGGTGTCATAGACCGGGGTGGTGAACTGCTTGGTGAAGGTCGCCGTGTCGCTCGGGTTGAACGCCGCGGTGATCGCCGGCGCCGTCGAGTTCAGGTTGATGGTCGACGACACCAGGCTGGTCGCTTGCGGCGGCAGGTTGGAGGTGTCGATGCGCAGGTCGGTCAGGATGCCGTTCTGGATCTTGCCGTTGGCGTCCACACCGTAGCCTTGCAGGCGCGAAGTGCCATCGGTGTTGGTGATGAAGCCTTCCTTGTCGGTCTTGAAGGTACCGGCACGGGTGTAGCTCAGCGAACCGTCGTTGCTCAGGACGAAGAAGCCCTGGCCCTGGATGCCCATGTCCAGCACGTTGCCGGTGTTGTTGACGTCACCCTGGCCGAACTGTTGGGAAACGTTGGCCAGGCGCACGCCGTTGCCGACGGTCTTGCTGCCCGAACCCAGCTTGGTGGCCGAGTAGACATCTTCGAATTCCGCGCGAGACGATTTGAAACCGGTGGTCGCCACGTTGGCGATGTTGTTGCCGGTAACGTCCAGCTGCTTGTTGGCTGCATAGAGACCGCTAAGGCCGATGTTGAAAGACATTTTCCACTCCTTTGCCGGGTTAGTCGGCTCTTACATACCAATAGTTTGTACTTTGGACAGGGCGATGCTGCCCAGCCCGGCGAGGTTGAGCATCAACTCACCGCCCGTCTGGCTGATCGTCACGCTGCTGACCGTTGCCGGCAGGTTGGTGATCAGCGACGTGGCCTGGCCGTCGATAGTCGTCGAGGCCGCGAAGGTATAAGTGCCCGATTCGACCGTCGTGCCCGCGTCGTTCTTGCCATCCCAGATGAAGGCGGAATTGCCGGCCTTCTGGCTGCCCAGGTCGATGGTGCGCACGGTCTTGCCGTCCTTGTCGACGATCTTGACCGCGACGGAGGAAACCGATGCCGGGACCACCACCGTGCCATTGAGGCTCTTGGAGGTATCGACCACGGCCTTGTCGCCCGGGGCAATGACCGAGCGCCCGACCAGCGACGACGCCTGCAAGGCTTGGGACGAGTTGTAGTTGCCGGCGATACCGCTCACCGTCTGGTTGAGGGTGGTGATGCCTTCCAGGCTGCTGAACTGCGCCAGTTGGGCCACGAACTCGCCGTTGTCCTGGGGCTCCAGCGGGTTCTGGTTTTTCAGCTGGGTAACGAGCAGTTGCAGGAACGCATCCTTGCCCAGCTCCTTCTTGCCGGTCGCCGCGCTGGTGGCCGAGGTCAGGCTGTCGCTGGCGCTAGTGGTCTTGACCGACGAGTTCGCCAGGATCTCGTTGAGACTCAGACCACCGGTGGTGTTGGTAACACTCATGTGACTCGCCCCTTATCACTGACCGAGGGTCAGGACCTTCTGCATCATGGTTTTGGCGGTGTTCATCATTTCGGCGTTGGTCTGGAACGAACGACTGGCGGAAATCATGTCGGCCATTTCCTCGACGACGTTGACGTTCGGGTAGTAGACGTAACCCTTGGCGTCGGCAGCCGGATGGTTAGGCTCGTAACGTGCTTCGAGGTTGCTCTGGTCTTCGACCACGCCCAACACCTGCACGCCCTGCCCGGCCGCGTCCTGCTCCTGGAACAGCGAGTCGCTGCCGCCGTTCTGGCCAGCCTGGAACATGGTGGCGAACACCGGGTGACGAGCACGGTAGGTCTGGTCGATGCTCGACGACACGGTCTCGGCGTTGGCGATGTTACTGGCGACGGTGTTCAGGCGAGTGGTCTGGGCACTCATGGCACTGCCGGCGATGTTGAATACGCTCGCGATCGACATGGATTACTCTCCGCGCAGGGCCGATACCAGCCCTTTGAATTTGCTGTTGAGCAGCGTGAAGCTGGCCTGGAAGTTCACGGAGTTCTCCGCGTAGTTGGACTGTTCCAGTTGAGCGTCCACGGTGTTCTGGTCGATGGACGGTTGCATCGGCGTGCGATACATCAGCGACTCGTCGCCATTGCCCAGGCCCTCGGCCTCGATATGACGGCTGTTGGTCATGTTCAGGGCGAAGCTGCCGTTCTTGGTCTTCTCATTCTGCTCGGCGAGCACTTTGGAGAAGTCCAGATCCCGGGCCTTGTAGTTCGGGGTATCGGCGTTGGCGATGTTGTTGGCCAGGACTTCGGCACGCTGGGCGCGGAAGCCCAGGGCCTTTTCATGGATACCGAGCGCTTTATCGAAGCTGATGCTCATGGCACAAACCTTTGGGTGACCAATGTACGTACGATGGCTATAGCAAGCGTCGTGCCACTTTCCAAAAGCCCATAAACCGGGGCTTTGCGGGCAGCGGCAAGGCGGCAATGCCAGAAAAGCGGCAATGGGTTTCCGCTTGGCTGCCGCTTTTCTGCCGCTCTCAGCGTCAACGGCGATTAATTGTGGGAGCGGGCTTGCGCGAAAGCGGTGTATCAGTCGGCATCAATGTCTCTATTGGATCGCCTTCGCGGGCAAGCCCGCTCCCACAGGAGATTGGGGGGATTTGATGAAAGGTGGCAGGCAAAAAAAGGGAGCCTTAAAGGGCTCCCGTTTTTTGACACACCGGCCAATCACTTCGCCTGGTAGATGATCCCTGGGCTGCACTGGACCATCTGGTAATGATCCGGCAAGCCGTTCAACGCCTCGGAAGCCCCGAGGAACAGGTAGCCACCGGGCTTCAGGGTGCCGTGGATACGCATCAGGATGTCCTTCTTCACTTCGGCCGAGAAGTAGATCAGCACGTTGCGGCAGAACACGATGTCGAACTTGCCCAGGCTGGCATAGCTGTCCAGCAGGTTGAACGAGCGGAACTCCACCCGGTTCTTGATCGGCGCCTTGACCACCCAACGCCCCGGCCCCTTCGGATCGAAGTAGCGCTGCAAGCGATCGGGCGACAGGCCGCGACCGATGGCCAGGCTGTCGTACTCGCCGGTCTTGCAGTTGTTGAGCATGGTCCCGGACAGGTCGGTGGCGACGATCTGCACGCCCCCCTTCAACTGGCCGATGTTGGTCCGCTCGAACTCGTCGATGGACATCGACAGCGAATACGGCTCCTGTCCCGACGAGCAGGCCGCCGACCAGATCCGCAGGCGCTGGCCCGGACTGGCCTTGATGGCCGCCGGCAGCACTTTGTTCTTCAACACCTCGAACGGATAGGTGTCGCGAAACCACAAGGTTTCGTTGGTGGTCATGGCGTCCACCACCATCTCGCGCAAGCCACTGCGCGGCTGGGTCTGGATGCGCTGCACCAGCTCGCCCAACGTCTTGAGGCCCTGTTGCTCCATCAATTTGTTGAGACGGCTCGACACCAGGTATTGCTTGTTTTCACCAAGCAATATGCCACAGGCTTTTTCCAGGAAGACCCGGAACTGTTCGAAATCCAAATTACCCGTAGACAAGATACCGCCTCTTTCATTGTATTGATGTGCCGGGCGCACAATGCGCCCGACCTTTTATTCTACTGACTTGATTCGATCGACCACCCGGGACGCCAGGTCATCGGGCCGGAATTTTGCCAGGAAATCGTCGGCACCGACCTTCTTGACCATCGCCTGGTTGAACACCCCGGACAACGACGTGTGCAAGATGATATGCAGTTTCTGCATACGCGGGTCGCTGCGGATCTCCGAAGTGAGGGTGTACCCGTCCATCTCCGGCATCTCGATGTCGGAGATCATCATCAGGAACTCCTCTTCCGGCTTCTTGCCCTCGTCGACCAGCGTGCGCAGGTAATCCAGCGCCTGCCGACCGTCGTTCAACGCAATCACCTCGACGCCGATGGTTTGCAGGCAACGGGTCACCTGTTTGCGCGCCACCGACGAATCATCCACGGTCAGTACCCGCAGCGAAATCGCCTTGTGCTGGGTTTCGGCATCCACCACACCCTGGGAAATCGTTTCCGTGGTCGGCGCCACTTCGGCGAGGATTTTCTCCACGTCGATGATTTCCACCAACTGGCTATCGACCCGGGTCACCGCCGTCAGGTAGTGATCGCGACCGGTGCCCTTGGGCGGCGGATGGATCTCCTCCCAGTTCATGTTGACGATGCGTTCCACCGAGCGCACCAGGAAACCCTGGGTCTTGGTGTTGTACTCGGTGATGATCACGAACGGATTGCTCTGGTCCATCAACCGCCCCGAACCGGTCGCCATCGCCAGGTCGAGGATGGGGATGGTCGCTCCCCGAATGTTTGCCACACCGCACACCACGGGACTGGACTTGGGCATCAGGGTCAGCTTGGGGCATTGCAGCACCTCGCGCACCTTGAATACGTTGATCCCGTACAACTGCTGGCCGTCGAGACGGAACAGCAACAGCTCCAGGCGATTCTGACCGACCAGCTGTGTCCGCTGGTTTACCGAGTCCATTACTCCCGCCATGCCCTGACTCCTACCTAACGCTAATGGGTCCGACGCGCATTCATCACTAAACGGCACGGGGCTTGCTATTCAACCGGCATGAACGCACAAACGACATTTTCTCGACGCCTGACCACTCACTGCCGCCACTGGCTCGGTGCACTGTTGGCTGCCTGCCTGTTCACCTGGGGCAACCCGGCTCTCGCGGAGGCTCCGGTTACCTTGCCTGATCTCCTTATCGGCGTCACTCAAGGCTTTCTTGAATTCACCGTAGAAGACTATCTGGCAACCAGTCAAACCGAAGGTCGCTACGAAATCGAAGTCAACCAGCTCGACCCACGCCTGCGCATGCCGATGTGCGACAAGGAATTGACTGCCTCGCTGGAAAGCCCGGCCCGCCCGCTGGGCCGCGTCACGGTGAAGGTGCGCTGCGACAGCGCCGCGCCCTGGACGGTGTTCGTGCCCGCCCAGGTGCGCCTGTTTCGTGAAATCGTCACGACCACTCGTCCACTCAAGCGGGCCGGGATCGTCGAGCCGCAGGACGTGGTGCTGCGCGAACGTGACGTCAGCCAGATCAGCCAGGGCTTCCTGACGTCGGTGGATGAGGCCATCGGGCAGAAACTTGTCCGACCAATGGTCGCCGACCAGGTCATCACCCAGGTGCACCTGGAACAGGCCGAAGTGGTCCGCAAGGGCGACCAGGTGGTCATCACCGCCCGCAGCGGCACCCTGGCCGTGCGAATGCCCGGCGAGGCCCTGTCCAACGGCGGCATGCGCGAGCAGATCCGAGTGAAGAACCTCAACTCCCAACGGGTGATCAAGGCTCAGGTCATCGCCCCCGGCCAGGTGGAAGTGGCCATGTAGTACTTTACGCAGGCAGGCAGAAAGCTGGCGCTTGACCTCGCTGTTCCCTAGACTGTGCCTTACGCAAAGGCAAGCGCAGACGTGCGCACGTTCATTGGATAAATGAGCCTAAAGTTTTTTTAGGGATGGCCGAAAACATGGCAAGCGTCCAAATATCCAGAGGTTTTCTACCATGGTCATCGACTTCAATCGTTTAAACAGCTCTTCACCGTTGACAGGCACTACGCGTACCAGCGCCAGCAAGGAAGCCGACAAATCCGCGCCGTTGTCTACGCCGGCCGAACAAGTCAGCAATGGAGAGTCGGTTCACCTCAGCAATGAGGCTCAGCAGTTGCAGAAGGTCACTGACAAGCTGCGCGATCAACCTGTCGTCGACAACGCCCGCGTGGCCGAGTTGAAAGCAGCCATCGCCGATGGCAGCTATAAAGTCGACAGCAACCGCGTAGCCAGCAAACTGCTCAACTTCGAAGCCCAGCGCTAGGCCGCCGCCTGCGCCAGGCTTTTGGACGCTTAAGACCTAAGGCCAGCCATGCACGACACGACTTTATTGCAACTGATCATCGACGACTTTGTCCCAGCGCAACAATTGCTGGAACTGCTGCAGACCGAATCACTGGCGCTGCACGGTCGCGACATGCCCTTGCTGGAAAACATCCTGGCACAGAAGCAGGCATTGATCATTTTGCTCGACCAGCATGGCCGCAAGCGCAGCGAGATCCTCGCCAGCCTCAACCTGCCCGCCAGCCCCGACGGCCTCGAGCAGTTGGCCAGCCAGTCGTCGATCGGCGACCAGCTCCTCGCCCAGAGCGCTGTCCTGACTGACCTGCTCGCCCAATGCCAGGCCGCCAACGCGCGCAATGGCCAGTCGATCCAGGTCCAGCAGGCCGCCACCGCCAATCAGTTGCGCATCCTCAATGGCGGTGAAATCCCGACGCTGTATGACGCTCGCGGTTCGACCGCCAAGATGGTCAAGCACCGCCCGCTCAGCCAGGCATGAAACGAACCATGCCGGCGCTCTATCAACGCGCGATACATGCTGGCAAAATGCTGGCTCTTTGTAGTCGTATTTTGCCTGGAGATTGACCCACCGTGTTCAATGCCTCAAACGCGGATGATGCTCCGCAACCGCCCAAGGTCCTTACCACGCCCCTGGAAATCTCCGGCAACCTGCGGATGCTGCAAGATAGCCATGACCCGCTGATCATCACCTTCCACGAACGCACCCAACGCTTCCAGAGCTACCTGGTGGACGTGAACCGCGAGAACAACTCCCTCGCCCTCGACGAAATGATCCCCCGGGACGGTGAACGGTTCCTGCTGGCGGGCGAGCCATTTCGCGTCGAGGGCTTCCACGACGGCGTGCGCATCGCCTGGGAAAGCAACGGCCCGCTGACCATCAGCGACACCAGCGACGGCCGCTGCTACCGCGGCGCCCTGCCTGACGAAGTGGTCTATCATCAACGTCGCAACGCCTTTCGTGCCGCCCTGAAGCTGGCACAACTGGTGGACGTCGAACTGGGCGGCGAAAAGCTCAAGGCGGCAGTAAACGGCAAGTTGCTGGACATTTCCGCCACCGGCTGCAAGCTGCGCTTTGACGGCGACATCACCGAACGCCTGCAACTGGGCCAGGTCTACGAGCGCTTCATCGCTGCCCTGCCCTTCGGCAACATGACGGCCCCGGTCGAATTGCGCTACCTGCATTTCGAAGAAAGGATCAACACCACCTTCGCTGGCGTGCGCTTCCACAACATCAGCGGCCTGGTGCAGCGCCAGGTCGAGCGGTTCGTCTACCAGCTCCAGCGCGAAGCCCGTCGTTTCGACAAAGATGATCTCTGATCCGCCGCATTAAAAAAACGGGCAGCCCCTTGCGGTGACTGCCCGTTTTTTTATGCGCGATTACGGCCTGGCTTGAGTAAAGCTGGGGGCCTGCGGCTCGTCATCGGCCGCTTCGGCTTCTGCAACCGGTTCAGGCTCGGGCTCAGGCTCGGGCTCAACGTCCGATGCGGCCGGCGCCTGCATCTGCTCCTGCACCACCTGCTCATCCACCCGAGGGTCAAGGCACGCTACCAGCGGCGAGCTCGACATGCTGTCGGGCATGGCCACGTGGTGCAGCGGAGCGTCGTCGACCTGGTGCAGGTTGGTGACCGCTTTCGGCCGAATCCGCCACACCAGTATCAAGGCGAAGAAGGCGGAAAACGCATACAGCATGTGGCTGCCGAACAGCTTCATCAGTATCCCGGCCACCAACGGCCCGATACTGGCACCGACGCCATAGGTCACCAACAGCATCGCCGTCAGCGACACTCGCCGATCCGCCTCGACGTGGTCATTGGAGAACGCCACCGCCAGCGGATACAGGCAGAACTGGACCAGCGAGCAGAAGAACCCGGCGATGAACAGCACTTCCAGCGGCACACTCGACAGGATCGCCAATGGCATCGCACAGATTGCCAGGGCCAATGCAAAGCAGCGGATCAGCAACGCCCGGTCGTAGCGATCGGACAGCCAGCCCAAGGGCCACTGCACCAGCAGGCCGGCGAAGATGCAGCTCCCCATGAACAGGCCGACCTGCTCGGTCGACAGGCCCTGCTGGGAGGCATACAACGGCGCCAGGCCATAGAAGGAACCGACGATCAACCCCGAGCCCAACACCGTGCTGAGCGACTGCGGGACGCGCTTGATGAAGAACCGCGGCTCCATCGGCGCCGGACGCAGCGGCGCCGGGTGAATCCGTCGGGTCAGCGCCACCGGCACCAGGCACAAGGTGAAGCACAGCGCCACCAGCATCAGCAATTCCAGGCCCAGGGCCGGATGGATCACCAGGATCAACTGGCCCAGCACCATCCCCAGGTACGAGGCGATCATGTAACCGCTGAACACCACCCCGCGCTGCTTGGCGTCGGCCTGCTCGTTGAGCCAGCTCTCGATGACCATGTACTGGCACATCATGCCGAGGCCGACAATCATCCGCAGCACGATCCAGGCCGGCAGCCAGTTCACCAGCCCGTGGCCCAGGACTGCCGCCCCGACGATCCCGGCGCAGGCCGAGTAGGCGCGGATATGCCCGACGCGGGCAATCAGCCGATGGCCGATCTTGCCGCCCAGCACCAGGCCGAAATAGTTGGCCGCCATCAGCGCACCGACCCACAGGCTGTCCACGTGGTCGGCGGCCAGGCGCAAGGCCAGGTAGGTACTCAAGAGGCCCGAGCCGATCAACATCATCAGCGAGGCGAAATAAAGCGCTCGAAAAGGTTTCCAGACTTGGCGCATCGGCGTTCCGAGCGGCTCCTTGAGGTGGGGTAAGGGCTACCCTTGAAGATAGCCCGGATACAACGATTCGTTATGCCTGGGCCGCCAGAATGCGGCGTTCCCAGGGTGTGATCTCATCGAAGAAGCTGGCCAGCTCAAGGGTCTTCGAAGCAACGTAGCCTTCGATGAACTCCTCACTGAACAGTTCCTTCGCCAGATGACTACGTTTCAGACGCTCCAACGCGGCATGCAAGGTACATGGCAGCGAGAGATTATCCGGCACGTCGAATTCACCCTGGATCGCCTCGCTGGGCTCCAGGCGATTTTCGATGCCATGCAGCCCGGCGGCCAGGCTCGCGGCGATCGCCAGGTACGGGTTGGCATCCGCCCCGGGCAAGCGATTCTCGACCCGACGGGCGACCGGTGAACTGGCGGGGATCCGCAGCCCGGCCGAACGGTTGTCGTGGGACCAGCAGGCATTGTTCGGCGAGGCGCACGGCTGGTAGAGGCGCTGGTAGGAGTTCACGTTCGGCGCAAACAGGGCGGTGAAGTCGGCCAGGCCGGCCTGTTGCCCACCGATGAAATGCCGGAAAGTGGCCGTCGGCTCGCCAGCCTCGTCACTGAAGACGTTGCGACCGCTGCCCAGTTCCACGACGCTCTGGTGGATGTGCATCGAACTGCCCGGCGTATTCGCCAGGGGCTTGGCCATGCAGACCACGATCAGCCCATGCTTGAGGGCCACTTCCTTGAGCAGGTGCTTGAACAGGAAAGTCTGGTCGGCCAGCAGCAGCGGGTCGCCATGGAGCAGGTTGATCTCGAACTGACTCACGCCCATTTCGTGCATGAACGTATCGCGGGGCAGGCCCAGTGCCGCCATGCAGGCGTACACCTCATTGAAGAAAGGTCGCAGGCCATTGTTGGAACTGACACTGAACGCCGAATGCCCGTCCTCGCGTCGCCCATCCAGGCCCAGCGGCGGCTGGAACGGCTGGGTCGGGTCCGGGTTGGGCGCGAACACGAAAAACTCCAGCTCGGTCGCCACGACCGGCGCCAGGCCACGGGCGGCATAACGCGCGATCACGGCCTTGAGTTGGCCGCGCGTGGAAAGTCTTGAGCTTTCACCGGTCAGCTCATCGGCATCGCAAATCGCCAGGGCGCGAGGCTGTTGGCTCCAGGGCAGGCGGTGGATCTGTTGCGGGTCGGCCACCAGGGCCAGGTCGCCGTCGTCGCTGCCGTAAAATCGCGCCGCCGGGTAACCGCCCATGATGCATTGCAGCAGCACCCCCCGCGCCAGCTGCAACCGTCGGCCCTCGAGGAACCCTTCGGCGGTCATCACCTTGCCTCGCGGCACGCCGTTCAAATCCGGCGTAACGCATTCAATCTCATCAATGCCCGTCAATCGCTGCGCGAGTGAACACTGGCCATCGGTCGTCATGACGCAATCCTTGTTATATGCGAGCCGCGAACGGCAACCCGTACAAAATAGGCTTCGGCTGTTCGGAATATCAAGCAGGCTGGACGAATAAAAACCGTCAGAAAATACACAGCCTACACCGTAGGAGCGAACCTGCTCACGAAGGCAGTCTGTCAGCCTTTGCGTAGCGACTGATGCACCGCCTTCGCGAGCAAGCTCGCTCCCACAGAGGGGTTATGCGCAAGGAATGCCTCAGGGCAGGTAGATCCGGAACACCGCGCCGCCCAGCACACCGCCATTGGCGATCTCGGTTCGCCCGCTCACGCCGCCGCGCTGGTGCAGCCCGGCGATACGCGCCGCGAAGTACAGGCCCAGCCCGGTGCTGCCGCTGCTGTGGTTGATGCCTTGCACGTACTCAGCCTGGCGTTCGATCATCTCGGCCGGATAGCCCTCGCCGTCATCGTTGATGGTCAGCACCAACTGCCCGGCCTCATCGCTCGCGCTGATCAACAAGGCCTGGCGCCCATGGCGAATGGCGTTGGTGATGCAATTGTCGAGCACCGACGCAATCAACTCGCGGTCGAAAAAGCCCAGCGGGCTGAGGGGGTCGACTTCATAGGTGGCCATGATCCCGCGGCTGCGGAACACGTCCTCATGGCCGGCCAGTTGCGCCTCGATGAAATCGTCCAACTCGTGGTAGGCCGGATGCAGGGGCAACTGGTTGACGCCGAGCTTGTACAGCCCCAGCAGTTGCACCAGCAACCCATTGAGGTGGGCGAATTCGAAGTCCATGACGCCCTGCTCCGGGGTCTGGCGCTCGGCGTCGGGCAAGCGCTCGAGCCACTGCGCATGCGCCTGCATGAGCAGGGTCAGGGAGTTCTTCATGTCATGCACGGTCGACGCGATCACCGTGGAAAAATCGAGTGCCTGTTCGCTGTCATTCATCGCCAAACGCCTTGCTTCGCAGTTTCTGGTAACGCGCAAACCGCGCGTCGGTGTCGGGCATCATGCCCACCAGCTTCAGACAAGCGCGGCACTCCTGCAGCAGTTCCGATTCCACGCTGGTATCGGTGCCGTGCAGCAGGGACTGCGCCATGTTCAGGGCAATACTGATGTTCTTCGGCTGCATCTTCAGGGCGCGGCGGAACAGCTCCCGCGCCTCCGGCAAGGCGCCGGTCTTGTAGACGCGCACGCCTTCGCGGTTCAGCTCGGCCGCCGCATTGCCCTGGTTGAGGATGTTCGGGTCGTCGGTGAGCTTGGCGATGCCTTGCATCACCGTCGGGTCATCGCCGTAGATTTCCGCGCAGTTTTTGAGCATCGACTCGCCGGCGCTGGCCTGACCAAGCATTTGCAGTTGCTTGGCCACCAACAAGGCCGCCTCCGCGCTCATGAACTGCTCCATGCCGTCGAGGCGCTGCAAGGCCTGCTCGGTGAGCTTCTCGGCGGTTTCGGCATCGTTGAGCAGCAGGCTCGTGGCTTTCATCAGGCGCGCCCGGACCTGCAGGCCCGGGTCGTTGAGGTTTTCCTTCGCCACGGCGCTGAGGGTCGTGTTGATCTCCAGCCGCGTGCGCGTATCGAGGCCCTTTTCGCTGCCCTTGCTGATCAACGCATGAGCCAGGCCCAGGTTGGTCTCCGGATCCTTGAAGCGCGACTGCGCGCCCTGCCCGACCGCCTGGCGATAGGCCCTGGACGCGGTGTCGTAGTCTTCGTTGGTCATCGCCAGCTTGCCCAGCAGCGCTTGTCGACGCACCGCCAGGGGCGACAGGCGAACCGCCTCTTCCAGCACCCGCTGCGCCTGTTTCGTGTCGCCTTCGGCCACCAGCACATCGGCCATGCCGTCGTACAAGGCCGGCATCATCGGAAAGGTTTTCAGTGCCTTTTCGTAGACCTCCTTGGCCTGCGCCACCTGGCCGCGCTTGAACAGCAACTTGCCCAGGCCCGCATAGGCCCAGGGCAGCGGACGGTCGGCCAGGATGGTGTTGTACAGGCGCTCCAGGGCTTCGTTCTGGTTCAGGTCGCGCAACGCGTCGGCCCGATAGCGCAGGCACAGCGGCCCGTAGCGCGGATCCTGCTTGCACAGGGCGATGCAGGCATTGAGCACTTCCAACGGTTTTTCGCGATCCAGCGCCTGGAGGATCGGCTTGAGCAAAGTCTTGCGCTGCTCCAGCCGTTCCAGCCGCTGGGCCAGGCCGGAGCGGTTGAACGGCTTGGTCAGGTACGCGTCGGGCTCATGCTCCAAAGCGCTGAGCACCATCGCCTGACTGGTCTCGGCGGTCACCATGAGGAACACGCTTTCATGGCTGATCAGCTTCTCGACCATCAGGTCTTCAAGCACCTGCTGACCGTTCTTGCGCCCGTCGCCGAGGTGATAGTCCTGCAGGATGAAGTCATAGCGCTTCTGCGAGCACATGCGCAACGCCACTTCACCGGTGTCGGCGGTATCCACGTCCTTGACGCCCAGCTCACGCAACATGGAGCGGATCGAACTGCGGAAATCCGAGAAATCATCGACGATCAGAAAACTTTTTTGGTGGTACGCCAGCATCGAGGATGTCCAGGCAAGTAAAAAAGATGCGCCCAAACGGGTGCTCATCAGCTTATCGGCCGCAAGTGGCGTTCCGTTAACCGATCGTATGGGAGAGGTTTAGTGCGAGAAAGGCGCCAATGCCAGTCCGCCAGAAGGAACTGGCAGCCCCCAGTGGAATCCGTGGCGAGGGAGCTTGCTCCCGCTGGGGCGCGAAGCGGCCCTTGCCTTGTCGGGCCGCTGCGCAGCCCAGCGGGAGCAAGCTCCCTCGCCACAGCGTGCCCACTTTGGATTCGCTGAAACGGCAGTGCCATGCCCGGCTTTGCTCGTCAGATCGTCACTTAGCGACGTCCCAACAGCCTTCCCCAAAATCCCACTTTAGTCTCCGCGACCACTGGCGCAGGTGGCACGATCTCTTGCCTTACCGGATGCGTACTCGGACCATCGGGCCGGAGTAGATCCCCTGGATAATGCTCAAGCCCCAGGCACTGTGAATCATCCAGCCCAAAAGCCTTCACCGCCGCCACAGCTTCCACGCACCAGCGACCGAAATATGCGCCACCTTCAAAATTCTCGTCGCCATAGGTGTACCAGTAGGGATGCTTGTAACTGACTGCCTGGGGATCGGAGCCGGATTTCGCCCCTGTTCGGACTTCCTGATACCAGTGACTGACAAAGGCTTCCAACTTGGAAGCCTGCGTCTCCACCGGCGCATCCACCGCCGCCAACAGTCGTCCATAAGGTTTGGGATAAAGGAGAGCGGCCCCCACTTTGCGCTCGGGACTGCGACTCGCGATGACCCGGTCGAGCAACACGTCCTCGCCTTCATTGCCGATAAGGGCCAGCAGCCTTCGCCATTGATCATCGGGAATCTCCAGAGCCAACCCCAGGCCCACCAGCCAGAAGCAGACGATGTAATGGTCATAGTTGACGCGCCAGCTGTGGCGGGTGAACTGTTGCTCAGGGGTCCAGACCGATGCACCTAGGCGTTCGGCCTCTTCCCAGGCATCGAGTAGCCCAGGGAAATAAGGAGGCAAGTCGGCGACAGGGCATCCGGCAGAGTAGCGACTTAGCATCTGGTGCCAGTGGTCTTGGGCAATGGTATAGACGTACTGCGGCGCGTAGTCGGGATCGCGTGCCGGGGCCCGCGCGTTCTCCAGCGCTCGGGCAATGCGTTCGTCACCATACGCAACCCATTCAGACCAGTAGCGGGAATCTCCCAGTGGTGCCCGAACCATTTAAGTTTCCTTCACAACCCAATATCGTGGAAATTTCTGGCATTTAAATTAGGAACCAGTAACCACTCTCGCTGCTAAAGTACGAAGAAACCCTCGTAGGCTGCCTCCACCCGCTCAACAAGCTGATCAGAAATGATGCCCACGCTCTCTAACTCGGCAGCTTCGGCGAATAACAAAGGACTCGACACAACTGGCGTAGTCAAACCTAATTGTTGTCGCACACGAAAAATTGCGTGAATCTCTAAAGGTAGCAGATCGAAAGGCGCATATTTGAATTCAGGGTCCCACGCCCCACCGCTGTCCTCAAAATTGGAGAGATGATACTTACATAGTTTTTCCAGCGCTTGAGCGAGCCCTTGCTCATTACTCCATTCGTTTATCACCTCTTGATAAACACCTAAATTCATCGACTTAATTTCTGGAAGCGTCTCTCCTTGCGAATAGACTGAATAAAGCCAGAGCATGAAAGGTTCGAATCGACGCTGTTCAAGATAGCTAGCATCGACAGCGCCATTGATAGCCAGCATCCCGGCCAAAACATCGGCTACGGAGGCGGCCAGGTCTCGACGATCAGCCACTATCAATCCTGCCAATAGGCATCCAGCGAGGCTCAATTGATTAGTCAAATTGGGGACAGTTTTGACGCCTTGCAGAAAACTCGTCTTGGAGAAAGCCTTCGCTTTGAGCATCAGGGCCCAATAACGGTACATCATCGAACGCGAGACGTGCTCCCAGCCAGCGGGATCTCGATCACTAATAGCAACTTCTCCCTGAACACCGTAGTAGGTCGCCAGCATCCCCAACGAATCAGCCACGTTGTCCAATCCACCTAACGAGTCGCTAGCCAGATCCTCATCAATGTAGGCAAGCTCTTGAGCCGTCATGTCTCCCGACTGGGATAGCCAACGTCGATGCTGTTCAAGCAGAGTATTGATTTTTTCCATTTCAGTGCGGTTCCCATGTAACTCAAAAACGTCTTGCGTGCCCAAGGAAAACTCTTAGTACTTCTCCCTTCAAATCAACGCCGATCAAATTTCCGCTCACACTTTCAGGTGATTGCCTAAGTTCAGGCGCTTGGCGGCAGCATCAATTAACGGGGAGTTGGTGTCCGGTTTGGTAGGGGCAAGTCCACTTGCTCCCTCGCACAAAAGGATGGTGTCAAGCTTCATCCCATCAGCAAATAACTTCACCCTCACCATTCACCCCCTCCAATAGCATGCCTCTGAGACCCGCACGCTCCAGCCGAAGCTTCACATCCTCGCTAACGATCAATGCTCCCAAGTGTTTCTTGATACGAAAAATATGTTTTCCCTGGGCCTTGGCAGGATCAATGACAAGATTCAGAAAAACGCTGTATTCGCCAGCTCGATCAGGTCGTACGGGATCATTGACCTCATATTTTTTGAAAGCGGAGCGTGATTCGTCTACGCAATCCAATTGGGTCTCGACAATCATCACATAGTAACGACCATGAGCTTGCTCGCCTGCAACCGACACAGGCTCGAGCACGACATTCATATACGGTTCATCAACATCGGGAAAGCCCAACAATGCATCCCTGGCTTTTTCACTCAAAACCGGCACAGAGGCATAGCCAGCCAAGGAAAAATCCAGACTCCCACCTTCCTCAAGAACCTCAAGGGTGTAGGTACACGGCTCCATGTACTCAGAAGGGGGGTCGATGAAGAGCCAGTTGTTGCAGTGCTTTATATCTCCCAAATACCAGCGTTCAGGAAACTGCACATCTTCCCGCAACAAGTAATACTTCATTTCAGCTCATCGCATGTCGTTGCTTAACTGAAAAAGGGGCCTGTAAACCTGCTCGAAACCGCTAACGACGCCCCAACAACTTCGACCAAAAACCAACCTTATTCTCAACAACCACCGCAATAGGCGCTTCAGCGTCCTGCCTGAGCGGGTGTGTACTCGGGCCGTCGGGTCGGAGTAAATCCCCGGGATAATGCTCAAGCCCCAGGCACTGTGAATCATCCAGCCCAAAAGCCTTCACCGCCGCCACGGCTTCCACGCACCAGCGACCGAAATATGCGCCACCTTCAAAATTCTCGTCGCCATAGGTGTACCAGTAGGGATGCTTGTAACTGACTGCCTGGGGATCGGAGCCGGATTTCGCCCCTGTTCGGACTTCCTGATACCAATGACTGACGAACGCTTCCAACTTGGAAGCCTGCGTCTCCACCGGCGCATCCACTGCCGCCAGCAGTCGTCCATAGGGTTTGGGATAAAGGAGAACGGCCCCCACTTTGCGCTCGGGACTGCGACTCGCGATGACCCGGTCGAGCAACACGTCCTCGCCTTCGTTGCCGATAAGGGCCAGCAGCCTTCGCCATTGATCATCGGGAATCTCCAGCGCCAACCCCAGGCCCACCAGCCAGAAGCAGACGATGTAATGGTCATAGTTGACGCGCCAGCTGTGGCGGGTGAATTGCTGCTCAGGTGTCCAGACCGATGCACCCAGGCGTTCGGCCTCTTCCCAGGCATCAAGCAAGCCCGGAAAGTAGCGCGACAAATCAGCTATAGGATTGCCAGCGCTGTAGCGACGCAGGATCTGGTGCCAATGTTTCTTTGCAGTGTTGAAGGCGTATTGCGGCGCGTAATCCGGGTTACCCGCAGGTTCCCTCATGATTCTTTGAGATTCCAGGAGATAGCCGTCATTGTCCTCGACGACCTGATTCCAATAACTGACATTGCCAAGAGGAGCACGGATCATCTACTTGTTTCCTAGAAGCTTGGACGCTGCAACTGGGTCAGCGAAAAACTTTCCGCGGGCATCCAGTACACCCACTGTGACATTACCAAAAGGGTCGGTATGTACTAACCATTTTTCCACCCGCCCAGCCTGCAAGGCGTTTTCAATACTTTGCGCCATTCCACCGTTACCACTGACCGACTCCAGAATACGATCATAATTTGTGGCAGTCCCCTGCAACCAGCTATCGCTCATCTGCAAACCATCCTTGGTCGGTTTCAACGCAGACGAACCAAACTTGTACTCCACGATCAGGTAATCCACACCCGGCTTGTTGACCTTGTACAGGTCATCAATACCAGTCTGCCCGATGTCCGGCGCTCGGCCGATTTTCTCGGCACCCGGCACCAGGGATTTGATCCGCTCGCCGCCCATGACATCACCGATGATGCTCTTCTGCGCGTTGGTCAACGCCCGGAAATCCATCAGCGGCGTGCCATTGGGGTTGAACTGCCCGCCACGGGCGACCAGCTTGTCGAACTTGGCCAGGCCAGCCATCGCCTCAAGCCCTTCGGCCCCGACCCTGATCCCGGCCTTCGCCAGCGCCACGCCACCTTTGGCGGCGCCGCCAACCCCCGTCGCAATACTACCCACCTGCCAAACCAGTTCGCCAAGGTCCTGGCCCAACTGCACAGCGCGGTCGTCGCCGCCATTTTCCAGGGCATCCTTGACGCGATCGAGTTTGGCGTTGAGCTCATTGACCACGCCATCGCCGAACTGCTTGCGGGCCTCGGGGTCGTTGATCAGGGCCTTGAGGCCGTTGATTCCGTCAATTGGATGAAGAAGGAACTGCGCCAGGCCTTCGACGTCGCTCCATCCCGCCTGCACCAGGCCTTTGCCCACGCCGAAGCGGGTCAGTACGTCTTGCTTCTGGTTGATGTACGCCCATTTGGCGATCACCTGCGCCTTGGCCGCCAGCCCATCGGCTGCGCTGTATTCCTTCTCGGCCTGGACCAGTTGCTGGGTCGCCAGCCAGTTGTTGTCCACCGCCGCGCCAGCCGCGCTGTTGGCGGTGGCCGGGTCGAGCGAGGCGCTGCTCGCGGCCAGCCCGGTGACCAGGCTGACGATCAGGTTTCGCTTGGCTTCGCGCTGGGCTTCGCTTTCGTTGGGGCTGGCTTCGGAAAACAGGCCGGTGAGCAGGCTCGACGCCGCCGCGCCCGCTGCGCCACTGCCGCAGCTCTGACTGCTGGCCGCGGCGCCCGCGCAGGCAACGATGCCATGCAGCGCGGCATGCAGCGGCGAGCCTTCGGTGAGTTTGCCGTCCGCCACCAGGTCGCCGATGTAGCCCGCGCCTTGCTGTTGCACGTAGTTGACCACCAGGCTCTGGACGAATGCGCCGTTGCTGCCGCTGATGTTGCCGCTGGCCGCGCCCACCAGGGCGGTGGTGATCTGGCGGTAGGTGCCGCCCGCGCCCCACTTGTCGGCGATACCGCGGGCTTCGACAGTCAGTCGCTGGGAGTTGTTGAGCAACGCCAACCGCTCGGCATCGGTCAGGTTCGCATTCGGATCGAGGGCCTTGGCCCTGTCTTTCTCGGCCTGGTTGCGCTTGGCATCGACCTCCTTGGCCTTGTTGGCGAGCAAAGTGCTGGCTTCGTTGGCGAACGCGCCGACAATCTCGAAACCGGCCCGGATCTCATCTTCGTCGAAGATCGGCTTGAGCGTGTTGCTGGTATCGCGGTCGCTGGAGACGTCGCGATTGAGGCTGGCGACGGTTTGCTCGCCATTTTTGCCGGTGCGCTTCTGCTGCTCGGCATCGTCGGTGATGACGACCGTGCCGCCACTGATGCCGCTGCGGGTGACGCTGCTGGCGTCGTCGCTGGCACTGATGGCAATCGGCATGGTGGCGCTGAGCTCATTGCCGTTCTGCGGCAGCCCGGTGCCCGGGGTTTGCGTGCCGCCGCTGGTGGCATTGCCCTGTTGGTCCTTGCCGACTTCGCGATAGCCGCCCCCGACGCTGACGGAGCTGGCGTCGTACTCGGCCTTGTTCTTGATGTCGCGGCTGGTGAGACTGGCGGTGACCAGGCGATTCTTGCCGTCCTGCACGGCCTTGTCGCTGCTGGCGATCACCCCGCCGACCAGGTCGGTGTTGCCGCCCACGCGAATGTCGAAGCCCTCGTCGCCGGCCTTGATCCCGGATTGCTCGATCACGCTGGCGTAGTTGGAGTCGATGTCCGTGGCCCCGAAGCTGCCACTCATGCCGTTGACCGAACTCATGCCGTAGCAGAACGGCGGGACACACAAGCTGATGCCAACACCCAGGCTCTTCTCATCGACGACGTAGGTGTTGGTGTCTTGCAGGCTTTCGATGTTCAGGTTGCCGCCAACGTCGGCCAGTACCTGTTTGCCACTGGCCACCGCGCCCTTGAGGTTTGTGTCACCGCCCGAGGACAGCAGCAACTGGTTGCCCGCCTGGACATGGGTATTGGTGTGGGTGAGGCCATCGCCGTCTGCCTGGCCACGGCTGCCGGACGCTCCCAGGTCCAGGGTGAAACCGTTGCGAGCACCGAGGGAAAAGCCGATGCCGATGCTCGCGCTGCTGCCTTTGCTGTCGGTCTCCTGCTTGTCGACATTGCGGGCGGCGAGCAAGTTGATGTCGCCGTCCGCCAGCAGGCTGGCGTTGCGTCCGGCCTTGATATCGCTGCCTTGCACGGTGATGTCGCTGGCCGCCCCCGCGCCAGTGGCACGCAGGCGGATGTCGTTGCCGGCGGTCATGGTCGAGCCGGCCGCGCTGTCGCTGGTGTAGGTAGTGGTGCTTTCGTTTTTCTTGGTGCCCAGCGACAGGCTGATGTTGATCCCGCCGGCCGAGCCTGGGTCCATCGCCACGGCGGTAGCGGCGTTGTTGGTCGCCAGCACGGCGGTCGCGGCGGCCAGGGCCTTCATGCGTCCGTCGTCGGTTTTCTCCGAGGCCCGTTTCATCTGCTGGTTGGTTTGAATCGCGCTGATCACCGGGTTGGTCACGGTGAGGGTGAACCCGGTTTGCTTGAACAGGGTTTCACGCTCGCGTTCACGGGTGTTACGGGCTTCGACGACATCAATGGTCTGCGCCGTGACGTCGATGTTGCCTTGGGGCGCCGACACCTGGCTGCCCACCTGACGGTAACCCTTGCCCGCTTCGATCAGCACATCGCCGGTGGTCGAGCCCACGGTGCTTGCCACGGCCGTGTGCTCCGTGGCGAGGTCCTTGACGCTCTGTTTCTGAGTACCGAGGGTCACGGCGATGCCGCCGCCGCTGAACAGGCCGCTTTTCTTGACGGTCTTGTCGTGGCGTTCGCTGCTGCTGGCGGTGGCCGCTTCGATGTTGACGTTGTTGTCCGCCACCAGGATGGTCTTGGTGGTGGAGACTACGTTGCTGCCACTCAGGTTGATGTCTCGACCGGCCTGCACATACGTCTGCTCGCCACTCAGGGTGGAGCCTTCGGCCTGGGTCTGGCTGACGGTGTCGCGGGTGGTGGTGGTCTTGCTGGAGAACCACCCACTCTTGCCTTTGACCTTGTGCGCTTCGTCGGCGAACTGGTAGTTCTGGGCCGTGGTGAGGTTGACGTCACGCTTGGCCTCGGCAAACACCGCGCCCTGCTCGCTGGTCACGTGGGCGGCGCGGGCGTTGAGGTCCTGGCCCGCGCTCAGGCGGACATCGCCCTGGCCCTGGATCAGCGAGCCGACTTCGGTCTGGCTGGCGTCGTTGCGCCAGTTGCTGCTGTTCCAGGTCAACGCTTGCTGATGCGCCTCGCCCACGGTGCCGAGGTTGAGGTTGTTGCCGGCCTCCAGAGACGTGCTGCCGCCCTGGCCTGCATTGACGACCTGGGCCCCGGTGAGATTCAAGTCCTTGCCGGCGCTGACATTCATCGTGCCCTGGGCACCGCTGACGAACAGCCCGGCCACCCGTGACAACTGCGTCCGGGTGCCTTGGGCGCTGCTGCTGTCGCGACTGCTGGAAATGACGTTGATGTCCTGCCCAGCCTTCACCGACAGGTTGTCCACGGCGCCGATCAGGCCACCGAGGTTGTTGAGGTTGTCCCTGGCGGTGACCGAGGCGTTGTCGGCCTGGATACGCCCACCCAGGTTCTGAATGTTCTGCGCGGTGATCGCCATGACACTGCGCCCGGCCAGGCTGCCGCTATTGACCAGGTCGCCGGCGATGTTCAGGTTCAGGCGCTGCCCGGCGATCAGCGCACCGGAGCCGTTGAGGTCGCCTTCCTGGACCCGCACGTAGACCTGCGGCACCAGCACGTTGCGGGTGTCGCCGTTAGGGAGGGTCACTTGCTTTTGCACCAGCCAGACGATGTCACTGGTCAGCTGGGCCATCTGCTCGGACGTCAGCGCCACGCCGGGCACCAATTGCCATTGGTTGGCAACAGTGACGGCGTTGTCGATCAGGGCACGGTATTGCAGTTCATCATTGGCGTAGCCATCGAGGAAACGTCGGCCGGTGAGTTGCGCCACTTGTTCGCGAATCAGCTTCTGTTCGTAGAAGCCGTCACCCAGGCGTTGTTGGGTCAGGGCCGGGTCGACTTGCAGGCGTTGCAGCATGTAGTCCGAGGACAACCAGGTGCGGTAGCTGGCAAAGCGCGGGTCGGTTTCGATCAGATAGCCGCCGGTGTTCTGCGGGTTGGTGTTGAACAGGCTGTTGTTCGGCAACGCCAGGGACGGCCCGCCGCTGCGGATCTGCTCAGCCACGCCTTTGCTGTTCAGGGTGGTCTGGGCGGCGACCTGGACGATCGGCGCGACCTGGTGGGTGCGGCTGCCCGTGGCGTTGACCGCGCCTGTGGCGGCGACCTGCTCGGTGACGCCCTGGGTGGCGCGCGCGGCGATCTGGGTGCCGGTGCCATTGCCCGCGGTGTTCTCGGCGAACACGGTTGGTTGCAGGGTGATGTCCTGGATCATCGGCGCCGGCGTGTAGTCTGTGACGGCCGTGCCCTGGCGGTCGCGCCCCTTGCGCTGGATGCGATAGAAGTGGGTGGCGGTGCCGCTGTCGGTGGTGGTGCGCTGGCCCGTCAGCTCAGTGTTGGTCAGGCTGCCGATGTCGGCCTGTAGCAGTCCGCCGGCAATGATCCGGCTCTTGTCGTTGAGCACGTCGCCGGCGCTGATCTGCATCGTCCCACCGGAGAGGATCTGCGCCGGTGCCGAGGTGGCGATCTGGGTCTCCGCCACCACCCGGGTGTAGTCGTAGCGGTTCCAGTTGTCCTCGCGGCCTTCGGGGGTGGCCAGGTAGAGCACTTCGTCGCTGCTGACCGAAACCTGGTTGCCCTGGTAGCGGTTCGTCGAACCGGTGAGTTGGAATTCCTGCAAGGCGGTACGACTGACCTCCACCTGCCGGGTGCTGAAATGCTCGTTGGTGTTGCGCACGCTTTGCACGTTCAGCGACAGGTTGCCGAGGGCCTCGATGGTCGCGCTGGCGTTGGTCAGCAACTGGGCGCGGTCCTGGGCCTTGTCAGCCGCGCTCAACGCGCCGCCGATGGCGAGGTCGCCAGCGCTGAAGATCAGGGCCTGCTCGCGGTTGTCCAGGCTACCGGCGCCGATGTCCAGCGACTCGCGGGCGGCGATGGTCGCGCCGATGCCGTTTTCGTCCCGGTTGTTCAGCGTCGAAGCGCTGATCGCCAGACGGTCGCCGTAGAGCCGGCCCGTGCCCAGGTTGTTGAGCGAGAGGGCCTGCACCCGCACTTGCTGGCCGTCGATCAGGCCACGGTTGGTCAGGCTGTCGTTGACGGTCAGGCGAACCTGGCCGGCGCTGATCTCGCCGCTGCCGGCATTGTCCAGCGTCTGCGCGCGGACCGTCAGCAGGTTGCCGGCCAGCAATTGCCCGCTGTTGTTGAAGGCGCCCTCGGTACTCAGGTCGACCTGACCGTTGGCCTGGATCTGGCCGCTCAAGTCCAGGCCGCCTTGCAGCCTGAATGTCAGGTCGCCCAGGCTCAGGGCCCTGCCGGTGCCACCGTAGTAGGCCGCATTGAGCGACAGCAGGCTGCCCGCGAGCAAGGTGCCGCCCTGGTTGTGCACGGCCTGGCGCCGTTGCGCCGGGTCACGGTCGCTGATGCTCAACCCGGCGCCAGAGGAAATCAGCCCGCCTTCGTTGTTCAACGCCTGGCTGATCCCCAGGCTCAGCCCCTGGTCGGCGCGAATCGCACCGGACTGGTTGGAAAGCGTATTGACCGCCAGGCTCATGGCGCGGCCTTCGAGGCCTTGCTGGGTGCCTCGGGTGGCGCCGTTGTCGAGCACGTCGGCGCTCACGTCCAGCGTTCCCGCACTGCGGATCAACCCGCCCTGGTTATTGAGCGTCTCCCCCAGCACCATCTGGACATCGCCGAGGCCTTGCAACTGACCGCCGCGATTGTCCACCCGGACGCTTTCGACCCGTACGGTTTTCTCGCCGATGATCTGGCCGCCGCTGCCATTGCCCAGGTCGGTGGCCTTAAGCAACAGGGAGCCCTTGGCTCCCAGGAAACCCGCACTGTTGTCGAGGCTGGCCGTGCGGATTTCGACGCTGTCCTGGCCGCTGATCCCTTGGGTGGTGCCCGACTGCAGGTTGTTCAGCGCCTGGTTGCCGGTGTCGATGAGCAGCTTGCCCTTGGCCTGGATCAAGCCGGCGGCGTTATGCAATTGGCCGCTGCGCAGGTCGAGGGTCGCGGTGGCGTTCAGCGTGCCCTGGCTGTTGTCCACTCGGTTGCCGTGGCTGTCCAGGTCCAGGGCGCCGCCGCTGATCACGCCACTTTGGTTGTTCAGGCCCAGGGCCGACAGCGTGATGTCACCCAGCGCTTCAAGACGCCCGCCGCTGTTATTCAGCCCATCGCCGGAGACGCTGACCCGCAGCCCGGACTGCACCGAGCCCAGCACGCCATTGGTGTTATTGAATTGCCCGGCGATGATCTCCATGCGCTGGGTGGCGGCCATCGTGCCGCCGATGTTGTTCAACTGATCGAACGTCGCCCGCAACTCGCCTCCGGCACTCACGGTGCCCTGGCTGTTGTCCAGGCGGGCTCCCTTCACCTGGGCGTTGCCGCTGGCGGCCAGGGTGCCTGAACTGTTGTCGATCCGTTGGCCGGCGGTCACCGTCAGCGCCCCGCCGTCGGTGGCGACGACTTTGCCGCCCTGGTTGTTCAGCGTGCCGACATCAAGGTTCACCGCGCCGGGGCTGCTGACGCGCCCGTCCTGGTTGTCGAAGCGCTCACGGGCGGTCACCTGCAAGGGCTGCGCGCCGGTCTGCACAATCTGTCCGCGCTGGTTGGACAGGGTCTGGGTGTCGAACGTGATCTGCTGGCCCTGGGTCAGGCCGTCGTCCACCACCACGTCGGTGGCCTTGATCGTCACCTTGCCGTTGCTGGCCACGCTGCCTTTGCCGCCGGCCAACTGGTTGGCCTGGATATCCAGGGTGCCTTTGCCGGCGTGCTCGACCTTGCCCTTGCCGTTGTCCAGACGACTGGCGCCCAGCTTCAGGTTGTCGGCATTGGAGGCGATGCGCCCGTCACGGTTGTCGAGGGTCGCGCTGGCCTTGATCGAGGTGTCTGCGGTGCCGGTCTGGATCAACTCACCGCCGGTGTTGGCAATGTCCCGGGCGCTCAATTGCAGGTTGCCGGCGTTGACCTTGGCCGCGCCGGTGCGCAGGGTCTTGGCCGCCGTTGCGCTCAGCACCTGGGTGGCATCGACCTGGCTGCCGGCGAGATTGGCGTCGCCCGTGCTGGCGGTCAGGGTGACATTGCGCCCCTGGGTCTGGCTGCCGCTCAGGTCCAGGTCCGCGGCGGCGACGCTGACGTCCCCGGACGCCAGGTTCTGCCCTTGTGCCTTGACCGTGCCGGCCCGCAGCGCGAGGTTGCCCGCGCCGGCCAGCTTGCCGTCCGCGCCGACACCCGCCGCCACGCTGGACGCCTGGGTGCTGCGGATGTTGCGGGCGGTCAGCGTCGTGTGGTTCTGGCTGGCAACGGTGCCGCTGTTGTCGATGTCGCCGGTGCTGTCGAGCGTCAAGTCGCCCTTGGCGTAGAGCGTGCCACTGTTGTCGACCTCGGCGGCCTTGATACGGGTCGCGGTGGCGCTGCTGATCGCGCCCTGGTTCTGCAACTTGCCGTCGGCGCTGACGACCACTTCACCGGCCATGGCGCCAATCTGCCCGGCGTTGCGCACACCCACGCCGGACTCGGTGCCCACCAGCATGATTTTGCCGGCGTACATGCCACCCAGCTTGGCGACGTCGATGGCCACGCTGGGCTTTTCCCCGTCGTCACCGGGCAGTGGCGTGGCCTGGGTGTTATCGGCGTTGACCTGGTTGCGTCCGGTCGTGACCTTCAGGTCGTTGGCCCAGACCCCGGCGTTGACCTGCACGCTACGAGCGATCAGGTCCGTGTAGTCGGTCTCGCGAGCATCCAGGCCCTTGCCTTCGATGTTGATCGTCCCGCCCTGTACGGTGTAGCCGCTGATGCGTCCGTTCTCCAACTGCGCCCGACCGGTGCTGAGGGTCGCCCGGTCGGCATTGATGAAGCCGCAGCCGTTGCAAGTAATGCCGGACGGGTTGGCAATCACCACTTCGGCGCGCTGGCCCGCGACTTCGACATAGCCACGCAGTTGGCTGGGGTTGGCGGAATTGACTTCGTTGAGGATGACCCGCGCGCTGCCATTGCCCAGCATCGGGTTGCCTTCGATCCAGCCGCCCAGTTTGGTCTGGCTGTTGGTCGTGGCGTTGTTGAGGATCACGCCACGGTTGTCGACGTCGAACTGGCTGTAGGTATTGCGCGAAACGCCCCCCGCGCTGGGGGCCTGGATATTCACCTGGGGCGTACCGTTGGCGCTTTCGATCACACCGGGACGCTGGCCGGCCGGCGCGCCGGGATCCGCCACGATGGTCGCGGCCCAGGCAGGCGCCACGCTCAAGGACACCAATCCGATCGCCGCCATCACGGCAAAGCGCAACGGCCCGAGCGTCGCCGCGCAGGCCACCGGTCCCGGCGTCGGGCCGCTACGGGTCCCCGGAGCCTTGACCTGACTGGTGACATTCTCGGCCACCACCATCAGCAGTCCGCGAGCCTTGTTGAAAACGATTCGGTACAGGTGCTTGTTCATGGCAATTCCATTTGCGGTTCTGGCCCGCAATTAACTCGGGGTTAGCGTTACGGTGCGACTGCCAGCGGGTGAGCGGCAAACCAGGCCTTGGCCTGTTCAGGGATGACACCGATCCCTTGGAATGTCTTGACCCGCAGGCCGCGTTCCTCGCCTCGGTGATAGAGCGCACGCCCACACCGGTTGGCGAACAACTGTCGATGCAGCAGGCGGGTGACCACGCCGGTGTGGCCGAACGGCGCCACCCAGTCGTTGAGCCAGAGGCGCTCGCCGCTGTTCCAGTCGGCTTCTGTCAGGGTCAGTGGCGATTGCCTTAGGTAGCGTTGCTCGGTGGCCGCGTCGAGGTTGAGCCAGGACAGGTAGAACACCGGTTTTCCCTGTTCGCTGGCGAGCACGAACTGGCGATGCTTGAGGGCCGGCAACAACAACGTCGGCAAGCTGTGCAACGGCGCATCGCGGTGAGCCTTGGAATGCATCCACAGCCAGGTGGCCGAGCCGAACACGGCAGCCTCGTTCCAGGGCTCATCGATCAAGCCGGGGGCAATGATGTCTAGCGTCTCGAACTGCATGGGATCACCTCAGAATGACCAGATGACGGTGAACGCGCTGGTCACGTTGGCCGTTTCGAAGCCATCGGGCTTCTTCAATGGCGTACCAAACGACCAGTCATAGGACAGGCCCTTGTAGCCGCCCCGCAGACCCACCACGGCCCCCGCCAGGCGCTTGCCGATCAGGAACTCGCTGGAAGGACCACTGACTTCGCCATAGTCGATGCCGGTGTAGAGCTCCTGGCCGGTCTGTCCCAAAAACAGGCCGACTTCGTTGCGCAGGGTCCAGCCACGGTCGGCGGACAGAATGTTTTCCCCGTCGAAGCCCCGCACGCTGTAGCGCCCGCCAATCGAGAAGCGGTCCTGGGGCACCAGCGGCGTCCGGTTCCATTGCGCGCGCCAGCCGCCGATGTAGCGCAGGCGCTGGTCACTGACCTGGAACGGCACCTGCAACTGGGCATCGGCAGTGATGATCTGCGAGCGTGAAGTGCCTGCGTCGAAATCTTCTTCGGGTGCCCTGAGCGCGTCATGGGCCCCGGTGCCGCGGCGGTAGGCGGCGCCCAGGTCGAGAATCGAGGCGCCGATGAACTCGCGATGGTTCAGCCCCAGTTGCCAGCCGGCCATGCGCCGTTTCTGGTTGCCGATCTCGGTGTCATCGATGAAGTTCTCCGAAGAGCGCGTCCACAGGCTGCCCCACGCGGTGGTCTTGCGAACGGCGTCGCGGTACAGCAGGCGTGACAGGCGCAGTTCGTTGTTACGACTCTCGCCACGGTACTGGTAGGTCTGGTTGGCGCCGGCGACGGACTGTTCGTAGTTGTATTCACTGGTGGTGAAACCCAACTGCCAGTAACCGAACGGCAGCGAATAATGCAGGGTGTTGCCATCGGAACCGCGATGGCCGGACTCGCCACCACCCAAGTCGTGGTTGACGCTGGCGTAGAACAGGTCGTTGAGCGACAGCAGGTTGTCCAGGGACAGCGACACATTGCCCTGGTACTTGCCGGTGGTCTTGCTGCCCGAATTGTCCACCGACAGGCTGACGCGGGCCGGGAACCGCTGGGTCCAGGCAATCACCACGTCGCTCTCACCGGGCTTGGCGTCGGCGGCACGGGCCGGTGCGATCTGGATATCGGCTTCGGCGGTCGGCACGCGCTTGAAGTTTTCCAGCGCCTGCTCGATGTCCCGCAGGTTGAGCAAGTCGCCGGGACTGGCCGGCATCGCATTCCAGGCATTGGCCCGGGAACTGGTGCCCTCCTGGAAGCGAATCTCGCGGATGCGCCCCGGCACCAGGGTCAACACCAGGACGCCACTGTTCAAGTCCTGGGCTTCGGCAAGCACCCGAGTGGTGACATAGCCAGCCTCGATGATCGCATTCTGCATGCGCTTCATCGTCAGGTTGATCCCGGCGCCCCCCAGGCAACGCCCGATGGCCGGGTCATGCTTGGGGTTGGCGGCGCGCAAGGCCCATTGGAATTTTTCCGACGCCTCGCCAATCAGCCGGATGTCATCGATGGCGAAGCAGGGGCTTTCCTTGGCGGGCAGGCGATCGGCACCTTCCGCGACGGGTGCCGCTTGCAGGCGCACATCCGGCCGGGACTCCAACTGATCACGCAGCACCCGCTCACGCTCACGCTGACGCAGCAACTCTTCCTCCGGCCCAGCCGCCTGCGCAAGGCTCCCCGCCCCCACCGTCCAGGCGGCCAGCAACAGCAGCGCAAGCCGCTGGGCGTTGGGTGAAGAAGAACGAGCGCCGTCGACAGGGCGACGAGCAGTGCGTGATTGACGCGTTCGGCAGGGTGCGGCTGCGCGCATGACACATCCTTGTGGCTTGAGTTCAGGAATACGGTGAGCATCGGCACTGATGCCCCTCAAAAAGGCGCGTAATTAGGAAGTTTCCTACAACGTACCGAGACGGTCAGATTGCCATCAGGTGAGAAAGTTTCGCACCAGGCACACACGTTTGTTACACAGTCGAAAAAATGGGCACTGGTTCACAGCACCGGGCCGCAGGAAGGCCGTGCTGGGGCGACGTCACGCCAATCGATCATGTGAATATAAGGAGGGGTATGCGGCAGGAGGCCGGCTGAAGTAATGGTGTCCCAGGGCAGGTTCGAACTGCCAACCTTCCCCTTAGGAGGGGGATGCTCTATCCAATTGAGCTACTGAGACACGAGTCGACCGCGAGAAACGCGGTGCGCGGAACGGCGTGCATGTTAGCGACCTGCCCTGCGTTTGTCATGTCGTCGCTGTTTTTAAGTGTAGGCAAATGGTGCGGCGGGCCCGCTTCGATGATTCCAAGCGTTGAATGGCAGTCGCCATTCATCCGTCCTTGAGCGGTTTAACCTAGTAAATCGGCCAATTGCCACTATCCTATACAAGACAAGGACAGTGCGTGTTTTTTGTACCAGGCGGGTTATCCGCCAGACGGTATGGCACAACGACACGATACGGCGGTCACACATCCTGACCTGTTGATTTTTCCAACCAGTCCGCATTTTTTGACGAAGGGTACTGGCATAACGCCTTTACGCGGATCAGAATTTGTCACAGAATTGGCGCCAATGATCTGGCAATTTTGAGGCATGATGCGGGCCTCTTAACGATTCAGGTTGAACATTTGGCTTTGGAGCTTGTCCTATCGACATCCTGCGGCCAATCCCGAGAACCGCTCCCCTGAACTAACCGGTTAAATATATGCGCCCATTGAAACAGGCAATTTATTCCAGCCGTACGGCTGACAAGTTCGTCGTACGTCTGCCAGACGGAATGCGGGAACGCATTGCCGAGGTGGCTCGCAATCATCACCGCAGCATGAACTCTGAAATCATCGCGCGCCTTGAGCAAAGCCTGATCCAGGAAGGCGCGTTGGGTGAAGAGTTGAGCATGCGCCTGGACAGCCCGGAGCTGTCGTTGCATGAGCGCGAGTTGCTTCAACGCTTCCGACAACTCTCTCACCGCCAGCAAAACGCCCTCGTTTCGCTGATTGCCCATGACGCAGAGATGGCCGCAGACGCGTCCTGATCGAACGCATGAATCAAAAGCCAGCCTTGCGCTGGCTTTTTTTTGCCCGGAATTTGCTCCGGCGCGTACAAGGGATGAATGCAACGGTGGCGAGGGAGCAAACGCCCTCGCCACCGTGAATCAGGCGAATGTCAGAGCAGGAAGATCGTCGCCAACCCCAGGAAGATGAAGAACCCGCCACTGTCGGTCATCGCGGTAATCATCACGCTGGCCCCCATGGCCGGGTCGCGTCCCATCCGCGCCAGGGTCATGGGAATCAAGACCCCCATCAAGGCTGCGAGCAGCAGGTTAAGCGTCATCGCGGCGGTCATCACCACCCCCAGCGACCAACTGCCATAGAGCAGATAAGCCACCACACCGATCACGCCGCCCCAGATCACGCCATTGATCAAGGCCACCGCCAACTCCTTGCGCATCAAGCGCGACGTGTTGCCGGTGCTGACCTGATCCAGCGCCATGGCGCGGACGATCATGGTGATGGTCTGGTTGCCAGAGTTGCCGCCAATCCCGGCAACAATGGGCATCAATGCCGCAAGCGCCACCAGCCTCTCGATGGAACCTTCGAACAGGCCGATGACCCGTGAGGCGACAAACGCCGTGATCAGATTGATTGCCAGCCAGGCCCAACGGTTACGCAGGGATTTCCAGACCGAGGCAAAGATGTCTTCTTCTTCGCGCAGACCAGCCATGCTGAGGACTTCGCTTTCGCTTTCCTCACGAATCAGGTCAACCATTTCATCGATGGTCAGACGGCCGATCAGCTTGCCGTTCTTGTCGACCACCGGCGCAGAAATCAAGTCATAACGCTCGAACGCCTGGGCGGCGTCATAGGCGTCTTCGTCCGGGTGAAAACTCACCGGATCGCTGGCCATGACCTCGGCCACCTGTTTTTCCGGATCGTTGACGAGCAGGCGCTTGATGGGCAGCACGCCCTTCAACACGCCGTCGTAATCGACCACGAAGAGTTTGTCGGTGTGCCCTGGCAGTTCCTTGAGGCGACGCAGATAACGCAAGACCACTTCAAGGCTGACGTCCTCGCGGATCGTCACCATCTCGAAGTCCATCAGCGCACCGACCTGCTCCTCGTCATAGGACAGCGCCGAGCGCACGCGCTCGCGTTGCTGGCCGTCGAGGGTTTCCATCAGTTCGTGGATAACGTCCCGAGGCAGCTCGGGCGCCAGGTCGGCGAGTTCGTCGGCGTCCATCTCCTTGGCCGCCGCGAGCAACTCGTGATCATCCATGTCGGCGATCAGGGTTTCTCGGACCGAGTCGGACACTTCGAGCAGGATGTCACCGTCGCGGTCGGCCTTGACCAGCTGCCAGACCGTCAGGCGCTCTTCCAGCGGCAAGGCTTCAAGGATGTAGGCGACGTCGGCGGAGTGCAGGTCATCGAGCTTGCGTTGCAGCTCGACGAGGTTCTGCCGGTGGACCAGGTTCTCGACCCGGTCATGGTGCGGACCTTCCTGGCGATGCGTCAGGTCTTCGACGACCCGCTGGCGCTGCAGCAGCTCGACGACTTGAGCGAGGCGGTCCTGAAGGCTTTCTTGTGTTTTCTTTACTTCTACTTGGGTCATAGGCGAACTCCACTCCCAGCAGTGGAGCACGCCGGAAGGATCAATCAGTCAATTCATGATTGGCAAAACGGGATATTGAGTAACTACTGGGTAAGTCCATGGAGATATTCCAAAGCCCCGGCGGGGCTGACGGGCGCAATCATACACCGCTTGACGCTTTAAAACGTTAAAAAATCATGGCAAGAACAAGCGCTTGCGACACAAACCTGAACCCTGGCTGAACCTGTCCCGTTACGACGACTTATCCTGAAAAGAAAACACACGCCCTGCGGTAAATGTAGCGGCTACCCTTGTTTTTTTCAGCGCCAAGGAGGCCGCCCGGATGCCTGTCAGCCACTACCTGCTTCTGCTCGCCAGCCTACCCTGCCTGCCCCTGTGGGCGGCCGGGCAAACGGTGCATCGCTGCGAGAACAGCGCCGGGCAGGTGACGTACACGACCCTGAGCTGCGGGCCGGGAGAAAACCTTTCGCTGCAACGGATCAATCCGTATCAACCTGGCACGGTCTCGCCGACGACCGAATCGATGCTGCCGGAAGCCGAGCACCGGCAACTATCCGGCAACAAACCGCCGCGCAAGGAACCGACCGTGGTCGGCCAGTTCGAAGACCGCTGCGCCAACCTCATCACCGCCCGGCAACGCCGCGAAGCCATCATAGGCCGAAGGATTCTCGCCGGCATGAGCCAGCAGGATGTGGAGAGCGCCTTGGGCAAGCCGCACTCGATCAAGGTCAGGAATTCGAGCACGCGGTACACCTACGCAACGAAGAAAGGCCGCAGCGCCGAGATCGTGTTCGATGAGAAAGGATGCGTGAAAGGCAAATCGTAGACAGCAAAAAGCCCGCGTTAAACGCGGGCTTTTTGGTGTTTGGTGCACTCGACAGGATTCGAACCTGTGACCGCTCGGTTCGTAGCCGAGTACTCTATCCAGCTGAGCTACGAGTGCAAGTTGTGGTTTTATACCAGATCACAACTGGTTGAAGCCAAGTTATTTGCATCGCTGCAAAAAACTCTTAAATGGTGCACTCGACAGGATTCGAACCTGTGACCGCTCGGTTCGTAGCCGAGTACTCTATCCAGCTGAGCTACGAGTGCATTTGTTGCCGCGCATTATAGGTCGTCAAATCCTTTTGTAAAGCGCTTTTTTCAGTAATTTCAAGCACTTACTAAACAAGCCAGGTTTGACGCACTAAACGAATAATGGCGGAGAACGGGGGATTCGAACCCCCGACACCCTTTTGAGGTGTACTCCCTTAGCAGGGGAGCGCCTTCGGCCACTCGGCCAGCTCTCCGCAACACGGGGCGTATATTAACCACCTTCCTCCCCGTTTGCAAACATAAAAATCGATAAAAATTAATGGCTTGGTTCGTCGTCCTTCTCTTTCTTGATACGCAGGTAAATTTCCTCCCGGTGTACAGCGACCTCTTTCGGGGCGTTGACGCCGATACGCACTTGGTTTCCTTTGACGCCGAGCACGGTCACGGTGATTTCGCCATCGCCAATAATCAGGCTTTCTGCACACCGACGAGTCAGAATCAGCATACCTTTCTCCTCACGCAATTCAGTTCAGGGACAACAGTCGGCAAAAAAAGGCATTGGACCTGCAACCGAAACGGTCGAAGCCTCCAAGCCTAGTATTGACCAGCGCGGGCAAAAGAACAGTTTTGGGACGCGCCATTCAAAAAAACAAAGGGCGCGGCCCAGCCGCGCCCTCAAGGACAACGCTTACTCGCCCTGTCGGGCAGCGGCGTCGAGTTCGAAAGCCGTGTGCAGGGCGCGCACGGCCAGTTCCAGGTACTTCTCTTCGATCACCACGGACACCTTGATTTCCGAAGTGGAGATCATCTGGATGTTGATGGTTTCCTTGGCCAGGGCTTCGAACATACGGCTGGCCACGCCCGCGTGCGAGCGCATGCCGACACCGACGATCGAGACCTTGGCGATCTTGGTATCGCCGACCACTTCCCGGGCACCGATCTCGCCTGCGGTTTTCTTCAGGACTGCTTCGGCAGCCGGGTAGTCGTTGCGGTGCACGGTGAAGGTGAAGTCGGTGGTGTTATCGTGCGAGACGTTCTGCACGATCATGTCGACTTCGATGTTCGCGGCACTGATCGGGCCGAGAATCTTGAACGCCACGCCGGGGGTGTCTGGCACGCCACGGATGGTCAGCTTGGCTTCATCGCGGTTGAAGGCGATGCCGGAAATGATCGGCTGTTCCATGGATTCCTCTTCATCGATAGTAATGAGGGTGCCCGGACCCTCTTTGAAGCTGTGCAGGACGCGCAGCGGAACGTTGTACTTGCCGGCGAATTCGACCGCCCGGATCTGCAACACTTTCGAGCCGAGGCTGGCCATTTCCAGCATCTCTTCGAAGGTGATTTTGTCCAGGCGCTGGGCTACAGGCACCACCCGTGGGTCGGTCGTGTAGACGCCATCCACATCGGTGTAGATCTGGCATTCGTCAGCCTTGAGGGCCGCCGCCAGCGCCACGCCGGTCGTGTCCGAACCGCCACGGCCGAGGGTGGTGATGTTGCCGTGCTCGTCCACGCCCTGGAATCCGGCGACCACGACCACGCGGCCCGCCTTCAGGTCGCCGCGAATCTTCTGGTCGTCGATCTGCAGGATACGCGCCTTGTTGTGCGCGCTGTCCGTCAGGATACGAACCTGGTTGCCGGTGTAGGACACCGCCGGCACGCCACGCTTGATCAGCGCCATGGCCAGCAAGGCGATGGTCACCTGCTCGCCGGTGGAAACGATCACGTCCAGCTCGCGGGGAACCGGTTGCTGGTCGCCGCTGATTTGCTTGGCCAGATCGATCAGACGGTTGGTCTCGCCGCTCATTGCCGACAGCACAACCACCAGGTCATCGCCCGCATCACGGAATTTCTTAACCTTGTCGGCGACCTGTTCGATTCGTTCGACAGTGCCGACCGAAGTGCCGCCAAATTTCTGTACGATCAAAGCCATTTCAAAGCCGCCTCTGCCCATGAAGGGCGCCCAATAATCACAACAGCGACCGGGCCCGCCACTAGACCGCGAACCCGGGGCGCTGCCTTAAATACCCTGCTCTACAAATGCAACGGTCTGGGCCAGTGCCGCGTCCAGTGCGCCGACGTCGGTACCGCCGCCTTGCGCCATGTCCGGACGACCACCGCCCTTACCGCCCACTGCCGCAGCGGCCTGCTTCATCAAATCACCGGCCTTGAGTTGGCCAGTCAGGTCCTTGGTCACGCCTGCGACGAGAACGACCTTTTCCTCATGGACACTGCCGAGCAGGATCACTGCGCGGCCGAGTTTGTTTTTCAGTTGATCGACCAGCGCCAGCAGGCCCTTGCCGTCCTGGCCGTCGAGACGCACGGCCAGCACTTTCACGCCCTTGACGTCCACGGCCTGGGCCGACAGATCGTCGCCCGCGGCGCTGGCGGCCTTGGCCTGCAACTGCTCCAGTTGCTTTTCCAGCAAGCGGTTGCGCTCCAGCACAGCCGACAGCTTGTCGATCAGGTTGTCGCGGCTGCCCTTGATCAGGCTTGCCGCTTCCTTGAGTTGTTCTTCGGCCGCGTTGAGGTACGCCAGGGCCGCAGCGCCGGTGACCGCCTCGATACGGCGCACGCCGGAGGCCACGCCGCCTTCGCTGACGATCTTCAGCAGGCCGATGTCGCCGGTCCGGTTGGCGTGGATACCGCCGCACAGCTCCACGGAGAAATCCCCCATGCTCAGCACGCGCACGCTCTCGCCGTACTTCTCGCCGAACAGCGCCATCGCACCCTTCTGTTTGGCGGTTTCGATGTCGGTTTCTTCGGTCTCTACCGGGGAGTTCTTGCGGATCTCGGCGTTGACGATGTCTTCCAGCGCCTTGAGCTGCTCCGGCTTGATGGCTTCGAAGTGGCTGAAGTCAAAGCGCAGACGCTGGCTGTCCACCAGCGAGCCTTTCTGCTGGACGTGCTCGCCCAGTACCTGGCGCAGCGCCGCGTGCAGCAAGTGGGTGGCGGAGTGGTTCAGCGAGGTGGCATGGCGCACCTCGGCGTCGACATGGGCTGCCACTGGAGCGGCGACCATCAGGCTGCCGGAAGCCAGCACGCCGTGGTGCAGGAACGCGCCGCCGGTCTTGGTGGTGTCACGCACGTCGAAGCGCGAATTGCCGGCCTGCAGGTAGCCGCTGTCGCCGATCTGGCCGCCGGACTCAGCGTAGAACGGTGTCTTGTCCAGCACGATCACGCCTTCCTGGCCTTCGCTCAGGATGTCGACCGATTGCCCGTCCTTGTAGATGGCCACGATCTTGGCCGAACCGGTGGTACCGGCATAACCGGTGAATTCGGTGGCCACGTCGACCTTGACCAGGCTGTTGTAGTCCATGCCGAAGGCGCTGGCCGAACGCGCACGTACCCGCTGGGCTTCCATCTCGCGCTCGAAACCTTCCTCGTCGAGGGTCAGGTTGCGCTCGCGGGCGATGTCGCCCGTCAGGTCCATCGGGAAACCGTAGGTGTCGTACAGCTTGAACACCACATCGCCCGGCACCACGGTGCCCTTGAGCTCGGCCAGGTCCTGTTCGAGGATCTTCAGGCCTTGTTCCAGGGTCTTGGCGAACTGCTCTTCCTCGGCCTTGAGCACGCGTTCGATGTGCGCCTGCTGGGATTTGAGTTCCGGGAAGGCATCGCCCATCTCGGCAGCCAGGGCCGCCACGATCTGGTAGAAGAAGCTGCCCTTGGCGCCCAGCTTGTTGCCGTGACGGCAGGCACGACGGATGATCCGGCGCAGCACGTAGCCCCGACCTTCGTTGGACGGCAGCACGCCGTCGGCAATCAGGAAGCCGCAGGAGCGGATGTGGTCGGCGACCACTTTCAGCGAAGCCTGGTTGTCGTTGGTGCAACCAATGGCCTTGGCCGAAGCGTCCAGCAGGCTCTGGAACAGGTCGATTTCATAGTTGGAGTGAACGTGCTGCAACACCGCACTGATCCGCTCCAGGCCCATGCCGGTGTCGACCGACGGCGCGGGCAGCGGATGCAACACGCCGTCGGCGGTGCGGTTGAACTGCATGAACACGTTGTTCCAGATCTCGATGTAGCGGTCGCCGTCTTCTTCCGGCGAGCCGGGTGGGCCGCCCCAGATGTCGGCGCCGTGATCGTAGAAGATCTCGGTGCAAGGGCCGCACGGGCCGGTGTCGCCCATGGTCCAGAAGTTGTCGGAGGCGTAAGGCGCGCCTTTGTTGTCGCCGATGCGCACCATGCGCTCGGCCGGGACACCGACCTCTTTGGTCCAGATGTCATAGGCTTCGTCATCGGTGGCGTAGACCGTGACCCACAGCTTGTCCTTGGGCAGGTTCAGCCACTTGTCGGAGGTCAGGAAGGTCCAGGCGAACGTGATGGCGTCGCGCTTGAAGTAGTCACCGAAGCTGAAGTTACCCAGCATTTCGAAGAACGTGTGGTGACGGGCGGTATAGCCGACGTTTTCCAGGTCGTTGTGCTTGCCGCCGGCGCGCACGCATTTCTGGCTGCTTACCGCACGGGTGTAGGCACGTTTTTCCTGGCCCAGGAAGCAGTCCTTGAACTGGTTCATCCCCGCGTTGGTGAACAGCAGGGTCGGGTCATTGCCCGGAATCAAAGAGCTGGAGGCTACTCGGGTATGGCCTTGCTCTTCGAAGAAGCGAAGGAAGGCTTCACGGATTTCTGCGCTTTTCATTAGGTTCTTCCACGGAGGCTGCGGCCAAAGGCCTGTGCAAAACGTCGACAGACGAAGCAACGGCAAAGGGCCGCATTATATCGGCCCTTCGCCTGGGGTACAGCGTGTTATGCGATAGAAACTGTCAATTGGCTCGCTTGGGCGATCAGTTGCCGGAAAATTCGACGAAAGTGGCGATCACCTGGTCGATTTGCGCGCGACTGACATCCAGGTGAGTCACCATCCGCAAACGTGGCGCAGCACTGAGCTTGATGCCCCGCTCGGCGGTAAACGCCTTGAGCGCCTCGGCGCGCTCGCCCATTTGCACGTAGACCATGTTGGTCTGCACCGGCTCGACCTCATAGCCCGCCGCGCGCAAGCCCTCGGCGAGTCGCAGGGCGTTGGCGTGGTCATCGGCCAGGCGCTGGACCTGATGGTCCAGGGCATACAGCCCCGCCGCTGCCAGGATCCCGGCTTGGCGCATGGCGCCGCCGACCATCTTGCGCAACCGGCGCGCCTTGCCGATCAACTCGACACTGCCGCACAGGACCGAGCCAACGGGCGCGCCCAGGCCCTTGGAGAGGCACACCGAGACCGAATCGAAATACTGGGTGATGTCCCGCGCATCGACCCCAAGCTTGACCGCCGCGTTGTACAACCGTGCGCCGTCCAGGTGCAGCGCCAGGCCGTGCTCGCGGGTGAAACGCCGGGCCTGGGCCAGGTAGTCCAGCGGCAGCACTTTGCCCTGCATGGTGTTTTCCAGGGCCAGCAGGCGGGTCCGGGCGAAGTGGAAGTCGTCGGGCTTGATGGCCGCAGCCACCTGGGCCAGGTCCAGGGAGCCATCGGCTTGCACTTCAAGCGGCTGCGGCTGGATCGACCCGAGCACAGCCGCCCCGCCGCCTTCGTATTTATAGGTGTGGGCCTGTTGGCCGACGATGTACTCATCGCCGCGTTCGCAGTGGGCCATCAATCCCAGCAGGTTGCTCATGGTGCCGCTGGGCACGAACAATGCCGCCGCAAAGCCCAAGCGCCCGGCAAGTTCGGCTTCGAGGCGATTGACGGTCGGGTCTTCGCCATACACATCGTCGCCGGTCGGGGCGCTGGCCATGGCATCGAGCATGCCGGCGGAAGGTTGGGTGACCGTGTCACTGCGAAGATCGATAACACTCATGAATCTGGCCTCGGGTTCTGGTGGCGGGAATTCCCTTTCGAAGGGCAATTACTGCGGTCATGGGCAGGAATAATCAAGCCTGACCCCAGGAAAACACCACCTGTACCTGAAGATTAATCAAAACACTCCTGTGGGAGCGAGCTTGCTCGCGATAGCGGTAGTGCATCCAGCATCAACGCAAGCTGAACTACCGCTATCGCGAGCAAGCTCGCTCCCACAGTAGGTTATGTGTTAAAAATCCTCCGCAGCCAAAAACCATGGCGGCAAAACGTTCTCAGGGCGGGGTGTAATTCCCCACCGGCGGTAATTGCACGCAAGGTGCATAGCCCGCGAGCGCTTGGCGCTACACGGCTTCTGCGGTGTGGCGGCAAGGTCAGCAGACCCGGTGTGATTCCGGGGCCGACGGTCATAGTCCGGATGAAGAGAGAACGGGATTGACACCCAAGGGCCGCTTGCGACCTTCTGTTCGCGGCGTACCCTCGAATCCCCTTCGATTCATGACGCCCTGTTTTTCACACAAACAGGAACCAGAACATGCAACCCACTGCAATCGATAGCAAAACCAAACACTCGGGCGAGCGCGTCGCGTTCATCCAGGCCTGCTGGCACAAGGAAATCGTCGACCAGAGCCGCAACGGCTTCGTCGCTGAAATGATCAATCAGGGCTATCAGGAAAGCGATATCGACTTCTTCGAAGTCGGCGGCGCCTTCGAAATCCCGCTGCACGCCAAGCTGCTGGCCAAGTCGGGCCGCTACGCCGGCATCGTCGCCGCCGGCCTGGTGGTGGATGGCGGTATCTATCGCCACGAGTTCGTTGCCCAATCGGTGATCAGCGGCCTGATGCAGGTTCAACTGGAAACCGAAGTGCCGGTGTTCTCGGTGGTGCTGACGCCCCATCACTTCCACGCCGGGGAAGAGCACCAGAAGTTCTTCTTCGAACATTTCGTGCACAAGGGCCAGGAAGCCGCGAAGACCTGCGCCGACACCCTGCACAAGACCCGGGCATTGCGCCGTACCGAGCCGCGTGCGGTAGCGGTCTGACGACCCCTTCCCTGTGGGAGCGGGCTTGCTCGCGAAAACGGTGTGTCAGCCGTCGCATAGGTGGCTGACCTGACGCCTTCGCGGGCAAGCCCGCTCCCACAGGTTTTCTGCTTGCCGCAGATATCGCAGCTACCGCAAAAGTAAGTGTGGGAGCGGGCTTGCCCGCGAAGGCGTTGTGTCAGCCAACTAAAATGTTGCTGTCATACCGCTTTCGCAAGCGAGCCCGCTCCCACAGTTGGAATCCGCCGCCCTTCAGGCCAGGTTCTCGTCAGTCGCCGGCACGATCAGGATCCCGGCCCGCAAGCCGTTCTTGACCTTGGGGTTGGGGAAGATGATGCGGGCGCCCTCTTCCTCGATCACCCAGCGGGTCTGGGCGATGTCTTCGGCCAGCACATAGCCTTTTTCCAGTTCCGAGAAGTTCTCGATGTCCGCCGGCAGGTTCAGGCGAAAGTTGTCGCTGTGCTTGATGATTTCCCGCGCCACATTGAACAGTTGCAAGCCGTCGAGCCCGTCATCCAGCTCTGGTTCGTTGCCTTCGATGATCTGTTGCAGGCGGGTTTCCAGCAGGCTGACGTTGACACCGTCGTTCTGCCCGAATGGCCGCGCCTTGCCCAGCTCCAGGGTGAAGGACTCGGCACCCAGCTGTTCGTAGGTGTAGGCGCTGAAGACGATGGACGGTTTGTTCTGCAACAGCACCGCCTCCATCCCCGCCGCCCGCAGGCGCGCCAGTTCACGGCGTGAGTGCGGGCGACCTTCCTTCCACGGGTACAGGGCAAACTGCTCGATTTTCGAGCCGCGGATGGCGGTGTGCAGGTCATAATGCAAGCGACTGCGTTCCGGGCGATTGAAGAAACTGGCGGCCAGTCGCTCCAGTTCGCAGGCGCGCAACGCCTCGGGGCCGCCGCTCAGTTCGTGACGCCCGTTGAACAGCCGGTTGACGTCCTGCTCGACGAAACGCTCGCCCCGCCGAATGGCCTCGGGGTTGCCGAACAGGAACAGAATGCGTGCCCGGGGCTTGAGGACTCCACGGGCGATGTCATGCAGCAAGCGGTCGAGCAACTCGATCGGCGCGGTCTCGTTGCCATGGATACCGGCCGACAGCAGCAGGTCCAGGCCGTTATCCCGGGCTTCGGGCGGCTTGACCTCCAGCGCGCCCTCGCTCAACCAGCGCATCCGTACGCCTTCGACTGTCAGTTGAGTCTTCTCCGCCGGTTCACGGCCGGCGAGGGTCAGTTCAAGCAGTTTGCCGAGGGCGAGCATAGCGCGGTTTCCTTAATGGTCGTGGCCGCAATCCGGGCCATGGACATGGTCATCGTCGCCGACGTCCGCCGGTTCCATTTCCAGTTGCAGGCTGACCAGGTTGGTCGCCAATGGACGCAACAACAGGTTGGCGTATTCCTCGTCCCCTTCCTCGACGTCCACGCCGATCAGCAACTGGCCGCGGCCGTCCTGCTGGATCCACAGCTCCTTGCCTTGCCACATCACCGCGACGCGGGTGCAGGAGGTTTCCAGTTGGGTGCCATCGGTGTCTTCAAGAATCAGCTGCAGGCCATCGCTCATGTTTTTACGTTCTCGTCTGGGGATAAGGCAACGCGCCCTGCTTTGACTGTAGTCAGGTCGCGCGCGCTTTCAATTGATCTGGAAAGGATAAACCGCGCCAAGTTTAAGGATTTGTGTCAGTTCATCCAGTGCCGCACGGCATTCGAGCAGCAACTGCGGGTCTGCCAGGTCGTTTTCGGTCATGCGGTCGCGGTAGTGCCGTTCGACCCATTGGGTCAGCGACTCGTACAACGGCGCGGTCATGATAACCCCTGGGTTGACGGCCGCCAGCTCGGTTTCATTGAGCGCCACGCGCAACCTCAGGCACGCCGGGCCACCGCCGTTCTGCATGCTTTGCTTGAGGTCGAAGACCTTCACTTCGCGAATCACCCCGCCCGAGGCCAGCAAGCCTTGCAGGTACTGCCAGACGCGCTCGTTGCTACGGCATTCTTCCGGCACGATCAACAGCATCGAGCCATCGGCACGCGACAGCAGTTGGCTGTTGAACAAGTAGGAACGGACCGCATCATCGACCGTCACCGCCGAACGCGGCACGCACACGGCCTGGAACTTCCCGCCGACCTTGGCGAGCTTGTCGCCCAGCTCGGCCAGCAGCTTGTCAGTCTCAAGGAAGGCATCCTCGTGGTAGAACAGCACTTCGCCGTTGCCGACCGCGATCACGTCGTTGTGAAACACGCCCTGGTCGATCACCGACGGGTTCTGTTGTGCATACACCACACCGTCCTCGCTCAGCCCGTGCAGGCGCGCGACGGCGCGGGACGCTTCGAGTGTCTGGCGCGCCGGGTACTTCTGCGGGGCCGGGTAACGCATGTCGAAGGCGCTGCGGCCGAACACGAAGAACTCCACGCCGGCTTCGCCGTAGGCGCGGCAGAAACGCGTGTGGTTGGCGGCGCCTTCATCGCCGAACTGCGCCACCGCCGGCAAGGCGGCGTGATGGGCGAAGTGTTTCTGGTCGGCGAACATCGCGCCCAGCACGCGACTGGTGGTGGGGTGCTCGATGCTGCGGTGGTACTTGCAGTTCAGGTTGGCGGCGGTGAAATGCACGCGCCCGTCAGCAGTGTCGGCACTCGGGCTGACGGTGGCGGCGTTGGCCACCCACATGCTGGAAGCCGAGCAACTGGCGACCAACAGGGGCATCGCTTCCTTCGCCGCCTGCTGGATGACCTGGGCATCGCTGCCAGCAAAGCCCAACCGACGCAGGGCAGCCACGTCTGGACGTTCTTGCGGCGCCAGCACGCCTTGCGTAAAGCCCATGTCCATCAGCGCCTTCATCTTCGAAAGGCCCTGCAACGCCGCTTCCTTGGGGTTGGAGGACTGCTGGCTGTTGCTCTGGGACGCGACGTTGCCGTACGAGAGCCCGCCGTAGTTATGGGTCGGCCCCACTAGACCGTCAAAGTTGACTTCATAGGATTTCATCAGCGAGGCTCCACGAGAATCTGTTTTTATAGGCATCAAGTAACATCGGCGGCGCTTCTATCGCGAGCAAGCTCGCTCCCGCAGGGCCTTGCACTGTCCTTGTGGGAGCGAGCTTGCTCGCGATCGTGGTTCACACCATTCTCACGCCGGGGGTCAGGGCAGCCGGCATGACGAGGCTCGGCGTTTCCAGGGATGCCACCGGGTATGCGCAATAATCGGCCGCGTAGTAAGCACTGGCGCGATGGTTGCCCGAGGCACCCACACCACCGAACGGCGCGCTGCTGGCGGCGCCGGTCAGTTGTTTGTTCCAGTTGACGATACCGGCACGGCTTTGCAGCCAGAACTGCTGGTAACGTGCCTCCGAGTCCGACAGCAACCCGGCGGCCAGGCCATATTGCGTGTTGTTGGCCTCGGCGATCGCCGCGGGGAAATCCGCGTAGCGAATCACTTGCAGCAACGGCCCGAACAGCTCTTCGTCCGGACGCTCGGCCACGGCCGTCACGTCGAGGATGCCTGGGGTCAGCAAGGCCGCCTGGGCCTGGGGCTGGGTCATGGCCAGCAGCGGCACGGCGCCCTTGCCCAGCAGGTGGTTCTGCGCATCCATCAGCGCTTTCGCGGCGCCGAGGGAAATCACCGAGCCCATGAACGGCGCCGGTTGCTGGTCGAAGGCCCCCACCTGCAGGGCCGCGCTGACCGCCACCAGGCGCGCCAGCAACGCATCGCCCCAGGCGCCTTCCGGCACCAGCAGGCGGCGCGCGCAGGTGCAGCGCTGCCCGGCAGAAATGAAGGCCGACTGGATGATGGTGTAGACCGCCGCCTCGACGTCCGCCACCTCGTCCACCACCAGCGGGTTGTTACCGCCCATTTCCAGCGCCAGGATCTTGTCCGGGCGCCCGGAGAATTGTTGATGCAGCAGATTGCCAGTGCGGCTCGAACCGGTGAAAAACAACCCGTCGATGCCCGGGTTCGCCGCCAGGGCGATGCCGGTTTCCCGCGCACCTTGCAGCAGGTTCAGCACGCCCGCCGGCAGGCCGGCCTCGACCCAGCACTGGACCGTCAGCTCGGCGACTTTCGGCGTCAGCTCACTGGGCTTGAACAGCACGCTGTTGCCCGCCAGCAGTGCCGGCACGATGTGCCCGTTCGGCAGGTGACCGGGGAAATTGTACGGGCCGAACACCGCCACCACGCCGTGAGGCTTGTGCCGCAGCACGGCCGTGGCATCGCCCAGGGGGGCGCTCTTTTCCCCGGTGCGCTCACGGTAGCTCTGGATCGAGATCGCCACCTTGTTGACCATGCTGGTGACTTCGGTGGCCGCTTCCCACAACGGCTTGCCCGTTTCTTCACCGATGCAGCGGGCCAGTTCGTCGGCGCGATTTTTCAGGGTCGCGGCAAAGGCTTCCAACACCTGGATGCGCTCATCCAGCGAACGCCGGGCCCACTCCGGGAACGCCTGGCGCGCCGCCTGCACGGCTGACTCCACTTGCGCCGCCGTGGCGCCCTTGCCTGCCCACAACACCTGCTGGGTCACCGGGTTCAACGACTCGAAGACGTCACCCTGGCCTTCCAGCCAACTGCCTGCGATGTACAGCGAATTCATTATTTCGACTCCCGAGCAGCGGACAACGCAACGGCACGTACCTGGTCGCCGGCGTTGAGTTGAAGGCGTTTGGCGGTCAGCGGATCGACCACCAGGGTGCCCGCGGCGAAGCGCGCCGGGGCTGCCGTGATGCGGCAGTCTTCGCGCTTGCGGTTATGGATGAGGAACGGCGTGGCGTCATCGCCCGGGGTGCCGATGGCGAGCACCAGCGCCTGGCTGTCGCGAATCGCGCGGATCTTGCCGGTCTCGCATTCCACGGCCGGGCCGGCGTCGAAAATGTCGACGTAGCCCTGGTAACTGAAGCCTTCGCTCTTGAGCATCGACAGCGCCGGCTCCGTGTCCGGATGCACCTGGCCAATCACGGCCCGGGCGTCTTCGGACAGGAAGCAGGTGTAGAGCGGGAACTTGGGCATCAGTTCGGCGATGAACGCCTTGTTGCCCACCCCGGTCAGGTAGTCGGCCTTGCTGAATTCCATCTTGAAGAAGTGCCGGCCCAGGCTTTCCCAGAACGGCGAGCGGCCGTGGTCGTCGGACATGCCGCGCATTTCGGCGATGATCTTGTTGCCGAACAGATGCGCGAATTCGGCGATGAACAGCATCCGTGCCTTGGCCAGCAGGCGGCCGTTGAGGCCATTGCGGTAGTCGGCGTGCAGGAACAACGAGCAGAGTTCGGAATTACCGGTCAGGTCGTTGGCCAGGAACAGCGTCGGGATCTCCCGGTAGATGTTCAACTCCTGGGAAGCGCTGACCGTCAGGCCGACCCGGAAGTTGTACCAGGGCTCACGCAGCCCCACGGCACCGGCGATGGCGGAGATCCCCACCACCCGACCGTCGTCGTCTTCGAGCACGAACAGATAGTCCGCGTCACCGCGCCCCGCTTCACCGCGAAAGGTCTTCTCGGCCCAGCCGACCCGATGGGCCAGGCGCTCTTCGTTGGCCGGCAAGGTGGTCAGGCCGGTGCCGGTGCTACGGGCCAGGGCGATCAGAGCGGGTAAATCGCTGCTGCGTACGGGACGAACGATCATGCTATCTCCTCAGACGGGCCGCTCACGCCACCCGCGAAACTCATTAAACCGCCACCAGGCGTACGCTGGCACCTTCGCCGACACCCAGGGCCTCGGCCGCTTCCATGTCCAGCGTCACAGGCTTGCCCGGCGCGTAATCCAGCTCCAGCAGCACAGCGCGGTAATCCTGCAACAGGGCATTGGCCACCAGGTATTGCCGGCCGGCGCCCTTGACCGGTTCGCCGATCTTGACCGGCACCACGCGGCTCTGGGCAATCGAGCGGATCCCCGAGACACGGGCATGCAGGGTCGGGCCGCCATCGAAGATGTCGATGTAGTGATCGGTCTCGAAACCCTCGCGCATCAGGATGTCGAAGGTGATCTGCGCGCGCGGGTGGACCTGGCCCATGGCTTCCTGGGCGGCGTCCGGCAACAGCGGCACGTAGATCGGGTAATGGGGCATCAGCTCGGCGAGGAAGGTGCGGCTTTTCAGCCCGCACAGACGCTCGGCGGCGGCGTAGTTGAGGTCGAAGAAATTGCGCCCGATGGCGTCCCAGAATGGCGAATCACCGTTCTCGTCGCTGTAGCCGACGATCTCGGTCACCACCGAATCGGCGAAGCGCTCCGGGTGGCTGGCGACGAACAGCAGGCGTCCACGGGAGTTGAGTTCCGACCACGGCGAGCCGACCAGTTCCGGGACCACGTAGAAGCTGGTCAGCAGGCTGTTGCCGGTCAGGTCGTGGCACTGGGAGAGCACGTGGATCTTGTTGTGGATCTTCAGCTCACGGGAGGCGTGGACGAAGGTTTCATTGCGAAAGCTGTAGAACGGTTCGGAATAGCCCGCCGACGCGACGATCGCCGAACAGCCCGCCAACTTGCCGGTGGCGGTGTCTTCAAGAACAAAGAAATAGCTCTCCTCGCCGTTGAAACTGACTTCGGCGGCAAACGAGGCTTCGCTCGCGGCGATCTTGTCGCTCAAGCGTTCCACGTCATCCGGCAAGGAAGTGACACCGATCGGACTGTCCGCAGCCAGACGCTGTACCTCGCCCAGATCAGCCATTTGCGCGGGGCGCATCACCAGCATGGTGTCACTCCTTAACTTGAAATAAAGGGTTCGACCGAAAGGATCGATACACAAGAAAAAATACCGGGTTTACTGCCCGTCTGTGACCACCGCCCTCTGTGGGAGCGAGCTTGCTCGCGATGGCGGTGGCACATTCAACATTGATGCAAGCAGGACCACCGCTTTCGCGAGCACGCTCGCTCCCACAGTGGACCCGGTTCAGCTGAAATGGATCAAGCCTGGGTCAGCTTCGCCGCAGCCTTCTCGAAACGGTCCAGGCCGGCGTCGATGTCGGCGTCTTCCACCACCAGGCTCGGGGCGAAACGAATCACGTCCGGGCCGGCTTGCAGGATCATCAGGCCTTCCTGTTCGGCGGCGTTGAAGATGTCCTTGGCCTTGCCTTTCCAGGCATCGTTCAGCACGCAGCCGATCAACAGGCCCAGACCGCGCACCTCGGTGAACAGGCCGTACTTCTGGCCGATCTGCTCCAGGCGGGTCTTGAACTTGTCATGCTTGGCCTTGACGCCGCCGAGCACCTGCGGGGTATTGACCACGTCGATCACCGCTTCGGCCACCGCGCACGCCAACGGGTTGCCGCCGTAGGTGGTGCCGTGGGTGCCAACCACCAGGTGCTTGGCCAGCGCCTCGGTGGTGAGCATCGCCGCGATAGGGAAACCACCGCCCAGGCTCTTGGCGCTGGTGAGGATGTCCGGGATCACGCCGTAGTGCATGTAGGCGAACAGCTCGCCGCTGCGGCCCATGCCGGTCTGCACTTCGTCGAACACCAGCAGTGCATTGTGCGCATCGCACAGCTCGCGGGCGCCTTGCAGGTAGGCCAGCTCGGCCGGCAGCACACCGCCCTCGCCCTGGATCGGCTCCAGCACCACGGCGCAGGTCTTGTCCGAAACAGCCGCTTTCAACGCGGCCAAGTCGTTATAAGGAACGTGGGTGATGCCGGTGATTTTAGGCCCGAAACCGTCGGAGTACTTCGACTGCCCGCCGACGTTGACGGTAAACAGCGTGCGGCCATGGAAACTGTTGAGTGCGGCGATGATTTCGTACTTCTCGCTGCCATAGCGATCGAACGCCACGCGACGGGCCAGCTTGAAGGCGGCCTCGTTGGCTTCGGCGCCGGAGTTGCAGAAAAACGCGCGCTCGGCGAAGGTCGCGTCGATCAGCTTGTGGGCCAGGCGCAGGGCCGGCTCATTGGTGAATACGTTGGACACGTGCCACAGCTTGTTGGCCTGCTCGGTCAGTGCACCGACCAGCGCCGGGTGGGCATGCCCCAGCACGTTGACTGCGATACCGCCGGCAAAGTCGATCAGCTCGCGACCAGACTGGTCCCACACGCGCGAACCGGCGCCACGCACAGGTATGAAGGCAGCAGGGGCATAGTTGGGCACCATGACCTGGTCAAAATCGGCGCGTTGTACCGCGGCTTGCTCAACGGACATCGGAGTCTCCTGAAGAGAAACACTCGCCTGGAATGGCGAGCGATGAAGGGATTGTAAGGACAGTTTTCAGCCCGGCCTTGTCGCCAAGCGACAACTTCTTATAGCGCCAACCCACGTTTTCAGCGGGTTTACGGCAATGCGACAAATTGCGTCGCAAAGGCGCAGTTTAAACGTTGCCAGGGGGTTTGAGGCACTCGCTTCCACATTTCCCTTGTCGGGCGCAACTGTAGCTTGGGAGGGGCTTATCTGTGGCGAGGGGATTTATCCCCGCTGGGCTGCGAAGCAGCCCTGAAACAGTCAATCTAATCTGTCTGGCACACCGAGGTGCCGGGTTTTGGGGGCGCTTCGCGCCCCAGCGGGGATAAATCCCCTCGCCACAGAGTAAGCTGCCACCACGAGGACCGCGCCAGTGCTAGCCGCGCTCGGACGGCACCGACGACAATTCGAACGGGCTGCTGCTGCGTCGCTGGTTGCGGTCTTCGCGGGGGGTCGCGCCGAAGAAGTTGCGGTAGGCGCTGGAGAAATGCGGGCCCGAGGAGAACCCGCAGGACAAGCCGATCTGGATGATGGATTTGCTGGTTTGCATCAGCATCTGCCGGGCCTTGTTCAGGCGCAGCTCCAGGTAATACTGGCTGGGTACGCGGTTGAGGTACTGCTTGAAGATCCGCTCCAGTTGCCGTCGGGACACGCACACATGCTGGGCGATTTCGTCGGTGGTCAGCGGCTCTTCGATGTTCGCTTCCATCAGCAACACCGCCTGGGTGAGCTTCGGGTGACTGGAACCGAGGCGGTTCTGCAACGGGATGCGCTGGCGCTCGCCGCCCTCGCGGATGCGCTCGACCACCAGCTCTTCCGACACCGCACCGGCCAGTTCCGCGCCGTGGTCCCGGGCCAGCACCGCCAACAGCAGGTCGAGCACCGACATGCCGCCGCAGGCGGTCAGGCGATCGCGGTCCCAATCGAACAGATGGCTGGTGGCAATGACCTTGGGAAAGCGTTCGGAGAAATCATCCTGCCAGCGCCAGTGCACGGCAGCGCGGTAACCGTCGAGCAGCCCCAATTGGGCCAGGGGATAGACACCGGCGGACAAGCCCCCGATCACGCACCCGGCCCGCACCAACTGCTTGAGGGCGCTGCCCAGGGAAGAGGCGAGCACGGTCGGCGGCTCATCGGCCAGCAGGAACAGCTTCTGGAAGCCTTCGAGCTTGCCGGCCCAGGGTTCGCCGGGCAATTGCCAGGCGCCTTCGACCGCCGGCTCGGCTTGCAGGAACGAGAGCTCGTAGACCACCTCTGGATGCACCCGCTGGGCAACACGCAAGGCCTCCTCGGCCAGCGCCAGCGTCAAGGCTTTCGTGCTGGGCCAAATCAGGAAACCAATTCGATGGGCGGTCATGGCGGGCAATCCAAAGCGAAAACAGTGTTAAAGCCAGAAGCGGCTGCAACCAAGTTAGACCATCTGGCGCGCGGTGCGCAGCATGACCTAAATCGGGTGCGAAACGGGAGCGATTACTTGAGGCTGCCCGAAAGAAATTGCTGCAGGCGCTCCGATTGCGGATTGACCAGCACTTCACGCGGGTTACCGCGCTCTTCGACGATACCCTTGTGCAGGAACACCAACTGGTTCGACACTTCGCGGGCAAAGCCCATTTCGTGGGTCACCACCACCATCGTCCGCCCTTCCTGGGCCAGGGCCTGCATCACCTTGAGCACATCACCCACCAGCTCCGGGTCGAGGGCCGATGTCGGCTCATCGAACAACATCACTTCCGGCTCCATCGCCAGCGCCCGGGCAATCGCCACGCGCTGTTGCTCGCCGCCGGACATGTGGCCCGGGTAGGCGTCCTTGCGATGAGCCACGCCCACTTTGTTCAGGTAGTGCTCGGCCTTCTCGCGGGCCTCGGCCTTGGCAACGCCCAGCACATGCACCGGCGCTTCCATGATGTTTTCCAGGGCGGTCATGTGCGACCACAGGTTGAAATGCTGGAACACCATCGACAGCCGCGAACGCATGCGTTGCAGTTGCTTGGGGTCCGCGGCCTTCATCGCGCCATCCTTGCCCGCCACCAGCTTCAACTCTTCGTTGTTGAGCAGGATCTTGCCGGCATGGGGTTGCTCAAGCAGGTTGATGCAACGCAGGAACGTGCTCTTGCCGGAGCCACTGGAGCCGATGATGCTGATCACATCGCCAGCGGCAGCCTTCAGGGACACGCCCTTGAGCACTTCGTGACTGCCATAGCGTTTATGCAGGTCTTGGACTTCAAGCTTGTACATGCGGTCGGTTCTCACAAAACGTCATTCGTTGAGCAGTCGATCGGATCGATGCGTTATCAGTGCTTGCGCGGGGCCAGGTAAACCAGCCAGCGGCGTTCGGCCAGTTTGAACAGGCGCACCAGGATGAAGGTCAGGCACAGGTAGAAGACACCGGCCGTGATGTAGGCCTCGAACGGCAGGTAATACTGCGCATTGACCGTGCGCGCGGCACCCGTGATGTCGATCAGGGTCACGATGGACGCCAGGCTGGTGGTCTGCAGCATCATGATCACTTCGTTGCTGTATTGCGGCAGCGCCCGGCGCAGGGCCGACGGCAGCAGGATCCGGCGATACAGCGTGAAGCGCGACATGCCCATGGCCTTGGCCGCCTCGATTTCACCGTTGGGCGTGGCCCGCAGGCTGCCGGCGATGATCTCGGCGGTGTAGGCACTGGTGTTGATGGCGAACGCCAGGCACGCGCAGAAGGTCGCACTGGACAGCCAAGGCCAGAGGAAGCTCTCGCGCACGAACTCGAACTGTGCCAGGCCGTAGTAGATCAGGAACAACTGCACCAGCATCGGCGTGCCGCGAATCACGTAGGTGTAGAGCCAGGCGCTCATGTTCACGACCGGCTGCTTGGACACCCGCATCAGCCCCAGGGGCAGCGCCGCCAGCAGGCCGAAGAACAGCGACAGCGCCAGCAGCTTGAGGGTGGTCAGCAAGCCACTGAAATACAGCGGCAAGGCTTCATAGATGACGTTGTAGTCGAAGATCATAGATCAGCCGCCCTTACGCCTACCGAGTAGCGCTTCTCAAGGTGACGCAGTGCCAGCAACGAGACGCTGGTGATCACCAGGTACATCGCCGCCACCGCCAGGAAGAAGGTGAAAGGCTCGCGAGTGGCATCCGCCGCCTGCTTGGCCTTGAACATCATGTCTTGCAGGCCCACCACCGAAATCAGCGCGGTCGCCTTGGTCAACACCAGCCAGTTGTTGGTGAAGCCGGGAATGGCCAGGCGAATCATCTGCGGCACCATCACCCGGAAGAACACCTGCAAGCCGCTCATGCCATATGCCATGCCCGCCTCGGCCTGCCCCTTGGGGATGGCCATGAACGCGCCGCGAAAGGTTTCCGACAGGTACGCACCGAAGATGAACCCCAGGGTGCCGATACCGGCCGCCAGCGGATTGAGGTCGATGTAATCGTCATAACCGAGCATCGGCGCCAAGCGATTGAGCAGGTCCTGGCCGCCGTAGAAAATCAGCAGAATCAGCACCAGGTCGGGAATGCCGCGAATGACCGTGGAATACAGGTCGCCCAGCCACGCCAGCCAGCGCACCGGCGAAAGACGCAACGCGACACCGATCAGCCCCAGGACGATGGCCAGGGCCATGGACGACAAGGCGAGCTGAAGCGTCAACCATGCGCCATCGAGGATGACAGCCCCGTAGCCTTTCAACATGATTCAGGTCCTCGAAAATGGGATGAAAAAATGGCGCAAACCGCAGGGAGCCTGGTGCTTGCGCCATTTCTCACGAGTGGCGGGACGGTGTTACTTGCCGTAGATGTCGAAGGTGAAGTACTTGTCCTGGATCTGCTTGTACTTGCCGTTCTCGCGAATGGCGGCAATCGCACTGTTGATCTTGTCTTTCAGGGCGTCGCCCTTGCGCACCGCGATACCGATACCGTCACCGAAATACTTCTCATCGGTGAAGGCCGGACCAACGAACGCGAAGCCCTTGCCGGCGTCGGTCTTCAGGAAGCCGTCATCCAGCAGCGTTGCGTCGGCCACGGTGCCGTCGAGACGACCGGCAGCGACATCCAGGTAGATTTCGTTCTGCGAGCCGTACGGTTTGATCTCGGCACCCAGCGGGGCCAGGACTTCACGGGCGAAACGCTCGTGGATCGAACCGCGCTGCACGCCGATGTTCTTGCCCTTGAGCTCGGTCAGGCCTTCGCTGACCTGGGTGCCGGCCTTCATGACCAGGCGGGCCGGGGTGTTGTAGTACTTGTTGGTGAAATCAACGGATTTCTTGCGGTCTTCGGTGATCGACATGGACGACAGGATCGCGTCGATCTTGCGGACCTTGAGCGCCGGGATCAGGCCGTCGAACTCTTGCTCGACCCACACGCACTTGACCTTCATCTCTTCGCACAGCGCATTGCCGATGTCGTAGTCGAAACCGACGATGCTGCCGTCCGGGGCTTTCGAGGCGAACGGAGGGTACGCCGCCTCGATACCGATCTTCAGGGGCTTTTCATCAGCGAATGTCGGCAGGGACAGCACGGACAGTGCCAGGGCGCCAAGCAGCACGAGTTTCTTCATCTTGGAACTCCATCGGTAAAGGGCAAAAACGGCAGAGTGAGCAACAGCCCAATATGCGAATGAGTGAAACGAATTCCGGTGCTGCGTCCTAGGAAGCGAACGTTTTATTCAACGCACGCCACGACGAGCGAGTGATCGGCATTCTAACGACAGGCCCGAGGCCGATATTTCTTCAATGCGACAACAAATTACAGAAGCACCGAGAAAGCCTTTCAAGGACATTGACAGCCCCGCAAATTCATGCAAGAGCAAAAGAAGGGAAACCGATCTATGCTGCAAATTGCGGGCCCATTATTCGCAAACCCTTCTAATCCGGCAAGCACAGCGTGTCGGCTAATTTTGTCCACGGGCTGAAAATGCCCTGGAACAGGGCTCGGCGTTTCCCATCGCCTCGGACTGGCGCGTTTGGTTACACATTTCGAAACATCGGTAACGCCTGCAAGCGTCTGACGTTGAAGATCGATATTTATTCATTCCTCCTGTGGCGAGGGAGCTTGCTCCCGCTGGGTTGCGCAGCAGCTCCAAAGCCAGATGCCAGAGTCTTTCGGGCACCGAACCCTTTGGCGAGGGGATTTATCCCCGCAGGGCTGCACAGCAGCCCCAAGACAGGCGGCTCAATCTGTCTGGCAGACCGAGGTGTCAGGGTTTAGGGCCGCTTCGCAGCCCAGCGGGGATAAATCCCCTCGCCACAAAAGCATCCTCGCCACATGGGAATGCGCACATACAAAAAAAGCCCGGAACGGCTCACACCGTTCCGGGCTTTCAGGGATCACAAATCCGCCGTCAGGCGACGTTCATGGTCTTGTGCGTCTCGATCAGATGCGCCACCACGCCTGGGTCGGCCAGGGTGGAAATGTCACCCAGCGCGTCGTATTCCGCCGTGGCGATCTTGCGCAGAATGCGGCGCATGATCTTGCCGGAGCGGGTTTTCGGCAGGCCCGGTGCCCACTGGATGACATCTGGCGAGGCGATCGGACCGATTTCCTTGCGCACCCAGTTCTTCAACTCCAGGCGCAGGGCCTCGCTGCTTTCCTCGCCCGCATTGAGGGTCACGTAGACGTAGATGCCCTGCCCCTTGATGTCGTGCGGCACACCCACCACCGCCGCTTCGGCGACTTTCGGGTGGGCGACCATGGCGCTTTCGATCTCGGCGGTGCCCATGCGGTGGCCGGACACGTTGAGCACGTCGTCCACGCGACCGGTGATCCAGTAGTAGCCGTCCTCGTCTCGACGCGCACCGTCACCGGTGAAGTACATGCCACTGAAGGTCTTGAAGTAGGTGTCGACGAAGCGGTCGTGGTCGCCGTACAGCGTGCGCGCCTGGCCTGGCCACGAATCGAGGATCACCAGGTTGCCTTCGGCGGCGCCTTCGATCAGATTGCCGAGGTTGTCCACCAGCGCCGGCACCACGCCGAAGAATGGACGAGTGGCCGAGCCCGGTTTCAACGCCGTGGCGCCCGGCAACGGACTGATCAACACGCCACCGGTCTCGGTTTGCCACCAGGTGTCGACGATCGGGCAACGTTCCTTGCCGACATTCTTGTAGTACCAGTCCCACGCTTCCGGGTTGATCGGCTCACCCACCGACCCCAACAGGCGCAGGCTGCTGCCATCGGCGCCTTCGACGGCGGCGGTGCCCGACGCCATCATCGCGCGGATCGCGGTCGGCGCGGTGTAGAGGATGCTGACCTTGTGCTTGTCGATGACCTTGGCCACCCGAGTGATGTCCGGGTAGTTCGGTACGCCTTCGAACAGCACCGTGGTCGCGCCATTGGCCAACGGGCCATAGACGATGTAGCTGTGGCCGGTGACCCAACCGACGTCGGCGGTGCACCAGTAGACTTCGCCCGGCTTGTAGTCGAACACGCGCTCGTGGGTCAGGGCCGCGTAGAGCAGGTAGCCGGCCGTGGTGTGTTGCACGCCCTTGGGCTTGCCGGTGGAGCCGGAGGTGTAGAGGATGAACAGCGCTTCTTCGGCGCCCATTTCCTTCGGCGCGCAAACGGTGCCGGCGACTTTCATCAGGTCTTCGTACCAGATATCCCGGTGCTGGTTCCACTTGATGTTGCCCGCGGTGCGCTTGCACACGATGACTTTCTGGATGCTGCTGGTTTCCGGGTTGGTCAGCGCGTCGTCGACGTTGGCCTTGAGCGGGATCTTCTTACCGGCGCGAATGCCTTCGTCGGCGGTGATCACCACTTTGGATTTGCAGTCGATGATCCGGCCGGCCAGGGCCTCGGGGGAGAAGCCACCGAATACCACCGAGTGGATCGCGCCGATCCGGGCACAGGCCAGCATGGCGACCACAGCTTCCGGGATCATGGGCATGTAGATGGTCACCACGTCGCCGCGGTGCACGTCCTGGCCACGCAGGGCGTTGGCGAACTTGCAGACTTCTTCATGCAGTTCGCGATAGGTGATGTTGCGACTCTCGGACGGGTCATCACCCTCCCAGATGATCGCGACCTGGTCGCCACGCTCGGCCAGGTGGCGGTCGAGGCAGTTGTAGGAAACGTTCAAGGTGCCATCGGCAAACCACTTGATGTCGACATGGTGATCGTCAAAGGACGTCTGCTTCACCGTGGTGAAGGGCTTGATCCAGTCCAGGCGCTTGGCCTGCTCGCGCCAGAAGCCATCCGGGTTGACGACTGACTGCTGGTACATCGCCTTGTAGGTCGCCTCGTCAGTCAACGTACTGGCCGCAACCTCGGGGCGAACGGGATACAGAGAAGCCGCACTCATGTTTCTTACCTCGGTGACATAGTTGTTTTTGTATGGTCCCGTTGTAGCCTGGGGCGGGCCTATAGAACCATTCGACGATGGTAGTAACAAGTCCCTACAAAATGTCGGTACTAACGTGCAAGACCACTTTCACAGCCCATTCCTGTGGGAGCGAGCTTGCTCGCGAAGACAACAGCACAGCCAGAACAGATCCAACAGCCAGCCTCCAACATCAGCCGATTATTACCAAATCAACCAAAAGTCTTTATCAAAACCCAGTCTGTTTGCATCCACCCTGCCCCTCTAGAATCAGCCCCGCCAACCGGCAAACACGATTGACGCAACACAGCCCCCACGAAGGCCGTTGATCAAATTTCCAATACTTGCTCCACACGCAACCCCAAAAAGGTTGCGTGACCCCACTCGACCTCAAAAAAGGTGAAATCAGATGAAAGCTTTATGGGTTCTGGTCCTCGGCAGCCTGTGCGCCACCGCGATGGCAGACGAGGCCCCGAGCGATGTCGCCCAGCAAAAACCCGCCGTTGAGGAGTACACCTACTCCACTCACCTGGACATCGCCAAAGTCATTTCCATGAGCGAGATCCCGAATGTCTGCGAAGTAGTCCCGGCGAAGATGGTCTACGACGATTCCAAGGGCCAGCGCCACATCCTGCGCTACAGCGTGATGGGCAACGGTTGCTCCAACGGCTGATCACTACCGGTATTTTCCAGGGCCCGATTTCGATCGGGCCCGGTTGTGTCTGGAGCCGTCGAAAACCCTTTTCAAACACAACATGTAGTGTAAAAAGGCAAAAACAGCTCATTTTTTGAGCAAAAAAGCCTGCCATCCGACCCAGGCAAAAAAAATCTTCGGCAGCCGGATCCGGCCAAAGCCTTGTAAACCCTCGCTCCAACGCGGATGAGCCGTCCGTCAGCTCCTCCGTGGGCGATTTCGCCGCACCACGTAGGCAAAAAAGTCCTTATAATGCCGCCTTAAACGGGCCTGCAATATTCCCTTACAGGGGATCAAGCCAGCCTGAAGCCCACGCCAAGACCCATGACCTCTTCGCGTTCACCGCCGCTTCAGCACGACCCGTACATTTTTCTGTTTATTGCCTGCGTCAGCTGCAACAAACGATTTTTCCAAGATCCACCGCCGCCAGCCGACCTCCCCCGGGTTGCTGGCCCTCACGCAGGAGACGACACGTCATGCTGAGCTGGGACGAATTCGACAAAGAAGACGGCGAAGTCGCTGTAAAAAGCGCCAATGCCGGCCACGCTTCTGAAGCCAACATGGACCGCCTCGACAGCGCCGGCGGTGCCGCCGCGCTCGAAGCCCGCGCCGTGACGGCCAGCGACTCGGCCGCGATCATTCGCGCCAAGGCCGCCCTCGACAAACTCGACATCGCCGAAGGCCTCGCCGAACTCGAAGGCGCCTCCGCCCGTGTCGCCGTCGATGAAAAGCGCATGATCAACTGCCGCGCCGACCTCAACCAGCTCGTGCCCTTCAAATACGACTGGGCCTGGCAGAAGTACCTGGACGGCTGCGCAAACCACTGGATGCCGCAAGAAGTCAACATGACCGCCGACATCGCCCTCTGGAAAAACCCGGAAGGCCTGACCGACGACGAGCGCCGCATCGTAATGCGCAACCTGGGCTTCTTCTCCACCGCCGACTCCCTGGTGGCCAACAACCTGGTCCTGGCCGTGTATCGCCTGATCACCAACCCGGAGTGCCGCCAGTACATCCTGCGCCAGGCGTTCGAAGAGGCGATCCACACCCACGCCTACCAGTACTGCATCGAATCGCTGGCCATGGATGAAGGCGAGATCTTCAACATGTACCACGAGATCCCATCGGTCGCGAAAAAAGCCGCCTGGGGCCTGAAGTACACCCGCTCGATCTCCGATCCGAAGTTCGAAACCGGCACCCCGGAAACCGACAAGGAGTTGCTGCGCAACCTGATCGCCTACTACTGCGTCCTGGAAGGCATCTTCTTCTACTGCGGCTTCACCCAGATCCTCTCCATGGGCCGCCGCAACAAGATGACCGGCGTCGCCGAGCAGTTCCAGTACATCCTGCGCGACGAATCCATGCACCTGAACTTCGGCATCGACGTGATCAACCAGATCAAGATCGAAAACCCGCACCTGTGGGATGCCGAGATGAAGGAAGAAGCGACCCAGATGATCCTGCAAGGCACTCAGCTGGAGATCGAATACGCCCGTGACACCATGCCTCGCGGCGTATTGGGTATGAACGCGGCGATGATGGAGGACTATCTGAAGTTCATCGCCAACCGTCGTCTGTCGCAGATTGGCCTGAAAGAAGAGTATCCAGGCACGACGAACCCGTTCCCTTGGATGAGCGAGATCATGGACTTGAAGAAAGAGAAGAACTTCTTTGAGACTCGGGTGATTGAGTATCAGACGGGTGGGGCGTTGAGCTGGGATTGATAAATCCTAAGTTGGACCCTGTCATTTGACGCTCGACTAAAAACCCCGTGAAAGCGGGGTTTTTTGCATTTAACTGCCATCGGCGGCGTCATCTTGCCAGTGTTCGGGAGGCGTTTACCTTGTCGCTGTATGAGAGGGTTGGGCGGCTGGTTGTTGAGTGACTACATTTAGTTAAAGAGGGTCTGCTGCGCAGCCCAGCGGGAGCAAGCTCCCTCGCCACGGTGATGGAGCAAGGCTTCAGTCCAACTTCTACTGGAGATATTGAATGGCTAACGCGTTTAAAAGTGAGGCCTTCGAGTCGATTCACAGTTCGGCAGAAGCACTGCTGAAAATCGGCGCTATCGACGAGGCCGCCATGGGCGAGTTCGACGAGGCCTGCATTGGCGAGGCGCCTGCTGAAATCCCGCCTGCTCAGATTGAGTAAATCTGGCTAGTAGATGAGGAAGGGGCTTTTACTCATCCGGTTGGGCCCTTCCACTCAATTGGCTCGCAGAGCAACCGATCCGCGGAGCTCAACCCGTCTACTTGCGCCGAGGCTTAGCCCCACGAGTCAGCGTGTAAGTGGCCGGTTTGTGCGGCTCAGGCTGCGGCGCATAAATGGGCTGGAGCGCTGTGGTCAGCCCCAGGCGAAGACCGAATTTCCGCAAGATGGATTCGATGGTGCTGAGGGTCGGATTGCCCTTGTCCTTCTCGATCTGGTACAGGGCTTTGGTCGACATCTTGCACATCAGCGCGAAGGTGTCCTGATCCAGACCGGTTACCTCGAGCCTTAACCGGCGAACAGCGGTTCCGAGGGTTTCATTCCCCAGCGCATGCTGCATCGCGATGTCTTCGATAATTTCCTTGCGCCGTTCGGGGGTGTTATCTGTCATCGAAGCCCCCACTCGGCCAGGCGCTTGTCCAGATTGTTCATCGGAATAGACTGAGCGCGCCTCACTTCGTCTGGAAGATCGACCAGCAGATCCGGCAACGCCCGAAACGTCTCAGCCGCTCCGCGCAGACGTTCGAAGAGCACGTCTGTGCTTACCAGGTCCTGAAAGTATCCGCAGATCGTTTTCCAGTCGGGACTTCCCATGTGCTCGGACTCCCATTTAGTGGCTCGCGTAACGCCCTCCGGGTCGAGCACCATCGGCGCGAGGTCGTAGATCGGCGCCAGATCGAATCTGCCTCGATATCTGAAAATGGCCATGTTGCGTCCATGATTGTCCGAGTTCCCAAGGATGCGGTTAAGCACGTCACGGCGCAGATACTCGAACACCAAATCCTCAAGCTCTGCGTCCTGCCCGTTCATGCGCCACAGATTCACCAGACGGCGGAGCACGTCCTCATGGTTCATCCTCGAGCCCGGTTCGGTGTTCCCGCACACCGAATAAATCGACTCGACTGGAATCCTTTCTACCTCGCCGTCAGCGACCCGCCGATCAAAACGTGGCATCCACAGGCTCGGCTTGTCGGCTTCCTCAAGCACCAGCCCATCTGTGGCTATCGTGTTCAAACCAAGCTGAGAGATCGCTTTGTAATAATGGTATTCCGTTCGCAGGATGTTCTTGTCGCGTTCAGTGCCCTGGTTGCGAGCAAACTTTACCAGCCAATGACGGCGCGCATGCTCGTCGCAAAGCATGGCGTCGGCATATAGGTCGCCATCCTCTCCTTCGACCATAATCAGCTTCGGCGCTTCGCCCTGGGCGCCAGTGGCACCGCCTAGGGCAGCGCCGGACTCATAAGCGTATTCGAGAAAATCACTTGTCCTCTCTACGACCTCTTTGCGGGCAAAGGCCTCCTTGCGGGTCTGATCGATTTGCTCGAAAGACTCCTTCACGCGCAAGTGCCCTATAGGCGAAGGGGTGCAGCGGCTCAAAAGGAAAAAGCCCATGTCCATCCCAACCGGTCTTTCTCCACCAAATCGCCGCTGCAACGATTTACGGGCGGCGCCGGCCGGTATGATGTCGTACACAAACGGGGGGTACCCTTTGCTATCGACAGGGTTCCAGCTCAACGGAAGGTTGACGCTGACGGCAGGCTCGAAGAGCGTCTCGAATTTATCGATGAATTCGACCAGGTAACTCTGAGCGTAAGATGCGGCGCAACGCGACTCATCGACCTTTTGAGCGTCCGATACAGAGAGCACCATTGCGTCGTGCCAATGGCCTTTGATATAGGCCTGGATCGTGAGCTGTCCTACCATAGCGCGCCATACAATCGGAATTATGATGCCGACTAATGTGACTCATACAGGCTTTCTCAGCAATATAATTCCGACTAACGACATGCATGTGGAGTTAATCGGCATTTTGATACCGACTCACCTAAGCTCGATAGCCAAATCATTCAGTACTCCCCCACCACCCGCTATTAATACCCTCCCCCCACTCAAGGACCCGAGCCCCTCATGAAATTCGACCTCGCCTACTGCCGCAGCCTCGACGACAAGCTGTCGATCTATGACGTGCGCGATTTGAATTTCGACGAGACGGTGGGCTTCGATTCCGCGAAGGAACAGTTCCAGTGCCCCAACGACGCCTGTCGGGCGGCGTTCGATGCGGCGAATGTGTTGGGGACGTTCAACGCCAAGAATGTGAACTACGTGCGCACGCCGCACTTCAAGAACATTCCCAGCACGCGGCATGTCGAGGGTTGTCCTTATGCGAGCCTGAAAACTCCGACTACCGGCCTGGAGGCGGATGCTGCGCAATTGGATGACGGTCGAGAGGAACACTTCCCTTCGGAGCTATTGCTGACCCGGCGTGAGTATCTGCGTAAGCCGTCCAGCCCGGCAGTGGCGGCAGACGTCATGCGCGAGGAGCGAGTGCCTTCAGCCGACAATAACGTCGAGCACCCGAGCCGTGATTCAGCGCCGGACAAAACCCATGTGTTCGCCCATCCAGTGGAGTGTTTTGTCTCGAACTTCGCGGACAAGGACCTGCTCAAGCGCATGCCGTTGAAGATTGGCGAGCACACGGCGCCCTATGCATCGTTCTTCAAGAAGATCGAATATTTGCTGGATAACAAGGGGCTGATCTACTGGGGCAAGATCAAGAAGATCGAGGATTATCACAGCGCCAGTTTTCGCGTCGATTTCGAGCAAAAGGTCTGGACCCAGCTACCGGGCGAGGTGAAGAAGAAGCCTTATTCGGTCAACGTTTACCTGAGCAAGAAGCTGATCGACAGCTACCGCAAGCGCAAGGCGTTTCTGGAAGAAATCAAGCATGCCGCCGAGAGCGAACGGGATCTGTATTGCTTCTTCTATGGCGTGACACCGGAGCTGAAACAGGTGCCGAGCAAGAAAAACCCCGAGCAGACGTTCGGGGTGTTCAGTGCTCAGATTGAGAATCTAGACCACTTCATGATTCGTGAAGCGCCTGGGTTGGCCGATAACTGATCTCGGCTTGGGCTGACAGCAACCCTACACGCGCCGGTGTTTCAGTTCATAGTCCATCTTGGACAAGCTGCCGCTCAAACGCCCGCATCTCCCGTTTCACTTCCATCCGTCGTTCACGGGCTTTCTGAACGCTGGGCTCATCCAGTCCACCATAACGCCGCAACCAGTGAACAATCATTTCCTCATCTGGGAAGTAATAGTCCTTGTGCCCCTTGCTGCCTCTCGGGGTGTTGTTCATATCACCATCAAAGCGGCCTGCGGAGAATTCATCAGAAGGCAACGTTCCCCACTCAGCGGCGCAATCCTCGAAAACCCAGGAGATTTCATTGATGTGCTTTTGCGCACCGCGATGGCCGCGCTTGTAAAAAACGGACTCATGACAACTTTCCTGGAAGCGGGCCATCATTGGCTCGTCATCGACCCAGTGCAAAAGGTCATATTGCCCGGCGTGGCGCATCAAGCCGTTGATCCAACGCTCGGAAAACCGATGAATAAAACCTTCCACGTCAGCTTTTTTGGCGTCAGCGAAGATCATGCAATAACGGGTTTGCACATGGATGACGAACAACACATGTTTACGTTGGACAGTAATGGCATGGACCAACCACTGTTCTGCGAATCCATCCACCTCATCGTCCTCGATAACGGGTGACGGAGGCTTCTCCACTGGAGTGATTTTCTTGCCTTTGTACACGCGGCTAAAGAAGTTACAAGCCGCTTCGGTGCAATTGAAGATCAACATGGTGTGCTCTGCTTGAAAAGGACTATGCGTCTGTGGCCCATTCTATTTCATAGGGCTGACGAACAGCGTCGGAAATCCGTTCTCGTAACTCGTCGCTCAGAACCATCAGCTCCTGATCGCTCAGCAGGTCATAGGCGACCATCAGCCTCAAAGATAGGGAAACTTCTTTGCGTCGACGTCCGTTGAAGGCCATCGCCAGGTCTTTGTCTCGATTGCGTATGAGACCGTACAACGTTGAGTACCGAGCGTGGGCCGATAAAGTTTCGTTCTGAGCGATCGTCTGGGCATCAGCAAGAACCCCTTTGCAGAAGCGGTCCAGCGCCAGTTCGTAGAGCTCGTTGTAACTTTTCCAGTCACTATCGGAAATAGACATACCACCCCTCCTCCGTTAGACGCCAGGGTACACCGAGCGCTTGGCTGAAGCCGACCACTGGTCACCCATCAAAAAAATGAGATTGATCCGGTTTCAAAACAACTGTACAAAAACACAGTATTTTGAATCCACTGCTTTGGAGCATCCCATGGCCTCTCTCGCACTCAAAACCACCCTGGAACGCATCGCTGTCTATCAATTCACCCCTGCCCACAGCGCGCAAGCCCGCGCCATGCTGGGGTGGAGTGTCGAGGAGTTATCCCGTCGGTCGGGCGTCTCGGTACCCGCCATCCAACGCTTCGAAGCCGGGGGTGAACTGCTCGATGTAACCCGACTGGCGCTGGCGTTTCGCTTTGAAGCCGAAGGCCTGGTGTTCTTCCCTGGCTTTGCACCGGGGCGTGGCATGAACATCAAGGGTGCTACACCGGACCCGATGGGACGGGCCGACTACGCGATGATCGAATAGCCGGGCCGCTGCGGCGGGCGTCAGGCCGCGCCAGTCTGGTTCTGATAGGCCGACGCCTCTACCTCCAGCCACCAGGCCCGGCCACGGTGCGGATGGGTCAGGGTGAAGGCTTCGCCCATCTGTGGCGTGGTAATGAGCACGTTGCGCTCCCAGGCCAGCGCCAGGATGCGGTCGAAGGGTTCAAACCAGGCATGCATCGCCAGGTCGAATGTACCGTTGTGGATCGGCAGCAGCCAACGCCCACGCAGGTCGATATGAGCCTGCAATGTCTGCTCGGGCTGCATGTGCACGTGAGGCCAGTCGACGTTATAGGCGCCGGTTTCCATCAGGGTCAGGTCAAAGGGGCCGTATCGCTCGCCGATGCGCTTGAAACCGTCGAAGTAACCGGTGTCGCCGCTAAAGAAAATCCGCGCGCCGCCATCGATCATCACCCAGGAAGCCCATAACGTGCTGTTGCCGTTGAACAGCCCGCGACCGGAAAAATGCTGTGATGGTGTGGCGATGAACTCGATACCGTCCACTTCGGTACTTTGCCACCAATCCAGCTGACGCACCTTGCTGGCCTCGATACCCCATTTGACCAGGATGTCACCCACGCCAAGGGGTGTGAGGAAGTGCCGGGTCTTGGCGGCAAGCTTGAGGATGGCCTGATGGTCGAGGTGGTCGTAATGGTCATGGGACAGGATCACCGCCTCGATCGGCGGCAGATCCTCCAGGCTGATGGGCGGCTGGTGGAAACGCTTGGGGCCGGCCCATTGCACGGGCGATGCACGGTCGGAGAACACCGGGTCGGTAATCCAGAACTTGTCGCGCAGTTTGAGCAGAACCGTGGAGTGGCCGAGACGGAACACACTCTGGTTCGGTGCTGCCAGCAGCTCGGCGCGGGTCAGCGGCTGGACAGTGATGGCCCCTGCCGGACGGGTGGTACGGGGCTTGTGGAGGAGCATGTTCCAGATGATGCGCAGCATCTGGCCAAACCCTTCTCGCGGTGTATGGGCGTGATTGTGATACTTCCCTTGTTCGTGTCGGGAGGCCGGGTTGGCAGCCGCGTTATCGGTCGTGGAAGAAGGAATACTCATGGTGCGATAACTCCAGGAACGTCGTCGAATTACGCTTCGTCTTTGTAGGACGTTTGATGGCTGCGACGTGCACGCTCAGCCGCTCGCGACAAAACTACACCACTCGGTGTAATTTCTAGATTGCATGAATCCCGGGAGCAAGTAAACTGCCGAGTGTAATTTACCCTTCTCAACCGACGAATGCCCATGACCGTACCGCAACGCCTCACCGAACGAAAACGCGAAGCCATCCTCCAGGCCGCGATTGCCGAATTCCGCATCAACGGTTTCGAGATCACCAGCATGGACAAGATCGCGGCGACGGCAGGCGTGTCGAAGCGCACGGTGTACAACCACTTTCCGAGCAAGGAAGAGCTGTTTGCCGAAATCCTGAGTCGGCTATGGGAGAGCATCACCGCTGAACAGGAGATGGCCTATGACCCGTTGGAGCCTTTGCGTGAGCAGCTACGTCGGTTGCTGCAAGCCAAGCTGCAACTGTTGTCGGAGGAGAACTTCCTCGATCTGGCGCGTATCGCCATTGCCACAACCATTCACTCACCCGAACGTGCCCAAGACATGGTGTCGCGCATGGGCCAGCGTGAAGAAGGCCTCACCACCTGGATTCGCCAAGCCCAGGTCGATGGCCGGCTAAAGCCGGTGGAGCCGGAATTCGCTGCCCAGCAAATGCACGGTTTGATCAAGACCTTCGCCTTCTGGCCACAGATTTCCATGGGGCAACCAAGCCTGACCCATGAGGAGCAAGTGCAGGTGATCGAGTCAGCCCTCGACATGTTCCTGGTTCGCTATCAGGCTTGAGTGCCCACCACCGGGAGTCGCGTCACGAGGGTCATTGCGCCGAGGAAGTGTTCACGAATTTCTGATGCATTTCGGTGGTCAGGCTGTCGATGCGCTCGGTCAGTGCCTTGGTCATTTCCGTCAGGCGGGTGTTCTGCTCCAACAACTCGAGCAACTGCGCCGTATTATGCGCGGCCTGGGCTTGGCGCTCAGTGTTGGCAATGGCCAGGGCTTCGCGATGTTGCGCATCGGCTTCCGCCTGGGCTTTGTCGCGAGCGGCCTGGCGAGTTTGCGCCAGCAGGATCAGCGGGGCGGCGTAGGCCGACTGCAGACTGAACGCCAGATTGAGCAAGATGAACGGATAAGCGTCGAAATGCACGATGCCCGACAGGTTCAAGCCTACCCAGATCAGCACGATCAGGGTTTGTGCGCCGAGGAACATCGGCGTGCCGAAAAAACGCGCGAACGCCTCCGCTCGCAACGCAAAGCGATCATTCCCGAAGGTGGGTGCCAGATGCGCGTGAGGCCGATGAAAACGCAAGTGATCCACGGGGGCCGCGGGGGTGGATGGGTAAGGGGTCGCCATGATGTTCTCCGCCTGGGGCTGGTGCTGAAGGCACTATAACCGCTGGGCGATCATCATCTATCTCGGCACGCTTGGCTCATGAAACATCAGCGCTGCCGCAAATTACGCCCCAACTCGTCGAACAATGTCACCACCGAACGCAAGGCGCGGCAGTCTGGTCGTGTCAGCAGCCAGAGCGACGTGTCATACCCCGCCAACGGTTCGCCGAAGGGGATCAAGCCCTGGCCTTCACCGATCAGAAAATCCGGCAAGGCGGCGACACCCAGGCCGGCCCGCGCCAACTCGGCGACCGAGAGCATGCTGTTGCAGCGATAGGCTGGCATCACGGCGGGCAGATGTTGTCGGCGCCAGGCCACGGTGGGGTGATCGGGGAGGAAGTCGTCCGGCGCAATCCAGGTCAGGGACGCCAAGTCATCCAGATTCGCGCCGGACAGGAAGACCGGACTCCCGCAGACTCGGTAGACGACACCACCAAGGTGCCGCCCCACCAAATGTTCCGGCGGCGAGCGGGTCAGGCGCAAGGCGATGTCAGCATCGCGACGGCTCAGGTTGGCGAAGTCGTTCGACGTACTCAGGTCCAGGTTCAACGCCGGATACGCGGGCATGAACCGCGCCAGCGCCGGCAACAACAGCACCTGCAGGACCGAGTCGGAGCACGTCAGGCGCACCGTGCCGCTGACGACCTCGCCGCCCTGCTCCACGCCGATGCGTGCCGCCTCCAGGGCCTGTTCGGCGCGCTCAGCCTGCTCGGACAGCGTCTGGGCCAGGCTCGTGGGCAGATACCCGGCACGGCTTTTTTCGAACAGGGGTTGGCCCAGGGCCGCCTCGAGTCGGCGCACCGAACGAAACACGGTGGACACGTCTACGTCCAGCAACCGCGCCGCCCGAGCCAGCGAGCCTCCACGCACCAACGCCAGGATCAGGGAGAGGTCGGGATAGTCCAGTCGATAGTGCGTGGATGCATTGAACACTTGGGTAAACGCCAATATTGATTGCGTGAACGCCAATCTATAGTGGCCGCCAGCAATCAACAAGCGGCGAGATTTCCATGGAAAACCAGCGTCCTTTGCACATCGCCCTGGTCGGCGATCATGACCCACAAATCACGGCCCACCGGGCGATCCCCCTGGCCCTTGAACAGGCCAGCCAGCAAACAGGCCACGGGCTTCGTTTCCAGTGGCTGGCCACCGACCTGATCGACCACAGCACGCTGATGAACGACTTCGACGGCATCTGGTGCGTACCGGGCAGCCCTTACCGAAACGAAGACGGCGCTTTGCACGCCATTCGGTTTGCCCGTGAACAACGTCGTCCGTTCCTCGGCACCTGCGGCGGTTTCCAGCATGCGGTGTTGGAATACGCGCGCCACGTGATGGGCTGGACCGATGCCGCCCACGGCGAGAACTCCCCCGAGGCTGAACGGCTCGTAGTGACGCCGCTGAGCTGCGCCTTGATCGAAACCCTCGACAGCCTTCAGTTCGACGCGGGGTCACTGATTGCCCGGGCCTATGGACGCCAGACAGCGTTCGAAAGCTATCGCTGCCGCTTCGGGCTCAACCCGGCCTTCGAAAAAGACCTGCTCGGCCAGCGCCTGCACGCCGTCGCCCGGGACTCGACCGGTGACTTGCGCGCGGTGGAACTGCGCGATCATCCGTTCTTTGTCGCGACATTGTTTCAGCCCGAACGAGCCGCGCTGGAAGGCCGCACGCCGCCGCTGGCGAAGGCATTTGTCGAGGCATGCGCCAAGACCCGCGCCTGAGTGTCACCGGGTATCGATCAACTGATCCGTGGGGATCAGCCCTCCACGACCAACTGCCGCACCGCTACGATTTCAGGCAGGTCGGTGCGGGCCATGTAGACCCGCAGCGGATCAGTGAGGTTGATCCGGTCGTCGACATGCTGGTCCAGCAGCAGTTGGATCCGCTCGCGCTTGAGGGCCATGGTGCCGTCTGCCACCGGCCCCCAGACAAATTCACAGGTGGGGATGATGCCGTCGTCGGCCACGTCCATGCCGAAGGCGTCTTCGCTGAAACGCACGATGTACTGGCCGGTCTTGCGGTTCAGGCCGACAAAACCCTTGAGCTGGTCGGCGGCCTGGCAGATGAGTGTCGAAGTGGTGCGCATGGTAAACCTCATGGATGCGTCCCCTGGGGACGGCTGATCGATGGTTTACACGCAGGGCGGCGAATGCTGATTCAAGGTCTCCCTCTGCCGGGGAAACTGGTGCGACCAAGGGTACTGCAAAGCGGTGCGCCAATGCGTGGGAAAAATCTGCTTCGCACGCATTTATGTCGGTATGGCGATAGCGCCGACGGCGTTCAGTTGTTAAAAGATAGGTTTTTGCACACCCACGAAAGGAACTCGAGCATGCCTGTCACCTTCACCCGCAGCGCCTTGATGCTGAGCCTGGTGCTCGGCTTCGGCCAGGCCCACGCCGCCGAAGCGTTGAGCCCCAAGGCCCTGGCAGCTCGCCAGGGCATCCCTCATCCAGCGGTCATCGCCCACCGTGGCGCCTCGTTCGACGCGCCGGAATCCACCGCGGCTTCCTACACGCTGGCTCGCGACCTGGGGGCGGACTACCTGGAACTGGACCTGCAACGCAGCAAGGATGGCGTGTTGTTCGTGCTGCATGACGACAGCCTGCTGCGCACCACGGACGTCGCGAGCAAATTTCCCGAGCGAAAGGACAGCACCGCCAACGCCTTCACCATGGCAGAGCTCAAGACCCTGGACGCCGGCAGCTGGTTCAACACGACCTACCCGGACCGCGCGCGCCCCTCGTTCGCCGGCCTGAAGATCCTGACCCTCGATGAAGTGATCGACATTGCCGAAGGCAACCCGCAGCACAAACCGGGGCTGTACATCGAAACCAAGGAGCCGAAGCTGTTCCCCGGCATCGAGCGTGACCTCAAGGACAAGTTGCAGGACCGTGGCTGGCTGAGTCCGTCCGGGTCCAAGCTTGCCAAGAGCGCCACCGGCGTCGGCCAAGGCAAGGGCAAGGTGGTCTTGCAGACCTTCGAGAAGAGCAGCCTCGAACTGTTGCAAAAAGAGATGCCGAAGGTGCCGAAGATCCTCTTGCTGTGGGTCGGCGAAGGCAACATCGAGCCCAAGTCCAAGGTGCCGTTTGCCGAGTCCGGGGAAACAGACAAGGCGGCCTACTACGCCAAACAGGAACCCAAAGACAAGGCCGAGTTCGAGAAATGGGTCCAGTACGCCAAGGCCCAGGGCGCCATCGGCACCGGGCCGTCCGCCGCACTGACCCATGGCGGTAGCCAGAGTTACGCGGACCTGGTCAAACCCTGGATGAACCAGTACACCCATGACCAGGGCCTGCTGGTGCACGTCTACACCGTGGATGAGGCAGTGGACTTCAAGAAAGTGCTGGATGCCGGCGTCGATGGCATCTTTACCAACCGCGCCAGTGAACTGCTCAAGTACTTCAAGCGTCCCGAGACTGGCAGCGTGGCACAACTGCTGAAAAAGAACGGGTATTGAAACCGAAGAGGCCTGTGGGGAACCACAGGCCTCTGGATGCATTCCAAGTTATTGCAAATTAAGGGTGAATTAAGTTGCCAGCGTTAGCCTGAACCCACTTAAACGAATCACCCCTTTAATGACACAAGGAAAGCACTTATGAAAACGTTGACTGCCCTCTTTACCGCCGCTGCCCTGACCCTCACCGCCGGCCTGGCACAAGCCGACGTCCGGATCGACCAGATTCCCCAGTTGGTCAAAGAAGGCAAAATCAAGTCCCTTGAGTCGATGAACGCAGAAGCCCTGAAGTTGCACCCGGGCGCGACCATCACCGACACCGACCTGGACAATCACTTCAACGGTTATGAATATGAAGTTGAACTGAAGACCGCTGACGGCAAAGAGTTCGACGTCGACTTCGACGCCACCACTGGCGAAGTCCTGAGCAACAAGCAAGACACTTGATTGACCTGCAAAAAGAGCCGCGCAACTTCCCGTTGCGCGGCTCTTTTTTTGCCTGGATTAAACCTGTCGGGCCCCTCACAACTGTCACAAAACCATCAAGAAAGCTTGCGATGATGCCACTCAAGTGAACCTGTAGCCGCGACAGGCACTTCCCGCCAGCGAGCCTTCATGAATCACAGCATCGATCAAAGCCACCGCGATCCGGACCTGTTCGGCCTGCTCTACGGGTTTCGTTTCCGTCCCGGCCAGCGTGGACAGGAAATCGACTCGGCCCAAGCCCTGCGAAGCCTGCAACACCCCCAGGACGCCGATGAGTTTCTCTGGCTGCACCTGAACCTGGCCCATGCCGCGTGCGAGCGCTGGATGAAAAGTCACCTGGCCTTGCCACAGGAATTCTTCGAAGCCCTGCATGAAGGCTCGCGCTCGACCCGCATTGAACACGTGGATTCGGCGTTGCTGGCGGTGGTGAACGACGTGGTGTTCAACCTCAGCAACCTGGTGTCCTCGGACGTCTCCACGTTGTGGGTGTGCGTTCACAGCCGTTTGATCGTCAGCGCCCGCTTGCAACCCCTGCACTCGGTCGACAAGCTGCGCTCCTCGGTCAAGGCCGGCGAATGCTTTCGCTCACCGCTGGAGTTGCTCGTGCACCTGCTGCGCGACCAGGGTGAAGTACTGACCCAGATCGTGCGCAAGACCAGCCTAGGCGTCGACCAGATCGAAGATCAGTTGCTGTCTTCGCGCCTGTCCACCAACCGCGCCGAGCTGGGCAGCCAGCGCCGGGTGCTGGTGCGCCTGCAACGCCTGCTGGCGCTGGAGCCCGGTTCGTTGTTGCGCCTGCTCAACCGACCGCCGCAATGGTTGCAGAAAGAAGACGTCAAGGAACTGCGCAAATCCACCGAGGAATTCGCCCTGATCATCAACGACCTGACCGCGCTGGGCGAGCGGATCAAGCTGTTGCAGGAAGAGATCGCCGCCAACCTCAATGAACAGAGCAACCGTACCCTGTTCACCCTGACGGTGGTCACGGTGCTGGCCTTGCCCATCAACATCATTGCCGGTTTCTTCGGCATGAACGTCGGCGGCGTGCCATTGGCCACCGATCCCGAAGGTTTCTGGATCCTCGTGGCACTGGTGGCGACCTTCACCCTGATCGCCGGTCGCTGGGCGTTTCGCAAGCGACGCGACTATTGAGCCGGTGGCGCGGGCGTTGGCTGCTCGATGCGCCTCTTGATGTTCGCCGGGACGCCTTGTTCACGCGCGATCAACTCACCCAGGATGCCCTGGACGTCGTGCTGGCGTTCCTCGAATGGCTTCATCCGATTGTCGGCGGCCTTTGCAAGCCTGTCGACAAGCTTGCCTTGACCTGTCCAGACAATCCCATCTGTCGGTGCAACAGGATTTAAACGTCTTTTTGTCATTTCTCCTGCTGTATCCTGCCCAGGCTTTTTTAAAAGCGCGGATCTACCAGATCTATCCACAGACTTTGCGAGGAGCGCGATATGCACGAGATCCCTAATCTCCCCTTCCCAAGCCTGCACGACACTGAGCAGACGACCACGCTACAAGCCGGGGGGCCGGCAGACGCCCAGCAACCCGAACCCAAAGAAGCCACTGAACGCCGCCAGGCCGACAGTCAAGACTGATCCACCGCGTAACCAGACCGTGTGGAAAGCGCTAAGATGCGCTTTCCACACTGCCTGAATCCGAGCCCTGCGATGACCAATGACACCTCCCCCTTCAGCGAAGCCCAGGCCAGCGTACTGATCGGCACCGCCGAGAAAATGGTCGAGATCTGGACGCGCTTGTCGCCTGAAAAACAAGCCGCGCTGCTGGCCCGTTTCGGCACCGAGGAAAACGCCCTGGCCGCCCTGGTCACCAGTCATCTGGTCAGCGAACAAGGCACTGACTGAAAAAGCCGCCGGGCAAATAGTTTTACTTTTCCGCACCCTGCCCCCACGGTCGCCGTTATCATAAGCAGCCTATCTATTGTTGCTGCTCCGTGGACCCTTTCCCCATGTCAGATTCCCAGCGCCCCCTGGCGGTCACGCTGCAAGTTGTTTCCATCGTCCTATTCACCTTCATTGGTTACCTGAACGTCGGTATCCCGCTCGCCGTGCTGCCCGGGTACGTCCATGGCGAGTTGGGTTTCGGTGCGGTCATTGCCGGGCTGGTGATCAGCGTCCAGTATCTCGCCACCCTGCTCAGCCGCCCTTACGCCGGCCGGATCATCGATAACCTGGGGAGCAAGCGCGCAGTCATGATCGGTCTGGCCGGTTGCGGACTGAGCGGGGTGTTCATGCTGGTGTCGGCCTGGACGCCGAGCCTGCCGATGCTCAGCCTGGCCAGCCTGTTCATCGGCCGCCTGGTGCTGGGCAGCGCCGAAAGCCTGGTGGGCTCGGGCTCCATCGGCTGGGGCATTGGTCGAGTCGGCGCGGCGAATACCGCCAAGGTCATCTCCTGGAACGGCATTGCCAGCTATGGTGCGCTGGCGATCGGCGCGCCGCTGGGGGTGTGGCTGGTCCATACGCTGGGGCTGTGGAGCATGGGCGTCAGCATTATCCTGCTGGCCTCGTTGGGCCTGGCATTGGCCTGGCCGAAACTGGCCGCGCCCATCGTCGCCGGTGAACGCCTGCCCTTCATGCACGTGCTGGGTCGCGTCCTGCCCCACGGCTGCGGCCTGGCCCTGGGCTCCATCGGATTTGGCACCATCGCCACCTTCATCACCCTGTACTACGCCACCCAGCACTGGGAAAACGCCGTGCTCTGCCTGAGCCTGTTCGGCGCCAGCTTCATCGGTGCGCGGCTGTTGTTCGGCAACCTGATCAACCGCCTCGGTGGCTTTCGCGTGGCGATTGCCTGCCTGTCGGTAGAGGCCCTGGGGCTGTTGCTGCTATGGCTGGCGCCCGATGCCCACTGGGCGTTGGCGGGGGCGGCGTTGAGCGGTTTCGGTTTTTCCCTGGTGTTCCCGGCGCTGGGCGTGGAGGCGGTCAACCTGGTGCCGGCGTCCAGTCGCGGCGCGGCGGTGGGTGCCTATTCGTTGTTCATCGACCTGTCACTGGGGATCACCGGTCCCTTGGCCGGTGCCATTGCCGCAGGCTTTGGCTTCGCGTCGATCTTCCTGTTCGCGGCGCTGGCCGCCTTGGGCGGGTTGGCCCTGAGCGTGTACTTGTACCGGCAAGCGCCAAGGCAGCGCGAGGCACGGACGCGCAACTAGAAATCCACCTTGCCGCGTCCGGCCTTGATCGAGCCGCGCTTGGTCTTGGATTCCAGCCGACGTTTCTTCGAGCCCAGCGTCGGTTTGGTGGGACGCCGCTTCTTCTCGACCTTGGTGGCCCCGAGGATCAGTTCGACCAGGCGCTCCAGCGCATCGGCCCGGTTCTGTTCCTGAGTGCGGTATTGCTGGGCCTTGATGATCAACACACCGTCGCTGGTGATGCGGCTGTCGCGCAGGGCCAGCAACCGTTCCTTGTAGAACTCGGGCAAGGACGAAGCCGGGATGTCGAAGCGCAGGTGCACGGCGCTGGACACCTTGTTGACGTTCTGCCCCCCGGCGCCCTGGGCGCGGATGGCCGTCAGCTCGATCTCGGCGTCGGGAATGTGCACGGTGTTGGAAATCGCCAGCATTGGGAAAAGGTCCGGTATTCAGGCCGCCAAGAATACCCCGAATCGCCAGCGCAACACCTATCCTGCTGTGGCACCGGGCTTGCTCGCGACAGCGCTGTGTCAGTCGACGAAGCATTGAATGTAACGACGCTTTCGCGGGCAAGCCCGCTCCCACAAAGGATCGCGTGAGCCAGAAACACCAGACCCGGCACGCGGCCGGGTCTGGTGTGTTTCGGGGCGCCTACTTGGCCGCTGCCACAGCCAGTTCCTGACGGGCACTGCGCTTGTTCTTGATCACGTAGCACACCCCCATGAACGCCAGCCACACCGGAATCGCGTACACCGAGACCTGGATGCCGGGGATCAGCAACATCACGCCAAGGATGAACACCACGAACGCCAGGCAGATGTAGTTGCCGTAGGGATACCACAGCGCCTTGAACAGCGGCACCTGGCCGGTCTGGTTCATGTGCTGGCGAAACTTGAAGTGTGAGTAGCTGATCATCGCCCAGTTGATCACCAGGGTCGCGACCACCAGCGACATCAGCAGCTCCAGCGCGTGTTGCGGGATCAGGTAGTTCAACAGCACCGCCACCAGCGTGATCGCCGCCGACACCAGGATCGAGCGCACCGGCACGCCGCGCTTGTCGATCTTGGCCAGGGCCCGTGGGGCATCGCCCTGCTCGGCCATGCCCAGCAGCATGCGGCTGTTGCAGTAGGTGCCGCTGTTGTACACCGACAGCGCAGCGGTCAGGACCACGAAGTTGAGGATGTGCGCCGCCGTGTTGCTGCCCAGCATCGAGAACACCTGCACGAACGGGCTGCCGCTGTAGGCGTCGCCGGAAGCGTTGAGGGTGCTCAGCAGGCTGTCCCAAGGCGTCAGGGACAACAGCACCACCAGGGCGCCGATGTAGAAAATCAGGATCCGGTAGATCACCTGGTTGATGGCCTTGGGGATCACGGTTTTCGGCTTGTCGGCCTCGGCGGCGGTGAAGCCGAGCATTTCCAGGCCACCGAAGGAGAACATGATGATTGCCATGGCCATCACCAGGCCGCTGACGCCGTTGGGGAAAAACCCGCCGTGCGACCACAGGTTGGTCACCGACGCTTGCGGCCCGCCATGGCCGCTGACCAGCAGATAGCTGCCCAGGGCAATCATGCCGACAATCGCCACCACCTTGATGATGGCGAACCAGAACTCGGCCTCGCCGAACACCTTGACGTTGGCCAGGTTGATGGCATTGATCAGGATGAAGAACGCGGCCGCCGAAGCCCAGGTCGGAATGTCCGGCGCCCAGTAGTGGATGTACTTGCCCACCGCGGTCAGCTCGGACATGCCCACCAGGATGTAGAGGATCCAGCAGTTCCAACCCGACAGGAAGCCGGCGAAACCGCCCCAATACTTGTGGGCAAAGTGACTGAAGGAACCGGCCACCGGCTCTTCGACGATCATTTCGCCCAGCTGGCGCATGATCATGAAGGCGATGAAGCCGCAGATGGCGTAGCCGAGGATCATCGACGGACCGGCCGACTTCAGCACCCCGGCCGAACCCAGGAACAGACCGGTACCGATGGCGCCGCCGAGGGCGATCAATTGGATATGGCGATTTTTCAGGCCGCGTTTCAGCTCGCCTGAATGCGAGTTTTGTCCACTCATGAAAAGGGTCTCACGCAAGGTTTGATGATGTTCGTAGGACGTTGCCGCTCAAATGGATTTCAAGCAGCGGCCATCAAACCCCAGCGCAGGCACCAGGAATTCAGCGTATTTACAACGGTCATGCGTCACCTGTTTGTTTTTATCTGTGACGAAATCGAACCCGACACGCTTGTGACGTGGCGGAATGAGCAAGGCGGATAACCTTGAAGGTGCGTGGGTACGCGAAGGGTCACAGTAAAACGCGGCGCATTGTACACCGCCGACCTTTTGCCGCCAGACACCCTCACAAGGCATGGCACGCATCTGACCCTGCCCCAGGAGCGGAAACAAGGCGCCCCATTCCCTGGAAAACTCCGTTTGAAGGGCTTGATGGAAGCTTTTTCTTACATTCGTCGGTACAGGTGTTTGGGATCGACGCGGCACTGGCTTTTCGTCAGCTTTTCTTTACAAGGCGTAACGCATTTTTTCCATGTAGGAAATTTCTGTCATCCGTCTGGAAATTGACGGTAGGAAGCTAGCTAATGAATAAACCTCACAGCCAATTGTTTTACCTCAGCAAAAAAACCCGCCGAAAATGGAACAAAAAGTTCATCTGAAAAAATAAAAATTATTTTTTGCATTCCAAAAAACCCTCGACTAGGTTTTCACCGACTTGCCAAGGCATCGTGCCGACAAGTTTTGCGGTGCCCCCTGCGGCCAGTTTCCACTCGCCGATCGGCCCGCTCATTTCCGTAAAAGTCCTCTAGGAGATTCACTATGCAAACACTGGACAAAGACTTGGAAACCGAACTGCAACTGGACGAATGGTTTGAAGCGCCAACCCATGAAGCCGCTGTTGAAATGATGCAAGCCGACGCGGTCGTTCCGTTCGGCACGGCGATGTGGCCTCTGTAGGCACAGCCCGGCGGAGGCGGTCCGGCCGGTCGACTCCGCCACTTTTTGCCGTTGTCAGGGAAGCCAAATAGATTTGTCAGGGAAGAACAAGCATGGACACACAACGAGCCATCTCACATTTCCTTTACTACCTCGATCACCATCCAGCCCTGGCCGGCATCCAGCCCGCCAAGGTCTTGCTCGGCCACACCGCCGACTACGAGGCACTGACCGGCGCCATCGTCGAACAGGCGGGCAGCGGTTCACCTTTGCAGTTCAGTGCCATGCGCCTGGACCTCGAATCCACGGAGCGCCTGTCCAAGGCCATTGCCGACAGCGATCTGTACATTTTCTTCTACGACTCCTCCACCCTGCCCAACCCCCGCCCGGACGGCCCGGACTTTGTTCGCGCGCTGCAAGGCGTGATGGCGGACAACTGGAGGAAATCGCTGCTGTTCAAGGACTACGGCGATTATTTCTACGACACCTTCAGCGTCATCCCCCAGCGGATCGCCGGGCTCAACAGTCACCTGATCCGGCGCATGTCCCAAGCCACGACGTTGAGCTTCCAGGATGAGCACGGCTCGTATTTCGACACGGCCCTGGACAGCGTGAAGAAGTGGACCGACATCAACGGCGTGGGCAACTACGACCTGGCCCCCGGTGAAATCGCCACTCACAGCGACACCATCAACGGCCGGGTCAAATTCGTCGGCACGTTCCTCAGCACCATCCCGTTTGCGCGCAAGTACGGTGTGCTGCAATCGCCGCTGGAGCTGTGGATCGAAGACTCCACCATTCAGAAAATCGCCACCGACGTGCCGGGCCTGGAACACGACTTCAACAAATACCTGGACGCCAATCCGTCCAACCGTCGCATCGAGGAACTGGGAATCGGCACCAATGAAGGGATCAAAAGCCTGTACGCGCGCAACGCCGGCTTCGAGGAACGTCATTGCGGCCTGCACCTGGGGCTAGGCGGCGGGGCCAAGGGCAGCCATCACCTGGACCTGATTTTCGAAAGTGGTGTGCTGGCGCTGGACAATGAAGCGATGTTCGATGGGCGGTTTGTGCTTTAGAAGCCGCTTTAAGGGCAGCTTCGAGCGGCAAGCGAGGGGGGTCTGGCAAAGAGTGGTTGAGGCGGCTGGACCCTTCGCGGGCAAGCCCGCTCCCACAGTTGATCTCAGTGAATGGAAGATCTTTGAACGCCGCCGCCCCAATGTGGGAGCGGGCTTGCCCGCGAAAGCGGTCTCATCAGCACCCCCCCCTAAGCCGAACCAAAAAAAACGCCAACCCAACGGTTGGCGTTTTTTCTTGCCGCTTGCAGCTAGAACCTCAACGCGGCCTCACTCGGGCTTGCGGCGCCCGAAGCCTGGACGCTGTCCCGAACCGGCCGGTGCCCCACGACGCTTGCCCGAAGGCGCGTCACGGTCCACCAGCGCGATGCCAGGGCGCTTCTTCGGCGCCGGCTTGGCTGGACGCTTGGTGTCGGCCGGGCGATCGGCAACTGGGGTGCCACGACCTGCCGGAGCACTGCGGCCTTCGCCGCGCTCGGCCCGACCGTTAGCCGGACGCGGGCTGCGTGGGCCGCGCTCGCCATCCTGGCGAGGCGCCGGTTTGCGCGCCGGACGCTCGCCTTCGATCTGCGGCTCGCGCGAAGGACGCGGGCCAGGCGCCGCACCTTCGACTGGCGGACGCAGGGTGCGCACGCGTTCGGTCTTGGCCATCGGCCGCGAGGACTTGCGCTGCATCCGCTCCAGCTTGTCCTTGCTCTTGGCGGTCATCTGCGGCATTGCCACGGGCGTGAGGCCCACTTCGGCAGCCAGGATGTCGACTTCGTACTGGCTCATTTCACGCCAGCGGCCCATCGGCAGGTCGGAGTTGAGGAACACCGGGCCAAAACGCACGCGCTTCAGGCGACTGACCACCAGCCCCTGGGATTCCCACAAGCGGCGCACTTCACGGTTACGGCCCTCCATCACCACGCAGTGGTACCAATGGTTGAAACCTTCACCGCCGGGCGCCTGCTTGATGTCGGTGAAACGCGCCGGGCCGTCTTCCAGCACGACGCCGGCCTTCAGGCGCTCGATCATCTCGTCATCGACTTCGCCCCGTACACGCACGGCGTATTCGCGGTCCATTTCGTAGGACGGGTGCATCAAGCGGTTGGCCAGCTCGCCGTCGGTGGTGAACATCAGCAAGCCGGTGGTGTTGATGTCGAGGCGACCGATGTTGATCCAGCGACCTTCCTTGGGACGCGGCATCTTGTCGAACACGGTCGGACGGCCTTCCGGGTCGTCACGGGTGCAGATCTCACCGTCGGGCTTGTTGTACATGATCACGCGGCGCACCGTTTCGGCGGCCTCTTCGCGCTTGATCACCTTGCCATCGATGGTGATGGCGTCATGCATGTCGACACGCAGGCCCAAGGTGGCGTCTTTGCCGTTGACCTTGATGCGGCCCTGAGTGATCCAGGTTTCCACGTCACGGCGCGAACCGACGCCGATACGGGCGAGGACTTTCTGCAGTTTCTCGCCGGCTGGACGGATTTCCTGGCTGTCGTTCTGGTCTTGGTCTTTCATTCTGGGCACCTCCCGGTGTGGTCGGCCAGGCGTGGCCTGACGCGTTGAAAACAGGTCCATGGCGAAGGGATCGCCAAAGGGTCGCGAATCATACGCTCGTTGAGACGTTTGCGCATCAGAGACTAGCTGATCAATGCAGGCCCGGCGCGTTTTCCGCCGATCGGTGATAACGCCGCACCCTCCAATGTGGGAGCGGGCTTGCTCGCGATAGCGTCATTACCCTCACCCTCTTCGTTGACTGACCCACCGCTATCGCGAGCAAGCTCGCTCCCACAAGGGTTCTGTGGGTATTCGGACCCCATGAACACTGAAGATCAATTGTGGGAGCGAGCTTGCTCGCGATGGCGGAGGTCTAATCACCAAAAAATCGGATCAGTCGTCGAACTCGCGCCGTTCGTTTTCGATCGCTTCAGCCAGGGCGCGGGCTTCGGCTTCTTCGTCGCTCAATTCGAGTTCCGGCGGTTGAAGGGCGGCGACGGCGGCCAGCAGTTTTTCCCGGGCTTCGGCCACGCCGAGGATGTCTTCTTCCGGCTCTGGCTCTGGCTCAGGTTCCGACTCGCTGTCAGGCTCAGGCAACTCATCCGTCTCGCCTTCAGGCCCCGGGCCCTCGCGCAGCAGGTCGTCGAAATCGGTCTTCAGGCCCTCCTCCATGGTGTCCAGTTCCAGCAGCAATGAGTGGAAACTGGTCTCCTCCTTGGGCTCCTCCGGCTCGGCGCTGGCATCGGCCAGGTCCTGCAGGCCCTGGGGCACAGGTGCATCGTCGAACTCCAGCACCGGCTCAGGCTCGATTTCCCGAAGCTCGGCCAAGGGCGGCAAGTCATCCAGGTTCTTCAGGTTGAAATGATCGAGGAAGGCCTTGGTGGTGGCGAACATCGCCGGTTTGCCCGGCACGTCGCGATAGCCGACCACGCGGATCCACTCCCGCTCTAGCAGCGTCTTGACGATGTGGCTGTTGACCGCCACCCCCCGCACATCCTCGATCTCACCGCGGGTGATGGGCTGGCGATAGGCAATCAGCGCCATGGTTTCGAGCATGGCCCGGGAATAGCGCTGCGGCCGCTCTTCCCACAGGCGCCCGACCCAGGGGGCGAACTTCTCGCGGATCTGCAGGCGATAGCCGGACGCCACTTCCTTGAGCTCGAAGGCCCGTCCCTCGCAGGATTTACCCAGCAGCGCCAGGGCCTTCTTGAACACGGCCGGCTCTGGCCGCTCGCCTTCCTCGAAAAGCTCGAACAGGCGCTCCATCGATTGCGGCTTTCCCGAAGCCAACAGGAAAGCTTCAAGCAAGGGGGCCAGCTCGCGGGGTTCAGTCAGATTCATTGATTTGCTCGTTATTCGGCTCGTGCCCGCACGTGGATCGCTGCGAACGGCTCATTCTGCACCAGCTCGACCAAGGATTCCTTGACCAATTCCAACACCGCCATGAACGTCACCACCACGCCCAGCCGCCCTTCCTCGGCGGTGAACAGCTCGACGAACGGCACGAAGCCGCCGCCTTTAAGCCGCTCCAGCACGTCGCTCATGCGCTCGCGGGTGGACAGCGCTTCGCGGCTGACCTGGTGACTTTCAAACATATCGCCTCGGCGCAGGACCTCGGCCATGGACATCAGCAGCTCTTCCAGGCTGACATCCGGCAACAACTTGCGTGCCCGGGCCTCGGGCGCATCCAGCTTGGGCACCAGCACGTCGCGGCCGACACGGCTCAAGCCGTCGATGCCTTCCGCCGCCACCTTGAAGCGCTCGTACTCCTGCAAGCGGCGGATCAATTCGGCGCGCGGGTCGTCCTCTTCTTCCTCGACCTCGGCCGAACGCGGCAACAGCATCCGCGACTTGATCTCGGCGAGCATGGCCGCCATCACCAGGTACTCGGCCGCCAACTCCAGGCGCACCGACTGCATCAGCTCGACATACCCCATGTACTGGCGGGTGATTTCCGCCACCGGGATGTCGAGGATGTTGATGTTCTGCTTGCGAATCAGGTACAGCAGCAGGTCGAGCGGGCCCTCGAAGGCTTCGAGGAACACTTCCAGCGCGTCCGGCGGAATGTACAGGTCCAGGGGCATTTCCAGGACCGCCTGGCCGTAGACCATGGCGAACGGCAGCTCCTGTTGCGCACCGGCCTGGCTGTCCGCGCTGTCCACAGGGGTTTGCACAGCCGACATTCAGGCCTCGGCCATGAACGGGGCCGGATCGCCGCAGCCGACCCGCACCACCTGCGGCTCGCCGTCGGCCAGGTTGATCACGGTGGACGCCTTCATGCCGCCGAAGCCACCGTCGATGATCAGCTCGACCTGGTGCTCAAGCAACTGGCGAATCTCGTAGGGGTCGGTCATCGGCTCGGTGTCACCGGGCATGATCAGCGTCACGCTCATCAGCGGCTCGCCCAGCTCGGCCAACAGCGCCAGGGCAATGGGGTGGCTCGGCACCCGCAGGCCGATGGTGCGTTTCTTCGGGTGCAGCAAAAGCCGCGGCACTTCCCGCGTGGCGTTGAGAATGAAGGTGTACGGCCCCGGCAGGTGGGCCTTGAGCAGGCGGAAGGTGCCAGTGTCGATCTTGGCGAACAGGCCCAACTGGGACAGGTCGCTGCAGATCAACGCAAAGTTGTGCTTGTCGTCGAGCTGGCGCAGGCGTCGAACCCGTTCGACGGCGTTCTTGTCACCGATCTGGCAACCGATGGCGTAGGCCGAGTCGGTGGGATAGACCACCACGCCACCGCTACGGATGATCTCGACGGCCTGTTTGATCAGGCGCGGTTGCGGGTTTTCCGGATGAATCTGGAAAAATTGACTCACGTGTTCTACCTGTTCAGACGGCGGCGGTAACGGGATCATGTTTGAATCTACACCATAGTGGTGGCAGATCTTCCGGCAACGGGCGATATTCGCCGATCTCGGACCAGCCCCCAGGGCCATGGAAATCACTTCCGGCGCTCACCAGCAAACCGAATTCACGGGCCAGGATCGCCAGGCTGCCGACCTGCTCGGCCGGTTGGTGACCATTGACCACCTCGATGGCATGGCCCCCTGCTTGAATATAGTCGGCAACCAGGCGGCGACGCTTGCTACGGGTGAAATCATAGTGCCACGGATGCGCCAGGCTGACCCAGGCACCCGCCGCTCGCAGGGTCTGGACGGTCTCTTCCAGGGTCGGCCAATGCTGCTTGACGTCTCCCAGCTTGCCGGCCCCCAGCCATTTGCGAAACGCCTCGGCGCGATCCTTGACGAACCCCTCGCGCACCATCCAGTCGGCAAAGTGCGGCCGGGCCGGCGCGTTACCGCTGTCGCCCAGTTCCTGCTGGATCTGCCGGGCGCCCTCCAGCGCACCGGGCATGCCCTTGAGCTCGAGCTTGCGGCTGATCTCCTGCGCCCGCAGCCAGCGGCCGTCGCGCAGTTGCGCAAGGGCCTCGACCAGCGCTGGCGCATTCACATCGAAACCATAGCCCAGCACGTGAATGGTCGCCCCGCCCCAGGTGCAGGACAGCTCGACCCCGTTGACCAGTTGCATGCCCAACGCCGTGGCGGCGTCGCGGGCCTCATCGAGGCCTTCGAGGGTGTCGTGGTCGGTTAGGGCCAGGACTCGCACGCCGTGCTCGAACGCCCGCGCCACCAGAACCGCAGGCGCCAGGGCGCCATCGGAGGCCGTGCTATGGCAGTGCAAATCAACATTCACGAGAGTTTGTTACCTCAAATCAGCTGGCCCTATCGCGGCCAAGGATGTTTGTTATTATGCCGCCACATCCCGCTCCTGGCTGCCACTGTGAAACAATTCATCGATTTCATCCCGCTGCTGCTGTTTTTCGTCGTCTACAAACTTGATCCGCGCAGCGTCGACATCGCTGGTCAATCCTTGACCGTAGGCGGTATCTACAGCGCCACCGCGGTGCTGATCATCAGTTCCCTGGTGGTCTACGGCGCGCTGTTCATCTCCCAGCGCAAGCTGGAAAAGAGCCAGTGGCTGACCCTGATCGCCTGCCTGGTGTTCGGCAGCCTGACCCTGGCCTTCCACAGCGAAACCTTCCTCAAATGGAAAGCCCCGGTGGTCAACTGGCTGTTCGCCCTGGCCTTCATCGGCAGCCACTTCATCGGCGACCGCCTGCTGATCAAGCGCATCATGGGCCACGCCCTGAGCCTGCCGGACGTGATCTGGACCCGGCTGAACATCGCCTGGATCGCCTTCTTCCTGTTCTGCGGGGCCGCCAACCTGTTCGTGGCGTTCACATTCCAGGACTACTGGGTCGACTTCAAGGTCTTCGGCAGCCTGGGCATGACGCTATTGTTCCTGATTGGCCAGGGCATCTACCTGTCCCGTCACTTGCACGATACCGACACCACCACGCCAAACACCGAGGACTGACATGCTCTACGCAATCATTGCCACCGACGTCGCCAACTCCCTGGAAAAACGCCTGGCCACTCGCCCCGCGCACCTTGAGCGCCTGCAACAGCTCACCGCCGAAGGCCGCGTCGTGCTGGCCGGCCCGCATCCGGCCGTAGACAGCAATGACCCGGGCGCCGCCGGTTTCACCGGCAGCCTGACCGTGGCCGAGTTCGACTCCCTCGCCGACGCGCAAGCCTGGGCCGAGGCCGACCCGTTCGTGAAGGCCGGCGTCTACGCCAGCGTCGTGGTCAAGCCGTTCAAGCAAGTCCTGCCGTAAATCCCCCAGGTGCAATGAGCCTGCACGGCTCATTGCGCTCAATTGCTCATTGTTCTCGTTTGCCTGCCGACAACCTGTCTAATCTCGATTGGAATCCAGGAGTTGCAATGCGCAAAGGTCCGTTGTGCCTGTTGTTGGTCACGTTGGCGATCGGGGCCCCCGCCCATGGCGAGGAAAGCACCGAGGGCAGTCATTCGGCGCCCTTGTCCCTGAGCGCCGGTAGCCAGATCGCCGAGCTGCAACAGCGCTTGAAAGACAGCGAGCGCCAGCGTGAAGAACTGAGCAAACAACTGCAAAACGCCGACGGCGAGCGCGAAAGTGCCTTGCTGGGCCGGTTGCGCCAGGAAAACCAGCGCCTGAAACTGCAACTCAAGGAAGCCCAGGCGAGCCCGCTGCCACGGCTGCTGACCGATCAGCAACAATGGTTCGTGATTGGTGCCGGGGTAGCGCTATTGGCCCTGCTCTGCGGTATCTTTGCCAGCGGTGGACGCAGACGACGTCGGCAATGGCTAAATTGAGTGAGTCATGAGCGAGCTGTTACTGATAGATGATGACCAGGAGCTGTGTGAGCTCCTGGTGAGCTGGCTGGGCCAGGAAGGTTTTCAGGTCCGGGCCTGCCACGATGGCCAGAGTGCCCGCAAGGCGCTGGCCGAGGCCTCCCCCGCGGCGGTCGTGCTGGATGTGATGCTGCCCGATGGCAGCGGCCTGGAACTGCTCAAGCAATTGCGCAACGACCACCCGGAATTGCCGGTGGTGATGCTCTCGGCCCGGGGCGAACCGCTGGACCGCATCCTGGGCCTGGAGCTGGGCGCCGACGATTACCTGGCCAAGCCCTGCGACCCACGTGAACTCACCGCCCGCCTGCGCGCCGTGTTGCGTCGCAGCCACCCGACGGCAGTGTCCAGCCAGATCGAACTGGGCGACCTGACCTTCAGCCCGGTACGCGGCGTGGTCAGCATCGACGAACAGGAACAGACCCTCACCGTTTCCGAAAGCCGCCTGCTCGAAGCCTTGCTCAAGCAACCGGGCGAGCCGCTGGACAAGCAGGAACTGGCGCAGATCGCCCTGGGCCGCAAGCTCACCCTCTACGATCGCAGCCTCGACATGCATGTCAGCAACCTGCGCAAGAAAATCGGCCCCCACCCCGACGGCCGCCCGCGCATCGTGGCGCTGCGCAGCCGAGGCTATTACTACAGCCTCTGAACCGATCCCCTTGTGGCGAGGGGATTTATCCCCGCTGGGGTGCGAAGCGCCCCCAAAGTCTTTCTGACTCCCGGTTACATCCGGCAGACCTCAGGGGGCCGCTGCGCAGCCCAGCGGGGGATAAATCCCCTCGCCACAGGGATTTGTATCGCCTGTTTTGTCAGGCTCGCACCCAACCGTCTTTACCCAAGCTTTACGCCCCCCTGACCGCCGCTGACCTTGCTCTGCGTAATCTGCACACATCCGGAACTGACCGGGAACGAGACAAGGAGAAACACCATGCGCAAGACCCTTATCGCTCTGATGTTCGCAGCTGCCCTGCCCACCGTTGCCATGGCCATGCCTGAAGGCCCCGGCCCGATGGGCCCGATGGACGGCCCGCGTCACGGTGGCCAGATGCACGACAAAGGCCCGTACAGCCAACTGGACCTGAGCCGTGAACAGCGCCAGCAGATCCGCAAGATCATGGGCGAACAGCGCCACGAACGCCGCGAGCTGGTAGAAAAGTACCTGGCCAAATTGTCGCCCGCCGATCAGAAAGCCATGCAGGACGAAATGGCAGCCCGGCATGAAAAAGTCGACGCCCAGATCCGCGGGCTGCTCAAGCCTGAACAACAGAAAGAGTTCGACGCGATCCAGAAGAAACAGGCCGAGCGTCGCGCCGAATGGGCCGAATTCAAGGCCTGGAAAGCGCAACAGCCGCAAAAAGCGCAATAATGCGTTGAAGTCATCCAGCCCAACGGCAAACCGCCGTTGGGCTTTCTTTGTTTTCGAGGATTTACCGTGCGTTCATTGTTCTGGCGCATCCTGGCCAGTTTCTGGCTGGCCATCGCCCTGGTTGCCGGGCTGTCTATTCTCATGGGCCACATGCTGAACCAGGACGCATGGATCCTCAGTCGCCACCCGGGGCTCAACACCCTGGCCGAAGAATGGACGCAAACCTATGAAAGCCAGGGCGAGGACGCCGCGCAGGAGATCCTGCAACAGCGCAAGCGCCAGTACCACATCGACGTCCAGGTGCTCAACGAAAGCGGCGACCCGGTGGTGCGCGGCACCTTCCCGCGTCGCGCCGCGGCGTTCGAGGCCCGGCAGAACAACGACGACCGGCGCCTGCCCTGGCGGCGGCTGACCGACGAATTCACCAGCGCCAAGAGCGGCGACACGTACCTGTTCATCTATCGCATTCCCCACCCCGAACTGGATGCCTGGCACCGTGGAAGCCTGCTCTGGCCCCTCAGTGCCCTGGGAATCGCGCTGGTGGTGCTGACCTTGTTCAGCCTGCTGGTGACGCTCTCTATCACTCGCCCATTGAGCCGCCTGCGGGGCGCAGTGCACGACCTCGGCCAGGCCACCTACCAACAGAACAGCCTGGCCAAGCTGGCCGCCCGGCGAGACGAGTTCGGCGTGCTGGCCACCGACTTCAACCGCATGGGGGCCCGCTTGCAAAGCCTGATCGGCAGCCAGCGGCAACTGTTGCGCGACGTATCCCACGAGTTGCGTTCGCCCCTGGCGCGACTGCGCATTGCCCTGGCGCTGGCGGAACGGGCAAGCCCCGAGGAGCGCGAAAAACTCTGGCCGCGCCTGACCCGCGAATGCGACCGCCTGGAAGCGCTGATCAGTGAAATCCTGGTCCTGGCCCGGGTCGATGCCGACAACGCCAGCGCCGAGGACATCGAGCTGAACAGCCTGTTGGTCAACCTGCAAAAAGATGCGCAGTTGGCGTCGACAGAACAAAGCGTGCAGTTGAACGCTGAGCCGAACCTGAACCTCAAGGGCTGGCCGACCATGATCGAACGGGCCGTGGACAACCTGCTGCGCAACGCCCAGCGCTTCAACCCCGTCGGCCAGCCGATCGAAATGCGCGCGCTGCGCCAGGGGGAGCGGATCATCATCAGCGTGCGTGACCATGGGCCGGGGGTGGAAGCCGAACACCTGGGCCAGTTGGGCGAACCGTTCTACCGCGCGCCCGGGCAGACCGCCGCCGGCCACGGCCTGGGCCTGGCCATCGCCCGCCGCGCCGCCGAGCGTCACGGTGGCGCGCTGGTGCTGGCCAATCACCCTGGGGGCGGCTTCATCGCCAGCCTGGAGCTGCCATTGGTGCCCGGCGCGGTCGTTCAGCCTTAAGCGATTGGCTACGCTGCTCCACACAGGGCCTGCGGCGAACGCGGCGCCCTGTGGGAGCGGGCTCGCTCGCGAAGACACCAGCGCAGCCAGCATCCACGCAACCTGACCCACCGATTTCGCGAGCAAGCCCGCTCCCACATGAAACCGTGTCCGTCGCACTGAACCAAACGATAATCCCTCTTATTCAAACTGCCCCGCCCTGTTAGACTCTGCGCCCTCGTTTCATTCATCTCCCAGGTTGCCCGATGCCGTCGTTGCCTCTTCGTCTATGCGCACTGTTCATGGCCCTGGGCCTGAGTGCCTGCGACGATGCCCCGCGTTTTACCCAGGCCGAGCCCGGTGAAGCGCGGTCCGGTGGCGCAGCGACGGTCCGCAAGACCGACCAGAACGCCTTCTCCCTGCCCTCGGCCAACCTGCCGCCGTCGAGACGCGTGGATTTCAGCGTCGGCAACAGCTTCTTCCGCAGCCCCTGGGTGATCGCCCCGTCGACCACCACCGCCCGCGATGGCCTCGGGCCGTTGTTCAACACCAACGCCTGCCAGAACTGCCACATCAAGGACGGTCGCGGTCATCCACCCGCGCCGGACGCCACCACGGCGGTGTCCATGCTGGTGCGCCTGTCGATTCCCGACGCGCCGCCCTACGCCAAGGTCATCGAACAGTTGGGGGTGGTGCCCGAACCGGTCTATGGCGGCCAGTTGCAGGACATGTCCGTGCCCGGCGTGGTGCCCGAAGGCAAGGTGCGGGTCGACTACAGCCCCGTCCCGGTACGCTTCAAGGACGGCACCCTGGTCGAACTGCGCAAGCCCACCCTGCAGATCACCCAGCTCGGCTACGGGCCGATGCACCCGGACACGCGTTTCTCCGCCCGCGTCGCACCGCCGATGATCGGCCTTGGGCTGCTGGAAGCCATCCCCGAGGAAGCCATCCTGGCGAACGCCGAGGCCCAGGCGCAGGCGAAGAACGGCATCGCCGGCCGCCCCAACCGGGTCTGGGACGATGCCCAGCAGAAAACCGTACTGGGGCGATTCGGCTGGAAGGCCGGGCAACCCAACCTCAACCAGCAGAATGTCCACGCCTTCTCGGGTGACATGGGCCTGACCACCCGCTTGCGCCCCTTCGACGACTGCACCGAAACCCAGGTCGACTGCCGGCGCGCGCCCAATGGCAACGGCCCGGACGGCGAGCCGGAGGTCAGCGACAACATCCTTCGGCTGGTGCTGTTCTACAGCCGCAATCTTGCCGTTCCGGCCCGCCGCGAGGTGAATTCGCCCGACGTGCTGGCGGGCAAGAATCTGTTTTTCCAGGCCGGCTGCCAGTCCTGCCACACGCCCAAATACACCACGTCCGCCAATGCGGCCGAGCCGGAGCTGGCCAACCAGGTCATCCGCCCCTACACCGACTTGCTGTTGCACGACATGGGTGAGGGCCTGGCTGACAACCGCAGCGAATTCAAGGCCGGTGGCCGCGACTGGCGCACGCCGCCGTTGTGGGGAATCGGCCTGACCGAAACCGTCAACAGCCATACCCAGTTCCTGCATGACGGGCGCGCCCGCAACCTGCTCGAAGCCGTGCTGTGGCATGGCGGCGAAGCACAAGCGGCGCAGCGCCAGGTTCTATCGTTCGATGCCGGGCAACGCGCCGCGTTGCTGGCCTTCCTGAATTCCCTTTAAACGTATTCTCCGACCACGGGAGCCCGACATGTTCCGTCCCAAGCTGTTGTTCACCAGCCTCGCCGCCCTGGCCCTCGGCGCCTGCTCGCCCCAGGACCCGCAAGCGGTCACCTCGGCGGCCATCGCCAAGCAAGTGATCCTGCCGACCTACAGCCGCTGGGTCGACGCCGACCGGCAGTTGGCGAGCAGTGCCCTGGCGTTTTGCCAAGGCAAGGAAACTCTGGAAACCGCCCGCGCCGACTTCCTCAAGGCCCAGAAAGCCTGGGCCGAGTTGCAACCGCTGCTGATCGGCCCGCTGGCCGAAGGCAACCGTGCCTGGCAGGTCCAGTTCTGGCCGGACAAGAAAAACCTGGTGGGCCGTCAGGTCGAGCAACTGATCAACAGCGAACCGCAGATCGACGCCGCCGGCCTGGCCAAGTCCAGCGTCGTGGTCCAGGGCCTGTCGGCCTACGAGTACCTGCTGTTCGACGCCAAGATCGACATGGCCGACGCCGCGCAAAAGGCCAAGTACTGCCCCTTGCTGATCGCCATCGGCGAACGCCAGAAACAGCTGGCCGAAGAGATCCTGTCACGCTGGAACACCAACGACGGCATGCTCGCCCAGATGAGCAAGTTCCCGAACCAGCGCTACGCCGACTCCCATGAAGCCATCGCCGATCTGCTGCGGGTCCAGGTCACCGCCCTCGACACCCTGAAGAAAAAACTCGGCACGCCGATGGGCCGCCAGAGCAAAGGCGTGCCGCAACCGTTCCAGGCTGACGCCTGGCGCAGCCAGTCGTCGTTGCAAGGCCTGGAAGCGAGCTTGAGCGCGGCCCGGACTGTCTGGGCGGGTGTAGATAACAAGGGCCTGCGCGGGCTGCTGCCCAGCGAACAGAAGCCACTGGCCGACAAGATCGATGCCGCCTACGATGCCTCACTGAAACTGTTCGCCAGCAGCCAGCGTTCGCTGACCGAAATGCTCAACGACGACGCCGGGCGCCAGCAACTCAACGATTTGTACGACAGCCTCAACGTCGTCCACCGCCTGCACGAAGGCGAACTGGCCAAGGCGTTGGGCGTTCAACTGGGCTTCAACGCCAACGACGGTGACTGATCATGCTTCGACGTCAGGCCCTGGCCCTGGGCAGCTTGCTGCTCGGCGCCGTTACCCTGGGTGGCTGGACGCTGTTCAAGCAAAAGGACAAGCAACCGCTGCTGCTTTCGGCGCGGGACGATGGTGATGGCCGGCATTACGCCGTGGGCTATCGACTGGACGGCAGTCGGGCGTTCGCCACCCAGGTCGGCCAGCGCTGCCACGACATCATCAACCACCCCACCCGGCCGATCGCCTTGTTCGTTGCCCGTCGCCCAGGCACCGAAAGCTACCTGATCGACCTGCGCGACGGCACGCTGCTGCAAACCGTCACCTCGCTGCCCGACCGGCATTTCTATGGTCACGCAGTGATCCACCGCGGCGGCGAGTGGTTGTACGCCACCGAGAACGACACCCGCGATCCGGGGCGCGGCCTGCTGGGCGTGTACCGATTCGAAGGCGAACGGCTGGTCCACAGCGGCGAAATCCCCACCCACGGCATCGGTCCGCATCAGGTGTCCTGGATGCCCGACGGCGAGACCCTGGTGGTGGCGAACGGTGGCATCCGGACCGAAGCCGAGAGCCGGGTCGAGATGAACCTCGATGCCATGGAACCGAGCCTGGTGCTGATGCAGCGTGACGGCACGCTGCTAAGCAAGGAAACCCTGCCCCAGTCGATGAACAGCGTGAGGCACCTGGGCATCGCCAGCGACGGCACCATCGTTTCCGGCCAGCAGTTCATGGGCGATGCCCACGAGTCTTCGCAACTGGTGGCGATCAAGCGACCGGGCGAGCCGTTCCAGGCCTTCCCGGTGCCCGAGCAGCAATTGCAGGCGATGGGGCACTACACCGCCAGTGTCGCCGTGCACAGCGAGCTGCGCCTGGTAGCCCTGACCGCACCCCGTGGCAACCGCTTCTTCATCTGGGACCTGGACACCGGTGAAGCGCGCCTGGATGCCCCCCTGCCAGACTGCGCGGGCGTGGGCGCCGTGGCCGACGGTTTCGTCGTCACGTCGGGTCAGGGGCGTTGCCGCTACTACGATTGTCGGCAGACACAACTGGTTGCAAAGCCATTGGATCTGCCCGCAGGGCTCTGGGACAACCATTTGCATCTGGTCTGAAGCCAATGTGCAGCTTACGGGCGCCAAGCGCCCGTAAATCCAGGAATAATCCCACACGACACAGCGCCCATGTCCGTCTGGAAACCCCGCCGCACTCGGAGTAATGTGCCCGCCTGATTATCTTTTCTCTCGGTTCTTTCCAAGGAAGTGGAACATGCTGCGACGCCGCATGCTGATCATGTTGGGTGTTGTCCTGCTGGTGGTGCTGTTGCTGGCCGGCTACAAGGCCTTCTCCGTCTACCAGCAGATCCAGATGTTTTCTGCGCCGAAACCACCGGTCAGCGTGGCCGTGGCCACGGCTACCGAGCAGCCCTGGCAGGCCCGCCTGCCCGCCGTCGGCAGCCTAAAGGCCTTGCAAGGCGTCGACCTGAGCCTGGAAAATTCCGGGACCGTGCAGAAGGTGCTGTTCCAGTCCGGGCAGAAGGTCAAGGTCGGCCAACCGCTCCTGCAACTCGACAGCGACGTCGAAAGTGCCTTGCTGCAAACCGCCGAGGCCGATCTAGGCCTGTCGCAACTGGACTTCGGACGCGGCCGACAACTGGTCGGCAGCCAGGCGATTTCCAAGGGCGAGTTCGACCGACTCTCGGCGCAAATGAAAAAGAACCAGGCCACGGTCAATCAACTCAAGGCCTCGCTGGCCAAGAAACAGATCCTCGCGCCCTTCAACGGCACCATCGGCATTCGCCGGGTGGACGTCGGCGACTATCTGGCCAGCGGCACGGTCATCGCCACCCTGCAAGACCTCAGCAGCCTGTATGTGGATTTCTACGTGCCCGAGCAAACGGTGCCCAGGCTCGCCGTTGCCCAGCCGGTCAATGTCACCGTAGCGGCCTATCCCGGGCAAACCTTCGTCGGCGCCATCAGCGCGATCAACCCCAAGGTCGAGGACAGCACCCGCAACGTGCTGGTGCGCGCGACCCTGGCCAACCCCGATGGCAAGCTGCTGCCGGGCATGTTCGCCGACCTGCAGGTGATCCTGCCGGAGGTGGCCAATGCTGTCGTCGTGCCGGAAAGCGCCGTGACCTACACCCTCTATGGCAACTCCATGTACGTGGTCACGCAAAAGAAGGCCGCCGATGGCAGCGTCGAGAAGGATGACAAGGACCAGCCGGTGCTGATCGCCGAGCGGCGCTTCGTCGAGACCGGTGAGCGCCGTGATGGAAAGGTCCTGGTTTCCAAGGGCGTGCAGAGCGGTGAACAGGTCGTGATCGCCGGCCAGATCAAGCTCGACAACGGTACGACCATCGCCATCGGCGACGACAAGACCCTGACCGAACAGAACAGCCCGCCGCGCGCGGACTGATCAAGGAATCCCCATGGCTTTTACCGATCCGTTCATCCGCCGCCCGGTGCTCGCCACCGTGGTCAGCCTGTTGATCGTGCTGCTGGGCTTCCAGGCCTGGAGCAAGTTGCCCTTGCGCCAGTACCCGCAGATGGAAAACGCCCTGATCACGGTGACCACCGCCTACCCCGGGGCCAACGCCGAGACCATCCAGGGCTACATCACCCAGCCGATGCAGCAAAGCCTGGCCAGTGCCGAAGGCATCGACTACATGACCTCGGTCAGTCGCCAGAACTTCTCGGTGATCTCGGTCTACGCCCGCATCGGCTCCAACAGCGACCGGCTCTTCACCGAACTGCTGGCCAAGGCCAACGAGGTCAAGAACCAGTTACCCCAGGACGCTGAGGACCCGGTACTCAGCCGTGAGGCCGCCGACGCCTCCGCGCTGATGTACATCAGCTTCTTCAGCAAGGAACTGAACAACCCGCAGATCACCGACTACCTGTCACGGGTAATCCAGCCCAAGCTGGCGACGTTGCCGGGCATGGCCGAAGCCGAGATCCTCGGCAACCAGGTCTTCGCCATGCGCCTGTGGCTCGATCCCGTCAAGCTCGCCGGTTTCGGCCTGACCGCCACCGACGTGACCAATGCCGTGCGCCAGCAGAACTTCCTCTCCGCCGCCGGCGAGGTAAAAGGCGAGTACGTGGTCACCAGCATCAACGCCAACACCGAACTCAAGTCCGCCGAGGCCTTCGCCGCGATCCCACTCAAGACCGAGGGCGACAGCCGCGTGTTGCTGCGGGATGTGGCGCGGGTGGAAATGGGCGCCGAGAACTACGACACCATCAGCTCCTTCGGCGGTACACCGTCGGTGTACATCGGGATCAAGGCCACGCCGGGCGCGAACCCGCTGGACGTGATCAAGGAGGTGCGCAAGCTCATGCCGGAGCTGGAAGCCCAGCTACCGACCAACCTCAAGGCCGAAATCGCCTACGACGCCACCCTGTTCATCCAGGCCTCCATCGACGAAGTGGTGAAGACCCTGTTCGAGGCGGTGCTGATCGTCATCGTCGTGGTGTTCCTGTTCCTGGGCGCCCTGCGCTCGGTGCTGATCCCGGTGGTGACCATCCCGCTGTCGATGATCGGCGTGATGTTCTTCATGCAGTTGATGGGCTACTCGATGAACCTGCTGACGCTGCTGGCCATGGTGCTTGCCATCGGCCTGGTGGTGGACGATGCCATCGTGGTGGTGGAAAACATCCACCGGCACATCGAGGAAGACAAGAGCCCCTTCGACGCCGCATTGGAAGGTGCACGGGAAATCGCCATGCCGGTGGTCTCGATGACCATCACCCTGGCGGCGGTGTATGCGCCGATCGGCCTGCTCGAAGGGCTGACGGGGGCCTTGTTCAAGGAGTTCGCCCTCACCCTGGCCGGGGCGGTGGTGATTTCCGGGATCGTCGCCCTGACGCTGTCGCCCATGATGTGCGCAATGCTGCTGCGCCACGACGAAAACCCCACGGGGTTGGCCCACCGCCTGGACATGGTCTTCGAACGCCTGAAGGGCCGCTACCAGCGCATGCTCCATGGCACCCTCGATGCGCGCCCGGTGGTGCTGGTGTTCGCCGTGATCATCCTGCTCCTGATCCCGGTGCTGATCATGTTCACCAAGTCCGAACTGGCCCCCGACGAGGACCAGGGCATCATCTTCATGATGGCCAACTCCCCGAAGACGACCAACCTCGACTACCTGAACGCCTACACCGATCACTTCATCACGATCTTCAAGGAGTTCCCCGAGTACTACTCCTCGTTCCAGATCAACGGCTATAACGGCGTACAGTCCGGCATCGGCGGCTTCCTGCTCAAGCCCTGGAACGAGCGCAGCCGCACCCAGATGGAAATCCTGCCCGAGGTCCAGGCCAAGCTCGAAAGCATCCCCGGCTTGCAGATCTTCGGCTTCAACCTGCCATCGCTGCCGGGCACCGGCGAAGGCCTGCCGTTCGCCTTCGTCATCAACTCTCCGAAGGATTACGCCACCCTGCTGCAAATCGCCGAACGGGTGAAGAACCGCGCGATGGCGTCCGGCAAGTTCGCCTTCATGGACATCGACCTGGCGTTCGACAAACCTGAAGTCGTGGTCGATATCGACCGCGCCAAGGCGGCCCAGATGGGCGTCTCGATGCAAGACCTGGGCGGCACCCTCGCGACCCTGCTGGGGGAAGCCGAGATCAACCGCTTCACCCTCGAAGGACGCAGCTACAAGGTCATCGCCCAGGTTGAACGGCCGTTTCGCGACAACCCCGACTGGCTGAACAACTACTACGTGAAGAACACCCAGGGCGAACTGCTGCCGCTGTCGACCCTGATCAAGGTCAGCGACCGGGCACGGCCACGGCAGTTGAACCAGTTCCAGCAGCTCAATGCGGTCACGATCTCGGGCTTTCCCGTCGTGAGCATGGGTGAAGCCATCGAGACGGTCCGCCAGATCGCCCGGGAAGAAGCGCCGGCAGGGTTCGCCTTCGATTACGCCGGGGCTTCGCGACAGTTCGTACAGGAAGGCAGCGCCCTGTGGGTCACCTTTGGCCTGGCCCTGGCGATCATCTTCCTGGTGCTGGCCGCCCAGTTCGAAAGCTTCCGCGACACGCTGGTGATCCTGGTGACGGTGCCTCTGTCGATTTGCGGCGCCTTGATTCCGCTCTTCCTGGGCTGGTCAAGCATGAACATCTACACCCAGGTGGGCCTGGTGACGCTGATCGGCCTGATCAGCAAGCACGGCATCCTGATCGTCGAGTTCGCCAACCAGTTGCGCAAGGAACAGGGCCTGAGCCCAAGGGAAGCCGTGGAACAGGCCGCCTCGATCCGTCTACGGCCGGTGTTGATGACCACCGCGGCAATGGTATTCGGCATGGTACCGCTCATCCTCGCGACAGGCGCCGGGGCGGTGAGCCGCTTCGACATCGGCACGGTCATCGCCACTGGGATGTCGATTGGCACCTTGTTCACCCTGTTCGTGCTGCCCTGCGTCTACACGCTGCTGGCCAAACCGGACAAGAACCGAGAACACGCCAGTCTCTGATCTTTTGCGCTGGGGCCTCTAGCTCTTGGCTCTGGCTTTGGCTTTGGCTTTGGCTTTGGCTTTGGCTTTGGCTTTGGCTTTGGCTTTGGCTTTGGCTTTGGCTTTGGCTCTGGCTCTGGCTCTGGCTCTGGCTCTGGCTCTGGCTCTGGCTCTGGCTCTTGTGGCGAGGGAGCTTGCTCCCGCTGGAGCGCGAAGCGGTCCCCTCCGACCAACGGTCTCCCCACGGCAACGGCTTCGCAGCCGAACGGGAGCAAGCTCCCTCGCCACAGGTCCAGCCGTCACGGTTGAAAATCAAACGCCCAAAGATAAAGGCCTCGCATATGCGAGGCCTTTATCTAGACGTCATCATCCTCAACTCTGCGGCCTCATCCCTTGGGAAAGACTGAACATGAACAGCAGCAGATCATTGTCCGGCCGGGTCACTTCGCTGACCTTTGCCACCCGTGGCAAAGGGCACTGCGCATCCACCTTGGAAACGTTGAGGATCTGCGAGCGTGGCTGCTCCCACACAGCCACCGCCATCGACGCAACTGCCAGGGCTCCAACTAAAAACACACCTCTAGCAATTTCTAGTTTCATCGCTATAAACCTTTGATAGCGCTGCCAAACGCCGTCTCGTAAAAGTAGACGAGTTTTTTCCAGTCGGCGTCGCTGAACGACGAATGGCGCCGCAACTGCTTCATGTCATGGGAGGCCGCCTGCCGGGCCGTCATGCGCCGGCGGCACTTCTCCAGGTCCAGCAGCGCCACCTCCGGCTTGGCCGCCTCGCCCTCCCCAGTCACGCGCACGAAGACGTGCTTGATGTAGATGCAGCTGTGTTGCCAACGCCCCCTGTGCATGCGGGCCAGGTTCCCGGCCAGTTCCTGGAGGATCTGGTCATGCACCGCTTCGCCATGACGCTCGCGACCGCCACCGGCATACCAGTGTTCGATCTCCTCGAAACCTTCGAGCGCACGGGTCACCAATAACGCCCGCCATTTATGCTCGGGGTCCGGCTGGGCTCCACAGAACACCAGCTCGGGCACCCGGACATTGAGTCGAGGCAACGCCAGGAGCGCGTCCTGCTCGCGTAATACCGTCGGACGCCCGAACGGGTGCAGCCAACTGCGATAGATGTGCCCGGTCTGGCGCTTGGCATACAGCAACTCGCCGTCCTTGCTGGTGATCCGTTGTACGCCGCTCTCGCCGCCACGTCGTACGTTGGGCTCCTCCACCCACTCACCCTGCAAGCTCCAAAAATAATCGAAACTGTCGCGGGGGATACCTGATGCCTCTGCTACCTGCACAACCATGCTTTTACCTCTTGCGTAATACGTAAACTCGCCACATGGCATAGAGCGGTAGGAAATCCAGTCGTTCCTGAATACGGAACCCGGCCTGGCGAAATTCCTCTTCTACTGTAGCAACCGGTAACACAAATCGATTTTGGTAGTCTTTCTGCCCACGGGTGCGTTCCTGGCGCTTGCGTTTCCAGGCCTTGAAATTACCGTCGACCCACAATGAAACAATCACGCTGTCGCGGCTGACCCGCTCGAATTCCTTGAGGATCGCCAGGCGGTGCGCGGATTCACCGATGTGGTGCAGCAGCCGCATGCAAAAAATGCTGTCGACGGCGTTATCAGGCAAGGCAATGTCGAACGCAGATGTGTGCAAGGGTTGTACCCGTTTCACCACATCGGCCGGTTGAGATGTCATGGCCGTCTTGAGCATGGCCTCGGAATTGTCGGCGCCAATGATCACCCGGTTCGGTTTTTCGGCCAGCAAAGGCCAGAAACGCCCGGCACCGCAAGGCAGGTCCAACACCAGCCCCGGATCGCCGACAAGCGCCAACGCTCGGCGAGCCAGCTGTTGATCCCGCTGGTTGGACAGGCGACGACTCATGCCGCTGCGATGCTTATGGAAATATTTGCGAGCATGCTGCTCGTCGTATTTCTCGGAAAAATCCAGCTTGATGGGTTTGGACATTGAGGGGGCCTCCATTACAGATGGGCCCCACCTTATGAATCGGCATGTCATCTCTTTGTGAAAACAAAGTCATGTTGATGCCACCAATAGTTACAAGATTTGTCCACAAGCCCACTTATCCCGTCGGGTTCAACTGCACTTCAAAACGGCAGCCGTTAGGCTCCATCGTGCTGAGGCTCACGGTCCAGCCCTGGTTTTCGCAGATCCGCTGCACCAGCGACAGCCCCAGCCCCAGGCCCTCGCCGCGCTGCTCGTTACCGCGAACGAACGGCTCGAACATCGCCTCGCGCTTCTCTTCGGGGATGCCCACGCCGCTGTCTTCCACCACGAAACCGGTGGCGGTCAGCGAAAGACGGATAAATCCCTGGTCGGTGTAGTGCAGGGCATTGCGCAGCAGGTTTCCCATCACGGCGGTCAGGAAGGTGGCGTTGTAGAGTGTCTCAAGGGTCTGCCCCGGTTCGAAGATCAGCGTCAGGCCCTTGGATTCGATGGGCGCGCGCCACACCCCGAGAAGGTTCTCGGCCACCTGCGCGAGGGTCGCCCGAGGGGACATGCCGTTGTCTTCGCGCCGAGCCCTGGCGAGCATCAGGAAGGTCTGGACCAACTCACGCATTTCCTCACTGGCGCGGTTGATCCGCTCGACCTGGGTGCGACCGCGCTGATCCAGCGCCGGGTTCTCCAGCAACAGTTCGCACGAGGTCGCCAGGACCATCAACGGCGTACGCAACTCGTGGCTCACATCACTGGTGAACAAACGCTCGCGGGTCAGGGCCTGGCGCAGCTGGCCCAGCGTGGCGTCGAACGCCACGGCCAGTTCGCCCACTTCATCGGCCGCGTAATCCGGCGCCAGCGGTGGGGCCAGCCCAAGCAACTGGTCGCGGTGCCGCACTTGCCGGGCCAGGCGCACCACCGGCGCCATCACCCGACGGGCCAAGACCCACCCCAGGAACACCGCCAGCGCCAGGCTGAGCACAAAGCCCACCAGCACCACGGCGAACAGCACCCGTTCGCGCTCTTCGAAGTCGCTCTGGTCCTGGAGCAGGACGTAGTGGCGGCCGTCCACGATCTCGACCATGGCGTGATAGGACAGCTGTTCGCGAAACACTTCGTGGAACCCGCGCTCCAGATGGCGCAGGTCCTTGGGCAGCTCGAAATCCCCGGGGCCGCCGCTGAAATAGAACAACTGGTCGGGTTCCGGGCGATGGTTCCAGTCCGAGACGCTGTCCATCAACAACAGGCGCTGCAGGTCGCCACCGAGCCCGGCGGAAATCAGTTTTTCTTCAACCAGGTGGACCGTCGCCACGATCCCCATGGCGAACGCCCCTGCCACCAATGCGCTCATCAACGCAAAGGCGATGATGATCCGCTGGGCAAGGCTTTGCTTAAACTCCATCGCGCCCCTCGGCCAAGCGATAACCGACGCCGTGCACAGTGTGCAGCAAGGGTTTTTCGAACGGTTTGTCGATCACCTGGCGCAGTTGATGGACATGGCTGCGCAGGCTGTCGCTGTCCGGGCAATCATCGCCCCAGAGCGCTTCTTCGAGGATTTCCCGGCGCAACACATGGGGGCTTTTCTGCATCAGCACCGCCAGCAGCTTCAGGCCGACCGGGTTGAGCTTGAGCAGCTTGCCTTCGCGGGTCACTTCCAGGGTGTCGAGGTCGTAGCTCAGGTCACCGACCTGCAACGCCCGCCGTCCACCCCCCTGGGCCCGGCGCATGACCGCCTCGATCCGCGCAGCCAGTTCCGACAGGGCAAAAGGCTTGATCAGGTAATCGTCGGCCCCGGACTTGAAGCCTTGCAGGCGATCGTCCAACTGGTCCCGGGCGGTGAGCATGATCACCGGCGTGTCGCGGCGGGCGTCTTCACGCAGGCGCTTGCACAAGGTGTAGCCGTCGATGCCCGGCAGCATGATGTCGAGCACGATCAGGTCGTAGTGCTCGGTCGCCGCCAGGTGCAACCCCGACAGACCGTCCTGGGCACAATCGACGGTGTAGCCCTTGAGCCCCAGGTAGTCGGCCAGGTTGGCCAGGATGTCGCGGTTGTCTTCGACCAATAGAATTCGCATGGGCACCTCTGCGTATACGGGGAACGGCCGTCTTGGCCCGCGCAGCTTACGGCCAAGTGTGGCTCACCGCTAGGATTGTGTCTGCTCGTGTCTTCACTGGACCGCTCCTGAACACAGCCTTGGGCAAGCCTTGACGACTTTTTCACCCAACCTTCACACCCCTCCCACGCAACACCGGTCAGACTGCGCGAAACGCGCTGTTCATCGAAGACTCCCAGAAAGGTACTTTCATGGTTTCCACCGCCATCCGCCCTGCTTCCAGGCCGCTTAACCTGCGGATCGCCCTGGGGCTGCCCGCCGCCGTCGCGGTCATCCTGGTGCTATTGGAACTGACCACCCTGGACATGGATCTGGCCCACTTGTTCTATGACGCCACCGGTGGCGGGTTCATTGGCCGACACAGCTACTTTTTGGAAGACATCCTCCACGACCGCGCCAAGGAGGTAGTCATCGTCTTTTCCGTGGTGGCGGTCCTGGGGTTTATCGCCACGTTCTTCAACGCTCGACTCAAGCCACTCAAACGCGAACTCGGCTGCCTGGTCCTGTCCCTGGCGCTGGCCACGTCGTTCGTCACACCGATGAAAGCCGTGACGGCCGTGCAATGCCCCTGGAGCCTCAAGGAGTTCGGCGGCAAGGAAACCTACAGCGAATTGCTGAGCCCGCGACCGGCCACCGACAAGCCCGGCCGATGCTGGCCAGGTGGCCACGCCGCGACCGGCTTCACCCTGTTTGCCCTGTTCTTCGTCCTGCGTGACCGCCGGCCACGCCTGGCTCGACGCGCGCTCGTCCTGGCCCTGGGCCTGGGCACGGTGTTTTCCATCGGCAGGATGATGCAGGGGGCGCACTTCTTTTCCCACAACGTCTGGACCGCAGTGTTCTGCTGGCTGATTTGCCTGGGTTGCTACTACTTCATTCTTTACCGACCCGCCGCCACGACGGATCGCGTAGCCCTGCCCGCCCCCGCCCGGGGCTGAGGATCGTTCAGAGGGGGGCGAGCCTGCGATAACGATGCTGGGGCTGCTGACCCTTCGCGAGCAAGCCCGCTTCCACAGGGGACCAGGGTGGGCGCAAGTCCGGTGATCGCCCAAGATCACCTGTGGGAGCGAGCTTGCTCGCGAAAGCGGCGTAACGCTCGCTCCCCAATAAGCGGCAATAAAAAACCCCGCCTGCTTTCGCAGGCGGGGTTTTTCGCTACAGGGTAAGGCTGGCTTACATCATGCCGCCCATGCCACCCATGCCGCCCATGTCTGGCATACCGCCGCCAGCTGCACCTTCTTTCTTCGGTGCGTCAGCCACGGCTGCTTCGGTGGTCAGGATCAGACCGCCGATGGAAGCCGCTGCCTGCAGGGCCGAACGGGTGACCTTGGTTGGGTCCAGGATACCCATTTCGATCATGTCGCCGTACTCGCCCGACGCAGCGTTGTAGCCGAAGCTGCCTTGGCCGTTCTTGACCTTGTCGACCACGACGCTTGGCTCGTCGCCGGAGTTGGCAACGATCTGACGCAGCGGCGCTTCAACAGCGCGACGCAGAACAGCGATGCCCACGTTCTGGTCAGCGTTGTCGCCCTTGAGTTCGGTCAGGGCTTCCAGTGCGCGGATCAGCGCAACGCCACCGCCAGGTACCACGCCTTCTTCAACGGCTGCACGGGTAGCGTGCAGGGCGTCTTCAACGCGGGCTTTCTTCTCTTTCATTTCAACTTCGGAACCGGCGCCAACCTTGATCACCGCAACGCCGCCGGACAGCTTGGCCAGGCGCTCTTGCAGTTTTTCACGGTCGTAGTCCGAGGAAGTTTCGGCAACCTGGGCACGGATCTGGCTGATGCGCGCTTCGATGTCGCCTTGAACGCCAGCACCGTCGACGATGATGGTGTTTTCCTTGGACAGGGTGACGCGCTTGGCGTTACCCAGGTGCTCCAGGGTGGTGCTTTCCAGGCTCAGGCCGATCTCTTCGGAGATCACGGTACCGCCGGTCAGGACGGCGATGTCCTGCAGCATGGCCTTGCGGCGGTCGCCGAAGCCAGGGGCCTTGACCGCGGCAACCTTGACGATGCCACGCATGTTGTTCACGACCAGGGTCGCCAGGGCTTCGCCTTCAACGTCTTCGGCCACGATCAGCAGAGGACGGCCAGCCTTGGCAACCGCTTCCAGCACCGGCAGCATTTCGCGGATGTTGGAGATCTTCTTGTCGACCAGCAGGATCAGCGGGCCGTCCAGCTCGGCCACCATGGTGTCCGGCTTGTTGACGAAGTACGGCGACAGGTAGCCGCGGTCGAACTGCATGCCTTCGACGACCGACAGTTCGTTTTCCAGGCCCGAGCCTTCTTCAACGGTGATCACGCCTTCTTTACCGACTTTTTCCATGGCTTCGGCAATGATGTCGCCGATGGAGTTGTCGGAGTTGGCGGAGATGGTGCCTACCTGAGCGATGGCCTTGAAGTCAGCGCAAGGCTTGGACAGGCCCTTGAGCTCCTTGACGATGGCGATGGTCGCCTTGTCGATGCCGCGCTTGAGGTCCATCGGGTTCATGCCGGCAGCGACGGCTTTCAGGCCTTCGTTGACGATCGACTGGGCCAGGACGGTGGCGGTGGTGGTGCCGTCGCCGGCGTCATCGTTGGCACGGGAGGCAACGTCTTTGACCAGCTGCGCGCCCATGTTCTCGAAACGGTCTTCCAGTTCGATTTCCTTGGCTACGGAAACGCCGTCCTTGGTGATGGTCGGAGCGCCGAAGCTCTTCTCGATGATCACGTTGCGGCCTTTCGGGCCCAAGGTCGCTTTTACTGCGTCAGCCAGGACGTTGACACCGGTGAGCATTTTCTTGCGGGCGGAATCGCCGAATTTAACTTCTTTAGCAGCCATGATCGATATTCCTTAAATACTGTGTAGTAGCGGGAAAATGAGCGGGGAAATCAGCCTTCGATAACAGCGAGGATCTCGTTCTCGCTCATTACCAACAGGTCTTCGCCGTCGACTTTCACGGTGTTGCTGCCGGAGTAAGGGCCGAACACAACCTTGTCACCCACTTTCACGGCCAGCGCACGCACTTCACCGCTGTCCAGCACGCGGCCGGTACCTACAGCGAGAACTTCACCGTGGTTGGCTTTTTCAGCAGCCGAACCTGGCAGGACGATACCGCCAGCGGTTTTCTTCTCTTCTTCGCTGCGACGGATGACGACGCGGTCATGCAGAGGACGAAGCTTCATTGTCGATCTCTCCTAATTTTGGGTTTTCATCGGCCGGTGTAGTCCCGGCGGGTTTAACAAAGCCGGCGAAGCCGGTTGCGGTTCGTCAGTCGAACCGCGGAAGTCTGTCCGGTGTTGCCACCGGAAACCTTGCGGTGACCCATACATAGGGGCGCGCAAGGCGATTACAAGGGCCGGGTGGAAAAATTTTTACGTCCACGCCTGAACGAACACGGCGCCCGAAGGCGCCGTGCTGAAGGGTTTACTTGGAGTCGCGGTGTTCGAATTCACCTTCGATCACCGTCGGCTCGCGGCCCACCGGCTCTCGTGGGGTCGGGCCGCCACGGGGCTGGAGGTCATCGGCGAACGCGCGCTGACGCATCGCCTGCTCCTCGGCGCGCTGGCGCATCTTGTTGGCGAGCATGCGCCGGGTAAACGGCAGCAGCAGGACCAGGCCCAGCACGTCGCTGATGAAGCCTGGCAGGATCAACAGGCCGCCACCCAGGGCCAGCATCAGGCCTTCGAGCATGGTCTGGGCCGGCAGTTCGCCGCGGTTCAGGCTTTCACGGGCACGCAATGCCGTGGCGAGGCCGGCGATGCGCAGCACGAACACGCCGAGCATCGAGCCGAGAATGACCAGCAGCAGCGCCGGGAAAAACCCGACCGCACCGCTGACCTTGACGAATACGAACAGCTCCAACACCGGGAACAGCAGAAAGAGCAACAAAAAAGGGCGCATCAAAAGGTTCCTCAACGCAAGAATGCCTTGCTATCAAACCCTAAATGACGTCGTCCTTTCGTGAATTCAAGCGTTCGCCTCTGCATTTTTCGGCCATTGCTCGGCGTGAGCCAGGTAAACCAAGGCTTCGCGCACTTGTGTCGGCGTGTTGCAAGGACTGGGAAACGCCAGCCAGTACAGCCCCTGGCCAATGCGCAGGTGCATGCCTTCGCTGTCGATGCCGACCATCTGTGCCGGCTCGCAGTCCGGCAGTCCGGCCAGTGTCACGTAATGGGCGATGGCCTTGGCGTGATCGGCGTTCATGTGTTCGATCATGCTCGCCTCGGCCTGGCCGGCAAAGGGATTGGCCAGGGTGACCTGGTCGATCCAATGAATCGCACCGAAGCCGCCTATGTAGCGATGACGCACCGGGTCGAGCACCCAGAAGTCGAAATCGTGGGCCTTGTGGTAGTTCTGCGATTCGGGGAAATAACGGTAATAGCGCTCGGCAGCGGCCTCGATGGCGGCGCTGTCCTGGAGTTTGCGTGCCTGTGCCACGCATGTCAGGCGCCCCACGGCTTGCACGTCTTGCGCCCCCCGCTCGCCCACCAGCATCGAACACTTGGGGTCTTTCTGCAGATTGTGGGTGTGCTGGGCGATGCGGCTGATCAGGATCAGCGGCTGGCCCTGCGCATCCAGGCAATACGGCACGACGGAGCCGAACGGGAAGCCGGGCATGGATTTGGAATGGGTGGATAACACTCCACGGTATTCCTTGAGCAGCAGCTCTCGGGCAAGCTTGGCAGCTTCAACGCTCAATTTATGACTCCTTCGACTAAATTCGTCTTGAATACGATCAGGCAGCTGGACTATGTTTCCAGGTGCCATCGGGCAACTCTACGCCGCGCTCCAGCCGCTACAGAAGAGAGGCCCGCAACCGAACTCCCTCAACCGCTCTGCCATCCCGGGACACGCACATGCAACTCACTGACAAAGTAATCATTATCACTGGCGGTTGCCAGGGCCTGGGGCGCTCCATGGCCGAGTACCTAGCGGGCAGGGGCGCGAAGCTTGCCCTGGTCGACCTCAATCAGGAGAAGCTCGACCAGGCCGTGGCCGCGTGCGTGGCCAAGGGCGTCGAGGCCCGGGCGTACCTGTGCAACGTGGCCAATGAAGAACAGGTGAGCGACATGGTCGCCCGAGTGGCCGAGGATTTCGGCGCGATCCACGGCCTGATCAACAATGCCGGGATCCTGCGCGACGGCCTGCTGCTCAAGGTCAAGGACGGCGAAATGAGCAAGATGAGCCTGGCCCAATGGCAAGCCGTGATCGACGTCAACCTCACCGGCGTGTTCCTGTGCACCCGCGAAGTGGCGGCGAAAATGGTCGAGCTGAAGAACAGCGGCGCGATCATTAACATTTCCTCGATTTCCCGCGCCGGCAACGTCGGCCAGACCAACTACTCCGCCGCCAAGGCCGGCGTGGCCGCCGCCACCGTGACCTGGGCCAAGGAACTGGCGCGCTACGGCATTCGTGTCGCCGGCATCGCCCCGGGCTTCATCGAGACTGAAATGACCCTGGGCATGAAACCCGAGGCCCTGGAAAAAATGACCTCGGGCATCCCGCTTAAACGCATGGGCAGGCCCGAGGAGATCGCTCATTCGGCGGCGTACATCTTCGAGAACGACTACTACACCGGCCGGATCCTGGAAATGGATGGCGGGTTGCGGATCTAAGGTCACCGCAACCCAAATGTGGGAGCGAGCTTGCTCGCGATAGCGTCAGTTCAGTCAGCCTTGATGCGACTGATACGCCGCTATCGCGAGCAAGCTCGCTCCCACAGTGGGTAGGGTTTCACTCTATCAGTCGTCGCTGATGGTGATGTTCGGCATCGCCGGCATGGCGGCTTCCTGCAACACGATCCGCGCGCCTACGTGGCGAGCCAGTTCCTGGTAGACCATAGCGATCTGGCTGTCCGGCTCGGCGCTCACGGTGGGCTTGCCGCCGTCGGCCTGCTCACGGATCAGCATCGACAGCGGCAGCGAGGCCAGCAGTTCGACGCCGTACTGGGTCGCCAGTTTTTCCCCGCCGCCTTCGCCGAACAGATGCTCGGCGTGCCCGCAGTTAGAGCAGATGTGCACGGCCATGTTTTCCACCACGCCCAGCACCGGGATGTTGACCTTGCGGAACATCTCCACGCCCTTGCGCGCATCCAGCAGGGCCAGGTCCTGGGGCGTGGTGACGATCACCGCGCCGGCCACCGGGACTTTCTGCGCCAGGGTCAGCTGGATATCGCCGGTGCCTGGCGGCATGTCGATCACCAGGTAATCCAGGTCGCCCCAGGCGGTCTGCGTCACCAGTTGCAGCAAGGCGCCAGACACCATCGGCCCGCGCCAGACCATCGGCGTGTTGTCATCGGTCAGGAACGCCATGGACATGACTTCCACGCCATGGGACTTGAGCGGCACGAACCATTTCTGGTCCTTGACCTGCGGCCGGGTGCCTTCGGCGATACCGAACATGATGCCCTGGCTCGGGCCATAGATATCGGCGTCGAGGATCCCCACCCTGGCCCCTTCACGGGCCAGCGCCAAGGCCAGGTTGGCGGCGGTGGTGGATTTGCCCACGCCGCCCTTGCCGGAGGCCACGGCGATCACGTTCTTGACGTTCGCCAGCCCCGGCACCTGGGCCTGGGCCTTGTGGGCGGCGATCACGCTGGTGATGTCGACTTGGGCGGCCGCCACGCCATCCAGGCCTTCGATCGCCATCTGCAGCATTTGCGCCCAGCCTTTCTTGAACAGGTCGGCGGCGTAGCCGATTTCCAACTGGACGTGGACGCGATCGCCCTGGACATCGATGGCACGCACGCATCCGGCGCTGACCGGGTCCTGGTTCAGGTAGGGGTCGGTGTACTGGCGAAGGACGGCTTCCACCGCTGCGCGATTGACGGCGCTCATGGGCAACTCCGATAGCAAGACTGGAAAAACAGGCGGCTATCCTACGCCGCCCATTCTTTTGTGGCGACCCAAACACTGCTGTGTGAATGTCCCTCTGGCGAGGGAGCTCGCTCCCGCTCGACTGCGCAGCAGTCGCACCAAGGCTGACGTTGTCAGGGTACACAACCCTTTTAAGGGCGGCTTCGCCACCCAGCGGGAGCAAGCTCCCTCGCCACACAGGCCCTGCCAGCATCCGGAAACAGGCTCATAGGGTGAAAAAAAGCCGCCGGCGCTTTATAGTGGCCGACCTCCGTTTCATCAAGTAGCCGAGCCCCATGTCCGAGCCACGCAAGATCCTCGTCACCAGCGCCCTGCCCTATGCCAATGGTTCGATTCACCTCGGCCATATGCTGGAATACATCCAGACCGATATGTGGGTGCGCTTCCAGAAGCATCGCGGCAACCAATGCATCTATGTCTGCGCCGACGACGCCCACGGCTCGGCCATCATGCTGCGCGCGGAAAAGGAAGGCATCACCCCGGAACAACTGATCGCCAACGTCCAGGCCGAACACAGCGCCGACTTTGCCGAGTTCCTGGTGGACTTCGACAACTTCCACTCCACGCACGCCGAGGAAAACCGCGAGCTGTCGAGCCAGGTCTACCTCAAGCTGCGTGATGCCGGGCACATCGCGACCCGCTCGATCACCCAGTATTTCGACCCGGAAAAGAAAATGTTCCTGGCCGACCGCTTCATCAAGGGCACCTGCCCGAAATGCGGCACCGAGGACCAGTACGGCGACAACTGCGAAAAGTGCGGCGCCACCTATGCACCCACTGACCTGAAAGACCCGAAGTCGGCGATTTCCGGGGCCACGCCGGTGCTCAAGGATTCCCAGCACTTCTTCTTCAAGCTGCCGGATTTCCAGCAGATGCTGCAAGCCTGGACCCGCAGCGGCACCCTGCAGGACGCCGTCGCCAACAAGATCGCCGAATGGCTCGACGCCGGCCTGCAACAGTGGGACATCTCCCGCGATGCGCCGTATTTCGGCTTCGAGATCCCGGATGAGCCCGGCAAGTACTTCTACGTCTGGCTGGATGCGCCAATCGGCTACATGGCCAGCTTCAAGAACCTGTGCAACCGCACGCCGGAGCTGGACTTCGACGCGTTCTGGGGCAAGGACTCCACCGCCGAGCTGTACCACTTCATCGGCAAGGACATCGTCAACTTCCACGCCCTGTTCTGGCCCGCAATGCTCGAAGGCGCGGGTTTTCGCAAGCCGACCGGCATCAACGTCCATGGCTACCTGACCGTCAACGGCCAGAAAATGTCCAAGTCCCGCGGCACCTTCATCAAGGCCCGGACATACCTGGACCACCTGTCCCCGGAATACCTGCGCTACTACTACGCGGCCAAGCTGGGCCGTGGCGTCGATGACCTGGACCTGAACCTCGACGACTTCGTGCAGAAGGTCAATTCCGACCTGGTGGGCAAAGTCGTCAACATCGCCAGCCGCTGCGCCGGTTTCATCCACAAGGGCAATGCCGGCGTGCTGGTGGCAGGCAATGCGGCACCGGAGCTGACCGAAGCGTTCCTGGCCGCCGCGCCGAGCATCGCCGAAGCCTATGAGGCCCGCGATTTCGCCCGGGCCATGCGCGAGATCATGGCCCTGGCCGACCGCGCCAACGCCTGGATCGCCGACAAGGCACCGTGGTCGCTGAACAAACAGGAAGGCAAGCAGGAAGAAGTCCAGGCGATCTGCGCCCTGGGCGTGAACCTGTTCCGCCAACTGGTGATTTTCCTCAAGCCGGTGCTGCCGTTGCTGGCCGCCGACGCCGAGGCGTTCCTCAATGTCGCGCCGCTGATCTGGAACGATCACCAGACCCTGCTGAGCAACCATCAACTGAACGAGTTCAAGCCGTTGATGACCCGCATCGACGCCGCCAAGGTGCAAGCCATGACCGACGCCTCCAAGGAAGACCTGGCCGCCAGCCAGACCGACACCGGCGCCCCGACCGGCAATGGCGAATTGGCCAAGGATCCGCTGTCGCCGGAAATCGAGTTCGACGCCTTTGCCGCCGTGGACCTGCGCGTCGCGCTGATCGTCAAGGCCGAAGCCGTCGAGGGTGCCGACAAACTGCTGCGCCTGACCTTGGACATCGGCGATGAACAGCGCAACGTGTTCTCCGGCATCAAGAGTGCCTATCCGGACCCTGCCAAGCTCGAAGGCCGGCTGACGATGATGATCGCCAACCTCAAGCCGCGCAAAATGCGCTTCGGCGTGTCCGAAGGCATGGTGATGGCGGCGGGCCCTGGTGGCGAGGAAATCTACCTGCTGAGCCCCGACAGCGGCGCCAAGCCAGGCCAGCGGATCAAGTAACGCGACCGCACGCTGCACCGATCCCACAGTCGCTTTGCAGGCGGCTGTGGGATTTTCATATCTGGCCCGCCCTGCCCGCGTGGCGGATAATGCCTCATCGTGTAACAGGCCCTTTAACCCATACGCCCATGACCGACCTCCTTCTTACATTGTTCAGCGCGGCCCTGATCAACAACCTGGTGTTGCATTGGCCGCTGGGCGTCGATCCGCTGCTGACGACCGATGGCAGGCGGCGGGTACACGCCCTGGGGCTGGCGACGACGTGCCTGATGCTGGTGGTCGGCACCCTGGGCTATCTGCTCGATCACTGGCTGCTGGCGCCGGCCCAACTGACGGCGTTGCGCCTGCTGGTCTGGCTGCCCTTTAGCATATTGCTCATCGCCCCCCTGCTGCGCGGGCTGGCACGTTGGCGGCCGACATGGCCGTTCGACGGCTTGTGGCCACTGCTGCTGGGCAATGCCGGCGTCCTCGGCGTGACGCTGCTCAATGGCGAGGACGACCAGGGCCTGGGCCACGCCGTCGCCCTGAGCCTGGGCGCCGGGCTGGGCTTCTGGCTGGTGCTGGGCCTGTTCGAGGACCTGCGCCAGCGCACCTTCACTCACGCTATTGCCCTGCCCTTCCGCGGGCTGCCGATTCAGTTGATCAGCGCCGGACTGATGGCGGTGGCCTTTCTTGGATTGCGCGGGCTGGTCAAGACATGAGCCTGATTCAACGTATCGACGCGCTGCTGCCGCAAACCCAATGCGGCAAATGCGGGCACCCGGGGTGCAAGCCTTACGCCGAGGGCATTGCCCAGGGCGAGCCGATCAACAAGTGCCCGCCCGGCGGCCAGGAAACCATCGCGGCCCTGGCCGAGCTGATGAAAGTGCCCGTGCTGGAATTGGACACCAGCCGCGGCGCGGCCCCGGCGCAAATCGCCTTTATCCGTGAAGCCGAATGCATCGGCTGCACCAAGTGCATCCAGGCCTGCCCGGTGGACGCGATAGTCGGCGCGGCAAAGCTGATGCACACCGTCCTCATCGACGAATGCACCGGCTGCGACCTGTGTGTAGCGCCTTGCCCCGTCGATTGCATCGAGATGCGCCCCCTGCCGACAGCCAGCGTGCTGCCGATTATCGGCGGCCTGACCTCAAGCCTTGAGGAGCAACAAGCGCGCGCGGCCAAACGCAACCATGCCCGACGGCGCTTCGAGCAACGCAACGCCCGTTTGCGCCGTGAAGAAGAGCAGCGCCAGGCCGAACGCCTGGCCCGCACCCAACGCGCCGCCCAGGCCCCGGCTCAACCCCAGGCGCTCGACCCGGTTCAAGCCGCGCTGGAACGGGTGCGCGCGCAGAAAGCCGCCAACGCCGATGCCGCCTTGAAAAAGGCCAAGGTCGACCTGGCCATGAGCCGGGCGCAATTGAACAAATCCTTGAAGGCCTTCGGTCACCCGCCGACCTTCGAGCAACAATCGCAACTGATCGTGCTGCAACGCCAGTTCGAAGCGGCCGAGCAAGCCCTGATACAACTGGAAAGCGCCGCACCGCAAACCGCGCCAGCGCCAGCCCCGGCACCCGCGCCGAACGCCGAGCTGAAACGGGCCAAGATCCAATTGGCCATGCGCCGCGCCGAGCTCAGCAAGGCCCGCGCGGCGGCGGCCCCGGACGACCAGGTGTTGGCATTGGAGCAAGCGGTGAAGGACGCCGAGCGCCAGGTGGACGCCCATGTCACGCCCTGAGCCCATGGACGAACGACTGCGCCAGGCCATGCAGCGCGTGCTGCTGGCGACGCTGCCGGGCGCGTTGGCGTTGCTGTGGTTCCAGGGCTGGGGCATTTTGCTGAACCTGGCGCTGGCGGGGCTCACCGCACTGGCGATCGAAGCCGCGGTGCTGCGCCTGCGCCGCCGATCACTCGCCCCCGAGCTGTTCGATGGCAGTGCGCTGGTCAGCGCCACCCTGCTGGCCCTGGCCTTGCCAGCGTACGGTCCCTGGTGGCTGACCGTCACGGCGGTGGCCTGCGCCCTGCTCTTTGGCAAACACCTGTGGGGGGGCGTCGGCAGCAACCCGTTCAACCCGGCCATGCTCGGCTATGCCCTGGCCCTGGTGGCGTTTCCTGCCCACATGAGTCAATGGCCTGCGCCCCACGCCGTGGGCTTGCTGGAAGGCCTGCAACACGTGTTCGGCACACCGCCAGCACCCGACGCCTGGGCCGGGGCGACCGCGCTGGACAGCCTGCGGATCAACCGGAGCCTGACCATCGACGAGCTGTTCGCCCACAACCCGGCGTTTGGCCATTTCGGTGGCCGGGGCGCTGAATGGGTCAACCTGGCGTTCCTGGCCGGCGGCCTGTTTCTGCTGCAACAACGGGTGTTCAGTTGGCACGCACCGGTGGGCATGCTGGCCAGCCTGTTCCTCGTCAGCCTGATCGGCTGGAACGGCTCAGGCTCCGATTCCCATGGCTCGCCGCTGTTTCATCTGCTCACCGGCGCAACCATGCTCGGGGCGTTCTTCATCGTGACCGAACCGGTTTCGGGCGCCAAGGCGCCACTCGCTCGACTGCTGTTCGGGGTCGGCGTGGGACTGCTGACTTACACCATACGCACCTGGGGCGGTTACCCCGACGGCGTGGCATTTGCGGTGTTGCTGATGAACCTTGGCGTCCCCGCACTGGAGCGCCTGGCCGCTGCACGGCAACGGCGGCAACCGGCATGAACAATCCCGGCGGCGTGGCCCTCCTGATCGCACTGGTTGCCCTCGGCAGCGGTGCCACTTACCTCACGCACCTGAGCACGGCCGGGCGCATCGAGGCGCAACGACAAGCGCAGCAAACCCGCGCCCTGCTCGACGTATTGCCCGTCGAGCGCTACGACAATCAGCCATTGGCGCAGCCGGTGATGACGACCGCCGTGTCCCTGGCCCATAGCTCGTTGCTACAGGCCTACCGGGCCACCCGCGCCGGCCAACCCAGCGCGGTGCTGCTACGCAGCCAGACAACGGGGTATGAAGGCAGCATCGAACTGCTGATCGCGATCGACGTGCAAGGCCGCCTGCTGGGCGTGAAAACCCTGCATCAGTCCGAAACCCCCGGACTGGGCGCGGCGATTGCCGGTTGGCCAAATGCCTGGCTGCAAACCTTCACCGGCCAATCACGCCAGCAGACTGACGACAGCGCCTGGGCCCTGAAAAAGGACGGCGGGCAATTCGACCAATTGGCCGGCGCGACCGTGACCTCCCGAGCCGTCCTGGAGGCGGTTCACGATACGCTGCGTTACTTCGACGAGCACCAGGCTCAACTGACCGGAGTGGTCGCGGATGAATAAGCCATGGGCCCTGACGCGCGGGCTGTTGCTCGTCCCATTGGTCGGCGCGAGCGACTCGATGGCCGGTGCGCTGGGGGTATGGTTGGCCTGGGCGTTGATCGTCGTTGCGCAAGACGCGGCGATGGGAAGTGTCCGACATCGCCTGAGCGCGTATCAACGCGTGCTCGCCTGTGCCGTGCTGGCGGCTACCCTGGCCGCTTGCACAGGCTTCGTGCTCCAGGCCTGGGCGCCGGAGCCGTTCCGGGTGTCGAGCCTTTACCTGGGCTGGATCGCCTTGAGCGGCGTGGTGCTGGAACAACAAGACGCCCTCGTTGAGCGGCGTCTGTCCGCTCGCCTCAGGCTTGCTGGCCTGTTCGGCCTCTGGATGCTTGGCCTGGGCGCCCTGCGCGAGCTGATCGCCAGCGCCCTGCCCCTGGCCGCGCTGGCCCCGGGCGGGTTCATCCTGCTCGGCTTGCTGCTGGCGGCCCGCCAGGCCTGGACGGCCGCCAGCCCTCATTCACCTACCAAGGACACGCCGCGCCCATGAACGCCGCCAAACGCCTGGAAATATTTCGTCGCCTTCACGAAGACAACCCGGAACCGAAAACCGAACTGGCCTACTCCTCGCCGTTCGAGCTGTTGATCGCGGTGATTCTGTCGGCCCAGTCCACCGACGTCGGCGTCAACAAGGCCACGGCCAAGCTGTTTCCGGTGGCCAATACGCCGGAGGCGATCTACGCCCTGGGCGTCGAAGGGCTGTCCGAGTACATCAAGACCATCGGGCTGTACAACAGCAAGGCCAAGAACGTCATCGAAACCTGTCGCCTGCTGATCGAGCGCCATGGCAGCGAGGTCCCACAGACCCGCGAAGCCCTGGAAGCGCTTCCGGGCGTCGGCCGCAAGACCGCCAACGTGGTGCTCAATACCGCGTTCCGGCAACTGACCATGGCGGTCGACACGCACATCTTCCGCGTCAGCAACCGCACCGGGTTGGCGCCCGGCAAGAACGTGGTGGAAGTGGAGAACAAGCTGATGAAGTTCGTGCCCAAGGCGTTCCTCCTGGATTCCCACCACTGGCTCATTCTTCACGGGCGCTACGTGTGTCTGGCACGCAGGCCCCGGTGCGGCAGCTGTCGGATCGAAGATTTATGCGAATACAAGCACAAGACCTCCGACGATTGAGGCGCTATTGGTTTTATTGATCTGTCGATTGAAAAAATCTTTTTTACCCGCCCGTGGTTTATCGATATAAGGAGCGCCAATGGCAGTCTTAGCCTGGAGTCGAACCCATGAGTACTGGCAAAGAACAACTGGATGTAGAAGACGAATTCATCGCCGTTGAGTCCGACGACGCAGAACCCGTGGTCGTGGAAGTGGCGAAAACCAACCTGAGCAAACGCCGCACCATTGATAATCTGCTGGAAGAACGCCGCTTGCAGAAGCAGTTGGCCGATTACGACTTTGACCTTTGACCGCTTGCTCCCAAACACCTAAAAGCCTCCCCGATGGAGGCTTTTTTATTGGCTATGGGTGACCGCCAGACTCACACCAACCCATTGCGTTGTGCCAGCTCGATCAGATCGACCAGCGAACGCGCGTTGAGCTTCAACAATAAACGCGTCTTGTAGGTACTGACCGTCTTGTTGCTCAGAAACATCCCATCGGCAATTTCCTTATTGGTTTTTCCGCGTGCCAGTTGTTGCAGCACCATCATTTCCCGTCCGGACAAACGATCGACCATGTCCGACTCGCTGGCGTTACCCAGGCTGGAGCGCACGGTATGCAGCGCCTGGTTGGGGAAATAACTGTAGCCGGACAATACGGCCTTGATCGCGCTCAACAACTCGGTCAAGTCCTGTTGCTTGCACACATACCCGGCCGCTCCCGTCTGCATGCAGCGCATGGAGAAATGCCCGGGCGACTGGGACGTCAGCACCAAGACTTTCATTGCCGAGGGAATGGCGCTCAGGCGGGCAATAACCTCCAGGCCATCCAACTTCGGAATACCGATATCGAGAATGACGATATCGGGCATAAGTTCCCGCGCAAGTTGCAACGCATCGACGCCGTTATCCGTTTCGGCCACAACTTCATAACCATGACGCTCCATCAGCAGACGTACAGCAAGACGAATGACGGGGTGATCATCCACGATCAGCACTTTATTCATGGGCAAATCCAACTTCGCTGTTCGAATTTTTAGAGCACGCACAATAGCCTAGTCATTTCTACCTTGGCATGCCGCCCCCCCCTGGCCGCTCGCAGCGAAAGACGAAACCTACAAGCTATACAGAAAAATCCTACAAATTCACCCGAAAAAAATGTGTCATGAATTTTTCGACGGCCCGCAAGCGACCTTTCTTAACCTCCCGGTAACCTCTGGACAAATCGTATTACGCCACGCTTCCACCCCGAGGCCGGTGGTTCAAGGCATGTGGCTAATAGGATCGTTAAAGCCTTGGTTAAATAGCCTCGCATCGAAGTGCCAGGCGCGTTCAATATAAAAAAACAGAAATCAAGGCAGCGTCCATTCACGCCTTGCCAGCGCCGCGGTATTGGACTAGTTATTAATAACCCTATCCATCAACTGACTCACCGAGCATATTGTATGAGCAACCCATATGAACAAACCCTTGAAGACCATTACCAACCCCATGACCCTCATCGCTGTATTTGCCACGCTATCGGAAACTTCCGCGGCCATCTCCCTGCCGTTTCTGGACGATGACGATCGCGAATACTATCTTTGGTTTTTGATCAGTTTTCCGTTTTATCTGTTATTGCTGTTTTTTACCACCCTGAACTTCAACTACCGCTCGCTGTATTCACCTTCCGACTTTCCCAAGGGCAAACATTTCCTCAAGACCCTGGATGATTCGCTCGGCCGGCGTAAACGGACGTTGCGCCGGACAAACAAACACCAGGTGTTGCCGACGCAATGTCATCGCCCCGGACGCAAGCGGCGGCGCCCCGGGTGCGTGGTGTGCGGGCAATCGCAACGCCCACGGTCCAAACGCGACAGACAAGCCACCCGCATCATCGTCTACGTCATTTACCGGGGCGCAGGCGAGGCCACGGCCAGGCAGGATGGATAATCCCTGCACAGAAAAGGGAGCCCCCAAAAAAAACGGCCTGCGCAGGGCAGGCCGTTTTTTACACAGGCAGGGTCAGAACAGCTTGCGACCCTTGTTCGCCGCAATGCGCATGCGCAGGGCGTTGAGCTTGATGAAACCGGCCGCGTCGGCCTGGTTGTAGGCACCGCCGTCTTCTTCGAAGGTCGCGATGTTGGCATCGAACAGCGAGTCGTCGGACTTGCGCCCGGTCACGATCACGTTGCCCTTGTACAGCTTCAGGCGCACGACACCGTTCACGTTGACCTGGGAAGCATCGATCATCTGTTGCAGCATCAGACGCTCAGGGCTCCACCAGTAGCCGGTGTAGATCAGGCTGGCGTACTTGGGCATCAGCTCATCCTTGAGGTGAGCGACTTCACGGTCCAGGGTGATCGATTCGATGGCGCGGTGGGCGCGCAGCATGATGGTGCCGCCCGGGGTTTCGTAGCAACCACGGGACTTCATGCCGACGTAGCGGTTCTCGACGATGTCCAGACGGCCGATGCCGTGCTCGCCACCGATGCGGTTGAGGGTCGCCAGCACGGTGGCCGGGCTCATTTCCACGCCGTCCAGGGCGACGATATCGCCATTGCGGTAGGTCAGTTCCAGGTATTGCGGGGTATCCGGGGCCTTCTCCGGGGAGACGGTCCAGCGCCACATGTCTTCTTCGTGCTCGGTCCAGGTGTCTTCCAGCACGCCACCTTCATAGGAGATGTGCAGCAGATTGGCGTCCATCGAGTACGGCGACTTCTTCTTGCCGTGACGCTCGATCGGGATCGCGTGCTTCTCGGCGTAGTCCATCAGTTTTTCGCGGGACAGCAGGTCCCATTCGCGCCACGGGGCGATGACTTTAACGCCTGGCTTGAGGGCGTAGGCACCCAGTTCGAAACGAACCTGGTCGTTGCCTTTACCGGTGGCGCCGTGGGAAATGGCATCGGCGCCGGTTTCGTTGGCGATTTCGATCAGGCGCTTGGCGATCAGCGGACGGGCGATGGAAGTACCCAGCAGGTACTCGCCTTCGTAGACGGTGTTGGCGCGGAACATCGGGAACACGAAGTCGCGGACGAACTCTTCGCGCAGGTCATCGATGTAGATCTCTTTGACGCCCATGGCCTGAGCCTTGGCGCGTGCAGGCTCGACTTCTTCGCCCTGCCCCAGGTCAGCGGTGAAGGTCACCACTTCGCAGTTATAAGTGTCCTGCAGCCACTTGAGGATCACCGAAGTGTCCAGGCCGCCGGAATACGCCAGAACGACCTTGTTTACGTCCGCCATGCCATCACTCCACGGGTTCTACGGAAAGCCGTGAAGTCTAACGTCCAACGCGGATAATTTACAGGGGCGCGACAGCTTATGACGACGAAGCGACAGATTATGTCGAACGCGCGACGACCACGCGGGATCAGGACGTGCGTGCAGTGGCCCCGGCAGGCGCCTTGGCCGGCGCAGCGGCGGGGGCCGGAACCTTGGCAGGCGCGGCGGCCGGTGCGGGTGGCGCAGGGGCCGGTTGCGCAGCCGGCACCGGTGCTGGTGTCGGTGCCTGGGCAGGCTCCACACGCGCCAGTTGCACGACCACGCGACGGTTCTTGGCCCGGTTGGCGGCGGTGGTGTTGGGTGCCAGAGGGTAACGCTCACCGTGGAAACGCACGGTGATCTGCGATTCCTGGAAACCGTTGGCCTTGAAGAATTCCTGCACGGCCAGGGCCCGGCGGCGCGACAGCTCACGGTTGGTCAGGCGGTTGCCGCTGTTGTCGGAATGACCGTCAAGCTCGACATGATTGACGCTCGGGTCGGCCTTGATGAAGTCGAGCATCACCTGCAGTTGCGCCTTGGCACGGGCATCGAGCTCGATGGACTCACCGGGAAATGCGATCTGGGTCTGCTTGATCTGTTCGAAGTTCTTTGGCAACAGTTTGGCCACGCAGCCTTGATAGTCATTGAAGGCCTTGTTGAAGCGCACCGGCAGCAAGCGGACTTCCGAGACGCGCCCGTCCTCGCTGTTGCGGCGTACCACAGGGCTGCGACCTTCCATCAGCCCGCTGATCAGTCGCCCGGCCTGGACCTGAGAACTGTTGAACAGCACGTCGCCGCTGCCGATCCTCACCGAACCCAGGTTGATGTCGCCGCGTCCCGGCTGCCAGGGTGAGGCCGCCGCCAGCAAGGTGGCGGAACCGCCGCCCAGCATTGGGTTGTAGGCTTTGAGACGGAACGTGGCCTGCTCGCCCGCCCGGCGCACGAATTCGCCGCTGCCGAAATCGGTGATCGGCTGGCTCAGCCGGCACTCGAACTTGTCGCCTTCGACCGTCCACTCAATGCTCTCCAGACGGGTCTGGAAAGTGAGCGCCATCGCGGGAAGGCTGGCAAACACACTGAGCAAGGCTAGATAACGCTGGCGCACGGGAGGCTCCACTGGCTTTATTACAAAGTTCGACACCTACTGAGAGTCTGACGCAGGTCCCAGGCACCCCACGGATTCGTGGCACACCTGTAGGGGCTATCGGTCGCCGGCGCCAGAACTTGATAGCGGGTGCCTGAATCGGTCTTTTCCGGTAGCATTCCCCAGAGTTTGACCCGCCTGGAAGCCCCCCAATGTCCGACCGCCTGACCCTGCTGCGTCCCGACGACTGGCATATTCATCTTCGCGATGGTGCTGTGTTGACCCATACCGTCGCCGATGTCGCGCGCACCTTCGGGCGCGCAATCATCATGCCTAACCTGGTTCCGCCGGTGCGCAACGCCGCCGAGGCCGATGGCTATCGCCAGCGCATCCTCGCAGCGCGCCCGGCTGGCAGCCGCTTCGAACCGCTGATGGTGCTGTACCTCACCGACCGCACCCAGCCCGAAGAGATCCGTGACGCCAAGGCCAGTGGCTTTGTCCACGCCGCCAAGCTGTACCCGGCCGGCGCGACCACCAACTCGGACTCCGGCGTCACCCGCATCGACACGATCTTCCCGGTGCTGGAGGCCATGGCCGAAGTCGGTATGCCGCTGCTGATCCACGGCGAAGTGACCCGCGGCGACATCGACGTCTTCGACCGCGAGAAAATCTTCATCGACGAGCACATGCGCCGCGTCGTGGAACGCTTCCCGACCCTCAAGGTGGTGTTCGAACACATCACCACCGGCGACGCCGTGCAGTTCGTCAACGAGGCCCCGGCCAACGTGGGCGCGACCATTACCGCGCATCACCTGCTGTACAACCGCAACCACATGCTGGTGGGCGGGATCCGGCCGCACTTCTATTGCCTGCCGATCCTCAAGCGCAACACTCATCAGCAAGCCTTGCTCGACGCCGCCACCAGCGGCAGCGCCAAGTTCTTCCTCGGCACGGACTCGGCGCCCCACGCCCGCCACGCCAAGGAAGCCGCCTGCGGTTGCGCCGGCTGCTACACCGCGTACGCCGCCATCGAGATGTATGCCGAGGCATTCGAGCAGCGCAATGCGCTGGACAAGCTCGAAGGCTTCGCCAGCCTGCACGGTCCGCGCTTCTACGGCCTGCCGGTGAACACCGATCGCATTACCCTGGTCCGCGACGAATGGACCGCCCCCGTCAGCCTGCCGTTCGGCGAGCAGACCGTCATCCCGCTGCGCGCCGGTGAAAAACTGCGCTGGCGCCTGCTGGAGGAAAACGCGTGAGTGAAGATCATTTCGACGACGAACTGGACGGCAATGGCGGTTCGGGCGGTGCCCGTCACCCGATGGCAGCCCGGTTCCGCGGCTACCTGCCGGTTGTCGTCGACGTAGAAACCGGCGGCTTCAACTCCGCCACCGATGCCCTGCTGGAAATCGCCGCGACGACCATCGGCATGGATGAAAAAGGCTTCGTGTTCCCGGATCACACCTATTTCTTCCGCGTCGAACCGTTCGAAGGTGCCAACGTCGAAGCGGCGGCCCTGGAGTTCACCGGGATCAAGCTTGATCACCCGCTGCGCATGGCCGTCAGCGAAGAGACGGCCCTGACCGACATCTTCCGCGGCGTGCGCAAGGCGTTGAAGGCCAACGGCTGCAAGCGCGCGATCCTGGTCGGGCATAACAGCAGCTTCGACCTGGGCTTCCTCAATGCCGCCGTCGCGCGCCTGGACATGAAGCGCAACCCGTTCCACCCGTTCTCCAGTTTCGACACGGCCACCCTCGCCGGCCTGGCGTACGGCCAGACCGTCCTGGCGAAAGCCTGCCAGGCCGCCGACATCGACTTCGATGGCCGCGAGGCCCACTCGGCCCGCTACGACACCGAGAAGACCGCCGAGCTGTTCTGCGGCATCGTCAATCGGTGGAAAGAGATGGGTGGCTGGCAGGATTTCGACGACTGACATCCGCCTGGCTTGGCTCTCTTGTGGCAAGGGGATTTATCCCCGTTGGACTGCGCAGCAGTCCCAGAAGGATGAGCCAGGCAAACTCAATTGGCAGGTTTGGGGGCCGCTTCGCGGCCCATCGGGGATAAATCCCCTCGCCACAGGATTGTGCTCTGCTTTAGAACACCCCCCAAAAAAAACCGGCCCATCAAGGGCCGGTTTTTTATGCCGGGTTCGCTTACAGCTTGTCGCTGTGCTCGCCCAGGTAAGCGGCAACGCCTTCAGGCGATGCGGTCATGCCCTTGTCGCCTTTTTTCCAGTTGGCTGGGCAGACTTCGCCGTGCTCTTCGTGGAATTGCAGAGCGTCGACCAGACGGATCAGCTCTTCCATGTTACGGCCCAGTGGCAGGTCGTTGATGATCTGCGAACGAACCACGCCTTTGTCGTCGATCAGGAACGCACCACGGAAAGCCACGCCACCTTCGGACTCAACGTCGTAGGCCTTGGCGATCTCGTGCTTCATGTCGGCAGCCATGGTGTATTTCACCTGGCCGATACCGCCATTGTTGATCGGGGTGTTGCGCCAGGCGTTGTGGGTGAAGTGCGAGTCGATCGAGACAGCGATCACTTCGACGTTGCGCGCCTTGAAGTCGTCCATGCGGTGATCCAGTGCGATCAGCTCGGACGGGCAGACGAAGGTGAAGTCCAGTGGGTAAAAGAACACCAGGCCGTATTTGCCTTTGATGGCCGAGGACAGGGTGAAGCTGTCGACGATTTCGCCGTTGCCGAGGACGGCTGGAACGGTGAAGTCAGGGGCTTGTTTGCCTACGAGTACGCTCATTGGATATCTCCTGGTGTAGTAACGTGAAAACAAGGTCCGGGCCAGCCTGTCACCCTCAGGCGACAGCCCTGTGACACGAACCCGCTTTGCAAGGACCGACCATCATACACCGGGCATTTAGACTGTCTTCAACGGTTTTTCCGCGACATTGAAAAATCAATGTTTCGCCTCATGATCGTGCAATGATCCTCGCGCAGAACCGTTCGTCAGGCAGGCACAGCTCTGGCCCGAGGGTTTCAGAAACCACTTTGACAATCATTCTCGTTAACATTAAGATCCGTCTCAATTGAGTCACAACCAGCGACGGTTCTCACTTATGTATGTATGCCTCTGCACTGGCGTCACCGACGGACAAATCCGCGAAGCAATCTACGAAGGTTGCTGCAGCTATCGCGAAGTCCGCCAGGCCACCGGCGTAGCCAGCCAATGCGGCAAATGTGCCTGCCTGGCCAAGGAAGTGGTACGTGAAACCCTCGCCAAGGTGCAGACGGCACAAGCCGCCATTCCCTACCCGGTAGAATTTACCGCCGCGTAATAAACAGCACTTCAAGGAACCGGACACCATGTCCGGTTTTTTTATGCCTGTAAATCAATTGGTTAGCGTCAAGACGCGGAACACAAACATTCTTATTCCGATTAATTTTCATTTATTATTCAATAACTTAGGTTTGACACTGGTCAATACGCGGCTCAAACTCTGCCCCATACACAGCTATTACAGGGCAGGCCTCATCATGAAAGGCGACATCACAGTCATCCAGCATCTCAACAAGATCCTTGCCAATGAACTGGTCGCGATCAACCAATACTTCCTGCATGCGCGCATGTACGAAGATTGGGGCCTGAACAAGCTGGGCAAGCACGAGTACCACGAATCCATCGACGAGATGAAGCACGCGGACAAGCTGATCAAGCGCATCCTGTTTCTCGAAGGCCTGCCGAACGTCCAGGACCTGGGCAAGCTGCACATCGGTGAACACACCCAGGAAATGCTGGAGTGCGACCTGCGCATCGAGCGCACCGGCCACGCCGATCTGAAAGCCGCCATCGCCCATTGTGAAAGCGTTGGCGACTTCGGTAGCCGCGAACTTTTGGAAGACATCCTCGAATCCGAGGAAGAGCACATCGACTGGCTGGAAACCCAATTGGGCCTGGTCGATAAAGTGGGTCTTGAGAACTACCTGCAATCGCAGATGGGCGAAGAGTAACTTCCCCCCCTGCCACTAAAAAGCCCCGCCCTCTTGTGAGAGGCGGGGCTTTTTATTGCCTGGACTTCCAGGCATGCCAAATCCAATGTGGGAGCGGGCTTGCTCGCGAAAACGCCATATCAGATAAACAAACGCTGACTGACCCTCCGCATTCGCGAGCAAGCCCGCTCCCACAAGGTTTCGTGTTCACCACAACCAGTGTGGTGAACAGACGTCCATAATCAGGCTTCAGTCTTGTTCGCTGCTTTTTCCACAGCGGCCTTGATGGTGGCCTGCAGCGAACCGTCAGCCGCCATCTCGGTCATGATGTCGCTGCCGCCAATCAACTCGCCACCCACCCACAGTTGCGGGAAGGTAGGCCAGTTGGCGTACTTCGGCAGGTTGGCACGAATTTCCGGGTTCTGCAGGATGTCTACGTAGGCGAACTTCTCGCCACATGCCATCACCGCCTGGGCAGCCTTGGCCGAGAAGCCGCATTGCGGAGCATTCGGCGCGCCTTTCATGTAGAGCAGGACGGTGTTGTTGGCAATCTGGTCTTTGATCGTTTCGATGATATCCATGGAGCACCTCGGCTTGAACTTCTGCGACTTAAGTCGTCGACACGGTGACGCATTGTAACGGAAAGCCGAGCACGCTGTCCCAGGGACAAATTCACGCAGCCGCGACCTTCACCGGTACGCCATTGAGTGCCGCGTTGCCGGACAACTCATCCAACTGGCACTCATCCGTCAGGTCGTTGGCACTGGAGCCCGGCTGGCCGCTGGCGATGCTCATCTGCACGCCTGGCCGGGCATGACCCCAACCGTGTGGCAGGCTGACCACGCCTTTCATCATGTCCGCGCTGCCCTGGACTTCCACTTCGATGGTGCCCACCCGGGAGCTGACTTTCACCCGCTGGCCATCGACCAGGCTGCGGCTGGCCAGGTCATCCGGGTGCATCAGCAGTTGATGACGTGGTTTGCCTTTCACCAGCCGATGGAAGTTGTGCATCCACGAATTATTGCTGCGCACATGACGACGGCCAATCATCAGCAACTCGTCCGGTGCGGGCGCCTGCACGGCGGCAAAGCGCTCGATATCGGCCAGGATCACGGCCGGCGCGGCCTGCACGCGCTGGTTTTCGGTCTTCAGCCGCCCCGCCAGGTTCGGCTTGAGCGCACCCAGGTCGATGCCATGGGGATGATCGAACAGCGTTGCCAGGGACAGCTTGTGTGGCGACGCATCGCCATACGCCCCCGCCCGCAAGCCGAAATCGATCATTTGCGCCGGCGGCAGGGTGGGCTTGAGTTCCTTGCCGGTCCTGGCGGCGAAGGCCTTGGCCAGGCCGACGAAAATTTCCCAATCGTGCAACGCGCCTTCGGGCTTGGGCAGGATCGCCCGGTTGAAACGGGTCACGTTGCGCACCGCGAACACATTGAACGTGGTGTCGTAATGGTCGTTTTCCAGCGCCGACGTCGAGGGCAGGATCAGGTCCGCGTACCGCGTGGTTTCGTTGATGTACAAGTCGACGCTGACCATGAACTCCAGGCCGTCGAGCGCCTGCTCCAATTGACGCCCGTTCGGCGTGGACAGCACCGGGTTGCCGGCCACGGTGACCAGCGCACGCACCTGGCCCTCCCCTTCGGTGAGCATCTCTTCGGCCAGGGCCGACACCGGCAACTCCCCGGCGTACTCGGGGCGCCCGGACACCCGGCTCTGCCAGCGATTGAAATGCCCGCCCGACGTGGTCGCCACCAGATCCACCGCAGGCTCGGTGCACAAGGCCCCGCCCACGCGGTCAAGGTTGCCGGTGACCAGGTTGATCACCTGGATCAGCCACTGGCACAGCGTACCGAAGGCCTGGGTCGAAACGCCCATCCGCCCGTAGCAGACCGCTGATGGCGCGGCGGCGAAGTCCCGGGCCAACTGCCGGATCTGCGCCGCCGGCACCGCGCAGAGCGGGCTCATCGCTTGCGCCGTGAACCGCTCGACGGCTTCACGCACCCGATGAAGGTCGTCTACCGGCAGATGGCTGTCGCGGGTCAGGCCTTCATCGAACAAGGTATTGAGCAAGCCCAGCAACAACGCAGCGTCGCCACCGGGGCGTACGAAGACATGCTGGTCGGCAATGGCGGCCGTCTCGCTGCGGCGTGGATCGACCACCACCACCTTGCCGCCACGGGCCTGGATGGCCTTGAGGCGTTTTTCCACGTCCGGTACGGTCATGATGCTGCCGTTGGACGCCAGCGGGTTGCCGCCCAGGATCAGCATGAAGTCGGTGTGGTCGATGTCCGGGATCGGGATCAGCAAGCCATGGCCGTACATCAGATGGCTGGTCAAGTGATGGGGCAACTGGTCTACCGACGTCGCCGAGAAACGGCTGCGGGTCTTCAACAGGCCGAGGAAATAGTTGCTGTGGGTCATCAGCCCGTAATTGTGCACGCTGGGGTTGCCCTGGTAGACCGCCACCGCGTTCTGGCCATGACGTGCCTGGATGTCCGCCAGGCGCTCGGCGACCAGGGCGAAGGCCGCGTCCCAGGCAATGGGCTGCCATTGGTTGCCGACCCGCTGCATGGGCTGGCGCAAGCGGTCCGGATCATTCTGGATATCCTGCAGGGCCACCGCCTTGGGGCAGATATGACCCCGGCTGAAGCTGTCCAGCGCATCCCCCTTGATCGAGGTGATCGCCAGGCCCTGGCCTTCGGTTTCGGTGGTTTCGAGGGTCAAGCCACAAATGGCTTCGCACAGATGGCACGCACGGTGGTGAAGAGTCTTGGTCATGGCCAGCCTCTGTTTTATTCGTAGCGGGCACTGTCGGCCGCGGGAACAAAACTATGGCGCGTGATCCCCGGCGGCGCCAGCGACGTTCGTCCTGTGAATTGGCGGGCATCAGGCCCGCCGATGAAGTGCCGTCAAGACCGGTCGGGCGGCGGTGCCAGCAACTGGATCTCCTCGACGGTTTCCACCAGTTCCTGAGTGATCGGGTCGCCGGTCAACTCGCCAATCAGCCGCCAGTGTTCATCGATGCCGCCGCTGATGGTGGCCATGCGATCGATCATTCGACGGGCCGCCGCCTTGGTTACCTCATCCTCGCTGCGCAGCAACTCGAATGACATGGACGTCACCGAAGCGGTCAGGTGCGTCAGCGTGCGTGCCGTCAGCCCTAGCAATTCCATCAGTTGCTGCTCTTTCGAATCCATTTCGGGGCTCCTGTGTCACGCGGGGTTCATTTATAACCCAGGCCCTTGCATTAGGAAATGTTTCACAGCCACCGGTGGGCGGGTGGGCGCCTGCCCGGGGCGGCGAAACGCTCTTCCGGGTCGCCCAAGCCCCGTCCCGCTTGATTGCCAAGCGACGCGACGGCAGTGTACAAAGAGGCGCTGCTGTCAGGAAAACGGCCCCCAACCCGCCATCGCAACCCCGGCGATGGCCTCGCTGAATCCCCAAAAACCGTAGCCCTATTGGTAAGACGCGACATTTAATGTCAATATCGCGCCTTCCCCTATTTTCGTCGCCCCGTGCGGCTTTTGCCGCAGGTCTCGCCCGTTTTTCCCTAAACAAGGCTTTGAGCATCTGCGGTCAGTAACAAAAAGGTAGTCAATCATGAGCGCAAGGCACTTTCTCTCCCTGATGGATTTCACGCCCGACGAGTTGCTCGGCGTGATCCGTCGAGGCGTGGAGCTCAAGGACCTGCGTAACCGCGGCGTACTGTTCGAGCCCTTGAAAAACCGCGTGCTGGGGATGATCTTCGAGAAATCATCGACCCGCACCCGCATCTCTTTCGAAGCTGGCATGATCCAACTCGGCGGCCAGGCGATCTTCCTGTCGCCGCGTGACACTCAACTGGGCCGTGGCGAACCCATCAGCGATTGCGCCATCGTCATGTCGAGCATGCTGGATGCGGTGATGATCCGCACCTTTGCCCACAGCACCCTGACCGAGTTCGCGGCCCATTCCCGCGTGCCGGTGATCAACGGTCTGTCCGATGACCTGCACCCCTGCCAACTGCTGGCCGACATGCAGACCTTCCTCGAGCACCGTGGCTCGATCCAGGGCAAGACCGTGGCCTGGATCGGCGATGGCAACAACATGTGCAACAGCTATATAGAAGCGGCGCTGCAATTCGACTTCCAACTGCGCATTGCCTGCCCCGAAGGCTACGATCCCGACGCCAGGCTGGTCGCCAAGGCCGGGGACCGGGTGACAATTGTCCGCGATCCGAAACTGGCCGTGGCCGGCGCGCACCTGGTGAGCACCGACGTCTGGACCTCCATGGGCCAGGAAGAAGAAACCGCCAAGCGCCTGGAGCTGTTCGCGCCGCTGCAAGTCAACCGCGCCCTGCTCGACCTGGCGGATGCCGACGTGCTGTTCATGCATTGCCTGCCGGCCCACCGTGGCGAAGAAATCAGCGTCGACCTGCTGGACGACCCGCGCTCGGTGGCCTGGGACCAGGCAGAGAATCGCCTTCATGCACAGAAGGCCCTGCTTGAGTTCCTGGTCGAGCCGGCGTACCGCCACGCATGAGCCAGCCCCTGCTGCTGAATCTGCACAACCTGGCGTGTGGTTACCAGGACCAACGGGTTGTGCAGAACCTCAACCTGCACCTCAATGCCGGTGACATCGGTTGCCTGCTCGGTTCGTCTGGCTGCGGCAAGACCACCACGTTGCGGGCCATTGCCGGTTTCGAGCCGGTGCACGAAGGCGAGATCCAACTGGCCGGGCAAACCCTCTCCCGCGCCGGTTTCACCCTTGCCCCGGAAAAACGCCGCATCGGCATGGTGTTCCAGGACTATGCGTTGTTCCCCCACCTGAGTGTGAGCGAGAACATTGCCTTTGGCATTCGCAAGCATCCGAACAAGGCGCGGGTAGTGGAGGAACTGCTGGAGCTGGTGAACCTGAAGAACCTTGGCGGGCGTTTTCCCCATGAGCTCTCCGGCGGCCAGCAACAGCGCGTCGCCCTGGCCCGCGCGTTGGCGCCGGAACCGCAGTTGCTGTTGCTCGACGAACCGTTCTCCAACCTCGACGGCGAGTTGCGACGCAAACTCAGCCATGAGGTCCGGGCCATCCTCAAGGCCCGCGGCACCAGCGCGATCCTGGTCACCCACGATCAGGAAGAAGCGTTTGCCGTGAGCGACCATGTCGGGGTGTTCAAGGAAGGTCGACTGGAACAGTGGGACACGCCCTACAACCTCTATCACGAACCCCTGACGCCCTTCGTGGCCAGCTTCATCGGACAGGGTTATTTCATCCGTGGCCGCCTCGAAAGCCCCGAGTCGGTGCAGACCGAGCTGGGCATCCTGCGCGGTAACCGGGCCTACACCTGGCCGATTGGCGCCGCGGTGGACGCATTGCTGCGACCGGACGACATCGTCTACGCCCCGGACAGCCCGCTCACCGCCCAGATCGTCGACAAGACATTCCTGGGCGCATCGACCTTGTATCGCCTGCAATTACCGACGGGCGCCCAACTGGAGTCGATCTTCCCGAGCCATGCCGACCACCAGGTCGGCGCCCGTGTCGGTATCCGCGTGGCGGCAGAGCACCTGGTGCTGTTCCAGGCCTCGGGCAGCACGGCAGCGCATCTGCCTGCGGTGGAAAGCGGCGTGCGGCGGTACAGCGCAACCCACTGATCATCGATTGTTTGGATGGCTTTGTGGCGAGGGAGCTTGCTCCCGCTGGGGCGCGTAGTGGCCCCAAAAAACATGCGAGCACTGCGCACTCGAGCGCGAGCTTGCTCCCTCGCCACGCAAGCGCTTTCGCACTGATCAGCCCAGTGAAAGGGTCCCGCTGGCCACCAACCTCGCATCGCCGCCAATCCGCACCCGCTCCCCTTCCAGCCGGCAGAACAGGGCCCCGCCCCGGGCCGAACACTGGTAGGCCGTCAGCCCCCGCTTGCCCAGGCGCTTGGACCAGTAGGGAATCAGACTGCAATGGGTCGAACCGGTCACCGGGTCTTCGTTGATGCCGATCGCCGGGGCGAAATAGCGCGAGACGAAATCATGCTTGCTGCCCGGCGCGGTCACGATCGCACCCGGCCAAGGCAGTTTTGCCAGAGCGGCCATGTCCGGCTTGCAATCGAGCACCGCCTGCTCCGACTCCAGCACCACGAACAGCTCATTGGAGCTCAGCACGTCCACCGCTTCGACGTTCAGCGCGCTCTGGACCGCCAGGGACACTCCCAGCTCGGTAGGCACGATGACCGGGAAATCCAGCCATAAGCGGCCCTGGTCGCGGGTGACACTCAATGGACCGGACCGGCAAGTGAACTCCAGGCGCTCTGCGGTTTCGTGGTAGACCTCGAACAGCACATGGGCACTGGCCAGCGTCGCGTGCCCGCACAGTGGGACTTCCGTGGTGGGCGTGAACCAGCGGATATGCCACTGCTGGCCTTCACGCACCACAAACGCGGTTTCCGCCAGGTTGTGCTCGGCGGCGATCTTTTGCATCAAATCATCGGCGAGCCAGGCGTCGAGCCGATAGACCATCGCCGGGTTGCCGCCAAACGGGCGATCACTGAACGCATCGACCTGATGAAACGCAAGCTGCATGGCCCTTCTCCTTTTTATTGATGCGCCAGCATGAAGGGCGGCAACGGTGGTATCCAGTGACAGATCAGCAGAATTTTCACCCTACACCGCATGCGCCCCTGACAAGCAGGCTAGCCTCCGCTTGGACGCTGTGCTCATCCTGAAATCAGGCGCGGCCGATCTCGGCGAACTTCGCCCCGGTGTGTTCTGCCAGCACCGAAGGCGCCAGCTCCACTTCCAGCCCGCGCCTGCCAGCACTGACGAAGATGCTGTCGAACTGTTCAGCAGACGTATCGATGAACGTGCGCAGGCGCTTCTTCTGCCCCAGCGGGCTGATGCCGCCGAGCAAATACCCGGTCGAACGCTGTGCCGCCGCCGGGTCGGCCATCTCCACTTTCTTCACGCCTGCCGCGTGGGCTAGGCCTTTCAGGTCCAGGCTGCCTGCCACCGGCACAACCGCCACCAGCAGCTCACCTTTTTCACTGGCGGCCAGCAATGTCTTGAACACCTGGGCCGGCTCCAGTCCAAGTTTTTCCGCCGCTTCCAGGCCGTAGGACGCTGCCTTGGGGTCGTGTTCATAACTGTGGATACGATGTTCGGCGCGCACTTTCTTCAACAGATCCAACGCGGGGGTCATGACCGCTCCTGACAGGGAAATCAAAAAGAGTGGATGGATTCTAAGCCATCACTGGCCAAAAGGCTGTGGGCCGCAGTGTCGCTGTCGATGAGGGCTTGGCAAAGAAGCAGACATTCACGCCACGAATAGTTGAAATGTGACCGACGGTTCACTTTCGACCTTTGACACCAGCGTTTCTTGTCTATATTTTTTCGAAACTGAAAGCCATAACGCATGTCTCAAGCAACAACCCGAGGCCAAGGACTGCATCCTGCCTCGGCGGAAATCGCGCTGTAGAGCTTGCTCGAACGCGCCCGGAAAAAAACAAAAACCGAGGTTCGAATGACCATTGCTTCACAACAGCCGTCCCTTTCCAGCCAATGCCTGGCCGAATTCCTGGGGACAGCGCTATTGATCTTCTTCGGGACCGGTTGCGTTGCAGCGCTCAAGGTCGCGGGTGCGAGTTTCGGCTTGTGGGAAATCAGCATCATCTGGGGCGTCGGCGTCAGCATGGCGATCTACCTCAGTGCAGGCATCTCCGGCGCGCACCTGAACCCTGCCGTCAGCGTCGCCCTGTGCCTCTTCACTGACTTCGAAAAGCGCAAGCTGCCCTTCTATATCATCTGCCAGGTCGCCGGCGCCTTCTGCGGCGCGTTGCTGGTGTACACGCTGTACAGCAACCTGTTCTTCGATTTCGAACAGTCGCGACACATGATCCGTGGCACCGAGGCGAGCCTCGAGCTGGCGTCGGTATTCTCCACTTATCCACATCCAGCCCTCTCCACTGGCCAGGCCTTCGTGGTGGAAATGATCATCACCGCCATCCTGATGGGGGTGATCATGTCCCTCACCGATGATAACAATGGCTTGCCCCGCGGCCCGCTGGCGCCGTTGTTGATCGGCCTGTTGATTGCGGTGATCGGCAGTTCGATGGGGCCGTTGACCGGCTTCGCGATGAACCCGGCTCGGGACTTCGGCCCTAAACTGATGACTTTCGTCACAGGCTGGGGTGAAATTTCCCTCACCGGTGGGCGCGACATCCCATACTTCCTGGTTCCGATTTTTGCACCGCTGCTGGGTGCATGCCTGGGTGCTGCGGCCTATCGCGGGCTGATTGCCCGCCATCTGCCCAGCACCACGACAGCTATAAAGGATGCAGAACCGGCCATTGACGGCAAGCCCAGAACATCCTGAAAACAGTCGGCGCACGCTCCTGCCCGTTCGAGCGTGCGCCATGGCCTCAGCCCTTATTTTCGTCCCAAGGCAATCGACATGACCGACCTCCAGAACAAGAACTACATCATTGCCCTCGACCAGGGTACGACCAGCTCGCGCGCGATCATTTTCGACCGTGACGCCAACGTGGTCTGCATCGCCCAGCGCGAATTCGCCCAGCACTACCCCCAGGCCGGCTGGGTCGAACACGACCCGATGGAAATCTTCGCCACCCAGAGCGGCGTGATGGTCGAAGCCCTGGCCCAGGCCGGCCTGCACCATGACCAGGTAGCTGCCATCGGCATCACCAACCAGCGCGAGACGACAGTGGTCTGGGACAAGACCACCGGCCGGCCGATCTACAACGCCGTCGTCTGGCAATGCCGTCGCAGCACTGAAATCTGCCAGCAGCTCAAGCGCGACGGCCACGAGCAATACATCAGCGACACCACCGGCCTGGTGACCGACCCGTACTTCTCCGGCACCAAACTCAAGTGGATCCTGGACAACGTCGAAGGCAGCCGCGAGCGTGCCCGCAACGGCGAGTTGCTGTTCGGCACCGTCGACAGCTGGCTCATCTGGAAATTCACCGGCGGCAAGGTCCACGTCACCGACTACACCAACGCCTCGCGCACCATGCTCTTCAACATCCATACGCTGGAGTGGGATGCGAAGATGCTCGAGATCCTCGACATCCCCCGGGAAATGCTCCCGGAAGTGAAGTCGTCCTCAGAGATCTACGGCCGCACCAAGAGTGGCATCGCCATCGGCGGTATCGCCGGCGACCAGCAGGCCGCCCTCTTCGGCCAGATGTGCGTGGAGCCGGGCCAGGCGAAAAACACCTACGGCACCGGCTGCTTCTTGCTGATGAACACCGGGAACAAGGCGGTCAAGTCCAATCACGGCATGCTTACCACCATCGGTTGCGGCCCACGCGGCGAGGTCGCCTACGCCCTCGAAGGCGCGGTGTTCAATGGCGGCTCCACGGTGCAGTGGTTGCGCGATGAGCTGAAAATCATCAACGACGCCCTGGACACCGAATACTTTGCCAACAAGGTCAAGGACAGCAACGGTGTGTACCTGGTGCCGGCCTTCACCGGCCTGGGCGCGCCGTACTGGGACCCCTATGCCCGGGGCGCGTTGTTTGGCCTGACCCGGGGCGTGCGGGTCGATCACATCATCCGTGCGGCGCTGGAGTCCATCGCCTACCAGACGCGCGACGTGCTCGATGCCATGCAACAGGACTCCGGTGAGCGTCTCAAGGCCCTACGTGTCGACGGCGGCGCGGTGGCGAACAACTTCCTGATGCAGTTCCAGGCCGACATCCTGGGCACACGGGTCGAGCGTCCGAAAATGCGCGAAACCACCGCTTTGGGCGCGGCCTACCTGGCCGGCCTGGCGTGCGGTTTCTGGGGCAGCCTGGAAGAGCTGCGCGGCAAGGCAGTGATCGAGCGCGAGTTCGAACCGCAACTGGACGAACCGGCGAAGGAAAAGCTCTACGCCGGCTGGCAGAAAGCGGTCAGCCGCACCCGCGACTGGGAACCCCACGAAGACGCCGAATAAGCCGACCCTGAGCAACACCTGGGTCTGAACTGGTCGGGAGCAGATTCCTGCGGCATCATGGGCATATTTCGGCAGCCCAAAGGACGCCCATGAATCTGCCTCCCCGTCAGCAGCAAATCCTCGAACTGGTCCGCGAACGCGGCTACGTCAGCATTGAGGAAATGGCGCAGTTGTTCGTTGTAACCCCGCAAACCATCCGCCGAGACATCAATCAACTGGCGGAAGCCAACCTGTTGCGCCGCTACCACGGCGGCGCCGCCTACGATTCCAGCGTGGAAAACACTGCCTACGCCATGCGCGCCGACCAGATGCGCGACGAGAAGCAGCGCATCGCCGAAGCCATTGCCGCCCAGATCCCCGATCACGCCTCGCTGTTCATCAACATCGGCACCACCACCGAATCCATCGCCCGGGCCCTGCTCAATCACAACCACTTGAAGGTCATCACCAACAACCTGCACGTGGCATCGATCCTCAGTGCCAAGGACGATTTCGAAGTCCTGGTCGCCGGCGGCAACGTGCGACGAGACGGTGGCGTAGTGGGCCAGGCCAGCGTCGATTTCATCAACCAGTTCAAGGTCGATTTCGCCTTGGTGGGCATCAGCGGCATCGATGAGGATGGCAGCCTGCTGGATTTCGATTACCAGGAAGTGCGGGTGTCCCAGGCGATCATCGCCAACGCCCGGCAAGTGCTGCTGGCGGCCGACTCCAGCAAGTTTGGGCGCAATGCCATGGTTCGCCTGGGCCCGATCAGCCTCATCGACTGCCTGGTGACCGACCAGCAACCGGTGCCAGCCCTGGTGCAACTGCTGAGCCAGCACAAGATTCGACTGGAAGTGGTTTAACCCCTCCCCCAATACCCTGTGGCGAGGGGATTTATCCCCGTTGGGCTGCGCAGCAGCCCACTTCAGTCATTCAGTTTGCCTGAGATACCGAATCGCCAGGTTTAGGCTCGCTTCGCAAGCCAGCGGGGATAAATCCCCTCGCCACAAGTGCACGCCGCGCCTTGAGCGTTATTTTTATGTTCGAAAATTTTCCTTTCAGCTTCCCTTGATCAGTTTTTTCAATCGAAATCGACTGGCCGTTGCTGTCCTTATGGGCTAGTATTTTCGCAAATGAACATTAATGTTCGAATTCAAATATTACGAAAAAAGCCCGAGGCCAGCCGATGCCCACTTCTACCTTGCCTACGCCCCCTCTCGCCGAGGTTTATGATGTCGCCGTGATTGGCGGCGGTATCAACGGCGTGGGGATTGCCGCGGACGCTGCCGGTCGCGGTCTTTCGGTGTTCCTTTGCGAAAAGGACGATCTGGCCAGCCACACGTCGTCGGCCAGCAGTAAATTGATTCATGGCGGCCTGCGCTACCTCGAACATTACGAGTTCCGCCTGGTGCGCGAGGCACTGGCCGAACGCGAGGTGTTGCTGGCCAAGGCGCCGCACATCGTCAAGCAAATGCGCTTCGTGCTGCCCCACCGCCCGCACTTGCGTCCGGCGTGGATGATTCGCGCCGGCCTGTTCCTCTACGATCACCTCGGCAAGCGTGAACAGCTCGCCGGCTCCAAGAGCTTGAAATTCGGTGCCGACAGCGCACTGAAAAGCGAGATCACCAAAGGCTTCGAATACTCCGACTGCTGGGTCGACGACGCTCGATTGGTCGTGCTCAACGCCATGGCCGCCCGGGAAAAAGGCGCCCATATCCACACCCGCACCCGTTGCGTGAACGCCCGTCGCAGCAAAGGCCTGTGGCACCTGCACCTGGAACGTGCCGACGGCAGCCTGTTTTCGATTCGCGCCAAGGCACTGGTGAATGCCGCTGGCCCGTGGGTGGCCAAGTTCATTCGCGATGACCTGAAGATGGAATCGCCCTACGGCATCCGCCTGATCCAGGGCAGCCACCTGATCGTGCCGAAACTCTATGAAGGCGAACATGCGCACATTCTTCAAAACGAAGACCAACGCATCGTGTTCACCATTCCGTACCTGAACCAGTTCACCCTGATCGGCACCACCGATCGCGAATACACCGGCGATCCGGCCAACGTGGCCATCACTGAAGGCGAAACCGATTACCTGCTGAAAGTGGTCAACGCCCACTTCAAGAAACAGCTCAGCCGCGACGACATCCTGCACAGCTATTCCGGCGTGCGTCCGCTGTGCAACGACGAATCCGACAACCCGTCGGCCGTGACCCGGGACTACACCCTGGCGCTCTCCGGCGGTGGCGAAGAAGCCCCCTTGCTCTCGGTGTTCGGTGGCAAGCTGACCACCTACCGCAAGCTGGCCGAGTCGGCCATGGCGCAACTGGCTCCGTACTTCACCCAGATGCGCCCGAGCTGGACCGCCGTCGCCACGCTTCCTGGCGGCGAAAACATGACCACCCCGCAAGCGCTGTGCTCGGCCATCCGCGACAAGTTCGACTGGCTGCCCACCGACATCGCCCGGCGCTGGGCCACCACCTATGGCAGCCGCACCTGGCGCATGCTGGAAGGCGTACAGACGCTCGCCGACCTGGGCGAACACCTCGGCGGCGGCCTCTATACCCGCGAAGTCGACTATCTGTGCAGCGATGAGTGGGCCGTCGACGCCCAGGACATCCTCTGGCGTCGTAGCAAGCTGGGCCTGTTCACCACTGCGGCCGAACAGCAAAAGCTTCAGCAGTACCTGGAAAAGGTCGAGCACAACCGCCGCAAGATCGAAGCGGCCTGAAGGCAAGACTGCAATGACCCAAGCCCCTGAATCATGCGATTCAGGGGCTTTTTGCTATCTGGCGTCCACCAATGCCCCTGTGGGAGCGAGCTTGCTCGCGATGACGCCTGCACATTCAACATCTATATGACTGGCACACCGCATTCGCGAGCAAGCTCGCTCCCACAATGGATTAATGCGACCTCAGGGCATTCGGTTTTCCGAACAAGACCCATCAGTCAGTTCGGCCAGCCGGATAAACAACCGGCAAATAAACCTGAAACAAAACATTAATTACTTTATAAAACATATAGTTAACCTGTATCGACTGGCCTGGCACGAGTCATGCTCTACACTCCTTCGAGACGAATGCCTGCATGCCAACACAACAGGAGCTGCCAGGCGTTTCGAAGCACTCAGGGCCGACGTACCGGCTGAAATAAAAAAAACAATGTCGAGGAAACATCGATGCGCATCGTTCCCCATCTTCTGGGCGCAGCCATTGCTGCCGCTCTGATCAGCACCCCGGTTTTCGCCGCCGAACTGACCGGCACGCTGAAAAAGATCAAAGAGTCCGGCGTCATCACGCTTGGGCATCGCGACGCTTCCATTCCGTTCTCCTACATCGCAGACGCTTCCGGCAAGCCGGTGGGCTACTCCCACGACATCCAGCTGAAAGTCGTCGAAGCACTGAAAAAAGACCTGGACCTGCCGAACCTGCAGGTCAAGTACAACCTGGTGACCTCGCAAACCCGCATCCCGCTGGTGCAGAACGGCACCGTGGACCTGGAGTGCGGCTCCACCACCAACAACGTCGAGCGTCAGCAACAGGTTGATTTCTCCGTTGGCATCTTCGAGATCGGCACCCGCCTGCTCTCCAAGAAAGACTCCAAGTACAAGGATTTCGACGATCTGAAGGGCAAGAACGTCGTGACCACCGCCGGCACCACCTCCGAGCGCCTGCTCAAGGCAATGAACGCCGACAAGCAGATGGGCATGAACGTCATCTCTGCCAAGGACCACGGCGAGTCCTTCCAGATGCTGGAATCGGGCCGGGCCGTCGCGTTCATGATGGATGACGCCCTGCTGGCCGGCGAAGCGGCCAAGGCCAAGAAGGCCGACGACTGGGCCGTCACCGGTACACCACAGTCCTACGAGATCTACGGCTGCATGATGCGCAAGGGCGACGAGCCGTTCAAGAAAGCGGTCGACGACGCCATCAAGGCGACCTATGCCTCGGGCGAGATCAACAAGATCTACGACAAGTGGTTCACCCAGCCCATCCCACCGAAAAACCTGAACCTGAACTTCCCGATGAGCGATGAGCTCAAGGCATTGATCGCCAATCCGACCGACAAAGCGGCTGACGACAAGAAGTCCTGATTTTTCTGACTAACCTTATCTCCTGAAGGGGCCCCGCCCTTTCAGGGGATGGTCACTCCCTGCTGGCATATCTGGAAACACTCGAGGCGGTGGTTGTCGAGCCGATCGCGTGTGCCTGGCCTTTACAGGCCAGGACGGGAACGGAGCTTCCCCAGGCGGGCATTTGCACATCGAACGATCTGAGGGGAGACCCTAATGAATTACAACTGGGACTGGGGCGTGTTCTTCAAGTCCACCGGCGTGGGCAGCGAGACTTATCTCGACTGGTACATCGCCGGCCTGGGCTGGACCATCGCCATCGCCGTCGTCGCCTGGATCATCGCCCTGATGCTGGGCTCTATCCTGGGCGTGATGCGCACCGTGCCGAACCGGCTGGTGTCGGGCATCGCCACCTGCTACGTGGAGCTTTTCCGCAACGTGCCGCTGCTGGTTCAGCTGTTCATCTGGTACTTCCTGGTGCCCGACCTGCTGCCCGAAAACCTGCAGGAGTGGTACAAGCAGGACCTGAACCCGACCACCTCGGCCTACCTGAGCGTCGTCGTGTGCCTGGGGCTGTTTACCGCCGCCCGGGTCTGCGAACAGGTGCGCACCGGTATCCAGGCGCTGCCGCGCGGCCAGGAATCCGCTGCCCGCGCCATGGGCTTCAAGCTGCCGCAGATCTACTGGAACGTGCTGCTGCCCCAGGCGTATCGGATCATCATTCCGCCGCTGACCTCGGAATTCCTCAACGTCTTCAAGAACTCCTCCGTGGCCTCGCTGATCGGCCTGATGGAATTGCTCGCGCAGACCAAGCAGACCGCCGAGTTCTCCGCCAACCTGTTCGAAGCCTTTACCCTGGCGACGCTGATCTACTTCACCTTGAACATGAGCCTGATGCTGCTCATGCGCATGGTCGAGAAGAAAGTCGCGGTGCCCGGCCTGATCTCCGTGGGGGGTAAATGATGGAATTCGATTTCAGCGGTGTCGTCCCGGCCATTCCCGGCCTGTGGAATGGCATGGTGATGACCTTGAAACTGATGGCCCTGGGTGTCGTCGGCGGGATCATCCTGGGGACGATCCTGGCGTTGATGCGCCTGTCCCACAACAAACTGATCTCCAACATCGCCGGCGCGTACGTCAACTACTTCCGCTCGATCCCGCTGCTGCTGGTCATCACCTGGTTCTACCTGGCGGTGCCGTTCGTGCTGCGCTGGATCACCGGCGAAGACACGCCGATCGGGGCCTTCGGCTCCTGCGTCGTGGCCTTCATGATGTTCGAGGCGGCGTACTTCTGCGAAATCGTGCGCGCCGGCGTGCAGTCGATCCCCAAGGGCCAGATGGGTGCGGCCCAGGCCCTGGGCATGAACTATGGCCAGACCATGCGCCTGATCATCCTGCCCCAGGCGTTCCGCAAGATGACCCCGCTGCTGCTGCAGCAGAGCATCATCCTGTTTCAGGACACCTCGCTGGTCTACACGGTCGGCCTGGTGGACTTCCTCAATGCTTCGCGGGCCAATGGCGACATCATCGGCCGCTCCAATGAGTTCCTGATCGTCGCAGGTCTCGTGTACTTCACAATCAGCTTTGCCGCCTCGCTGCTGGTCAAGCGTCTGCAAAAAAGGTTCGCCGTATGATCTCTATCAAGAACATCAACAAGTGGTATGGGGACTTCCAGGTACTGACCAATTGCAGCACCGAGGTCAGCAAGGGTGAGGTCGTGGTGGTGTGCGGCCCTTCGGGTTCGGGCAAGTCCACGCTGATCAAGTGCGTGAACGCCTTGGAGCCATTCCAGAAAGGCGACATCGTGGTCGACGGCACCTCCATCGCCGACCCGAAGACCAACCTGCCGAAATTGCGTTCGCGGGTGGGCATGGTGTTCCAGCACTTCGAGCTGTTCCCGCACCTGACCATCACCGAAAACCTGACCATCGCGCAGATCAAGGTGCTGGGCCGCAGCAAGGAAGAAGCCACCAAGAAAGGCCTGCAACTGCTCGAGCGCGTCGGCCTGTCGGCCCATGCCCATAAGCACCCGGGCCAGCTCTCCGGCGGCCAACAGCAGCGCGTGGCGATCGCCCGGGCCCTGGCGATGGACCCGGTGGTGATGCTGTTCGACGAACCCACCTCGGCCCTCGACCCGGAAATGGTCAACGAAGTGCTCGACGTGATGGTGCAACTGGCCCACGAAGGCATGACCATGATGTGCGTGACCCACGAAATGGGCTTCGCCCGCAAAGTGGCGAACCGGGTGATCTTCATGGACCAGGGCCAGATCATCGAAGACTGCAAGAAAGAAGAGTTCTTCGGCGACATCAGCGCCCGCTCCGAACGTGCGCAGCACTTCCTTGAGAAAATCCTGCAGCACTAAGCGTCGCCTTCTTTTAGACGCACTTGCTCTTGTGGCAAGGGAGCTTGCTCCCGCTGGGTCGCGCAGCGACCCCAAACCGGTAAATGCATTGCATCTGGCACACCGCACGAACCGTTTTGCGACTGCTTCGCAGCCGAGCGGGAGCAAGCTCCCTCGCCACAGAGCCGCGTTCGAAGGACGACCGCAGCACACTGGTTGACCCAAGGCTTCTGTGATGAAATGCGACCCCACCCTCTATCGCGCCGCGCCGCCATCACTTGCCGTGAAACCTCGCCTGATCCGCCACCTGTTCCTACCGCCGCTGATCATCGCGTTGATGATCGGCCTGGGCTATCTCGGCTTCTGGATCAGCGAACACTATGGCGTGCGTGGCCTTGCCGAGAACGGCGAGCGCCAGCTGGAGCTGCATGCCCGGGCGGTGGAGAGTGAAATCAGCAAGTACACCTACTTGCCGAGCCTGCTGGAGCTTGAATCGAGTGTCTCGACGCTGCTCGACGACCCGACACCCGAACACCGCAAGACCGTCAACGAATACCTCGAAGGCCTGAACCGGCGCAGCCGCAGCCGGGCCATCTACGTGATGGACACGACCGGCCGCGTCATGGCCACCAGCAACTGGCGCGACGTCGACAGTTACCTGGGTGAAGACCTGTCCTTTCGCGCCTATTTCCAGAACGCCGTGCGCGGCCAGCCGGGTCGCTTCTATGGCATTGGCAGCACCAACGGCGAACCCGGCTACTACCTGGCCCACGGCCTGGAAGAACAGGGCAAGATCATTGGCGTCGCCGTGGTCAAGGTGCGCCTCGAAGCCCTGGAGGAACGCTGGCAGCGGGCACGCCTGGAAGCGTTCGTCAGCGATGAAAACGGCATCATCATCTTGTCCAGCGACCCGGCGCGGCGGCTCAAGTCCGTGCGTCCCTTGAGCGACGAGACCAAGGAACGCCTGGCCCGCAGCCTGCAATACTACTGGTTCCCGCTGAACGAACTGGTGCCCCTGGCCCGGGAACGCCTGGCCGAAGGCATGGAGAAACTGACCTTCCCGGCCAACACCGAACTGGTGTCCGACGAACGCGCCATCAGCTATTTGTCGCAGACCCGGCCGCTGAGCGACACACCGTGGAACTTCACCCTATTGACGCCGCTGGAAGACCTGCGCCGCCAGGCGATCAACCAGGGCATCCTGGTGGCCGTGGCCTTCGCCCTGGTGGCGTTCCTGCTGATCGCCTGGAACGAACGGCGCAAGGTCATCGCCACCCGCCTCGCGGCCCGGGAAGCCTTGCAGGAAGCCAACAGCCAGCTCGAACGTCGGATTACCGAACGCACCACCGACCTGCGCGCCAGCAACGAACGGCTCAAGAGCCAGATCCGTGAGCGTCGACAGGCCGAAGAGACCCTGCGCCGGGCCCAGGACGAACTGGTCCAGGCCGGTAAGCTGGCGGCCATCGGCCAGATGTCCACCAGCATCGCCCATGAACTCAACCAGCCGCTGGCGGCCTTGCGCACGTTGTCTGGCAATACCGTGCGCTTTCTCGAACGCGGGCAACTGGACATCGCCAGCACCAACCTCAAGACCATCAACGAATTGATCGACCGCATGGGGCGCATCACCGCCAGCCTGCGCGCCTTTGCCCGACGGGGCGACGATCAGGGCCGGGCGAGCCTGGGCAAGGCCGTCGAGGCCGCGCTGCAATTGCTGGGCGGGCGCCTGGAAAACCGCAACATCCAGATCCACAACGGCTACGCCGACGTCCAGTTGCAAATCGACCAGACGCGCCTGGAGCAGATCCTGGTGAACCTGATCGGCAACGCCCTGGATGCCATGCAGACGCAGCCCGAGCCACAACTATGGCTCGACGGTGAAAGCAGCCACGGCAAGTACCGCCTGCGGGTGCGGGACAACGGCCATGGCATCGACCCCGAAGCCCGCAAGCATTTGTTCGAACCCTTCTTCACCACCAAGCCCGGCGAACAGGGCCTGGGCTTGGGCCTGACGCTCTCGGCGAGCCTGGCCGCCGCCGCGGGCGGGCACCTGGGCGTCGAATTCCCGGTCGAACGTGGCACCACCTTCGTCCTCAGTTTACCGTTGGTAAGCCTTCCCCCAGCCGAGCAACCATGAACAACGACCTGAGCGTACTGATCGTCGAAGACGACCCCCACGTCCTGCTGGGTTGCCAGCAGGCCCTGAGCCTGGAAGACATCCCGTGCATCGGCGTGGGCAGCGCCGAAGAAGCCCTGGAACAGGTGGGCGATGATTTTGCCGGCATCGTCATCAGCGACATTCGCCTGCCGGGCATCGACGGCCTGGAACTGCTGACCCGCCTCAAGGCTCGGGACAGTCGCTTGCCGGTGGTGTTGATCACCGGTCACGGCGACATTTCCATGGCCGTCGGCGCCATGCAGAAAGGCGCCTATGACTTCATGGAGAAACCCTTCTCCCCCGAACGCCTGGTGGACGTCGCCCGGCGCGCCCTCGAACAGCGCAGCCTGGCCCGCGAAGTGTCATCGCTGCGCCGCCAGTTGGCCGAGCGCGACTCCCTGGAAGGCCGCATCATCGGCCGCTCGCCGGCCATGCAGCACCTGCGCGAACTGATCGCCAATGTCGCCGACACGTCGGCCAACGTGCTGATCGAAGGCGAGACCGGCACCGGCAAGGAACTGGTCGCCCGCTGCCTGCATGACTTCAGCCGGCGCCACGGCAAACAGTTCGTCGCGCTCAACTGCGGGGGCCTGCCGGAGAACCTGTTCGAAAGCGAGATTTTCGGCCATGAAGCCAATGCCTTCACTGGCGCCGGCAAGCGCCGGATCGGCAAGATCGAGCATGCCGATGGCGGTACGCTGTTTCTCGATGAAGTGGAAAGCATGCCCCTGCCCCTGCAAATCAAGTTGCTGCGGGTGTTGCAGGAACGCACCCTCGAACGGCTGGGCTCGAACCAGAGCGTGGCGGTGGACTGCCGGGTGATTGCCGCGACCAAGTCCGACCTGGACGAAATGGGCCGCGCCGGCCAGTTTCGCAGCGACCTGTATTACCGCCTCAACGTGGTGACGCTGGAACTGCCGCCCCTGCGCGAGCGGCGCGAAGACATCCTGCAACTGTTCGAACATTTCCTCCAGCAATCGTCCCTGCGTTTCGACCGCACAGTGCCGCAGCTGGATAACCAGACCCTGTCGAACCTGATGAGCCATGATTGGCCGGGCAACGTGCGCGAATTGCGCAACGTCGCCGAGCGCTATGCCCTCGGCCTGCCTGCCTTCAAGAAAACCGGTGCCAGCAGCGGCGGCCAGGGCCTGGCCTTCGCCGAAGCGGTGGAAGCGTTCGAACGCAACCTGTTGGTGGACGCCCTGCAACGCAGCGGCGGCAACCTGACCCAGGCCAGCCAGGAACTGGGGATGGCCAAGACCACCCTGTTCGACAAAGTCAAAAAATATGGCCTGAGCCATTAACAACGGGGCAATGACCTGTGGACCTGATTTTCAAGGCGGCGCTGGGGGCTGCCGTGGTGGTGATCCTGGCGATGCTCGCCAAGACCCGCAATTACTACATCGCCGGGCTGGTGCCGCTGTTTCCCACCTTTGCCTTGATCGCCCACTACATCGTCGGCAAGGGCCGCTCGGTGGACGACCTGAAGACCACCATCGTGTTTGGCATGTGGTCGATCATTCCGTATTTCGTGTACCTGGCGACCCTGTATGTCATGGTCGACCGGATGCGCCTGGAAGCATCCCTGGCGGTGGCGGCGGTGGCGTGGCTGATGGCCGCCACGGTGCTGGTCAGCGTCTGGGTAAGGGTTCACGGCTAAGGGCACAAGCGTGCCTTATCTCCCCTGTGGGAGCGAGCTTGCTCGCGAAAGCCGGGGGATCAGTCGACGCATCTGTTGGACAGGCCCGGCCTCTTCGCGGGCAAGCCCGCTCCCACACATTGATCGTTGGCGAGCACAGGATGTGTGTTCACCATAGATCCCCTGTGGGAGCGAGCTTGCTCGCGAAAGCGGTGTATCAGTCGACGCATCTGTTGGACAGGCCCGGCCTCTTCGCGGGCAAGCCCGCTCCCACACATTGATCGTTGGCGAGCACAGGATGTGTGTTCACCGTAGATCCCCTGTGGGAGCGAGCTTGCTCGCGAAAGCGGTGTATCAGTCGACGCATCTGTTGGACAGGCCCGGCCTCTTCGCGGGCAAGCCCGCTCCCACACATTGATCGTTGGCGGGCACAGGATGTGTGTTCACCGTAGATCCCTTGTGGGAGCGGCGAATCAATAACCGACGGTGAACCGCGTCCGCGAAAACTGCGGCGTCTGCACTTCATCGATCATCGCGATGGCGTAGTCGGCGAAACTGATCCAACTGCGGCCTGCCTCGTCGAACAGCAAGTGATCCTTGCCAAGGCGAAAGTGCCCGGTGCGCTCGGTCTCGACGAACTCCGCCGAAGGCGAAAGGAACGTCCAGTCCAGGTCCTGCTCCTGGCGCAGCACATCCAGGAACAAAGCTCCGGCCGTGGCTTCGGCGAGGTATTCCTCGGGGAAACCATCGCTGTCGATCACCCGGCTGTTGTCCGGCAGCAGCAGCGAGCCGGCCCCACCCACCACCAGCAGGCGCTTGACCCCCGCCGCTTTCAACGGCGCGATGATCTTGTCGGCCGGTACGGTGGCAAAGTGCGCGGCACTGATCACGGCATCGTGACCGGCGACGGCGGCAGTCAGCGCTTCGCTGTCCAACACATCCAGTGACTGGCTGACCACGCCAGGCCTGTCACCGATGCTTGCAGTGTTGCGGGCAATGGCCGTCACGCTGTGGCCACGACGCAGGGCTTCTTCCAACAGTTGGCTGCCAGCACGACCGGTGGCGCCGATGATTGCGATCTTGCTCATGATGTTCTCCAGTGATTACTCATAGATACCGGGCATGCAACCCCTTGTAGCGAGGCAGCCAAGCTGATTGATTGCGGCAAAGGTGTCATCGGCCGTCAGGCACTCACCACTTCATTTCCCCCTTGGCCACCTTGGCACTGAGCTCGAGCGAGCTGTCTTCGCCCAGGTCCGGGTAGCGTTGTTTCATGGCGGCGATCAGGGCGGCGGCGTCCTTGGCGCGGGCGGTTTCTTCGTCGAAAGCCTTGATGTAGCCGGCGGTGAACTTGACCGACGCCAGGGAGCGGGTGCTCTCGCCCAGGTAATGGCCGGGGATCACGCTGCGCGGCTGCAGCTTCTCGATGCTGTCCAGGGTCGCCAGCCAATCCTGATGGGACTGCGGCGTCTGGGTGTCGGCCATCCAGACATGGATGTTCTCGGCCACCACCACGCCCCCGACCACGGCCTTGATCGATGGTATCCAGACGAAACTGCGCTCCGGTTGCGGGCCATCCAGGCCGATGACCTGCAAGCGCTTGCCCTCCAGGGTCAGGCTGTCGCCCTTGAGCACCTGGGGCACGATGGCGTTGTCGGGTGCATCAGCCTTCAGGATCGGCCCCCAATATTTCAGCTTGCCGTCCATCGTGTGCTTGATGTGTTCGACGGTCGGCTGGGTGGCCAGCACCTTGGCCTCGGGGAAAGCGGCCGTCAGGGTCTGCAAACCAAAATAGTAGTCGGGATCGCCGTGGCTGATGTAAATCGTGGTCAGTCGCTTTCCGCTGGCGCGGATTTTTTCCACGACCTGCTCGGCCTGGGATTTACCGAACTGGGCGTCGACCAGGATGGCGTCGTGCTCGCCACTGACCAACACCGAGGACACCGGAAAGACCGCCGCGGCGCCAGGGTTGTAGACATCGAGTGTCAAGTCGGCTGCCCAGCTATGGGCCGCGAACGCCAGGGATGCGGTCGCCAGCAACAGGCGCTTGAGTGGGGTGAATCCGGTCATGCTGTGCTCCGTTGTCCAAAAGCCCGTAGGCATTGAGACGAAGCTTAGTAGTCTGACTCGTCCCAAAAAATGCGATGATTCAACATAGTTTGTTTCTGAAAACGGGCAAATCATGGATCGTCTTCAAGCAATGCAGGTGTTCGTCACCGTGGTGGACCTGGGCAGCCAGTCGGCGGCGGCCGAGCACCTGGACCTGTCGCGACCGGTGGTGTCGCGGTATCTGGCGGAGCTGGAAGACTGGGTCGGCGCCCGGCTGATGCACCGCACCACCCGCAAGCTGAGCCTGACAGCCGCCGGCACGGAAATCCTGCCGCGCTGCCGGCAGATGCTGGAGCTGTCCGGCGACCTGCAAGCGGCTGTCAGCAAGCCGGACGACGCACCACGGGGCCTGCTGCGCATCAGCACCAGCACCTCCTTTGGCCAGGCCCAACTGACCAAGGCCATGGCCGAGTACGTCAAGCGCTACCCCGGGGTGAGCGTCGACCTGCAGATGCTCGATCGCACCGTGAACCTGGTGGACGAGCGCATAGACCTGGCGATCCGCATGAGCAACGACCTCGACCCGAACCTGATCGCCCGCCGCCTTACGGTGTGCCGCTCGGTGATCTGCGCCTCGCCCGGTTACTTGCAGGAACACCCGACACCCCAGCGGGTCGAGGACCTGAGCCAGCACAACTGCCTGACCCACGCCTACGTGGGCAAGAGCCTCTGGCATTTCGAGCAGGACGGCGAGCAGGTCTCGGTGCCGGTGCAGGGCAATATCAGCAGCAACGAAGCCACCACCCTGTTGCAGGCGGCCATGGCAGGCGCCGGCGTGGCCATGCTGCCCAGCTATCAGGCCGGCCCCCACATCAGGCGCGGCGAGCTGGTACGCCTGGTGCCCCATGCCGAGCCGCGACAAATGAACATGTACGCGGTCTACGCCTCACGCAAGCACATGCCCTCGGCACTGCGCAGCCTGCTGGATTTCCTGGTGCAGAAATTTCCCGAGACGCCGGAGTGGGATGTGGGGTTGTAAGCCGTGTCAGCTTCACCGAACACGTTGTGGGAGCGGGCTTGCTCGCGAAGGCGTCGTATCCGCAAAACATAGGTTGACTGATACGCCGCTTTCGCGAGCAAGCCCGCTCCCACAGGGGCCCGGTACGCCTTAAGTGCCGTAGCAGGATTCCACCAACAGCCCGCCCCAAGGCATACTTGCCACCCTCCATACGCCAGAACCCTAAGCCGCCCCATGCGTATCCACGTCAGTTTCATCGACCGCGTCGGCATCACCCAGGAAGTCCTGGCCTTGCTCGGTGGGCGCAATCTCAACCTGGATGCCGTGGAGATGGTGCCGCCCAACGTCTACATCGACGCACCGACCCTCAGCCCGCAAGTGCTGGACGAATTGCGTGACGCCTTGTTCAGCGTGCGGGGCGTGCAGGCGGTGACGGTGGTGGACATCCTGCCGGGCCAGCGCCGGCACTTGCAGCTCGATGCCCTGCTGGCGGCCATGACCGACCCGGTGCTGGCCCTGGACAGCGCCGGCAATGTGCTGCTGGCCAACCCCGCGCTGATTGCCCTGTACGGTCGGGAGCCGGCGGGGGAAAGCGTGGCGGGGCTGTTCGGCGACGAGGCGCTGCTCAGCACGTTACTGGAGAACGGTTTTCGCCTGCCACTGCGGGAAATCACCCTCAATGGCCAGACCCTATTGTTGGACGCCACCCCTATCACCGACGCCGGCGCCCTGCTGACGCTCTATCCGCCGAACCGCATCGGCGAACGCTTGTCGGCGCTGCATCACGACCACGCCGAAGGTTTCGACGCATTGCTCGGCGAATCCCCGGCAATCCGCACCCTCAAGGCCCGGGCCCAACGGGTCGCGGCCCTCGACGCACCGTTGCTGATCCAGGGCGAAACCGGAACCGGCAAGGAACTGGTGGCCCGCGCCTGCCACGCCATCAGCGCCCGTCACAGTGCTCCATTCCTGGCCCTGAACTGCGCCGCGTTGCCGGAGAACCTGGCCGAGAGCGAACTGTTCGGCTATGCCCCCGGCGCCTTCACCGGGGCGCAACGGGGCGGCAAGCCGGGGCTGATGGAACTGGCGAACCAGGGCACGGTGTTTCTCGACGAAATCGGCGAGATGTCACCGTACCTGCAAGCCAAGTTGCTGCGGTTCCTCAACGATGGCAGCTTTCGCCGGGTGGGGGGCGATCGCGAGATCAAGGTCAACGTGCGGATCCTCAGCGCCACTCACCGCAACCTGGAAAAAATGGTCAGTGAAGGCTCGTTCCGCGAGGACCTGTTCTATCGCCTCAACGTGCTCAACGTCGAAGTCCCGCCGCTGCGAGAGCGCGGCCAGGACATCCTGCTGCTGGCCCGTTACTTCATGCAGCAAGCCTGTGCCCAGATCCAGCGCCCGGTCTGCCGCCTCGCCCCCGGCACGTACCCGGCGCTGCTGGGCAATCGCTGGCCGGGCAACGTGCGGCAATTGCAGAACGTGATCTTCCGCGCCGCCGCCATCTGCGAAAGCAGCCTGGTGGACATTGGCGACCTGGACATCGCCGGCACCTCTGTCGCGCGCCAGGGCGACGTGGAGGTCGAGAGCCTGGAACAAGCCATGGAAGCCTTCGAGAAACACCTGCTCGAAAGCCTCTACGTCAACTACCCTTCGACCCGCCAGCTCGCCAGCCGCTTGCAAACCTCCCACACCGCGATCGCCCACCGGTTGCGCAAGTACGGGATTTCCAACAAGCCCTAGCTTGACTCGGTCCCTGTGGGAGCGGGCTTGCCCGCGAAAGCGGTGTGTCAGTCGACGTCAACCTGGCTGGCACACCGTCTTCGCGAACAAGCCCGCTCCCACAGGGTTCTGAGTCGTGGTCGAAATCGCGCCAAAAGCGACCTCTACCTGTACTGAAAGCGCTACAGTGGAACGATATCGCTACATCAAGCGGTAAGCTGCGCTGGATAAGGCTTTGATCCGGCAATGATTTTATCCAGGCATGCTGCTGTAGCGATTTCGCTACAGCGTCACCGCTCAACGCCGCCTCAATCCCCCTCAAATCATTGATCCATAAGCCCTTTTAAACATTGGCCGCATTCTTGCTATGGGTATAGCCATTCGGCCGGGCCAAGTCCCGCGCCTTTCTTCGCGTCCACCAGACGAATCTGGCCCCAGGAGTTTCCATGAGCGAGTTGCGTTTCACTGAAGATCACGAATGGCTGCGCACCGAAGCCGACGGCAGCGTTACAGTCGGCATCACCGCGTTTGCCCAGAACGCCTTGGGCGATGTGGTCTATGTTCAGTTACCGGAACTGCAAACCTACGCCAAGGGGGCTGAAGCCTCGACCGTGGAATCGGTGAAGGCCGCCAGCGGTGTCTACATGCCATTGGACGGTGACGTGCTGGAAGTCAACCCGGCCCTGGAAAGCAATCCGGAACTGGTCAACGAAGATCCGCTGGGCGAAGGCTGGTTTTTCCGCTTCACGCCGGCCAATCCCGCTGAAGTTGGCCAACTGTTGGATCAGGATGCCTACGACCGCCTGATCAAAGCCAACGCCTAAGCCTGAGGAGCGCCACATGACCGTTAATCTGGGCACCGCCAACGAATTCATCGCCCGTCACATCGGCCCACGGGCCAGCGACGAGCAAGCCATGCTAGAGCGCCTGGGCTACGACTCCCTGCAAGCCCTGAGCGCCAGCGTGATCCCTGAAAGCATCAAGGGCACCAGCGTGCTGGACATGGGGGACGGCCAGAGCGAAGCCGACGCACTGGCGTCGATCAAGGCGATCGCCAGCAAAAACCAACTGTTCAAGACCTACATCGGCCAGGGCTACTACAACTGCCACACACCGGCGCCGATCCTGCGCAACCTGCTGGAAAACCCGGCCTGGTACACCGCCTACACCCCGTACCAGCCAGAAATCTCCCAGGGCCGCCTCGAAGCACTGCTGAACTTCCAGACCCTGATCAGCGACCTCACCGGCCTGCCGATCGCCAACGCTTCCCTGTTGGACGAAGCCACCGCCGCCGCCGAAGCGATGACCTTCTGCAAGCGCCTGAGCAAGAACAAGGGCAGTAACGCCTTCTTCGCCTCCGTACACAGCCACCCGCAAACCCTCGACGTGTTGCGCACCCGTGCCGAGCCCCTGGGCATCGACGTGGTGGTCGGCGACGAACGCGAACTGAGCGACACCAGCCAATTCTTCGGTGCGCTGTTGCAATACCCGGCCAGCAACGGTGACGTGTTCGACTACCGCGCCCTGACCGAGCGTTTCCACGCCAGCAACGCCCTGGTCGCCGTCGCGGCCGACCTGCTGGCCCTGACGCTGCTGACCCCGCCGGGTGAATTCGGCGCCGACGTGGCCATCGGCAGTGCCCAGCGCTTTGGCGTGCCCCTGGGCTTCGGTGGCCCGCACGCGGCCTATTTCTCCACCAAGGACGCCTTCAAGCGCGACATGCCGGGCCGTCTGGTCGGCGTGTCCGTGGACCGTTTCGGCAAGCCGGCGCTGCGCCTGGCGATGCAGACTCGCGAGCAACACATCCGCCGCGAGAAAGCCACGAGCAACATCTGCACCGCCCAGGTGCTGCTGGCCAACATCGCCAGCATGTACGCCGTGTACCACGGTCCCAAGGGCCTGGTGCAAATTGCCAATCGCATCCACCACCTGACCGCAATCCTCGCCAAAGGCCTGGGCGCGCTAGGGCTGAGCGTCGAGCAAGAGAGCTTCTTCGACACCCTGACCTTGCGCACCGGCGCGCAAACCGCCGCCCTGCACGACAAGGCCCGCGCACAGCGCATCAACCTGCGTGTGGTCGACGCGCAGCGCCTGGGCCTGTCCCTGGACGAAACCACCAGCCAGGCGGACGTCGAAGCACTGTGGAACCTGTTGGCCGACGGCAAGGCCCTGCCGGACTTCGCCGCCCTGGCCGCCTCGGTGCAAAGCCGCATCCCGGCCGAGCTGGTGCGCCAATCGGCGATCCTCAGCCACCCAGTGTTCAACCGCTACCATTCCGAAACCGAGCTGATGCGCTACCTGCGCAAGCTCGCCGACAAGGACCTGGCCCTGGATCGCACCATGATCCCGCTGGGTTCCTGCACCATGAAACTCAACGCCGCCAGCGAGATGATCCCGGTGACCTGGGCCGAATTCGGCGCCCTGCACCCGTTCGCCCCAGCCGAACAGAGCGCCGGCTACCAGCAACTGACCGACGAACTGGAAGCCATGCTGTGCGCCGCCACCGGCTACGACGCCGTGTCGTTGCAACCCAACGCCGGCTCCCAGGGCGAGTACGCCGGCCTGCTGGCGATCCGTGCCTATCACCAGAGCCGTGGCGAAGAGCGCCGCGACATCTGCCTGATCCCGTCCTCGGCTCACGGCACCAACCCGGCCACCGCCAACATGGCAGGCATGCGCGTGGTGGTCACCGCGTGCGATGCCCGTGGCAACGTCGACATCGAAGACCTGCGCGCCAAGGCTATCGAACACCGCGAACACCTGGCCGCGCTGATGATCACGTACCCGTCCACCCACGGCGTGTTCGAGGAAGGCATCCGCGAAATCTGCGGCATCATCCATGACAACGGCGGCCAGGTGTACATCGACGGCGCCAACATGAACGCCATGGTCGGCCTTTGTGCACCGGGCAAGTTCGGTGGCGACGTGTCGCACCTCAACCTGCACAAGACCTTCTGTATTCCTCACGGCGGTGGCGGCCCAGGTGTCGGCCCGATCGGCGTCAAGTCGCACCTGGCGCCGTTCCTGCCGGGCCACGCGAACATGGACCGCAAGGAAGGCGCGGTGTGCGCGGCGCCGTTCGGCAGCGCGAGCATCCTGCCGATCACCTGGATGTACATTCGCATGATGGGTGGCGCCGGCCTCAAGCGCGCTTCGCAGCTGGCGATCCTCAACGCCAACTACATTGCCCGCCGCCTGGAAGAGCACTACCCGGTGCTCTACACCGGCAGCAACGGCCTGGTGGCCCACGAATGCATCCTCGACCTGCGCCCGCTCAAGGACAGCAGCGGCATCAGCGTCGATGACGTGGCCAAGCGCCTGATCGACTTCGGCTTCCACGCCCCGACCATGTCGTTCCCGGTGGCCGGCACGCTGATGATCGAACCGACCGAAAGCGAATCCAAGGAAGAGCTGGACCGCTTCTGCGACGCCATGATCTGCATCCGCGAAGAAATCCGCGCCGTGGAAAATGGCAGCCTGGACAAGGACGACAACCCGCTGAAGAACGCCCCGCACACCGCGGCGGAGCTGGTCGGCGAGTGGACCCACCCCTACAGCCGCGAGCAAGCGGTGTACCCGGTGGCCTCGTTGATCGAAGGCAAATACTGGCCGCCCGTGGGCCGGGTCGACAACGTGTTCGGCGACCGCAACCTGGTGTGCGCTTGCCCGTCGATCGAAAGCTACGCTTAAGAAGCAGCGACAAGTGACAAGCCGCAAGCTGCAAGTAAGAGCCACTCGGCTTTTAACTTGCAGCCTGTAGCTTGAAGCTCGTAGCTGCTCCCCCAGGAGCCCCCTATGTCGTTAAGCGTGTTCGACCTGTTCAAGATCGGTATCGGCCCTTCGAGCTCCCATACGGTCGGCCCCATGCGTGCCGCTGCCCGTTTTGTCGAGGGGCTGCGCCGTGATGATTTGCTTGAAAGCATCACCAGCGTCAAGGTCGAGCTCTATGGTTCCCTCGGCGCCACCGGCAAGGGCCACGGCAGCGACAAGGCCGTGCTGCTGGGCCTGGAAGGTGAGCACCCAGACACCGTGGACACCGAGACCGTCACCGCCCGCCTGCAGGACATCCGCAGCAACGGACGCCTGAATCTGCTCGGCCAACACCCCATCGAATTCAATGAAAAGCTGCATCTGGCGATGATTCGCAAGCCGCTGGCCTTCCACCCCAACGGCATGATCTTCCGCGCGTTCGACGCCGCCGGGTTGCAAGTGCGAAGCCGCGAGTACTATTCGATCGGCGGCGGTTTTGTCGTCGACGAAGGCGCCGCCGGCGCCGACCGGATCGTCGAGGACGCCACGCCCCTGACCTTCCCGTTCAAGAGTGCCAAGGACCTGCTGGGCCATTGCAGCACCTATGGCCTGTCCATCAGCCAGGTCATGTTGACCAACGAAAGTGCCTGGCGCCCCGAAGCCGAAACCCGCGCCGGCCTGCTGAAGATCTGGCAAGTGATGCAGGATTGCGTGGCGGCCGGTTGTCGCAACGAAGGAATCCTGCCCGGTGGGTTGAAGGTCAAGCGGCGGGCAGCGGCGTTGCACCGTCAACTGTGCAAGAACCCGGAAGCGTCCCTGCGCGACCCACTGTCGGTGCTGGACTGGGTCAACCTGTACGCCCTGGCGGTCAACGAAGAAAACGCCTACGGCGGACGCGTGGTCACTGCACCCACCAACGGTGCGGCGGGGATCATCCCGGCCGTGCTGCATTACTACATGCGCTTCATTCCGGGTGCCAACGAAGACGGCGTGGTGCGATTCCTGCTGACCGCCGCCGCCATCGGCATCCTGTACAAGGAAAACGCATCCATCTCCGGGGCCGAAGTCGGTTGCCAGGGTGAAGTCGGCGTCGCCTGCTCCATGGCCGCCGGGGCGCTCTGCGAAGTGCTGGGCGGCACCGTGCAGCAGGTGGAAAACGCCGCCGAAATCGGCATGGAACACAACCTCGGCCTGACCTGCGACCCCATCGGTGGCCTGGTGCAGGTGCCGTGCATCGAGCGCAACGCCATGGGCTCGGTGAAAGCCATCAACGCGGTGCGCATGGCGATGCGCGGCGACGGGCACCACTTCGTCTCCCTCGACAAGGTCATCCGCACCATGCGCCAGACCGGCGCCGACATGAAAAGCAAATACAAGGAGACCGCCCGCGGCGGTCTGGCGGTCAACATCATCGAATGCTGACGCGTGCTTCCCTGCCCTCTACCTCTTCCAGGAGCTGATATGTCCACCGAACCACTGCGCAAGACCCCGCTGCACGCGCTGCACCTCGAACTCGGCGCCCGTATGGTGCCGTTCGCCGGCTACGACATGCCGGTCCAGTACCCGTTGGGCGTGATGAAAGAACACCAGCACACCCGCGACCAGGCCGGGTTGTTCGACGTGTCCCACATGGGCCAGATCCGCCTGAGCGGCGCGGGTGCCGCCAAGGCCTTGGAGACCCTGGTGCCGGTGGACATCATCGACCTGCCGGTGGGCATGCAGCGCTATGCCATGTTCACCAACGAGCAAGGTGGAATCCTCGACGACCTGATGGTGGCCAACCTGGGCAACGACGAACTGTTCCTGGTGGTGAACGCGGCCTGCAAGGACCAGGACCTGGCCCACCTGCGCAACCATATCGGCAACCAATGCACCATCGAGCCTTTGTTCGAAGCGCGCGCCTTGCTCGCCCTGCAAGGCCCCGCCGCCGTCACCGTGCTCGCACGCCTGGCGCCAGACGTGGCGAAGATGACCTTCATGCAATTTCAGCGTGTCACGTTGCTGGGCGTGGAGTGCTTCGTCAGCCGTTCCGGCTACACCGGTGAAGACGGCTTCGAGATCTCCGTACCCGCCGCCGACGTGGAAACCCTGGCCCGCGCCCTGCTGGCCGAGCCGGAAGTCGCCGCCATCGGCCTCGGCGCCCGTGACTCCCTGCGCCTGGAAGCCGGCCTGTGCCTTTACGGCCATGACATGAACACCGAGACCACCCCGATCGAGGCGAGCCTGCTGTGGGCCATTTCCAAGGTTCGACGTGCCGATGGCGCCCGTGCCGGTGGCTTCCCCGGCGCTGAAACCGTGTTTGCCCAACAACAGGGCACAGTGAAGCGTAAACGCGTGGGCCTGCTGCCCCAGGAACGCACACCGGTGCGCGAAGGCGCTGAGATCGTCAACGAGGCGGGCGAGACGATCGGAACCGTATGCAGCGGCGGTTTCGGCCCGACCTTGGGCGGCCCGTTGGCCATGGGTTACCTGGACAGTGCCTATGTCGCGCTGGAGACGCCTGTCTGGGCCATTGTTCGTGGGAAAAAGGTGCCTTTGCTTGTAAGCAAAATGCCATTTGTTGCACAACGCTACTATCGCGGATGATTGACTGTTTCTATAAGTAACGCGATTGCGTTATACGTGCACTAATGTGTAACGCAACCGCCATAAAAAGGTGCATCTAATTGTCGCGGGCATCTTGCTTATAACAGTCAAGAAGTACCCAACTCGCCTTTCGAATAAGCCCACGCCAGCGAAGCGCTTAAATGCCAGCAACGTGAGCAAATACGGGCCCCTCAGGGGGGTTGTTTTTTTGTTGGTGGTTGGCGTAGAGTTTGGCCACTGTGTTTGCATGGGTCGCTTGGAATCGTGACCTGGGCAGTAGCTTATGAAGTTCGCTACATCCCGCTCGACGTCTCTTACTTTCCTGCAACCCAGCCCCAGTACTCTTTCATGTGAAAGAGGCTGTCATCAATTTTAGCGTCAAGGAAATAAGAAAATGTCGAATCGTCAGAGCGGTACCGTCAAGTGGTTCAACGACGAAAAGGGTTTTGGTTTTATCACCCCTGAAAGCGGTCCGGATCTGTTCGTGCACTTTCGCGCGATCCAGGGCAACGGCTTCAAGACCCTGAAAGAAGGCCAGAAGGTCACTTTCGTTGCGGTGCAAGGCCAGAAAGGCATGCAGGCTGACGAAGTACAAGCAGAAAGCTAATTTTCTGAAATGAAAAAGCCCCTGATTGATATCAGGGGCTTTTTTATGGGCGCAATTCCGTAGAATGCCTTCTTTTTTCCGAGGCCACCATGCCCAAGCACCTGCTCAATCCCCAGGGCGACTTCCCTCCCGTCGGCCTGGGCCGTCGCCTGGCGGCGATGTTCTATGACTTCCTGCTGTGCACGGCGTTGTTGATCGTCACCAGTGGCGCCTACAAGATGATCCAGATGGCAATCATCGGCGAAGAGAAGATGCGCGCCCTGACCGAAGCCGGCGCGCTGGACGGTGACCCGTTGCTGTCTACCGTGCTGCTGTTCGTATTGTTCGGTTTCTTCGCCAAGTTCTGGACCCACAACGGCCAGACCCTGGGCATGCAGGTATGGTGCATTCGCGTGCAGAACGCCGATGGCACGGCTATCAGCCTGTGGCAGGCACTGTTGCGCTTCGTGGTGTCGATTGCGTCATGGCTGCCGCTGGGGCTGGGCTTCATCTGGGCGCTGTTCGACAAGCGCAAGCGCAGCTGGCATGACATCTACTCGGACACGCAACTGGTGCGGATTCCGAAGAAGACCAAGTAAAGCCTGCCTACCTGGCCAATGAAGCCCCCCTGTGGCGAGGGAGCTTGCTCCCGCTCGGCTGCGCAGCAGCCGTATATGGGCTGAAAATCACCCCGCCCACAGAGAAGAAGGGCTGCTACGCAGCCCAGCGGGAGCAAGCTCCCTCGCCACAACAAGCTCCCTCGCCACAGCCTTACGCCAAATCGATCAGGCGTTCCCCGCCAATTTCATCCGTGCGGCCTGGGTAAAGTCCAGCATGCGCTTGAGCGGGCGAATGGCCTGGGGAATCAGGGCCGGGTCGACGAAGATCTCGTTGGCACCTTCCTGCAAGCTCTTGAGCGTGCGCTCCAGGGTGTTCATCGCCATCCACGGGCAATGCGCGCAACTGCGGCACGCCGCGCCGTTACCGGCGGTTGGGGCCTCGATGAAGACCTTGTCCGGGCACAGCTGCTGCATCTTGTAGAAGATGCCGCGGTCGGTGGCGACGATCAGCGTCTTGTTCGGCAGGCTCTGGGCCGCAGCGATCAACTGACTGGTGGAACCCACTGCGTCCGCCAGCTCGATCACCGATGTCGGCGACTCCGGGTGCACCAGGATCGCAGCGTCCGGATACAGCGCCTTCATGTCCTCCAACTGCTTGGACTTGAACTCCTCGTGGACGATGCAGGCACCGTCCCAGAGCAGCATGTCGGCTCCGGTCTTGCGCTGGATGTAGGTCCCCAGGTGCTTGTCCGGGCCCCAGATGATCGTCTCGCCGTTGTCCATCAGACTCTCGACGATCTCCAGCGCGCAGCTGGATGTCACCACCCAGTCAGCTCGGGCCTTGACCGCCGCCGAGGTGTTGGCATACACCACCACCGTGCGCTCCGGGTGCTGGTCGCAGAACGCCGAGAACTCGTCCACCGGGCAACCCAGGTCCAGGGAGCAGGTAGCTTCCAGGGTCGGCATCAACACGCGTTTTTCCGGGTTGAGGATCTTGGCGGTCTCGCCCATGAACTTGACCCCGGCAACGACCACGGTCTTGGCCGGGTGGGCATTGCCAAAGCGGGCCATCTCCAGGGAGTCGGACACGCAGCCGCCGGTTTCCTCGGCCAGGGCCTGGATGATCGGATCACAGTAGAAATGCGCGACCAGTACCGCGTCCTGAGCCTTGAGCTCGGCGGCGATGGCGGCGCGGTACCAGGCTTCCTGTTCGGCGGACAGCGGCTTGGGCTGCTTGGCGTCAAGGTGGGCCTGGACCAGAAGGCGTTCAGAAATTTGCGTCATGTTCGCAAGACCTGCAAGCGCGTTTAGCGCGAAAGTCGAGTATACACCCGGCTCCGGACCACTCGGGTACCGCCGGGAAAGTGGGTATCAATCAGGCACGGGACAGCGTGAAGCCGGCAAGGCTACAGAATATCCCGGCGATGCAAAAGATCATTCTGACCTGTGCCCGACCCCAGCCCCGAACGCGATCCACCTTGGCGAGGGAGCTTGCTCCCGCTGGGCTGCGAAGCAGCCCCAAACATGGCCGGCTCAAATCGACCGCCAACTTGCGTTCCCCTCAAGCTGACTGAAATGTAATCACTCGCCCCACTCGCCTGTGTCATCTTTTCGTTCAAACCTGCCAAGGAGATTGCTCCGGGCACGTGGCGAATCGACTGACGGACCTCCATCGTATGCAAACCAAAACTTCCCGGCGCACCTTCGTAAAGGGTCTGACTGCCGGCGGCATCCTCGGCGGCCTGGGCTTGTGGCGCGCGCCTGTCTGGGCGGTCACCGGCCCGGGCCAGCCCAACGTCCTGAGCGGCACCGAGTTCGATCTGTTCATTGGCGAAAGCCCGGTCAACTTCACCGGCACCCCACGTACCGCCCAGACCATCAACGGCGGCATTCCCGGCCCGCTGCTGCGCTGGCGTGAAGGCGACACCGTCACCCTGCGGGTGCGCAATCGCTTGAAGGATACAACCTCCATCCACTGGCACGGCATCCTGCTGCCAGCCAACATGGACGGCGTTCCGGGGTTGAGTTTCAAGGGCATCGAACCCGACGGCATGTATGTGTATCAGTTCAAGGTCCGGCAAAACGGCACCTACTGGTACCACAGCCATTCAGGCTTCCAGGAGCAATCCGGGGTCTACGGCCCGCTGGTGATCGACGCCAGGGAACCGGAGCCCTTCCAATACGAACGGGACTATGTGGTGATGCTCACCGACTGGACCGATGAAGACCCCGGCAACATCCTTCGCAAGCTCAAGAAACAGTCGGACTACTACAACTACAACAAACGCACCGTCGGCGACTTCATTGACGATGTGGGCAAGAACGGCTGGGCCAGCACTGTGGCCGATCGTAAGATGTGGGCCGAGATGAAGATGAACCCCACGGACCTGGCCGACGTCAGCGGTGCCACCTACACCTACCTCATGAACGGCCAGGCGCCGGACATGAACTGGACCGGTCTGTTCAAGCCTGGCGAACGTCTTCGCCTGCGTTTTATCAACGGCTCGGCCATGAGCTATTTCGACGTGCGCATTCCCGGCTTGAAGATGACGGTGGTGGCGTCCGACGGCCAATACGTCAAACCGGTGAGTGTCGATGAGTTTCGGATCGCCGTGGCCGAAACCTATGACGTCATCGTCGAACCGACCCAAGAGGCCTACACCCTGTTCGCCCAGTCCATGGACCGCACCGGCTATGCCCGCGGCACCCTCGCGGCCAGGGCCGGGTTGTCGGCACCGGTGCCGCCCCTGGACCCGCGGCCATTGGTGACCATGGACGACATGGGCATGGGTGGCATGGACCACGGCTCGATGCAGGGCATGGCCGGGATGGACCACAGCCAGATGCAGGGCATGGACGACATGGCCGGGATGGATCACGGTGCCATGCAAGGCATGGACGGCATGCTGTCGCACCCCGACACCGAGAAAGACAACCCTCTGGTAGACATGCAGGCCATGAGCGTCAAGCCCAAGCTCGACGATCCCGGCATGGGGCTGCGCGACAACGGCCGCAAAGTGCTGACCTACTCAGACCTGCGCAGCACCTTCCCCGACCCCGACGGCCGCGAACCGGGCCGTACGATCGAGCTGCACCTGACCGGGCACATGGAAAAATTCGCCTGGTCATTCAACGGCGTGAAATTTTCCGACGCCGCGCCACTGCTGCTCAAGTACGGCGAGCGACTGCGCATCGTGCTGATCAACGACACCATGATGACCCACCCCATCCACCTGCACGGCATGTGGAGCGATCTGGAGGACGAGAACGGCCAGTTCATGGTGCGCAAGCACACCCTCGACGTACCACCGGGCGCCAGGCGCAGCTACCGCGTCACCGCCGATGCCCTCGGGCGTTGGGCGTATCACTGCCACCTGCTGTACCACATGGAGATGGGGATGTTCCGTGAAGTTCGGGTGCAGGAATGAGGAGCCGAGCATGACCACTGTTTTTCAATACCCCCTGGCACTCATGGCCAGCCTGACCCTCGGCGCCACCTCGGCCTGGGCGGCGGGCAACGACATGCAAGGCATGGATCACAGCCAGATGCACGGGATGGACCATAGCCAGATGCAAGGTATGGATTCGATGCAAGGCATGGACTCGATGCAGGGCATGGAAGCCATGCAATCAGCGCCGACCACCAGCCGCACGCCGATCCCGGAACTGACAGCCGCCGATCGCGCCGCCGTCTACGAGGATCACGGCGGACACGCGGTGCATGACAGTGCAATCAATTCGTTTTTCCTCATTGACCAACTGGAGTGGCAAGACGCCGATGACGGCAGCGCCCTGAGCTGGGATGCCTCCGGCTGGATCGGTGGCGACATCGACCGTTTGTGGCTGCGCTCCGAAGGTGAACGCCTCAACGGCAAGACCGAAGAGGCGGAACTTCAGGCCCTGTGGGGCCACGCCATCAGTCCTTGGTGGGACGTGGTGGCCGGCGTACGACAGGACTTCAAGCCGGGCGATGCGCAAACCTGGGCCGCCTTCGGCGTGCAAGGCATGGCGCTGTACAACTTCGAAGCCCAAGCCACTGCGTTCGTCGGCGAAGGTGGCCAGAGCGCGGCGCGACTGGAAGGTGACTACGACATCTTGCTAACCAATCGGTTGATCCTGCAGCCCACCGCCGAGGTCAACTTCTATGGCAAGAACGACCCCGCCCGCGGTGTCGGCTCAGGGCTGTCGGACACCGAACTCGGCGTACGGCTGCGTTATGAAATACGCCGCGAGTTCGCGCCCTACGTGGGTGTTACCTGGAATCGGGTCTATGGCAACACCGCCGACTACGCTCGCGAAGAGGGCGAAGACCACAGCGAAGCCCGTCTGGTGTTGGGCGTGCGCATGTGGTTCTGAGCCATTGACCTGTTTCACAAAAAAACTAAAAAACCGAGCTGTAGGAGTCCTTGCATGTCACTCATCAAAACTGCTGTTGTTGCTGTCGCCTTGTCCACCGGCCTGTTGGTCAGTGGCCTGGCCCAGGCGCACCCGAAACTGCTGTCCTCTACCCCCGCCGAGGGCGCCGAAGGTGCGGCACCGCCAAGGATCGAGCTGCACTTTTCCGAAAACCTGATGACCCAGTTTTCCGGAGCCAAGCTGATGATGACCGAGATGCCCGGCATGGCGGCGCATTCGCCCATGCCCATGCCAGCCAAGGTCTCCGGCAGCGATGACCCGAAAACCATGGTCATTGTCCCAAATGGCCCTCTCACCGCCGGCACCTATCAGGTCCAGTGGCGCGCGGTGTCGTCCGACACTCACCCGATCACCGGTAACGTCACGTTCAAAGTGAAGTGAGTTGATGAGCGACTCGATCAACATCGCCCTGCGTTTTGCCCTGTATTTGGATCTGATGTTGCTGTTCGGCCTGGCCGCGTTCGGGCTCTATAGCCTGCGAGGCCAGGAGCGGGTGTCGGGCACGCAGTTGCCGTTCACACCACTGCTAGTGACCACGGCGATGTTGGGCGTGCTGCTCTCCTTCGCCGCCATGGCGTGCATGGCCTGGGCCATGAGCGGAGTTTCAGACTGGGCCGAACTGTGGCCGCACATTGAAATGATGGTGTTGGAGACCGACTTCGGCTCGAGTTGGACACTGCGGATAGCGGCGCTGCTGCTGGCCGGGGTCGCCGTGACGCTCAATAAACGTTGGCCGACTGCCAGCCTGGGCCTGGTCATGCTCGGTGGGGCCGTGGCCTTGGCGACGCTGGCCTGGGCGGGGCACGGCGCAATGGACGAAGGCACACGCCGCAACTGGCACTTCAGCACCGACTTCCTGCACTTGTGGGCGGCGGGAGGCTGGGTCGGGGCCTTGGCCGCGTTTGCCCTGCTGCTTCGCCAGGCCGAACCGCAGCTGGCGGTACTGGCCCGGACGTTGACCGGGTTTGAAACCGCCGGGGCGGTGATCGTGGCGGTCATCAGCGTGACGGGGGTAGTGAATTATCTGTTCATCGCCGGCCCAAGCGTCGAAGGGCTGCTGGACAGTACCTACGGTCAGTTGCTGGCGCTCAAGCTCATCTTGTTCGCCGCCATGCTGGTGTTCGCCGCGTTGAACCGCTTTCACCTGAGCCCACTGCTGGAGCGGGCTCGACAGAGCGGCGAGCACAAAGTCGCGGTGAATGCCCTACGGAGCAGCATGGTCCTGGAGTTCGCTGTGGCGGTGATCATTCTGGGATTGGTGGCGTGGCTGGGGACGCTGAGCCCGGAGATGGAATAACCGACTAGCGCCCCCACTGAATCCGTGGCGAGAGGACTTGCTCCCTCGCCACAAAAGCGAGCAGCATTTAATTATTAAATAAGCCTCACCAGTTTTCAGTTTGCCCATTGCAAGGTGCCCTGGCCTAAATGGGGCTTTATCCAGCCAAGGCCCTGTTATGGAAAGCATTCGAACCTCAACCACCCACGCCATCTGGCTGATGGTCAGCATCGTTTTGGTAGCGCTGAACCTGAGGCCTTCGATGGCAGCGGTCGGGCCGTTGTTATCGGCCATTCGCGGCGAGGTTCCCTTGAGTTTCAGTACCGCCTCGCTGCTAACCATGTTGCCCGTCATGGCGATGGGCCTGGCGATGTTCCTGGGCATGCGCATCGCCCTGCGCATTGGTGAACACCGCACCATCGTGCTGTCGCTGTTGATCATTGGCATCGCCACGGCCTCGCGCTTGTACCTGGACAGCGCCGCCGGGTTGATCGCCAGTGCGATCGTGGCCGGGCTTGGGATCGCGTTGATCCAGGCAGTGATGCCGGCACTGATCAAGTCACGCTTCGCCGACAACGTCTCTCTGTTCATGGGTTTGTACGTCACCGCCATCATGGGCGGGGCGGCGATTGCCGCATCGTTTTCACCCTTTGTCCTGACGCAAACGGGCAGTTGGCGCGTCGGCCTGGCGATCTGGGCATTGTTGGCGCTGGTCGCCTTGGGCTGCTGGTACGCCCAGCGATCGAACATCACGCCCTTGTCCGAAACAGCGCCCCGGCATCACGAAGCGTTCTCCAGCAACGCCCGGGCCTGGCTCCTGGCGATTTTCTTTGGCCTGGGCACCGCTTCCTACACCTGCGTGCTGGCCTGGCTGGCACCGTACTACGTGGAAAAGGGCTGGAGCGAACAGCACGCTGGCCTGCTGCTGGGGTTCCTCACGGCAATGGAAGTGTTATCCGGCCTGGTCACCCCGGCGATTGCCAACCGCAGCCGGGATAAACGCTTGGTCCTGAGCGTCCTGCTGGCCCTGATCATCGGCGGCTTCTGTGGCCTGATCCTCAGTCCGGAACGCTTCAGCCTGCTCTGGGCCTGCCTGCTGGGGCTGGGTATCGGCGGCCTGTTCCCCATGAGCCTGATCGTATCCCTCGACCACCTGGACAACCCACGCCGGGCCGGTGGCCTTACTGCGTTCGTGCAGGGTGTCGGCTATCTCATCGCCGGCCTCTCGCCATTGATTGCCGGGATGATCCGCGACCAACTGGGGAGTTTTGAGTGGGCCTGGTGGTCGCTCACGGCGGTCATGGCGTTGATGATGGTGATGGTATTGCGCCTGGACCCAAAACATTACGGACAGCACATCCGCTGAGTTTCCAGTAGGAGGACTTGATAGGTTGAAGATTTAGCGGATGCGACTTGGCGTTACTATACCTGCCAGGATTTTTACCTCGTAAGGGAGCTACGCCTTGTCCGTCATTCCTGACAGAACCTTCGCTGAAGTGCTCAAGCACACCGTCAAACGCATTCTTTCCTATTGGACCCAGATCACCGTCACGTTAGGCCTGCTCGCGACAGGGCTAGGGTTCATCACGTTGTACCTGTATACCCGGACGATTGGACGAATCGATCTGTTCATGCCGTCCATCGATGTGAAGTCTGCGCTGTTGGTCTGGGTCGTGCTGGTCCTGCTGCTGATGCTGTCGTATCTGTTCATCCTGGGGGCCACAACGTGGATGTTCGGCTGCTCGGTTTCGCTTTTTTCAAACATGAAGGACAACCAACCGAAGATTGTTTTCTATCTGGTGTTCCCCACGGTTGTGGGATTTAGCGCGTTCATCGGCGCCACTTTCTTTCTGTCCACATTGAACACCTGGATGATATTCGTGGCGTTACTCCTGATCGTCTTCGTTGCGTGCTTTCTCATGTACGCGCTCACGCCGTTCAAAAGAATCATCAGGAAAAGCACACTGGTCCAAGCCAGGCTGGAGCGAGCCCGCTTGAAACGCCTGGCAGCCCATCAACAAATAAAGCAGAAAAAGCTGCAGAAAAATAAGCCTGCCCGCCCCAAGAAGGCCTGCCTGCAAAAATGGCTCACCTATTGGCAGGCGTTCAAAGACAAGACGACGCCAACGTGGCTGCAGCTAAAAGAAAAATGGCAGCGGCTACAGTCGTGGGTAAGGGCTCGCAAAGCGTTCTGGCTCGTCACCCTGGTCTCGATCTCCATATTCGTCACCGTGATCTTCGCCGCCTTTCCAATCCTGTTGACGATACGTTCATACATGGAGAGGGAAACCCCTGACACCGTCCCCTACGTGGCGGGCCTGTCCTGGCTGACACTCATCTTCACCCTGTTACCGGTCGTCATATTTTATTGTTTCAAGGGGGATATCTACAGGCGGACCTTCAATGGCCTGATCGCAATGATCCTGGCCTTCTGCGCCTTCACATTGCTCTCGCCGGGCAGTCTGAGCCAGATCACCTACATCGCAGCACAAGGCTTATCCGTTCGCCAACAAACGGCGGAGCGATACGCCTTGCCAGAAGAGATAAAACTGCAAGACCTGAGCGCGACCCTGTGGAAAACACGTCAGGTTGCTGCGCAAAAAATAGAAGTCGAGGCCTTCCAGTTGTATTCCTTTGGGGACGTACTGTTACTGTGCCCAAAAGACATGCTGTCACTTGAACTCAAAGAGCTGAAAAACTACTCGAAGTTCTGTATCAGCACGCTCAATAGCAAGGTTGTGCGCAAACCGCCGTTACCGGTATTCGCCAGGAAATTACAGAAAGATTGGGCTTGCCGGGTGCCCTCATGGCAGATCCAGGCAGGAGGGTGGCTCGCTTGGGAAGCGCTGGTTCCAGGCGTTTACCGCTCCGCGTCGGGCGAGAAAAAGGGCTGAAGGCCCTGGCAGTCGTGAGCGGCGACTGCGCCACGACAGAACGGCTGACTCCCTGCCCTTGGGCGGGGGGACACTTGATTTCAGGCAAAAAAAAATCTGGAAATCCTCACTTTCGTGGGCCTTCCAGACTTTTAAAACTGCTAAAAATGGTGGGTCGTGTGGGATTCGAACCTACGACCAATTGGTTAAAAGCCAACTGCTCTACCAACTGAGCTAACGACCCGCTGTGTGGTGGCGCGTATAATACTGATTTCTAAGGACTATTCAACACCTAATTTGAAATAAATCAAAAATAAGGTGTTGGGTCACTCACGCCCGCCGCTGCGAAGCCTTCGGCACGCAGGCGGCAGCTGTCGCATTTGCCGCAGGCACGGCCCTGATCGTCGGCCTGGTAGCAGGAAACGGTCAGTCCATAGTCCACGCCGAGCTTTACGCCGGCCTTGACGATGTCGGCCTTGCTCAGGTTCTGCAAAGGCGCCTGGATGCGGAACCCCTGCCCTTCCACGCCAGCCTTGGTCGCCAGGTTGGCCATGCGCTCGAACGCCTCGACGAACTCCGGACGGCAGTCCGGGTAGCCGGAATAATCCACGGCATTGACGCCGATGAAGATGTCACGGGCGCCCAGCACCTCAGCCCAACCCAGGGCGAGAGACAGGAACACCGTGTTGCGGGCCGGTACATACGTCACCGGGATCCCTTCGCTCGGCGCTTCGGGCACGTCGATGGAACTGTCGGTCAGGGCCGAACCGCCGATCCCGTTGAGGTTCAGGCCGATCACCTTGTGCTCTACCACCCCCAGGTCCCGGGCAACCCGCTCGGCGGCCTGGAGCTCGGCGCGGTGACGCTGGCCGTAATCGAAGCTCATGGTGTAGCAGCGGTAGCCTTCGGCCCGGGCCATGGCCACGACCGTCGCCGAGTCCAGGCCACCGGACAACAGAATGACCGCACGTTTTTCTGTAATGTTCGTCTGTTCAGTCATCTCAGCGCCCCGGCTCGTCGTTCCAAAGATATTTGTGCAGCTGCAATTGCAGGCGCACCGGCAGGTTATCCGCCACCACCCAATCCGCCAGGTCACGGGCATTCAAGTCATGATGGCTGGGCGACACCAAAACCTCGCCGGCCCGCTCGTCAAGCCGATACTGGATCAACTTGGACACGGCCCAGTCGTAATCTTCCCGCGAGCAAATGACGAACTTGACTTGGTCGTTGGGCGTCAGCAGTTCGATGTTCTCATAACGGTTGCGATGCGCTTCCTTTGAACCTGGGGTTTTCAAATCCACGACGCGGCTGACACGCGGGTCGACGGCCGAGATGTCCAAGGCGCCACTGGTCTCCAACGAGACCTCGTAGCCGGCATCGCATAGCTGCTTGAGCAAAGGAATGGCATTGGGTTGTGCCAGTGGTTCGCCGCCCGTGACGCAGACATAGCGCGGGCGGTAGCCGGCGACTTGCTCAAGGATGTCGTCGAGGGTGCGCAAGGTGCCGCCACTGAAGGCGTAGGCGCTGTCACAGTATTGGCAACGCAACGGACAACCGGTGAGGCGCACAAATACCGTGGGCAGCCCGGCCGTTCGTGTTTCACCCTGTAACGAGTAAAAAACTTCGGTGATTCTCAATGTGTCTTGCATAGTCGCCACGGGCGTAACAGCTAAACAGGCTGTCCGCCTCCGTCAGGCACTTCAAGAAACCCCGCCAACGCGTAGATCCCAGGAAGCGTGTTTCAGAAAAAGGGCGTGAATTCTAACGAAAAAACCCGCGACAGGCGCGGGTTTCTTCAATACGGGCTCAAACCGGCTTACATGCGCTGCAGATCGCGCTGGGCCAGCTGGGCGGCGGAGGTGCCCGGGTACTGGGCCACCACTTGCTGCAAGATGCCCTTGACCTTGTCGGTGTGACCAAGGCGGCGCTCTACGTCAGCCAGCTTATACAGCGAATCCGGCACCTTGGCGTGCTTGGGATACAGCTGGGAGACCTTGGCGAACGCCTGTCCAGCGCCTTGCAGGTCGCCTTTGGCCAGGTTCACTTCGCCCAGCCAGTATTGAGCATTGCCCGCGTACTGGCTGTTGGGGTACTTGCGCAGGAAAGCGGCGAAGGCCTGGCTGGCCTTGTCGAAATCCTTGGCCTTGATCAGGTCGAAGGCGGCATCGTAGTAGAGCTTTTCCTTCGCCGGGTCAGCCGGTTCACCGCTGGCGGCAGGTGCCGGAGCGGCTGCCCCAGCGCCTGCGGCAGGTGCTGCACCGGGGGCGTTCAAGTCGCCACCGGTACCAGAATTCTCAGGAGTGGCGGCAGGTGCAACGCCGGTTCCTATGCGCCGATCAAGATCCTGGTATCGCTCCAGGTTTTCCTGCTTCATGCGCGAAATATCATTCTGCAGAACTTCGATCACGCCTTGCTGGCGCGACAGTTGATCCTGCATTTGCTGGAGCTGGTTGAACAGCTCGCCCTGTGCCGAGACAGGGGCCGAAACCCCTCCCCCGGCATAGGCGCCGTTCGTACCGTAACCTGCAGGCGGATTACTGCTCCCGCTATTGCTATAGCCGGCATCGTTATCGACCACAGGAACCGCAGCCCACGCCGCAAGCGGCGCGAGACTGAGAGCCAGAACAGTTACAGCACGACGGCACGTTCGCATGACGAATTACTTACGCAGTTCGACGCGACGGTTTTGAGCCCAGGACTGCTCGTCGTTGCCGGTAGCAACTGGACGCTCTTCGCCGTAGGAAACCAGTTCCAGCTGAGCTGGGGAAACACCTTGCAGTACCAGGTAGCGCTGAACGGCTTTCGCACGACGCTCGCCCAGTGCCATGTTGTACTCACGAGTACCACGTTCGTCGGTGTTGCCTTCCAGAACAACGCGAGCGCCGTTTGCTTTCAGGTCTTTGGCGTGAACGTCCAGAGCGCGCATGGCTTCTGGCTTCAGGTCCGAGCTGTCGTATTCGAAGTAGAAGGTGGTGATTGCGCGCAGAGCAGCTTCTTCGCTCAGGGAACCGTCAACGGCACCAGTGTTTGCGCCGTAACCAGCGTTTGGATCAACAGCGCCTTCACCGGCGTTGTCGCCGCCTTTGGACGAGCAACCTACAGCTACAGCCATGGCCAGAGCCAGCGCAGCAAATTTACCAAACTTCAGCATTTCCATCGTGAAACTCCTAATGAACCCCAGTGTGTTAAGTAAAACGTATTGCGCCGCGTCAGTTCAGGTAAGGGGACCAGGACGGTTCTCTGACTTCGCCTTGTGCGGTAGGAAGCGGGAGCCTCACGCGTCCATTAATGGACACGAGCATCAAGACTCCCCGGCCCTGCTGGCGGGTGGCGTAGATTACCATGGTGCCGTTGGGCGCAACAGTAGGTGACTCGTCCAGAGTGCTATCAGTGAGGATTTTTACGCTACCGCGCTGCAAATCCTGGGCCGCCACCTTGAAATTGGTGAAACCGTCCTGGCGGTGGATCATCACCAGGGTCTTTTCATCAGCCGACAGTTTAGGGTTGGCGTTGTAGTTACCCACGAACGTCACGCGTTCGGCACCGCCGCCACCAGCACTGGTCTTGTAGATCTGAGGCTTGCCACCGCGGTCGGAGGTGAAGTAGATGGTCGAGCCATCCTTGCCCCAGAACGGTTCGGTGTTGATGCCCGGGCCATTGGTGACGCGGGAGATCGAGCGCGAGGCCAGGTTCATCACGTAGATGTCAGGGTTGCCGTCCTTGGACAGCACGAACGCCAGGCGCGAACCGTCCGGCGACCACGACGGCGCGCCATTGAGGCCTTCGAAGTTGGTGATCTGCTCACGACGACCGGTGTCGATGTGCTGCACGAAGATCCGAGGACGCTTCTGCTCGAACGAAACATAGGCGATGCGCTTGCCATCGGGGGCAAAACGCGGCGACAGGATCGGCTCGCGCGATTGCAGCAGGGTCACCGCGCGGGCGCCGTCATAGTCGGAGCGCTGCAGGGTGTAACGGGTGTTGTTCTCGGAGAAGCGCTCGGCGGTCACGTAGAGCATGCGCGTGGAGAACGCGCCCTTGATGCCGGTGAGTTTCTCGAAGGACTGGTCGGCGATGTAGTGCGCCATGTCGCGCAATTGATCGACACCGCCCGACACGCTGCCGGTCAGCACTTGCTGCTCGGTGGCGACGTTGAACAGGGCGTACTGCACCTGCAGGCGACCGCCGGCCGGGACAATGCTGCCCACCATGATGTACTGGGCGCCCAGGGCCTTCCAGTCACGGTAGATGACTTCGCTGGCCTGGGTCGGCAGGCTGATCATGTTCTGTTTCGGAATCGGCGCGTAGTAACCCGAGTTGCGCAGGTCATTGCCGATGATCTCCGCCATATCGTCCGGCAGGACACTACCGCCCTGCCAGCCGAACGGTACGACGGCGATCGGGGTCGCCCGGTCGCTGCCGCTGGTAACCAGAATGTTCTTTTCCTCTGCTACCGCCATCCCTGCCAGGCAGCAGATAACGACAAGCATTGATCGAAGAATGTTTCTCACAAGGCTAGATCCTCAGGTGTGAATGTCATCTTGAACGAACGATAGGGAGCAAAGTCGCTCGGTTTCATTCCTTGCATTTCCGTCAGTCGTCCAATGTTCTTGACCGCCGCGACCGCCGAAGCGTCGAACGGACCGTCACCGCTGGACTTGGCGACGCTGACCGAGGTAACCGTACCGTCGGGCAACATGCCGATTTGCAATACTACCGTCATGCCTTTGCGCGCCGAAGGTGGACGGGCCCAACCTTCTGCCGCCCGGGCACGAATCAGATCATCGAAACTGCCGGCGACTTCATCGCCCTGCTCGTCGGCCAAGGCCTGCTGGCGCTCCGGCTTGTCGGAAAGCAGGTCTGCCAAGGCCTGGGCCTTCTTGTCTTCGGCAGATTTACGCGCTGCGTCCTGGGCCTTTTTCTTGGCGGCGTCGGCGGCGGCTTTCTTCTTCGCTTCTTCGGCGACCTTTTTCTTCGCCTCTTCAGCTTCGGCTTTCTTCTTGGCGTCTTCGGCCGCTTTCTTCTTCGCGTCCTCGACAATCTTTTTCTTCGCTTCTTCAGCGGCCGCTTTCTTGGCCTCTTCTTCGGCGGCTTTCTTGGCTTCTTCCTCGGCCTTCTTCTTGGCTATATCAGCCAATTGTTTCTCTTCTGCCTTCTTGGCCTCGGCCGCCTTCTTCGCGTCGTCGGCTTTCTTGGCTTCATCAGCCTTTTTCGCCTCGTCCGCTTTCTTCGCCTCATCGGCCTTCTTGGCTTCCTCGGCCTTTTGAGCCGCTTCCTCTTTCTTTTGTTCCGCGGCCTTGATCGCTTCCTGCTCGACCTTTTTCTGCTCCATCTGCTCGACTTCGGTCTGGCGCGCGGCGGATTTCTTCGCCTCGCCCGCAAGCTTCTGGTTGGTCTGGGTGGTGGCCTGGCTTTTGGACTTGAGCTGGTACAACGTCGCCTGCACGATCGGCTTGGCCGGTGGCAGCTCCGGTGTCATGGCAAAACTGACGAACAGCATGCCGAACACCAGCACGTGCAGGCCGACGGCCAGGACAGTGGGCCAGAAGTAGCTTTCCGAGGCGGACGGCTCTCGCTGTTGCTGCATCAGGGGGCCTCGGTGATCAAGCCAACATTACCGACCCCGGCTTTCTGCAGACCGCCCATGGCGCCCATCACGGCACCGTAGTCGACGGTCTTGTCGCCGCGAATGAAGACCTGCGTACGCTTGCCGGCGTCATTGCCGACACGAATGATCTTGGTCACCGCATCGGTCATCTGCGGCAGGGTCATGGCCCGGTCCTGCTGCTTCTCGGTGTCGACTTCGCTGCCAAGGTTCCAGTAGTAGGTCTTGTCAGCCTTGATCGAAATGGTCAGGACCTGGGTGTTGTTGTCCTGCGGCAAGGCTTCGCTGGAAACCTTGGGCAGATCAACCTTCACGCCCTGGTTGAGCATCGGCGCGGTCACCATGAAGATGACCAGCAGCACCAGCATCACGTCGATGTAGGGCACCACGTTCATCTCGGCAACCGGCTTGCGCTTGTTTCGGGCTCGAGCGATTAAAGCCATCGGGAAATACCTGCTTATTCTTCGCTGGTGTGCACTTTGCGGTGCAGGATCGCCTGGAACTCATCGGCGAAGGTGTAGTAACGGCCGATCAGCGTTTCGCTGCGGGCAGCGAAGCGGTTATAGGCAATGACGGCCGGGATGGCCGCGAACAGGCCGATGGCGGTGGCAACCAGGGCCTCGGCGATGCCCGGGGCCACGGTGGCCAGGGTCGCTTGCTGGGCCGATGCCAGGCCTCGGAAGGAGTTCATGATCCCCCACACGGTACCGAACAGACCGATGTACGGGCTGACCGAACCGACGGTGGCGAGGAACGGCAGGCTCTGCTCGAGCTTCTCTTCCTCGCGGGAAATGGCCACGCGCATGGCACGGGCCACGCCTTCCATCACCGCTTCAGGGTCGACACCCGGCTGCTGGCGCAAGCGGGAGAACTCCTTGAAGCCGGCGCGAAAGATCTGCTCGACGCCCGAGTCCGGGTCCGGGTTGCTGCCCGCCTGGCGGTACAGCTTGGACAGGTCGATGCCCGACCAGAAGCGCTCTTCAAAGCTCTCCAGGGCCCGGCGACCGGCGCGCAGCAAGTTGCTGCGCTGAAAAATCATGATCCATGAGGTCACCGATGCGGCTACCAGGGTCAGCATTACCAGTTGCACCACGACGCTGGCATTGCTGACCAGGCTCCACATGGAGGTATGGTCGACGACGTTAGCTTCCACGCTTTATCTCCTGCTCTGAGTGTGTACCCGCGCCGCTCACGCCGGCAAAGGCCGCACGTAGAGCTTCGGGAATGGCCCGGGGTTTCAAACTATGGGTGCGCACACAGGCCACCAGGAACTGCCCTTCACAGAGCAGCACATTATCCGTAGCCCGCCTGACCTGCTGCTTGAAGCGCAGGCTGACACGGTTCAACTCGATGACATCGGCACTTACCACCAGCTCGTCGTCCAGTCGCGCCGGCGCGTGGTAGCGCGCTTCGCTGGAATGCACGACGAATAACAGGTCCTCCCCTGCCAGCGCGGATTGGGCGAAACCCAGTTCCCGCAGCCGTTCGGTTCGAGCCCGTTCCATAAACTTGAGGTAATTGACGTAGTAAACGATGCCGCCGGCATCGGTGTCCTCGTAATAAACGCGACAGCGATGTGCGAACGACTCCAGCCCGTTTTGCGCGCGCATACTCTAGTGCTTACTCCTCAGGTTGCCAATCGGCCAGGCAACTGTTTTTTCATTCTCGAATGCATTGACGCTCCAGACGTCGTCTGGGACAGCACGAGCCGGAAAAAAGTCAGCCTATCGAGCGCGTTCAATCGTCCACGGCATCGAGGAATTCGTCTACTACCGGCATCTCGCCCATTCGTGTCGGGATGTTTAAGCCAAAGTGCAGGTAAGCATGGCGGGTTACCACGCGCCCGCGGGGGGTACGCATGATGTAGCCCTGCTGGATCAGGTACGGCTCCAGCACATCCTCGATGGTGTGACGCTCTTCGCTGATGGCGGCGGCCAGGCTGTCGACGCCCACCGGGCCACCGTCGAACTTCTCGATCATGGTCAGGAGCAAGCGCCGGTCCTGATGGTCGAAGCCACGCTCGTCAATGTCCAGCAGGTTCAACGCCAGGTCGGCAATCGGCTTGGTGATGTGGCCCTTGGCACGGACCTCGGCAAAGTCCCGGACCCGCCTCAGCAGTCGATTGGCGATCCGCGGCGTGCCTCGCGCCCGACGGGCGACTTCGTACGCGCCGTCCGGGTCCAGCGGCAATCCGAGGATGCCCGCCGAGCGGCTGACAATCGTCGCCAGGTCGGCATTGCTGTAGAACTCCAGGCGCTGGACGATGCCGAAACGGTCCCGCAGCGGGTTGGTCAGCATGCCGGCCCGGGTGGTCGCCCCCACCAGGGTGAACGGCGGCAAATCCAGCTTAATGGAACGCGCCGCCGGACCTTCGCCGATCATGATGTCGAGCTGGAAATCTTCCATGGCCGGGTACAGCACTTCTTCGACGATCGGCGACAGACGGTGGATTTCGTCGATGAACAATACGTCATGGGGTTCGAGATTGGTCAGCAACGCCGCCAGGTCGCCCGGCCGCTCGAGGACCGGCCCCGAGGTACTCTTGATCGACACCCCCATTTCCTGGGCAATGATGTTGGCCAGGGTGGTCTTGCCCAGGCCCGGCGGGCCGAAGATCAAGGTGTGGTCCAGCGACTCGCTGCGCCCACGGGCCGCCTGGATGAACAACTCCATCTGCTCGCGCACGGTCGGTTGGCCAATGTAGTCGGCCAGGCTGACGGGGCGAATCGCGCGGTCCTGGATTTCCTCGCGGTCACGGGGCGCACCCGTGGCGGCGATCAGACGGTCAGCTTCAATCACTTAGATCATTCCCTTCAGGGCACGGCGGATCATGTCTTCAGTGCTCAGGCCTTTTTCCTTGATGGCGGAAATCGCCTTGCTGGCTTCCTGCGGCTTGTAACCCAGGGAAATCAGCGCGGTAACCGCATCGTTCTCGGCGCTGACCGCCGGGGCCGGCGCGTCCGGCTGGTTTGGCACCAGGGCGAACATGGCCGGCACCGTTTCCCAGGCCTTGAAGCGGTCCTTGAGTTCCACCAGCAGGCGCTCGGCGGTCTTCTTGCCAACCCCGGGCACCTTGGTCAGTGCCGAGGTGTCCTGGGACTGCACGCAGCGCACCAGTTCATCGACCTCCAGGCTCGACATCAAGGCCAGGGCCAACTTCGGGCCGACGCCATTGAGGCGGATCAGCTCACGGAAGAAATCCCGTTCGCGCTTGCCAATGAAGCCATAGAGTAACTGCGCATCCTCGCGCACGACCAAATGGGTGTGCAGTGTCAGCGGCTCGCCGACCGACGGCAGGCGATACAGCGTGGTCATGGGCACTTCGAGTTCATAACCGAGCCCGTTCACATCCAGAATCAGGTGCGGCGGCTGTTTTTCAGCCAGGGTGCCGCGCAAGCGTCCAATCACGTTTCAGATCCTTGGGCGTTGGCCAGCCGTGGGCTGGCGAATAACGGCCCGGCATAAGGGCCGACGACGCGGCGCACCCTACCCGGGTTCACGAATGAGTGCGCTGATGCTATCAGAGACGCAGGCGCCCGCCACGACTGCGTGCAGTGCCCAAGCCGTGCGGCAGCAGGCTGGAGCGGGTATGCGCATGGCAAATGGCGATGGCCAGGGCGTCGGAGGCGTCGATCTGCGGCTTGCTGACCAGTTTCAACAGGTGCATCACCATCATTTGCACCTGTTCCTTGTTCGCCGCGCCCGTTCCGACGACCGCCTGCTTGACCTGGGTAGCGGTGTATTCGGCGATTTCCAGGCTTTCCTCGGCACCGGCAACAATGGCCGCGCCCCGGGCCTGGCCCAGCTTCAGGGCCGAATCGGCGTTACGGGCCATGAACACTTTTTCGATGCCCATGGTGACCGGCCCGTAGGTCTGGATGACCTCCCGCACGCCGCGATAAACAATCTGCAGGCGCTCGTGCAACTCGCCCGCCCCCGTGCGGATACAACCGGAAGCCACGTACACGCAGCCACGCCCGGTATCACGAACCACGCCGTAGCCGGTGATGCGTGAACCGGGGTCGATGCCAAGGATTAAAGTCATAACGCCTGCGAAAAAAAGTGCGATGGCAAGAAGGTACAACTCATCAAAGGCCTGCAGTGAACCCGTGGCGAGGGAGCTTACTCCCGCTGGGCTGCGTAGCAGACCTTTTTTGGGAGCGCTTCGCACTCCAGCGGGAGCAAGCTCCCTCGCCACAATGGTTTCAAACAAACCTTAAGTGAGCAGCATTACACCTGTCAGCCCAGTTGCTCTGCCACCGACTCTGGAATGTCAGCATTGGAATAGACATTCTGCACGTCATCCAGGTCTTCGAGCATGTCGATCAGCTTGAGCACTTTCTCGGCACCGTCCAGGTCCAGCTCGGCGCTGGTGGTCGGCTGCATGACGATTTCCGCGTCGGCCGGCTTGAACCCGGCCGCTTCCAGGGCATTGCGCACGGCATAGAAGCTGGCGAACGAGGTGAACACGTCGAACGATCCGTCTTCATGGCTGACCACGTCGTCGGCGTCGGCTTCCAGGGCGGCTTCGGTCAAGGCGTCTTCATCCAGGCCCGGCGCGAAGCTGATCTGCCCCTTGCGCTCGAACAGGTATGCCACCGAACCGTCGGTGCCCAGGTTGCCACCGCATTTGCTGAAGGCGTGACGCACGGCCGCCGCGGTACGGTTACGGTTGTCGGTCATGCATTCGACCATGACCGCCACGCCGCCTGGGCCATAACCTTCGTAGGTCAGTTCTTCAACGTTGTCGGCCTCGGTCGCACCGGCGCCACGGGCGATGGCCCGGTCGATGATGTCGCGGCTCATGTTGGCACCCAGTGCCTTGTCCAGGGCCAGGCGCAGGCGCGGATTGGAACCCGGATCGCCGCCACCCTGGCGGGCCGCGACCGTCAGCTCACGGATCCACTTGGTGAAGATCTTGCCCCTCTTGGCATCCTGACGTTCTTTGCGGTGCTTGATGTTCGCCCACTTGGAATGACCTGCCATAACTCGCTCCGGTTTTTCTTGAAACGTTGCCCGCCCTGCACCGATGCAGCGGCAGGCAAGCAGAAATATCGACACCAACGAAAAGGCGCATCCGAAGATGCGCCTTCAGGTGTCAGCCTTACTCAGCCTTGGGCTGTTCACGCAGACGGATGTGCAGCTCGCGCAGTGCCTTGGCATCCACCACACCCGGAGCCTGGGTCATGACATCGGCCGCGCTCTGGGTTTTAGGGAAAGCGATCACTTCACGGATCGACTGGGCGCCGGTCATCAGCATCACCAGGCGATCCAGGCCGAAGGCCAGGCCACCGTGAGGCGGTGCGCCGAACTTCAGGGCGTCGAGCAGGAAGCCGAACTTCTCTTCCTGTTCCGCTTCGTCGATGCCCAGCAGGCGGAACACCGCCTGTTGCATTTCCTTGCGGTGGATACGGATCGAACCGCCACCCAGCTCGGTGCCGTTCAGGACCATGTCGTAGGCACGCGACAGCGCGGTAGCCGGGTTGGCCTCCAACTCCTGCGGGGTGCATTTCGGCGCGGTGAACGGGTGATGCAGCGCGGTGAAGCTGCCATCTTCGTTTTCTTCGAACATCGGGAAGTCAACGACCCACAGCGGCGCCCACTCGCTGGTCAGCAGCTCAAGATCGTGACCGACCTTGATGCGCAATGCGCCCAGGGCTTCGCTGACGATCTTGGCCTTGTCGGCGCCGAAGAACACGATGTCGCCATCGACCGCGCCAACGCGATCGAGGATCACGTTCAGGTTGGCCTCAGGGATGTTCTTGACGATCGGCGATTGCAGGCCTTCGACGCCCTTGGCGCGCTCGTTGACCTTGATGTACGCCAGGCCCTTGGCACCGTAGATGCCGACGAACTTGGTGTAGTCGTCGATCTTGCTGCGCGGCATGCTCGCTGCGCCCGGCACGCGCAGGGCGGCAACGCGGCACTTCGGATCGTTGGCCGGACCGCTGAAGACCTTGAATTCGACGTCCTTGAGCTGGTCGGCCACGTCCACCAGCTCCAGCGGGATACGCAGGTCCGGCTTGTCGGAACCGTAGCGGCGCATGGCCTCGTCCCAGGTCATGTGCGGGAAATCACCGAACTCCAGACCCAGCACTTCCTTGAACAGGTTGCGGATCATGCCTTCGGTCAGGCCCATGATGTCTTTTTCGTCGAGGAAGCTGGTCTCGATGTCGATCTGAGTGAACTCAGGCTGACGGTCGGCACGCAGGTCTTCGTCGCGGAAGCACTTGGCGATCTGGTAGTAGCGGTCGAAGCCGGCCACCATCAGCAGTTGCTTGAACAACTGCGGCGATTGCGGCAGGGCAAAGAAGCTGCCGGGGTGGGTGCGGCTCGGCACCAGGTAATCGCGGGCGCCTTCCGGCGTGGCGCGGGTCAGGATCGGCGTCTCGACGTCGAGGAAACCGTTCTCGTCCAGGTAGCGACGGATGCTGGTGGTCATGCGCGAACGCAGGCGCAGCTTCTCGGCCATTTCCGGACGGCGCAGGTCGATGAAGCGGTAGCGCAGGCGGGTTTCTTCGCCCACGTCGGAAAATTCGTTGAGCGGGAACGGTGGGGTTTCCGCTTCGTTGAGCACTTCCAGCTCGTGGCCCAGCACTTCGATCATGCCGGACGCCATGTTGGCGTTGCCAGCACCGGCCGGACGCAGGCGCACCTTGCCGGTGATCTTGACCACGTATTCGCTGCGGACGCGGTCGGCGGTGGCGAAGGTTTCAGCGCGGTCCGGATCGAACACCACCTGGGCCAGGCCTTCACGATCACGGATATCGAGGAAAATCACCCCGCCATGGTCACGGCGACGATGAACCCATCCGCAAAGAGTAACTTCCTGACCTTCCAGGCTTTCGTTCAGTTGGCCGCAATAATGGCTGCGCATCATGGTAGTGGTTTCACTTCTCGTAATTCGACATTCGGTTGGAGGCCCTGCCCATGCAAGAACTCGCGCGTATTCAACTCAGTCTGCTTTGTCGCCACCGGCCAGGTTCTTCTTGGCGCCGGTCTTGAAGTCGGTTTCATACCAGCCCGTACCGCCGAGGCGGAAACCAGGCATGGACAGCATCTTTTTCAGTTCTGGCGCCTGGCAGGCAGGGCAGTCGACCAGCGGTGCCTCGCTGATCTTTTGAATGACTTCCATCTGATGACCACAGGAAGCACATTGATAGTCGTACATCGGCATGGGGTTGTCTCGGCGATCAGGTTACTCGCGCAAAGGCGGGCTTTGCGGCAAAGGGCGAGATTATATCCATTAAATGCAGCCTGTGCAGCCGTAAGACCGCACAGGCCGCTCCCGGCCCGTTTCAAGCACTGGCCTGGGTCTCAGTGCCGTCCGACGACCTCCAGCCCGGTTTCCTTCAGACTGTGCACAACGCAGACCACGCGCACCAGGCCACTGAAATTGCGCACGCCACCATGGCGCAAGTGCACCTCCCGGTCCACATGGGACAGCAAGGTGCTGATGGAACAGCGGTTGAGCCGGGCCATGTCGGCGAGGATATCCCAATAGACCTGCTCCAGACGCAGACACGTGGCAAAGCCATTCAGGCGGATGGACCGGGCCCAGGGCCGAGCCAATTGCATGTCGAAGCCCCTGACGAACGGATCGACGTGGATGGGCTGACAGCGCCCGCGCGCGCCCTCGCCGGGTTCTTTTCCTTGAATCATACCGTTGACACTCCTTTGCCAGACGAACCTTTCAGGTGGAACACTCCACCTGTGGCGCTTATTGGAAGCTCAACGGCATCGGCAGATCCAGACGACTTTATGGCCATCGACGTAGGACAAGCCGACAGCCGGCAGGCGACGAATTACGCCGTCCTACCCGCTGCCTACAAATCCCGGCGCCCTGCTCCCGGAGAGCAAGGGCTCGGCAGCCCTGCCAGGCTTATTTATCTTCCAACAGCGAGCGCAGCATCCATGCGGTCTTTTCATGAACCTGCATGCGCTGGGTCAGCAGATCGGCGGTGGGCTCGTCGCTGACCTTGTCCAGGAGGGGAAAGATGCCACGGGCGGTACGCGTCACCGCTTCCTGCCCTTCCACCAGTTGCCGGATCATATCCTCGGCACCGGGCACGCCCTCTTCTTCCTTGATGGAAGACAAGCGCGCGTACACCGAGTAGGCACCCGGCGCCGGGAAACCGAGGGCACGGATGCGCTCGGCGATCAGGTCCACCGCCAGCGCCAGTTCGTTGTATTGCTCCTCGAACATCAGGTGCAGGGTGCGAAACATCGGCCCGGTGACGTTCCAGTGGAAATTGTGGGTCTTGAGGTAGAGCACATAAGTGTCCGAAAGCAGGCGTGAAAGCCCGTCGACGATGGACTTGCGGTCTTCTTCACTGATACCGATATCAATGGCCATGTTGATTGATCTCCTGACGGTGATGAATGAGACAGCGGCTCCTCCACTGTAGTGGTTTTTGCCGCCGGCAGCCTGCGACAGATCGCCGGCCCTCCTGAACCGACAAGCCGGGACGCCGGGCGGTTCCGACACACGGGCCCCTTTAACGGCGCTCGCCTGGCCCCTGCAAGCGTCCACCGGGTGGCTGGCCGACGAACAGCGCGGTATGGGTCCGCGACGCGTTTGAGAAGGCCAAGGCTTTACTGTTAAATAGGCAGTGTGTCGCTACGCCTATTTTCCAGGACGTGGCGCATAGGCTGGTTCGAATACGTGTCCAACGCCTCTCCATTTTTCCGAAGCGAACCGTCCTCGACCCGCTCTTCCTTGTGATCTGTCTTAACCGTGAGCCAATTAAAATGTTGAAAATCGTCCACTTGCTAATGGGCGCAGCTGCCTTGCTGCTGTCCTTCATCCCTAGCCTGGGTTCCGAAGCCACACCTTACCTGCAACATCCCGATGCACTGTACCTGGCCTTTTTCGGCCTGCTCAACCTGACCCTCGCGCCCGTCATTCCTTACTGGAATAAAGGCCCCCGTCATCAACTGCAAAACCTCGTCAGCGTCCTGCTGGTACTGGCCGTCGCCCTGCAAACCCTGGCGTTGCTGGCCCCCATGCCGGAAATCGCCGGCCAACCGGCCATTGCGTTCAGCCTTGGCTGTGCGTTGCTGGCCGTGGCCGTGCACCTGGGCGTCAGCTTCTACAAGAAGTCGTCGCCCGCTGCTGCCTCGCAGAACTACGACATGTCCAACCGCGATACCGGCACCGTGAAGTGGTTCAACACTTCCAAAGGCTTCGGCTTTATCTCCCGCGATTCCGGCGATGACATTTTCGTGCATTTCCGGGCCATCCGTGGCGAAGGCCATCGCGTCCTGGTGGAAGGCCAGCGCGTAGAGTTTTCCGTGATGAACCGCGACAAGGGCCTGCAGGCCGAAGACGTGATCGCTGCGCTGCCGCGCCGCTGATACTGCCGTAAAAAAACCGCGATGCAGCCTCGCTGCTCGCGGTTTTTTTTGGGCCTGGCACTCGGTGCCGGTCAGTAATGAGGAGGCGGTGCCTCTTCTTCGAAGGATTCGAACTGCCCAGCCATCTCTTCCTGGCGCTTGAGCAACGCCGCCATCTGCAACTGCAGCCGCTCGACCACGCGCTGCTGCTCCACCAACACATCATTCAATGCCTGGATGGTGTCATCCTGAAACGCCAGGCGACTTTCCAGATCGGTTACACGGTCTTCAAGGTTCATGGTTTCAGCCCTCCAGAAACTTGAAATCATCGGTCAATGCCACGCGCAAGCGTTCGCGAATGGCCTTCACTTGCACGTCATTATAAGGCTGTGCCGGGTGTTTGCCCCAGACCGGTGCCGGCCACGCGGCATCATCGCGTTTGCGCACGATGACATGCATGTGCAATTGACTGACAACGTTACCCAACGTCGCGACGTTCAGCTTATCGGCGTCGAACGAGTCCTTGAGCGTTTCGGCCAGGGCCGTGGTTTCTTTCCACAGTTGCTGCTGGTCCATGTCATCCAATTGAAATAATTCGCTGATATTTTCCCGCCGCGGTACGAGTATGAACCACGGATAGTTGGAATCATTGGACAAGAGCAACCGACACAGCGGGAAATCGCCGATCGGCAATGTGTCTTGTTGCAGTCGTGGATCTAAGGCAAACACCGCGCGCACTCCTGATGGTTGATCGGTCCGGTTTCCGGGCACAGGCCGCGCCGGACACAGACCGGCAGCATACCTGCGAATGCCGGAGGGTTCACGGGGCACTCGTTCGACACGCCTGCATCGCCTTTTTGTTCACCGCTCTTTCAAGAACCGGTATGAACGAGGGCGGGCGTTGCACCAACACGGCGCAGGGTCCAGGGTGCAGTCCGACAGCAGCGTCCCAGGGCCTGGCAAATGCACCGGAGCTGTCAGATTTTCGTACAGCTTGAAAATTTTTTGCACCAAAACAGCACAGTGGGTCTACGCTCAGTGCACGAAGCATCCGGGATTTACTCACTCGATGGGGTGAACCGGTAACGTTTTTGGTTGTCGCGCACCGTTTCAAGACGTTCAACACGAGGGCCGCGCAGCCGTCAACCCTATTTAAAACAAGGCCTTTGGAGCCCGGTTTCATGAGGTTTCACCGCGTCAACCGGTAGAATGTGAAAAAAATGTAAACGAAATTCGGGTTTGTGCATGCTTGTTGCATTCATCCGCACATCGTCCAAGGGCTTCGCCGGAAGCGAAAACCCGCAGACCTATAAATTAAAGTGGCAAGGCTGCCCTCAGGAGCTTCAAGCGCGGTAATGACGGACTCTTTACACCAATGCCGGAGAGAAAAAACAACCTTAGAAGTTGTGAATCCGATTGCGTTGGTTCAGCCGAAATACGACATGGATCGAGCCATTGGCGACACGGTCGTAAAGAAGCTGAAAGGTTGTATGGGCAAGTATCGCCAATAGGGTCGGCGTGATATAAGTTTGCGCCGACACAAAAAGAAAGAGCCGCCCAGATAATAAAACAGGTGGGACGGCAGTACTCTTCTAAAACCAAAGGAGCAAATCACGATGCGCGTGATGAAGTGGAGCATGATCGCACTGGCCGTTGCTGCAGCAGCCAGTACTCAAATGGCTACGGCCGCACCTTTCGTAAGTGACCAAGCTGAAGCCAAGGGCTTTGTCGAAGACGCCAAGTTCGACTTGCTGCTGCGCAACTATTACTTCAACCGTGACCGCAAAAACGGTTCAAACGACCAGAAAGACTGGACTCAGGGTTTCTGGGGCAACTTCAGCTCCGGTTACACCCAAGGCACGGTAGGGGTCGGTGTTGATGCATTCGGTTATCTGGGCATCAAACTGGACGGCGGCGACGGCACGGCAGGTTCGGGCAACATGAGCCGCAACTCCCAAGGCCACAACGAAGACGACTTTGGTAAGGCCGGTGCAGCCGTCAAGCTGCGTATCTCCAAAACCGAACTGAAATTCGGTCAAATGCAGCCTAGCACCTCCCCAGTGTTCGCTGTCGGCGGTTCCCGCCTGTTGCCTCAAACCGCTACCGGTTTCCAACTGCAAAGCAGCGAAATCAAGAACCTGGATCTGGAAGCAGGTCACTTCTACTCGGCCTCCAGCCAGGACGAGATGAACAGTGACGGTGAGCTGCACGCTACATACGCATCCGGCGACAGCATTGCCGTTACCGGCAAGACCATGGATTACGTTGGTGGCAAATACGGCATCTCCGACGATCTGAGCGTTTCGCTCTACGGCTCCAAATTCGAAGATATTTGGGACCAGTACTACGCCAACGTGAACTACACCATCCCTATGGGTAACGACCAGTCGCTCAATCTGGATGGTAACATCTACCGCACCGTCGATACCGGTAGCGCCAGAGCGGGTGATATCAGCAACACCACGTTCTCGCTGGCAGCTGCGTATTCGTTCCTGAAAGCGCACACCGTTACCGTGGCCTTCCAGAAAGTGGACGGCGACACTCCATTCGACTACGTCGGTGTGGGTGACAACAACCGTGGCGGCGACTCGATCTTCCTCGCCAACTCCATCCAGTACTCTGACTTCAACGCCCCTAACGAGAAGTCTGCTCAGGTTCGTTACGACCTGAAGATGGCTGAGTACGGCGTACCAGGCCTGAGCTTCATGGCCCGTTACGTTAAAGGCTGGGATATCGACGGTACCAAGATGGATGCCTCCAGCCCATACAACCAATACGGCTATGGTGAAGATGGCAAGCATCACGAAACCAACGTCGAAGCCAAGTACGTGGTTCAGAGCGGCCCTGCCAAGGACCTGTCGTTCCGCGTTCGTCAAGCATGGCACCGCGCCAACACCGACCAGGCTGAGGGCGATATCAACGAGTTCCGCCTGATCGTCGACTACCCGATCTCGGTTCTGTAATTGCCGAAAGTTAGTTCGCGGTAATCAAAAAAAGGCCCATCTTCGGATGGGCCTTTTTCATTGCTGGCTATTCATGAATAGTCTGACCAACAGGTCAAACAGACTCCTGAACCACCCGAATCACACGTTGTGGGAACGGAATATCGATCCCCGCATCCTTCAACCGGTCCCGAGCCTGTTCATTCAACATGAACATCACGCTCCAGTAATCGGCCGTCTTCACCCAGATCCGCAACGACACTGTGATCGAACTGTCACCCAAGGTGGAAATCACTGCTTCAGGCGCCGGATCAGCCAACACGCGCTCATCCTTCGCCAGGTCCAGCAACACCTGCCGGGCCTTCTGCAGATCCGCCTGGTAATCCACACCCACGTCGAATACCACTTTGCGGGTCGGCTGGCGGTTGGTGTTGGTGATGATGCCGTTCGACAGGTTGCCGTTGGGCACGATGACCGTCTTGTTGTCGCCAGTGCGCAGTACGGTGTGGAAGATCTGGATCGCATCGACCGTACCGGCAACGCCCTGGGCCTCGATCCAGTCACCGATGCGGAACGGGCGGAACAGCAGGATCAGCACGCCACCGGCGAAATTCGCCAGGCTGCCCTGCAATGCCAGGCCAATCGCCAGGCCGGCCGCACCGATGGCCGCGACGAACGAGGTGGTTTCCACGCCGATCATCGACGCCACGCTGACGATCAGCAGCACTTTCAGAATGATGTTCGCCAGGGTGCTGATAAACCCTTGCAGCGCCAGGTCCGCGTTGCGCAGGGCCAACAGCGCGCCCAGTTTCTGCGTGACCTTGTTGATCAGCCACCAGCCGATGGCCAGGGTGATGATCGCCAGCAGCACCCGGCTGCCGTACTCCATGATCATCGGGATCCAGGCCTGGGAAGCCTTGACCAGGTGGTCCACTTCAGCGTTCAAGTCCATCGTTGTCTCCTTTTCCTGTTACACGCGGCATTGTGGTGAGGGAGGATGCTCGCGCTTGGGTGCGTAGCGCTCACCGATAAGGGGCTGCTAAGCAGCCAGCGGGAGCGAGCGCCCTCGCCACAGGGTCTCCAAGCGACTGAAATATCAGTCGCGGAAGTTGTTGAATTGCAACGGCATGCCGAATTCCTTGCCGCGCAGTGCCGCAATGGCCTCTTGCAAGTCGTCACGTTTCTTGCCGGTCACCCGCACCTGCTCGCCCTGGATGGCGGCCTGAACCTTGAGCTTGGCGTCCTTGATGTGGGCAACGATCTTCTTCGCCAGTTCCTTGTCGATGCCTTCCTTGAGCACGGCTTCCTGCTTCATCAGCTTGCCCGAGGCGAAAGCGTCCTTGACCTCGAGGCACTGTACGTCGATCTTGCGCTTGACCAGCGCGAGCTTGAGGATCTCGATCATCGCCTCGAGCTGGAAATCGGCTTCGGCGGTCAGGTTGACGGTCAGGTCCTTTTCCTTGAACTCGAAACTGCCCTTGCCCTTGAGGTCATAGCGACGGTCGAGTTCCTTGACGGCGTTTTCAACGGCGTTGGTGACTTCGTGTTTGTCCAGTTCGGATACCACGTCGAATGACGGCATGTAGTGTTCTCCAATAAAAAGGCGCGCCGGTAACAAAGGCGCGCGCTTGGCTTGTGGTTAAAATCGGGCTCATTATAACGGGTCTTTCCCCACTGACACTGCGAGCTCCCGGATGCCTGCGACAAACCGAGTAAAAAACTGATGCCCACCACCTGGCATGTCCTGGGGGCCGGCAGCCTCGGCACGTTGTGGGCCGCGCGCCTGGCCCGGGCCGGCCTGCCAGTGAGGTTGGTACTGCGCAATGCAGACCGCCTGCAAGCCTATCAAGCCGCCGGCGGGCTGACGCTGGTGGAACAGGGCCAGGCGCAGTGTTACCCGGTCCCCGGCGAAACGGCGGACCACCACGAGCCGATCAAGCGCCTGTTGCTGGCCTGCAAGGCCTATGACGCCGAGGCCGCCGTCAGCTCGGTGACCCACCGCCTGGATGCCGACTCGGAACTGATCCTGCTGCAGAACGGCCTCGGCAGCCAGGACGCAGTGGCCAACCGCGTGCCCCTGGCCCGTTGCATCAGTGCCTCCAGTACCGAAGGGGCGTTTCGCGACGGTGACTGGCGCGTGGTGTTCGCCGGCCATGGCTACACCTGGCTCGGCGATCCGGCGCACCCGGTGGCCCCGTTCTGGCTGGACGACCTGGTGGCCGCAGGCATTCCCCACGAATGGAGCGCCGATATCCTCACCCGCCTCTGGCGCAAACTGGCGCTCAACTGTGCGATCAATCCACTGACGGTGCTGCACCACTGCAAGAACGGCGGCTTGCAAAGCCACCACTGCGAAGTCGCCACCCTGTGCGCGGAACTCACCGATCTGCTCGAACACTGCGGCCAGCCCGCCGCCGCCGAAGACCTGCAACCGGAGGTCGAGCGGGTGATCCAGGCCACCGCTACCAACTACTCCTCGATGTACCAGGATGTCAGTAACCGGCGCCGCACCGAGATCAGCTACCTGCTCGGCCACGCCTGCAAGGTGGCCCAGCGGCACCGGTTGGCGGTACCGCACCTGGAACAACTGCGCCAGCGACTGATTGTCCACTTGGACAACCTCGGATTGCCCAGCGACTGAGCAGCGGCTACGCTGGCCCTCGTGTTCCTTTTTAGCGACCAGTCTGATGCCATTGCGCCAGCGCCTTGAGAACCTCCCGGTCGGCCAGAAGCTGCTGGCCGCCCTGTTGGTGTTATTGACCACTGTCCTGCTGGTGGCCAACCTGACCTTTATCAGTGCCGCCTACTACATCTCCCAGGAGAGCATGGCGCCCCAGGCCTTGCAGACCATTGGCCGGCTGGTGGCAAACCCGAGCCTGATCTCCGATGCCGTGCAGTCGCCGCAGAGCGCCAAGCGCCTGCTCGACGAACTCAACAGCTACGCACCGCTTCGGGCGGCGGCCCTGTACGACGGCCAGGGCGAACGCCTGGCACAACTGCAACAAGGCGAAAAGCTCAAGCTGCCGGACCACTTTCGCAAGATGCAGGCCTGGCAGGCCGGTGAGTTTCGCAGCAACCAGGTCATCACCCTGCCCCGTCCCGGCATGGAGCCCGGCCATCTGCTCCTGGTGGCCAGCAGCGAACTGCCGACCGCGTTCTACACCGGCACGCTGACCGCCAGCCTGGGCATCCTGATCTTCAGCGTGCTGCTGTGGCTGGTCATCGCCCAGCAGATCAAGCGCCTGATTACCCAGCCGATCCACCAACTCGAAGAGCTGTCACGCCAGGTCACCCGCGAGGAAAACTATGCCCTGCGCGCCGCCAGGGGCAACCACGATGAAATCGGCAGCCTGGCCGAGGCGTTCAACACCATGCTGTCGCGGATCGAAGCCCGGGAGCAACAACTCAAGCGCGCCCGGGACGATTCCCAGGCCGCCTACGACCAGGCCCAGGGCCTGGCGGAAGAAACTCGTCACACCAACCGCAAGCTGGAGCTGGAAGTCCAGGTGCGCAGCAAGATCGAGAAGAAGCTCACCGGCTTCCAGAACTACCTCAACAGCATCATCGACTCCATGCCGTCGGCGCTGATCGCCCTCGACGAACAGCTCTACGTCACCCAGTGGAACCAGGAGGCCAGCGCCCTTTCCGGCACGCGCCTGGATGAAGCCCTGAACCAGCCGATCTTCCTCGCCTTCGAACCGCTCAAGCCCTACCTGCCCCAACTCAAGCAGACCGTCGAGCAGCACACCGTGGCCAAGATCGAACGCGTCACCTGGACCAAGGACGACGAGGCTCGCCACTACGCCCTGACCTTCTATCCGCTGATGGGCGGCGCCGGCCGCGGGGTGGTGATCCGCATCGACGACATCACCCAGCGCCTGTCGCTGGAGGAAATGATGGTGCAATCGGAGAAGATGCTCTCGGTCGGCGGCCTCGCGGCGGGCATGGCCCACGAAATCAACAACCCCTTGGGGGCGATCCTGCACAATGTGCAGAACATCCGCCGACGCCTGTCGCCGGACCTGCCGAAGAACCTCGAACAGGCCGAGCAACTGGGCATCGAGCTGCAGGTGGTCAATCGCTACCTGGAAGGCCGGGAGATCCCGCAGTTGCTGGACGGCATCCAGCAGGCCGGCGCCCGGGCCGCGAAGATCGTCACCCACATGCTCAGTTTCAGCCGCCGCAGCACGCGGCAGATGGCGCCTTGCGACCTGCCCGCGCTGATCGACCAGGCAGTGGAAATCGCCGGCAACGACTTCGACCTGGCGATCGGTTTCGACTTCAAGGGCCAGGCGATCATCCGTCAGTTCGACCCGAACCTGGGCCCGGTCCCCGGCACCGCCAACGAGCTGGAACAGGTGCTGCTCAACCTGTTGAAAAACGCCGCCCAGGCGATCCACCAACGCCAGGACGACAGCGAGCCGGGGCGTATCATCCTGCGCACGCGGCTGAACCCGCCGTGGGCCGAGATCCAGGTCGAGGACAACGGCATCGGCATGAGTGAGAACGTGCGCAAGCGCACCTTCGAGCCGTTTTTCACCACCAAGGAAATCGGCCAGGGCACGGGCCTTGGGCTATCCGTGTCGTACTTCATCATCACCAACAACCACAAGGGCCAGATGGAAGTGCAATCGGCACCGGGCCAGGGCACCTGCTTCACCTTGCGCCTGCCCTTGGCCGGCACGTCCCTCACCCAGCAGGAAAACATACAACTGGAGCGCTGAGCATGGGCTTTCGCCTGTCGAAGATTTACACCCGCACCGGCGACACCGGTGAAACCGGGTTGGGCGATGGTCGCCGCGTGGCGAAGGACCACCCACGGGTCGAGGCCATCGGCGAAGTGGATACCCTGAACAGCCAACTGGGGTTGCTATTGGCTGGACTTGCCGCCGAAACCACGCACTACCCGGCGCTGAAGGAAGTCAGTGACGTGCTGGCACCCTGTCAGCACCGGCTGTTCGACCTGGGCGGCGAACTGGCGATGCCGGCCTATCAGGCGTTGAATGCGGCAGAAGTCGAGCGACTGGAAACGGCGATCGATGTCTGGAACGAGGAATTGGGACCGTTGGAAAACTTCATCCTGCCCGGTGGCTCGACGCTGATTGCCCAGGCCCACATCTGTCGCAGCCTGGCCCGCGGTGCCGAGCGTCGTTGCCAGCAGTTGAACGCCGTGGAACCGCTGGCGGGGCCGGGGCTGGCTTATATCAATCGGTTGTCGGACCTGTTGTTCGTGGCGGCGCGAATCATCGCCCGGCGGCAAGGGATAGCAGAGGTGCTGTGGGAGGCGGCGGCCAAGCCTGGGGGGTGATCAAAAGAGATGTATCGCCGGTCAGGCCGCCTTCGCGGGCAAGCCCGCTCCCACAAGGTGATCGGTTGTGCCCCCTGACTTTATGTCTGACGCAGATCCAATGTGGGAGCGGGCTTGCCCGCGAAGGGGCCAGCAGCCCCACCACAAAAATCATGCCCCAGGCCAGAACGCCCGAATCCCCGCCACACCCTGAGCCCCGGCTTCCCAGGCCTGCTGCCGTTCAGCGGGGCCGACCCCACCCAACAGATAGACCGGCTTGTTGAAGCCCTCGATCAGCCGGGCCGCCTCCTCCCAACCCAACGGCTGGGCCTCGGGATGGGTCTGGGTCGGCTGGACAGGCGAGAGCGTCACGAAGTCCACGTCCATCTGCTGCGCCAGGGACAACTCCTCGGCGTTATGGCAGGAAGCCGCCAGCCAGCGATCCTTGCCGAACGGACGACCGGCCGCCGCATGCTTGCGCAACTGCGCGGCGGTGATGTGCCAGCCAGCGGACGGGAAATCCCCCAGCCATTCGAACGGGCCCTTGAGCATCAATTGCGCCTTGCCGGCGCACAGCCCCACCGCATCCACCGCCAGGTCGCGGTACTGCGGATCGTAGCCGTTGGGCGCGCGCAGCTGGACCAGCTTGATCCCACCGGCAATCGCCTTCTGCAGGCCGCGCAACAAGGCCGGTGTTTCCAGGCCGTCGGGGGTGATCAGGTATTCGCCAGGCAAACGGGCGGCGGCCACGATCGGCTGATTGGCCGCCGGAAATTCATAGCCCGTCAGCTCGCGAGCCGTCACCCAGGCCAATGGCTGTCCTTCGGCACCGTGGGGTTCGCCGGTGAACGCCGAGACTTCCCAGACGTCCAGCAACACCTGTTTGTCCGGGTAATCGTGGCGCACCTTGATCAGCGGCCGGGCGGCGCCGACCACAATGCCCAGCTCTTCATGAAGCTCCCGGGCCAGGGCCGCCTCGACGGACTCATCCGCCTCGACCTTGCCGCCGGGAAACTCCCACAAGCCACCCTGGTGCTGGGTGTCGGCCCGACGGGCGATCAGGATCCTGCCGTCGGCGTCGCGAATGACCGCCGCCGCTACGTGTACTCGTTTCACCGCGCTGCTTCCTCCAGGCCGGCCTGTTGCCAGGTCTTGAAGGCCGGCCATTGGTAAAGGGTTTCAACATAGGCCGCATCGATCGCCGGCAGTTCCACTTGGTAGGTGCGCAGGCGCACGGCAACCGGCAGGAAAAACGCATCCGCCAGGCCCAAGGTGCCGAACAGGTAAGGCCCGGCGTCGGTCGCCGCAGCCCGGCATTCGGCCCACAGCGCCAGCATCCGTTCGATTTCCGCCTGGACATCGGCCGGCATGGGCGACAACGGCGCATCATGGGCCAGGTCAAATGGCATGTGGGTGCGAAGGGCGAAGAAACCGCTGTGCATTTGCGCACATGCCGACCGCGCCTGGGCCCGGGCCGCTACATCCCTGGGCCAGAGGCCCGCCTCGGGAAACTGCTCGGCCAGGTACTCGGCGATCGCCAGGGAATCGGCAATGACGCCCGATTCGGTCTTGAGCAGCGGAACCTTGGCGGTGGCCGAATACTTGAGCAGCTTCTGCCGCGTGTCGGGTTGATAGAGCCTGACCAGTTCTTCAGTGTACTTCGCGCCAGTCAGCGTCAACGCCAACCAGGCACGCAGGGACCAGGAAGAGATTTTCTTGTCGCCGATGATCAGGTGCAGGCTCATGTCTGGAATCCGTTCTTAGGGGTACAGAAATTGGCTGTTGTCTATCGGGCCGCCTTCGCGAGCAAGCCCGCTCCCACAACGGCATCCCGTAAACGCCTGTGGGAGCGGGCTCGCTCGCGAAGAGGACGGCTCGATGTTAAGTCCGGTACTCGGCGTTGATCTTCACATACTCGTGGGACAGGTCGGTGGTCCAGATCGTCTCGCTGCACTCACCACGGCCCAACTCGATGCGGATGGTGATCTCTTCCTGCTGCATCACCGCCGCCCCCTGGGCCTCGGTGTAGCTCGCGGCACGAGCGCCCTGGCTGGCGATGCAGACGTCGCCGAGGAACACGTCGATCTTGCTCACATCCAGGTCTGGCACGCCGGCACGGCCGACGGCGGCGAGGATCCGGCCCCAGTTCGGGTCCGACGCGAACAGCGCGGTCTTGATCAGCGGCGAGTGGGCCACGGTGTAGCCAACATCCAGGCACTCCTGGTGATTGCCACCGCCATTGACCTGCACGGTCACGAACTTGGTCGCGCCTTCGCCGTCACGGACAATGGCCTGGGCCACTTCCATGCACACCTCGAACACGGCTTGCTTGAGCGCGGCGAACAGCGGGCCGCTGGCTTCAGTGATCGGCGGCAGGTTGGCCTTGCCAGTGGCGATCAGCATGCAGCAATCGTTGGTGGACGTGTCACCGTCGATGGTGATGCGGTTGAACGACTTGTTGGCGCCGTCGAGCATCAGGTCTTGCAGCACTTGCCGGGAGACATTGGCGTCGGTGGCGATGTAGCCGAGCATGGTCGCCATGTTCGGGCGAATCATGCCGGCGCCTTTGCTGATGCCCGTCACGGTGACGGTCACGCCGTCATGCTCGAACTGGCGGCTCGCGCCCTTGGGCAGGGTGTCGGTGGTCATGATGCCGGTGGCGGCAGCGGCCCAGTTGTTTTCCGACAGGTCATCGAGGGCGGCCTGCAACGCGCCTTCGATCTTCTCGACCGGCAGCGGCTCGCCGATCACACCGGTGGAATACGGCAGCACCTGGCTGGCGTCCACGCCCGTCAACTCCGCCAGCTTGGCGCAGGTGCGCTCGGCGGCGGCCAGGCCTGGCGCGCCGGTACCGGCGTTGGCATTGCCGGTGTTGGTCAACAGGTAGCGCACCGGCCCCTGCACGCGTTGCTTGGCCAGGATGACCGGAGCGGCGCAGAAGGCGTTGAGGGTGAAGACACCGGCAACCGTCGAGCCCTCGGCGCAACGCATCACCACGACATCCTTACGCCCGGGGCGCTTGATGCCCGCCGAAGCGATACCGAGTTCAAAACCGGCAACCGGGTGCAACGTTGGCAACGGACCAAGACCAACAGCCATGAATGCGCTCCTTAAATAAAATGTATGTCTGAATCAAATGGCAAAACGCCGCGACGGTCGGAAACCGGTCGCGGCGCAGGTCGTTCAGCGTTGGAAACGGGTGTTACTGGATCTGCCCGTGACAATGCTTGTATTTTTTGCCCGAACCGCAGTAGCACAGTTCGTTACGGCCCAGCTTCTGCTCGTTGCGCACTGGCGCGGTCGCCAGGGCAACATCCACGTCGACGCCCTCTTCGGCGACAACGTCCAGGCCAGGGGCTTCGGCGTGTTCGAACTGCATGCGCGCGGCCAGGGCCTCGGCTTCCTGACGCAGGCGCGCCTCTTCCTCGGCCGGGTCTTCGCGGCGGACTTGAACGTGGGACAGCACACGGATCGAGTCGCGCTTGATCGAATCCAGCAGGTCGGAGAACAGCGTATAGGACTCGCGCTTGTACTCCTGCTTCGGGTTCTTCTGGGCGTAACCGCGCAAATGGATGCCGTGGCGCAGGTGGTCCATGGTCGATAGGTGGTCTTTCCACAAGTCGTCCAGGACCCGCAGCACGATCTGCTTCTCGAAGGAGCGCAGCGCTTCGGCACCGGCCTGGTCTTCCTTCTCGTTGTACGCGGCGATCAGTTCGGCGAGCAGCTTCTCGCGCAGGGTCTCTTCGTACAGGTGATCGTCTTCGTCGAGCCACTGCTGGATCGGCAACGACACGCCGAAGTCACTGCGCAAGGCCGCTTCCAGGCCAGCGATGTCCCACTGCTCCGGCAGCGATTGCGGCGGGATGTGGGCGCTGACGGTCGCGTTGAGCACTTCCTGGCGGAAATCGGCGATGGTGTCACCGATGTTGTCGGCGGCCAACAAGCTGTTACGCATGTGATAGATCACTTTGCGCTGCTCGTTGTTGACGTCGTCGAACTCCAGCAATTGCTTGCGGATATCGAAGTTGCGGCCTTCGACCTTGCGCTGGGCCTTCTCGATGGCGTTGGTCACCATGCGGTGCTCGATCGCCTCGCCCGGCTGCATGCCCAGGGCCTTCATGAAGTTCTTCACCCGATCAGAGGCGAAGATGCGCATCAGGCTGTCTTCCAGGGACAGGTAGAAACGGCTGGAGCCAGCGTCACCCTGGCGACCGGCACGGCCACGCAGTTGGTTGTCGATGCGGCGCGACTCGTGACGCTCGGAGGCGATCACCTGCAAGCCACCGGACTCGAGCACCTGCTGGTGACGCTTCTGCCAGTCGGCCTTGATCTGCGCGATCTGCTCGGGGGTCGGGTTTTCCAGGGAGGCGACTTCCACTTCCCAGTTGCCGCCCAGCAGGATGTCGGTACCCCGACCGGCCATGTTGGTGGCGATGGTCAATGCACCTGGGCGACCGGCCTGGGCAATGATCTCGGCTTCCTTCTCGTGGAACTTGGCGTTGAGGACCTTGTGCTCGATGCCTTCCTTGTTCAGCAAGGCGGACATGTGCTCGGACGTCTCGATGGTGGCGGTACCCACCAGGATAGGACGGCCCTGGGCCATGCCTTCCTTGATGTCGTTGATGATCGCCGCGTACTTCTCTTCGGCGGTCAGGAACACCAGGTCGTTGTAGTCCTTACGGGCCAGCGGCTTGTTGGTCGGGATCACCACCACTTGCAGGCCGTAGATCTGGTGGAACTCGAACGCTTCGGTGTCAGCGGTACCGGTCATGCCGGACAGCTTGTTGTACAGGCGGAAGTAGTTCTGGAAGGTGGTCGAGGCCAGGGTCTGGCTCTCGGCCTGGATGTTCAGGCCTTCCTTGGCTTCGATGGCCTGGTGCAGGCCCTCGGACAGGCGACGGCCCGGCATGGTACGGCCGGTGTGCTCGTCCACCAGCACGACCTGGCCGTCCTGCACGATGTATTCGACGTTGCGATGGAACAGCTTGTGGGCGCGCAGGCCGGCATAGACGTGGGTCAGCAGGCCCAGGTTATGCGCCGAGTACAGGCTCTCGCCCTCGGCCAGCAAGCCGACGCGGGTCAGCATGTCTTCGATGAACTGGTGACCGGCTTCGTTGAGTTCGACCTGGCGGGTCTTCTCGTCGATGGTGTAGTGACCGGCCTGGGTGACCTGGCCCTCGACCTCCTCGACGTGCAACTTGAGCTGCGGGATCAGTTTGTTGATCTCGGTGTACAGCTTGGAGCTGTCCTCGGCCTGACCGGAAATGATCAGCGGGGTACGGGCTTCGTCGATGAGGATGGAGTCGACTTCGTCGATCACGGCGAAATTGAGTTCACGCTGGAATTTTTCTTCCATGCTGAACGCCATGTTGTCGCGCAGGTAATCGAAACCGAATTCGTTGTTGGTGCCGTAGGTGATATCGGCGGCGTAGGCGGCACGCTTCTCTTCCGGCGGCTGGAACGGCGTGACGACGCCGACGGTCAGGCCGAGGAATTCATAGAGCGGACGCATCCAGTTGGCGTCGCGGCGGGCCAGGTAGTCGTTGACCGTCACCACGTGCACGCCCTTGCCGGACAATGCGTTGAGGTAGACGCCCAGGGTTGCCACGAGGGTCTTGCCCTCACCGGTGCGCATTTCGGCGATCTTGCCTTCGTGCAAGGTCATGCCGCCGATCAACTGGACGTCGAAGTGACGCATGCCCATGACCCGCTTACCGGCTTCGCGGGCAACCGCAAAGGCTTCGGGCAGGAGCTGGTCGAGGGTTTCTCCCTTGGCGATGCGGTCCTTGAATTCGGCAGTCTTGGCGCGTAACTGATCGTCCGAAAGGGCCACCATTTGCTCTTCGAAGGCATTGACAGTCTGTACCGTCTTGAGCATGCGCTTGACTTCACGCTCGTTCTTGCTTCCAAAGAGTTTCTTTAACAAAGGCGCAAACATATCGGCAGGATCTTCCACACTAAAGGGATGGAGGGCGGCCCCGTGAGTCGCCCGTGCAGCCCTCATGGCCGCATGCGAACGAGCATTCTACCCGGAAACGATGGAGAGGAAAGTGGCGTTATTCCACGATGCTGGCACAGCGCTGTGACGGGGCTTGCTTAAAATAAGGGCTTTTGCGCGAACTTCAACCCACAAAACGCAGAAGTTAAGCGTTGATTGCCCAGGCAAAACGCCCCAGACCACAGGGCCCAGGCGCCTGCGATGCTTTCTGTTACCATGGCGCCTCTGTCACTTGCGGTATTCATTCATGGCCTTTCGCCCCCTTACCGCCAAGGCGCCCGCCATCCTGCTGCGCGAAGCCAAGCCGCTGAAAGCCATCTTCGGCCATGCCAGGCGCCTGGGCCACCTGCAGCGGCTGCTGGACAGCCAACTGCAACCTGCCGCTCGCGAGCATTGTCACGTGGCGTCCTGGCGCGAAGGCAGTTTGTTGCTGATTGTCACCGACGGCCACTGGGCCACGCGCCTGCGCTACCAGCAAAAACGCCTGCTGCGCCAGTTGCAGGCGTTCGAAGAGTTCGCCGGCCTGGTGCGGATCCAGTTCAAGGTCCAGCCGCCTACCGTGCAGGTCGGTGCCAAGGGGCACACGCTGGACCTGTCCCAGGATGCCGCCGCGACCATCCAGTCCACGGCCGAGGGCATCAGCGATCCCAACCTGCGGGCGGCGCTGGAGCGCCTGGCGGCGCACGCGCGCCCCAAGACTTGAGACGTTGCTTCGTCCAGTCGATCGCCTTCGCGAGCAAGCTCGCTCCCACAAGCGTTTTTCAGCGGCCATAAAAATTGTGTTCACCTCGGCCCTTCTGTGGGAGTGGGCTTGCCCGCGAAAGCGGTCTGTCATTATAAGAATAAGTGGCTGCCCCAACGCCTTCGCGAGCAAGCCCGCTCCCACAAGCGTTTTTCAGCGGCCACAAAAATTGTGTTCACCTCGGCCCTTCTGTGGGAGCGGGCTTGCCCGCGATAGCGGTCTGTCATTTAAGAATAAGTGGCTGACCCAGCGCCTTCGCGAGCAAGCCCGCTCCCACAAGGGATTGCGTCGAGCAAAAATCCTGTGTCGGCAAAATTCCCCTGCTGGCGAAGGGCGCGACTCGGCCCTGACTACCGGCGGCGCTTGCTGCCGCCCAGCAATGAGCCCATCAACCCGCGCACCAGTTGACGGCCCAACTGGTTGGCCGCCTGACGCATTGCCGACTTGAGCGCCTGCCCCGCTGCCGTGCCGAGGAACTCCCCGGCCCTGTCGGCAAGGCTCGGCTGTTCAGCCGCCGGTTTGTCCGACGCGGCCTCGGCTTCAGGCTCCAGCCCTTTGCGCCCCATCAACACTTCATAGGCCGACTCGCGATCAATGGGCTTGTCGTAGCGCCCTTGCAGTGGCGAGCGGGCGATCAACGCGGCGCGCTCGGCCTCGCTCAACGGCCCGATGCGCGATTGCGGTGGTGCCACCAGCACGCGCTGGACCATTTCCGGCGTACCTTTTTCCTGCAGGGTGCCCACCAGGGCTTCACCGATGCCCAGCTCGGTCAGCACCGCCAAGGCATCGAACTGCGGGTTCGGGCGGAAACCGTCCGCCACCGCCCTCAGGGATTTCTGCTCCTTGGCGGTGAAAGCCCGCAAGCCGTGCTGGATACGCAAGCCCAGTTGCGCCAGTACATCGTCTGGTAAATCGCCCGGCGACTGGGTCACGAAATACACCCCGACACCCTTGGAACGGATCAGCCGCACCACTTGTTCCAGGCGTTCCTGCAAGGCCTTGGGCGTGCCGGCGAACAACAGGTGCGCCTCGTCGAAAAACAGCGCCAATAGCGGTTTGTCCGCATCGCCGCGCTCGGGCAACTGTTCGAACAACTCGGCCAGCAGCCACAGCAGGAAGGTCGCGTAGACTTTCGGCGCCTCATGGACCAGCCGACTGGCGTCCAGCAGGTGGATGCGTCCCCGGCCATCGCTGGCCGGTTGCAAGATGTCTTCGAGCTGCAAGGCCGGCTCGCCGAACAACGCTTCCGCACCTTGCTGCTCCAGGCTGGACAAGCGTCTTAGCAAGGCCTGGCTGGAACCGGTGGTCATCAGCGCCGCGTCGTCCCCCAGCAACTCGGGGTTGTCCCTGAGGTGGTTGAGCAACGCCTTGAGGTCCTTGAGGTCAAGCAGCAACAGCCCTTCACGGTCAGCCACCTTGAACGCGGCGTACAGCGCCGACTGCTGGCTGTCGGTGAGCTCCAGCAGGCTGCCGATCAGCAACGGGCCCATTTCACTCAAGGTGGTGCGCAGTGGATGACCGGATTGGCCGTGGATGTCCCACAACGTCACCGGATAGGCCTGGGGCGTGTGGCCGAGCCAAGGCATGCCGGCGATCCGCTCGGCCACTTTGCCCTGGGGGTTGCCGGCAGCGCCGAGGCCGCACAGGTCGCCCTTGATGTCCGCCGCGAACACCGCCACACCCGCATCGCTGAACGCTTCGGCCAGGCGCTGCAAGGTCACGGTCTTGCCGGTGCCGGTGGCGCCCGCCACCAAGCCGTGGCGGTTCGCCAGGCGCATCGCCTGGGAGAGGGGTTGGCCGGTCGGGTCGGCGCCGATAACAAGCTTGAGTGAGTCAGGCATTTCGTCACCTGTGGTTAATCTGTGGCCCTGCTTGGCCGATACCTGGAATGACAGACCCTACTGAAAACAAGGTCGGATAATTCCCAGGGAGATGGAAATATCAGCTTTTTTCAATACGGCGATATTTAGCGAACTTTCCATATAAAAGCACGCCCAGAGCCATAAGACTCAGCGGAACCTCGAACCATGAAGAAAAACCTGCGTTTCAGCCATAAAATCCTCCTTGCCGCCGCCCTGATCGTCGTTGCCGCCTTCGCCTCCTTCACGTCATACAACGATTACCTGCAACGCAACGCCATCCGCGACGACCTCGACGGCTACCTGCATGAAATGGCCGAGGTCACCGCGAGCAACATCCAGACCTGGCTCAGCGGGCGGATCCTGCTCATCGAAAACCTGGCCCAGAACATTGCCGCCAGCCCGGACTCCGCCAGCGTCACCCGGCTGCTGGAGCAGAAAGCACTGACCGCAACCTTCATGGCTTCCTACCTGGGCGACGCCCAGGGCAGCTTCATCATTCGCCCCGACGCGAAGATGCCCGACGGCTTCGACCCTCGCGTACGCCCCTGGTACAAGGGCGCGCAGAGCAGCAGCACCTCGACCCTGACCGAACCGTACATCGACGCCGCCAGTGGCGGGCTGATCATCTCCATTGCCAGTGCTGCCCGGAACGCCACACAGACCGTCGGCGTCGTGGGGGGTGACCTGAGCCTGCAAGCCATTGTCGACAACCTCAAGACCGTGGACTTCGATGGCATGGGCTATGCCTACCTGGTCAGCGCCGATGGCAAGATCCTGGTGCACCCGGACAAGGCCCTGGTCATGAAAACCCTGGCCGAAGCCTACCCAGGCAACACGCCGAAAATCAGCGAACAGATCACCGAAGTCGAGGTGGACGGCCACTCGCGCATTGTCACTTTCGTGCCGATCAAGGGCCTGCCTTCGGTGAACTGGTACGTCGGGGTCTCGGTGGATAAAGACCTGGCCTACGCGATGCTCAGCGATTTCCGTACCTCGGCAGTCGTGGCGACGATCATTGCCGTGATCTTCATCATCGCGCTGTTGAGCATGCTGATCCGCCTGCTGATCCAGCCGCTGCACACCATGACCCGGGCCATGGAGGACATCGCCGACGGTGAAGGCGACCTGACCAAGCGCCTGACGATCCAGAACCAGGACGAATTCGGCATTCTGGGCATCGCTTTCAACCGTTTCGTCGAGCGCATCCACGGTTCGATCCGCGAAGTGTCCTCCGCCACCGAACACGTCAATGAAGTCGCCCTGCGCGTGGTGAGCGCGTCGAACTCGTCAATGGTCAACTCCGACGAACAATCGAGCCGCACCAACAGCGTGGCCGCCGCGATCAACCAACTGGGCGCCGCCGCCCAGGAGATCGCCCGCAATGCCGCCCAGGCGTCCCATCAGGCCAGCGACGCCCGTGGCCTGGCCGAGGACGGCCAGCACGTGGTAGACCGCAGCATTGCCGCGATGAATCGCCTTTCCGAGCTGCTGAGCACGTCGAGCAACAACGTCGAGACGTTGAACAGCAAAACCGTGAACATTGGCCAGATCCTGGAGGTGATCACCAGCATTTCCCAGCAGACCAACCTGCTGGCCCTCAACGCCGCGATCGAGGCCGCTCGGGCCGGTGAAGCCGGACGCGGGTTTGCCGTGGTGGCGGACGAGGTGCGCAACCTCGCCCACCGCACCCAGGAATCGGCACAACAAGTGCAGACCATGATCGAGGAACTGCAGGTCGGCGCCCGGGATTCGGTCATGACCATGAACGACAGCCAGCGCCACAGCCAGGAAAGCGTGGAGATCGCCAACCTGGCCGGCGAGCGCCTGAACAGCGTGACCCAGCGCATCGGTGAAATCGACGGCATGAACCAGTCCGTGGCCACCGCCACGGAAGAGCAGACGGCCGTGGTGGAATCGATCAACGTCGACATCACCGAGATCAACACGCTGAACCAGGAAGGGGTGGAGAACCTGCAATCGACCTTGCGCGCCTGTGCCGACCTGGAGCGGCAGGCGGCGCGGCTCAAGCAGTTGGTGGGCAGTTTCAGGATCTAAAGCGCCTGAACTGGCCTCATCGCGAGCGAGCTCGCTCCCACAGGGATTTGCGCTAACCCTGTGGGAGCTCGCTCGCGATGAGGGCCTGTCAAATCAAGCAACACTCCACTGACACCCCCGCCCCACCGCAACCCAACCGAACATCTATTCTTCATAAAGGTCAACAAAGGAGAACACAGACCGGAGGGATGTTCATCGTGCATATAGCGGACATAACCATGTTCTACGCCCCTGCCAGCGGCGGCGTGCGCACTTACCTGGATGCCAAGCACCGGCGCCTGGGCGATCGGCCCGGTATTCGCCACAGCCTGCTGATTCCCGGCGCACATTTGAGCGAGCACGACGGGGTCTACAAGGTCCCGGCCCCGGCGCTGCCTTTCGGCAAGGGCTACCGCTTCCCCCTGCGCCTGGCGCCCTGGCGCAATGTCCTGCGTGATCTGCAACCGGACCTGATCGAAGTCGGCGACCCCTACCTCACCGCCTGGGCCGCCCTGGATGCCCGCCGCCAGCTCGACGTGCCCGTCATTGGTTTCTATCACTCCGACCTGCCACTGCTGGTGAGCAACCGCATGGGCAACTGGTTCACCCCCAATATCGAAGCGTATGTCAGCAAGCTGTATGGCAACTTCGACCGGGTCCTGGCGCCCAGCCAGGTCATGGCCGACAAGCTGACCGGGCTGGGGGTCAGGAATGTCCACGTGCAACCCCTGGGCGTGGATCTGCAAACCTTCACCCCCGCCGCCCGTGACCCGGAGCTGCGGGCGGAACTGGGGATCGCCGAAGACACCCGCCTGCTGATCTTCGCCGGTCGCGGCTCCAAGGAAAAAAACCTGCCGGTGCTGCTCAAGTGCATGAAGCGCCTGGGCGAGCGCTATCACCTGCTGCTGGTGGGCTCATCGATGCCGGCGCTGGTGCCGGACAACGTCACCGTGGTGGATGAGTTCTGCCCGGCACCGCAAGTCGCGCGGCTCATGGCCAGCGCCGACGCGCTGTTGCATGCCGGCGACCAGGAAACCTTCGGCCTGGTGATCCTCGAGGCGATGGCCAGCGGCATCCCCGTGGTGGCCGTGGCAGCCGGCGCGTTCACCGAAATCGTCCATGAAGACTGCGGCCTGCTGTGCACACCGAACAATCCACAAGCCATGGCCAACGCCGTGCGGCAACTGTTCGCCGAGGGCTGCCAGCGCCGTGGCGTGCTGGCGCGCCGGCACGTGGAGCGTTATTACGCCTGGGATTCAGTGGTCAACAACCTGCTGGGGCATTACTACGCGGTGCTCGGCGAGCAGATGCCACTGCTGGCCAATGGTTGAAGCGAGGACCGTGCCGATGAATACCTCGCCCAGCGTGCTTTTGGTGCTGCACGACGTAGCGCCGCAAACCTGGCCCGACTACCAGCCCTTCGTCGAAGCCGTCGACGCCCTGGGCGATGTGCCGCTGACCTGGCTGGTGGTGCCGGATTTCCACCACACCAATGCACTGCAGGACCACCCCGACTTCCGGTGCCTGCTCGACCGACGCGTGGAGCGCGGCGACGAACTGGTGTTGCACGGTTATTACCATTGCGACGATGGGCCGGCGGCTCGCCACCCCAAGGACTGGTTCATGCGCCGGGTCTACACACATGAAGGCGAGTTCTACAGCCTGGGCGAAGAAGCCGCCCTCGCCCGCCTGCGCGCCGGCATCGAAACCTTCGAGCGCTACCAATGGCCGCTGGAAGGCTTCGTCGCCCCGGCCTGGCTGATGAGCGAAGGCACGCGCCGGGCCTTGCGTCAGTTACCGCTGAGCTACACCAGCGACACCCAGCACCTGTATCGCCTGCCCGACTTTACTCCGCTCGACGCTCCCGGGCTGGTGTGGAGCGCCCGCAGCGCCTGGCGCCGGGGGCTGTCGAAAGTCCTCAGCGACCAACGTGAACAGCGCTGGCGCCAGGCACCGGTGATTCGGCTGGGCCTGCACCCAGTGGACATGCGCCATCGGTTTTCCCGGGACTACTGGCTGCAGACCCTCGAACGCCTGCTCAATGAAGGCCGCGTGCCAATGACCAAGGTCGACTGGCTGGCCACCCAGGGCCTGCGGGTCAGCAGCGCGGCATGAAGCGGCTGCTCTGGCTGGCCGCCGCGCTGCTCATGGCCTTGCTGGTCCCGCTGTTGGTGGGCGGCACGGACATGTGGGCACGGGTACAGCGCTTTCCCTTGTCCTTGCTGCTGATCATGCTCGGCATGATCGTGCTGTGCTGGGCCCTGAACTCGCTGCGCCTGCGCCTGTTGCTGGGTGAGCACCGGGGGCGCCTGGGCCGGTTCAAGAGCCTGGGGGTGGTGATGTCCACCGAGTTCGCCATGTGCGCGACACCCGGCGGCAGTGGCGGGCCACTGACCTTGATGGCCCTGCTGGCGCGCAATGGCGTACGGCCGGCCCACAGCAGCGCAGTGTTCGCCATGGACCAGTTGAGCGACCTGCTGTTTTTTCTCTGCGCCCTGGTGGGCATCCTGTTCTACGCGCTGTTCCAGAACCTCAGCCAGCGCATGGAATGGATGCTGGCCGTGAGCGCTGTTTCATTGTTTGGCGGGCTGTTCGGCTGCGTGCTGGTGGCGCGCTATCACCGCCGGTTGATCCTGCTGGGCGCGCGCCTGCTGCGGCATCTGCGAGTGAAGACCGCCACCCGCCATCGCTGGGGACGCAAGATCCTGCATTTTCTCGCAGCGTTCACCGACACCCTGAAACTGCCACGCCAGACGCTGTTCCAGGTATTCGGCCTGACTTGCCTGCATTGGGCGTTGCGTTACAGCGTGCTGTACCTGGCCTTGAAGGGGCTGGGGGCGGACTTGCAATGGGCCTGGAGTTTCCTGATCCAGATGCTGTCCTTGAGTGCCGGGCAATTCAGCCTGCTGCCGGGCGGTGCGGGGGCGGCAGAACTGACCTCGGCGGCGCTGCTGGCGCCGATGGTGGGCAAATCCACCGCGGCCGCGGCCATCCTGATCTGGCGGGCGGTCACCTATTATTTCTATCTGGTGGCCGGTGGGCCGGTGTTCTTGCTGATGGTCGGGCGACCATTGATCAAGAAGCTGATCAGCCTGCGTCAGGCGTGAGGGCTGGCTGCTCGGGATCGGGATGATCTTCGGGATGGGTCTGTTTCCACAGTTCGGCGGCGTCGGGAAACTCCGTACCGTCTTCCGGGCCCAGCTCCTCGGGATCGTAGCGGCTCAGGCAACCCTCACCGAGGGTGGCCGGCGCCTTCGAAGTGGCTTTGTCCAGTGGATCGGTCATGGTGCACCTTCGGTAAACATCTGGCGGGCATGCTGTGGTGAGGGCGCTTGATCCCCCACCACGATGGCCGTTCGGTCAGAACACCACAGTCTTGTTGCCATGCACCAGCACCCGGTCTTCCAGGTGATAACGCAAGCCCCGCGCCAGGACCATTTTCTCCACGTCACGCCCGAAACGCACCATGTCTTCGATGCTATCGCTGTGGCTGACGCGGACCACGTCCTGCTCGATGATCGGACCGGCGTCCAGCTCCTCGGTGACGTAATGGCAGGTGGCGCCAATCAGCTTCACGCCGCGCATCGAGGCCTGGTGGTACGGCTTGGCACCGACGAAGGACGGCAGGAAGCTGTGGTGGATATTGATGACCTTGTGCGCGTATTCGCTGCACAGGGCCGGCGGCAGGATTTGCATGTAGCGGGCCAGCACCACCACCTCGGCATCGTGCTGCTTGACCAGGCGCGAGACTTCGGCGAATGCCGGCTGCTTGTCCTGCGGGTTGACCGGTACGTGGTAGTACGGGATGCCGTGCCACTCGACCATGCTACGCAGGTCGTCGTGGTTGGAAATCACACAGGCGATATCGCAATCGAGCTCATCGCTGTGCCAGCGGTGCAGCAAGTCTGCCAGGCAGTGGGACTCGCGGCTGGCCATCAGCACCACGCGTTTTTTCTGCGCGGTGTCGGTGATGCGCCAGTCCATCGAGAACTCTTCGGCAATCGGCGCGAAAGCCTCGCGAAAAGCCTCGATGCCAAAGGGCAGCGAGTCGGCACGAATCTCGTGACGCATGAAAAACCAGCCGCTCTGATTGTCCGAGTGATGGCTTGCTTCAGTGATCCAGCCGTTATGGGACGCCAGAAAGTTACTGACTTTAGCAACGATACCGACGCGGTCCGGGCAAGCAATCACCAGCCGAAAAGTGCGCATTAGGGGAACTCCAGAACTTCGCAAAGGCGGCTATTCTAGCCATTGCGCGGCAAAACTGCAGTATCGATCAAGCAATCGGTGCCCCACGCGCCCCTGAGCCGCGCAAGGCGCAGCTCAGGGCGGCTAGCTATATGTGTGAACGGGCGTGAAGTCGGCGGGACGGTATTTAACTGCAATAGCGATTTTTGTGGCACAGCACTAATTAATTAAATAAAACATCGGTTAAATGTTTACTTGATGAAACTGTCTGATTACTATTGCCGCACTGTGCCCTTGTCACCCCAAGCCCTACATAAGGTAGTCCACATGTCCCTGATCAATGAATACCGTGCCACCGAAGAAGCCATCAAAGAACTGCAAGCCCGTCTGAAAAACCTGTCCCAGGACGACAAGCTGCAGACCGAGCTGGAATTCGAAGGCAAACTGCGCACGTTGATGGGCGAATACTCCAAGTCCCTGCGCGACATCATTGCCCTGCTGGATCCGGATGCCAAGTCGAGCAAGGCTCCACGTGGCGCCGTCAAAACTACCGGCACCAAACGTGCTCGCAAAGTTAAGCAATACAAAAACCCGCACAACGGCGAAGTCATCGAAACCAAAGGTGGCAACCACAAGACGCTGAAAGAGTGGAAAGCCAAGTGGGGCGGTGACGTGGTTGAAGGCTGGGCAACCCTGCTGGGTTAAGCCTCACCGGCTCGCACCGTTCCTTGCGAAAAAAAAACGCCAGCATTGCTGGCGTTTTTTTATGCCTGTCATCTTGCTTACTTCACGACAAATCAAGGCTTAAACGTTTACGCAATTGCTGGCTGTAGCCTTGCCATTGCATGAGTACTTCTCGCTGTAAGGGTGTCGCCAGGGACAGCCACTCTGCCATTGCCACATCAAAACTTTCCAGGGTATTAGGCGCGCCCCATTGCGGGGAAGACAGGCGTTGTTGACAGAAAACTCTCCAACGCTGCTGCTCTTCAGCATTCAATGTGTCCGGGAAGTTGCGCGCACGATAACGGAACAGTAGTTCCGGTAAACGCTCATCGTCGAACGGCCAGCGCTCTTGTGCCAATTGTGCCGGATCGGCCAGTCGGACTTGTTCACATAAACGCCGGTCACGATCGCCAATGAAGCCTGCGTATAACTGTTGCTCGGGATCGTCGCTGGCGGCGAAATCCTCCCGTGCGTAAATGGCCTGAAGTTTGTCCTGCCAAACTTGTTGCGCGTCCGTCAGTTGTAACGCCCGCTGCTGGTAGCCGGCCATGTCCAGTTGCAAGCGCTGCTGGTCCTCGGCCCGCAGCACCGAGAGCGGCGCGACCACCGGGCATTTGTTGATGTGGATGAGCTTGAGCGGCACCGGCAGCTCGCCTTCGAGCAGCGCTTCGCGGCGGGTGTACAGACGCTGGCGCAGGGTTTCGGCGTCGTGGTCCAGCAACCCCTGGGGATCAAGGTGCAAGTCGCAGACAATCAGCGCGTTGCGGTTTTTCGGATGCCAGGCCAGCGGCAGCACCACACCGATAAAATTTCGCGCGGCCGAGAAGCGCCCGGAAATGTGCACCATCGGCTGTAACAGGCGCACCTGGTCCATCACCTTCTGTTTGCTGCGCAGCTGGAACAGCCAATCGTAGAGCCGGGGTTGCCGCTGGCGAATCAGGCGGGCCAGGGCGATGGTGGCGCGCACGTCCGACAACGCATCATGGGCCTGGCCATGATCGATGCCATTGGCGGCGGTCAGGCGCTCGAGCTTGAGAGTGACGCGGCCATCTTCCTCCGGCCAGACGATGCCGTCCGGGCGCAGGGCATAGGCGGCGCGCACCAGGTCGATCAGGTCCCAGCGGCTGTTGCCGCCCTGCCACTCACGGGCATACGGGTCGAAGAAATTGCGATAGAGGCTGTAGCGGGTCATCTCGTCGTCGAAGCGCAGGGTGTTGTAACCGGCGCCACAGGTACCCGGCGCGGCCAGTTGGGCATGGACGCGGGTCATGAAGTCGGCTTCGCTCAAGCCGTTTTCCGCCAGGCAGTCCGGGGTGATCCCGGTGATCGCACAGGCCGCCGGATGAGGCAGGATGTCGTCGCTGGGCCGGCAATACAGGTTCACCGGCGCGTCGATTTCATTGAGTTCGAAATCGGTACGGATCCCCGCCACCTGCAAGGGCCGGTCGCAACGCGGGTTGATGCCGGTGGTTTCGTAGTCGTACCAGAAGATGGAAGTCACGGGCTGTTCCTGAACTGTAGACGGGCGAAGTCTAGGCGCTCGACCCTACCGCCGGCCAGCACTGTGCCTGTTTTGGAAACACTTCCGAGGGGCGCGAGCCTGCTCGCGAAGGCAGCGCCACCATCCGCCTCGACATCACCCGCCTCACCGCGTTCGCGAGCAGGCTCGCGCCCACCGTTTTCTGCTAGCATCGACGCCGACATCGACCGTTCGACCCGGCCCATCACTCAGGTTGCCCATGCTCGAGACACCAGCACTGCAAAGGACCGCGACGCTGCCACCGCCATTGGACACGCGGTATCAGGTCGAGACGCCCGAAGGCATCGACCTGCCATTGCGCCCGGCGGGGTTGATGCCCCGTTCACTGGCGTTTGCCATCGACCTGGCGATACGCGGCCTGGTGCTGGGCCTGCTGTTCATCATCCTGGCGTTCTTCGGTGAGCTGGGGATTGGCTTGGGCTCCATCCTGCTGTTCGTCATCAGTTGGTGGTACATGGTGCTGTTCGAAGTGCTGCACCAGGGCCGCTCCCCCGGCAAACAGATCATGGGCCTGCGCGTGGTGCAGGACGACGGCCGGCCCATCGGCTGGTCGGCGTCGCTGATCCGCAACCTGCTGCGCTTTGTCGACATGCTGCCCTTCGGCTATACCTTCGGCGCGATCAGTTGCCTGCAGCATCCGACCTTCAAACGCCTGGGCGACCTGGCGGCCGGCACGCTGGTGGTGTATCGCGAGCAACCGGTCAAGCGCCCGGCGCTGCCCATGGCAACGCCGATCCGCCCGCCTTTTGCCCTGAGTGTCGATGAGCAACGTACCGTGCTCGGTTTCGCCGAACGCCAGGCCGAACTGTCCCAGGCACGGGTCAGCGAGCTGGCCGCTATCCTGGCCGAGCCCTTGAATGTCCAGCCGCCACGGGCCGTGGCCGAACTCAACGGCATTGCCCGTGGCCTGCTGGGGCCTACATGAAGCAAAGTCTTTTCGAAAGCCGTCACCAAGAGGAATGGGACCGCCTGTCCCGGCAGCTCGACCAACTGGAACGCAACCGCCGCGTGCCCCAGGACAGCGACTTCCCGCCCGCCTACCGACGGCTCTGCCATCATTTGGCGCTGGCCCAGGCCCGGGGCTACAGCAGCTTGTTGGTGGATACCCTGCAACAACTGGCGTTGCGCGGCCACCAGCAACTCTACCGGGACCGCAGCCGACCGTCGGCGAGCCTTTCGGACTTTATCCTGGCCGGTTTCCCGCGACTGGTCCGCGCGCAATGGCGCTTCGTGCTGGCGGCGAGCGTAATGTTCCTCGGCAGCCTGATCGGCATCGGGCTGCTGGTGTACCTGTTTCCCGACCTGGTCTACAGCATCCTGGGCGCCGAGGAAGTCAGCCAGGTGCGCGGCATGTACGATCCGGCCGCCGGACACCTGGGACGCTCCGTCGAGCGCGCCTCCAGCGAAGATTGGATCATGTTCGGCTACTACATCATGCATAACATCGGCATCGCCTTTCAGACGTTCGCCAGTGGCTTGATGTTTGGCTTGGGCAGCGCGTTCTTCCTGTTTTTCAACGGACTGACCATCGGCGCAATCGCCGGTCACCTGACCGAGATCGGTTCCGGCGGGACGTTCTGGCCCTTCGTGATCGGCCACGGCGCGTTCGAACTGACCGCCATCGCCCTGGCAGGCGCCGCCGGCCTGCAATTGGGCTGGGCGTTGATCGCCCCGGGCCGCCTCACCCGGGGCGAGGCGCTGCGGCTCGCCGCCGGCAAGAGCGTGCAGATCATTGCCGGGGTCATCCTGTTCCTGCTCATCGCCGCGTTCATCGAGGCCTATTGGTCTTCCAGCGCCGTGACGCCCGCCACCAAGTACACGGTCGGCGCACTGCTGTGGCTGCTGGTGATCAGCTACCTGTCGCTTGCCGGACGAGCCCGCCATGCGCCTGAGTGACGCCACCGTCGTGATCCGCCCCCGCACCACCTGGGAAGCCATGGACCTGGGCGTGCTGATGAGCCAGCAGCATCGACGGCTGCTGATGACCAGTTGGGCCATCAGCACCCTGCCCGTGTATGCGTTGCTGACGCTGTTGTTGTGGAAGTCACCAAACCTGGTGATGTTCCTGTTCTGGTGGCTGAAGCCGGCCTTCGACCGCCTGCCGTTGTACATTCTGTCCAAGGCGCTGTTTGGCGAAACCCCGACATTGCGCCAGGCCTTGCGCCAATGGCCAGCGCTGCTCAAGCCACAGTTGCTGGCAAGCCTGACCTGGCGTCGGCTGAGCCTGAGCCGCAGCTTCCTGATGCCCGTGGTGCAATTGGAGGGCCTGGCCGGCGAGGCCCGGGAGCAGCGCTTGCGGGTGTTGTTGCAACGCAATGGCGGCGCCGCGCAATGGTTGACCGTCATCGGCGTGCATTTGGAGACCGCCCTGTGGTTCGGCCTGATGGTCCTGTTCTATCTGTTCGTGCCGCAACAGGTCGAACTGGAATGGGACTGGCAGAAGCTGATAACCGCGACCGAACAGGACTGGTTGTGGTTCGAGCACCTGGTCAACGTTCTTTATCCCCTGCTGCTGATCGTCTGGGAGCCGATCTATGTCGCCTGCGGCTTCAGCCTCTACCTGAACCGGCGCACGATCCTCGAGGCCTGGGACATCGAACTGGTGTTCCGACGCCTGCGCCAGCGCCTGCTCGGCGTCGCGCCATTGCTGCTGTTGCTGGCCTTGACGCTCGCGCCCATGCCCCCTGCGGCCTGGGCCGACGAAGACAGCAACGCTCCCGAGCGCCCACGCCTGCTCAACCAGCCCCTCACTAGCGAAGCCTCCAGGGACAGCATCAAGACGATCCTGCAAGCACCGCCGTTCAAGAACCCGGAAACGATCACCCGCTATCGCTTTGGCGAAGAGAAAAGCCAATCGCCCGAGGCCGAGGCCAATCCGGACTGGCTCAAAGGGTTGTTCAAATGGATGGCCGGCCAGCGTTTCGACCTCGCCGCCGGGCTGATCCAAATCCTGCTCTGGGCCTGCCTGGCGAGCGCGATCGTCTGGCTGGTCTGGCGCTATCGGGAACGACTCAACCTGTTGATGGTTCGCCGCCCGGCCAAACAGCCCCACCTGGACCGACCGGCTCCGACGCAGATGTTCGGCCTGGATATCCGCGAAGAAAGCTTGCCGGTGGATGTCGCGGCCAGCGCCGAGCAACTGTGGTCGGCCCATCCCCGGGAAGCGCTGGGCCTGCTCTACCGGGCGCTGCTCAGCCGCTTGCACCATGACTTCAAGGTGCCCTTGAAAGCCGCCGACACCGAAGGCCAGGTGCTGCACCGGGTCGAACAGCTCGAAAATGAACGCCTGCTGGGGTTCAGCAAACGCCTGACCCTGCATTGGCAGAACATCGCCTATGGGCACCGGGCACCGCCGCCCGACCTGCAACAGCAACTGTGTGACGACTGGCGTGGGCTGTTCGGCCCGGGAGCCACCCCATGAGCCGGCGCGCCGCTTGGCTGACCCTGGCCCTGGTGGCCGCGCTGCTCGCGGCGCTGGTGAGTTACCTCAGCGCCAAGGCCGTGCCGTACCAGGAAACCGTCGATCACGGCCCGTCCCCTGAAGCCCAGGCCAACCCCTACCTGGCCGCCGAACAGTTCTTGCGCCAGCAAGGCATCAACGTCGCGCACGCCAACAACCTGGATGGGCTACCGGCCCTGGAACCGCGCCAGAACAGCCTGCTGTTGCTGGGCGAACGCACCAACATGACACCCCGCCAGGTCGAGCAACTGCTGAACTGGACCCGGGCCGGTGGCCGCCTGTTGTTTGTCGCCGAGGCCCTTTGGGATGACAGCACCGGCAGCAGCGGCGATCTGCTGCTGGACCGCGTGCGCCTGCGCCAGTCCTTGAGCAAGGACCTCAAGCAAGCGCCACCCGAACTCATCAAAGACCGCTATCCCGAGCTGACCAAGCTGTACCTGGAGGACGAAGAGGCCCCGGCGTATGTCGGCTTCGACACCGACTTCCACCTCGAAGACCCGCACAACCTGGCCCAGGCCTGGGCGAACAGCGCACAGTCCACCCACATGATGCAACTGAACCATGGCCTGGGTTCGATCACGGTGATCACCGACGCCGAGTTGTGGAAGAACGATCAGATCGAGCAGTACGACAACGCCTGGCTGCTCTGGTATCTGACTGCCGACACCGATGTCACGCTGCTGTTCAACACGGACCACGACAGCCTGCTGACCTTGCTGCTGCGCTATTTCCCCCAGGCGCTGGTGGCACTGCTCGCACTGGTTGCGCTGTGGCTCTGGCGCTCGGCGGTACGCCTGGGCCCGATCCAGCCGCCGGCGTCCAAGGCCCGGCGTCAGCTGGAAGAGCACTTGCAGGCCAGCGCCGGCTTCCACATGCGCCACAATGGCCGGCAGTACTTGCTGCAGGCCTTGCAGCAGGATGTGTTGCGCCGCGCCAGGCATCTTCATCCGGGCTTCGAACAACTGGCGGTTGCCGACCAATGGCAGGTGCTCGCCCGCTTGACCCGCCAGCCCACGCGAGCCATCAGCCAAGCCTTGAGCCCGCGGCCGAAACAGCGCCTGTCCAACGCGGAGTTCTGCCGTCAGGTCGCCCATTTGCAAACCCTCAGGAATGCCCTATGACTGAACAGAACGAACCTGTCGACGGCCAGGCCCACGCCGTCCAACAGCGCCAGCGCGCCAGTCAGTTGGCCCAGGCCATCCGCACCGAACTGCACAAGGCGGTGGTCGGCCAGGCGGCGGTGATCGACGATGTGCTCACGGCGTTGATCGCCGGCGGTCATGTCCTGCTCGAAGGTGTTCCGGGCCTTGGCAAGACCTTGCTGGTGCGTGCGCTGGCCCGCTGTTTCGGTGGCGAGTTCGCGCGCATCCAGTTCACCCCCGACCTGATGCCCAGCGATGTCACCGGTCATGCGGTGTACGACTTGCAGACCGAGCAATTCAAGCTGCGCAAGGGGCCGGTGTTCACCAACCTGCTGCTGGCCGACGAGATCAACCGCGCGCCGGCCAAGACCCAGGCCGCGCTGCTCGAAGCCATGCAGGAACGCCAGGTCACCCTCGAAGGCCGCGCCCTGCCCATCGCCCAGCCGTTCATGGTGCTCGCCACCCAGAACCCCATCGAACAGGAAGGCACCTACCCGCTGCCGGAAGCCGAGCTCGACCGCTTCATGCTCAAGGTGCGGATGGACTACCCCGACGCGGAGCGGGAGTTGGACATGGTTCGCCAGGTCAGCCGCTCGACCCGTGCCGACATGCTCGACGTGCAGCCGCTGCGCACGGTGTTGCAGGCCAAGGACGTGCAGGTGCTGCAACGTATCGCCAGCGACCTGCCGATGGACGATCAGGTGCTCGACTACGCCGTGCGCCTGGCCCGCACCACCCGCAGTTGGCCGGGCCTGACCCTTGGTGCCGGACCTCGCGCCTCGATCGCGCTGGTGCGCTGTGCCCGGGCCCGAGCATTGTTGCGTGGGGGCGAATTCGTGGTGCCGGACGACATCAAGGGCTGCGCCCTGGCCGTGTTGCGTCATCGGGTACGGCTGGCACCGGAGCTGGACATCGAAGGGCTCTCGGTGGACCAGGTGCTCGGGCAACTGCTGGACCAAGTGCCGGCGCCGCGGTTGTGAGTCACACCAACATGATCAGGAACACCTTTGTGGCGAGGGGATTTATCCCCGTTGGGCTGCGAAGCGGCCCCCGGATTCCGACTGATACACCGCAAAGGGCCGCTTCGCGGCCAGCGGGGATAAATCCCCTCGCCACAAAAGCTCGCTCTGCATTTCTTTCGCAGGAAACGTTCCGATGAAACCCTCCCGCCTGCTGCTGACCTGGCTCGCCGTCCTGCTGGCCGTGAGCATCCTGCTGGGTGCATTGCGGGCATTGGGCGTGGCGCTGCCGGCGACGCTGCTGTCGATCGACTGGGGCTTGATGCTGGCCCTGTTGGCCCTGGCGCTGATCGACGCCGTGCGCCTCAAGCGCTTGCCCTCGCCGCGGGTGCAACGGCAGATGCCGGGCAGTCTGGCGCTGGGACGCTGGGGTGAAGTCCGGTTGGACATTACCCATGATTTTGCCCAGCCCTTGCAGATTCAGCTTTTCGACCACGTACCGGACGGCCTGGATTTCGACAACCTGCCGCTGTCGGTCGAGCTTCAACCCGGCCAACGCAGTCAGATCGGCTACCGCCTGCGCCCGCTCAAGCGCGGCCATTTCAGCTTCGAACACTGCGAGGTCAGCCTGCCGAGCCCACTGGGTCTGTGGTCTGACCGGCGCCTGCTGGACGCCCTCGACGCCACCCGCGTCTACCCCGATTTCGCCCGACTCTACGACGGCCAGTTACTGGCGGTAGACAACTGGCTCAGCCAGCTCGGCATACGCCAACGCCAGCGGCGGGGCCAGGGCCAGGAATTCCATCAACTGCGGGAATTTCGCGAAGGCGACAGCCTGCGGCAGATCGACTGGAAAGCCACCGCCCGCCATCGCACGCCGATTGCCCGGGAGTATGAGGACGAGCGCGACCAGCAGATCATCTTCATGCTCGATTGCGGCCGCCGCATGCGCAGCCAGGACGGCGAACTGTCGCATTTCGATCACGCGCTCAACGCCTGCCTGCTGCTCAGCTACACCGCGCTGCGCCAGGGCGACGCCGTGGGCCTGAGCACCTTCGCCAGCGACCAGGCTCGCTACCTCGCCCCGGTCAAGGGCAGCGGCCAGCTCAATGTCCTGCTCAACGCCGTGTACGACCTCGACAGCAGCCAGCGTCCCGCCGACTACCAGGCAGCCGTCACTCAACTGCTGGCCCGGCAAAAGCGCCGGGCGCTGGTGGTGCTGGTGACCAACCTGCGCGATGAAGACGACGAAGAACTGCTGGCCGCGGTGAAACGGCTGGGCCAACAGCATCGGGTCCTGGTGGCCAGCCTGCGTGAAGAAGCCCTCGACCGATTGCGTCAGGCGCCGGTGCAGACCCTGCCCGAAGCCCTGGCCTATTGCGGCACGGTGGATTATTTGAATGCGCGGGCCCAATTGCACCAGCAGTTGAGCGCCCACGCCATTCCCACGCTGGACGCCCGCCCCAGTGAGCTGGGCGCGCAACTGGTGACCCAGTACCTGGCCTGGAAGAAGGCCGGAACCGCTTAGACCGGATCTGTAAGAAAGGTCCGGGCGACTACTGCGCCGTGCGCAACGGACTACAGACCCGCCAGAATCCGCCGACTTGTGCGCCTTGGCCTTGCCCCGTAACTTGATTCGCGTCGCTGATTTCCAGCGATCGGGTTTAGTCGCCCGGTGGTAAAGGTGATGCGCACAGGCTTCATCCAGTCGGGTCCCCCTATCCCCGCACTTGATGGTGTCTGTTCGCAGGGCGCCCTCGGGCGCGCCGGGCTTTCGCTTTTCCACCGGTCGACTAACCTGCGTTCAGCCGCCACAACTCGTTTAGTCGCGAGTGTCTGGCAGCCCACCACGCGAAGGTCCAGCGCTGACTTGCAAAACTGGAGAACGATGAAGGACCTGTGGGAGCGGGCTTGCTCGCGAAGGCGGCGTGCCAGGCAATACATGTGCAGTTGCCCCACCGCCTTCGCGAACAAGCCTGCTCCCACAAGGGGTCGCCTGTGACCGCTAAACCCATGACGATTCCCTCGTTGGCTCAGGTATGGATCAGGCCGACGCTGGCAACGTGTGGAAACTGAAATACTGGCGCAACGCATTGACCAGTTGGCTGTACTCCGGCGGCGCCCAATGCAGGCTGAAGCCGGCGTCGAAGTGTTGCGGCGTCACGTCTTCGTGGCACCACAGGCAGGTGGCTTTCAACTTAATGTTCAGCGACGGCCCCTCATCGGCCGGCAGCTTGAGGAGCAAGTCAAAGTCGGCCCCCACCATCAACGGCAGATGGCTGATCAACATCAGGCCATCCTGAGAGACATTACCCAGGAATCCGAGGGGCTTGTCATTGACGCCGTTAAACACTTTCAGGAAGTACGGCAGCTGTTGCCGTTCGATACGCCTCTTTTTGTACATGTCTTGTATCGCTTTTTGGACGACCCCGCGCAGGGGCTACCGATACTTCGGAACGAGCCAAAGGACCTGCTCGCTCTCCCCGATCCCGGTGCCAGACGCTCGCCAGCGCCTAAGCCTAGTTATTGCCGGTCACAGGTGCCCCTTGTTTTAGAGGGTTAGCTCTAATGCGACTTGTACAACTATAGCTGAAGGTTCCGACGCAGCCAGTACACACGCCATGTTTAATGTAGGACAACACGACAACGCGCAAGTGGCCGGGAATTTCGCCGGCCATGCGCCAGGGGCAGGAATCAGGACGCAGGACGGATCGCCGCGGCACTGCGCGTCGGGTAATGCCCCAGGCTCTGCAAGGTTTCAAGACGGGCGCGGGCGCGGAATGCATATTCGCTGTAAGGGTACTGCGCAATGATGAACTGATACGTTTGCGCCGCATCGATGAACAGCTTCTGGCGCTCCAGGCACTGGCCACGCAGCATCGAGACTTCCGGCTGCATGTAGCGGCGGGCACGGCTGGCGCGGTCGACCTGGGACAGCTCGAGCATCACCTGCTCGCAATTGCCACGGTCATAGGCCTTGTAGGCCAGGTTCATGTGATGGTTCATCGACCAACGGGTGCAGCCCGTGATACTCAGGGCCAGGGCAATAAAAAGCACGAATCGCATGGGGAGGTTCTCCTGTCTTGAGTTCTTTATCGACCTGGGCAAGAAAATCTTCAGCCTCAAAACGTCTACCTTAGGTAAATGCAAATCCCGTGGCGAGGGAGCTTGCTCCCTCGCCACAACAGCAATGTTCGGCCTTCGTGCTTAACAGGCGCAAAAATTTTCAGGAATGTTCATTTCGAAAAAGAAACGAATAAGTAGTGCATATGAACAATGACTACACCCAAAGAGCATAGTAGCCTTCGCTGGCGCTTGAACCTGAGGAGTCTTGCATGTCCGTCCGTCGCACCAAAATCGTCGCTACCCTTGGCCCGGCCAGTCACTCGCCGGAAGTTCTCGAACAGCTGATTCTGGCTGGCCTGGACGTCGCCCGCCTGAACTTTTCCCACGGCACCCCCGACGAGCACAAGGCTCGTGCCAAGCTGGTGCGCGACCTCGCCGCCAAGCACGGCCGCTTCGTTGCCCTGCTGGGTGACCTGCAAGGCCCCAAGATCCGTATCGCCAAATTCGCCAACAAGCGCATCGAGCTGAAGATCGGTGACACCTTCACCTTCTCCACCAGCCATCCGCTGACCGAAGGCAACCAGCAGGTGGTGGGTATCGACTACCCGGACCTGGTCAAGGACTGCGGCGTGGGCGACGAGCTGCTGCTCGACGACGGTCGCGTGGTGATGCGCGTCGATACCGCCACGGCCACCGAACTGGTCTGCACCGTGATCATCGGCGGCCCGCTGTCGGACCACAAGGGCATCAACCGTCGCGGCGGTGGCCTGACGGCGCCGGCCCTGACCGAAAAAGACAAGGCCGACATCAAGCTGGCCGCGGAAATGGAAGTCGACTACCTCGCCGTGTCCTTCCCTCGTGACGCTGCCGACATGGAATACGCCCGTCAACTGCGCGACGAGGCCGGCGGCACCGCCTGGCTGGTGGCGAAGATCGAACGCGCCGAAGCCGTGGCCGACGACGACACCCTCGACGGCCTGATCAAGGCATCCGACGCCGTGATGGTGGCCCGTGGCGACCTCGGCGTGGAAATCGGTGACGCCGAGCTGGTGGGCATCCAGAAGAAAATCATCCTGCACGCACGCCGCCACAACAAAGCGGTGATCGTGGCGACCCAGATGATGGAGTCGATGATCCAGAACCCGATGCCGACCCGCGCCGAAGTCTCCGACGTAGCCAACGCCGTGCTCGACTACACGGACGCCGTGATGCTCTCGGCCGAAAGCGCCGCCGGCCTCTACCCGCTCGAAGCGGTACAGGCCATGGCCCGTATCTGCCTGGGCGCCGAGAAGCACCCGACCAGCAAGACCTCCAGCCACCGCATCGGCAAGACCTTCGAGCGGTGTGACGAGAGCATCGCCCTGGCGACGATGTACACCGCCAACCACTTCCCGGGCGTGAAGGCGATCATCGCCCTGACCGAAAGTGGCTACACCCCGCTGATCATGTCGCGCATCCGTTCCTCGGTGCCGATCTACGCGTTCTCCCCCCATCGCGAAACCCAGGCCCGTGCCGCCATGTTCCGTGGCGTCTACACCGTGCCCTTCGACCCGGCCGCCCTGCAACCGGGCGAAGTCAGCCAGGCGGCGGTGGATGAACTGGTCAAGCGCGGCGTGGTGCAGACCGGCGATTGGGTGATCCTGACCAAAGGCGACAGCTACCACACCATCGGCGGCACCAACGGGATGAAAATCCTCCATGTTGGCGACCCGATGGTCTGAGTGACCGGCTGAAAAACAAAAGCCCTTCCATGTGAATGGCGGGGCTTTTTGGTTTTCGGCCTTGGAAATATGTCGCTCCCACTGGCGTTTTCGCGAGCAAGCTCGCTCCCACAAAGGTTATGCATACGCAGGCTTTTGTGGGAGCGAGCTTGCTCGCGAAGGCGTCGACCCAGGCGCCGGAGAGCTCAACGCCGCTCGATAAACCCCGACAACGCCGCCATCGCTTCCGGCGAGCGCAGTCGCTGGATGAACAAGGCACCCTCCTCCTCGATCGCCCGGCGCAACGATTCGCGACCCGGTGCCTTCATCAACTGCTTGCTGATGCGCACGGCTTCAGGCGGCAGCGACTCGAACCTCAGCCCCACCTCACGCGCCTTGGCCAAGGCCGCGTCCCCCGTGTCCAACGCCTCGGTGGCCAGGCCCCAGGCGACCGCCTGTTCACCACTGAAGCCCTCGCCCAGCAACAACAATTGCGCCGCCCTGGCCTGGCCCAGCAATCGCGGCAGGATCAGGCTGGAGCCGAACTCCGGACACAGCCCCAGGTTGACGAACGGCATCCGCAGCCGCGCATCCCGGCTGACGTAGACCAGGTCGCAATGCAGCAACAGCGTGGTGCCGATGCCGACCGCCGGCCCAGCGACGGCGGCAATCACCGGCTTGCGGCACTCCAGCAGGGCGAGCATGAACTGGAACACCGGGTTATCGAGATCGTCCGGCGGCTGTTCGAGGAAGTCGACGATGTCGTTACCGGCGGTGAAGCAGTCGCTGGAACCGGTCAGCAGGACCGCGCGAATCTGCGGGTCGGCGTCGGCCGTCGCCAGGGCCTGGGCCAATTGACTGTACATGGCCCGGGTCAGGGCGTTTTTCTTGTCCGCACGGTTCAGCCGCATCGTCAGCAAGCCGCGCTCGCGGTCAAGTAACAGGGTTTCGCTCATGGTCGGTCTCGCGTCTGGAAATCAGCGCTCAACCACGGGGCAGGAAGACGTCGGCCAGCAGTTGATTGCGCGGCAAGCCGGCCAGGTACAGGCGCTTGGCAAAGGCCTCGACCCGGTCGGGATGGCCGCAGAGTAAGGCTTGGGTTTGCCGGGAAACAAGCCGCAGTTGCGCCAACACGGATGGCGCCTCGGTCGCGGTCAGAAGCTCCACGTCCAGGTTTGCATGCTTGGACGCCAGTGCGGCCAAGGGTTTGGCCAAATAGTGCCCGGCTTCATCATGAGCCACGTGAATAAGGCGGATGGCGCCCTGGTGATGCTGGCGCAAGGCCTCGCGAAGCAAGCCGAACAGCGGCGCCAGCCCGGTGCCGGCGGCGAGCAACCAGAGCGGCTTGTCGGTCCAGTCGGGGTCATAGTGCAGGGCGCCGCCACGCAGTTCGCCGAGGCGGATCGGGTCGCCGACCTTCAACTGTCGAGCCGCATCGACGAACTGGCCGGGCTCGCGACAATCGAGGTGAAACTCCAGGAAACGGTCTTCCTCCGGCAGGCTCGCCAGGGAATACGGCCGTGCCACCTCGCCGGCCCACAGCACCAGGTGCTGGCCGGCACGGTAGCGCAATGGTCGCTCGGGGGTGATCCGCAGGCGCAACACATCGGCGCCCAGCCAATCCACCGCCGCCACCTGAGCCGCGCGACCGTCGCGTTGCGGGTCGAAGGTGTGGACCTGCACATCCTCGACCACCTGACACTGGCAGGCCAGCCGCCAGCCCTGATCACGCTGGGTCGGGCTCAGGGCATCGGGCCGGCTGTCACGCACATCGCCGCTCAGGCATTGCACCAGGCACGCATGGCAACTGCCCGCCCGGCAACTGTAGGGCACCGCCACACCGGACGCATTCAATGCGTCCAACAGGTTACTGCCCGTCGCCACCGTCCATTGCCGGCCAGCGACTGTCAGTTCAGGCATCGACGCTCTCCCAAGCGGCAGCGCAACGATTGCGGCCGTCTCGCTTGGCACGGTACAGGGCCTGGTCGGCGCGTTGCAACGCGTTGTCCAGGTCATCGCCCATTTCCAGCATCGTCATGCCCGCCGACAAGCTCAGCGCCCCGACCTGCAGCCCGACCAACTCGACCTCAGTGAACGCCAGGCGCAATCGCTCGCAGCAGGCCGTCAGACGCGACGGGTCGCAGGCAGGCAGGAGCATGACGAACTCCTCGCCGCCATAACGGGCCAGCACATCGCCTTCGCGCAGGCAGGCCGTGGCGACACTGGCGAATGCCTGGAGCACCTGGTCGCCGGCGGCGTGGCCGTGCAGATCGTTGATGCGCTTGAAATGGTCGAGGTCGATCAACGCCAGGCCATGGGCAACGCCGGGCCGCAGGGTGTTGAGCTCGCGGGACGCCAGGCGCAGGAAATGCCGGCGGTTGAACAACCCGGTCAGCTCATCGGTGGCCACCAGGTCTTCGAGCTGGCGCATCATGCCGCGCAACGTGTCCTGGTGCGCCTGCAAGGCAAACCGTCGCTGGCGCATGCGCTGGCGCGAGGTCTGGACGTAGCGCGCGTAGAACACCAGCCACACCAGCACCATGAACAGCACGCACACCTGCAACCCGGCCAGCGTGGGGTCGGGGAGCCGGAAGAAATAGCCATCCCAGAGGGTAATGCCGGTAAAGCTGAAGAACACCAGCATCGCGCAGCGCACGAAGACCCGGCGTGTCAGGTGGAACAGGCCGAACAGCAGGATGAGCACGTAGAACACCAGGAACACGCCTCGGGCCTGGTCCAGGTGCGCCATCATCCAGGTCTGCCAGCCGAGGCCGATCAACACTTGTATTTCGGTCAGGCTGGGGTCCGCGAAGCGCAGGTTGCGACCGGTGATGAACAACGCGAACAACCCTGCCTGGCACACCACCACGAGCAAGCTGCCGATGACGACACCGCGCAACGAATCGAGGTAGTGACCACTGAAAAATGCCAGCCACAACAACACCAGTGCCAGCGCGTAAGTCGCAGCCGCCAGAGCGAAGCGTTTCAGCAAAAGACGTTGGATGGCGTTATGGGTCAATCGTTGACTCACCATGGGAAAGAGAAACTGACAGGAGGCGTCCTACGCTACAGGCCAGACGCCACTTTAGTGGCGTGCAGGCCAAATGACCATTCAATTCTGGAGCAGAAAAATGGCGTCAAAGCAATGGCCTGGATTGACGCGTTTGATGCCCCCTGTGGCGAGGGAGCTTGCTCCCTCGCCACAGGTTTTCACCCACGCACCTGTTCAATCCGTCGCTATCGCGAGCAACCTCCCCCACAGGGTGCCTGCCTGCGATATACTGCCGCGCCTTTTTAGCGTCGCGCCAGCATGCCCGACGAAAGCTTCGAGCCCCAAGCGGCAAGCTGCAAGCTGTGCGTATTGCTTCAACTTGCCGCTTGAAGCTCCAAGCTTGAAGCTGCCCCATAGAATGTTCCCGTCTTTTAGAGGAGCGCGACTCATGACCGTGATCAAGCAAGACGACCTGATTCAGAGCGTTGCCGACGCCCTGCAATTCATTTCCTACTACCACCCCGTGGACTTCATCCAGGCGATGCACGAGGCCTACCTGCGCGAAGAATCGCCGGCGGCCCGTGACTCCATGGCGCAGATCCTGATCAACTCGCGCATGTGCGCCACCGGCCACCGGCCGATCTGCCAGGACACCGGCATCGTGACCGTGTTCGTGCGCGTGGGCATGGACGTGCGTTGGGATGGCGCGACCATGAGCCTGGACGACATGATCAACGAGGGCGTACGTCGCGCCTACAACCTGCCGGAAAACGTCCTGCGCGCATCGATCCTCGCCGACCCGGCAGGCGCCCGCAAGAACACCAAGGACAACACGCCAGCGGTCATCCACTACTCCATCGTCCCGGGCAACACCGTGGAAGTGGACGTGGCGGCCAAGGGCGGCGGCTCCGAGAACAAGTCCAAGATGGCCATGCTCAACCCGTCCGACTCCATCGTCGACTGGGTACTCAAGACCGTTCCGACCATGGGTGCCGGCTGGTGCCCGCCGGGCATGCTGGGCATCGGCATCGGCGGTACCGCCGAGAAAGCCGCCGTCATGGCCAAGGAAGTGTTGATGGAATCCATCGACATCCACGAGCTGAAGGCGCGCGGCCCGCAGAATCGCATCGAAGAAATGCGCCTGGAGCTGTTCGAGAAGGTCAACCAGCTGGGCATCGGCGCCCAGGGCCTGGGTGGCCTGACCACCGTGCTCGACGTGAAGATCATGGACTACCCGACCCACGCCGCCTCCCTGCCGGTGTGCATGATCCCCAACTGCGCCGCCACCCGTCACGCCCACTTCGTGCTCGACGGCTCGGGCCCGGCGGAGCTGGAAGCGCCACCGCTGGACGCCTACCCGGAAATCGTCTGGGAAGCCGGCCCTTCGGCTCGCCGCGTTAACCTCGATACCCTGACCCCGGAAGAAGTGCAGAGCTGGAAGCCGGGCGAAACCGTGCTGCTCAACGGCAAGATGCTCACCGGTCGCGACGCGGCGCACAAGCGCATGGTCGAGATGCTGAACAAAGGTGAAACCTTGCCGGTGGACCTCAAGGGCCGCTTCATCTACTACGTCGGCCCGGTCGACCCGGTGGGTGACGAAGTCGTGGGCCCGGCAGGCCCGACCACCGCCACGCGGATGGACAAGTTCACCCGCCAGATCCTCGAACAGACCGGCCTGCTGGGCATGATCGGCAAATCCGAGCGCGGTCCGACCGCCATCGAAGCGATCAAGGACAACAAGGCCGTGTACCTGATGGCCGTCGGCGGCGCCGCTTACCTGGTGGCCCAGGCGATCCGCAAATCCAAGGTCCTGGCGTTCGCCGAGCTGGGCATGGAAGCGATCTACGAGTTCGAGGTCAAGGACATGCCGGTGACGGTCGCCGTGGACAGCCAGGGTGAGTCGGTGCACATCACCGGCCCGGCCATCTGGCAAAAGAAAATCAGCGACAGCCTGGCGGTAGAAGTGCAGTAACACGCCCTTCGATGCGCTGAAAAAGGCCGGTGAGCTCAATGCCCACCGGCCTTTTTCGTACCCGGATACCGCCTTGAACCCTGTGGGAGCGGGCTTGCTCGCGAAGGCGGTGCATCAGTGGACATCGTGGTTAACCGCTACACCGCCTTCGCGAGCAAGCCCACTCCCACAAGGGTTTTTGGTTGTCTGCGAAAACGGTGTTCAAGCCATGCTATGGTGCCCGCCCGACTTTCAATCTGTTCACGCCAGCATGTTGCCAACCACCCGCACCTTGCGCCTGTCGCTGTACACCTTGCTGATCCTTGCCGGCGCGGCAGTCGCCGCCACCCTCGCCATGCGCCACGCCGAGCGTGCCGCCCTGGAAGAGGACGCTCACCGAGCGAGCCAGCAATTGGCGCTGTACGCCAACTCCCTGCACACCCTGATCGAACGCTACCGCGCCCTGCCCGCCGTGCTGGCGCTGGACCCCGAGTTGCGCTCGGCCCTCAAGGGGCCGGTCGAGGGCGCGCAGCAGGACGCCTTGAATCGCAAGCTGGAGCAGATCAACGGTGCCGCCCAATCGTCCACCTTGGAGTTGCTCGACCATAACGGCCTGGCCGTCGCGGCCAGCAATTGGCAACTGCCCAGCAGCTATGTCGGACACAACTACGGGTTCCGGCCCTACTTCATCCAGACCCGCACCCAGGGCACCGGGCGCTTTTATGCGGTGGGCGTCACCAGCGGCATACCGGGCTATTTCCTCTCCAGCGCGGTGACCGGCGACCACGGCGAATTCCTCGGCGCCATGGTGGTGAAACTGGAGTTTCCAGAGCTTGAACGCGAATGGCGCCAGGGCAGCGACACCCTGCTGGTCAGTGATGCCCGGGGCATCGTGTTCATCGCCAATCGGCCGGGCTGGCGCTATCGCCACTTGCAGCCGTTGACCGACAGCGACCGCGCCGAACTCAAGACTACCCGCCAGTACGACAAGCAACCGCTGCAACCGCTGGCCATCGAATCGCTGCGACGCTTTGACGACAACAGCCATCTGGCCCGTGTCGCCGCCCCCAACGGCACTGCCGACTACCTTTGGGAATCCCTGCCGTTGAGCGCCGAAGGCTGGACGCTGCACCTGCTGCGCCTCCCGCAGATCGCCTTCGAGGACCTGCGCAACGCCGGGCTTGCCGCCGCCGGATCATGGCTGGCGCTGGTGTTCCTGCTGCTGTTTCTCAACCAGCGCTGGCGCCTGGCCAAACTTCGCCAGCGCAGTCGCGAAGAGCTTGAGCGGCTGGTGGAAGTCCGTACCCGAGACCTGCGCACGGCCCAGGACGGCCTGGTGCAATCGGCCAAGCTGGCGGCCCTGGGGCAGATGTCCGCGGCCCTGGCCCACGAGATCAACCAGCCACTGACCGCCCAGCGCATGCAACTGGCCACCTTGCGCCTGCTGCTGGACCACGGCCGGGTCGACGATGCCTATAAGGCCCTCAAGCCGGTGGACGACATGCTGACCCGCATGGCCGCCCTCACCGGCCACCTGAAAACCTTCGCCCGCAAGAGCCCCAGCGGCCTGCGCGAACGGCTCGACCTGGCGGCGGTGGTGGACCAGGCCCTGCAATTGCTGGACACCCGTCTACGGGACGAACAGGTCAGCACCGTGCTGCACCTGACGCGTCCGGCATGGGTGCGTGGCGATGCGATCCGCCTCGAACAGGTATTGATCAACCTTCTGCGCAACGCCCTCGACGCCATGGCCGGGCAGCCCCTCAAGCGCCTGGAAGTACGCCTGGAGGCCGATGAACAACTGTGGCGCCTGTGCGTGAGCGACAGCGGCTGCGGGATCGCCGAGGAGCACCTGGCCCAGGTGTTCGACCCGTTCTTCACCACCAAGGCAGTGGGCGACGGCCTGGGGCTGGGGCTGGCGGTGTCGTTTGCGATCATTCATGAGTCGGGTGGGCGCCTGACAGCGGACAACCATGAACACGGCGCGGTATTCTGCGTGACCTTGCCCATCGACCAGGAGGCGCAGTTGCATGCTTGATTCAGTCATGGTCGTGGATGACGAAGGCAGCATCCGCAGTGCCGTCGAGCAATGGTTGAGCCTGTCGGGGTTCCAGGTGCAGTTGTTCAGTCGCGCCGAAGACTGCCTGGCGCAATTGCCGGAGCACTACCCCGGGGTGATCCTCAGCGATGTGCGCATGCCCGGCCTCAGCGGCCTGGAACTGCTGGCCGAAGTGCGCCGCCGCGACCCGGACCTGCCAGTGATCCTGTTGACCGGCCACGGTGACGTGCCGATGGCCGTGGAAGCCATGCGCGACGGCGCCTACGACTTCCTGGAAAAGCCCTTCAGCCCCGAAGCCCTGCTCGGCAGCCTGCGCCGGGCCCTGGACAAGCGCACCCTGGTCCTGGAGAACCGTCGCCTGCACGAACAGGCCGACGCTAGGGCCCGCCTCGACGGGACGCTGCTGGGCGTGTCCCGCGCCTTGCAGAACCTGCGCCGCCAGGTGCTGGACCTGGCCGCGTTGCCGGTCAACGTCCTGATCCGCGGCGAAACCGGCAGCGGCAAGGAATTGGTCGCCCGTTGCCTGCACGACTTCGGCCCGAGGGCGAGCAAGCCTTTTGTCGCACTGAATTGCGCGGCCATTCCCGAACCGTTGTTCGAGGCGGAGCTGTTCGGCCATGAAAGCGGCGCGTTCACCGGCGCCCAGGGCAAGCGTATCGGCAAGCTCGAATATGCTCACGGCGGCACGTTGTTCCTCGATGAAATCGAGAGCATGCCCCTGGCCCAGCAGGTCAAGTTGCTGCGGGTGCTGCAGGAACAGAAGCTCGAACGGCTGGGCTCGAACCAGAGCATCCACGTCGACCTGCGGATCATCGCCGCGACCAAGCCCGACCTGTTGGATGAGGCCCGGGCCGGGCGCTTTCGCGAAGACCTTGCCTATCGCCTGAACATCGCCGAGCTGCGCTTGCCACCGCTACGGGAACGGCGCGAGGACATCCCGCTGCTGTTCGAACACTTCACCCACAGCGCCGCCGAGCGCCTGGGCCGCACCGCCGCGCCCCTGAGCGGCCCGCAGTTGAATCACCTGCTCAGCCATGCCTGGCCGGGCAACGTGCGTGAACTGGCCAACGTCGCCGAACGCCAGGTACTGGGGCTGGACCAGCCGCACACCCTGGACAGCGAGCCCGGGCAGTCACTGGCCGCCCAGCAGGAGGCCTTCGAAGCCCAATGCCTGCGCGCCGCCCTGACACGGCACAAGGGCGACGTGAAAGCGGTGCTCGAAGAGTTGCAACTGCCGCGCCGCACCTTCAATGAAAAGCTGCAGCGCCATGGTTTGAACCGGGAAATGTTTTTGCAAGACAACTGATGGCAGGTCGACTGGGCCGACGCCTTCGCGAGCAAGCTCGCGCCCACATTGGACTGTGTACACAGCTTCCTGTGGGAGCGAGCTTGCTCGCGAAGCGGGTTAACTGGAACAGAACATCCCCGGTACTGGCGTGATGCTGTTCACTTGAGGTTCATCACTTGTCGTGGCGAGGGAGCTTGCTCCCGCTGGAGCGCGCAGCGGTCCCAAGCTCTTGGGGCTGCTACGCAGCCCAGCGGGAGCAAGCTCCCTCGCCACGGAGCGGTGACGTCCTTATACGGGACTAGCGGCGATGCGCCCAACGCTGGCGCAGCCACTCCAGGTCTTCAGGGCGGGTGATCTCCCACATTGGACTGTGTACACAGCTTCCTGTGGGAGCGAGCTTGCTCGCGAAGCGGTAACTGGAACAGAACATCCCCGGTACTGGCGTAATACCGCTCACTTGAGGTTCATCACTTGTCGTGGCGAGGGAGCTTGCTCCCGCTGGAGCGCGCAGCGGTCCCAAGCTTTTAGGGCTGCTACGCAGCCCAGCGGGAGCAAGCTCCCTCGCCACGGAGCGGTGACGTCCTTATACGGTACTAGCGGCGATGCGCCCAACGCTGGCGCAGCCACTCCAGGTCTTCAGGGCGGGTGATCTCCCACATTGGACTGTGTACACAGCTTCCTGTGGGAGCAAGCTTGCTCGCGAAGCAGTAACTGGAACAGAACATCCCCGGCACTGGCGTAATACCGTTCACTTGAGGTTCATCACTTGTCGTGGCGAGGGAGCTTGCTCCCGCTGGAGCGCGCAGCGGTCCCAAGCTTTTAGGGCTGCTACGCAGCCCAGCGGGAGCAAGCTCCCTCGCCACGGAGCGGTGACGCCCTTACGGGTACGGGACTAGCGGCGATGCGCCCAACGCTGGCGCAGCCACTCCAGGTCTTCAGGGCGGGTGATCTTGATGTTGTCGGAACGCCCCTCGATCAAGCGAGGCGCCTGCCCCGCCCACTCCATGGCCGAAGCTTCATCGGTAATGAGCGCATCCGCCACCAGGCTGTCGGCAAGGGCCCGGTGCAGCGCGCCGAGGCGAAACATCTGGGGCGTGTAGGCTTGCCAGATCACGCTGCGATCTACGGTTTCCACTACGCGGCCCTGTTTGTCGACGCGCTTTAAGGTGTCCCGGGCCGGAACCGCCAGCAGGCCCCCGACCGGATCGTTCACCAACTCGCCGAGCAAGGTGTCCAGGTCATCGCGGGACAGGTTGGGCCGCGCCGCATCGTGCACCAGCACCCAGTCATGATCGTCGGCGCCCTGCCCGTGCAGATGCAACAAGGCATTGAGCACGGAGTCCGCACGCTGCTCGCCGCCGTCCACGCGCTGGATGCGCGAATCGCTGGCGCAAGCCAGGCTCGGCCAGTAGGGATCATCATGGGCAATGCTCACCACCACGCCCTTGACGGTGGGGTGATCGAGGAAACAGCCGAGGCTGTGTTCAAGAATTGTACGTCCGCCCAGTTGCAGGTACTGCTTGGGTCGGTCCGCGGCCATCCGGGCACCCACGCCCGCGGCAGGAATCACGGCCCAGAAGGCCGGCAAACGAATACTCATTGGGCCAACTGGTAGAGGGTTTCACCCTCCTTGACCATGCCCAATTCATGGCGAGCCCGCTCTTCGACGGTCTCCATGCCTTTTTTCAACTCTGTGACTTCGGCGTCCATTACCCGATTACGCTCCAGCAACGCCTCGTTTTCGGCATGCTGGTCGGCAATCTGCTGAGTCAGGTCGGCCACTTGCGCCAGGCTGCCATTACCCACCCAGAGGCGGTACTGCAAGCCGGCCAGCAACAGGAGCAAGACAAGAAACAACCAATTGGGACTGCGCATCGAATATCAGTATCCAGTGAAAAAAGACCGCCATGCCAAACTTTGCAGCGTCTGATAGCACGAAGCCTGGAAAACCCAGGCTTGTGCTTGATAAGGCATCAGATTAGAGGGAAAAGCGCCGCATGGGCGACTTTTCCGACATAACCCGCTGTCTTTTTACCATCTACCGCTTAACCGCGAAACTCGGCGCGACCGTTGTACTTGGCCTTGCCGTTCAACTGCTCTTCGATACGCAGCAGTTGGTTGTACTTGGAAACGCGGTCGGAACGGCACAGCGAACCGGTCTTGATCTGGCCTGCCGCAGTGCCCACGGCCAGGTCGGCAATGGTCGAATCTTCGGTTTCACCGGAACGGTGGGAGATCACGGCGGTGTAGCCGGCGGCCTTGGCCATCTGGATGGCTTCCAGGGTTTCGGTCAGGGTGCCGATCTGGTTGAACTTGATCAGGATCGAGTTGGCGATCTTCTTGTCGATGCCTTCCTTCAGGATCTTGGTGTTGGTCACGAACAGGTCGTCACCCACCAGCTGGGTCTTCTCGCCGATCTTGTCGGTGAGGATCTTCCAGCCCGCCCAATCGGACTCGTCCAGGCCGTCTTCGATGGAGATGATCGGATAGCGCTCGGTCAGGCCCTTGAGGTAGTCGGCGAAACCTTCGGCGGTGAACACCTGGCCTTCGCCGGACAGGTTGTACTTGCCGTCTTCGAAGAACTCACTGGCGGCGCAGTCCAGGGCCAGGGTCACGTCGGTGCCCAGCGTGTAGCCGGCGTTGGCCACGGCTTCGGAGATCACTTTCAGCGCGTCTTCGTTGGACGCCAGGTTCGGGGCGAAACCACCTTCGTCGCCAACGGCGGTGCTCAGGCCACGGGCCTTCAGCACAGCCTTGAGGTGATGGAAAATCTCGGTGCCCATGCGCAGGCCTTCGGAGAAGGACTTGGCGCCCACCGGCTGCACCATGAACTCCTGGATGTCGACGTTGTTGTCGGCATGTTCGCCGCCGTTGATGATGTTCATCATCGGCACCGGCATCGAATAGACGCCCGGCGTACCGTTGAGGTTGGCGATGTGGGCGTACAGTGGCAGGTCCTGGTCCTGGGCGGCGGCCTTGGCGGCAGCCAGGGACACGGCGAGGATCGCGTTGGCGCCCAGGGTAGCTTTGTTCTCGGTACCGTCGAGCTTGATCATCGCCTGATCGAGGGCTTTCTGGTCGGCAGGGTCCTTGCCCAGCAACAGGTCACGGATCGGACCGTTGATGTTGGCGACGGCTTTCAGCACGCCCTTGCCCAGGTAACGGCCCTTGTCGCCATCACGCAGCTCCAGCGCTTCGCGCGAGCCAGTGGAAGCACCGGACGGCGCGCAGGCGCTGCCGATGATGCCGTTGTCGAGAAGCACGTCCGCTTCAACAGTGGGGTTGCCACGGGAGTCGAGAACCTCACGACCTTTGATGTCGACGATTTTTGCCATTGTTGTAAACACTCCAAAGTTGACTAGAACGTTGCAGAAAACTTGCTCACCCTCAGCTGCGATTCAGCCAAAAGAGACCGAATGGGAGCGCTTCGCACTCCAGCGGGAGCAAGCTCCCTCGCCACAAGAGCACGGCTTGTCGGCGATGGGGGCCTCAAGGGCGCCATCGCTGGCAAACCATGCTCCCACAAGAGCAGTGCGGCCCACAGGCCAGAGCGATAAACGAGCGGTACTTTACCGGAGAAAACCGCCTTACGCGGTTTCTATCGTCGCAAAACCCTTGACCAGCTCGTCCAACGCCTTGAGCTGAGACAGGAATGGTTCCAGCTTGTTCAAGCGCAGGGCGCAAGGACCGTCGCACTTGGCGTTGTCCGGGTCCGGGTGGGCTTCCAGGAACAGGCCGGCCAGGGACTGGCTCATGCCCGCCTTGGCCAGGTCCGTGACCTGGGCACGACGACCACCGGCGGAGTCGGAACGGCCGCCAGGCATCTGCAAGGCGTGCGTCACGTCGAAGAACACCGGGTATTCGAACTGCTTCATGATGCCGAAGCCGAGCATGTCCACCACCAGGTTGTTGTAGCCGAAGCTCGAACCGCGCTCGCAGAGGATCAACTGGTCATTGCCGGCCTCCTCGCACTTGCTCAGGATGTGTTTCATTTCCTGGGGCGCAAGGAACTGGGCCTTCTTGATGTTGATCACCGCGCCGGTCTTGGCCATCGCGACCACCAGGTCGGTCTGGCGCGACAGGAAGGCCGGCAGTTGGATGATGTCGCAGACCTCGGCCACGACCGCCGCCTGGGCAGGCTCGTGGACGTCGGTGATGATCGGCACGCCGAAGGCTTGCTTGATGTCCTGGAAGATCCGCATGCCCTCTTCCAGGCCCGGGCCACGGTAGGAAGTCACGGACGAACGGTTGGCCTTGTCGAAGCTGGCCTTGAAGACGTAGGGGATCCCCAGTTTCTGGGTGACCTTGACGTACTCCTCGCAGACCTGCATCGCCATATCACGGCTTTCCAGCACGTTCATGCCGCCGAACAGCACCATGGGCTTGTCGTTGGCAATCTCGATGTCACCGACGCGGATGATCTTCTGGGCCATCGTCTTATGCCTTTTTCTGGTGTTGGGCCAAAGCGGCTTTCACAAAACCGCTGAACAGCGGATGACCGTCCCGTGGCGTCGAGGTGAACTCGGGGTGGAACTGGCAAGCCACGAACCATGGGTGATCCGGCGACTCGACCACCTCGACCAGCGCGCCGTCACCGGAGCGGCCGGAGATCTTCAGGCCAGCCTCGATCAGTTGCGGCAGCAGGTTGTTGTTCACTTCGTAGCGATGGCGGTGACGCTCGACGATCACGTCCTTGGCGTAGCACTCGTGCACCAGGGAACCGGCTTCGAGCAGGCATTCCTGGGCACCGAGGCGCATGGTGCCGCCCAGGTCGGAAGATTCGGTGCGCACTTCAACGGCGCCGGTGGCGTCTTCCCACTCGGTGATCAGGCCCACGACCGGGTGGCCGCTGGCGCGATCGAATTCGGTGGAGTTGGCGTCTTTCCAGCCCAGCACGTTACGGGCGAACTCGATGACCGCCACTTGCATGCCCAGGCAGATCCCCAGGTAAGGCACCTTGTTTTCGCGAGCGTATTGCACGGCGGTGATCTTGCCTTCCACGCCCCGCAGGCCGAAGCCGCCCGGCACGAGGATCGCGTCGGCGCCTTCGAGCAGGCCAGTGCCCTGGTTCTCGATGTCTTCGGAATCGATGTAGCGCAGGTTGACCTTGGTGCGGTTGCTGATACCGGCGTGGCTCATCGCTTCGATCAGCGACTTGTAGGCGTCCAGCAGCTCCATGTACTTGCCGACCATGGCGATGGTGACTTCGTGCTCAGGGTTGAGCTTGGCATCGACCACGGCGTCCCACTCGGACAGGTCGGCACCGGCGCACTGCAGGCCGAAACGCTCGACGACGAAATCGTCCAGGCCCTGGGAGTGCAGGATGCCGGGGATCTTGTAGATGGTGTCGGCGTCTTCCAGGCCGATCACCGCACGCTCTTCAACGTTGGTGAACTGGGCGATCTTGCGACGCGACGAGAGGTCGATCGGGTGATCGGAGCGGCAGATCAGCACGTCCGGTTGCAGGCCGATGGAGCGCAGCTCCTTGACCGAGTGCTGGGTTGGCTTGGTCTTGGTTTCGCCAGCGGTGGCGATGTACGGGACCAGGGTCAGGTGCATCAGCATCGCGCGCTTGGCGCCGATTTCGAAACGCAACTGGCGGATGGCCTCGAGGAACGGCTGGGACTCGATGTCGCCCACGGTGCCGCCGATCTCGACCATCGCCACGTCGGCGTCGCCAGCACCCTTGATGATGCGGCGCTTGATTTCGTCGGTGATGTGCGGGATGACCTGGATGGTCGCGCCCAGGTAGTCACCACGACGCTCCTTGCGCAGCACGTGCTCGTAGACACGGCCGGTGGTGAAGTTGTTGTTCTGGGTCATGGTCGTGCGGATGAACCGCTCGTAGTGGCCCAGGTCCAGGTCGGTCTCGGCGCCGTCATGGGTGACGAACACTTCACCGTGCTGGAACGGGCTCATGGTGCCCGGGTCGACGTTGATGTACGGGTCCAGCTTGAGCATGGTGACCTTAAGTCCCCGCGCCTCCAGGATGGCCGCCAATGAAGCCGAGGCAATGCCTTTCCCCAATGAAGAAACAACACCGCCCGTGACGAATATGTAGCGCGTCATGAAAAACCCTAGAAGTCTGCGTTAAAGCGGTCCGAGCCGCCGGGGAAAGCGAAGGAAGGCCGAAGCCCCCGATCACCTGCATTAATCACAGTGCACCTTTCAAAAAAACCGCCGCGTTGGGACAGACCGGAAGTGAAATCACCGGTACGTTGCTCGCTACACATTTTTTGGAATCGCCCAGCAAAGACTGCTTGGTAATCGGCAACTCCTGCAATTCAGGCGAATCCACAGAAGTTGTATCAAGAAGGGAGCGTAGTCTACCGGAAAGCCCCTTTCAGCTCAAACCTTGATCTTCGTTCAGTGGCCGCCAATGCAAATGCCAGTCGCCGAGTGCACCACCATCGAGCCCCTTGAGGTTCGCTACCGCCAGCAGTTGCCCGTCTTTGTAGAGCAGCGGCAATCTGCCGCGTACGAAGGACGGTACAGCGCTTTCATTGAGCAAACGTTTCAAGTCCCGATGGCCGCGGCCTGGCAATGCCATGATCTCTCCCCCTTCACGATAGCGGATATGCAGCGGGCCATCGGGGATTTGGCCGGTGAGCCAAAGCATTCCATTGCCCGGGATAGCCAGCGGTGACGCCGGATCCAGCCACGCCCCGGCGACGGGCAGAGGCCGCAGCCAGTGGCCGGACAGCCACCAGATCCGCCCGCCCGACCGATGCAGTTCGCCATCGGCCAGCCGCCACACCGGGCAGGCATCGCCGGTGGCATCGCGCAAATCCTCCCAACCCGACCAATGGTCAGTATCCGGCAAGCGGCTCAACGGTCCGAGCCAATGACTCAAGGCGTTGCGCTGCCGGGCATCAGACAATTGCTCAAGGGGCGCCAGTTCAAGGGATCGCAATCCCAGCCAAGCGAACTCACTGGCAGAACTGGCCTTATGCAGATCCAAGTCCGCCAGTTCTTCGAGCAGCCCCTGCGCTTCAGTCAAATGCGCCGCGCTGCGGGCCATGGTCGCCACCGCTTGCGGCCAGCGCTGGATCAGCACGGGCAAGACTTGATGCCTAAGGTAATTGCGCGAGTACTGCCGATCCTGGTTCGAGGGATCTTCGATCCAGCTCAAGCCATGCACATTGGCATAAGCCTCCAGTTCAGCCCGCGTGACTTCCAGCAATGGCCGCAGCAGATGCCCCTTGCCCAACGGGCGCTGACGCGGCATCCCGGACAATCCGCGCACCCCGGCTCCGCGCAACAAGCGAAACAGCAGGGTTTCCGCCTGATCGTCGCGGTGCTGGGCCGTCAGTAGCACTTCGTTGTCCTGAACGGTTTCAGTGAAGGCCTGATAACGCGCATCCCGGGCTGCACGTTCAAGGCTGGCACCCGGTTGCACCTGCACGCGAACCACTTGCAGCGGCACACCCAGCGCAGCGCACACGGCACGACAATGTTCCGGCCACGCACCGGCCACGGCTTGAAGGCCATGATGGACATGGATGGCGCTCAGCGCCGGCAGGGATTCGGTTTTGGAGAGAGTTGCCAGAAGGTGCAGCAGGACAGTGGAGTCAAGGCCGCCGGAGAAGGCGATGCGCCAGGTCGCAGCATTGCGCCACGAGGCAAGATTCAACAAGAGTCTGGCAGGCAGATCAATATTGGACCGACTCATATCCATCACCTTGCACAAATCAAATGTGGGAGCGGGCTTGCTCGCGAAGGCGGATCAACATTCAACGTACCCGTTGACTGTCATACCGCTTTCGCGAGCAAGCCCGCTCCCACACATGGGCACTGCGTGTTCGGCTTAGAGACCGTAGCTCATCAGTCGATCATAACGACGCTTCAACAGCGCATTGTTATCGAACTTCTTGAGCATCGCCAGTTGCGAGCTCAGTTCGGCGCGGATCGATGCGGCTGCGGCAGCCGGGTCACGGTGCGCGCCGCCCAATGGCTCGCCAATCACCTTGTCCACGATGCCCAGGCCCTTGAGGCGCTCGGCGGTAATGCCCATCGCTTCTGCGGCATCCGGCGCTTTCTCGGCGGTTTTCCACAGAATCGAAGCGCAACCTTCCGGCGAGATCACCGCGTAGGTCGAGTATTGCAGCATGTTCAGCTGGTCGCAGACACCGATCGCCAGTGCACCACCGGAACCACCCTCACCGATCACGGTGGCGATGATTGGGGTTTTCAGGCGAGCCATGACACGCAGGTTCCAGGCAATCGCTTCGCTCTGGTTGCGCTCTTCAGCGTCGATGCCAGGGTAAGCGCCCGGGGTGTCGATGAAGGTCAGGATCGGCATTTTGAAACGTTCGGCCATTTCCATCAGGCGACACGCCTTGCGGTAGCCTTCCGGACGCGGCATGCCGAAGTTGCGGCGAACTTTCTCGCGCACTTCACGGCCTTTCTGGTGGCCGATGATCATCACCGGCTTGTCGTCCAGACGGGCAATGCCGCCAACGATGGCAGCGTCGTCCGAGAAGTGACGGTCACCGTGCAGTTCGTCGAACTCGGTGAAGATGTGTTCGATGTAGTCCAGGGTATACGGACGTTTCGGGTGACGCGCCAGACGTGCGATCTGCCAGCTGGTCAGCTTGCCGAAGATGTCTTCGGTCAGCGTTTTGCTCTTGTCCTGCAGGCGGGAGATCTCATCGCCGATATTCAGCGAATTGTCATTACCGACCAAGCGCAACTCTTCGATCTTGGCTTGCAGGTCGGCGATCGGCTGTTCGAAATCTAGAAAATTCGGGTTCATAGGCGTCCGTCTTGGGTCGACGTCCAAGAGAGCTTGGGCCGGCCGGTTGTCTATTCGCGCCTACCTTAAGGGAGAGGCGCGTTCAGGTCGAGATTAAAAATCCGGGTCGAGATCAGGGGGCACTCGGGTTTGCGAGGTGGCCCCTGGCCGTCAACGGTATTGGAGGAAGACGTTGTCTTTGCCGAACTGGTCACGCAAGGCTTGAATCAACGCATCCGCCGGGTCGATCCGCCAGCCCTCGCCGAACTGCAACACCGCCTTGGCGTCGGGCCGCATGTACTCCATGGTGATCGGACAGGCGCCGCGATGGCGCTTGAACAATTCGCCCAGCCAGCGCAACTGGTCGCCCTTGAGGTCCTGGGTCTGCAGCTTCAGGCGCAGGCTCTCGGCCAGGTTGGTCCGAGCATCCTCCATGCTCATCACCCGCTTGACCCGCAGCCGCAGACCACCGGAGAAGTCATCGTTGCTGACCTCGCCTTCGACCACCACCATCGCGTCGGTCTGCAACAGCGACTGCGCCGAATGGAACGCATCGGCGAACAAGGACGCCTCGATACGCCCGGAGCGGTCGTCGAGGGTGATGAAACCCATCTTGTCGCCCTTTTTGTTCTTCATCACCCGCAGGGCAATGATCATACCGGCGACGGTCTGGGTGTCCCGGGCCGGCTTGAGGTCGATGATGCGCTGACGGGCAAAACGGCGGATCTCGCCTTCGTACTCGTCGATCGGGTGCCCGGTGAGGTACAGGCCCAGGGTGTCTTTTTCACCCTTGAGGCGTTCCTTGAGGGTCAGTTCCTTGGCCTTGCGATGATTGCCGTAGACGTCGGCGTCCTCCTCGACGAACAGCCCGCCAAACAGGTCGGCGTGGCCACTGTCGTGGGTGCGGGCGGTCTGTTCGGCCGCCTTGATGGCTTCTTCCATGGCCGCCAGCAACACCGCGCGGTTGCGGTCGATGTTGGCCTGGTAGGCCTTGGGTTCATCATGGAAATAGGGGCCGAGCCGGTCCAGCGCGCCGCTGCGGATCAAGCCATCGAGGGTGCGCTTGTTGATGCGCTTGAGGTCGACCCGGGCGCAGAAGTCGAACAGGTCCTTGAACGGCCCGTCCTGGCGCGCCTCGGTGATCGCTTCCACCGGCCCCTCGCCCACGCCCTTGATCGCGCCAAGGCCGTAGATGATGCGGCCCTCTTCGTTCACCGTGAACTTGAACTCCGAGGCGTTCACGTCCGGCGCGTCGAGGCGCAGCTTCATGGTCCGCACTTCTTCGATCAAGGTCACGACCTTGTCGGTGTTGTGCATATCCGCCGAGAGCACGGCGGCCATGAACGGCGCCGGGTAATGCGCCTTCAGCCAGGCGGTCTGGTACGACACCAGGCCGTACGCGGCGGAGTGGGATTTGTTGAAGCCGTAACCGGCGAATTTTTCCACCAGGTCGAAGATGTTACCGGCCAGGTCCGCATCAATGCCGTTGTTCGCACAGCCTTCGATGAAGCCGCCGCGCTGCTTGGCCATTTCCTCGGGCTTTTTCTTACCCATCGCCCGACGCAGCATGTCCGCGCCGCCAAGGGTGTAGCCGGCCATCACCTGGGCGATCTGCATCACCTGTTCCTGGTACAGGATGATGCCGTAGGTCGGTGCCAGCACCGGCTTGAGGCCGTCGTACTGGTAGTCCGGGTGCGGGTAGGCCAGTTCGGCGCGACCGTGCTTACGGTTGATGAAGTCGTCCACCATACCCGATTGCAGCGGCCCCGGACGGAACAGGGCCACCAGTGCGATCAAGTCTTCCAGGCAGTCGGGCTTGAGCTTCTTGATCAGCTCCTTCATGCCCCGGGATTCAAGCTGGAACACCGCCGTGGTCTCGGCCTTCTGCAACAGGCTGTAGGTCGGTTTGTCGTCCAGCGGGATGAACGCGATATCCAGTGGCTCTTCGCCGAGCTTGGCCCGGTCGCGGTTGATGGTCTTTAGCGCCCAGTCGATGATCGTCAGGGTCCGCAGGCCGAGGAAGTCGAACTTCACCAGGCCCGCTGCCTCGACGTCATCCTTGTCGAACTGGGTGACCAGGCCGTCGCCCTCTTCATCGCAATAGATCGGCGAGAAGTCGGTCAGCTTGGTCGGGGCGATCACCACGCCACCGGCGTGCTTGCCGACGTTACGCACCACGCCTTCGAGCTTGCGGGCCATCTCCCAGATTTCCGCGGCCTCTTCATCGACCTTGATGAAGTCCCGCAGGATTTCTTCCTGCTCGTAGGCTTTTTCCAGGGTCATCCCGACTTCGAACGGGATCATTTTCGACAAGCGGTCCGCCAGGCCGTAGGACTTGCCTTGCACCCGCGCCACGTCCCGCACCACCGCCTTGGCGGCCATGGAACCGAAGGTGATGATCTGGCTCACCGCATTGCGGCCGTACTTCTCGGCCACGTAGTCGATCACCCGGTCGCGACCATCCATGCAGAAGTCGACGTCGAAGTCGGGCATGGAAACCCGTTCCGGGTTGAGGAACCGTTCGAAGAGCAGGTCATATTCCAGCGGGTCGAGGTCGGTGATCTTCTGCACGTAGGCCACCAGCGACCCGGCACCCGACCCCCGGCCCGGACCGACCGGCACGCCGTTGTTCTTGGCCCACTGGATGAAGTCCATCACGATCAGGAAGTAACCGGGGAAGCCCATCTGGATGATGATATCCAGCTCGAAATTCAGCCGGTCGATGTAGACCTGGCGCTTGGCTTCGTAATCCTCGGTGGTGTCCTTGGGCAACAGGACGCTGAGGCGCTCTTCCAGGCCATCAAACGACACCTTGCGGAAATATTCGTCGATGGTCATGCCATCGGGAATCGGGAAGTTGGGCAGGAAGTGCTTGCCCAGCTTGACCTCGATGTTGCAACGCTTGGCGATCTCGACGGTGTTTTCCAGCGCCTCAGGCAGGTCGCTGAACAACTCGGCCATTTCCTCGGCGCTCTTGAGGTATTGCTGGTCGCTGTAGTTCTTCGAGCGGCGCGGGTCGTCAAGGGCACGGCCTTCGCCGATGCAGACGCGGGTTTCGTGGGCCTCGAAATCCTCCGGCTTGATAAAGCGCACGTCGTTGGTGGCCACCAGCGGCGCGCCGAGCTTGTCGGCCAGGGCCACGGCGGCGTGCAGGTGCTCTTCGTCATTGGGCCGATTGGTACGCTGCACCTCGATGTAGAAGCGGTCGGGAAACACCGCCATCCAGTCCCGGGCCAATGCCTCGGCCTCCTCGGGGTTGCCGCTGAGCAGGGCCAAGCCGATCTCACCCTCCTTGGCCGCCGACAGCATGATCAGGCCTTCGCTGGCCTCGGCCACCCACTCGCGTTCGATGATGATCGAACCGTTGCGCTGGCCATCGATGAAGCCCCGGGAAATCAGCTCGGTGAGGTTGCGATACCCCACCGCATTCATGACCAGCAGGCTGATGCGGCTCAACGGCGCATCCGGGTCCTTGTTCGACAACCACAGGTCGGCACCGCAGATCGGCTTGATCCCGGCGCCCATGGAGGCCTTGTAGAACTTGACCAGCGAACACATGTTGTTCTGGTCGGTGACCGCCACGGCAGGCATGTTCATGCCCACCAGGGTCTTGACCAGTGGCTTGATCCGCACCAGACCGTCGACCAGGGAATATTCAGTGTGCAGGCGTAGATGAACGAATGAAGCCGGCATAGTGATCCTGCGTTAAGTCATGAAAACAACAAGGCCCGGATTGTACCGGGCCTGGGGTAAAACATCAGCCATGAGTGTCCGACCTTGAACATACGAACACGGCCTTTGTGGCGAGGGGATTTATCCCCGCTGGGGCGCGAAGCGGCCCTTAAACCTGACAACCCGTTGCGTCTGACAGACTTCGGGACTGCTTCGCAGTCCAACGGGGATAAATCCCCTCGCCACAAAAGCAGCGTTTGTCTCAAGAAACAGGGTACTGACTGTTTATGATCAAGCCTTCACGCGCCTCATAGGCCAGCCGCACCGGAGCGAACGAGCGCCGGTGGATCGGCGTTGGCCCGAGGCGTGCCAAGGCTTCCAGGTGCACGGGGGTCGGGTAGCCCTTGTGGCCGCCGATGCCGTAGCCCGGATAAATCAGTTCGAAGGCGCTCATTTCCCGATCGCGGCTGACCTTGGCCAGAATCGATGCGGCCGCGATGGCGGGCACCTTCGCGTCGCCCTGGACCACCGCCTCGGCGCGCATCGACAGTTTCGGGCAGCGATTGCCGTCGATCATCGCCAGCTTCGGCGTGATGTGCAGGCCCTGCACCGCGCGCTGCATGGCCAACATGGTAGCGTGGAGGATGTTCAGCTCATCGATCTCTTCGACCTCGGCCCGGGCAATGCACCAGCTCAGGGCTTTCTCGCAAATCTCGTCGTAGAGTTTTTCGCGACGGGCCTCGGTGAGCTTCTTGGAATCGTTGAGGCCCAGGATCGGCCGGTTCGGATCGAGAATGACCGCGGCCGTTACCACGGCGCCGCACAACGGGCCACGGCCCACCTCGTCGACACCGGCGACCAATTCTTCCACTTCGGCGACCAGATTGAAGTCCAGGCCCATCTGCAGTTTCGAGTGGCTCATGATTGTGCGCCGATCAGGGTCAGCACCGCGTCAGCCGCCTGATTGGAGGCGTCGCGGCGCAGGGTCCGGTGGATTTCGTCGAAGCCGCGGGTCTGCTCCTCGCCGCCGTCGATCAACGGCGCAAGTGTATTGGCCAGGGCGTCGGCCGTGGCCTCATCCTGCAGCAACTCCGGCACCAGCAGGCGCTGGGCCAACAGGTTCGGCAGGGACACATAGGGGCTCTTGACCATGCGCTTGAGGATCCAGAACGTCAGCGGCGCCAGGCGATAGGCAACCACCATCGGGCGTTTGTACAGCAACGCCTCAAGGGTAGCAGTGCCGGAGGCAATCAACACGGCGTCACAGGCAGCCAGCGCGTCATGGGAGCGACCGTCGAGCAGCGTGACCGGCAGATCGCGTCCCGCCAGCAGCGCTTCAAGCTGCTCCCGGCGCTGCGGACTGGCACACGGCAGGACGAAACGCACGTCGGGGCGCATCGCCCGGAGGCGTTCGGCGGCGTCGAAAAACAAGCCACCCAGGCGACTCACTTCACCGCCACGGCTGCCAGGCATCAATGCCACCAGCGGCCCATCGACCAGGCCCAGCGCCTGGCGAGCCGCCTGGCGATCGGCCTGCAGGGGAATAGTGTCGGCCAGGGTATGCCCGACAAACCGCACCGGCACGCCCTTCTCTTCGTAGAAGCGGGCTTCGAACGGCAGCAGCGTCAGCATCAGGTCGCAGCCTTCGCGAATCTTGAGCACCCGCTTCTGCCGCCAGGCCCAAACCGACGGGCTGACGTAATGCACGGTCTTGATCCCGGCCTGACGCAACTTGAGCTCGATGTTGAGGGTGAAATCCGGGGCGTCGATGCCGATGAACACATCCGGCTTTTCGTCGATCAGGGTCTCGATCAGCTTCTTGCGCCGGGCCAGCAATTCGCGCAGGCGACCGAGCACCTCCACCAGCCCCATCACCGACAGGCGTTCCATCGGAAAATAGGAGACCAGCCCTTCGGCCTGCATCAACGGGCCGCCAACACCCATGAACTCCACCGCGGGATGCTGCGCCTTGAGCGCACGCATCAGACCGGCGCCCAGAATGTCGCCGGAAGCCTCTCCGGCCACCAGCGCAATACGCAGATTAGCCATGGTTAACGGGTGATGCCGCGAGTCGAAGACTGGATGGAATCGCGGAACGTCGCGACTTCCGGGTACTGCGCCGAGGCCTCGGCCAGTTCGGCGAGTGCCTGCTCGACGGTCAGGCCCTGGCGATACACGACCTTGTAGGCACGCCGCAACGCGGTGATCGCCTCTTCGCTGAAGCCCCGACGGCGCATACCCTCGAAGTTCATGCTGCGGGCTTCGGCCGGGTTGCCGAACACCGTGACATAGGCGGGAACGTCCTTGCCGATGGCGGTGCCCATGCCGGAGAAGCTGTGGGCGCCGATGTGGCAGTACTGGTGCACCAAGGTGAAACCGGACAGGATCGCCCAGTCGTCCACGTGCACATGACCGGCCAACGCGGTGTTGTTGACCAGGATGCAATGGTTGCCGATCACGCTGTCATGGCCGATGTGAGCGTAGGCCATGATCAGGTTGTGGTCGCCCAGGGTCGTTTCGGAGCGATCCTGGATGGTGCCACGGTGAATGGTCACGCCTTCGCGGATCACGTTGTGATCGCCGATGACCAGGCGGGTTTCTTCACCCTTGTACTTGAGATCGGGCGTGTCCTCACCTACCGAGGAAAACTGGTAGATGCGATTGTGACGGCCGATCCGGGTCGGCCCCTTGAGAATTACGTGGGGGCCGATCACCGTACCCTCGCCGATTTCCACACCTGCGCCGATGATCGACCACGGGCCGACCTCGACATCGGCGGCCAGGACGGCCGTCGGATCGATGATTGCGCGAGGGTCAATCAAACTCATAGCTTGCGTTCCGCACAGATGATTTCAGCGGAGCAGACTGGCTTGCCGTCGACCGAAGCCTGGCATTCGAACTTCCAGATCTGGCGCTTGCAACTGATGAACTTGGCTTCGAGGATCAACTGATCGCCCGGAGTGACCGGCTGGCGGAAACGCAGCTTGTCGGAGCCCACGAAGTAGTAGAGCGTGCCGTCGGCAGGCTTTACGTCGAGCATTTTGAAACCAAGGATCCCGGCAGCCTGGGCCATCGCCTCGATGATCAGCACGCCCGGCATGATTGGGTGCGCGGGGAAGTGACCATTGAAGAACGGCTCGTTGATGCTGACATTCTTGTAGGCGCGAATGCGCTTGCCTTCAACATCCAGGTCCACCACCCGGTCCACCAGCAGGAACGGGTAACGGTGAGGCAGGTATTCGCGAATCTCGTTGATGTCCATCATTTCGGGAGGAAGCCTATGTAAAGATTGGGAGCGCACGGGCAACGCGCACTCCGCTAGCAAATCAAGGAGCCCTAACGGCTGTGCACACTTGATATGGAAATGGTATCAGCCATCTGATGAAGCATTACCGTCAGGGGTCACGTCCCCTACACGCTTTTCCACCTGGCGCAGACGTCGCGCGATGTCGTCGAGCTGACGGATACGGGCCGCGCTCTTGCGCCATTCGGCCGCCGGTTGCATCGCTGTACCGGAAGAATAGGCGCCCGGCTCGGTAATCGAGTGGGTCACCATGGTCATCCCGGTCAGGAATACGTTGTCACAGATATCGATATGGCCCACCAGGCCGACGCCGCCGGCGAGCATGCAGTGCTTGCCGATCTTGGTGCTGCCGGAAATGCCCACGCAGGCGGCCATGGCGGTGTGGTCACCGACCTGGACGTTGTGGGCGATCTGGATCTGGTTGTCGAGCTTGACGCCATTGCCGATGACCGTATCGGCCAGGGCACCCCGGTCGATCGCGGTGTTGACGCCGATCTCGACGTCATCGCCGAGGGTGACGCCACCGATCTGGGCGATCTTTTGCCAGACGCCCTTCTCGTTGGCGAAACCGAAGCCTTCACCGCCCAGCACCGCGCCGGACTGAATCACCACCCGCTTGCCGATGCGCACGTCGTGGTACAGGGTCACGCGCGGAGCCAGCCAGCCACCTTCGCCGACCTCGCTGCGCGCACCAATGACGCAATGAGCGCCCAGGGTGACACCGGCACCAATGCGGGCACCGCTTTCGATCACCACGAAGGGACCGACGCTGGCCGTGGGATCCACCACCGCATCCGCCGCGATCACCGCACTGGGATGAATACCCGCAGCCGCCTTGGGCTTGGGATCGAACAAGTGGGAAATGCGCGCATAGGCCAGGTACGGGTCGGGCACGATCAAGGCGTCGCCGGCAAACCCTTCGGCATCGGCGGCCTTGAGCAACAACGCGGCAGCCCGGCTGTCAGCCAGGTACTTGCGGTATTGGGGATTTGCCAGAAAGCTCAACTGAGCTGGGCCAGCCTCTTGCAAAGTGGCTAGCCCAGTAATTGCCCTCTCCGGGTCGCCACGCAGGGTGGCGCCGAGGAACTCGGCCAACTGGCCGAGCTTGATAGTCGCTGTCATGGATTACTTCAGCTGATTCATGCGCTCGATCACCTGGCGCGTGATGTCGTACTGAGGCTTGACATCGATCACGGCGCCACGCTCGAACACCAGGTCAAAACCACCTTTCTTGATGACTTCTTCCACGGCGCTATCGAGCTTGGGCTTGAGCTGCTTGAGCATTTCACGGTCGGCAACGGCTTTCGCTTCGTTCAGTTCCTTGGACTGGAACTGGAAGTCACGGGCCTTCTGCTTGAATTCCAGCTCCAGGCGTTCACGCTCGCCCTGGGCCATTTTGTCGCCACCGGCGACCAGACGATCCTGGATACCCTTGGCGCTGCTTTCCAGGCCCTTGAGCTTGGTCAGTTGCGGGCCGAACTTCTTCTCGGCATCCACGGCGTATTTCTTGGCCGCGTCGGATTCCAGCAGGGCCATCTGATAGTTCAGCACGGCAATCTTCATGTCGGCGAACGCCGGGCCTGCGACCAGTACGGTCGCCAGGAGAACCAATTGAGTCAACTTACGCACGATGCACTCCTACAAAATCCATTGTCGTTGTCATGGGACAGACGCTTAGAACGTCTGACCGAGGGAGAATTGGAACACTTGGGTTTCAGCGTCATCCGGTTTCTTGATCGGCATCGCCAACGCGAAGCTCAAAGGACCCAGCGCGGTCACCCAAGTCACGCCCAGACCGACGGAACTGGCCATGTTGCTCAGGCTGATGTCGTTGCACTTGGCGTTCGAGTTGGTGCCATTGGTGTTGGTCGTATTATCGCAGCTAGAGTCGAAAACGTTGCCCACGTCCCAGAATACCGAAGTACGCAGCGAGCGCTGGTCCTTGACGAACGGCATCGGGAACAGGACCTCGACACCCCCCTGGATCAATACGTTGCCACCGAACGGCAGCGGATCCTGGTCTGGGTCGGCCAATGTACCTGCGTTACCGGTGGCAGCCGCGCCACGGCTCGGCGTACTGCGCGGGCCAAGGGTGCTGTCCTTGAAGCCACGCACCGAGTTGAAACCACCGGCGTAGTAGTTCTCGTAGAACGGCAGGCCGTCGGTCGAACCGTAGCCATCGCCATAGCCCAGCTCGGTGTGCAGGCGCATGGTGTAGGTGTCCGTCAACGGCTGGAACAGCTGGCCACGGTAGTCGAGCTTGAAGAACGACAGGTCGCTGCCAGGAATGGTGCTTTCCAGCACCAGGCTCTGGGAATGGCCACGGGTCGCCAGTACGCCCTTGTTCAGGGTCGACTCGGACCAGCCGGCAGACGCCTTGAAGTTCAGGTAGCTGTCGCCTTCCCGTTTAACGAAGTCGAAGATCTCGTCGACGGTGTAGCGACCGGTGTTGATCTTGTCCTGCTGGGCGGTGAGGCCGAAGGTCAGGCGCGACGTTTCACTGATCGGGTAGCCGATGTTGGCACCCACACCGTAGCTGTCCACCGCATAGCTGGAGATGTCCGAGTCGAGCTCGTCATAGTCGGTGGTGCGATAGAAGGCGTTATAGCCCAGGCTCACACCGTCGGCCGTCCAGTAGGGGTCCACGAAACCGAAGTTATAGCGGGTCTGGTATTCACTGCGGGTCAGGCCAATGCTGACCTTGTTACCGGTACCCAGGAAGTTGTTCTGGGTGATCGAGCCACCGAGGATCAGGCCGGCGCTCTGGGCGAAGCCGACGCTGGCGGTGATCGAGCCGGACGCCTGCTCTTCAACGCTGTAGTTCACGTCGACCTGGTCATCGACACCCGGTACGGCCGGTGTCTCGACGTTGACTTCCTTGAAGAAGCCCAGGCGCTCGAGGCGGGTCTTGGACTGGTCGATCAGGTAGGTCGAAGCCCAGCCACCTTCCATCTGGCGCATTTCACGGCGCAGCACTTCGTCCTCGGACTTGGTGTTGCCACGGAAGTTGATGCGGTTGACGTAGGCACGCTTGCCCGGGTCCACGGCGAAGGTAATGTCGACGGTATGGTCGTCATCGTGGGGCTGCGGCACGCCGTTGACGTTGGCGAAGGTGTAGCCCTCGTTACCCAGGCGACGGGTGATCAGTTCGGAGGTGGTGGTCATCAGCTTGCGCGAGAACACCTGGCCCTTCTGCACCAGCAGCAGCGACTTGACCTGGTCTTCCGGCACCTTCAGGTCACCGCTGAGCTTGACGTCACGAACGGTGTATTTCTCGCCTTCGTTGACGTTGACGGTGATGTAGACGTGCTTCTTGTCCGGGGTGATGGACACCTGGGTCGAAGCGATGTCCATGTTGATGTAGCCACGGTCCAGGTAGTAGGAACGCAGGCGCTCCAGGTCACCGGAGAGTTTTTCACGGGCGTACTTGTCGTCGTTCTTGAAGAACGACAGCCAGTTGGTGGTCTTGAGTTCGAACAGGTCGATCAGGTCTTCATCCGGGAAAACCGTGTTGCCCACCACGTTGATGTGCTGGATGGCCGCCACGGTACCTTCGTTGATGTTGACCTTCAGGCCGACGCGGTTGCGCGGTTGCGGCACCACTTCGGTGTCGACGGTGGCCGAGTATCGGCCCTGGGCGACGTACTGGCGTTGCAGTTCGTTACGCACGCCTTCGAGGGTGGCACGCTGGAAGATCTCGCCCTCGGCCAGGCCGGATTGCTTGAGGCCTTTCATGAGGTCTTCGGTGGAGATCGCCTTGTTGCCTTCGATCTCGATACTGGCAACCGACGGGCGCTCGACTACCGTGATGACCAGGACGTTGCCGTCACGGCCCAGTTGGATATCTTGAAAGAAGCCGGTCTTGAACAGCGCACGCGTGGATTCCACCAGGCGCCGATCATCCGCCTGCTCGCCGACGTTCAACGGCAAGGCACCAAAGACGCTACCCGCGGAGACCCGCTGGAGGCCGTTGACGCGAATATCAGAGATAGTGAAGGACTCGGCGTGAACTTCGGCGATCATCAATACGGTGAGAACCGCAGTTAGCAGCAGACGTTTCATGAAGTCCTTTCTTATTCCAACTGGCAATAAACAAACTGCCGCAAAATGCGGCAGATTCGCAATTCGGCGAAGCGTTACAAACGACCCAGATCGTTGACGAGGGCAAGCAGCATGACCCCGACCACCAAGCTGATACCGATCTGTATCCCCCAACCTTGCACCCGATCCGACAAGGGACGACCACGCGCCCACTCGATCAGATAAAACAGCAGATGCCCCCCATCCAGTACCGGAATGGGCAGCAAATTCAGAACCCCCAGGCTAATGCTCAGATAAGCAAGGAAATTCAGGAAATCAGCAACGCCCGACTGGGCAGAAGCGCCCGCCACTTTAGCAATGGTTATCGGTCCACTCAAGTTTTTTACCGAGAGCTCGCCGAACAACATTTTCTTCAGTGAGTCGAGGGTCAGGACACTCATGGTCCAGGTACGACGCGCACCCTCGCCAATGGCCGCCACCGGACCGAAACTGACTTCGCGGATCATTTCCGGCGGCCAGTCGACGGCCTTGACGCCCGCCCCCAAGTAACCGGTCTGCGCCTTGCTTTCGCCACGGGCACCCAAGGTGACCGGGACGTCGATTGGAGCACCGTCGCGCTCCACGCGCAGCACAATTTTGGTATCAGGACGTACACGAACCGAATCGACCACCTGTTGCCAGTCGCTGACCGACTGGCCGTCGAGGGCAAGCAAACGGTCGCCGGTCTTCAGGCCTGCGGCCTGGGCCGGGCCTTTCGGATCGAGTTCGGTAAGCACCGGCGGCAGCGCCGGACGCCATGGGCGGATGCCCAGGGACCGGATCGGGTCCGGCTCGTCGGCGCCCTTGAGCCAGTTGTCCAGCACCAGCTCACGGGGCGAGTCGACGGTGGAGCCCTGCTCGCGCACCCTCAACTGCAGCGAACCGCTTTCACCCAGCCGACGCACCAACTGCAAATTGACCGCCGCCCAGCCCGACGTCGGCTCACCGTCGATCGCAACGATTTCCTGGCCCGCACCAAGCCCGGCCCGGGCGGCAACGCTACCGGCCTCCACAGAACCGATGACCGGTCGCACCTGGTCGCTGCCAAGCATGGCCAACGCCCAGAAAAACACCATGGCCAGCAGGAAGTTGGCGATCGGCCCCGCCGCCACGATGGCGATACGTTGGCGAACACTCTTGCGATTGAAGGACTGGTCGAGCTGGTCGGCGGGAACCTCGCCCTCGCGCTCGTCGAGCATCTTCACGTAGCCGCCCAGCGGGATCGCCGCCACGACGAACTCGGTGCCCTGCTTGTCGTGCCAGCGCAGCAAAGGCATGCCAAAGCCTACGGAAAAACGCAGCACCTTGACGCCACAGCGACGCGCGACCCAGAAATGACCGAATTCGTGAAAGGTGACCAACACACCCAGTGCAACCAGGGTGCCGACAATCATATAGAGCGCGCTCATCTGTTTTCTCCGCAATCCTGCCCAGGGCAACCCTGGCTAACGTATCGCAGCGTCAACGCCCGTGGCGCTGCAGCCATTGCCCCGCCAACTCACGGGCCCTGGCATCCGCCGTAAATACCGCGTCGAGGTCATCGACCGAAACCACCGCCTCGAGATTCAAGACTTCCTCGATCATACTCGCGATCTCGGGGTAACGAACACGTCCATCGAGAAACGCGGCGACCGCCACTTCGTTGGCCGCGTTCAACATGGCCGGGGCACTGCCGCCCGCCTCGGCCGCTTGCCGCGCCAGGCGCAGGCAGGGGAAGCGCTGCTCATCCGGCGCCTGGAAATCCAGACGGGCGATGGCGAACAGGTCCAGCGGTGCAACGCCGGAGTCGATTCGCTCCGGCCAGGCCAGGGCATTGGCGATCGGGGTGCGCATGTCCGGGTTGCCCAACTGGGCCAGCACCGAACCGTCTACATAGTCCACCAGCGAATGAATCACGCTCTGTGGATGAATCACCACTTCGACCTGGGCCGGCTTGGCGTCGAACAGCCAGCAGGCCTCGATCAACTCCAGCCCCTTGTTCATCATGCTCGCCGAATCCACGGAAATCTTACGCCCCATGGACCAGTTCGGGTGGGCACAGGCCTGCTCGGGCGAAACATGCAGCAACTCTTCCAGCGGCGTCTGACGGAACGGCCCGCCGGAGGCGGTCAGGAGAATCCGCCGGACTCCCACGGCTTCCAGACCGCGGGAAAAATCCCGCGGCATGCACTGAAAGATCGCATTGTGTTCGCTGTCGATGGGCAGCAGCACCGAGCCGCTTTTGCGCACGGCCTGCATGAACAGCGCCCCGGACATCACCAGCGCTTCTTTATTGGCGAGCAGGATCTTCTTGCCGGCCTCCACCGCCGCCAGCGTCGGCCGCAAGCCGGCCGCGCCGACAATCGCCGCCATCACCGCGTCGACATCCGGATCGGACGCCACCTGGCACAGCCCGACCTCCCCCACCAACACCTGCGTGGGCAAACCCGCTGCGCGCAGGTCATCCTGCAACGCCTGCGCCGCACCGACCTCAGGCACCACCGCAAACTTTGGCGCATGGCGAACGCACAGGGCCAACAGCTCACTCAGGCGCGTGAAGCCGCTGAGAGCAAAGACCTGGTAGCGCTCCGGGTGCCGGCCGATAACATCAAGCGTACTGAGACCGATCGAACCGGTCGCCCCCAGGACCGTGATTTGCTGAGGACGACTCACGATGCCGCCATCCACAGCAGCACGGCGAAGATCGGGATCGCGGCGGTGAGGCTGTCGATACGGTCCAGTACGCCACCGTGACCCGGCAGCAGGTTGCTGCTGTCCTTGATCCCGGATTGACGCTTGAACATGCTTTCAGTCAGGTCGCCGACCACGGACACGAAAACGATGAGGGCCGCACCAAACAGCCCCATCAGCAGTTGCGCCACGGTCCAGTCGCGGACGAAGCCGACCACGGCGGTGATCACCAGGCTCAAGGCCAGGCCACCATAGACCCCTTCCCAACTCTTGCCGGGGCTGACTTTTGGCGCGAGCTTGCGCTTGCCAAAGGCCCGACCGGAAAAATAGGCACCGACGTCGGCGCCCCAGACCAGCACCATCACGGCCATGATCTGCCAGTTGCCCAGTGCGCCCTGCTTGATCCAGATCAGGCCTTGCCAGGCCGGCAGGAGGATCAACAGGCCGATCACCAGCTTGGTCGCCGTGTTGGCCCAGTGATGGGTGGTGCGAGGGTAGGTCAACACCAGGAAGGTGGCTGTCGCCCACCACAACACCGATGCTCCCAACACCCAAGGCGCCAGCCCCGGTACCAGGTACATGATGAACAGCATGGCGGCCACGGCCACGGCGTAGGCTATGCGTGCCGACTGTGCGGGAAAACCGGCCAGCCGTGCCCATTCCCACGCCCCCAAGGTCACGACCAGCCCGATGAACAGGGCAAAGTTCGCCCCCTCGAGCAGGAAAAACCCGCACAAGGCGATAGGCAACAGGATCAGGGCAGTGATGATTCGTTGTTTAAGCATTAAACCCGGGCTCCAGCTTCGATCTGCTCGCTCGTTTTACCGAAGCGACGCTGACGGGAAGCGAAATCGGCCAGTGCGGTGCGCATGGCTTCGTGTTTGAAGTCCGGCCAGAACAGGTCGGAGAAGTACAGCTCGGCATAAGCCAACTGCCAGAGCAGGAAGTTGCTGATGCGGTGTTCGCCACCGGTACGGATACACAGGTCCGGCAAAGGCAGATCACCGGTCGCAAGGCAGGTCTGCAGCAGGTCCGGGGTGATGTCCTCCGGGCGCAGGTGGCCGGCCTGGACTTCCCGCGCCAGCCGCTGGGCGGCCTGGGCGATGTCCCACTGGCCACCGTAGTTGGCGGCGATCTGCAAGACAAACCGATCAGCCCCCGCCGTCGCGGCCTCGGCTTCGCGCATCGCGGCTTGCAACTCCGGATGGAAGCGCGAGCGATCGCCAATGATGCGCAGGCTGATCTTGTTCTCGTTGAGGCGCTTGGCCTCGCGGCGCAGGGCCTTGAGGAACAGGTCCATCAAGGCGCTGACTTCATCGGCCGGGCGCTGCCAGTTCTCGCTGGAGAACGCGAACAGAGTCAGCACCTCGACCCCGGCCTCGGCACACACCTCGATGACCGCGCGAACCGCGTCGACCCCGGCCTTATGCCCGGCAACGCCAGGCATGAAGCGTTTCTTGGCCCAACGGTTATTGCCGTCCATGATGATCGCCACGTGGCGCGGCACCGCGAACGGCAAGGCCTGCTTGGTCTTTTCCATGAAAACGGGACCCTTATACGGCCATCAGGTCCGCTTCTTTTTGCTTGGTGGCCGCATCGATGTCAGCCTCGGCCTTATCGGTCAGCTTCTGGATATCGGCCGCTGCGCGACGCTCTTCGTCTTCGCTGATTTCCTTGTCCTTGACCAGCTTCTTCAGCTCGCCCAGGGCATCGCGACGGATGTTGCGCACGGCAACCCGAGCATCTTCGGCCGCGCTGCGCGCCTGCTTGGTGAAGCCCTTGCGGGTTTCTTCGGTCAGGGCAGGCATGGAAATCAGCAGCAACTCGCCCAGGTTGGTCGGGTTGAGGTTCAGGCCGGCGCTCTGGATCGCCTTGTCGACCGCCGCGAGCATGTTGCGCTCGAAGGCCACGACTTGCAGGGTCCGCGAATCCTTGACGGTGATGTTGGCAACGCTGCTGATCGGCGTGTCGGCGCCATAGTAAGGCACCATCACGCTGCCCAGGATGCTCGGGTGCGCCTTGCCGGTACGAATCTGGCCAAACGCGTGGCTCAGAGACTCCAGGGATTTTTGCATACGCGCTTGGGCGTCTTTCTTGATTTCGTTGATCATTGTTGGCCTTCCTCGATCAGAGTCCCTTCCGCGCCGCCGTGTACGATATTCAGCAGGGCGCCGGGCTTGTTCATGTTAAAGACGCGCAGCGGCATCTTGTGGTCGCGGCACAGACAGATGGCCGTCAGGTCCATGACCCCCAGCTTGCGATCCAGTACTTCATCGTAGGTCAGATGATCGAACTTCTCGGCATGCGGGTCCTTGAACGGGTCGGCGGTGTAGACACCATCGACCTTGGTTGCCTTGAGCACGACATCGGCATCGATCTCGATCGCTCGCAGGCAGGCAGCCGAATCCGTGGTGAAGAACGGATTACCGGTACCTGCGGCAAAAATCACCACTTCCTTGGAGTTGAGGTGGCGCATGGCTTTGCGGCGGTCGTAATGATCGGTCACGCCGACCATGGAAATGGCCGACATCACGATGGCCGAGATATTGGCACGCTCCAAGGCATCGCGCATAGCCAGGGCGTTCATCACAGTGGCCAGCATGCCCATGTGGTCGCCCGTGACCCGATCCATGCCGGCCGCGCTCAGCGCCGCACCACGGAACAGGTTGCCGCCGCCGATGACCAGGCCGACCTGGACGCCGATTCCAACCAGTTGGCCAACTTCCAGGGCCATGCGATCCAGTACCTTCGGATCGATCCCGAACTCTTCCGAGCCCATCAGGGCCTCGCCGCTAAGCTTGAGTAGAATGCGTTTATAGCGAGCCTGATAACCACTGCCCTGCTGAGCCATTGCGAATCTCTCCTGCGGCGTATTTACGAAAATTTGCAGATTGTTTGCAGCCTGCACTCACTCAGTGCGCTGAACGAAAAATGCCTGCGGGACTTTTCGTTCAAAGCCTGGCTTGACGCTGACACAGCGCCATCGGAACACGGCTTTGTAAGCCAGTTCCGACAGGAAACCAATAAAAATCGGCATCCTCATCCAAAAAGAGGCTGCGCGCGTGAGCGGGCAGCCTCTTCTGGGCGACAGTTGTAAAAACCTGTCTTATTGCTTGCTGGCAGCAGCTACCTGGGCAGCAACTTCTTCAGCGAAGTTGTCGACCGGCTTCTCGATACCTTCGCCAACCTTGAAGTAGGTGAAGGAAACGATTTCAGCACCGGCTTTCTTGGCCAGGTCACCGACCTTGACTTCAGGGTTCTTGACGAACGCTTGCTCGACCAGGCTGGCTTCAGCCAGGAACTTGGAGATACGACCGGCCACCATCTTCTCGGCGATGTCGGCAGGCTTGCCCTTGAGCTTCTCTTCGTTCAGCTGCAGGAAAACGCCTTTTTCGCGCTCGATCGCTTCGGCCGAAACGTCCGAAGGCAGCAGGAACTCAGGGTTGGTCGCTGCAACGTGCATGGCGATGTCTTTCGCCAGCTCGGTGTCGCCGCCCTTGAGGACAACTGCTACGCCGATCTTGTTGCCGTGCAGGTAAGTGCCGACCACGTCACCTTCAACGCGAACCAGGCGACGGATGTTGACGTTTTCGCCGGTTTTGCCAACCAGGACCAGACGCGCTTGCTCCTGAGCTTCGATCAGCGGGGCTGCGTCGGTCAGTTTGTCAGCGAAGGCTTTCTCGACGCTGGCAGCAACGAATGCCTTGAAGTCATCCTGCAGGGCCAGGAAGTCGGTCTGGGAGTTGACTTCCAGCAGAACGGCGGCTTTACCGTCGTCCTTGATAGCGATGGCGCCTTCAGCGGCCACGTTGCCCGCTTTCTTGGCAGCCTTGATGGCGCCCGAAGCACGCATGTCATCAATGGCTTTCTCGATGTCGCCGCCAGCCTTGGTCAAGGCTTTCTTGCAGTCCATCATGCCTTCGCCGGTACGCTCGCGCAGTTCTTTGACCAACGCTGCAGTAATCTCTGCCATTTCAAAATCCTCTTGGATAGGTTTTCAACCATTCCACCCGATCGAACGGGCGATCAATTCTTCCTGGAAAACCATCGTTTATAGACCGCGGCAAGTTACAAACAGGTAGCTGCGCTGGCGACAAATGGTTTTCGAGGTGGCAAAAAGGGGGCCAAGCCCCCTTTTTGCTTACTGAGTCAACGCCAGGGCGTCAATTACTCAGCGGCTGCTGCCGGAGCTTCTTCAGCGAAGACTTCGGTGCCGCCATTCACGTTGTTGCGACCACGGATAACAGCGTCAGCCATCGAACCCATGTACAGCTGGATGGCGCGGATGGCGTCATCGTTGCCTGGGATGATGTAGTCAACGCCTTCCGGGCTGCTGTTGGTATCGACAACGCCGATGACCGGGATGCCCAGCTTGTTGGCTTCGGTGATCGCGATGCGCTCGTGGTCAACGTCGATCACGAACAGTGCGTCAGGCAGACCGCCCATGTCCTTGATACCGCCCAGGGAGCGGTCCAGCTTCTCAAGATCGCGGGAGCGCATCAGCGCTTCTTTCTTGGTCAGCTTGGCGAAAGTGCCGTCTTCGGACTGGACTTCAAGATCACGCAGACGCTTGATGGAAGCGCGGATGGTCTTGAAGTTGGTCAGCATGCCGCCCAACCAGCGGTGATCGACGTACGGCGAACCGCAACGTGCTGCTTCTTCAGCAACGATCTTGCCAGCGGAACGCTTGGTGCCGACGAACAGAATCTTGTTTTTGCCCTGGGCCAGGCGCTCTACGAAGGTCAGTGCCTCGTTGAACATTGGCAGGGTTTTTTCAAGGTTGATGATGTGGATCTTGTTGCGCGCGCCGAAAATGTACTTGCCCATTTTCGGGTTCCAGTAACGGGTCTGGTGACCGAAGTGCACACCGGCCTTCAGCATATCGCGCATGTTGACTTGGGACATGATAGTTCCTTGATAAGTCGGGTTTGGCCTCCACGTATCCCAATGACCAACCAGCGGCTCATGAGCCAAAGGCACCCAGGTCATCGTGTCGACACGTGTGTGGATTTAAGCTTACGGGGTCATCCCCGGAAAGCGGCGCATTTTATACCACAGCAAGGGCGAAAACGGAACACGGATTCTGCAGGTAGGCAAAACACCTCAAGCCACGGTTTATTTATGGCGCCTGACCGATCTGGTATTGCTGACAGGCGCGGATTGCCAGGATGGTCTGTTAGAATCGCCTCTTTAAGGGCTGCCCGGATCAATATCCGCCGCTCATTTCGTTTTGAACAGCGCCGTCGGGCGCAAAGAGAGCCTGTATGACCGTGACCATCAAGACGCCTGAGGACATCGCGAAAATGCGTGTCGCCGGCAAACTCGCCGCCGACGTGCTGGAAATGATCGCCGACTACGTCAAGCCGGGCGTGACCACCGAAGAGCTGGACCGCATCTGCCACGACTTCATCGTCAACGAGCAGAAGGCCATCCCGGCGCCGCTCAACTATAAAGGCTTCCCGAAGTCGATCTGCACCTCGATCAACCACGTGGTCTGCCATGGCATCCCCAACGAAAAGCCGTTGAAGGACGGCGACACCCTGAACATCGACGTCACCGTCATCAAGGACGGCTACCATGGCGACACCAGCCGCATGTTCCATGTCGGCAACGTGCCGGAGTGGGCCCAGCGCCTGTCGAAGGTCACCCAGGAATGCATGTACATGGCCATCGAACTGGTGAAGCCGGGCTGCCGCCTCGGGGACATCGGCGAAGTGATCCAGAAGCACGCGCAGAAGAACGGTTTTTCGGTGGTGCGCGAGTTCTGCGGCCACGGCATCGGCAAGGTGTTCCACGAAGAGCCGCAGATCTTGCACTACGGCCGCGCCGGTACCGGCATGGAGCTGCAGGCCGGAATGACCTTCACCATCGAGCCGATGATCAACCAGGGCCGCGCCGACACCAAGGTGCTGGGTGACGGCTGGACCGCCATCACCAAGGACCGCAAGCTGTCGGCCCAGTGGGAGCACACCTTGCTGGTGACCGAGACCGGTTACGAGATCTTCACCCTGCGCAGCGATGACACCATCGCCCGCGTTTCCGCCTGATCCGCAACTCGTCTATCGCTCCATAGATATAGAAAGGAAAGCCATTAATGCCGCAGGTGGATCCCGAACTCTTCGACCGCGGCCAGTTCCAGGCAGAACTGGCCCTGAAGGCAAGCCCCATCTCGGCATTTAAGAAGGCGATCCGCCAGGCCCACGAGGTGCTGGACCAGCGCTTTCGCAATGGCCGGGATATCCGCCGGCTGATCGAGGACCGCGCCTGGTTCGTCGACAACATCCTGCAAAAGGCCTGGGAGCAGTTCGACTGGAGCCAGGACGCCGACATCGCCCTGGTGGCCGTCGGCGGCTACGGACGCGGCGAGTTGCACCCCTACTCCGACATCGATTTGCTGATCCTGCTGGACAACGCCGACCATGAGGTCTTTCGCGATTCCATCGAGCGTTTCCTGACACTGCTGTGGGACATCGGCCTGGAAGTCGGCCAGAGCGTGCGCTCGGTGCAGGAGTGCGCCGACGAAGCCCGCGCCGACCTGACCGTCATCACCAACCTGATGGAAAGCCGCACCATTGCCGGCCCCGAGCACCTGCGCCAACGCATGCTCGACGTCACCAGCACCGCGCACATGTGGCCGAGCAAGGATTTCTTCCTCGCCAAGCACGCCGAGCAGAAAGCCCGTCACCACAAGTACAACGACACCGAGTACAACCTGGAGCCCAACGTCAAGGGCTCGCCCGGTGGGCTGCGGGACATCCAGACGATCCTCTGGGTCGCCCGCCGCCAGTACGGCACGCTGAACCTGCGTGCACTGGCCGGCGAAGGTTTCCTGGTGGAAAGCGAAAACGCCTTGCTGGCCTCCTCCCAGGAATTCCTGTGGAAGGTTCGCTATGCCCTGCACATGCTCGCCGGACGCGCCGAAGACCGCCTGTTGTTCGATCACCAGCGCTCCATCGCCGGGCTGCTGGGTTTCGAAGGGCAGGACGCCAAGCAATCCATCGAAAACTTCATGCAACAGTACTACCGGGTGGTGATGAGCATCGCCCAGCTCAGCGAACTGATCATCCAGCACTTCGAGGAAGTCATCCTGGCCCCCGAGGACGAGGAAGCGCCGCTGCCGATCAACTCGCGCTTCCAACTGCACGACGGCTACATCGAGGCCCGCCACCCCAATGTGTTCCGCCGCACGCCGTTCGCCATGCTGGAAATCTTCGTGCTCATGGCCCAGCAGCCGGAAATCAAGGGCGTGCGCGCCGACACCATTCGCCTGCTGCGGGAAAACCGGCACCTGATCGATGACGATTTCCGTCATGACATCCGCAACACCAGCCTGTTCATCGAGCTGTTCAAATGCAAGATCGGCGTGCACCGCAACCTGCGGCGGATGAATCGCTACGGGATCCTCGGGCGCTACCTGCCGGAGTTCGGCTTCATCGTCGGGCAGATGCAGCATGACCTGTTCCACATCTATACGGTCGATGCCCACACACTGAACCTGATCAAGCACCTGCGTAAGCTGCAGTACACCCAGGTGTCCGAGAAATTCCCGCTGGCCAGCAAGCTCATGGGCAAGCTGCCCAAGCCCGAGCTGATCTACATGGCCGGGCTGTACCACGACATCGGCAAGGGGCGCCAGGGCGATCACTCCGAGGTCGGCGCGGTGGATGCCGAGGCGTTCTGCCAGCGACACCAACTGCCGGTGTGGGACAGCCGGTTGATCGTCTGGCTGGTGCAGAACCACCTGGTGATGTCGACCACCGCCCAGCGCAAGGACTTGTCCGACCCGCAGGTGATCCACGACTTCGCCCAGATCGTCGGCGATGAAACCCGCCTGGATTACCTCTACGTGCTGACCGTGGCCGACATCAACGCCACCAACCCAAGCCTGTGGAACTCCTGGCGCGCCAGCCTGTTGCGCCAGCTGTACACCGAGACCAAGCGGGCCTTGCGCCGCGGCCTGGAAAACCCCGTGGACCGCGAAGAGCAGATCCGTCGCACACAAAGCGCCGCCCTGGACATCCTGGTGCGCGGCGGCACCGATCCGGACGACGTCGAACAGCTCTGGGCGCAACTGGGCGATGACTATTTCCTGCGCCACACCGCCGGCGACGTGGCCTGGCACAGCGATGCGATCCTGCAACAACCGGCCGATGGCGGGCCCCTGGTGCTGATCAAAGAAACCACTCAGCGCGAGTTCGAGGGCGGCACGCAGATTTTCATCTACGCGCCGGACCAGCACGACTTCTTCGCCGTGACCGTGGCCGCGATGGACCAGCTCAACCTGAACATCCACGACGCCCGGGTCATCACCTCCAGCAGCCAGTTCACCCTCGACACCTACATCGTGCTCGACACCGACGGCGACTCGATTGGCGACAACCCGGCGCGGATCAAGCAGATCCGCGAAGGCCTGACCGAAGCGCTGCGTAACCCGGCGGACTACCCGACCATCATCCAGCGCCGGGTGCCGCGCCAGCTCAAGCATTTCGCGTTTGCCCCGCAGGTGACGATCCACAACGACGCCCTGCGCCAGGTCACCGTGCTGGAACTCAGCGCCCCGGATCGTCCGGGCCTGCTGGCACGGGTCGGGCACATCTTCCTGGAGTTCGACCTGTCGCTGCAGAACGCCAAGATCGCCACCCTCGGCGAACGCGTGGAAGACGTGTTCTTCATCACCGACGCCCACAACCAGCCATTATCCGACCCGCAGTTGTGCAGCCGCTTGCAGGAAGAGATGGTCCGGCACTTGAGCGTCAACCAGGAACCGGACATCAACCTGACGCGTATCAGTATCTGACCCACTCTATATCCCCTGTGGGAGCGGGCTTGCTCGCGAAAGCGGTGTGTCAGTCAACTGACCATCACCTGACACACCGCTTTCGCGAGCAAGCCCGCTCCCACAAGGCTAGCGCCCCACATTGAACGAGGCCCCCGATGAACAATGCCCTGAACCAGTTGCAGCCCTACCCGTTCGAGAAGCTTCGCGCCCTGCTCGGCAGCGTCACGCCCAACCCGGACAAGCGGCCGATTGCCCTGTCCATCGGCGAACCCAAGCACCGCTCGCCCAGCTTTGTCGCCGAGGCCCTGGCCAGCAACCTGGACCAGATGGCGGTTTATCCGACCACGCTCGGCATCCCGGCCTTGCGTGAAGCCATCACCGGCTGGTGCGAGCGACGCTTTGGTGTGCCGAACGGCTGGCTTGACCCGGCGCGCCACGTGCTGCCGGTCAACGGCACCCGCGAAGCCCTCTTCGCCTTCACCCAGACCGTGGTCAACCGCGGTGACGATGCGCTGGTCGTGAGCCCGAACCCCTTCTACCAGATCTATGAAGGCGCCGCGTTCCTGGCCGGTGCCAAGCCGCACTACCTGCCGTGCCTGGACGAAAACGGTTTCAACCCGGATTTCGACGCCGTCTCGGCGGACATCTGGAAACGCTGCCAGATCCTGTTCCTGTGCTCCCCCGGCAACCCGACCGGCGCACTGATCCCGGTGGATGTGCTGAAAAAACTCATCGCCCTGGCCGACGAACACGACTTCGTGATCGCCGCCGACGAGTGCTACAGCGAGCTGTATTTCGACGAGCAGACGCCGCCACCGGGCCTGCTCAGCGCCTGCGTTGAGCTGGGACGCAAGGATTTCAAGCGTTGCGTGGTGTTCCACAGCCTCTCCAAGCGCTCCAACCTGCCTGGCCTGCGCTCCGGTTTCGTGGCTGGCGACGCGGACATCCTCAAGGGCTTCTTGCTGTACCGCACCTACCACGGCTGCGCGATGCCGGTGCAGACCCAGCTGGCGAGCGTCGCCGCCTGGAACGATGAAGTGCACGTACGCGCCAACCGGGCACTGTACCGGGAGAAATTCGACGCCGTGCTGCAGATCCTCAGCCCGGTGCTGGACGTGCAACGCCCCGACGGCAGTTTCTACTTGTGGCCCAACGTGGCAGGCGATGACGCGGCGTTCTGCCGGGACCTGTTCGAGCAGGAACACGTGACCGTGGTGCCAGGCTCCTACCTCTCCCGCGACGTGGACGGCGTCAACCCGGGCGCCGGCCGCGTGCGCATGGCCCTGGTCGCCCCATTGGCCGAGTGCGTGGAAGCGGCCGAGCGGATCCGCGCGTTCATCCAGCGCCGGGGGTGATAGGCCGTTTCGGTTGAACACTGAACCTGTGGCGAGGGAGCTTGCTCCCGCTGGGGCGCCAAGCGCCCCTCGCTTTTTGGGACTGCTGCGCAGTCCAGCGGGAGCAAGCTCCTTCGCCACAAGAGCTTTCTGACCGGCATCAAATCTCCACTGCCTGACATTACCTCATCGCGAGCAGGCTCGCCTCCACACTGGGCGCCGGCGCTTACCGCATTCAGGACTCCATTTGAGGCTGGGCGCCTGTACAAAATCCCAGCAACGCCAAGGTTGCGCAATGCACCTATTTCGGTACACTGCCCCCATGACCGAAATCGCACCCATACTGAATGTACGTTTCTTCTGCACAGATGCCGGAAATGAACCCGTGCGGGAATGGCTGACAGATCTGCCCCGCGAACACAGACGGATGATAGGGACTGACATCAAGACTGTTCAGCTTGGTTGGCCGATAGGTATGCCTGTGGTGCGCAAGCTGGATACAGGGCTATGGGAAGTCAGGATTGATCTTGAAGACTCTACCGCCCGCGTTCTTTTCACCGTGGTCGGTTCCGACATGGTTCTACTCCATGGCTTCATCAAGAAAAGTCAAAAAACACCAGCGGTCGACATGGCAACCGCCAAGCAGCGCAAAGCAAGATTATGAGGTACCGCAAATGAACAAACACATTGGATCTGATTTTGACGACTTCCTGGCCGAGCAAGGAATTGCCGAGGAAGTGTCTGCGGCCGCGCTCAAACGCGTTATTTCCTGGCAAATTGCCGAGGCCATGCGACTTCAGAAAGTGACCAAGAAGGCTTTGGCAGAGCGAATGCATACCAGCCGTACCGCGGTTGATCGTGCGCTCGATCAGAATGATGCGGGAATGACGCTGGCAACACTTGCCAGCGCGGCGCGTGCACTGGGTCAGAGGGTGGAAGTACGGTTGGTGCCTGAGCAGGAAGAGGCCCGCGCATAAGCGTTGTTGTGGCAAGGGAGCTTGCTCCCGCTGGGCTGCGCAGCGGGCCCAAACAAGTCAACTCGATCTGTCTGACATGCCGCGCGACCCGGTTTCAGGGCTGCTTCGCAGCCCAGCGGGGATAAATCCCCTCGCCACGAGGTGTCCTACGCATAACGACTATTTACCCAACCCCAAATTCGCCTCCGCCAAATCCAACTCCCCCAGCACTTCACGCAGCACGTCGTCGCCGATCTGGTGATGGCGGCTGAGGCGATACAGTTCCAGGCGCTGGGCTTTCAGGGCCTTGAGGCGCAGGCGGCGCTCCAGCAGGTCCATTTCGAACGCCAGGGCCTGAGCTTCGGCGGAGTCGTTGAACACCTCCAACTGATGGCGATACTCACTCATCAATCGCGCCTTGACCTCGGTCGCCATGGCCGCCGCTGGCGCACTGGCCGGCTCGGCGGGCTCTTCCACTTCCAGCGCACGGATCGCCGCCTCGGCGGTCTTGCGCCAGGCCTCGCGCACTTCGGTGCGACGCTTGTCGTCGGGACTTTGCTCGATGCCCCGCAGCAACAGTGGCAAGGCGATGCAGGCGGCGATCAACGATAGCAGGATCACCCCCGCGGCGATGAAGATCAGCAAATCGCGCTCGGGAAACGCTTCCCCGGCGCCCAACAGCAACGGCACCGATAACACGCCCGCCAACGTCACGGCCCCTCTCACCCCACCGAAGGTCAGCAGCCAGCAGGAGCGCGCCGTCGGCACCAAGGTCAACTCCCCCTTGCCACGCCAGCGGCGCAACCACCCGGACAGGCGCCAGATGCTTTGCACCCAGACAAACCGCAGCACCAGCAACACCAAAAAGATCGCCATCACCTCCAGGCAGAGGTAGAGCAACGTCGGCCACAGCGTGGTCTCGTGGCGGGTGACGGCCTTGACGATGTCCGGCAACTGCAAGCCCAGCAGCAGGAAGATCAAGCCGTTGAAGGCGAATTCCAACAGCGACCAGACGCTGCGATTGAGCAGCCGCGTATGGGTCTGGCGCGGCAGCAGATCCAGCCAGCTCTGCATCATCCCAGCCGCCACCGCCGAGAGAATGCCCGAGACGCCCAATCGCTCAGCCACCACATAGGCGGCGAATGGCAGCAATAGCATGAACACCACGTGGGTGGCCGGATCATCCCACCCGCGCGCCACCATCCAGGCCCGCAGACGACCGACCAGCCAGCTCAGGGCCACCCCCACCAACAAGCCTCCGACGGCCACCAACACAAACGCCAGGCTCGCGTTAGCCAGGGAAAACACCCCGGTGATGGCCGCCGCCAGGGCGAACTTGAAGGTCACCAGGCCAGAGGCGTCGTTCATCAGCGCTTCGCCCTGGAGCATGTGCATCAGCGGCTTGGGCAAGCGGTCCCGGGCAATCGCCGACACGGCCACGGCGTCAGTGGGCGACAACACCGCGGCCAGGGCGAAGGCCACCGGCAACGGGATGCTGGGCAACAGCCAATGAATGAAATACCCGGCGCCCACCACCGTGAACAGCACCAGGCCCACCGCCAGTGTCAGGATCGGCCCGCGCAGGCGCCACAGCTCACGCTTGGGCATGCGCCAACCGTCGGAGAACAGCAGCGGGGGCAAGAACAGAAACAGGAACAGTTCGGGATCGAGGGCCACGTGCAGGCCCAGGGATGGCCAGGCCAGCACGGCCCCTGCGCCGATCTGCACCAGCGGCAACGGCAGGGGGATCAACCGCCCGATCAAACGCGAGACACCCACCAGTGTCAGCAGGATCAGGACGGTATAAGCGCTTTGCATAGGGGGTTCCATTGACAGCGACACACATCCGGCAACAGCTTGCCGTTGAAGTGCCATATTAGTCGCTTAGCATGGCGCTGACCGTTACACCTATGTCGCACCCTCTCCAAGGCTTTGGGGCAAATCAACCCAGGCCGCCGCGAAACCGTCCGGTCATGGCATAATCCGTCACCTTTTATTCCCAGCACCTGCAAAGGGGGCAGTTCCTTGACCGATTCAAGCAAAACGTTGCACCTTTTCGGCATCAAAGCCTGTGACACGATGAAAAAAGCGCGCACCTGGCTCGATGAACACGCTGTACGCTACGACTTCCACGACTACAAGAGCGCCGGCATCGACCGTGAGCACCTGACCCAATGGTGCGACGAGCATGGCTGGCAAGTGGTGTTGAATCGCGCCGGTACGACCTTTCGCAAGCTCGACGACGAACGCAAAGCCGATCTCGACCAGTCGAAAGCCATCGAACTGATGCTCGCCCAACCCTCGATGATCAAGCGCCCGGTGCTCGATCTCGGCGACCGAACCCTGATTGGCTTCAAGCCAGATATTTATGCGGCAGCGCTCAAGTAAACCTGCCCAGTCCATTTTGTTGAGGTAATGTCCATGTCCACTACCCTGTTCAGCCTGGCCTTCGGTGTCGGCACTCAAAACCGTCAAGGCGCCTGGCTGGAAGTGTTCTACGCACAACCGCTGCTCAACCCGTCGGCGGCCATCGTCAGCGCCATCGCGCCCATCCTTGGCTACAGCGAAGGCAACCAGGCGATCACCTTCACCACCGCCCAGGCCTCGCAACTGGCCGAAGCGCTCAAGGGCGTCGACGCCGCGCAAGCCGCCCTGCTGACCCGCCTGGCCGAGAGCCACAAGCCGCTGGTTGCCACCCTGCTGGCCGAAGATGCGCAACTGTCCTCCACGCCTGAGGCCTACCTCAAGCTGCACCTGCTGTCCCATCGCCTGGTCAAGCCCCATGGCCTGAACCTGGCCGGGATTTTCCCGTTGCTGCCGAACGTCGCCTGGACCAGCCAGGGCGCGATCGACCTGGCCGAACTGGCCGAGCACCAGCTCGAAGCCCGCCTGCGTGGAGAGCTGCTGGAAGTGTTCTCGGTGGACAAGTTCCCGAAAATGACCGACTACGTGGTCCCGGCCGGCGTTCGTATCGCCGACGCCGCGCGGATTCGCCTGGGCGCCTACGTGGGCGAAGGCACTACCGTGATGCACGAAGGCTTCGTCAACTTCAACGCCGGCACCGAAGGCCCGGGCATGATCGAAGGCCGTGTATCGGCGGGCGTGTTCGTCGGCAAGGGGTCGGACCTGGGCGGCGGCTGCTCGACCATGGGCACCCTGTCGGGTGGCGGCAACATCGTGATCAAGGTCGGCGAAGGCTGCCTGATCGGCGCCAACGCCGGTATCGGTATTCCACTGGGTGACCGCAACACCGTGGAGTCGGGCCTGTACGTGACCGCCGGCACCAAGGTCGCACTGCTGGACGAGAACAACCAACTGGTCAAAGTGGTCAAGGCCCGCGAGCTGGCCGGTCAACCCGACCTGCTGTTCCGCCGCAACTCCGAAACCGGCGCGGTGGAGTGCAAGACCCACAAATCGGCCATCGAGCTGAACGAAGCTCTGCACGCGCACAACTAAGGCGCTTCACACAGTCACCTGTGGGAGCGAACAGCTCCCACAGGGTCCGGCGTAACCCAGCAGGGCCCGAAAGCATGTTGATCCCCTCTCCCTGGCGTGCCGACTTCCCGGCCATCGCCGCCCTGCACCGGCAAGGCCAGACCTACCTGGACAGCGCCGCCACCACGCAAAAACCCCAAGCCTTGCTCGATGCCCTGGTGCACTACTACGCCAACGGCGCGGCCAACGTGCATCGCGCGCAACACCTGCCAGGCGCCCATGCCACCCAGGCCTTCGAAGACAGTCGCCTTAAAGTCGCGCAATGGCTCAACGCAGGCGACAGCGGGCAGATCGTCTTTACCCACGGCGCGACCTGCGCGCTGAATCTTCTGGCCTACGGACTGGAACACCTGTTCAAGCCGGGCGATGAAATCGTCGTTAGCGCCCTCGAACACCACGCCAACCTGCTGCCGTGGCAACAACTGGCTGAACGCCGTGCGTTGACGCTGGTAGTGCTGCCGCTGGACCCCGACGGGGTCATCGACGTGGACGCCGCCACGCAGTTGATCGGGCCGCGTACGCGCCTGCTGGCGGTGAGTCAGTTGTCCAACGTGCTAGGGGCCTGGCAACCATTGCCGGCGCTGCTGGCCCTGGCCAAGGCCCACGGCGCGTTGACGGTGATCGATGGCGCCCAGGGCGTGGTTCATGGCCGGCACGACGTACAAGGCCTGGGTTGCGACTTCTATGTGTTCTCCAGCCACAAGCTCTACGGGCCCGACGGGCTGGGCGTGTTGTACGGCCGTCACGAAGCGTTGAGCGAACTGCGGCACTGGCAGTTTGGCGGTGAAATGGTGCAACAGGCCGATTACCACAGCGCCACGTTCCGCCCGGCGCCGCTGGGCTTTGAAGCCGGTACGCCGCCGATCGCCAGCGTGATCGGCCTGGGGGCGACCCTGGATTACCTGACCGGCCTCGAGACGCCCGCGGTCATCGAGCATGAGGCGGCGCTGCACGACTACCTGCTCCATGGCTTGCAGGCACGCAAGGGCATACGCCTGGTGGGCCAGCCCCGGCTGGCGCTGGTCAGCTTCGGCGTTGACGGTGTGCATAACGCCGATTTGGCCCACCTGCTGACCGAGCAAGGCATCGCCGTACGCGCCGGACATCACTGCGCCATGCCGCTGTTCAAGCACCTGAACCTGTCGGGCGCGATCCGGGTGTCGCTGGCGTTGTACAACGATTCGGCCGACCTCGAACGCTTCTTCGAGGCCCTGGACCAGGCCCTGGAGATGCTCCGATGAACCTGCCGGCCGAGGCTGTCACGGCGCTGCAGACCTTTCAGCAGGCCTCGGGCTGGGAACAGCGCGCCCGGCTGCTGATGCAATGGGGCGAGCGCCTGCCGCCGCTGAGCGAGGCCGAGCGATGCGACGCCAACCTGGTCAACGGCTGCGAAAGCCAGGTGTGGCTGGTGGGTCGGTTGCAGGACGGGCATTGGCAATTTGCCGCCAGCAGCGAAGCGCGGTTGATTCGCGGGCTGGTGGCGTTGCTGCTGGCGCGGGTCAATGGGTTGTCGGCGACCGAGTTGCGCGAGGTCGATCTGCCGGGGTGGTTTGGTGAACTGGGATTGTCGCGCCAGCTATCGCCTTCGCGCAGTAATGGGTTGAATGCGGTGTTGCAGCGGATGATTGCGCTGACTCGCTGATCGTTAAAAGCTTCGCGAGCAAGCCCGCTCCCACAAGGGATCTCATTGAACACAAATCTTGTGATCCCCCTATCCACTGTGGGAGCGGGCTTGCTCGCGAAGAGGCCCTCAGCCCACCCTCAATCCTGAGGCTTGGTCCTGTCAGCCGGCCGCCGCACGCCCGCCACGATCTTGTCCACCGCCTTGGTCGCCGCGACCATGCCAAATGTCGCCGTCACCATCATCACCGCGCCAAACCCGCCGGCGCAGTCGAGCTTCACGCCGTCGCCGACAAAACTCTTCTGCAAGCAAATACTGCCGTCCGGCTTCGGATAACGCAGCTGTTCGGTGGAGAACACGCACGGCACGCTGTAGTGACGGGTCACGGTGCGGGAAAAGCCGTAGTCGCGACGCAGGGTCGAGCGCACTTTGGAGGCCAGCGGATCGTTGAAGGTACGGTTCAGGTCGCACACCTGGATCAGCGTCGGGTCAATCTGCCCGCCCGCGCCGCCGGTGGTGATGATCTGGATCTTGCGGCGCTTGCACCAGGCGATCAGCGCCGCCTTGGCGTTGACGCTGTCGATGCAGTCGATCACGCAATCGATGTGGGGCGTGATGTATTCGGCCATGGTGTCGCGGGTGACGAAGTCGGCCACGGCGTGCACCGTGCAGTCGGGGTTGATGCCCCGCAGCCGCTCGGCCATGACCTCGACCTTGGGCTTGCCGACGGTGCTGTCCAGGGCGTGTAACTGGCGGTTGGCGTTGCTGACGCAGACATCGTCCAGGTCGAACAGCGAAATCTCGCCTACGCCACACCGGGCGATCGCTTCCGCCGCCCAGGAACCGACCCCGCCCACCCCGACCACCGCCACGTGGGCCGCCCGCAGGCGCTCCAGGCCCTCGATGCCATACAAACGGGCGATGCCGGCAAACCGTGGATCTTCTGTACTCATGACCATTACCCCAAAAACCGGCGCGCATTATAGGGCTTTGCCGTGGCAATTCGAGCCGTTCGCGAATTGAATCCCAACAATTCCCCCTTGTGGGAGCGAGCTTGCTCGCGATGGCGTCAGTCCAGTCAATAGAGTATCGACTGATCCACCGCCATCGCGAGCAAGCTCGCTCCCACAGGTTCTGTGTCACACACTGTCGGCATACTTGGGCCAATGACGGTCGTTTTACTATAAGATAACCGCCATTTTGCGCGAGCCAGCCCGCGCCTGCACAAGCCTTGCGTTCACACTATATTCCCGGAGTTTCCATGACGGCCCACGCCGACCTCTCGCCGACCTTGCAACTCGCCTGCGACCTGATCCGCCGTCCGTCCGTGACACCGGTGGACGCCGATTGCCAGAAACTGATGATGCAGCGCCTGGGCAACGCGGGCTTTGCGCTCGAGCCGATGCGCATCGAGGATGTGGATAACTTCTGGGCCCGCCACGGCCAGCATGACGGCCCGGTGCTGTGCTTCGCCGGGCACACCGACGTGGTGCCAACCGGCCCGGTGCAGGCCTGGCAGCTCGACCCGTTCGATGCGGTGATCGATGAACAGGGCATGCTCTGCGGCCGTGGCGCCGCCGACATGAAAGGCAGTCTCGCAGCGATGGTGGTGGCGGCCGAGCGTTTCGTCGCCGACTACCCGGACCACAAGGGTTCGGTGACCTTCCTGATCACCAGCGACGAAGAAGGCCCGGCGCACCACGGCACCAAAGCCGTGGTCGAGCGCCTCAAGGCTCGGCAGGAGCGTCTGGACTGGTGCATCGTCGGCGAGCCGTCGAGCACCACCCTGGTGGGTGACGTGGTCAAGAACGGCCGTCGTGGCTCCCTTGGCGCGACACTGACCGTGCGCGGCAAGCAAGGTCACGTGGCCTACCCGCACTTGGCGAGGAACCCGATCCACCTCGCCGCGCCAGCCCTGGCGGAGCTGGCCGCCGAACATTGGGACCACGGCAACGATTTCTTCCCGCCCACCAGCTTCCAGATCTCCAACCTCAACGCCGGCGCCGGCGCGACCAACGTGATCCCGGGTGACCTGGTGGCGGTGTTCAACTTCCGCTTCTCCACCGAATCCACCGTCGAAGGCCTGCAACAGCGCGTCGCCGATATCCTCGACAAGCACCAGCTGGACTGGCACATCGACTGGGCCCTGTCCGGGCTGCCGTTCCTCACCGAACCGGGTGCGCTGCTGGACGCCGTGTCGTCGAGCATCAAGGACGTCACCGGCCGCGAGACTCAGGCGTCCACCAGCGGCGGCACCTCCGACGGCCGTTTCATCGCGACCATGGGCACGCAAGTGGTGGAACTGGGCCCGGTCAACGCGACCATCCATCAGGTCAACGAACGGGTATTGGCAGCCGATCTCGACGTGCTAACCGAGATCTACTACCAGACGCTGATCAAGTTGCTCGCCTGATGCTCGCCTGCCCGATCTGCAGTGAACCGCTGAACGCGGTGGACAACGGCGTGGCCTGCCCGGCCGGCCATCGGTTCGACCGCGCGCGCCAGGGCTACCTGAACCTGTTGCCGGTGCAGCACAAGAACAGCCGCGACCCCGGGGACAACCAGGCCATGGTCGAAGCCCGTCGCGACTTTCTCAACGCCGGGCACTACGCCCCCGTTGCCCGGCGCCTGGCCGAACTGGCGGCTGAACGCGCGCCGGGGCGCTGGCTGGACATCGGCTGTGGCGAGGGCTACTACACCGCGCAGATCGCCGACGCACTGCCCGACGCCGATGGCTATGCCTTGGACATTTCCCGCGAGGCAGTCAAACGCGCCTGCAAACGCAGCCCGCAACTGACCTGGTTGATCGCCAGCATGGCCCGGGTGCCGCTGGCGGACGGCTGCTGCCAGTTCCTGGCGAGCGTGTTCAGCCCACTGGACTGGCAGGAAGCCAAGCGCCTGCTCAGCCCCGGCGGCGGCTTGATGAAAGTCGGCCCGACCCGCGGTCACCTGATGCAATTGCGTGAACGCCTGTACGACGAAGTGCGCGAATACACCGACGACAAGCACCTGGCCCTGGTGCCTTCGGGGATGGCGCTGGAGCACAGCGAAACCCTGGAGTTCACGCTCGTGCTCGAAAGCGGCCAGGACCGCGCCAACCTGCTGGCGATGACGCCCCACGGCTGGCGCGCCAGTGCCGAACGCCGGGCCAGCGTGATCGAGCAGGCTGAACCGTTCGAGGTCACGGTGTCGATGCGCTACGATTATTTCGTTCTTCAATAAACCTTATGATCGGCCCCGGACACCCGTACGGGGCCCGTTAAATCCGCGAATGGATTTTTCAAGACCGCAGTGAGGACATCCATGCGCCAACCCGATATCGAGATTTACCTCAAGGACGCCGACGTCGACCACAAGGCCATCGCCCACTGGCTCGGCCAGGCCCTGGGCCCGTGCAGCGAATGGGTCCAGAAAGGCCAGACCTACAAGTGCAAGGCCGGCGACGTCCCGGTGACCTGGCTGCCCAAGGCCGTCGGCAAATGGAACAGCCTGTACCTGGAAAGCGACCGGACCCCGTGGGAAGACGACATCGCTTGCGCCCGCGCCGCCTACGCCGCATTGAATGTCGAAGTGCGCTGCGCACCCGGCTCGTGGGTGGAAGAGGAAGGCGAGGAATCGGCCGATCGCTGGATTCGCATCAGCGCCGATGGGGAAGAAGAAATCACCTGGAAGACGGCCTGATTCGGCCCAAGGCCCACCACAGTCCCAAATGTGGGAGCGGGCTTGCCCGCGAAAGCGGTGTGTCAGTCGACATGCCGCCTGACTGACGCATTCGCGAGTAAGCCCGCTCCCACTGGGGATTGGCGGTGGTTGAGAAGGATGGCTTACAACCCCACCACATCCTCGGCCTGCAAGCCCTTCTGTCCTTCCACGACCGCGTATTCGACCTGCTGGCCTTCGGTCAGTGAACGGTGGCCTTCACCGCGGATCGCGCGGTAGTGCACGAACACATCGGCCCCACCTTCGCGCTGGATGAAGCCGTAGCCTTTGGCGTCGTTGAACCACTTCACACTGCCGGTCTCGCGTGCAGCCATGATGCTCACTCCCATTTCTTATTGTTAAGTCGGCTTGTCCCGCCTGGCGGCAGGCAGACAAAGCCTGCGGACTCTCACCGCCGCCTGGCCGTCCACGTGAACGTCGGGGCAGTAGCCCGCCGAGTATATGACACCGGGAAAAACTCTCAACTGACTTTACTTCGGTGCTTTTTTGCCGATTTTCGGTGAATCCGGCACACTACCTGCCGCTCAACCCCATCCACTCATGCAGAAGCCGTATGACCCGTTCCCCGTTCCGCCGTCTAGTGTTTGGCACCCTGCGCCGACTGCTGTATCTCTGGGTTCGCTCCGAGACCATCAACCAGTCGTCCTTCACCCTCAACCTCGACCGCAGCCGTCCGGTGTTCTACGTTCTGCAAGACCCTTCGCTGACCGACCTGGCGGTGCTCGACACCGAGTGCACCAAGGCCGGCCTGCCCCGCCCGGTGCTGCCGGTGTCGGTGGGCAACCTGCTGGAGCCGGCGGCGTTCTTCTACCTCACGCCCGCCCCGGACTGGCTTGGCCGCCAGGACAAGCGCGGCGCGCCACCGACCCTGACGCGGCTGGTCGACGCCCTGACCCACAACGCCGCCGAAGACGCCCAGATCATTCCGGTCAGCGTGTTCTGGGGCCAATCGCCCGACAGTGAATCCAGCCCATGGAAGCTGCTGTTCGCCGACAGTTGGGCAGTCACCGGGCGCCTGCGGCGCCTGCTGAGCATCATGATCCTGGGGCGCAAGACCCGCGTGCAGTTCTCGCCACCGATCCACCTGCGCGAACTGATCGAACACGACAAAGGCCACGAACGCACCGTGCGCATGGCCCAACGGGTGCTGCGGGTGCATTTGCGCAACCTGAAGACGGCGGTCATCGGCCCGGACATTTCCCACCGGCGCAACCTGGTCAAGGGCCTGCTGAACCAGCCGCTGGTCAAGCAGGCGATTGCCGACGAGGCCGAGCGGGAAAAGATCTCGGCGGAGAAAGCCAAGGCCCAGGCCCTGCGCTATGGCAACGAAATCGCCTCGGACTACACCTACACCGCGATCCGTTTCCTGGAAGTGGTCCTGAGCTGGTTCTGGAACAAGATCTACGACGGCATCAAGGTCAACAACATCGAAGGCGTACAGGCCATCGCCCCCGGCCACGAAGTCATCTACGTGCCCTGCCACCGCAGCCACATCGACTACCTGCTGCTGTCGTACCTGCTGTTTCGCAACGGCCTGACTCCACCGCACATCGCGGCCGGCATCAACCTCAACATGCCGGTCATCGGCGGCCTGCTGCGCCGGGGCGGGGCATTTTTCATGCGCCGTACCTTCAAGGGCAACCCGCTCTACACCGCCGTGTTCAATGAGTACCTGCACACGCTGTTCACCAAGGGCTTTCCGGTGGAGTACTTCGTCGAGGGTGGACGCTCGCGCACCGGGCGCATGCTGCAGCCCAAGACCGGCATGCTCGCCATCACCCTGCGCAGCTTCCTGCGTTCGTCGCGCACGCCCATCGTCTTCGTGCCGGTCTACATCGGCTACGAGCGGGTCCTGGAAGGTCGCACCTACCTGGGGGAACTGCGCGGGGCCAGCAAGAAGAAAGAATCGATCTTCGACATCTTCAAGGTCATCGGCGCCCTCAAGCAACGCTTCGGGCAGGTGGCGGTGAACTTCGGCGAACCGATCAAACTGGCCGACTTCCTCGACGGCGAACAGCCCGGCTGGCGGGAGCAGGAACTGGGGCCGCAGTTCAAACCGGCCTGGCTCAACCCCACCACCCACCGCCTCGGCGAGCGCGTGGCCCGGCACCTGAACGAAGCGGCGGCCATCAACCCGGTCAACCTCGTGGCCCTGGCGCTGCTGTCCACCAGCCGCCTGGCCCTGGACGACCGCGCCATGGCCCGGGTGCTCGACCTGTACCTGGCGCTGCTGCGCAAAGTCCCGTACTCGCCCCACACCACCCTGCCCGAAGGCGACGGACGGGCGCTGATCGAGCACGTGAAGGGCATGGACCTGCTCTCGGAACAGAGCGACGCCCTGGGCAAGATCCTGTACCTGGATGAACAGAACGCGGTACTGATGACTTACTACCGCAACAACGTGCTGCACATCTTTGCCTTGCCGGCGTTGCTGGCGAGCTTCTTCCAGAGCACCTCGCGCATGAGCCGCGAGCAGATCCTGCGCTACACCCGCGCGCTGTACCCGTACCTGCAATCGGAGCTGTTCATTCGCTGGTCGCTGGAGGAACTGGACGACGTGGTCGACCAGTGGCTCGAAGCGTTCGTCGAGCAAGGCCTGCTGCGTTTCGAAAAAGACCTGTACCTGCGTCCGGCCCCAAGCTCGCGGCACTTCGTGCTGCTGACCCTGCTGTCCAAAAGCATCGCCCAGACCCTGCAACGCTTCTACATGACCGTCTCACTGCTGCTCAACAGCGGCCAGAACACCGTCAGCGCCGAAGAACTGGAAGACCTTTGCACGGTCATGGCTCAGCGCCTGTCGATCCTGCATGGCCTGAACGCTCCGGAGTTCTTCGACAAGAGCCTGTTCCGCCACTTCATCCAGACCCTGCTGGACCTTGAGGTGCTGCGCCGTGACGAGGCTGGCAAGCTGAGTTACCACCCGCTGCTGGGAGAACTGGCCGAGGGCGCGGCCAAGCGGGTACTGCCGGCGGAAATTCGCCTGTCGATCCGCCAGGTGGCGCTGCATCGCAGCGAAGACGCAGCCGAGGTCGCCCTCAGTCCGGACCTTTGACAAGGCTCGGCCCACTCACCGTGAACAGGGACGTTAGCGGTGAGTCGACGGGGCAATCGACAGCGGTCTCCGACACCCTGGAGCGGCTGAGGCGACATCAAACGAAGAAAAAACCTACAGAAAACCGTGGAGCAGACTTCTAGGATGGACTCGCGTCAATAACGACGTACTGAAAAGGAATTCACCATGAACATCATCACATTGACCCTGCAATTGCCCGATGGCTATCAACTCCCGGAAGCCGGCCGCGCCGAAATCAGTGTGCGAAATGCAGCCGGTGAGCAGATCAGCGCCAGCGGTGGCCAGGGTTCCAACGTGGCATCGCAGGTGCCAGCGGCCAGGCAACCTTGGCAATATCGCTTCCTGCTCGATCCCAAGGTAACGCCTGTGGGAGAAGCGCTCTCGGTCAAGGTCCAAATGTACCTGGGCGAGACCGCTCTGTTCCTCGATGCCGAACAGACATTCACCTGGGATGGCAGCAACCAGCACGTTGACATCCCCCTGAACCTGACGCCAGGATCGCTGGCTGAAACGGTCCAGGCACCCGCGTTCGGTTCCTGAACCGTGACGCTACAAGGGCTTGCCTGGACGCCACTTCGCTGAATGTTCGTCGGCGCCCGCCGTGTCGCGGGCGTCGACGCACCAGGTGCTCCCGATGAAAAAACTCGTTTTGCTTGCCTCCATGGCTTTACTGGCCGCGTGCCAAGCCACAACCCCACCCACTCCATCCGCCGCGTCCCTGGATGGCGAAGTCTTCTACTTGCAACGTATCGCCCTGCCCCCCAGCGCCACCTTGAGCGTGAGCCTGCAGGACGTCTCCCTGGCCGATGCCCCGGCGGTGGTGCTCGATGAACACAGCGGGCCGGTCAAAGGCCAGGTCCCGCTGCCGTTCCACCTCAGTTATGATCCAGCCCAGGTCAAGCCCGGTCATCGTTATGCCGTGAGCGCCCGCATCGAAGTAGACGGCCAGTTGCTGTTCATCACCACCCAACAGCACGCCGTACACCTGGATGGCAAAGACCCGCAGCCGTTGAAGATCCGCGTCAACCCTGCGCGCTGATTCCGTTTTCCACTTTTTCAAGGATGCCGTCATGCTCCGTTTCCCTCTCCGTTTCACCGGCCTTTGCGCGGGCCTGCTGATCTGCGCCAATGCCATGGCCCTGTCCTTGGGCGACCTGTCGCAAAAGGATGCCACCGGCGGTCTCAAGGACGCCCTGACCCAAGGCGCGCAGGTGGCGGTCCAGCAACTGGGCAAGCCCGGCGGTTTCAACAACAACCCCGAGGTGAAGATCGAGTTGCCGGGCAAGCTCGGCAAGGTCGCCGGCAAGATGAAGGCCTTCGGCATGGGTGACCAGGTCGATCAGCTGGAAACCAGCATGAACCAGGCCGCCGAAGCCGCCGTGGTCCAGGCCCAGCCGATCCTGGTCAATGCCGTGAAGAACATGAGCGTGAACGACGCCAAGGGCATCCTGAGCGGCGGTAACGACTCGGCCACGCAGTACCTGAACAAGAGCAGCCGCGAGCAGATCCGCGCCAAGTTCCTGCCAATCGTCAAGCAAGCCACCGACAAGGTCGGCCTGGCCCAGAAATACAACGCCTTCGCCGGCCAGGCCGCGACGCTCGGCGTACTGGATGCGAAAAGCGCCAACATCGAGAACTACGTGACCGAGCAGGCGCTGGACGGGTTGTTCGAGATGATCGCCAAGCAGGAAGCCACCATTCGCCAGAACCCGGCCGCCGCCGCGACCAGCCTGGCGAAGAAGGTGTTCGGCGCGCTTTAAGACTTAGCGCAAAACCCTGTGGCGAGGGGATTTATCCCCGTTGGGCTGCACAGCAGCCCCTAAACCAGAAAACTCGGTGTGTCAGAAAGATTGAGTTCACTGCTTTAGGGCCGCTTCGCAGCCCAACGGGGATAAATCCCCTCGCCACAGGGCCAGTGTGCACCTGTTGATCAGGCTTTCTTGACCCTGAACCACGCCGCATACAACGCCGGCAGGAACAACAGCGTCAACGCCGTCGCCACGATCAACCCGCCCATGATCGCCACGGCCATCGGGCCGAAGAACAGGCTGCGCGACAGCGGGATCATCGCCAGCACCGCCGCCAGCGCGGTCAGCACAATCGGGCGGAAGCGGCGCACGGTGGCTTCGATGATTGCCTGCCAGGGTGCGAGCCCGGCCTTGATGTCCTGCTCGATCTGGTCCACCAGGATCACCGAGTTACGCATGATCATCCCCGACAGCGCGATGGTCCCCAGCATCGCCACGAAGCCGAACGGCTGACGGAACACCAGCAGGAACAGCGTGACGCCGATCAACCCCAGGGGCGCCGTCAGGAACACCATCGCCGTGCGCGAGAAACTGCGCAGTTGCAGCATCAGCAACGTCAGCACCACCACGATGAACAGCGGCACGCCGGCATTCACCGATTTCTGGCCACGGGCCGAATCCTCCACCGTCCCGCCCACTTCCAGCAGGTAACCGTCCGGCAGTTCCGCGCGGATCGGCTCCAGGGTCGGGAAAATCTGCTGCACCAGGGTGGCCGGCTGCTCCTTGCCGTAGATGTCTGCCCGCACGGTCACGCTCGGCAGGCGATTGCGGTGCCAGATCACACCTTCTTCGAAGCCGTATTCCAGGGTGGCGATCTGCGACAACGCCACACTCTGACCGCTGTCGGTCGGCACGGCCAGGCTTGGCAGCAGCGACAGTTCGGTGCGCTCGTGCACCGTGCCCCGTAGCAGGATCTCGATCAGCTCGTTGTCTTCGCGGTACTGGCTGACACTCGACCCGGTCAGGGAACTGCGCAGGGCGCTGGACAGGTTCGCCGTGCTGACGCCCAGGGCCCGGGCGCGGTCCTGGTCGATATTGAGGTAGACCACCTTGCTCGGTTCTTCCCAATCCAGATGCACGTTGGCCACGTAGGGATTTTCCCGAACCTTGGCCGCCACTTTCCGCGCCAAGGCCCGGACTTCCTCGATGTGCTCACCCGTCACGCGAAACTGCACCGGGTAGCCCACCGGCGGCCCGTTTTCCAGGCGGGTCACCCGCGAACGCAGGGTCGGGAACTGTTCGTTCAGGGTGCTGATCAGCCAACTGCGCAGCGGTTCGCGGTCTTCGATGGTCTTGGCCAGCACCACGAACTGAGCAAAGCTGGACGCGGGCAGTTGCTGATCCAGCGGCAGGTAGAAACGCGGCGATCCGGTACCGACGTAGGCCACATAGTTGTCGATGCCGGCGTGGTCCTTGAGCAGCGCTTCAAGGCGCTTGACCTGCTCGGCGGTGTTGCTCAGGGAGGCGCCTTCCTCCAGTTTGAGGTCGACCATCAGCTCCAACCGCCCGGAGGCTGGGAAGAACTGCTGAGGCACAAAACGGAACAACACCACCGAGCCGATAAACAGCAGCACGGTCAGCGCGATGACGGTTTTGCGCCGACGCACGCACCAGCCCACCAGCCGCCGCACGCGTTGATAGAACGGCGTGCCGTAAGGGTCGAATTCACCGTCGGCGGTGCCGTGTTTGGCGGCATGAATTTTCGCCAGGTCTGGTAGGAGTCTTTCCCCCAGATACGGCACGAACACCACCGCGGCCACCCAGGACGCCAGCAATGCCAAGGTCACCACCTGGAAGATCGAGCGGGTGTATTCACCCGTGCCCGACTGCGCCGTGGCGATCGGCAGGAAGCCCGCCGCCGTGATCAGCGTACCGGTGAGCATGGGGAAGGCGGTGCTGGTCCAGGCATAACTGGCGGCCTTGATGCGGTCGAAGCCCTGCTCCATCTTGATCGCCATCATCTCCACCGCAATGATCGCGTCGTCCACCAGCAGCCCCAATGCCAGCACCAGCGCGCCAAGGGAGATCTTGTGCAGGCCGATTCCCAGGTAATACATCGCGGCGAAGGTCATCGCCAGCACCAGCGGGATCGCCAGCGCCACGACCATCCCGGTGCGCAGTCCCAGGGAGAAGAAACTCACCAGCAACACGATCGCCAGGGCCTCCACCAGCACCTGGACGAACTCGCCGACGCCCGTCTTCACCGCCGCCGGCTGGTCCGACACCTTACGCAGTTGCATGCCGGCCGGCAGGTTGTTCTGGATCCGGGCGAACTCGGCTTCCAGCGCCTTGCCCAGGACCAGGATGTCGCCACCGTCCTTCATCGCCACGGCCAGGCCGATGGCATCTTCGCCCATGAAGCGCATGCGCGGCGCCGGTGGGTCGTTGAAGCCACGACGCACGTCCGCCAGGTCGCTGATGCGAAAGGTTCGGTCGGCCACCCGGATCGGAAAGTTGCGGATCTCTTCGACCGTCTGGAAATTGCCCGACACCCGCAACTGCAAGCGCTCGCTGCCGGTCTCGAAGAAGCCTGCGGTCGATACCGCGTTCTGCTCCTCAAGGGCCTGCTGCACCGCCGCCAAGGGCAGGCCGAGGGTCGCCAGCTTGACGTTCGACAGCTCGATCCAGATTTTCTCGTCCTGCAAGCCGAGCAGCTCGACCTTGCCCACGTCCTTGACCCGTTGCAACTGGATCTGGATGCGATCGGCGTAGTCCTTGAGCACGGCGTAGTCGAAACCGTCACCGGTCAACGCGTAAATGTTGCCGAAGGTGGTGCCGAATTCGTCGTTGAAGAACGGTCCCTGGATGCCCGGCGGCAAGGTATGGCGAATGTCGCTGACTTTCTTGCGGATCTGGTACCACAGCTCGGGGATCTGCGCCGAATGCAGGGAGTCGCGCGCCATGAAGGTGACCTGGGACTCGCCCGGCCGGGAGAACGAGACGATACGCTCGTAATCGCCGGTCTCCATCAGCTTCTTCTCGATGCGTTCGGTGACCTGGCGCGAAACCTCCTCGGCCGTCGCGCCCGGCCAGAGGGTGCGAATCACCATGGCCTTGAACGTGAACGGCGGGTCTTCGCTCTGGCCCAGCTTGGTGTAGGAAAGCGCACCGACGATGGCCAGCAGGAGCATCAGGAACAGTACGATCTGGCGATTACGCAGCGCCCATTCGGAAAGATTGAAACCCATCGGGGATTACTCCTTGGCCGCCAGGTTGACCACGCGGTTGGAGCGATCCACCGGCCGCACCTGCTGGCCGTCGAGGAGCACATGGACGCCGGCCGCCACCACCCAGTCATCCGGGCTCAGGCCTTCCAGCACCGGGACGGCTTTCTCGCCGAACGCGCCGACCCGCACCGGGACCTTTTTCAGGGTGTTGTTGGCGTTGACCACCCAGACGTAGGTCGCGCCGTTCTCGGCCGTCAGGGCCGACAAAGGCACCGCCAGCGACACCTTGTCGGCCGTCTGGATGAACACCCGGGCACTTTGGCCCAACTCGGCCGGAACGCTGCCGGCGGTGAACGCCACGCGAGCGGCGAAGGTACGGGACCTGGGGTCGGCGGCCGGCGACAATTCGCGAATGCGGCCACTGAAACGCTGGTCAGGCTGGCTCCACAACTCGACCGAAACCGGCTGGCCGACCTTGAAGCGACCAAAACCCTGTTCCGGCAAGCTGATCAGCACTTCACGCTCACCGTCGGTGGCCAGGGTGAAGACCGTCTGTCCGGCCGAAACCACTTGCCCGACTTCCACCGCACGCCTGGCAACGACGCCGTCCTGGGGTGCCCGTAACACCGAATAGCTGGCCTGGTTGTTGGCCACGTCGAACTCAGCCTTGATCTGCTTGAGCCGCGCGGCGCCGGAGCGATAGAGGTTTTCGGCATTGTCGTACTGGGAGCGGCTGACCATCTGCCGCTCCATCAGCGTCTTGTAGCGGTCACGCTCGGCACGCACCAGGTTCAGGTTCGCCTCGGCGGCGGCCACCTGGGCCCGGGTCGCTTCCAGTTGCAGACGTACGTCCTCGGGGTCGAGCTCGGCCAGGGGCTGGTTGGCCTTGACCCGCTGCCCCTCTTCGACCAGCCGTCGGCTCACCTTGCCGCCAATGCGAAAGGCCAGGTCGGGCTCGAAACGCGCTCGCACCTCACCAGGATAGCTTTCCATGGCCTGGGCCGAAGGCTCTGGCTTGACCACCATGGCCGGGCGCACGGCGACGGGCGCCGGCTCGTCATGACCACACGCAGACAATAAAAAAGCCAGGCAGACTGGCATGGCGAGGGGCAAGGCAGAGCGGAACATGGCGGCTGACCTTTCGCGAATGGTGCTTGGAATAATTATACTGGCCAGTATGTTATTAATAGCAAACTCACCAGTCCAGTATTAAAGCGGAAAAATGTCGAACAATCTTGCATCTCCCAGCGGCCCCGGCCGTCCCAAGGACCTGGCCAAGCGCCAGGCCATTCTCGACGCCGCGAAACGCCTGTTCGTGAACATGGGCTACGCCAATACCAGCATGGACACCGTGGCCACCGAGGCCGGGGTTTCCAAGCTGACGGTCTACAGCCACTTCAACGACAAGGAAACGCTGTTCTCCGCCGCGGTGATCGCCAAGTGCGAAGAGCAAGTGCCGCCGCTGTTCTTCGAATGGCCCGAAGGCGTGGCGATCGAGGAAGTATTGCTGAACATAGCCCGCGGCTTTCACCAACTGGTCAGCAGTGAGGAATCGGTGAACCTGCACCGAGTGATCATGGCGCTGGGCAGCCAGGACCCGAAGCTCTCGACGATTTTCTTCGAGGCCGGTCCGCAGCGGATGTTGTCAGGGATGGAACGCCTGTTGAGCAAGGTCAACCAGAGCGGCGCCTTGAGCATCGATAAACCGCGCAACGCGGCGGAACACTTCTTTTGCCTGATCAAGGGCGCGGCGAATTTCCGGCTGCTGTATGGCTGCGGCGCGCCGTTGGAGCCAGAAGCCGCCGAGGCCCATGTGCGGGAGGTGGTGGGGTTGTTTGTGCGGGCTTATCGGCCTTAGATCATCCGGCAGAGCTTCGCTGGCGGGGCGGGCCTCTTCGCGGGCAAGCCCGCTCCCACAATGGATCGTGGGTGTGCTCGAAATCCACATCCGCCGCTGGCCCCTGTGGGAGCGGGCTTGCCCGCGAAGACGTCGCAATATTCAGCATCTGCTCCCACTGACCCATCGCCATCGCGAGCAAGCTCGCTCCCACAATGGATCGTGGGTGTACTCGAAATCCACATCCGCCGCTGGCCACTGTGGGAGCGGGCTTGCCCGCGAAGGGGCCGGTACATTCAGCATCTGCTCCCACTGACCCATCGCCATCGCGAGCAAGCTCGCTCCCACAATGGATCGTGGGTGTACTCGAAATCCACATCCGCCGCTGGCCACTGTGGGAGCGGGCTTGCCCGCGAAGACGTCGGAACATTCAGCATCTGCACCCACTGACCCACCGCCATCGCGAGCAAGCCCGCGATGGGCCCGACGCGGTTTCAGGCCTTGAGCGCTTTCTTGGGGTAGATATCGTACCGACTGGACTTGCCATCGAGCCCATGGCTCGGCTTCGGCCCCTCGATGCACGGCGCCTTGCGCGGGCGCTTGACCACCACCCGGTGGGTTGCCAGGGCCAAGGCCGCGGCCAGCAGCGCCGGCGCGTCCGGATCGTCGCCGACCAAGGGCCGGAACAGACGCATTTCCTTCTTCACCAGGGCGGTTTTTTCCCGATGAGGGAACATCGGGTCCAGGTAGATCACCTGGGGCGGCTCGCCTTCCCAGTTGCGCATCACCTCGATGGAGTTGCCCTTGAGCAGGCGCATCCGCGCGACGATCGGCGCCACGTCGAAATCCTCCGCCCCACGGGCCAGGCCATCCTCAAGCAAGGCGCCGATCAGCGGCTGGCGCTCGATCAGGCTCATTTCACAACCCAGGCTCGCCAGCACGAACGCATCCTTGCCCAACCCGGCCGTGGCATCCAGCACCCTTGGACGCACGCCCTGGGCAATACCGACCGCCTTGGCGATCATCTGGCCGCTGCCGCCGCCGTACAACCGGCGATGGGCCGCACCACCCTCGACGAAGTCGACACGCACCGGGCCCGGCGCGTCCGGGCCCAGTTGCTGCAATTGCAGCCCTTGCTCGCCGACCTGCAAGGCGAACTCGCCGTCGTCCACCTGCCGGGGCAGGTCGAGGCGCTCGGCCCATGCTTGCGCTTGCGACTCGAAGGCCGGGGCCAAGGCCTCGACGTGGATGCGGCAGGCCGCGGGTTGCTCAATCATGAAAACACGCTCAAAAAATTAAGGATCGGCAAAAACCGCCGATAACAACAGTGAACGGCATTTTGCCAGAGCTGAGCGTCGACCGAGAAAAATGTCAGACATTCAATCCACATCGATAGGCGTGATCTCCCCGTACGGGGATTACCGCCTGCGCAACACCCAAGCACTGAGCGGCGTCAGTCACCTGTGGCAGGATTTCTTTGCCCAGGCCCTGGCCGATCAACTGGGTGATGCCGCGCCGGCGCCGGGCAGCTACCAGCCCGTCGCCCTCGATGAGGCCGTTGAACCGACCCTCGGCGCCGAACTGCTGGACCACATCGTCAGCCAGCGCACCTGTGACGTGAAAGACACCCCGATCGCACCGCCGGAGCCGCTGTTCCTGCCGATCGCCGAATTCGAGCTAGACCTGCTGGACAAGCCCTTCCCGCCGTTCCCGGAAGACGAAATCGTCGCCCAGCAAAAGCAGCAGGATTTCGAGAGCCACTGGGTTCGCCCGCTCGTCCTTACCGCCGGCCAACCGCTGCCAGAACCGGGCCCGGCACCGCAACCACGGCCCTTGCACCTGCCGATTGCCGAGTTGGAACTCGACTTGCTGGACAAGCCGTTCCCGCCGTTCCCGGAAGACGAAATCGTGGCCCAGCAGAAAGCACTGGACTTCGACACGCGCTGGGCTCGCCCTATCGTGCTGCAGAACCTGCGCATCGCCGCCTGATCAGCGACAGATCCACCAGGGGCCCACATCCAGATGGAAATGGTTGCGGTGCGCCGCGTTGTAGTCCGGGCTCAGGACCACACTGAACATGTCGCAGGCACCGTCGCGCACCTGTCGCAGGAACTGCGCATCGGCGTTGTTCCGGGGCCAGTCCTTGAGCACGCTGACCGCGCGGCCATCGGCCAGGCGAAACCCGGCAATGTCCAGGGCGCTGGCCGTGGCATGCTGGCTGCGTGCGCCACTTTCACGGCCGTACATGTTCCGGCAGGCGAAACTGCCGAGGTGGTCGACCCGCGTTACCTTCTGTCCATAGACCGCCGCCGACGCCGGCTGCAACGCATGACGCTCGAACAGCGCGAAAGCCACCGCCAACGGGCAACTGGCGAGGAAACTGCTGCTCAACCCAACCTCGCCGCCCTGCACCCGCAACACATTGGTCAGCGGGCAATCGGCATTGCCAGGGCTGTCCGCCTGCCGAGCGACCCGCAGCCCCGACGTGGCGAGGGCCTGGTCGCACAGTTGCGGGTCGTTGCGCAGGGCCATGAGCTTGTAGCGGGTCAGCAGGTTCGGCGCCAGGTTGACGTCCAGCGGCGCCCAGGGATTCCACTGGGGAGGCAGCGACAGCCAACCGCGCCACACCCCCACCCCGGCCACACCGGCGATCAATCCCAGCCACAGGAAACCTTTCAGGACCCGCACGACATTGCCTCGGCCATCAACCCTTGAACAATTCGTTGGCCTGCTTGAACGGCATCGAGCGCCGAGTGAAGGTGAACGTGCCCTGCTGCTGGATTTCCTCGGCGGCGCGGAAGAACTCGCCATACGCGGCCAGGGCCAGGGCCGAACCGACGCTGATGCGCTTGACGCCCATCTCGCTCAACTGCGCGACAGTCAGGTCCAGCGCCCCGGACATCAACACATTCACGGGTTTCGGCGCCACGGCCCGGACCACCGCGAGCACTTGCTCGGCCGTATTGAGTCCAGGGGCGTAGAGCACATCGGCACCGGCGTCGGAGAACGCCCTCAGGCGCTGAATCGTGTCATCCAGGTCAGGATTGCCATGCAGGAAGTTTTCCGCCCTGGCCGTGAGCAGGAAGGGATACGGCAGGCTGGTCACCGCTTCGGCGGCCGCCTTGACCCGTGCCACGGCCTGTTCGAAACAATAGATCGGGCTGTCTTCACGCCCCGTGGCATCTTCGATCGATCCCCCCACCGCCCCGGCCTCCGCGGCCCGAAGCAGGTTTTGAGCGCAGGCTTGGGGATCATCGGCAAACCCATTCTCCAGGTCGACCGCCACCGGCAAGTCGGTGGCGGCGACGATGGCCCGCACGTTGGCCAAGGTGGCTTCCAGCCCCAGGCCTCCGTCCGGCCGCGCCAGGGAAAACGCGTGACCGGCACTGGTGGTCGCCAAGGCTTCAAAGCCGAGGGTGGCGAGCATCTTGGCGGAACCGGCATCCCACGGGTTGGGAATGACGAAAGCCCCTTCGCGTGCGTGCAAGGCCTTGAACGCCTGGGCTCGACGGGTTTGCGCATCCATGTAGTTCGCTCCTGAGCAGAAAGGGGTAGGCCTCAGAGCAAACCCAGTTGCTCGGCGGCGGGCTCTCTGTATAGCTCAGGCAGGGCCGGCAAGCCAGGCAATCGACGCATCAATCGCTGGTGAAAGTGCTGCGCGAGTTTGGCCGCCAGCAGGTTATCGGCGGTGTGCAGGAAGACATACGGCGTGCGCCCCTCTTCGATCCAGCCGGCGACTTTCTCCACCCAAGGCGTCAGGAACGGTTCGTTGGCTTCCAGTACCGGATGACCGATGAAGCGCACTTGTGGGCATTGGGTAAAGGCTGTTGGCCGAGGCGGCACCCGAGGCTTTTTCGATTGCGCGTGGAGCACCGAAGGTTCGGTGGAGGTGCAACTGAACAGGGCCCGCGGATCGAGGCAGATGCGCTCGACACCACGGTCGAGCAGCAGGCGATTGAGCTGTCGCTCGGCGTCACCCTTGGCAAAGAACTCATCGTGGCGCACTTCCACGGCCAGTGGCCGCTCGAAGGCGTCGATGAACGCCGCCAGTTCGCCGAGCCGATGCGGGGTGAAGGCCTTGGACAACTGCAACCAGAACGGCGAAACCCGCTCACCCAAGGGGCTGAGCAACTGCACGAAGGTTTCGGTGGCTGCTAACTGCTCACGCAAATCACCATTGTGGCTGATGTCACCGGGCAACTTGGCGGTAAAACGAAAGTGTTCGGGCATGGCATCGGCCCAACGCTGCACGATGGCGGCAGACGGGCTGGCGTAGAACGTCGTATTGCCTTCCACGGCATTGAACACTTGGCAGTAGAGGCTGAGGAAATCGGCGCTTTTGGCGTCTTGCGGATAGAGGTAATCACGCCAGGCGTTTTCGCTCCAGGAGGGGCAGCCCAGGTAGTAAGGCAAGCCCATCAGATGTAGAGGTCGAGGCCCAGCACTTCCATATCCCAATCGACGAAACCGGCGGTGCTCAGGTAGCTGGCCAGGGCCGTGGCGACGCTGCGCTTCATGGCGCGGTGATACAGCATGTCTTGCTGGCGGGCGGGAAGGTTGCTCAGGCGCTGCGCGGCGGATTTGGCGGCGCGGGCAGCCAGTTGTTCTTCGGACGGGGAGTCCAGTTCGCCATCGATATCATCGAGCGACTCAGGCTCGACAGCCTTGCCTGCACGCGGCTTGCGCTTGATGGGATAGGACTGTGAGGAAACGCCGTCTATACGCATGACAGAATGCTCGGTATCAATGATGGCAATTTAGCGGCACTTTCGTAGCCGCGCAAATGCGCAAGTGATAACTAGAACACATAAAGCCAAAAAGGTTTAAAAACCGCGGAAAAAAGTGACGACTGGCAATAAAGGGTGTGACTTTTGAGTAGGGAAATGACTTTCGAGCTCTACGCCTGTGGCGAGGGAGAGGATCTAGCGCTCTGCCTTCGGTACCGCCACCTTGTCGCGCAAATACACCGGTTGGGCATCATCCGCCGGGACGGCTTCGCCCCGGGCCCAAGCGAAGCGTGCCAGGGTCAGCAGGTCTTCGGCGTGAGGCAACATGGCCGCGTCCTGGCCGCAGAGCTTGACGGCGATCCGCTCGCCGTAGCCCCAACCGGTCCCGGCTCCGAACCACTCGCCAGCGGCTTCGCCTGGTAAAGCCGCGACCTGCGGCGGCAACACGGCTTCTGCACCCACCAGGCGCATCTCGCCGTCGGTTTCGCGGTAGCAGCCCCAGTACACTTCGTCCATGCGGGCGTCGATGGCGGCAGCAACCTGCCGTGCACCGTGCTCGCGCAACGCACGCTGGGCCAGCACCGCCAGATTGGACACCGGCAACACCGGACGCTCCAGCGCGAACGCCAGCCCCTGGACCACGCCGATGGCGATGCGCACGCCGGTGAACGCCCCGGGCCCACGCCCGAAGGCAATGGCGTCCACCGCTTGCAAGGTGGTCCCGGCGTCGCTGAGCAACTGCTGGATCATCGGCAACAGCTTCTGGGCATGCAGGCGCGGAATCACCTCGTAATGGCTCGTGACCTTGCCGTCGTGCAGCAAGGCAACGGAGCAAGCTTCAGTCGCGGTGTCCAGGGCCAGCAAGGTGCTCATCGATGTGTCCGAATCAGGTGGGGGAAAAAGGGCGCCAGTATAAACAACTACGGCCCGCAAGCGGGCCGTAGTTGTCACAGCGAATCAGACTTTTCAGCTGAGCGCTTCGAGCACCTTGCCGGTGATCGCATCGACCGAGCCAACGCCCGGGATGTGGCTGTACTTCGGCTTGCCCTTGGCGGCCGACAGGTTCTGGTAGAACGCCACCAGCGGCTTGGTCTGGGAATGGTAGACCGACAGGCGATGACGCACGGTTTCTTCGGTGTCGTCCTTGCGCTGCACCAGCTCTTCGCCGGTGATGTCGTCCTTGCCGGCCAGTTTCGGCGGGTTGTAGACGGTGTGGTAGACACGACCGGACGGCTCATGGACGCGGCGACCGGCGATGCGCTGGACGATCTCTTCGTCGTCGACAGCGATCTCGACCACGTGATCGAGTTCCACGCCAGCTTCTACCAGCGCTTCAGCCTGGGGAATGGTGCGTGGGAAACCATCGAACAGGAAGCCCTTGGCGCAATCGGCCTGAGCGATGCGATCCTTGACCAGCGCGATGATCAGGTCATCCGACACCAGGCCACCGGCATCCATGATGCTCTTGGCCTTGATGCCCAGCTCGGTGCCCGCCTTGACCGCGGCACGCAGCATGTCGCCCGTGGAGATTTGCGGGATACCGAATTTCTCGGTGATGAACTTTGCCTGAGTACCTTTACCGGCCCCGGGAGCTCCCAGCAGAATGACGCGCATCGATGTGCTCCTCAATTTTTTATGTAAAACGCTCGGATTCGCCTCGTGGGGCCAATCTCGGAAAATCTGGAATCGTGACCGCCCAAACGGCCAAAGGCTGATCAAGATACACAGCAGGCCCGACCCACACAAGCCGCCAAAAGTCGGAGGAACCGGCGCCTGATGCGACCTTTGGCGGAGGTGGCGAGAGTCGCAACCGAACAACAAACTGTCGCCTGGTCGACCTCTTCCCTCTCCCCGCGGCCGACGTCCGGGAACCCCGGACGGGCCGTTTCGGTGCGCTGCTGGAGCTTAGCCGGTATTGCGCAAACCGGCGGCAATCCCTGCCACAGACACCAGCAACGCCTGTTCCACGGGGCTGCCCTGGGCGACCTCGGGTTGCCGCGAGCGGGCCAGCAGTTCGGCTTGCAACAGGTGCAGCGGGTCGAGGTAGGTGTTGCGCAAGCGGATGAATTCCAGCGTGTCTGGGCTATGTGCCAGCAGCTGCGACTGACCGGTCAACCCCAGCACCACCGAACAGGCCTGCGACAATAGGTCGCGTAAATGCGCACCCAATGGCAGCAACTCAGGTTCCACCAGACGTTCGTCGTAGGAGCGCGCGATATCGGCGTCGGCCTTGGCCAGCACCATCTCCAGCATATCGATGCGGGTACGGAAGAATGGCCACTGCTCGCGCATCTGGCCGAGCAATTGCCCTTCACCCCGCTCCAGCGCCTTGCCCAGGGCGGTTTCCCAACCGAGCCAGGCCGGCAACATCAGGCGGGTCTGGGTCCAGCCAAAGATCCAGGGGATCGCCCGCAGGCTTTCGATCCCGCCGGCCCGACGCTTGGCCGGACGACTGCCCAACGGCAGGCGACCCAGTTCCTGCTCGGGCGTGGACTGGCGGAAATACTCGACGAATTGCGGGTTCTCCCGCACCACCGCGCGGTAGGCGTTGACACCGTCGGCGGCCAGTTCGTCCATCAGGTGCCGCCACTCGGGGGTCGGCGGTGGTGGCGGCAACAGAGTCGCTTCCAGTACGGCGGCGAGGTACAGGTTGAGGTTCTGCTCGGCGATGTCCGGCAGGCCGAATTTGAAACGAATCATTTCGCCCTGCTCGGTGGTGCGGAAACGCCCGGCCACCGAGCCCGGCGGCTGGGACAGGATCGCCGCGTGGGCCGGACCGCCGCCACGCCCGACCGTGCCGCCGCGACCGTGGAACAACAGCAGTTCGACCTGCTGCTCGCGACAGATGTCCACCAGCCGCTCCTGGGCCCGGTACTGTGCCCACGCCGCCGCCGTGGTGCCGGCATCCTTGGCGGAGTCGGAATAGCCGATCATCACTTCCTGGGGGCCTTGCAGCCGAGAGCGATAGCCCGGCAACCGCAGCAGCCGCTCGATCACCGGCCCGGCGTTGTCCAGGTCGGCCAGGGTTTCGAACAGCGGCACCACCCGCATCGGGCGCAGCACGCCGGACTCTTTCAACAACAGTTGCACCGCCAGCACGTCGGAAGCCGCGCCGGCCATGGAGATCACGTAGGAGCCCAGGGACGCCGCAGGTGCCGCCGCCACTTCACGGCACGTGGCCAACACTTCGGCCGTGTCAGCCGATGGTTTGAAATGGACAGGCAACAGCGGGCGCCGGTTGTTCAGCTCTTCCAGCAGGAAACTGATGCGCTGTTCCTCGTTCCAGTCCTCGTAGCGACCCAGGCCCAGGTAGTCGGTGATTTCAGTCATGGCCGAGCAATGGCGGGTCGAGTCCTGGCGCACGTCCAGGCGCACCAGGAACAGGCCGAAGGTGACTGCCCGGCGCAGGCAATCGAGCAACGGCCCGTCGGCGATCACGCCCATGCCGCACTCATGCAGCGACTGGTAGCACAGCTCCAGCGGGTCCAGCAGTTCGCGGTTGCTCTGCAGCACATCGGCGGACGCTGGCGTGGCACCTTTCAAGGCCGCGTGGGCCCAGTTGCGGGTGGCCCGCAGGCGCTCGCGCAACTGCTTGAGCACGGCGCGATAGGGTTCGGCGCTGTCACCCGCCAGGGCACGCAAGGCGTCGCTGGCGTTCTGCATGGACAGCTCGGCGGCCAGGTGATCGACGTCACGCAAGTACAGGTCCGCCGCCATCCACCGCGCCAGCAACAGCACTTCGCGCGTTACCGCCGCCGTGACGTTCGGGTTGCCGTCCCGGTCGCCGCCCATCCACGAAGCAAAACGGATCGGCGCGGCCTCCAGCGGCAGGCGCAGCCCGGTGGCCGCGTGCAGGGCCTGATCGGCCTTGCGCAGGTAATTGGGGATGGCCTGCCACAGCGAATGCTCGATCACCGCGAAGCCCCACTTGGCCTCGTCCACGGGGGTCGGGCGGGTGCGACGGATTTCCTCGGTATGCCAGGCCTCGGCGATCAAGCGTTGCAGGCGCTCATGAATCTGCGCCCGCTCGGCGCTGGTCAGGTCGCGGTGGTCCTGGGCCGCCAGTTGCGCGGCGATGGCGTCGTATTTCTGGATCAGCGTACGCCGGGCCACTTCCGTGGGGTGGGCCGTCAGCACCAGCTCGATCTCCAGCCGTCCCAATTGCCGCGCCAGGGCCTCGGCGCCGTGGCCCTCGGCCCGCAACCGGGCGAGCAGCTCGGGCAACACCCGGGCCTCGAAGGGAGCCGGCTGCGACTCTTCGCGGCGGTGGATGAGCTGGTACTGCTCGGCGATGTTGGCAAGGTTGAGAAACTGGTTGAATGCCCGCGCCACGGGCAGCAGCTCGTCTTCGCTCAACGCGTTGAGGCTGGCACTGAGTTCGGCATCCGCCGAGCCGCGCCGATCGGCCTTGGCGCCCTTGCGGATCTGCTCGATCTTGTCGAGGAACGTGTCGCCGTACTGCTCGCGAATGGTATTGCCCAGCAGCTCGCCGAGCAGGTGGACGTCCTCGCGCAAGCGGGCATCGATATCGGTCATCAGCAGTTCTCCAGCAAAAGGTCCGGACAGCGAACGGGGTAGACGCGTTGCCATAGAGAGTGCCGATGCCGGTCGTTTATGACAAGCGACGAAGGGTCTTTAAACCTTGTAGGACAAAGCTAGTCTGATGAATAGGCCACACAACGGCTTGCCACTCACCACGCCTGCCATAAGCAGACTTATTGAGGCCATCATGAAAATCCGTGAGCTTGCCCAGCATTGGGAAGAAAACGCCAAGGGTCGCCTGACCCAGACCGGCTACACGATTCACCTGGACGTCGAAGCCGCGGCACGACTGGCGGCAATCTGTGACATGTACCCCAAGCGCCAGCCCGAGGAACTGCTGGGCGAACTGATCGGGGCCGCGCTGGAAGAACTCGAAGCGAGCTTCCCGTACGTCAAGGGGCAGCAGGTGGTCGCCACCGATGAAGAAGGTGACCCGCTGTACGAAGACGTCGGCCCGACGCCGAGATTCCTCGCCTTGTCGCGTAGGCATCTGCATGAGCTTTCCTCGCAGAACGACAAGCCGAAACACTGACTCCCTTCCCGCTCGTGGTCTCCCGGACGCCATGACTGGCGCCGGGAATACCGCTGCACGCCTTGAAAGTTCAGCTTTTTTGCCATTGACCAATCAGTCAGCAATTCTTTTGGCGAATGGCCACCTCCGCTGAACTTTTGAAAAAAGCTTCGGGTCACACCGAATAACCATACTGGAACGGCCGTTTTAATAAACGCGCCCTGGCCTCCGCGCCTAAACAGACGTCACGGTTTCGGTCCCAGCATGGATTTGTAGTTTTTTTCAGGAGTTTTCCAATGGAGTTGAAGCCTATGAATACCTGCACTGCGAAACCCTCATCCGCGGGCCTGCGCGGCCTCAAGCTGGCTGCCCTGGCCATCGGTAGCAGCTTCATCCTGGCCGGTTGCGCGGGCAACCCACCTTCGGAGCAGTACGCGGTGACCCAATCGGCGGTCAACAGCGCCGTGACGGCCGGTGGTACCGAATTCGCCGCGGTGGAAATGAAATCGGCCCAGGACAAGCTCAAGCAAGCCGAACTGGCCATGCACGACAAGAAATACGACGAAGCCAAGCGTCTGGCCGAACAGGCCGAGTGGGATGCTCGCGTCGCCGAGCGCAAGGCCCAGGCCGCCAAAGCGGAACAAGCACTCAAGGATTCCCAGAAAGGGGTTCAGGAACTGCGTCAGGAAGGCATGAACAAGATTCAGTAATCGGTTCAGGCCACGACGTACTTCTCATTGATAAAAGGACGACAGACTATGATGCACAAACACTTGATGATGCCCGCCCTGCTCGCTGCCTGCGTAGCCCTGGCCGCTTGCTCCCATGACCCGAACGCGAACCTGGAACAGGCCCGCACCAACTACAACGGCCTGCAGGCTGACCCAGCGGCGACCAAGGTGGCAGCCCTGGAAACCAAGGACGCAGCCGATTTCCTGGCCAAGGCCGACAAGGCTTACCTGGACCGGGAAGACGAAGCCAAGGTCGACCAACTGGCCTACCTGACCAACCAGCGTGTTGAAGTGGCCAAGCAGACCATCGCCCTGCGCAACGCCGAGGCCGCGCTGAAAAACGCCGGTGACGAACGCGCCCGTGCGCTGCTCGATGCCCGCAATGCGCAGATCAAGCAACTGCAGGACAGCCTGAACGCCAAGCAGACCGAACGCGGTACGCTGGTGACTTTCGGTGACGTGCTGTTCGCCACCAACAAGTCCGACCTGCGCTCCAGCGGCCTGGTCAACGTGAACAAACTGGCACAGTTCCTCCAGGAAAACCCGGACCGCAAGGTGATCGTCGAAGGCTACACCGACAGCACCGGTTCGGACTCCTACAACCAATCGCTGTCCGAGCGCCGTGCCAGCTCCGTGCGCACTGCCCTGGTGAAAATGGGCGTCGATCCGGCCCGCATCGTGACCCAGGGTTATGGCAAGGAATTCCCGGTCGCCGACAACAACAGCGTTTCGGGCCGTGCCATGAACCGTCGCGTGGAGGTGACCATCTCCAACGACAACCAACCCGTCGCCCCGCGTTCGAGCATGAGCGCCAACTGATCGGTTGACGGCAATGAAAAAGCCCCGCCTGACCCAGTCAGGCGGGGCTTTTTCATTGCTGAACACTTCCCCACATGAGGGAGCGGGCTTGCTCGCGAAAGCGGTGTGTCAGTGACCTGTGCATCGACTGACACATGGTGTTCGCGAGCAAGCCCGCTCCCACAGGGGATCACTGGAAGTCATGGATTATTTCAAGGCTGCAGCTTCTGCGGCGTCTCCTGGCCCATGCAGCGCACGGCGCGTTTCTTTTCGTTGACCAGCACACCGGTCAGGCCTTTCTGCTCGGTGTCAAACAGCACCAACACACCGTCGATGCATTGGGCCACTTGGGGCGCGGGCTCCAGGGAGGCTTTGTAGTCTTCGCCCGGCACGGTCTTGAGCATGGTGAATTCGTTGAGCAGCAACGCGTCCTCGGGCTTGGCGAAGTGCAGGTAACCGTAGTACCACAACACCGCGACAGTGCCGAGGATGCTGCAGATACCGGTGATGATCAGGGGGATGGCGTTACGTTCTTCGCTCATTGCGGACTCTCTGGGGATTGATCGGGTGATTTCGGATAATTCGGCACTTCGCCCAGGCGACGCAGGCCGTCGAAATGCGTGGGGTCGTCGAGGTAGCGCAACATCACGGTTTGCCAGGTCGGGTCGGCGAATGTCTGTACATGCCCGCCACGGGTCAATTGCAGGACCCTGGGCGGCGGCGCAGCTTGGTACAGGCGGATGCCGTTGGAAAGGGGCACGATCGGGTCGTCCAGGCTGTGATAGATCAGTTTCGGCACGCCGGTCAATTGCGCCATCGAGCTGATCGCGCTGTCACCGTCCGGCACCAGCCAGGACAACGGCACCTGGAACGGCCAGGTCAACCACGAGGTGCTCAGGGCAAACCGCCCGACATCGCGATAGCTGGCCGGCACGCCGTCGAGCACCAGCGCCTTGAGCTGTCGCTGGCGCTGCGGATGCTCCACCAGGTAATGCACCGCCAACGCGCCTCCCAGGCTCTGGCCGAGCAACACCAGTGGCTTGCCTTGGACATCGGCGGACCGGTCGAGCCATTGGAACGCGGCGTCGATGTCCTGGTAGATCGCTGGCAGGCTCGGTTCGCCCTCGGACACGCCATACCCCCGGTAGTCGACCATCAGCACCTGGTAGCCCTGCTCCGGCAGCCACCAGCTCCCGCCCAGGTGCCAGGCCAGGTTGCCGCCGTTGCCGTGCAGGTGCAGCACCGTGCCCTTGACCTCGACACCCGGCTTGACCGGTAGCCACCAGCCTCGCAGCTTGAGGCCGTCGGCGGTGACCAGGGTGACATCGCGATAGTCGAGCTTGGCCCGCTCCGGGGTGAACGGCAGGCCCCGCTCAGGGTAGAACAGCAGCGAGCTGCAACCGCTCAGGGCCAGCAACAGGCAAAAGATGCCGAGGGTTCGCATCCGGTGAAGCCTCGCAAAAAATCAGAGTTGGAACACCATCCTGTGGGGCTGGGTGTTGTGTTCAAAGGATATTGGAATAATCCGCTTCGATCCGATCCAGGCTCAGGTGGTTCAGGAAGTTGGAAAAGCACATCCAGGCCGAGAGTGCATTCATGTCGCGGAACTGCTCGGGCAGGTACTTGGGCGGCACGACCAGGCCCTCGTCCACCAGTTGCCGCAGGGTGCGCATATCCTCCAGGGTGGTCTTGCCGCAGAACAGCAGCGGCACCTGCTCCAGCTTGCCTTTGCGCACGGCCAGCTGAATGTAGTTGTAAACCATGATGAAGCCCTTGAGGTAGGACAAATCTTTGGTGAATGGCAGGCCGGTCGGCACCGAGCCACGGAACACTCGGCTGGCGTTGCCGTAGCTTTCCGCCATCTCAAAGCCCTGCTCGCGGAAGAATTCGAAGACCTGCAGGAAGTCGGCGCCCTCCTCCACCATGTGGATGGCGCGGGTGCGGTTGGTGAGCTTGCGCAGCCGGCTCGGATAGGAAGCGAAGGTGATGATCTCCATCAGGATCGCCAGGCCTTCCTGGGTCACCGTCGACGAGGGCGGGCCCTTGGACAGGAAGGTGCAGATCGGCTGGTTCAGCCCGTTGAGGGTGGTGCCGACATGCACCAGCCCTTCGTGGACCTCCAACGCCCGCACATCCCGCTCATTGAACATCGCATCGGTGCGGATCTTGATGTAGTCCGCGCCCGCCGCCGCGTCGGCGACGATCCCATCGGACTCGAACACGCGGATGGTTTCCTCGGCCTCGCCGAACACCCGGTTGAGCCGGTGTTGCAGCAGGCTGACGGCGTCCTGGGCGCTGAGGATCTTCGGCTCGTCCTTCAGGTCGCCACGGCCGTCGATGTTGTTCAGGTAGTCGGACAGCATCAGGCCCAGGTCGGCCAGCGTCGGGTCGCCGGCGTGGAAGGCGTCGGAGGCCGCGCCGTAGAGCTCCTGGGAAATCAGCCCGAAATCCTCGGTGCCCCGGGCTTCGAGCATGCGCACCACCATGCGGTACTCCTTGCACATGCGGCGCATGATCTGGCCCACCGGGTTGAACTGCCCGAGCTGGCGGGTGATGTCGCGCTCGATGTTCTGGAACTCCAGCTTCACCTTGCTGGAATCGAAGGACAGCGGTCGATTGAGGTAATAGTCGCGGTCCACGGCGGGCATTTCCTTGCCCTTGGCCTTGAGAAACCCTTTGCGGATGTTCTCGTCCCACTTCACCGCATCGAGGACGCGGATCGGCGTTTGCGCCAGCACAATGCGATCGGACAAGGTGCGTATCGTCTGCTGGTAATCGTCCACCCGTAACTCCTGTGAAAAGACATCTGCCTGCTGCGATTATTGGGATCTGGCCTGCCGCTGGTAGCGCACGGCCTCCGAGAACACGTCGGAATTGGCCGGATCGTCGAGGTAACTGAAGACCTTGTCCATGTCGCTGTCCACCAGCACGCCGTCACCGGCCTCGCTCTGGTTCACCTGGCCGCTGAGAATCTTCTGGTCGATGGCCTGGTTGACCTGCTCCAGGTCCAGGTTGTAGACCACCAGCTCGTGCTTGTCGGTGAGTTCGAAGCCGGCGATCACGAAATGACCGCCATAACGGGCCGGCACCTTGGCCGACAGGTACCAGCGGCTGCCATGGCGCGAGACCGTGAGCGGGATGGCTTCGCGTTCCTGGGGCCTGGCCCTGAAGTAGCTGATGGCCTGGTAGCGGTGCTTGCCGACCTTCGTCAGTTCCAGGTTCAGCGGCTCGCCCCAGGCATTGGTGCTGGTCCACTGGCCGAGCAGGCCCTTGGGCGCCGCCTCGGCGTCGGGCAGCGGCGTCTTGAACGACACCAGGCAGCCACTTAGCAGCAGCAACGACACGGCCAGTACAACGGCACGCCAGGTTTTCATTGGAACTCCCTATGGCAACTGTGGCGAGGGGATTTATCCCCGTTGGGCTGCGGAGCAGCCCCCTTGCAGTCAGCTCACTTAGCCAGATGTACCAAGTTGGCTGGTTTTGGGGCCGCTTCGCAGCCCAACGGGGATAAATCCCCTCGCCACAAGGGGCTGCTGTAACCCAAAAAGGGTTACACCGACGCCAATACCAGGTGCATGTAGCGGGTCAGGATACCGAGCATATCTTCACCGGCGACCGGCTCGGCGCCATTGAGCAAGCCCTGATATTCCATCCGTCCGATAATCGCCGTCAACACTTTGGCATCCTGTTGCGGTTCGCGGGAGCCCAATACCTGGAAAAACTGACAGGTGCCGTGCAGCAGGATCTGCTGGTGGGAACGCACCAGTTGCGCCAGGCGCGGGTTGAGCAGTGCTTCCTGGCGAAACGCCTGCTCGGCCATCAGGTACTCGCGACGGCTGTCCAGTTGGTGTTGCACGTAGTCGGCGGTCATCCGGGCAATGTCGTCCGCCAACTGCGAGCGGGACTCGGCGCTGCCGTCACCGTAGGCGACCATTTCACGCAAGAGGCCTTCGTTGCTGGTCCACAGCTTGGCCATGAACGCCGCGCTGCGTTCCACGTACTGGGCGAAGGTATCGGTGAGCAGGTCATCGATGTCCTTGAAATAATACGTCGTGGCCGACAGCGGCACGCCCGCCTCGGCGGCCACGGCGCGGTGGCGAACCGCACGCACGCCATCGCGCACCACAATGCGCATGGCTGCGTCGAGAATCTCCTGGCGCCGCTGCTCACTGCCCTGTCGGCTGGCCTTGCGGCCCTGGTACTGAACACTTTCAGCGACAGCCGTGGCGACGCCCGCGGCACCTTCTGAAGCCATTGCACGATTCACGACAGGTCTTTCCTCGCTCTTTCAAAAGTAACCAATTGATACGTTTGTACCAGACAGGCAATAAAAAGCCGCCCTTCCAGGCGGCTTTTTATTTGAAACCCTTACGCTTGCGGCCGCATGTGCGGGAAGAGGATGACATCCCGGATCGACGGCGAGTTGGTCAGCAACATCACCAGGCGATCGATGCCGATGCCTTCACCGGCGGTCGGCGGCATGCCGTACTCCAGGGCACGCACGAAGTCAGCGTCGTAGTGCATGGCTTCGTCGTCGCCGGCGTCCTTGTCGGCCACCTGGGCCATGAAGCGCTCGGCCTGGTCTTGCGCGTCATTGAGCTCGGAGTAGGCGTTGGCGATTTCGCGGCCACCGATGAACAGCTCGAAGCGGTCGGTCACGCTTGGGTCTTCGTCATTGCGACGGGCCAGCGGCGACACTTCGAACGGGTACTGGGTGATGAAGTGCGGCTGCTCGAGCTTGTGCTCGACCAGCTCTTCGAAAATCATCACCTGCAGCTTGCCCAGGCCTTCGAAGCCGAGCACCTTGGCACCGGCTTTCTTGGCGATGGCACGGGCCTTGTCGATGTCTCGCAGGTCGTCAGCGCTGATGTCCGGGTTGTACTTGAGGATCGAGTCGAACACCGACAGGCGCACGAATGGCTCGCCGAAGTGGAACACCTTGTCGCCGTACGGCACGTCGGTGGTGCCGAGCACCAACTGCGCCAGCTCGCGGAACAGTTCCTCGGTCAGGTCCATGTTGTCTTCGTAATCGGCGTAGGCCTGGTAGAACTCGAGCATGGTGAACTCGGGGTTGTGCCGGGTCGAGACGCCTTCGTTACGGAAGTTGCGGTTGATCTCGAAGACTTTTTCGAAGCCACCGACCACCAGGCGCTTGAGGTACAGCTCGGGGGCGATACGCAGGAACATTTCCATGTCCAGGGCGTTGTGGTGGGTCTCGAACGGCTTGGCCGCCGCACCGCCAGGGATGGTCTGCAACATCGGCGTCTCGACTTCGAGGAAGTCGCGCTTCATCAGGAAGCTGCGGATGTGGGCGATGACCTGCGAGCGTACGCGGAACGTCTGGCGCACCTCTTCGTTGACGATCAGGTCGACGTAGCGCTGGCGATAGCGCTGTTCGGTGTCGGTCAGGCCGTGGTGCTTGTCCGGCAGCGGGCGCAGGGACTTGGTCAGCAGGCGCACGTGGGTCATTTCAACGTACAAGTCGCCTTTGCCGGAGCGAGCCAGGGTTCCTTCGGCGGCAATGATGTCGCCCAGGTCCCAGGTCTTGACGGCGGCCAGGGTTTCTTCCGGCAGGGTCTTGCGGTTGACGTAGACCTGGATGCGCCCGGTCATGTCCTGGATCACCATGAACGACCCACGGTTGAGCATGATGCGACCGGCCACCTTGACTGGAATCGCCGCCTCGGCCAGTTCTTCCTTGGTCTTGTCCGCGTATGTCTTCTGCAGCACGTCGCAATACGCGTCGCGGCGGAAGTCATTCGGGAAAGGCTGGCCCTTGGCGCGCTCGGCAGCCAGCTTTTCCTTGCGCAGGGCGATCAGGGCGTTTTCTTCCTGTTGCAGGGCTTGCGGGTCGAGTTCTAGGTCGCTCATGTCTTTAAGGTTTCCATCACAGGTTCGTTGCCTCCAGCGCCGGGCCGGAGTGGGCGGGCAAGCCTCGCGCCTCTCTTGGGAGCGGGCCTGCCCGGCGCATGGGTGTCGCGTTACAGGCCTTGCTTGAGGCTCGCTTCCAGGTATTCGTCGATGTCGCCGTCGAGCACCTTGTCGCAGTCGCTGCGTTCGATGTTGGTGCGCAGGTCCTTGATGCGCGAGGCATCGAGCACGTACGAACGGATCTGGTGACCCCAGCCGATGTCCGACTTGCTGTCTTCCAGGGCCTGGGACGCCGCGTTGCGCTTCTGGATCTCCTGCTCGTACAGGCGGGCCCGGAGCATTTTCATCGCGGTGTCTTTGTTGGCGTGCTGGGAACGTTCGTTCTGGCAGCTGACCACGGTGTTGGTCGGTACGTGGGTAATCCGCACGGCCGAGTCGGTGGTGTTGACGTGCTGGCCACCGGCACCCGAGGAGCGATAGGTGTCGATGCGCAGGTCCGCCGGGTTGATCTCGATCTCGACCTTGTCGTCGATTTCGGGCGACACGAACACCGCCGAGAACGAGGTGTGGCGACGGTTGCCGGAGTCGAACGGGCTCTTGCGCACCAGGCGATGCACGCCGATCTCGGTGCGCAGCCAGCCAAAGGCGTATTCACCCTTGATGTGCACGGTGGCGCCCTTGATCCCGGCGACCTCGCCGGCCGACAGTTCCATGATCGTCGCGTCGAAACCGCGCTTGTCGGCCCAGCGCAGGTACATGCGCAGCAGGATGTTGGCCCAGTCCTGGGCTTCGGTGCCGCCGGAACCGGCCTGGATGTCCAGGTAGGCGTTGTTCATGTCCATCTCGCCGCTGAACATGCGGCGGAATTCCAGCTTGGCCAGGGATTCTTCCAGGCGGGCCAGTTCGGCGACGACATCGCCGACCGCGCCTTCGTCGTTTTCCTCGACGGCCATGTCCAGCAGGTCGCGGCAATCGCTCAGGCCGCTGGCCAGTTCGTCCAGGGTCTCGACGATCTGCGCCAGCGCAGAACGCTCGCGGCCCAGTTCCTGGGCGTATTCAGGTTTGTTCCAGACACTCGGATCTTCAAGCTCGCGATTGACTTCGGTCAGGCGCTCATGCTTTTGATCGTAGTCAAAGATACCCCCGAATAGTTTCGGAGCGCTCGGACAGGTCCTTGATGGTGTTCAGGATCGGGTTGATTTCCATGGCGGGCAGCACTCGTTGGCGAACTTTTGAAAGCCGGCGAGTATAACGTAATCACGCGCCAGCGGCAGCCCGCCTGGCGGCTTTGGGGGAAGGAGATTCAGAGTAAGGGCCAGACTCCGGCCCTTGTGGCGAGGGGATTTATCCCCGCTGGGTTGCGAAGCAGCCCCAAAGCAGCCAAGTCGGCTCACCTGACTTACCCGCTAGTCGCTCTTACAGGGCCGCTACGCAGCCCGACGGGGATAAATCCCCTCGCCACAAAAATCCCCCTGTTGCCTTGGGCGTTATTCGATACCCACCCGGTTGCGCCCATTGTGCTTGGCCATGTACAGGCCCTTGTCCGCCGCCGAGATCAGTTGCCGGCTGTCGCCGCCCTGCTGCGGAGTGACGGTGGAGACGCCGATGCTGACGGTCAGGTTCGCGCCGCCGTCGGGGGTGTTGTGGGGAATGTTCAGGGCGACCACGCTCTGGCGCAGCTTTTCGGCCATCAACCGGGCGCCGCCAGGCGAAGTGCCAGGCAGGACCAGGGCGAATTCTTCGCCACCGTAGCGGGCCGGCAGGTCGGAGGGGCGACTGCAGGCATCGCGGATCGCCGTGGCGACCTTGCGCAGGGCTTCGTCGCCCTCCACGTGGCCGAAGTTATCGTTGTAGGACTTGAAGTAATCCACATCGATCATCAGCAGCGACAGCTGGCTCTGGTCGCGCATCGCCCGGCGCCATTCCAGCTCCAGGTACTCGTCGAAATGCCGCCGGTTCGACAGCCCGGTCAGGCCGTCGGAGTTCATCAGCCGTTGCAGCACCAGGTTGGTGTCGAGCAATTGCTGCTGGCTGATACGCAGGGCGCGATAGGCCGCGTCGCGTTGCAACAGCATCATGTAGGAGCGCGAGTGGTAGCGGATGCGCGCCACCAGTTCGATGTTGTCGGGCAACTTGACCAGATAGTCGTTGGCCCCCGCGGCGAATGCCGCGCTCTTGACCAGCGGGTCTTCCTTGGTGGACAGGACAATGATCGGGATATCGCGGGTGGCCGGATGGTTGCGGTATTCGCGCACCAGGCTCAGGCCATCGAGGCCGGGCATCACCAGATCCTGGAGAATCACCGTCGGCTTGATGCGGATTGCATGGGCGATGGCCTGGTGCGGGTCCGAGCAGAAGTGGAAGTCGATGTTTTCTTCATTCGATAGCCCGCGCCGCACCGCCTCGCCGATCATCGCCTGGTCGTCGACGAGCAGGACCATCGCGGCGTTCTCGTCGCTCTTGAATTCGTCGAGCTGTAAATCATGCATGGGGGCTTACCTGAATACGGCCTGAGGCAAGACGGCCGGGGGTCGTCATGGGGCAAAAATCTCCAACAGCCTTGGCGCTATGCGGTCCAGGGCAAGTATATGGGCGGCAGCATCGATGGCGGCGGCGGCCTTTGGCATACCGTAGACCGCGCTGCTGCTCTGGTCCTGGGCGATGGTCACGCAACCCTGCTGACGCATCAGTTTAAGCCCTTGCGCGCCATCGCGCCCCATGCCGGTGAGCAATACACCCACTGCGTCACCGCTCCAGAAGTGCGCGACGCTCTCGAAAAACACGTCGATGGAAGGGCGGTAGATCTCGTGCACCGGCTCGGCGGTGTAGGCCAGGGTGCCGTCCTTCAACAGCCGCAGGTGATGGTTGGTCCCGGCCAGCAGCACCGTGCCGCCCTGGGGTGTCTCGCCTTCCCGGGCCAGGCGAACGGTGTGCCCCGAGGCACTGCTCAGCCACTCGGCCATGCCCGCGGCAAATACCTCGTCCACGTGCTGGACCAGCACGATGGCCGGGGCAAAGTCGCGCGGCAAACCCTTGAGCAGGATCTCCAGGGCCGCCGGGCCGCCGGCCGACGAGCCGATGGCCACCAGGCGCTTGCGCGATACCGCCGCACGCTGCGACGCCGGCGCCGAGCGCTCGCGGTTGCCGCGCTCACCGATCAACCAGCCGATGTTGGCGATCTTGCGCAACAAGGGCGCCGCCGCATCGGCCGGGTTGCCGACGCCCAGGGCCGGCGTGTCGACCACGTCCAGCGCCCCGTGCCCCATGGCCTCGAACACGCGGTGGACGTTCTGCTGACTGTCACCGGTGACGATCACGATCGCGCACGGCGTGTCGGCCATGATCCGCCGGGTCGCCTCCACGCCGTCCATGATCGGCATGAACAGGTCCATCAGGATCAGGTCCGGGGTGTATTCGGCGCAGCGCTGCACCGCCTCGGCGCCATTGGCGGCCACCCAGACCAACTGGTGCGCCGGTTCTAATGCCAGGGCGCGGCGCAGGGCCTCGACCGCCAGGGGCATGTCATTGACGATGGCGACCTTCAAGCGCGTGCTCCTCCGATCAATTCGACCACGGCGTCGAGCAAGGCGTCGTCATGGAAGCTCGCCTTGGCTAGATAATAGTCGGCGCCGGCGTCCAGGCCACGACGGCGATCTTCTTCGCGGTCCTTGTAGGACACCACCATCACCGGCAGCGATTGCAGACGGTTGTCGCGCCGCAGCAGGGAGACCAGCTCGATGCCGTCCATGCGCGGCATGTCGATGTCGGTGATCAGCAGGTCGAAGTCTTCCGAACGCAAGGCGTTCCAGCCGTCCATGCCGTCCACCGCCACCGCCACGTCGTAACCGCGCCCCAGCAGCAGCTTGCGTTGCAGCTCGCGCACGGTCAGCGAATCGTCCACCACCAGGATGCGCTTGCGCGGGGCCTGGGCCTGGTCCTGCCGGGCAATGCGCTCCAGGCGCCCGGTGTCGAGCAGCTTGTCCACCGAACGCAACAGATCTTCGACGTCGACGATCAACACCACCGAGCCGTCGTCCAGCAGGGCCCCGGCGGAAATGTCCTGGACCTTGCCCAGGCGTTCGTCCAGGGGCAGGACCACCAGGGTCCGCTCGCCAATGAAACGCTCCACCGCCACGCCATAGATCGCCTCACGCTCGCGGATCACCACCACTTTGAGGGTCTGTTGGTTGTTCTGCGTCGCCGGGCGATTGAGCAATTGGGTGGCCGCCACCAAGCCGACGTGCCGACCTTCGTACCAGAAATGCTGGCGTCCTTCGACCTGGACGATGTCTTCCGGCGCCAGGTCGCACATCCGCTCGATGTGGGCCAGGGGAAAGGCATAGGCCTCGTTGCCGACATCCACCACCAGGCTGCGCACCACCGACAGCGTCAACGGCACTTCGAGGTGGAAACGGCTGCCCTCGCCCGCCGTCTGCTCCAGCACCACCGACCCGCGCAACTGCCGGACCATGTGCTGGACGGCGTCCAGGCCGACACCGCGCCCGGACACTTCGGTGACTTTGTCGCGCAGACTGAAACCGGGCAGGAACAGGAACGTCAGCAGCTCCTCTTCGCTCAGGCTGGCGGCCGTCTGCTCAAGGGACAGGCCGCGCTCGACGATGCTGCGACGGACCCGCTCCAGGTCCACGCCGGCACCGTCGTCGGCCAGCTCCAGGACCAGCAACCCGGCCTGGTGAGAGGCCCGCAGGCGAATCAGGCCTTCGGCGGGCTTGCCGGCCAGTTGCCGTTGCTCCGGGGTTTCGATGCCATGGTCCACGGCGTTGCGCAAGAGGTGGGTCAGCGGCGCCTCGAGCTTCTCCAGCACATCGCGGTCGACCTGGGTTTTCTCGCCTTCGATTTCCAGGCGCACCTGCTTGCCCAGGCTGCGCCCCAGGTCGCGCACCATGCGCACCTGGCCGGAGAGCACATCGGCGAACGGGCGCATGCGGCAGGCCAGTGCCGTGTCATACAGCACTTGCGCCCGCTGACCGGCCTGCCAGGCGAATTCGTCCAGCTCGGCGGTTTTCTGCGCCAACAGTTGCTGGGTCTCGGCCAATAAGCGCCGCGCATCGTCGAGGGCTTCTTGGGCTTGCAGGCTCAGGGTGTGTTCCTTGAGGTGCACGTTCAACGCCTCAAGGGCACGCAAGCCATTGCCCTGTTGGCGCTTGAGCCGTTGCAGGGTCGCCAGCCAGGGCTTGAGGCGCTGGGTTTCCACCAGGGACTTGCTCGACAGGTCGAGCAAGCCGTTGAGGCGCTCGGCGGTCACCCGCAGGACCCGCTCGCCACCTTCGATGACCCGCTTGCCCTTGGTGGCCGGCTCCGCGGGCTGCGGGGCTTGCGGCTCGGGCAACTCGACGCGGACCGGCGCCACCGGCACCTCGATCCTGGCCGGCGTCACCAACGCGTCCTGCACGACGCTGGGATCCAGCCAACGCCCCATCAGGCTGACATAGGCCTCGATCTCCGCGGCGCCCACGTCGTTGCCCGGCGTGGCGATGCGCGTCAGCAGGTCGGTGCCTTGCAGCAAGGCGTCGATGTGCTCGGCCGTCAGCACCAGGCGCCGTTCCTGGGCGCTGACCAGGCAATCCTCCATCACGTGGGCCACGCTGACCCCGGCGTCCACCCCGACGATCCGCGCCGCGCCCTTGAGCGAGTGCGCGGCGCGCATGCATGACTCCAGGTGATCGGCCTGGGTCGGGTCACGTTCCAGGGCCAGCAGCCCGGCACTCAGCACCTGGGTCTGGGCTTCGGCCTCCAGGCTGAACAACTCCAGCAGCGACGCGTCGCGCATCTGGTCAGGGGTCATGACAGGCTCCGGGTCACGGCAGACAACAACTGTTCTTCGTCCAGCCAGCGCAGGCTGCGCCCCTTGTAGGGCAACACGCCACGGGTGTACTTGCCGGCGGACGGCGAAGCGTTCGCCAGGATGCGTTCGTCGATGGCATGGATGCCGTCCACCTCGTCCACCGGTACCACCACCGCCCCGCCCTTGGCGGCGACGATGAGCATGCGCGGCTGGCTCCGGGCGCCGGACGCCACGGTGCCGCCGGGTTCCAGGTCCAACAGCTCCGCCAGCGACAGGCAGGCCACCAACGCCCCGCGCACGTTCGCCACGCCCAGCAAGGCCCGCGAACGCTGGTGCGGCAACGAATGGATCGGCTGCAACGGCGCGACCTCCACCAGGCTGCGGGTGGTCAGGCCCAGCCACTCTTCACCCAGGCGAAACATCAGCAACGAGCGGGTGACAAGGTCGCTGTCCACCGGCGCCTGGACCCGCGCCCGGTCATCCTGCTGCAAGGCGTAGCGGTCGAGCAGCCGCGTAGCGGCGGCCGAATACATCGAGCAATTGCGGCAGTGGATGTGCTCGACCAATAGCGGGCAGGACTTGTCGCCATGGATCCCGATACGGTTCCAGCAATCGTCGATTGCCTGGGCCTCGTCATGGATGACGTGGTAAGAAGCCGGACCGCTCATTGTTTACGCTCACTGTCTGCCGCGCGCCCACTGCGCGCGGCGCGTTCCTGCAATCGACGCGCGCCAGCCGCGTCTCCCTGGGAAGCCAGCAGCGCCGCCAGGTGCACCAGGGCCTCGGCGTGCTGCGGTTCAAGATAAAGCGCCTTGCGGTAGAAACCCTGGGCCTGGAGTGCGTCGCCGGCCATGTCGCTGAGCAACCCCAGCCAATAGAACACCTGGGCCACCGGCGCGTGGTTGCGCAGATACTGTTCGCACGCCGCACGGGCCTCGGCACTTTTGCCACCGTTGGCCAGGGCCGCGATCTGCGCCAGCAAGGCGTCAGCCTCGCGGTTTCCTGGCTCGGCAACCGGCGCCACCGTTGCGGCGAACGGCCGGGGCCTCGCCACCGGGGGGACAACCCGCGGGGGCGGCTGGCGCAGCGGTGGCGGGGTCGGCGCCAAGGCCGGCAACGGTTGTGGCTCGGCGACGCCCTGGCGGCTGAAGGCGAACGATTGGGGCACGCCGATTGAACGCATGCCCAGCCGCCCCAGCAGGCTGCCTTCGGCCGGGCCGATAAACAGCACGCCGTCCTGGTGGGTCAGGCGCTTGAGCACCTCGAACACCCGCTGCTGGATCGGTTGGTCGAAATAGATCAGCAGATTGCGGCAAAACACAAAGTCATAAGGCGCCTCGTTCACCAGCAACGCCGGATCCAGCAGGTTGCCCACTTGCAGGCGCACCTGCTCGCGCACCCGTTCGTCGAGGCGATAGCCGTCATCTTCAGCGACGAAATACCGCTCGCGAAAACCCAGGTCCGCCCCACGGAAGGAGTTCCTGTAGTAGCGCGCCTCCCTGGCCCGCTCCACCGACAGCGGGCTGACGTCCAGGCCATCGACCTTGAACTGATGGGGCTTGAGGCCCGCGTCGAACAAGGCCATGGCGATGGAATAGGGTTCCTCGCCGGTGGAGCACGGCAGGCTGAGGACGCGCAACGCACGCAGGTGGTTGATCTCGGCCAGGCGTTTGATGGCCAGCCTGGCCAGGGTCGCGAACGACTCCGGATAGCGAAAGAACCAGGTCTCCGGGACGATGACCGCTTCGATCAGCGCCTGCTGTTCCTGGGTCGAATGCTGCAGGGTTTGCCAGTACTCATCGGCGGTTCGTCCTACCACGGCCAGGATGCGCTGGCGCACCGCCCGCTCGATGATGGCGGTGCCAACAGACGTCACGTCGAGGCCGATGCGCGCCTTGAGGAAGTCGAAAAAGCGTTGGTCACTGCTCATGGCCGCGCCTCGAAATCATGCGGGTTGAGCGGCGGAGTGGGGAACAACATGGCGTGAACCGACGCGTCGAGCAGGTCATTGACCCGCACCCATTGCAGCAACCCCTGGGCGTCTTCGCGCACAGGGCCCAGGTACGGCGCCTGCCGGTTCTCCAGGCCATAGGGTTGGAAGTCCGCCGGATCGCAACGCAAGGTGTCGGTGGCCTGTTCCAGGATCAGCCCCAGCACATGCCCCGCCTGGCCGCTGTCGGGCCGGTAATGGACCAGCACCAAGCGCGTGCTGGTGCGGGCCTCGGCGTCCTGGCCGAATGTCAGGGCGCACAGGTCGATCACCGGCACCACCGTACCGCGCCAGGCAAACACGCCCGCCACCCAGGCCGGCGCTCGCGCAATGGGCTTGAGGGGCAGGCGCGGCAGTACCTCCACCACATCGATGGCCTGCAACGCATAACGTTCGTTGCCGATGCGAAACACCAGGAACAGCGCCTGGCGGGCCGTCGGCACGGTGCCATGCCGGGTCTCGAATTCGCCCATCAGACTTTGAAACGCGAGACGCCACTGCGCAGCCCTACGGCCACCTGGCTCAGTTCATCGATCGCGGAACTGGCCTGGCGCAAGGACTCCACGGTCTGGCTACTGGCGTCGCCCAGTTGCACCAGGGCATGGTTGATCTGCTCAGCCCCCGTGGCCTGGGCCTGCATGCCTTCGTTGACCATCAACACCCGCGGTGCCAGCGCCTGGACCTGATGGATGATCTGTGACAGCTGCTCGCCGACCTGCTGCACCTCGGCCATGCCTCGACGCACTTCTTCGGAGAACTTGTCCATGCCCATCACGCCGGCCGATACGGCGGACTGGATCTCGCGCACCATTTGCTCGATGTCGTAGGTCGCCACGGCGGTCTGGTCGGCCAGACGGCGCACCTCGGTGGCCACCACGGCGAAGCCGCGCCCGTATTCACCGGCCTTCTCGGCCTCGATGGCGGCGTTGAGGGACAACAGGTTGGTCTGGTCCGCCACCTTGACGATGGTCACCACCACCTGATTGATGTTGCCGGCCTTCTCGTTGAGGATCGCCAGCTTGGCGTTCACCAGGTCGGCGGCGCCCATCACCGAATGCATGGTGTCTTCCATGCGCGCCAGGCCTTGCTGGCCGGAGCCGGCGGCCACCGAGGCCTGGTCGGCAGCGGTGGAAACCTCGGTCATGGTGCGCACCAGGTCGCGGGACGTGGCGGCGATTTCCCGGGACGTCGCGCCGATCTCGGTGGTGGTGGCGGCGGTTTCAGTGGCCGTGGCCTGTTGCTGCCGTGACGTGGCGGCGATCTCGGTCACCGACGTGGTGACCTGAACCGACGAACGCTGGGCCTGGGCCACCAGCGATGTCAGTTCGGCCATCATGTCGTTGAAGCCGGTTTCCACCGCGCCGAATTCGTCCTTGCGCGCCAGGTTCAGGCGCCCGCTCAGGTCGCCGCTGCGCATGACGTCGAGGATCTCCACGATGCGGTTCATCGGCGCCATGATCGCGCGCATCAGCAACAGCCCGCACAGCAGCGCGATGATGAGCGCGACGAGAAATGACAGGCCCATGGCCACCTTGGCCGCCGTCACCGCATCGCCGATGGTCTGGGTGGCGTTTTGCGCGAGCTCGCGATTGCGTTCGATGATGCGGTTCAGGTGCCCGCGGCCGCCGATCCAGGCCGGCGTCAGCTCCTTGTCCAGGATCTGCCGCGCGCCTTCGTAGTCCTTGCGCTGGTACAAGTCCAGGACCTTGGCCATGGCTTGGTTGAACGCCTGGTGGTTGGCCTCGAACTCGTCGAAAGACGCCTGGTCGGCGGGGTTCTGGATCAGTTTTTCATAGTTCTCTATTTCTTCGCGCAGGTGCTGCTCGAAGCCCTGGTAGCGGGCCTTGTCCTCGGCGGTGAGCTCGCGGTTTCCGGAAAGGCCGACGATCTGCTGGGTCAGGACGTAGTTGTCGACCCAGCCACCGCGAATCATGGAGCTGTAGTACACCCCCGGCACCGCATCGGCACGCACCCGTTCTTCACTGTCCTGGATCTTCAGCAACCGCGAGTACGAGACAACCACCATGAGCAGCATGATGGCGATGATCACCGCGAAACTCGCCAGGATGCGTTGGCGCAATGTCCAGTTCTTCACAGTAAAACCTCAGGCACTTTGAAAATGCTGGGGAGTATAGCTGAGGGCCGGGGAACGGCTGTATGGGCGCGCCCTGCAAAAAACTGTGGGAGCGAGCCTGCTCGCTCCCACAGGAGGTGTTTTCTGAAGGGGTATTTGCGTGGGGGATCAGGCGGCCTGGCGCACCTGTTTCTCCAGCTCGGCCTTCAATCCCGGCTCCAGCTTGAGCTGGCGGGCCAGTTCGTCGAGGTAGGACTTCTCCATGAAGTTTTCCTCGTCCACCAGCATCACGCTGGCGACGTACATTTCCGCGGCGATTTCCGGGGTGCCGGCGGCGCGGGCGACATCGGTGGGGTCCAGGGGCTTGTTGAGTTCGGCGTGCAGCCAGTGTTGCAGTTCCTGGTCGTTGTCGAGCTTGGTGAACTCGCCTTCGATCAGCTCGCGCTCACGCTCATCCACATGGCCGTCGGCCTTGGCGGCCGCCACCAGGGCCTTGAGGATCGCCTGGCTGTGCTGCTCGACCTGCGCCGGGGGCACGCGGTCCAGGGTCTGCGGTTCGGTTTGCGGGGCGCGGCCCTGCTGGGCCTGCCAGTTGCCATAGGCCTTGTAGGCGATCACGCCCAGCGCGGCCAAGCCGCCATAGGCCAAGGCCTTGCCGCCGAAGTGGCGGGCTTTCTTGTTTCCCAGCAGCAGCCCCATGGCCCCGGCGGCCAGGGCCCCCTTGCCGGAGAGCATTGCGCCCAGGTTGCCGGAGCCCCCGAGCAAGCCGCCCAAGCCACCGGACGCCTTGTCTTGTGAGCCGCCGGCCTTGTTCTGCAACATCTCCTGACCAGACTTGAGGAGTTGATCGAGCAATCCACGGGTGTTCATTTACCACCTCCACGCATTCGGGTTAACCGGATCATTAAGGCCACCAGCCTAGATCGAAAGTGCCCTTGTACAGCGGCAAGTTTGCTTCCAGATGTTGCCTGACTACGCTAATAGCTAGCCATCCATAGCGTATCGCCCCGTTCCGACACTGCCCCGACCACAATTAAAGCAAGAGGGATTCCCATGTACGCGCACAAGACCGTATTGCTCAGCGCAATGACCACGGCGCTGCTGACCGGTGTCAGCCTCCAGGCCGCCGAGCTGCCCAAGGCGATTGGCGCTGGCGAAGGCCAGCTGGATATCGTGGCCTGGCCGGGCTACATCGAACGCGGCGAAAGCGACAAGGCCTACGATTGGGTGAGCGGTTTCGAGCAGGAAACCGGTTGCAAGGTGAACGTGAAGACCGCGGCGACCTCCGACGAAATGGTCAGCCTGATGACCAAGGGTGGCTACGACCTGGTCACCGCCTCGGGCGATGCCTCGCTGCGCTTGATTGCCGGCAAGCGGGTGCAGCCGATCAACACGGCGCTGATCCCCAACTGGCAGAACCTCGACCCACGCCTCAAGGATGCGCCGTGGTACGTGGTCAACCAGCAGACCTACGGCACACCTTACCAGTGGGGCCCGAACGTACTGATGTACAACACCGAGGTGTTCAAGCAGGCGCCGACCAGCTGGGGCGTGCTGTTCAACGCCCAGGACCTGCCCGACGGCAAACCGAACAAGGGGCGCGTGCAAGCCTACGACGGTCCGATCTACATCGCCGACGCAGCGCTCTACCTCAAGACCGCCAAGCCTGAGCTGGGCATCAAGGACCCTTATCAGCTCGACGAGGCGCAATACAAGGCCGTGCTGCAATTGCTGCGAGCGCAGCAACCGTTGATCCATCGTTACTGGCACGACACCACCGTGCAGATGAGTGACTTCAAGAACGAGGGTGTCGTGGCGTCCGGGGCCTGGCCGTACCAGGTCAACGGCCTGATGAACGAGAAACAGCCGATCGCCTCGACCGTCCCGAAAGAAGGCGCCACCGGTTGGGCCGATACCACGATGCTCCACGCCGACGCCAAGCACCCCAACTGCGCCTACAAATGGATGGACTGGTCGCTGCAACCGAAAGTCCAGGGTGACGTGGCCGCCTGGTTCGGATCCCTGCCGGCGGTGCCGGCGGCGTGCAAAGGCAGCGAACTGCTCGGCGCCGAAGGCTGCAAGACCAACGGCTTCGATCAGTTCGACAAGATCGCCTTCTGGAAAACCCCGCAGGCCGAGGGGGGCAAGTACGTGCCCTACAGCCGCTGGACCCAGGACTACATTGCGATCATGGGTGGGCGGTAAGGCCCGGCACATAAATGGGAGCAGCCCCTGTGGCGAGGGAGCTTGCTCCCGCTGGCGTGCGAAGCGCGCCCAAAACCGAGCGACGCGGTATTAGCTGACACACCGCATCGCCTGGTTTTAGGGCGGCTGCGCCACCCAGCGGGAGCAAGCTCCCTCGCCACGGGGTCGCGTGCCAATCATTGAAGGTTCATACCCGCCCCGCTTTTTGGAGCCCCGCACCATGACGCTTGCAGTCCAATTCACCCAGGTATCCCGTCAGTTCGGCGATGTGAAAGCCGTTGACCGGGTTTCAATCGATATCCAGGACGGCGAGTTCTTTTCCATGCTGGGCCCCTCCGGTTCGGGCAAGACCACCTGCCTGCGCCTGATCGCCGGGTTCGAGCAGCCCAGTGAAGGCTCGATCCGCATCCACGGCGAGGAAGCCACGGGACTGGCGCCCTACCAGCGGGACGTCAACACGGTGTTCCAGGACTACGCCCTCTTCCCGCACATGAACGTGCGCGACAACGTGGCCTACGGCTTGAAGGTCAAGGGCGTGGCCAAGGCCGAGCGCATCAAGCGCGCCGAAGACGCCCTGGAGATGGTCGCCCTGGGCGGCTACGGCGAGCGCAAGCCGGCCCAGCTCTCCGGCGGCCAGCGCCAACGCGTGGCCCTGGCCCGTGCGCTGGTCAATCGCCCGCGGGTGCTGCTGCTGGACGAGCCCCTGGGGGCTCTGGACCTGAAGCTGCGGGAACAGATGCAGGGCGAGCTGAAAAAACTGCAACGCCAGTTGGGCATCACGTTCATCTTCGTCACCCATGACCAGACCGAAGCGCTGTCGATGTCCGACCGCGTGGCGGTGTTCAACAAGGGGCGCATCGAACAGGTCGACACCCCGCGCAATTTGTACATGAAGCCGGCGACCACCTTCGTCGCCGAGTTCGTCGGCACCTCCAACGTGATCCGTGGCGAGCTGGCGCAAACCCTGAGCGGTTATCCACAGCCCTTCTCGATCCGCCCCGAACACCTGCGGTTTGCCGACGGCCCGCTGGCCGCGCATGAGATCGAAGTCCACGGCCTGCTCCACGACATCCAGTACCAGGGCAGCGCCACGCGCTACGAGTTGAAGCTTGCCAACGGCCAGGTCCTGAACCTCAGCCAGGCCAACACCCAATGGGACGACCCGGGGACCCGCCACCAGGCCGGCCAGCACCTGGCCGTGCGCTGGGCCCGCGAGGCGATGATCCCCCTGCACGACAGCGTCCCGGGCGAGGCGTGACATGAACACACCGGCCTTGCGCTCCGCCACCGCATCGGGCTCGCTGCGACGGTTCTCCAACCTGTTGTACCGACGCCCCAACCTCTACCTGTCGATGTTACTGGTGCCGCCGCTGATCTGGTTCGGCGCGGTCTACCTGGGTTCGCTGCTGACCTTGTTGTGGCAGGGGTTCTACACCTTCGACGACTTCACCATGGCCGTCACGCCGGACCTGACCCTGGCGAACTTCGTCGCCCTGTTCCAACCCTCGAATGTCGACATCATCCTGCGCACCGTGAGCATGGCCATCGTCGTGTCCATCGCCAGCGCGATCGTCGCGTTCCCGATTGCCTACTACATGGCGCGCTACACCCGAGGCAAGACCAAGGCGTTTTTCTACATCGCGGTGATGCTGCCGATGTGGGCCAGCTACATCGTCAAGGCCTATGCCTGGACGCTCCTGCTGGCCAAGGGCGGCGTGGCGCAGTGGTTCATCCAGCAACTGGGCCTGGGACCGTCGCTGCAGTTCGTGCTTGGCGTCCCCGGCGTCGGGGGCAGCACGCTTTCCACCTCGCACCTGGGGCGCTTCCTGGTGTTTGTCTACATCTGGCTGCCCTTCATGATCCTGCCGATCCAGGCCTCCCTCGAACGCCTGCCGCCGTCGCTGCTGCAAGCCTCGGCAGACCTGGGCGCCAAACCGCGCCAGACGTTCATGCAGGTGATTGTGCCGCTGTCGATCCCAGGCATCGCCGCCGGCTCGATCTTCACGTTTTCACTCACCCTGGGGGATTTCATCGTGCCCCAACTGGTGGGGCCGCCGGGCTACTTCGTCGGCAGCATGGTCTACGCCCAGCAAGGGGCCATCGGCAACATGCCCATGGCGGCCGCCTTCACGCTGGTGCCCATCGTGCTGATCGCCGTGTACCTGTCCATCGTCAAGCGCCTGGGGGCTTTCGATGCACTCTGACTCCTTGTCCCGAGCGTCCTGGGGGCTGCGTCTTGCGGCATGGGGCGGGCTGGTATTCCTGCACTTTCCGATCCTGATCATCGTCCTCTACGCGTTCAACACCGAGGACGCGGCGTTCAGCTTTCCGCCCAAGGGCCTGACCCTGAAGTGGTTCAGCGTCGCCTTCGCACGCCCCGACGTGCTGGAAGCGATCAAGTTGTCGCTGCAGGTCGCGGCCATCGCCACGCTGATCGCCATGGTGCTTGGCACGTTGGCCTCGGCGGCGCTGTACCGGCGTGAATTCTTCGGCAAGCAGGCCATTTCATTGATGCTGATCCTGCCGATCGCCCTGCCGGGGATCATCACCGGCATCGCGTTGCTGGCGACGTTCAAGAGCCTGGGGATCGAGCCGGGGATGTTCACCATCGTCGTCGGCCATGCAACCTTTTGCGTGGTGATCGTCTATAACAATGTCATCGCGCGCCTGCGCCGCACTGCCCACAGCCTGATCGAGGCGTCGATGGACCTGGGGGCCGACGGCTGGCAGACGTTCCGCTACATCATCCTGCCCAACCTGGGCTCGGCGTTGCTGGCCGGCGGAATGCTGGCGTTTGCGCTGTCGTTCGACGAAATTATCGTCACCACCTTCACCGCCGGCCACGAACGCACGCTGCCGCTGTGGCTGCTCAATCAACTCAGCCGGCCCCGCGACGTGCCGGTGACCAACGTGGTAGCGATGCTGGTGATGCTGGTGACCATGCTGCCGATACTGGGGGCCTATTACCTGACCCGAGGAGGTGAAAGCGTGGCGGGCAGCGGGGGAAAATGAATCAGCCACTGACGACTATCCAGTGAGGGAGCGATCGGCTCTCTGCCACAAAAAACAAAACAGCGAGAGGAGGACAGGGAGATGCAAACCAAACTACTGATCAACGGCCATCTGGTGGACGGCGAAGGGCCTGGTCAAGCCGTGTTCAACCCTGCGCTGGGCCGGGTGCTGGTGGAAATCAACGAGGCCAGCGAAGCCCAGGTGGACGCTGCCGTGCGCGCTGCCGACAGTGCGTTCGACAGCTGGTCCCAGGTGGCCCCCAAGGACCGCTCCTTGCTGCTGCTTCGGCTGGCCGACGCCATCGAGGCCCACGGCGAGGAGCTGGCAAAGCTGGAGTCGGACAATTGCGGCAAGCCCCTGAGCGCCGCGCTGAACGATGAGATCCCGGCGATCGCCGACGTGTTCCGCTTCTTTGCCGGCGCCAGCCGCTGCATGAACGGTTCGGCCGGCGGCGAGTACCTGCCGGGGCACACCTCGATGATCCGTCGCGACCCGGTGGGCGTCGTCGCCTCCATCGCACCGTGGAACTACCCGCTGATGATGGTCGCCTGGAAAATCGCCCCGGCCCTGGCCGCCGGCAATACCGTGGTGCTCAAGCCATCGGAACAGACCCCGCTGACGGCGTTGCGCCTGGCGCAACTGGCGTCAGAGATCTTCCCGGCCGGCGTGCTCAACGTGGTGTTCGGTCGCGGGCCGACCGTTGGCCAGCCCCTGGTGACCCACCCAAAAGTGCGCATGGTCTCGTTGACCGGCTCCATTGCCACCGGCTCGAACATCATTTCCAGCACCGCCGACAGCGTCAAGCGCACGCACATGGAACTGGGCGGCAAGGCCCCGGTGATCATCTTCGACGACGCCGACATCGACGCCGCGGTGGAAGGCATCCGCACCTTCGGCTTCTACAACGCCGGCCAGGATTGCACCGCCGCCTGCCGTATCTATGCCCAGCAAGGCATCTATGACACTTTTGTCGAAAAACTCGGCGCGGCGGTCAGCAGCATCAAGTACGGCCTGCAAACCGCCGCCGACACCGAGATGGGCCCGCTGATCACCGCCCAGCATCGCGACCGCGTGGCCGGGTTCGTCGAGCGCGCCATCGCCCAGGCGCATATTCGCCTGGTCACCGGCGGCAAGGCCGTGGAGGGCAACGGGTTCTTCTTCGAGCCGACCGTGCTGGCCGATGCCCAGCAGGATGACGAAATCGTCCGCCGGGAAGTCTTCGGGCCGGTGGTTTCCGTCACACCGTTCCTCGATGAAGCGCAAGTGCTGGCCTGGGCCAACGATTCGGACTACGGCCTGGCATCCTCGGTATGGACCGCCGACGTCGGTCGCGCCCATCGCCTGGCGGCACGCCTGCAATACGGCTGCACCTGGGTCAACACCCACTTCATGCTCGTCAGCGAAATGCCCCATGGCGGTCAGAAACGCTCCGGCTACGGCAAGGACATGTCCATGTATGGGCTGGAGGATTACACGGTGGTGCGCCATGTGATGTTCAAGCACTGAGTCAAGACAACGTTGGCAACACATGCCCACGGTTGCCGGATCGAGGCCCTGCTAAGGTTTTCGTCGATCGATGCACGTTCGCCGGTTGACGGAAATCCTGGCAGAACCTAGGGTGTCTACAACGTATACACCCTAGGAGATCAGCCATGGCCTCGCCCGTTTTATCCTTTCGCGTGGAAGAAGGTCTGGCCCAACAGCTGGATTTGTTGGCCATCGCCACCGACCGCGATCGTCAATACCACCTCAAGCGTGCACTGGTCCGATATGTGGAGGCCGAATCCTGGCATCTGCAAGCCATCAGCGAAGGCGTGGCAGACGCCGACGCTGGAAACCTGACCGACCTGGACGCCGTGAAGGCTAAGTGGGCAAAGCGTGCCGAGCATCGTACTGACCGACAAAGCACAGAGTGACCTCGACTCGATTCACGAACACTACCAAGCTGCCCTCGGCAAGAACGGCGCAGATGCTACCATCATCACGATCCTGGAAACCTTGCAACGCCTGCAGCGTTTTCCGGGTTCGGGCCGCCCCTCGATCGCACCCGATATCCGAGAGCTGGTGCTGACACGCTACCCGTTCGTTATCCCCTACCGTATGGTGCATGCACAAGTGCAGATTCTGCGGATATTGCACCAACGCAACGAGCGTCCACAGGACTGGTCGCCGGAATGACATCGGTGATGCCCGTCCACTCCGGCCGCCGATCCTGCCCTTAGAACCTCGAAACACTCCTCATTGCATCCACCAGGTAGCGCATGGCGATCCGGTCGCTTTCCGACAGTTCCCGATAGCGCTCCACCAGTTTCAGTTCTTCCAGGCTCAAGCGCCGCGACCTGCGCCCATGAGTCAGGTTTGGAAAGATCCCCAGTATTTCAGCGATGCCCTGTATTTTCGTCATGAGCGTATGTCCTTCTGTACGTCGAATGTAACTGATAGCGCGTGTGGATCCCGGCGTGGATCGCCTGTCACGCTAGAGAATAGGGAGGTTTCCAACCGGGAGAAGGGAGTTTTAGAGTAATTAGTCAAAAAATGCCGCAATCCTTATAAAAAAAGAAATAACTGTAAGAAATTTTGACTTAGCCCCGCTTTCCGTTCTCCCGGCACCCGCTCATCCCCTATGATTTTGCGCCTCGGTGAACCGATCCAGCTCTCAGGCATCTGTTCTAACGTTCGTCGCGTTTGGCCAAAGGCATGTCCGAACTCCTTCATCAGTCTTCTGTTGCCAGGATGGGCACGGGATTGTTTCGAGAAAGGTTGTATTTATGCACCGCAGGAACCTGCTCAAGGCCTCCATGGCCTTTGCCGCCTACACCGGGCTGTCAGCCTCAGGGCTCATGGCCGCGCGCGCCTGGGCTGCTGATCAGACCGCCGACGGCGAAGCCCGTCCCTTCGATTTCGATTCGCTGAAAGACCAGGCCCGCAAACTGGCCGCTAGCCGCTACGTCGACACCAAGCAAGTCTTGCCGCCGACCCTGGCGCAGATGTCGCCCTTGCAGTTCAACGCCATTCAGTACGACGCCAATCACTCCCTATGGAATGAGCTGGAAGGTCGGCAACTGGACGCGCAGTTCTTCCACGTCGGCATGGGCTTCAAGCAGCCAGTGCGCATGTACAGCCTCGACCCGAAGACCCGCATGGCCCGTGAGGTGCACTTCCGCCCGGAGCTGTTCAACTACGAGAAAACCACGGTCAACACCTCGCAACTGACGGGTGACCTGGGCTTCGCCGGCTTTCGCGTGTTCAAGGCGCCAGAGCTGGCCCGCCACGACATCGTGTCGTTCCTGGGGGCCAGTTATTTCCGCGCCGTCGATGCCAGCGGTCAGTACGGGCTGTCGGCTCGCGGCCTGGCCATCGACACCTACGCCAAGAAACGCGAGGAATTCCCGGACTTCACCAAGTTCTGGTTCGAAACCCCGGACAAGAACAGCACCCGCTTCGTGGTCTACGCCTTGCTCGACTCCCCCAGCGCCACCGGTGCCTATCGGTTCGACATCGATTGCCAACCGACCCGTGTGGTGATGGAAATCGATGCGCACATCAACGCCCGCACCGCCATCGAACAACTGGGTATCGCGCCGATGACCAGCATGTTCAGTTGCGGCACCGTCGAGCGGCGCATGTGCGACACCATCCATCCGCAAATCCATGACTCCGACCGGCTGGCCATGTGGCGCGGCAACGGCGAGTGGGTCTGCCGTCCGTTGAACAACCCCGCCACCCTGCAATTCAACGCCTTTGCCGACAACAATCCGAAAGGTTTCGGCCTGGTACAGACCGACCATGACTTCGCCAGCTACCAGGACACCGTGGACTGGTACAGCAAGCGCCCGAGCCTGTGGGTCGAGCCGACGACGGCCTGGGGCGAGGGCTCGGTCGACCTGCTGGAAATTCCTACGACCGGCGAAACCCTGGATAACATCGTCGCGTTCTGGACACCGAAGAAACCGGTGGCCGCCGGCGACTCGTTGAACTACGGCTACAAACTCTACTGGAGCGCCCTGCCCCCGGTCAGCACGGACCTGGCCCATGTCGATGCAACCCGTTCGGGCATGGGCGGCTTCATCGAAGGCTGGGCGCCGGGCGAACACTACCCGACCGTCTGGGCCCGCCGCTTCGCCGTGGACTTCAGCGGCGGCGGTCTCGACCAGTTGCCACCGGGCACTGGCATCGAACCGGTGGTGACCTGCTCCCATGGCGAGGTGAAGGATTTCAACGTACTGGTGCTGGACGCGATCAAGGGCTACCGCATCACCTTCGACTGGTACCCGACCGACGACCGCGTCGACCCGGTGCAGATGCGCCTGTTCATCCGCACCAAGGACCGGACCTTGAGCGAGACCTGGCTGTACCAGTACTTCCCGCCAGCGCCGGACAAGCGCAAGTATCCCTGAGCCCTGCTGCGTCAGGGATGACGCCTTCGCGAGCAAGCCCGCTCCCATAGATTACGTGTGAACAACACGAATCCACTGTGGGAGCGAGCTTGCTCGCGAAGACGGCAGTACCAACACTCACGATTTCAGATAAGCAAAAAGCCCCGGCCAATGACGACCAGGGCTTTTTTGTTTTACCAAACACTCAATCGCGCAAATCCGATTCATGGATCGGCTGGTCCCGATGCGTCGCCCGCTGGTACTGCGCCGGCCACACGGCCTTGCGCCCGCCCAGGTCATCGTCGGCGTGCAAGGCCCAGTACGGATCACGCAACAATTCGCGGGCCAGGAAGATGATGTCTGCCTGGCAGGTCCGCAGGATGTGTTCGGCCTGGGCCGGTTCGGTGATCATGCCCACCGTACCGGTGGCGATTTCCGATTCCTTGCGCACCCGTTCGGCAAAGCGGGTCTGGTAGCCAGGGCCGGTGGGGATCTCGGCGTTGGCGGCGGTGCCACCCGAGGACACGTCGATCAGGTCCACCCCCAACGCCCTGAGGCGCCGTGCCAGCTCCACGGTTTCATCCGGGTTCCAGCCGTCCTCGACCCAGTCGGTGGCGGAAACGCGCACGAACACCGGCAGCTCTTCAGGCCAGACCGCCCGGATCGCTTCGGTGACTTGCAGCACCAGGCGGATTCGGTTTTCGAACGAACCGCCATATTGATCGCGGCGCTGATTGCTCAAGGGCGACAGGAATTGATGCAGCAGGTAACCGTGGGCGGCGTGGACTTCGACCACCTTGAACCCGGCGGTGAGGGCGCGCTTGGCCGAATCGACGAACGCCTGGATCAGGCCGGCGATCTGCCCCTCGTCCAACTGGACCGGCTGGGTGTGTTGCGGGTCGAAGGCGATCGGTGACGGACCGACCGGCACCCAGCCGCCATCCGCCGGCTTCACGCTGCCGTGGTTGCCCAGCCAGGGGCGCCAGGTACTGGCCTTGCGTCCGGCGTGGGCCAACTGGATACCCGGCACGGCCCCCTGGGCGGTGATGAAACGGGTAATGCGTTGCAGCGGTTCGATCTGTTCATCGTTCCACAGCCCCAGGTCCTGGGCGGTGATACGGCCGTCAGCCGTGACGGCGGTGGCTTCGGTGAACACCAGGCCGGCGCCACCAACGGCGCGGCTGCCCAGGTGGACCAAATGCCAGTCGTTGGCCAGGCCATCGACGCTCGAATATTGGCACATCGGTGAGACCGCGATGCGATTGGGCAGGGTCAATTGACGAAGGGTATAGGGTTCCAGCAGCAGACTCATGGGGCACCTCTCGAATCAGTGGGCAGGCTCCAGGGTTCTGTTTGAACAGTCGACGAGTGACAAAAGCGCAACACCCGCCCCCGCGGGCAACGAAAATCGACAAGACGTCACAAGGGCTATCAAGCAGTGCTTAGAGCCTAGTCGACAACGTGGGATAAGGCAGGGTTCAGAATCTAAAACAAGCTACTGTGGCGAGGGGATTTATCCCCGCTGGGCTGCGCAGCAGCCCCAAAACCTGGCATCGAGGTGTACCTGGCATACCTCGTCAGCCAATTTGCGGCTGCTGTGCAGCCGAACGGGGATAAATCCCCTCGCCACAGGGAGATCATCGCCTTGGGAATCTGTGTGTTTACCGCGGCTCGATATGGGCAATCATCAACTGCACGGTTTCCTGGCCGCGGAACTCGTTGAGGTCGAGCTTATAGGCCAGTTCCACCCAGCGCACGGTAGGGTTGGGCCAGATCTCGCGGTCGATGCCAAAGGCGATGCCATCAAGCTTCACCGAGCCGCACTCGCTCTTGAGGACCACCTTCAAGTGCCGTTCGCCCACCACCCGCTGTTCCACCAACTGAAACACGCCGTGGAACATCGGCTCGGGAAAATGCTGGCCCCAGGGCCCGGCATGACGCAGCGCCCGGGCCAGTTCCAGGTGGAACTCCTCGACCGCCAACGTGCCGTCCGACAACAGCCGCCCGGTCAGGTCTTCGTCGCGCAGTTGCCTGCGCACTTCGGCGTCGAACGCCTCGGCAAACAACGGGAAATTCGCTTCCGGCAACGTCAGCCCCGCCGCCATGGCGTGGCCGCCGTACTTGCTGATCAGGGTCGGATGCTGCGCCGCCACCACGCTCAGCGCATCGCGAATGTGGAACCCCGGCACCGAGCGTCCCGAGCCCTTGAGCAAGCCGTCACCGGCGTCGGCAAAGGCGATGGTCGGTCGGAAATAGCGCTCTTTCATCCGCGAGGCGAGAATCCCGATCACCCCTTGGTGCCACTGCGGGTCGAACAGGCACAAGCCGAACGGCATCGACTCCACCGGCAACTCCTTGAGCTGGGCCAGGGCTTCGCGCTGCATACCTTGCTCGATGGATTTGCGGTCCTGGTTCATGCCATCCAGTTGCGCGGCCATCTCCCGCGCCAGGGCCGGGTCGTCGGTGAGCAGGCATTCAATGCCCAGGCTCATGTCATCCAGGCGCCCCGCCGCATTCAGGCGCGGCCCAAGGATAAACCCGAGGTCCGTGGAGGTGATGCGCGAAGGGTCGCGCTTGGCCACTTCCAGAATCGCCTTGATGCCCGGACGGGCGCGCCCGGCACGAATCCGCTCCAGCCCCTGGTGCACCAGGATGCGGTTGTTGGCGTCCAGGGGCACCACGTCGGCGACGCTGCCCAGGGCCACCAGGTCGAGCAACTCGCCAATGTTCGGTTGCGGCGTGCTGGCGTACCACCCCAGGCTGCGCAGGCGGGCCCGCAGCGCCATCAGCACGTAGAAGATAACCCCGACCCCGGCCAGCGCCTTGCTCGGAAACTCACAGCCAGGCTGGTTCGGGTTGACGATGGCATCGGCCGCCGGCAGTTCGAGGCCCGGCAAGTGGTGGTCGGTGACCAGCACCTTGAGCCCCGCGGCCTTCGCCGCCGCCACGCCTTCCACGCTGGAAATCCCGTTGTCGACGGTGATCAGCAACTGCGGCTCGCGAGCCAGCGCGACTTCGACGATTTCCGGGGTCAGGCCATAGCCGTACTCGAAGCGGTTGGGCACCAGGTAGTCGACATGGGCCGCACCGAGCAGGCGCAGCCCCAGCATGCCGACGGTGCTGGCGGTCGCGCCATCGGCGTCGAAGTCGCCGACGATCAGGATCCGCTGGCGCTGCTCCAGCGCCACCACCAACAGGTCAACCGCCGCGTCGATGCCCTTGAGCTGCTGGAACGGAATCAGGCGCGCCAGGCTCTTGTCCAGCTCGGCCTCGGACTGTACGCCACGGGCGGCGTACAGGCGAGTCAACAAGGGCGGCAGGTCCCCCAGAAACGGCAGGGTGTCGGGTAGCTGGCGGGGTTCTATGCGCATGGGGTGACGGACATTTCTCTATAAAGCTGTGGAGTTTTGATGACTTGTGGCGAGGGAGCTTGATGCCGTGGTGGCTCAACCACGCTCGCCCAGCAACCATTGCAACTGGACTTCATGCTGACCACGGTCATCGGTCACGAACACCGTGCCCTCGCTGATCATCACGTCCCACTTGATCACCCGGGGCATGTCCTGGGCCAGGGTTTCGAGCACTTCTTGGGGCACCGCGGCGATGTTGACGTTCTTCAGGTTCTTGATCGCCGGAATCACCTTGCCTTCCCAGACGCGCAAGCTGCCGTAGGCCAGCAGGCTGGTGCGCTCGGTGCGGCGCGAGCACCAGGTCAGGCGATCGGCATCGGGCTGACCGACTTCGATCCAGTGCAGCACACGGTCATCCAGGCTTTTTTCCCACAACGCTGGCTCATCGACATCCGACAGACCACGTCCAAAAGACAGCAGCTCGTTGTACCAGAGCGCGTAGGCCAGCAGACGCACGGTCATGCGTTCCTCGGTCTCCGAAGGGTGGCGGGCGATGGTCTGCTTCACGTTCTCGTAGACATTGCGGTCGAGGTCGGTGAGGTTCAGTTCAAACTTGTAGGTCGTGGACGGCTGGGCCATGAACAGGGCTTCTTGATACGAGGAAAGGCGGCAAGTCTAACCGATGACGCGGGCAATCCACGAATTGCCGACCATCAACCTGCGGCGACTGACCCTGGCCTATGATAAAACGCTCTATTCGTTCTGCCTTGTCCTACAGGATCCGCCATGTCGCTCACTGCCAAACCCCTTGCCGGCGTCAAAGTCATCGAACTGGGCACCCTGATCGCCGGGCCCTTCGCTTCGCGAATCTGCGGTGAATTCGGCGCCGAGGTGATCAAGGTCGAATCGCCGGATGGCGGCGATCCGCTGCGCAAGTGGCGCAAGCTGTATGAAGGCACGTCCCTGTGGTGGTTCGTCCAGGCGCGCAACAAGCAATCCCTGACCCTGAACCTGAAACACCCCGAAGGCCTGCAGATCCTGAAAAAACTGATCGGCGAAGCCGACATCCTGATCGAGAACTTCCGGCCCGGCGTGCTGGAAAAACTCGGCCTGGGCTGGGACGTCCTGCACGCGCTCAACCCCAGGCTGGTGATGGTGCGGCTGTCGGGTTTCGGCCAGACCGGGCCGATGAAAGACCAGCCAGGGTTTGGCGCGGTGGGTGAATCCATGGGAGGCCTGCGCTACATCACCGGCTTCGAAGACCGTCCGCCCGTGCGCACCGGGATTTCCATCGGCGACTCCATCGCCGCACTCTGGGGCGTGATCGGCGCGCTCATGGCCCTGCGCCACCGCGAAGTCAACGGCGGCACCGGCCAGGTGGTGGACGTGGCGTTGTACGAGGCGATCTTCGCCATGATGGAAAGCATGGTGCCGGAGTTCGACGTGTTCGGTTTCATCCGTGAGCGCACCGGCAATATCATGCCCGGCATCACACCGTCGTCGATCCACACCAGCGCCGACGGCAAGCACGTGCAGATCGGCGCCAACGGTGACGCGATCTTCAAGCGCTTCATGCAGCTCATCGGTCGCGACGACCTGGCCAATGACCCGCAACTGGCCAGCAACGATGGCCGTGACGCCCGCCGTGACGAGTTGTATGGCGTCATCGACCGCTGGGTCAATTCACTGCCCCTCGATGTCGTCATCGAACAGTTGAACCAGGCCGGCGTGCCGGCCAGCCGGATATTCAGCGCCGAGGACATGTTCAACGACCCGCAATTCCTCGCCCGGGAAATGTTCCTGCAGGCCAAGTTGCCAGACGGCAAGGGGTTCAAGATGCCCGGTATCGTCCCGAAACTGTCGGACACGCCGGGCACTTGCGACTGGGTCGGGCCGACGTTGGGGGAACACAACGCACAAGTGCTCGGCGAGCTTGGCTACGATGCACAGCAGATCGCCAAGCTGCGCACCGACGGCGCTATTTGACACACCACAGCGGGCCGTCACTGAAGATCAAGTTGTGGGAGCAAGCTTGCTCCCACAAAGGTTGCGCGCTAAAACACAAACGCCAGGCAAAAAGAAACCCCGAGCAGTGGGGAGACAACTCGGGGTTAAACGTAACCATTCATGGTTAGTACAACAAGCGACGAGCACCGGAGCACAATGCTCGCTCTTGTTGGTAAAAGGTCTGACTCACCAAAGCGTAGGAAGGTTCCCACGAACTCGGGTCAATTCGGGGCAACCATGACCTTGTCGCCCGCCAGATTACGCAGCGCCGCTATCACACAGGGCTCCAGGCGCCCCTCGGCAATCAGTACATCGCGATGCAGGCCGTCGACCACGTCCGTCAGCTGACGCTTGTCGGTCAATTGGGCTTGGTTGAACACTCGTTCGACCATAATGGCCCCGGAGGCATTCTTCAGCGTCACCAGGCATTCGCCCTTGGCGCCAGAGGGAGTCAGCGAGACCTGATACGGGCTCAAAGCCTCACCCAGCAATAGGCTGATACTTTCCATTCGCTCACCCTTCAATAGTCCGAAAACAACTGCGTGTACCCAGTAAATGACCGTGGGCCGCAACAGAAAGTTCGCCAGCGCAGCGAGGCGGCACACCTGGGCCTCGTTCAACCGAGCATGCGCGTGCAATGTGACAGGCAAACAACAGGCCGGCGCACCGCGAACGCTGCGGGATCAGGCCAACAAGCCATCGGAACGACACCAACGGCGCCCTGCGTCCTTCCAGCCGCCCAGCAGCCCGCGCAACTGCCCATCGGCCCCGTAGAACGGCACCGACCAATGGTAGATATTGCGCAAACCGCCATTGAACAGCAGTTGCCGGTCGGCAAATCGGGATTGTCCGGTGCGCAACTGCTCCATCATTTCGCCATGCAGCTGTTCGGCGGTGGCCGGGGGGAAAACGCTGGAATCCGTCAATCGCGTGCCCCGCAGCTTTTCGAAACGCGTCGCCAACAGGTCTTCGTAACTTTTGTTGCACATGATCAGGCGCCCTTCCAGGTCGCGGATGAAGATCGGATCGGGAATCGCGTCCATCAAGGCCCGCTGCAACATCAACTGGTCCTTGAGCACGGCCTCGGCCTTGAGGCGCTGATCGATCTGGATCTGCAGCCGACGGTTCCACAGCACGGACAGCAGGCCGAACAGCGCGACCGTGATCACGCACCAGTACCCCCACGTCGACACGCGCTGCCACAGCGAAGGCGCAGGGCTGGGGAGCGTGCCCGCCAGCCACTTGGCACGCAGTGCGCGCATGTCCTCGGCCGGAAACCCTTCCAGCGCCTTGTTCAGGATCCCCAGCAAGGGGGTGAGGTCCTGGCGCACCGCCAGGTAGTCCGGTTCCCAGCGCCCCTCAAGGCTGGCGCCGACCTGCAACTGCCCCGCCGGGTAGAGGTGCACGCTGGTTTCGTTCTCGATGGTGGCGAAGGCCTCCCGGCTTTCCACCAACGCCCGCGCCTCCCCATACGTCTTGACCGTGCGCAACTCGATGGTCGGGTAGTCGCGCCGGATCTCCGCCTCCAGGGCATGCCGGGCGGGCAACGCCAGGACCTTGCCCTTGAGCTGCTCCAGCGAATGGAGCACCGTCTCCCCGGCCCGGCCGACCAATACCCAGCCGAAGCCGCCAAATGCATGGCTGAAATGGAGGAAGTCCCGGCGTTCGTCATTCATCGCCAGATTGGCGGTCATGTCCGCCTCGCCATTCTCCAGCATGGTCAATAACTGGCCAGGGGAAAATGACTCCCGGTGCACGAACTCAAGGCCGGTCATCAGCGCAATGCGCTGGAGAATGTCGTGGTTCAAGCCGTCCCACTGCCCCAGCTCATTCTTGAACAGGTACAGCGGAAACTGCATCGAGGCCACCACGACCCGCGGGTTTTCCCTGATCCACTTCAATTCCCGGGCATCCAGTACCAGCCGTTCGCCAGGGTTGAGCGGTGGCGCCTGGACGGTGGTCAACGGCGTCGCCCCGCCCCACGGCGCCCAGTACATCAACGCCAGGCCTGCCACCCAACTGCGCAAGGGTTTGGATTTGATAAAAAACAACATCTGCACTTTCCTTCGAGATGACTCGCTCGTCCCTCCCAGGGCCGAAAACCCGATCAGTTTGGCATGCAGAAACAAGAAAGCCCGTCAGGAGACGGGCTTCAAAATGTGACAGGTTCAGGCGGTCAGAGTGGCTTTCCGCGGTTGCCATGCTGACTGACAAAGGCCTGCACGGCAGCCAGGTCGTTGGGCAACACGGTGCAACGCTCATCTCTCTCAAACAAATCAGAAAGATGTGCAGGCAGTTCCAGCGCTTTTCCTACACCCGCTTGCTCCACGGCTTCCGGGAACTTGACCGGATGGGCCGTCCCCAGGACCACCATCGGGATGTCCAGGCTGCGACGGCACTCACGGGCGGCCTTGACGCCGATGGCGGTGTGCGGGTCGAGCAACTCGCCGCATTGGCTGAAGACCTCGGCGATGGTTTCGCAGGTTTGCGCGTCATCCACGGCCAGGGAATCGAACAGCTTGCGGGCTTCGGTCCAGCGCTCGGGCTCGACGCTGAAGCCGCCGCCCTGCTTGAAGCTGTCCATCAGGCCGGCGATGGCCGCGCCATTGCGACCGTGCAGGTCGAACAGCAAGCGTTCGAAGTTCGACGAGACCATGATGTCCATCGACGGCGACAACGTGGCGTGCAGGGTTTCCTTGACGTACTGGTTGCCGCTCATGAAGCGGTGCAGGATGTCGTTGCGGTTGGTGGCGACGATCAACTGGTTGATCGGCAGGCCCATGTTGCGCGCCAGGTAGCCGGCGAAGATATCGCCAAAGTTGCCGGTGGGTACCGAGAACGCCACGGAACGGGCCGGGCCGCCCAGTTGCAGGGCTGCGTGGAAGTAATAAACGATCTGGGCCATGATCCGTGCCCAGTTGATCGAATTCACCGCCACCAGCCGGGTGCCCTTGAGGAAACCCTGATCGGCGAAACTGGCCTTGACCATTTCCTGGCAGTCGTCGAAGTTGCCTTCGATGGCGATGTTGTGGATGTTATCGCCGAAGATGGTCGTCATCTGCCGACGCTGCACTTCCGAGACACGGTTGTGCGGGTGCAGGATGAAGATGTCGACGTTCTCGCAATGCTTGCAGCCTTCGATGGCGGCCGAGCCGGTGTCGCCGGAGGTGGCGCCCACGATCACCACGCGCTCGCCACGTTTTTGCAACACGTAGTCCAGCAGGCGGCCGAGCAATTGCAGGGCGAAGTCCTTGAACGCCAGGGTCGGGCCGTGGAACAGCTCCATCACCCACTCGTTACCGTTGAGCTGACGCAGCGGTGCGATAGCGTTGTGGGAAAAGACCCCGTAGGTCTCTTCGAGAATCTTTTTGAAATCGGCGTCCGGGATGCTGCCGGTGACGAACGGGCGCATGACCCGGAACGCCAGCTCGTGGTACGGCAGGCCGGCCCAGGAGGCGATTTCTTCCTGGGTGAAACGGGGCAGGTTTTCCGGCACATAGAGGCCGCCGTCCGTGGCCAGGCCGGCCAGCAGGACATCTTCGAAATTCAGGGCCGGTGCCTGGCCGCGGGTGCTGATATAGCGCATGGGGGCAAACCTTTGGTTTGAGCTTCGAGCTTCGAGCTGCAAGCTACAAGTTGACAGCGGATCGGCTTTTACTTGGAGCTTGCAGCTTGCGGCTTGCAGCTTTGATTAATTCAGATGCTCAACGCGGATCCGGACAACAGGGCCTACCACGCCCTGGAGCGCTTCGAGCGCGGCAATCGCGTCGTTGATGCGCTGCTCGACCACACGGTGGGTCAGCAGGATCATCGGCACCAGGCCGTCGTGTTCCTCGACTTCCTTCTGCATGATCGACTCGATGTTGATCCCCCGCTCGGACAGGATACTCGCCACCTGGGCCAATACGCCCGGGTGGTCCTTGGCCTGGATCCGTAGGTAGTAGGAGCTTTCGCACGCCTCGATCGGAAGAATCGGGTGGGCCGACAACGAATCCGGCTGGAAGGCCAGGTGCGGTACACGGTTTTCCGGGTCGGAGGTCATGGCGCGGACCACGTCCACCAGGTCGGCGACCACCGAGGAAGCCGTCGGCTCCATGCCGGCACCGGCGCCGTAGAACAGCGTCGAACCGGACGCGTCGCCGTTGACCATCACCGCGTTCATCACGCCATTGACGTTGGCGATCAGGCGATCGGCCGGGATCAGCGTCGGGTGCACGCGCAGCTCGATGCCGCTGGCGGTGCTGCGTGCCACGCCCAGGTGCTTGATGCGGTAGCCCAGCGCTTCGGCGTAGTTCACGTCAGCGGTGGTCAGCTTGGTGATGCCTTCGGTGTAGGCCTTGTCGAACTGCAACGGGATACCGAACGCGATGGACGCCAGGATCGTCAGCTTGTGCGCGGCGTCGATGCCTTCCACGTCGAAGGTCGGATCGGCCTCGGCGTAACCCAGGGCCTGGGCCTCGGCCAGGACGTCTTCGAAGGTGCGACCCTTCTCGCGCATCTCGGTGAGGATGAAGTTGCCGGTGCCGTTGATGATCCCCGCCACCCAGTTGATACGGTTGGCCGACAGGCCTTCACGGATCGCCTTGATTACCGGGATGCCACCGGCCACGGCGGCTTCGAACGCCACGATCACACCCTTCTCGCGGGCCTTGGCGAAAATTTCATTACCGTGAACGGCGATGAGCGCCTTGTTCGCGGTGACCACATGCTTGCCATTCTCGATGGCCTTGAGTACCAACTCGCGGGCAACGGTATAGCCGCCCACCAGCTCTACGACGATGTCGATCTCAGGGTTCGTGGCCACTTCGAAGACATCGTTGGTAATCGCAATACCGGTCGTCTGGAACTGAGGCTTTGGCGTGCGCATGGCAATTTGTGCCACTTCGATTCCACGCCCGGCACGACGAGCAATTTCCTCGGCGTTGCGCTGAAGTACGTTGAAGGTGCCGCCACCGACGGTACCTAACCCACAGATGCCTACTTTGACCGGATTCACTCTTGACTCCCCATGAAACGGCCGACGCAAGGGTCGGCCGTGAATACAGCCGCGCAGCAACGCGGCTTTGTGTTTAACGGCCCGACGAAGGTTTTCGCCGAGCCGTGACCTTCAAAAACGGATCATTCATGATCATTTGGCACCAAGGGCCAGTTTGGCGACTTGTGGCGCCGGCTGGTAGCCCGGAATCACCTGGCCGTCGGCCAAAACGATGGCCGGTGTGCCGTTCACGCCGATGGACTGGCCGAGGGCGAACTGTTTGGAAACCGGGTTCTCGCACTTGGCGGCCTTGATTTCCTTGCCATCGACCATCTTGTCCATGGCCGCCTTCTTGTCCTTGGAGCACCAGACCGCCTGCAACTGCTCGTCACCCGGCGAACCCAGGCCCTGGCGCGGGAACGCCACGTAGCGCACTTCGATGCCGCGCTTGTTCAGCTCCGGCACTTCGGCGTGCAACTTATGGCAATACGGGCAGGTGGTGTCGGTGAACACGGTGATATGGGACTTGGTTTCGCCAACGGCCGGGTAGACCACGGTTTCCGCAACCGGAATGCCGTTGATCAGCTTGGAGATGCCCTGGCGTTCGGTGATCTCGGTGAGATTGACCGGCTTGCCGTCCTTGAGCTCGAACAGGTTGCCCTGGACGATGTACTGCCCGTCGGCGCTGGCATAGAGCACGCGGCTGCCCTTGAGCTTGACTTCATACAGACCGGACATCGGGCTGGCCGAAATGGCTTCGATCGGCACTTCGAGCTGAAGGTTTTCCAGGCTCTTGCGGATAGCCTTGTCGGCCGCGTCATCGGCGATGGCAAAGGTACTGGCCAGCGCGATGGCGGCGGCGGTGAACATCTGGATCAAGCGCATGAGGACTCCTGAGGCGAACAAATGGGACGGGAAAACGCCGACCTTGAATTCGGGTTCCAGCCGCCCACTGTGCAAACCGGCAAAGCCTACCACATAAGGCCCGCGCGGCCGAATGCCGGTGATGCAAGACGCTTAGAGGATTGATGCAGGCTGACACACCGCCATCGCGAGCAAGCTCGCTCCCACACTTTGGTCGGTGCCGGTCCGCAATTACGCATCCACCACCAATCCCTGTGGGAGCGAGCTTGCTCGCGATGGCGGCAGCACTGACAACATCGCGGCAGATTTCAACCCCGCGGATGGTGCTTGGCATGCAAGTCTTGCAGCCGTGCCCGAGCGACGTGAGTGTAGATCTGGGTGGTGGACAGGTCGCTGTGGCCCAACAACATCTGCACCACCCGCAGGTCAGCGCCGTGGTTGAGCAGGTGCGTGGCGAAGGCGTGGCGCAAGGTGTGGGGCGAGAGGGATTTGCCGATGCCGGCGACCTTGGCCTGGTGCTTGATACGGTGCCAGAAGGTCTGGCGGGTCATCTGGTCGCCATTACGGCTGGGGAACAGCACGTCGCTGGGACGCCCGCCCAACAGTTCGTGGCGGGCCTCGCGCAGGTAGCGCTCGACCCAGACAATCGCTTCTTCGCCCATCGGCACCAGGCGTTCCTTGCTGCCCTTGCCCATCACCCGCAACACGCCCTGGCGCAGGTTCACCTGTTCCAGGGTCAGGCTGATCAGCTCGGTGACGCGCAGGCCGCAGGCATACAAGACCTCCAGCATGGCCCGGTCGCGCTGGCCGATGGCTTCACTGAGGTCAGGCGCCGCCAGCAACGCTTCCACGTCGGCTTCCGACAGGGACTTAGGCAGCGGGCGCCCCAGTTGCGGCATCTCCACCCGCAGGGTCGGGTCCACCGCGATCAGCTTTTCCCTCAACAGATAGCGATAAAACCCACGCAAACCGGAGAGAAATCGTGCGGTTGAGCGTGGCTTATAGGCCTGCTCCAGGCGCCACGCCAGGTGATCGAGGATCAGTTCCCGACCGGCATTGATCAATTCCAGGTTCTGTTCCTGCAGCCAGCCGTTGAACAGGGCCAGGTCGCTGCGGTAGGCCTGGCGGGTGTTGTCGGACAGTCCCTTCTCCAACCACAAGGCGTCGAGGAACTGGTCTATCAAGGGATGATCGATGGCTGGCATAAAGACTCGTGAAAAATGCAGGCTTACGCAGGGTGCTCAAAGACCTAATCGCAGGCAACAAAAAAGCAGCCCGTAGGCTGCTTTTTTTGCATCGGAAGCTGGACTTAAGCCAGTTTTTCCTTGATGCGAGCTGCTTTACCCGACAGGTCGCGCAGGTAGTACAGCTTGGCTTTACGTACGTCACCGCGACGCTTGACAGCCATGCTGTCGATTTGCGGGCTGTAGGTCTGGAAAGTACGCTCTACGCCAACACCGTTGGAGATTTTACGAACGGTGAAAGCACTGTTCACGCCACGGTTACGCTTGGCGATAACGACGCCTTCGAACGCTTGCAGACGGGAACGATCACCTTCCTTCACTTTCACCTGAACGACAATGGTGTCGCCCGGGGCAAAGGTAGGGATCTCTTTGGTCATCTGCTCTGCTTCGAGTGCAAGGATGATTTTGTTAGTCATGCTGTGCTCCTAAGGCAAGTCTCGGACTTACCATCGATACGTTGTTAACTATCGTCCCGCTCGCGGATGTATTCCTCGAGCAGCTTCTTCTCTTCTCCAGAAAGCGAGCGGCTTTCCAGAAGATCGGCGCGTCGTTCATAGGTCCGACCAAGGGACTGCTGTAAACGCCAACGCCGGATGTGCGCGTGGTTGCCACTTAGCAACACGTCGGGAACACGCTGATCCGCATACACCTCCGGTCGGGTGTAGTGCGGGCAATCCAGCAGACCATCCGTAAAGGAATCTTCCTCAGCGGAATCCACATGCCCTAAAGCTCCAGGCAGCAGTCGTGTAACCGCATCGATCAGGACCATCGCCGGCAGCTCGCCGCCAGACAGTACATAGTCGCCAATCGACCACTCTTCATCGACATGAGCTTCAATGAAACGCTCGTCAATGCCTTCATAACGGCCGGCAATCAGGATCAATGCATCCGAATTCGCCAGCTCGCGTACCGCCGACTGAGTCAGCTGGCGGCCTTGGGGCGACAGGTAGATCACCTTCGCACCTTCCCCGGCTGCCGCCCTGGCCTGAACCAGTGCATCTTCCAGGGGCTTGATCTTCATCACCATGCCCGGACCACCGCCAAACGGGCGATCGTCCACAGTGTGATGCCGATCCGTGGTGTAGTCCCGCGGATTCCAACAAGTGAGCTGCAACAGCTCCTGTTTCACCGCGCGGCTGGTTATGCCGTACTCGCTGATGGCGGAAAACATCTCGGGAAACAATGTGATGACTTCAACGCGCAAGTTAGCCACGTTCAGAAATCCGCATCCCATTCCACCTTCATCTCGCCTGCTGCAAGGTCGACGGCCAACACGCATTGCTCGGTATAGGGCAACAGGCGTTCGCGATCATCCAGGCTGCCGACGCAAGGCTTGACCACCAGTACATCGTTCGAACCGGTCTCGAGCAGGTGATCGATCTTTCCGAGCAGTTGCCCGAGTGAATCGATAACCTTCAGACCCACCAGCTGGTACCAGTAGTACTCGCCGTCGGTCAGTTCAGGGAACAGGTTGCGTGGCACGCAGATCTCATAACCGGCCAGAAGACGCGCTTCTTCACGATCATCGAGACCCTTGAGCTTCGCGACCAGGAACTTGTCGTTCCCACGTCCGCTGACCAGCTCCACCTGTTTCACGCTGCCCTCGCGCTTGAGCGTCCAGGCTTTGTAGTCCAACAGGTTCTTGATCGGATCAGTAAAGGAATACACCTTCACTTCGCCGCGAACGCCATGAACAGAATAAATCTTGCCGACAACGATCAGGTCATCAGCCGCTTTTGGCGTCGCGTTCATATTGCTCAGGCCGCAGCCTTAGCCGATTCCTTCAACAACTGAGCAACACGCTCAGAAGGTTGTGCACCAACGCTCAGCCAGTAGGCTACGCGCTCTTGGTTCACGGACAGACGAACTTCCTGACCACGGGCGATAGGGTTGAAGAAACCAACCTGCTCTTTGTGGGAACCGTCGCGCGGGTTGCGGCTGTCGGTTACGGTCAGGTGGTAAAACGGGCGCTTTTTGGAGCCGCCAAGGGCAAGACGGATTGTTAGCATGTGAACATCGTTCCTGTAGTCGGTGCTGCAAATCTAAATGCACAGCGGGCATGGGTGCCCGAAAGGCCGCATATTCTAAGGAATATCCAGACTTTTGCAAATGACTTTTTCCGGCGAGTGCCGGCCTGCCATTCAGATCTGCCGCGGTCAGCGCCCGCCGGCGGCGGGTTGGCTGGAGATCCCACGTCCCCGTGGGCAGCGCCGGCATGACCGCCGGCGCGTGGATCCTTAGAGCTTGGGCATGCCGCCGCCGGGCAACATACCGCCCATGCCGCGCATCATCTTGGCCATCCCGCCCTTGGCGGAGAATTTCTTCATCATCTTCTGCATCTGCTTGTGCTGCTTGATCAAGCGACCGATGTCCTGCACCTGGGTGCCCGAACCCATGGCGATACGGCGCTTGCGCGAACCGCTGATCAGCTCGGGGTCGCGGCGCTCGGCCGGGGTCATGGAGTTGATGATGGCTTCCATCTGTTTGAACTGCTTTTCAGCCGCGCCCTGGGCATTGCCCATCTGCGCCAGGTTCACGCCACCGATGTTCGGCAGTTTGTCCATGAGGCCGCCCAGGCCGCCCATGTTCTTCATTTGTTGCAACTGGTCGCGGAAGTCTTCGAGGTCGAAGCCCTTGCCCTTCTTCAGCTTCTTGGCCAGCTTGTCGGCCTTTTCCTTGTCGAGGGTCTGCTCGGCCTGCTCGATCAGGCTGAGCACGTCGCCCATGCCCAGGATGCGCGAAGCGATACGCTCGGGGTGGAACGGTTCGAGCGCTTCGCTCTTCTCGCCCATGCCGATGAACTTGATCGGTTTGCCGGTGATGGCGCGGACCGACAGCGCGGCACCGCCACGGGCATCGCCGTCGACCTTGGTCAGAATCACGCCGGTCAGCGGCAACGCATCGCCGAACGCCTTGGCGGTGTTGGCCGCGTCCTGGCCGGTCATGGCATCGACCACGAACAGGGTTTCCACCGGGTTGATCGCGGCATGCAAGGCCTTGATCTCGCCCATCATCTCGTCATCGATGTGCAGGCGACCGGCGGTGTCGACGATGACCACGTCGATGAACTTGAGCTTGGCTTCCTTTATAGCCGCCTGGGCAATGTCCACCGGTTTCTGGCTCAGGTCGGACGGGAAGAAGGTCACGCCGATGTCGTTGGCCAGGGTTTCCAGCTGCTTGATCGCCGCCGGGCGGTAGATGTCCGCGGACACCACCATCACCGACTTCTTCTTGCGCTCCTTGAGCAGGCGCGCCAGTTTGCCGGCGGTGGTGGTCTTGCCCGCGCCCTGCAGGCCGGCCATCAACACCACGGCAGGCGGGACGGCGCTCAGGTTCAGGTCTTCGTTGGCGGCGCCCATCAGGCTTTCGAGTTCGGCCTGGACGATCTTCACGAACGCCTGGCCCGGCGTCAGGCTGCGCGACACTTCGGTGCCGACGGCGCGTTCCTTGACCGAGTTGACGAAGTCCTTGACCACCGGCAGGGCGACGTCGGCTTCGAGCAACGCCATGCGCACTTCGCGCAGGGTGTCTTTGATGTTGTCCTCGGTCAGTTTCGCCTTGCCGGTGACATGGCGCAGCGTCTGCGAGAGACGGTCGGTTAGGTTTTCAAACATGCGCGATCCTTTCAGGCCCAGATGAGACCGGGATAATGGCGGCCCAGACCGTGAAAAATGTGCTCGGCGAGCCTGCGGCGTGGGCAGGTCGCGGATTATAGCGAAGAAGCGTGCAACGTACACCTGCCGGTCTTTCGTGTGGCGGGGGTTCTATGCCAAACTCAGCGACTTTCGGGCCTGCTTAACAGGATTTATGCTCCCCTTGCCACCCAGCTTGCTTGCCACACTCGCCGCCGCCTGCCTCTACGCCGCTGCGACCCTCTATCAAGGCACTCGCCTGGCCTCCGGCGCCAAGGCGAACAAACGCCTGCTGGTCACGCTTGGCGTGCTGGCGGTGCTCGGCCACGCGGCCAGCCTTTATACCCACCTGATGACGCCCATTGGCCTGGGCCTGGACTTTTTCAACGCCGCCAGCCTGATCGCCGTGGCCGTGATCGCCCTGACGCTGCTGGCCTGCTCGCGCATCCCGGTGGAAAACCTGCTGGTGCTGCTGTTCCCGCTGGGACTGACGACGGTGCTGCTGGCGCAGTTCGCGCCGTCGGGCACGGTGCAGGTCATCGACGAGGAGCCCGGCATCCTGGCCCACATCCTGCTGTCGATCCTGGCCTACGGCCTGTTCACCATCGCGGTCTTCCAGGCCTTGCTGCTGCTGGTGCAGGACCACCAGCTCAAGAACAAGCACCCGTCCGGGCTGATCCGCAACTTCCCGCCGCTGCAAACCATGGAAAGCCTGCTGTTCGGCTTCCTCTGGGCCGGCTGGACGCTGTTGTCGCTGTCGCTGATCTCCGGTTGGCTGTTCGTCGAGAACCTGTTCGCCCAGCACCTGGTGCACAAGACCCTGCTGGCCTGCCTGGCGTGGGTGGTGTTCAGCGTATTGCTGTGGGGCCGCAACCGCCTGGGCTGGCGCGGCCACAAGGCCATTCGCTGGACCCTCGCCGGTTTCTGCCTGCTGATGCTCGCGTACTTCGGCAGCAAGCTGGTCCGCGAATACATCCTGCATGTGTGACGGACGGCCCTGATGGATACGTTGCCCGTGGCGCCACTGCTCGCCGTGTGGGTCGTGCTGATCCTCTGGTCGGCCCTGTTCACCGCCATCGAAGCCGCCCAGCAACACCTGCTGGCCCAGCGCAAAGCCTCCCGGGCCACTGACAAACCGCTCGCGACGCTGAACTTCGCGCTGATCAGCCTGGTTCTGTGCAACACCTTTTGTCGCACCCTGGCCGTGGTCATCGGCACCTTGCTGGCGATTTTCGCCTGGCTGGAGAACGGCCCCTGGGCCGCCTGGCTCGGCACCAGCGTAGCCCTGCTGGTGTTCGCCGACTACCTGCCGCGCTCACTGGCCAGCCGCCACCCCGATTCGGTGCTGGGGGTCGGCAACGCCTTGCTGGGCGTGCCATTGAAGATCGTTTACCCGTTAGCCTGGTTGCTCAACGCCATCAGCCAGTTGCTCCTGCGCCCGTTTGCCCGCAAGGCCAGCGTGGTGGTGCAGAGCGACGACGAAATGCCCACGCCCCCGCGCAACGAGCACGAACCCGAGCACAGCGGCGGCCGGCTGCACCCGATTTCCGGCATCCATGCCCTGGACAACATCACCGTCAACGACATCCTAGTGCCACGCAGCGAGGTCGATGGTATCAACCTCGACGACCCGATCGGCGAGATCATCGAGCAACTGCGCCTGAACCGACGCACCCGCCTGCCGGTGTTCCACAGCGACATCAACCAGGTCGAGGCGGTCCTCAACACCCGCCAGATCCGTCATCTGCTAGCGGATGCCAGCCTGACCCAGGAAGCCCTGCTGGCCGCCTCCCACGAACCCTACTTCGTACCGGAAAGCACGCCATTGCAATTGCAACTGCTGAATTTCCACAAGCAGCAACGGCGCCTGGGCATGGTGGTGGACGAATACGGCGAAGTGCTGGGTATCGTCACCCTGGAAGACATCCTCGAAGAAATCGTCGGCGAATTCGAAAGCGAACACAGCCTCGACAACCCCCATGTGCATCCCCAGCCCGACGGCCGCCTGATGATCGACGGCGCGGCGTCGATCCGCGAGCTGAACCGCACCCTCGGCTGGCACCTGCCTTGCGACGGCCCCAAGACCCTCAACGGGCTGGTGACCGAAGCGCTGGAAACCATTCCCGAAAGCCCGGTGTGCCTGAAGATCGGCCGCTACCGGCTGGAAATCATCGAAACCGTGGACAACCGCGTCAGCCAGGTGCTGGCGTGGCATAACAGTTCGGTGCCTGCGGCGCTCTAACCCCCCAATAACCTCTAAGTGAAATACAGTTGTGGCGAGGGGATTTATCCCCGTTGGGTCGCGCAGCGGCCCCAAACTGTTAGTCAGTTGCTTAAGATTCGGCGCAACGTCTTTTGGGGACCGCTTCGCAGTCCAACGGGGATAAATCCCCTCGCCACAAAAGCTCGTTTCGGCGTCAATAGGTATTGTTGATTCGTTAGCCTCCTTCCTATACTCAACCCGCTTATCCAGCCCTCGCCCGAACCCCGTGCCTACCCAGCACCCGGCAGGTTCCGGCCAGATCATCGGCAAAATCCGCATCAGCCCTGGGACTGTTCCTACCCGAAACAGCGACGGGATACCCGCCCACATCCCTGGGTGTTCGACCATAATAATTCGCTCCCACGGAGCACATGACTGTCAGGGATAACTGCATGACCACCACGACCTGCAACGACGCCGTGCCTGCCCAGCCGACGAACTCCGCCACACGCGTGGCCACCGCGAGTTTCATCGGCACCGCCATCGAGTTCTACGACTTCTACGTCTACGCCACCGCCGCCGCCCTGGTGATCGGGCCGGTGTTCTTCCCGCAAACCTCCGGCACGGCGCAGATGCTGTCGTCGTTCCTGACCTTCGGCATCGCCTTTCTCGCCCGCCCGTTGGGCTCGGCGCTGTTTGGCCACTTCGGCGACCGGATCGGGCGCAAGTCCACGCTGGTGGCATCGTTGCTGCTGATGGGCGTGTGTACCACCCTGATCGGTGTGTTGCCCGGCTATGCCAGCATCGGCGCCTGGGCCCCGATCCTCTTGTGCCTGCTGCGTTTTGGCCAAGGCCTGGGTCTGGGCGGTGAATGGGGCGGCGCGGCGCTGCTCGCCACCGAGAATGCGCCAAAAGGCAAGCGCGCCTGGTTCGGCATGTTCCCGCAATTGGGGCCGTCCATCGGCTTCCTGGCGGCCAACGGGCTGTTCCTGAGCCTGGCCATGACCCTGGACGACGAGCAATTTCGCGCCTGGGGCTGGCGCATTCCGTTCCTGCTCAGCGCGGTGCTGGTGATCGTCGGCCTCTACGTGCGCCTGAAGCTGCACGAAACCCCGGTGTTCGCCAACGCCGTGGCCCGCCAGGAACGGGTAAAGGTGCCGCTGGTCGAGCTGTTCAGTCAGTACTGGGCGCCTACCTTGCTGGGCGCCGCGGCAATGGTGGTGTGTTACGCGCTGTTCTACATCTCGACTGTATTTTCCCTGAGCTACGGGGTGTCCACTCTCGGCTACAGCCGCGAGACCTTCCTCGGCCTGCTGTGCTTTGCCGTGCTGTTCATGGCCGCTGCCACGCCCCTCTCGGCCTGGGCCAGCGATCGCTTCGGGCGCAAGCCGGTGCTGATCGGCGGCGGCCTGCTGGCCATTGCCTCGGGCTTTCTCATGGAACCCCTGCTGACCCAAGGCTCGACCGCCGGCGTGGCGTTGTTCCTGTGCATCGAACTGTTCCTGATGGGCGTGACCTTCGCCCCCATGGGCGCCTTGCTGCCAGAGCTGTTCCCCACCCACGTGCGCTACACCGGCGCCTCGGCGGCCTACAACCTGGGCGGGATCGTCGGGGCCTCGGCCGCGCCGTTCTTCGCTCAGAAACTGGTAGCCATGGGTGGCCTGAGCTACGTCGGCGGCTACGTATCGGCCGCTGCCGTGCTCAGCGTGATCGCGGTGCTGTGCCTGAAGGAAACCCGCCACAACGACCTGAACCGGGTCGCCTGAACCCCTCACACCCGCACTGTGGCGAGGGCAGTCCCCCGCCACAGCAACCTGTCACAACGTTGAACAGCTTCCACGAAATAGCTGCTAACAATCACCGGCCATTGAAACCACCCCCCACCTGCCCCATCTAAGACCCATACTCCATTGCGCAGGTGCCCCATGAGCGACCAGCACTCTACTGAAGCCGCGAACGATTACGCAGACGCCGAACACATCGAACATTCCGCCTCCGGCACTGGCCTGGCCCTGCCCGGCCAGAACCTGCCGGACAAGGTCTACATCATCCCTATCCACAATCGTCCGTTCTTCCCGGCCCAGGTGTTGCCGGTCATCGTCAATGAAGAACCGTGGGCCGAAACCCTGGAACTGGTCGCCAAGTCCGAGCACCACTCGCTGGCGCTGTTCTTCATGGACACGCCCCAGGAAGACCCGCGCCATTTCGATACCTCGGCGCTGCCGCTGTACGGCACCCTGGTCAAGGTCCACCACGCCAGTCGCGAAGGCGGCAAACTGCAGTTCGTCGCCCAGGGCCTGACCCGCGTGCGCATCCGCACCTGGCTCAAGCATCATCGCCCGCCCTACCTGGTGGAAGTCGAATATCCGCATCAGCCCAGCGAGCCGACCGACGAGGTCAAGGCCTACGGCATGGCGCTGATCAATGCCATCAAGGAATTGCTGCCGCTCAACCCGCTGTACAGCGAAGAACTGAAAAACTACCTCAACCGCTTCAGTCCCAACGACCCGTCGCCGCTGACCGACTTTGCCGCCGCCCTCACCTCCGCCACCGGCAGCGAGTTGCAGGAAGTGCTCGACTGCGTGCCGATGCTCAAGCGCATGGAAAAAGTCCTGCCGATGCTGCGTAAGGAAGTCGAGGTGGCCCGGCTGCAGAAAGAGATTTCCGCCGAGGTCAACAATAAGATCGGCGAACATCAGCGCCAGTTCTTCCTCAAGGAACAGCTCAAGGTCATCCAGCAGGAGCTGGGCCTGACCAAGGACGACCGCAGCGCCGACCTCGAACAGTTCGAGCAGCGCCTGGAAGGCAAGACGCTGTCGATCCAGGCGCAGAAGCGCATCGAAGAGGAAATGAACAAGCTCTCGATCCTGGAGACCGGTTCGCCGGAATACGCCGTCACCCGCAATTACCTGGACTGGGCGACATCGGTGCCATGGGGCGTGTACGGCCAGGACAAACTCGACCTGAAACATGCGCGCAAGGTACTCGACCAGCACCACGCCGGGCTGGACGACATCAAGGACCGCATCCTGGAGTTCCTCGCGGTCGGCGCCTACAAGGGCGAGATCAGTGGCTCCATCGTCCTGCTGGTAGGCCCGCCGGGCGTGGGCAAGACCAGCGTCGGCAAGTCCATTGCCGAATCCCTGGGGCGACCGTTCTACCGCTTCAGCGTCGGCGGCATGCGCGACGAAGCCGAGATCAAGGGGCATCGGCGCACCTACATTGGCGCCCAGCCGGGCAAGCTGGTGCAGGCGCTCAAGGATGTCGAAGTGATGAACCCGGTGATCATGCTCGACGAAATCGACAAGATGGGCCAGAGCTACCAGGGCGACCCGGCGTCCGCCTTGCTGGAAACCCTCGACCCGGAACAGAACGTCGAATTTCTCGATCACTACCTGGACATGCGCCTGGACCTGTCCAAGGTGCTGTTCGTCTGCACCGCCAACACCCTGGACTCGATCCCCGGCCCGCTGCTGGACCGGATGGAAGTCATTCGCCTGTCGGGCTACATCACCGAAGAAAAGGTCGCCATCGCCAAGCGGCACCTGTGGCCCAAGCAACTGGCCAAGGCCGGTGTCGCCAAGGGCAGCCTGAGCATCAGCGACAGCGCCCTCAAGGCCCTGATCGACGGTTACGCCCGTGAAGCCGGGGTGCGCCAGTTGGAGAAACAACTGGGCAAGCTGGTGCGCAAGGTCGTGATCAAGTTGATCGATGAACCGAAGGCGGTGATCAAGCTCGGTCCGAAAGACCTCGAGGCATCCCTGGGCAAACCGGTGTTTCGCAATGAACAGGTGCTGTCCGGTGTCGGCGTGATCACCGGCCTGGCCTGGACCAGCATGGGCGGCGCGACCCTGCCGATCGAAGCGACGCGCATCCACACCCTCAATCGCGGCTTCAAGCTGACCGGGCAACTGGGCGAGGTGATGAAAGAGTCGGCGGAAATTGCCTACAGCTACGTCAGCTCGCACCTCAAGCAATTCGGCGGTGACCCGAAGTTCTTCGACGAAGCCTTCGTGCATTTGCACGTACCGGAAGGCGCCACGCCCAAGGACGGGCCGAGTGCCGGCGTGACCATGGCCAGCGCCCTGCTGTCCCTGGCCCGCAACCAACCGCCGAAGAAAGGCGTGGCGATGACCGGCGAACTGACCCTGACCGGGCACGTGCTGCCGATTGGCGGGGTCCGCGAGAAGGTGATCGCGGCACGCCGGCAGAAAATCAACGAACTGATCCTGCCGGACGCCAACCGGGGCAACTTCGAAGAACTGCCGGACTATCTCAAGGACGGCATGACGGTGCATTTCGCCAAGCGGTTCGCGGATGTGGCGAAGGTGTTGTTCTGAGGATCCTGTAGCGCCTGCACTGCTGTCTTCGCGAGCAAGCCCGCTCCCACAGTGTGGGAGCGGGCTTGCTCGCGAATGGATCATCAGAAACAACACGCCCCCACCTGACACACCCGGTAGCATCTTCGGTTATGCTCGCCATTCGTCGTGAATGCCGGAGCCCTTATGTCCCCCACTCGCCTGCTTGTCCCTTTGAGCCTCGCGCTGTTGAGTGCCTGCGCCACGCAATCGAAACACAACGTGACCGTGGAAAAACTCAGCCAATGCCCGGTGCGGCTCGATAGCGGGCAAAACCTGATCCTGAGTCTGCCCAGCAACCCCACCACCGGGTACCGCTGGACGATCCAGGACTCGGCAGGCGGCGTGCTGAAAAGCCTTGGCCCCGAGGTTTACCGTAACCCGGAAGACGCGGGCATCGTCGGCGCTGCCGGTGTGTCCACCTGGCGCTTCCAGGCGTTCACCGCGGGCACCGGACGCTTGCGCCTGACGTACCAACAACCCTGGGCACCGGAAGTGCCGCCGGTGGAAACCTTCGACTGCGCCATTTCGGTGAACTGACTGTGGGTTGGCTGATCCTGGCGTTGATGGGCGCGGCCACCTACCTCTATGGCCTGGCCATGCACGCCACGCTGCTGTGCCTGCTGGTCAAGCCCATGCCGGTGCTGGCCCTGCTGGGCTGGTTGCACGATGCGCCGCCTGGCGAATACCGGCGCTGGATCAGCCTGGGGTTGATGTTCTCGCTGGTGGGCGACGTATTGCTGGCCTGGCCTGGGGACCTGTTCGTGTTCGGCCTGGGTGCGTTTCTGCTGGCGCACCTGGCCTACCTGAAGGCCTACCTCAGCGACACTCGTCGCCCGGCGCTGCTACCGTTGGCGCTGGCGCTGGGCATCGGCGCGCTGTTGCTGGGCCTGCTCGTGTCCGGCGGACTCGGGCCGTTGTTGGTGCCGGTGATCGTGTATGGCCTGGTCATCAGCGCCATGCTCTGGCGAGCGCTGGCGCGCCTGGGCAGCCAGGTTCCCCGGCGCTCGGCCTGGCTGGCCGCCGCGGGGGCGCTGGCCTTCGTCGTGTCCGACAGCATGATCGGCATCAACCGCTTCGTCGCGCCCTTCCATGCCGCGCCTTACCTGATCATCCTCAGCTATTGGCTGGGCCAGTGGGGCATCACGGCGTCAGCCTTTACCCGACGGCCCGTCTGAGGCCAGGATCGATGCGCGCGCCCAGTGCCCACAAAGGCTCGCGCCCAGCGTTTTTTTGGTTAAAATGCCGGCCTTTTCACCCTCCATTCCCCTGGAACCCCCGTGAGCAAAGAGCCCGATCGCCTATTCGCCCAACCCTTGGCCCAAGTGCCTGACTTCGCCTTCAACGAGGACGTGGTGCGGGTGTTTCCGGACATGATCAAGCGTTCGGTGCCGGGTTACCCGACCATTGTCGAAAACCTCGGTGTGCTCGCCGCGCAGTTCGCCCAACCGGGCAGCGTGCTCTACGACCTGGGTTCGTCCCTAGGCGCGGTGACCCAGGCGCTGCGCCGTCATGTGCGCACCGACGGCTGCCGGGTGATTGCCGTGGACAACTCGGCGGCCATGGTCGAGCGCTGCCGTGAATACCTGAACGGCCAGGACTCGATGTTCCAGGAGTTGCTCCCGGTGGAGGTGATCGAAGGCGACATCCTCGCCCTGGACTTCCAGCCGGCCTCGGTGGTGGCGCTGAACTTCACCCTGCAATTCATCGCCCCGCAAGAACGCACCGCTTTATTGGGGCGCATCCGTCAGTCGCTGCTGCCCGGTGGCGCGCTGATCCTGTCGGAAAAACTGCGCTTCAACGATGCCCAGGAGCACGCGCTGCTCACCGACCTGCATGTGGCATTCAAGCGCGCCAACGGCTACAGCGAACTGGAAATCGCCCAGAAACGCAGCGCCATCGAAAACGTCATGAAGCCCGACAGCCTCGAAGAACACCGCGAGCGCCTGCTGGCGGCCGGGTTCTCGAAAGTCGTGCCGTGGTTCCAATGCCTTAACTTCGCCTCGTTGATTGCCCTGCCATGATTGACCTGTCCCCCCTCGCCCGCCATCTGGCCGGCACCCCCTTGGCCGCCTGGGCCGCGACGCTGCAGACGCAACTCGACCGCAAAATGGAAAAGGGCCACGGCGACCTGGAACGCTGGCAAAGCGCCCTCGATGCCTTGCCCGTCCTGCAGCCAAGCAAAATCGACCTGCTCAACGGCCTGACGCTGGACACCGATTGCAGTGACGAAACCCGCGCGCAGATGCGTACGGCACTGATGGGCCTGTCGCCGTGGCGCAAAGGCCCGTTCGACCTGTTTGGCGTGCACGTGGACACCGAATGGCGCTCGGACTGGAAGTGGTCGCGGGTCGCGCCGCACCTTGACCTCAAGGGTAAGCGCATCCTCGACGTGGGCTGCGGCAACGGCTACTACATGTGGCGGATGCTCGGGGCCGGGGCCGACACCGTGATCGGCGTCGATCCCAACTGGCTGTTCTTCTGCCAGTTCCAGGCGGTGCAGCGCTACCTGTCACAGCCCAATGCCTGGCACCTGCCGTTCCCGTTCGAAGACCTGCCGCCAGACCTCGAAGGGTTCGATACGGTGTTTTCCATGGGTGTGTTCTATCACCGCCGCTCGCCGATCGAACACCTGCTGGCCCTCAAGGACTGCCTGGTCAAGGGCGGTGAACTGGTGCTCGAAACCCTGGTGATCGAAGGCGACGAACATCAGGTGCTGGTGCCCGAGGACCGCTACGCGCAGATGCGTAACGTGTGGTTCCTGCCCTCGGTGCCGGCCCTGGAACGCTGGCTGCGGCGTGCCGGGTTCAGCGACGTGCGCTGCGTGGACGTGAGCCTGACGAGCGTCGAGGAACAGCGCAGCACCGAGTGGATGAAGTACCAGTCATTGAGTGACTTCCTCGATCCTGCGGACCACGGCAAAACCATCGAAGGCCTGCCGGCGCCGATGCGGGCGGTAATTGTGGCGCGTAAATAGATAGATTGTCCCCCTATGTGAGCCAGTCCATGTTCACTTTAGGGCTGCCAATCATTGTGGCGAGGGAGCTTGCTCCCGCTCGGCTGCACAGCAGCCGTAAAATCCGCCAACTGGTTTTTCCTGAGGCACTGTGTTGAATGGTTTGGGGCCGCTGCGCAGCCCAGCGGGAGCAAGCTCCCTCGCCACGGGGCTATGTATTCAACCTTGCGATTTGGCCCTGCGCGCCTTGAAGAACTCGCTCAACACCGTGCTGCATTCCTCTGCCAGCACCCCACCCTCGAACATCACCCGATGGTTCAAGAAGCCCTGGCTGAAAAACTGCCCCTGACTCTGGACGATGCCAGCCTTGGGTTCCAGGGCGCCGTAGACGACCCGGGCGATGCGCGAGTGGACGATGAGGCCGGCGCACATGCTGCACGGCTCCAGCGTGACGTAGAGGGTGCTGCCCGGCAGGCGATAGTTGCTCACGGCCTGGGCCGCGGCACGAATGGCGACCATTTCCGCGTGGGCGCTGGGGTCGTGGCCGCTGATCGGGCAGTTGAAGCCGCGCCCGATGATCTCGCCGTCCTGCACCAGCACCGCACCCACCGGCACTTCGCCCAAGGCCGCGCCTTGGGCGGCGAGGGCCAGGGCTTCGCGCATGAAATCCTGGTCACGGCTGCGGTCGATGATCCGCGCGGGACGAATCTGGCGCATCACGCCACCTCGATAGCGGCCATCAGGCCGGTTTCCATGTGGTCGATCACATGGCAGTGGAACATCCATACCCCCGGGTTATCCGCCACCAGCGCCACCTGGGCCCGCTCGTTCTTGCCCAGCAGGTAGGTGTCAGTGAAGTATGGGACAACCTTGTGCCGGTTGGACGCGATCACCTTGAAGCTCATGCCGTGCAAGTGGATCGGATGCTGGTACTGGGTCATGTTCTTCAGTTCGAAAATATAGCTCTGGCCTTTTTTCAGCGTGGCAATCGGCCGGTCGGCGCAGGTCTTGTCGGTGATGTCCCAGGCCTTGCCGTTGATCTGCCACAGGCTCGGCGGCTTGCCGTTGTCCACATTGACCGACACCGAACCGACCCATTCGAAATTGAAGTTGAGTTTCTCGGCATTGGCCAGGTCCGGCTCGGCGACCGGGTTGGCGGGCAGCGCGGGTGGCCACTGGGTGGGCGCATCGTTGTTGACCACCGAGCGCAAGGTGCCCAGGCGCACCGGGCCGTTGCGCAACGACAGTTCCTCCCCGGCCGGCGGCGCCTTGATCGCCAGGCAGATGCGCATGCCCGGCCCCAGCCAGTATTCCTTGCCCAGCGGGCGCGGCTCGACGGGATTGCCGTCCAGTGCGTAGATCTGCGCTTCGGCGCCCGGAATATTGATCCGGTAGGTCAGGGTATTGTCCAGGTTGAGCAAGCGCACCCGAGTGATCTGCCCGGCCGGCAGGTCGATGACCGCCTGCGACACGCCATTGATGGTCGACAGCCGCCCCGCCGTCCCGCCACGGGCCGCTTCGCGGGGCACGCTGAAGGCCACGAACTCGCCCTGCTCGTCCACGTGCCAACTCTTGAGGCTCAGGGTCTGTTCGTACTTGAAGCCGGTGGGCTCGCGCTCTTCGACGATCAACGGCCCCACGAGGCCGCGACCGAGCTCCTCGCTGCTGTTGACGTGAGGGTGATACCAATAGCTGCCGGCGTCCGGCACACGGAATTTGTAATCGAAGTACTCGCCCGGCAGCACCGGCAACTGCGAGACATACGGCACGCCATCCATCTCCAGCGGCAAGCGGATGCCGTGCCAGTGGATGGTGGTGGCGACCGGCAGGTGGTTGATGAACCGCACCCGCAGCCATTCACCCTGGCGTACCCGCAGCTCGGTGCCCGGCGCCGACGGGCCGAAGGCCCAGGCCTGGGTCTTGTGCCCGGCCACCAGTTCCACGTCCAGGGGCGCGGCGATCAATTCATAGTCGTGCCCAGCCTGGGCATCCGCCCGCTTGCCCAACCAATACCGCGATGCGCCTCCCGCGCCAACGCCCACGACAACAAGACCGGCCAGGCCACCGAGAATTTGGCGACGGGTAAACGACATGAAGGCAACCACCTATTGAATCCGCGCGAACCGGTAGGCCCGCAAAAGGCGAATACGATACACCCGCAATTGAGAAAGATTAAGTGAAGGATTGTCGCGCAGGCCCGCCAGAGGCGACGAGAGGGCCTGGGGGTGCCCCTCACCCCAGGTTATCAGCCAACCAAAGCCTCCCAGTCCTCGAAAATCATTCCTGGTAAGCGTCGGCCTTCCTTCGCAACGTTGACCTGCAAGGCTGCCAGGGCAACATCCAACACATTTTTGGTAAGCGAATAGCTGCCCTTGCTCTGCAGCCAGCTCAGCACGTCCGCCAAGTGCCAGATAGACGCACTGCCCTCGTGTACGGGCGTCGGGAAGCTGCTCGGGTGGGCCAACATCAACTTGCGCATGTTCTGCCGAGACACGCCGACGATCTCGGCCACATCGGTGAGCCCGACCAGATCAGGAGCAACCTCGATCAGCCGGGCCGCTGGTACCGCACGGCGTACGTCGCCCAAAGCGCTGAGCACGGCCTTAATCGCGTCAGGGGCATCGCGCGTGAATTCGAGAGCCAACCGTCCCGGCTGTCCTATGCCTACCAAGGCATCGTCGCAACCGGACGCACCCAGCCGCTCCAACAGTTCATCCGAGGTACGGTCGTCGTCAGCAAGCTGATATTTCAGGGTAAAGGTATATTCCACTGTCTTACTCCTCAGCATCGTCATCAGCCTCGCAACGACTGCGATGGGTCGTGCAATTGTCTACAACGCGTTGTAGCGCTCGCGCATGATTGCCAGGGTTTCTCGGCGAGCTCCATATCGATGTGATGCAGAACTCACCGCAACGGCACGCTTCGTCGTTATACGGACAATAAGCGCGTCCCCAGGCATGACTGCCGCCGACCTCTATGCGCCACCCCCACGCTTCGGCATGCCTCAGCACTTCTTCAACTTCTTTTTTCGGATGCGAGGGACGAATCATCAATGCTCTCCAGTATTCGCATGGCCTGCCTGGTTGTCAAATGACAACCTTATCCTTCCTTGGAGGATAGGCATTCCCGGCGCACCGCTGAGGGCCGAATCGTAGCGAAAGGTGACAGTGCCGGACGGCTTCTGCGTCGAGGGCCAAAACAGCGCAAGGGAAAAACGCAAGGGCATCAAAACAAAAGCCCTGCAGAGATTATCCACAGGGCTTTTCAGATGCTCCGCGACGCAAGGATCACCCCGCCAACAACCGCGCCTTCTCCCCACGGGGTGTGAAGAACGCCAGCGCCGCCGCGACGACGAACAGCGCGGGCACGTCGCCGAGCAGATGGCCGTAATGGTTCATGCCGTCCATGCCGACGCCAAAGGACTGCACGGCCATGATCGCGCCATGCACGATGCTCGACCACACCGTGAACCAGATCAGGCTCAAGTGCCTCATCGGATCACGCGAAGCCCTGAGCAGGAACACACCTAGCGTGGCATAGAGGCCCACGATCATCAGCGGATAGTCGGAATAGCCGCTGTGCCACGTCCAACCGGACGGCCACAGGATCATCAGCGGCCAGATCGCAAACACGGAGATCAGGCCCACCCCGATCAAAACCATGCGCAAGGCGGCGAGTCTTTGGGTGTCGTTCATGGCGCTCTCCTTATTGCGGCGCAGCGGGCGCCGAAACGGGACGCGGTTGAGTATAGAAGGCCCCTTGGTTTGTAGTGCGTCGCTGAAACAAAAAAGCCGCGTGAATGCAGGTTCACACGGCTTTTTATTTGCCGTTTATCGGCTACGGAACGAAATCAAAGTGCCATCACTCATAGAGACTGAAGAAACCCGAGGATCAGCCGACACGATCCTATAAGAGCAGTGTTTAGCCCTGCTTGGCCCAGGCTGGAAAGGATAACCCGTTCGGTTATTCATCTGGTTGTATTCTCAGAGCGTCGCCTGATGAAAAAAACCCTGCTCGGCATGCGAGCGTTGATGTCCGTTCCCAAGGACAATCCCGGTCTGGTCAAGGCGCAATACATCGCGCTGTCTCGCCAGTTGCCCATGATGTATTTCATCCTGCTGACCAATACCCTGATGCTGGCGGGCACCCACTTTGCGGTCGCGCCGCGCTGGCTGGTGGTGTATTGCCCGTTGATCATGAGTTTGTTCGGCGTGATTCGTGCGGTGGAGTGGATACGCACGCGCAAGCAGACGCGCAGCCCGGCGCAGATGCTCACGGAGCTCAAGCGCACCAACATGCTCGCACCCTTTGTCGCCGTGGCGTTCACTGCCTGGTCGCTGGCGCTGTTTCCCTACGGCACGAGCTATACCCAGGCGCATGTCGCCTTTTACATGGCGATCACCGTCATCGGCTGCATTTTTTGCATGATGCACCTGCTGCCAGCAGCCCTGGCCACCACAGCCGTGGTCAACACCGCCTTCGTGGTGTTCTTCGCCTCCACCAATATCATTACCTTCATTGCCACTGCGATTGACGTCCTGCTGGTGTCCATCGCCATGCTGATCATTCTCAAGGCACAGTACGCCGACTTCACCCGGCTGGTGAACATGCAGGCGCATACGGCAAAACTCAGCGAGGAAAACCTTCAACTGGCCAATCAGGACAGCCTGACCGGCCTGGCCAATCGGCGGCAGTTCTTTTCCCGCCTCGATACGCTGCTGTCCCGCGCCAGCGAGCTGGCGATTCGCCTGCCCGTGGGGCTGATCGACCTGGATGGCTTCAAGCCGGTCAACGATCTGTATGGCCACAGCATTGGCGACAAGCTGCTCTATCAGGTGGGTCAGCGCCTGACCGGGCTGCTCAATGAAGATGTACACCTGGCCCGGCTGGGGGGTGACGAGTTCGGCCTGATCATCACTCGGGCCATGAGCGATGACCAATTGCGGGCGTTTGGCGAGAAAATCTGCGCCAGCATGCGCGAGCCGTTTCTGCTGGTGGACATCCCTATTCAGATCAGCGCGTCACTGGGCATCGCCACCTTCCCGGATCAGGCATCCAGCGCCACCCAAGTGTATGAATACGCCGACTATGCCTTGTATCAGAGCAAGCGCCACCGCCCCGGCACGGTCTGCCTGTTCAGCGCGGCTCATCGTCAGCAGCTCAATCGCGAAGGGCTGACCGAACAGGCCCTGCGCAGGGCCGATCTGGAGGGTGAGTTTAACGTGGTATTCCAGCCCATCATGGATATTCGCAGTGAGCAAACCGCCGCGTTCGAGGCACTGGCACGCTGGGAAAGCCCAGAGTTGGGTAACGTGCCGCCCAGTGAGTTCATCCCGATTGCCGAGCGCGTCGGCATGGTCAATCGCCTCACGGTGCCGTTGCTGAGCAAGGCGCTGGACGCGGCCGCAAGCTGGCCCGCGGGGATGCGCCTGTCATTCAACCTGTCCGCCCACGACTGTGGTTCGGAGGACGCCGCCCAGCAGATCGTCGAGCTGATCAAGAGCAGCCGGTTCGACCCGGCCTGTCTCGATTTGGAAATCACCGAAACCGCGGCCATCCAGGATCTACCGCAGACCCAGCGAGCGATCGGCCGTTTTCGCGAACTGGGCTGCGGCATCTCCCTCGACGATTTCGGCACCGGCTATTCCAGCCTGAGCCAGATCCACGCGCTGTCGCTGACCAAACTGAAGGTGGACCGCACCTTCGTCACCAACATCCACCTCGACCCGGCCAGCTTCAAGATCGTCAAGTCGCTGATTGCCATGTGCCAGGACATGCAGCTGGAATGCATCGTCGAAGGCGTGGAAACCGCCGCAGAACTCGACGTACTGAAAAACCTCGGCTGCGCCTGGGCCCAGGGCTACCTATTCTCCAAACCCATGCGCGCCAGCGACATCAGCGCCTGGCTAGAAGGCGAAAAAATGACCAAGGTGCAAGCGGTTTAATCCGCCGCCAGGGCAAGGCGCAATTAGCCGAAAGCCCGCAATTACGCGGGCTTTCGGTGTGTTTCCTACCACTTGATGCCGGTTTATGCCGGACGCGGGATCATTCCCACTCAATCGTCGCCGGCGGCTTGCTCGACACGTCATAGGTGACGCGGGAGATGCCGTCGATTTCGTTGATGATGCGCCCGGACACGGTTTCCAGCAGCTCGTACGGCAGGTGTGCCCAGCGAGCGGTCATGAAGTCGATGGTTTCCACGGCGCGCAGGGCCACGACCCAGGCGTAGCGACGGCCATCGCCGACCACGCCCACCGATTTCACCGGCTGGAACACCACGAAGGCCTGGCTGACCTTGTGGTACCAGTCGGCCTTGCGCAGTTCTTCGATGAAGATGTGGTCGGCGCGGCGCAGCAGGTCGGCGTATTCCTTCTTCACTTCACCAAGGATCCGCACGCCCAGGCCCGGGCCCGGGAATGGGTGGCGGTAGACCATGTCGTACGGCAGGCCCAGTTCCAGGCCGAGGCGACGGACCTCGTCCTTGAACAGTTCGCGCAGCGGCTCGACCAGCTTGAGGTTCATTTCTTCCGGCAGGCCACCGACGTTGTGGTGGGACTTGATCACGTGGGCCTTGCCGCTCTTGGCGCCGGCCGACTCGATCACGTCGGGGTAGATGGTGCCCTGGGCCAGGTACTTGATGTTGTCCAGCTTGCAGGATTCGGCGTCGAACACGTCGATGAAGGTGCGACCGATGATCTTGCGCTTCTTCTCCGGGTCGGACTCACCGGCCAGGTTGGTCAGGAACTGTTCTTCGGCATTGGCGCGGATCACCTTGACGCCCATGTTCTCGGCGAACATGGCCATCACTTGCTCGCCTTCGTGCAGGCGCAGCAGGCCGTTGTCGACGAAGACGCAGGTCAGTTGATCACCGATGGCCTTGTGCAGCAGCGCCGCGACCACCGAGGAGTCCACGCCGCCGGACAGGCCCAGCAGCACGTTGTCGGTACCGACCTGGGCACGCACCTGGGCAATGGCGTCTTCGGCGATCTTCGACGGCGTCCACAGGGCTTCGCACTCGCAGATGTCGAGGATGAAGCGCGACAGGATACGACCGCCCTGCTTGGTGTGGGTCACTTCCGGGTGGAACTGCACGCCGTAGTAGCGGCGTTCGTCGCTGAACATGCCGGCAATCGGGCAGCTCGGCGTGCTGGCCAGGATGTGGAAGTCTTCCGGCATCCGGGTGACCTTGTCACCGTGGCTCATCCACACGTCCAGGCCGAACAGGCCGTCGGCGTCGACATGATCTTCGATACCGTCGAGCAGGCGGCTCTTGCCGACCACATCGACGCGGGCATAACCGAACTCACGCAGCTCGGAACCTTCGACCTTGCCGCCGAGTTGCTCGGCCATGGTCTGCATGCCGTAGCAGATGCCGAAGACCGGCACGCCCAGGTCAAACACTGCCTGCGGGCAGCGCGGGCTGTTGGCTTCGTGCACGGACTCGGGACCGCCGGCGAGGATGACGCCTTTGGGAGCGAACTCGCGAATCGCTTCGTCATCCATGTCGAACGGGTGCAATTCGCAGTACACGCCGATCTCACGCACGCGGCGGGCGATCAGTTGGGTGTACTGGGAACCGAAGTCGAGGATCAGGATGCGGTGAGCGTGAATGTCGAGGGCCATGACTCATTCTCATGTAGTGAATCAGAAACAACTCGGGGCTGAATGAACAGCCCCGGTGATTAACGTTTTGCTGGAAGCCTCAACCTACGCGGTAGTTCGGCGCTTCCTTGGTGATCTGCACGTCGTGGACATGGGACTCGGCCATGCCGGCGCCGGTGATGCGCACGAACTCCGGCCGGGTGCGCATCTCTTCGATGTTGGCGCTGCCGGTGTAGCCCATGGAAGACCGCAGGCCGCCCATCAGTTGATGGATGATGGCGCTCAGGGTGCCCTTGTACGGCACACGACCTTCGATGCCTTCCGGTACCAACTTCTCGGCACCCGCGGAGGAGTCCTGGAAGTAACGGTCCGAAGAGCCCTGGGCCTGGGACATGGCGCCCAGCGAACCCATGCCGCGGTAGGCCTTGTAGCTACGGCCCTGGAACAGTTCGATCTCGCCTGGCGCTTCTTCGGTACCGGCGAACATCGAACCCATCATCACACAGTAGGCACCGGCGACGATGGCCTTGGACAGGTCACCGGAGAAACGGATACCGCCGTCGGCGATCAACGGCACGCCCGTGCCTTCGAGGGCGGCGGCGACGTTGGCGATGGCGCTGATTTGCGGCACGCCGACACCGGCAACGATACGGGTGGTGCAGATCGAGCCAGGGCCGATACCGACCTTGACCGCGTCGGCGCCAGCGTCGGCCAGGGCCTTGGCGGCTTCGCCGGTGGCGATGTTGCCACCGATCACCTGCACGTCTGGGAAGTTCTGCTTGACCCAGCGAACGCGGTCGATCACGCCTTTGGAATGGCCGTGGGCGGTGTCGACGACAACGACGTCGACGCCGGCATTGACCAGGGCGGCGACACGGTCACCGGTGTCCTTGCCGGTGCCGACTGCCGCGCCTACGCGCAGACGACCCTGGTCGTCCTTGCTGGCCAGCGGGTAGGCCTTGGCTTTTTCGATGTCGTTGACAGTCATCATGCCCTTGAGGGCGAACTTGTCGTCGACGATCAGCACGCGCTCGATGCGGTGTTTGTGCAGCAACTCGCGAACTTCGTCCTTGCTGGTGCCTTCCTTGACCGTGACCAGGCGCTCTTTAGGCGTCATCACTTGGCGGACGGTGGCATCCAGGCGGTTCTCGAAACGCACGTCGCGGGACGTGACGATGCCGACCAGGTCGCCATCGTGCAGCACCGGAACGCCGGAGATGTTGTGCATGCGGGTCAGTTCGAACAGATCACGAACCGTGGCATCGGCCTCGATGGTGATCGGGTCCTTGACCACGCCAGCCTCGAACCGCTTGACCTTGCGCACTTCGGCGGCCTGCTGTTCGATGGTCATGTTCTTGTGGATGATCCCGATACCGCCTTCCTGGGCCATGGCAATGGCCAGACGGGCTTCGGTCACGGTGTCCATGGCAGCGGAAACCAGGGGGATATTCAGTTCGATGCCACGGGTGAGACGGGTTTTGAGACTGACTTCGTTAGGCAGCACCTCGGAATAACCAGGCACTAGGAGAATGTCATCGAAGGTCAGGGCTTCTTGGCTGATACGCAGCATCGCGGGGGCTCCCGAGCGGGAAAATGGAAGCGCGCCATTATACTCATGCACCCCGCCTGGCTCAATGTAAAACTCTGTCTATTATTGCCGGGGTGATTGATGGGTGAAAACACACTGCTCCCGGCTGTACGCCGAACCGCGTGGCGAGGGGATTTATCCCCGCTGGACTGCACAGCAGTCCCAAAAACAGTCGGCTCAATATGCCTGATGTACCGCATGGCCTGGGTTTAGGGCCGCTTCGCGCCCCAGCGGGGATGAATCCCCTCGCCACAAAAGCAATCTCCAGTGCCCCTCTCTACAACTCCACCTTCACCCAACTCACCGGCTGATCCAGCCAATCGGCGAATTCGTCGAGGAAGTCCTGCTTGAACCCCGCCTCCAGCCAGTTGTTGAAGATGAACCCCAGGTTGGAGAAGCCGCAAGGCTGCAGGAACAGGAAGCCGTTGATGTCATCTTCATGGCCACATTCAGGGCAGGTGAAGTTGTCGGTGCGGGCGGGCATCCAGTCTTCCAGGCTTTCGAACAGCGCCTCGCCAATCTCCTGGCGGCATTCGGCACAGCCGGCTTCTTCGAGAAAGCCCTTGGCCGGCGTGTAGATGCAGCGCTTGGTGATGATTTCCAACCCGTTGACCGCTTCCCCGAACGGCAAGGCATCGGGGTGCAACACCACGTTGCTCGCGCCAGGTGCAATGGCGTGGGCCATGCGATTGCCGGTGCGCCCGCAGGTGGTCAGTTGTTCCTCGACGATGTTCTTGCGCACCAGCCAGCGCACGATCGCCCTGGCCCGGGGTTCGTGGACTGGCAAGGTGGAGATTTTCGGAACGATGATGCTTTGGGAGTTCATGACGAGGCCTGGGGTTTCTCTGGCGGGAGCAATTAAAAGGCCGGCAGCTTAATCCCTGGTCAAGCCAGGTCAAGCACTCAGGTAACGCCCGATCAAGGCAATGCCGCTGGCGAGCACCAGCCAGGTCACCAGGCGCACGAACGCTTCACGCGACATTTTCATGGTCAGGCGACGCCCCACCCACAGTCCCAGCGCCATGGCCGGCAACAAACACAGCGCCAGTACCAGCAAGGGTAGCTCGGCATACACGCCCGCGACAGCGAACAGGCTCAGGCGCACCACGGTGCTGCAACTGATCAAGGCACTCTGGGTCGCCCGGGCCGGCTCCTTGGGCAAGCGGCTGTTCAGGTAGATGGCATACAGAAAGCCGCCGCTGCCGAACAACGCCCCGAACATCCCGCCCACTATGCCCATCGGCACCGACCACAGCGCCGACAACTGAGTCGGCCGGGCCTTGATCAACAGGCTGTAGATCGCATAGCCGCTGATGAACACGCCCATCAACAACAGCAGCACGTCGGACTTGAGGTTAAGCAGGAACATCACCCCCAGGCTGCAGCCCACCGCCATGCACGGCAGCAACCGCAGCAACTCGGGCCGGGAAACGTCCCGTCGCGAGGGCAACAGGTTGCCGAAGGCCGCGACAAAATCCAGCAACACCAGCAGCGGTACGATTTTCGACAAGGGCATGAACAGCAACAGGATCGGCGCCGCCACCAATGCCGTGCCGAACCCGGCGATGCCGAAGACGATGTAGGCCAGGGCGATGGCCAGGCCGATGATCAACCATTCGACGGGGGCGAATGCCCATTGGCCCAACCACGACAGAGGATCCATTGCACAACTTCCTTGATGGCGAAGGGGCGACTTTAGCCAAGTGCCGGGCGGCATATCCAGTATTTGTAGAGACCGCCCTACCGCTTTCGCGGGCGAGCCCGCTCCCACAGTTGATCTTCAGTGCGACATAGATCGCCTGTGGGAGCGAGCTTGCTCGCGATGCAGGCAACCCGGTCTAATTGTCTGCACACCATCGGCGAATCCCCTTATCATGCCGCCCATGATTAAAGATCCCTTTGCCCGCCTGGGCCTGGACCGCGAGGTCCTGACTGTCAGCCAGCTCAACGGCCGTGCGCGGGTGTTGCTCGAAGACGTGTTCAGCAACATCTGGGTCGAGGGCGAAATCTCCAACCTCGCCCGTCCGGCCTCCGGCCATGTGTACTTCACCCTCAAGGACAGTGGCGCCCAGGTGCGCTGCGCGCTGTTCCGGCAGAACGCCGCCCGGGTTCGCCAGGCCTTGAAAGACGGGTTGGCGGTGAAGGTGCGCGGCAAGGTCTCGCTGTTCGAGGGGCGTGGCGATTATCAACTGATTCTCGACACCGTCGAGCCGGCCGGCGATGGCGCCCTGCGCCTGGCCTTCGATGCCCTGAAGGAAAAGCTCAGCGCCGAAGGCCTGTTCAGCGCCGAGCGCAAGGTGCCGCTCCCGGCCCATCCACAACGCATCGGCATCATCAGTTCGCCCACTGGCGCCGTGATCCGCGACATCATCAGCGTCTTCCGCCGCCGTGCGCCGCAGATTTCCCTGACGCTGATCCCCACCGCCGTGCAGGGCCGCGAAGCCACCGCGCAGATCGTCCGCGCCCTGAAGCTGGCGGACGCCCGGGGGTTCGATGCCCTGATCCTGGCCCGGGGTGGCGGTTCACTGGAAGACTTGTGGTGTTTCAACGAAGAAGCCGTAGCCCGGGCCGTGGACGCCTGCGTGACACCGATCGTCAGCGCCGTCGGCCATGAAACCGACGTGTCCATCAGCGATTTCGTCGCCGACGTACGCGCCCCGACGCCCTCCGCCGCCGCCGAACTGCTGGCGCCGGATGCCGGCGACCTGGTGCGCCGGGTCGAAAGCCTGCATCGCCGGCTGGTGATGCGCATGCGCGACCGCCTCATGCGCGACCAACTACGCCTCGAAGGCCTCACCCGGCGCCTGCGCCACCCCGGTGAGCGCCTACGTCAGCAAGCCCAGCGCCTGGACGACCTGGACATGCGCCTGCGCCGCGCCTTTGAACGCAGCCTCAATACTCGCCGTGAACGGCTCATCCGTCTGGAAACTCGCCTGGCCGGACAACATCCAGGCCGGCACCTGGCCTTGCTGCGCCATCGCCTGGACAGCCTTGCCGAACGCCTGCCGCGAGCAATGCGCGAGGGCCTGAAAGCGCGACGCGTGCAGTTGCACAACCAGATGCAGACGCTGCACATCGTCAGCCCCCTGGCGACCCTTGGCCGGGGCTACAGCATCCTGCTCGACGAACGCGGCCATGCGATCCGCAGCGCCGGGCAAACCCACACCGGCCAGCGCCTGAGCGCCAGGCTCGGCGAAGGCGAACTGCTGGTGCGGGTCGAAGACAACCACCTGACACCGGTCACCCTTTCTCTACTGGATTGACTCATGCCGCGACTTTCCCTCTCCGCCCTGGCACCGCTGCTGTTGCTGTGCCTGGCCGCCCAGGCCCACGCCGACAGCTACATCACCCGCCTGTTGAACAAACCGGTGCCCGGCGGCGTGGCCGTGGTGGACCTGGGCAGCGCAGCCCAGGCGCCGAAAGCCAGCTATCAGGGCAAGCCGGTGCTGGTGGTCAAGGAACAGAACAACTGGCTGGCGATTGTCGGCATCCCGTTGACCGTCCAACCCGGCACCCAGCAGATCAGCAGCGGCGGGACCACCCAACCGTTCGTGGTCGGCTACAAGAAATACCCCGAACAGCACATCACCCTGGCGAACAAACGCCAGGTCAACCCGAACCCGGCGGACCTCAAGCGCATCGACGCCGAACTGGCCGTGCAATTGAAGGCCTACCGCAGCTTCAGCCCGAACATCCCCAGCAACCTGTTGCTGGACAAACCCGTCAACGGCCCGCTGTCGAGCAAGTTCGGTGTGCGCCGCTTCTTCAACGGCGAAGAACGCAACCCCCACGCGGGCCTCGACTTCGCCGTGCCCGCCGGTACGCCCATCAAGACCCCGGCCGCCGGCAAGGTGATCCTCACCGGCAACTACTTCTTTAACGGCAACACGGTGTTCGTCGACCACGGCCAAGGCTTCATCAGCATGTTCTGCCACATGTCGAAGATCGACGTGAAGGTCGGCCAGCAACTGGCACGGGGCACGGTGGTGGGCAAGGTCGGCTCCACGGGCCGGGCGACCGGGCCGCACATGCACTGGAACATCAGCCTGAACGATGCACGGGTGGATCCGGCCATTTTTATCGGGGCGTTTCAGCCCTGAAATGTGCTGAGGCTCCTGGCCTCTTCGAGAGCAAGCCCGCTCCCACATAGGGATCTCCTGCGAACACAACATTTGCAACCCACAGAGATCCCCTGGGGGAGCGAGCTTGCTCGCGGTGACGCCCCCCATCACCACCCTCCCGCAAATTGCCAAGCTCAAAACATCGACGCAATTCCTGATATCCATACCTGACACATGCGCGATTAAATCTCGCAAACCCGCCAAAAATCAGAACTTCTCTCAATTTTTTCCGACTGCTTGCGATCCTCCCCTCACACGGTTAGGGTTGGGGGCATGAAAACCTCTCACACCCTCATCCAGCTTCGCCAGCACCGCAGCCTGTGCCTCGTCAGCGCACGACTGCCGGGCTGAATCGCGGCACCTCGTCCAGGCTATGAAGCCACCCCCGTTCGAACCACCGGCAGGCCGCCTTTTTCCGGCCACGACAACAAAAGGATTCCCCCGATGAGCATGCTCAAAGACCCGTCTTCCAAGTACCGCGCCTTCCCGACCATCAACCTGCCGGATCGCACCTGGCCGTCGAAGACCATCACCGCCGCGCCGATCTGGTGCAGCTCCGACCTGCGTGACGGCAACCAGTCGCTGATCGAGCCGATGGACGCCGCGAAGAAGCTGCGCTTCTGGAAAACCCTGGTCGCCGTCGGCGTGAAGGAAATCGAAGCGTCGTTCCCGGCCGCTTCGCAGACCGACTTCGACTTCGTGCGCACCCTCATCGAAGAAGGCCACATCCCGGACGACACCACCATCCAGGTGCTGACCCAGGCTCGCGAAGACCTTATTGCGCGGACCTTCGAATCCCTGCGCGGGGCGAAGAAAGCCATCGTCCACCTGTATAACGCCACCTGCCCGTCGTTCCGCCGCATCGTGTTCAACCAGGACAAGGAAGGCGTGAAGGAAATCGCGGTGAACGCCGCCAAGCTGTTCGTCAAATACGCCGCGCAGCAACCCGAAACCCAGTGGCAGTTCGAGTACTCGCCGGAAACCTTCAGCGCCACCGAGCTGGAGTTCGCCAAGGAAGTCTGCGACGCGGTGATCGAGGTCTGGAACCCGACGCCCGAGCGCAAGGTGATCCTCAACCTGCCGGCCACCGTGGAAGTCGCCACCCCGAACATCTACGCCGACCAGATCGAATGGTTCGGCCGCCACATCAACCGCCGTGACAGCGTGATCATCAGCCTGCACACCCACAACGACCGTGGCACCGGCGTAGCCGCCACCGAGCTGGGCCTGATGGCCGGCGCCGACCGTGTCGAAGGCTGCCTGTTCGGCAACGGCGAGCGTACCGGCAACGTCGACCTGGTGACCGTGGCACTGAACCTCTACACCCAAGGCATCGACCCTGAGCTGGACTTCTCCGACATCGACGGCGTGCGCAAGGTGGTCGAGGAATGCAACCAGATTCCGGTGCACCCGCGTCACCCGTATGTGGGCGACCTGGTCCACACCGCGTTCTCCGGTTCGCACCAGGACGCCATCCGCAAGGGCTTCGCCCAGCAGAAACCGGACACCCTGTGGGAAGTGCCGTACCTGCCGATCGACCCGGCCGACATCGGTCGCAGCTACGAGGCGGTGATTCGCGTGAACAGTCAATCCGGCAAGGGCGGCATCGCCTACCTGCTGGAACAGGAATACGGCATCAGCCTGCCACGGCGCATGCAGATCGAGTTCAGCCAGGTGGTCCAGCGCGAAACCGATCGCCTCGGCCTGGAGATGACCGCCCAGCAGATCCACGCCCTGCTCCACAGCGAGTACCTGCAAGCCAACACCCCGTATGCGCTGGTCAGCCATCGCCTGCAGGAAGAAAACGGCAACAGCGCGGTGGAAGTCGAAGTGGCCAGCAAGGGCCAGGGCGAGACCAACCTGCATTGGCGCGGCAAGGGCAACGGCGCCCTGGAAGCCCTGGTGGCCGGCCTGCCGGTGCCGGTGGAAATCATGGACTACAACGAACACGCCATCGGCGCCGGGACCAACGCCAAGGCTGCGGCCTACATCGAGCTGCGGGTCAACGGTGAACGCGCGGTGCACGGCGTGGGCATCGATGAAAACATCACCACCGCCAGCTTCAAGGCCCTGTTCAGCGCGCTGAACCGCTCGCTGAGCCAGACAGAAGCCAAAGCGGCCTGATCCGCCGCTGAATACAAAAAGCCCCGGGGTGTGAACCCCGGGGCTTTTTTGTGGGCTGGCATTAACGGACGTTCTGCGTTCGGCTCTTGTGGGAGCGAGCTTGCTCGCGAAGACGGCGGCTCAGCCCCCCAATGTCAAGCATGGGTGTCGACAGGGCCGGCCATCGCCTGCAGCAACGATGCCCGCAAGGTTTGCAAGGCAGCCTGGGTGCCCATGATCTGGGTCTGGATGGCCATCGCCTGCTGGGTCTTCTGTTCGGCGCTGGCCTGGCTCTTCTGCACTCGCGCCAGCTCAGCTTGCTGCTGGGCCAGGAGCTTCTCGGCCTGCTCGATTTGCTTCTTCAACTGCTCGACGACATCGATACCGCCGCTGGAAGGCGCACCGGCAACGTTGGCGCCGCTGGTATCGACTTTCAGTGTTTTCCCCTTCTCATCGCCAGCTTCGGTCGCTGTCGTGGTAGTCGCCGTTTCTTCGCCAGCGCCCTTGATCCGAACGGTGGGGGCCGAAAGCGGATAAGGGTTTACGGTAGTTGCGCTGATAGTGGTCATGGGTACGCCTCCTTGGATGACCTTCTATCGGCCTGCGCCCCCCTTTCTAAAGGGCTGAATCGTTACATTTAGATGAATTCGAAGTCATCTGCATCCAGGTTCGCGGGAAACCGCGTGCGGTACGCGGCCAGGTCGGCTGCGTTCAAGCGCACCGTGAACACACCGTCGGCGTCGCCGGCGCTGAGCAAGGTCTCGCCCTGGAAATCCAGCACCTGGCTGTCGCCGGTGTAGGCGAAGCCCTTGCCATCGGTACCGATGCGGTTCACCGCGACGACATAACACAGGTTCTCGATCGCCCGGGCCGGCAGGAGCCGGTTCCAATGCTGGCGACGCGCACCTGGCCAGTTGGCGGTGTACAGCAGCAGGTCGGTGTCCTCGGCGTCGCGGCTCCAGACCGGAAAGCGCAGGTCGTAGCAGATCAGCGGACGAACCCGCCAGCCCTTGAGCTCGAACAGCACCTGGCGCTCCCCCGGCGTGTAGTGGTTGTGTTCTCCCGCCATGCGAAACAGATGACGCTTGTCGTAATGCAGCACTTCACCGTCCGGCCGCACCCAGAGCAGGCGGTTGCGGTGGCTACCGTCGGCGGCCTGGACAATCAGGCTGCCGGTGATCACCGCATCGAGCCGCGCCGCCTGGGTGCGAAGCCACACGCTGGTGGGGCCGTGCTCCGGCTCCGCCAGGGTGTGCGACGCCATGGAAAACCCGGTGGTGAACATTTCCGGGAGGATAATCAAGTCCGCCCCGCGGGCCTGTTCCAACAGGCCTTCGAAATGCTCCAGGTTGGCCTGGCGATCGTGCCAGGCCAGCGTGGTCTGGATCAGGGCAATGTCGAGGTTCGGCAACGCGCTCAAATCACGCATAGTTTTTCCGCCGCTTCACGCAGCGTCTCCTCGCGCTTGGCAAAGCACAGGCGCACCAGGCGCTGGCCTTGGGGTGGGTCCTGGTAGAACACCGACACCGGAATCGTCGCCACGCCGTGTTCACGGGTCAGCCAGACCGCCATGTCGACGTCGTTCAGGTCCGGGCGGATCTGGCTGTAATCCACCAGCTGAAAGTAAGTCCCGGCCACGCGCGTGAAGCTGAACCGCGACGGAGCCAGCAGATCGCAGAACAGGTCACGCTTGGCCTGGTAGAAGGCCGGCAGCTCATCGACGTGCTCGGGGTGCTCGGCCATGTAGTCGGCCAGGGCGTACTGCAACGGCGTCACGCCGCAGAAACTGACGTATTGATGGACCTTGCGCAGTTCCGCGCTCAAGGCCGGCGGTGCCACGACGTAGCCGGTTTTCCAGCCCGTGACGTGATAGGTCTTGCCGAACGAACTGACCACGAAGGCCCGCTGGTACAGTTCTTCGTGGGCCAGCACGCTGGCATGGGACACACCGTCGAACACCAGGTGTTCATAGACTTCGTCGCTGACGAGGTAGATATCGCGGTCGCGAATCAACGTCGCCAACCGATCAAGCTCGGCGCGGCTGATCAGCGCGCCGCTGGGGTTGTGCGGGGTGTTGAGGATGATCATGCGGGTACGCGGGCTCAAGGCTTCGCCAAGCTTCTGGAAGTCGATGGCGAAATCTTCCAGGCCCAGTTGCACGTGCACGCAACGCCCACCGGCCAACGTTACGGCGGGCTCGTAGCTGTCATAGCAAGGGTCGAACACGATCACTTCGTCACCGCTGTGGACCACGGCGGCAATGGCACAGAAAATTCCCTGGGTCGCACCAGGCGTCACGGTGATCTCCTGACCGGCATCGACGCTGGCGCCGTAGCTGCGGGTGATTTTCGCGGCGATCTGCTGGCGCAAGGCCGGCAGGCCGGTCATGGGCGAATACTGGTTATGGCCTTGGGCAACATGCCGGCCGACCGCATCGCGCAAGGCCTGCGGGCCATCGAAATCGGGAAACCCCTGGGACAGGTTCAGCGCGCCGGTCTGCGCGGCAAGCTGGGACATCTGGGTGAAAATGGTGATGCCGACGTTTGGCAACTTGCTGGTGATCATCAACGGTCCCTTGCTCTGCCCCCGGCTCTGGCGCGGCGCGGGAGAGACCGAGAATAGCCCAATCGTCGGGCATGAAAAAGGGTGCCCAGGGGCACCCGATATCACTCAATGACATCACAGCCATCCCGACACAGAACCCTGTGGCGAGGGGATTTATCCCCGCTGGGTTGCGCAGCAACCCCAAAGCAGTGAATTCAATCTACCTGACACACCGAGTTGTGGGTTTTAGGGCTGCTACGCAGCCCAGCGGGGATAAATCCCCTCGCCACAGGTTCTGTGTGCTGTCTCTGTGGGCAAAGCCCTCTGAGCAGTCAATCAACGCTTGTCGCGACGCTTCTTGTCGGCCTTCTTGTGGTGCGACATCAAGCGGCGCTTCTTGTTGACCTGGCGGTCGGTGAGCGTGTTCTTGTTGCCTTCGTACGGGTTCTCGCCGCCCTTGAACTCGATGCGGATCGGCGTGCCGACCAGCTTCAGGACGCGGCGATAGGTGTTTTCCAGGTAACGGACGTAGGACTTGGGCACCTTCTCGATCTGGTTACCGTGAATCACGATGATCGGCGGGTTGGCGCCACCCAGGTGGGCGTAACGCAGCTTGATCCGACGGTTGTTGACCATCGGTGGCGCGTGCTCGCCGACGGCGTCTTCGAGGATCTGGGTCAGGCGGTTGGTCGGCCAGCGGGTGACCGCCGACTTGAACGAGTTCTGCACCGAGGCGTAGAGGTTGCCCACGCCCGTGCCGTGCAGGGCCGAGATGAAGTGGATGTCGGCGAAGTCGACGAAGAACAGCCGGCGCTGCAATTCGACCTTCACGAAATCCCGCTCGCTGGGCGTCATGCCGTCCCATTTGTTGATCGCGATGACCAATGCGCGACCGGCCTCCAGGGCAAAGCCCAGCAGGTTCAGGTCGTGATCGACCACGCCTTCGCGCGCGTCCATCACGAAGATCACCACGTTGGCGTCCTTGATCGCTTGCAACGTCTTGACCACGGAGAATTTTTCGACTTCTTCGTGGATCTTGCCGCGCTTGCGCACACCAGCGGTGTCGATCAGCGTGTACTTCTCTTCGTTGCGCTCGAAGGGAATGTAGATGCTGTCGCGGGTGGTGCCGGGCTGGTCATACACGATCACCCGGTCTTCACCGAGCATGCGGTTGACCAGGGTCGACTTGCCCACGTTCGGACGGCCAATGATGGCGATCTTGATACCGTCTTTTTCGCTCGGGCCCGGAATGCGCTTGGCTTCTTCGCCTTCGGCGACGATTTCCTCTTCGCCCTCTTCCGGCTCGTCTTCATCGTCCTTCGGGAAGTCCGCCAGGGCGATTTCCAGCAGTTGGCTGATACCACGGCCGTGGGCACCGGCGATCGGGATCGCCTGGCCCATGCCCAACGGTGCGAATTCGGCGCGGGCCATGTCCGGGTCGATGTTGTCGACCTTGTTGGCCACCACGTGGGAGCGCTTGTTACGTTTGCGCAAATGCTCGGCGATCATCTGGTCGGCGGCGGTAAAACCGGCCTTGGCGTCTACCAGGAACAGCACCACATCGGCTTCTTCGATGGCGAGCAACGACTGCTCGGCCATTTTTTCGTCCATGCCGTGTTCATCACCGGAGATGCCGCCGGTGTCGACCAGGATATAGGTACGCCCTTGCCACTTGGCCTCACCGTATTGGCGATCACGGGTCAGACCGGACAAGTCGCCGACGATGGCGTCGCGAGTCCTGGTCAGGCGATTGAACAAGGTGGACTTGCCGACGTTCGGTCGGCCCACCAGGGCGATTACGGGAACCATGCGGCTCTCCACTTCGTTATTTCAGAAAATACAAAAGCCGCTGCGAGGCAGCGGCTGGTGCTCGGAGGCCGTCCTGTGGGAGCGGGCTTGCTCGCGAAAGCGGTGTGTCAGTCGAGAATTTGTCTTCTGATACGCCGTATTCGCGAGCAAGCCCGCTCCCACAAAGGACAGGCCGCTTGAGGTCTAGCCCCAAGCATAGTCTTACTTGATGGTCAGGGCTTCCAGCTTGCCGCTGTTGCCATACACATAAATCATGTTGCCCACCACCAGCGGACGGGCACGCAGGCCGTCGCTGTCGATGCGCTCACGGCCGACGAAACGGCCGTCTACCTGGCTGAGCAGGTGCAGGTAACCTTCCAGGTCACCCACTGCAACGTAGCTGGAGAACACTTCCGGGGCCGACAACTGGCGGCGGGCCAGGGAATCGTTGCTCCACAACGCGGTGGTGGAACGCTCGTCGACGCCTTCGACCGTGCCCGAGGACAGGCTCACGTAGACGCTGCCAAACCCTTGGGCGACACCGGCGTAGCTGGACGCATCGCGTTGCCACAGCGGACGACCGCTTTCCAGGTCCAGTGCGGCCACGCGGCCCTGGTAGCTGGCGACGTACAGTGTACCGCCGGACAACAGCAGGCCGCCGTCGATGTCGACCACGCGCTCCAGTTCCGAACGACCTTGCGGGACAGCAACGCGCTGCTCCCACACCGGCACGCCGTTGGAGATGTCCAGGGCGACCACCTTACCCGTCGACAACCCAGCCACCGCGAGGCGGTTGGTGACGACAGGCGCGCTGGTGCCGCGCAGGGTCAGTACCGCCGGTGTACTGTCATAGACCCAGCGCTGGTTGCCGGTGGCGGCATCCAGGCCGATCAGACGGTCATCCTGGGTCTGGACCACGACCACGTCACCGTTGGTGGCCGGCGGTGCGAGCACTTCACTGGACACGCGGGCGCGCCATTTCTCTTCACCGCTGCTCGCATCGAGGGCAACGATCTCCCCCTTGAGCGTGCCGATCATGACCAGACCGTAACCCACGCCCACGGCGCCGGACACAGGCAGTTCTAGATCCTTTTCCCACTTGGTGTCGCCGTTCATGCGATCCAGTGCATACACTTCACCGGTGACGTCACCGGCGTAGATCGTGTCGCCATCGATGGCCGGCACCAGCATGTTGTAGGTTTCGCCCTGGCCTTCGCCGATGGAACGGCTCCATTGCTTCTGCAGCACGACTTCTTCTTTGAAATCGGTCAGCTCGGCCGGAGGCAGTTCTTTCTTGCTGTTGCTGCTGCAACCCGCGGCCAGAATGGCCAGGGTCAGCAATGCTGCATGTTTCCACTGGATCACGTCACGCATCCCCTTTGGCCAGGTCGTCCAGCTTGATTTGCAGGCCACCGACTGCGGCTTCATCCGACAGCGCAGCCTTGGCTTTTTGGTAAGCCGCGTGAGCCTCATCGGTGCGCCCCAGCTGTACCAGCAGGTCGCCCTTGAGTTCTTCGCGGGTCGCCAGGAAGGCCTTGTCGGCATCGCCGTCAAGCAACTTCAGGGCGTCTTCGGTCTTGTTCTGTGCCGCCAGCACCTGCGCCAGGCGCTGACGCGCCACTTCGCCCAGGGTCGGGTTGGCCGGCTTGTCGACAATGCCCTTGAGCTCGGTGGCGGCGTCGTCCAGCTTGCCGTTGTCCACCGCTACCTTGGCCACGAACAGGCGACCGTACTGCGCGTACGCGGTGCCGCCGAACTCGCTGTTGAGCTTGCCGGCCAGATCCGCGACACGTGCCGCGTCAGGCTTGCCGTCTGGCGTCAGGGTGGTTTCCAGCAATTGCTGATAGAGCACCGAGGCGCCTTGCGACTGGTTGTTCTGGTATTTCTGGTAGGCCTGCCAGCCGAACACGATGACCAGCGCCAACAGGCCGCCAGTGACCAGCGGCTTGCCATTGCGCGTCCACCAGTCCTTCAAATCCGCCAGCTGTTCATCTTCGGTACTCGACACCCCAATACTCCTTAATCGCTAAATCGGCTGTTTGACAGCTTCAACCCTGCACGACGCAGGTGGCCAGGTGTGCAGCAAGCGCATCCCAGGCAATGCTTTGTTGTTCGCCCTGGCCACGCAGGGGTTTGAAACCTACCACTTGTTGGGCCAGTTCGTCGTCACCAAGGATCAGTGCATACAGCGCACCGCTCTTGTCGGCCTTCTTGAACTGGCTCTTGAAGCTGCCGGCACCGGCGTTGATCTGCAGGCGCAGGTTGGGCAACTGGTCGCGGACCCGCTCACTCAGCGACAATGCCGCCAGCTCGGCCGCTTCGCCGAACGCGCAGAGGTAGACGTCAACCTGACGGGACAGCGCCTGCGGCACCTTGTCCAAGGCCTCGAGCATCAGCACCAGGCGCTCGATGCCCATGGCAAAGCCCACGCCCGGGGTCGGCTTGCCGCCCATCTGTTCCACCAGCCCGTCGTAGCGGCCGCCGGCACACACGGTGCCCTGGGCGCCGAGCTTGTCGGTGACCCATTCGAATACGGTCTTGCTGTAGTAATCCAGGCCACGGACCAGTTTCGGGTTGTTCACGTAGGGAATGCCAGCGGCGTCGAGACGAGCCTTGAGCCCTTCGAAGTGCACGCGGGACTCTTCGTCCAGGTAGTCGGCCAGCTTCGGCGCATCCACCAGCACGGCCTGGGTGTCCGGATTCTTGGTATCCAGCACCCGCAGCGGGTTGGTCTTGAGCCGACGCTGGCTGTCTTCGTCCAGGTGCTCGAGGCGGGCCGAGAGGAACTCCACCAACGCGTCACGGTAGCGAGCACGGGCTTCGGCGGTGCCGAGGCTATTGAGCTCCAGCTTGACCGCGTCGCGGATGCCCAGCTCACCCCACAGGCGCCAGGTCAGCACGATCAGCTCGGCGTCGATGTCCGGGCCATCGAGGTTGAACACTTCGCAGCCGATCTGGTGGAACTGGCGATAACGGCCTTTCTGCGGACGCTCGTGACGGAACATCGGGCCGATGTACCAGAGCTTCTGCACCTGGCCGCCACCGGTGATGCCGTGCTCGAGCACCGCACGTACGCACGCCGCCGTGCCTTCGGGGCGCAGGGTCAGGGAATCGCCGTTGCGATCGTCGAAGGTGTACATCTCTTTTTCGACGATGTCGGTCACTTCACCAATCGAGCGCTTGAACAGCTCGGTGAACTCGACGATCGGCATGCGGATCTGCCGGTAACCGTAGTTATCCAGCAAACGCGCCACGGTGCCCTCGAAATAGCGCCACAGGGGCGTCTGCTCGGGCAGGATGTCGTTCATGCCACGAATGGCTTGCAGGGACTTGCTCACAGATTTTCCTTAAATTCGTTCGATCAGCCGCGCGCGATCACCGCTGCGTCGGCCTCGACCTTCTCGGCCGCCTTCTCGCGGATCAGCCGTTCCAGCTCATCCACCAGATTGTCATTCGTCAATTTCTGCGACGGCTTGCCGTCGATGTAAATCAGGTTCGGCGTACCGCCGGTGAGACCGATATGGGCCTCCTTGGCTTCGCCCGGCCCGTTGACCACGCAGCCAATCACCGCGACATCCAGCGGCACCAGCAGGTCTTCGAGTCGCCCTTCCAGCTCGTTCATGGTCTTGACCACATCGAAGTTCTGCCGCGAGCAGCTCGGGCAGGCGATGAAGTTGATGCCACGGGACCGCAGGTGCAGGGACTTGAGGATGTCGTAGCCGACCTTCACTTCCTCGACCGGGTCCGCCGCCAACGAGATGCGGATGGTATCGCCAATCCCTTCGGCGAGCAGCATACCGAGGCCGACGGCGGATTTCACCGTGCCCGAACGCAACCCGCCCGCTTCGGTGATGCCCAGGTGCAGCGGCTGGACGATTTCCTTGGCCAGCAGCCGGTAGGCTTCAACGGCCATGAACACATCGGAGGCCTTCACGCTGACCTTGAAGTCCTGGAAGTTCAGGCGTTCGAGGTGCTCGACGTGACGCAGCGCCGACTCGACCAGCGCCGCCGGGGTCGGCTCGCCGTATTTCTTTTGCAGGTCTTTTTCCAGGGAACCGGCGTTCACCCCGATGCGAATCGGGATGCCACGGTCGCGGGCGGCATCCACCACGGCACGCACGCGGTCTTCGCGACCGATGTTGCCGGGGTTGATGCGCAGGCAATCCACACCCAACTCGGCCACGCGCAGGGCGATGCGGTAGTCGAAGTGGATGTCGGCCACCAAGGGGACCTTGACCAGTTGCTTGATCTTGCCGAATGCCTCGGCGGCGTCCATGTCCGGCACCGAAACCCGCACGATGTCGACACCGGCGGCTTCCAGGCGGTTGATCTGCGCGACCGTGGCGGCCACGTCATTGGTGTCGCTGTTGGTCATGCTCTGCACAGCGATAGGGGCATCGCCGCCCACGGGCACGTTGCCGACCCAGATCTTTCGGGATTCGCGACGCTTGATAGGAGATTCGCCGTGCATGACTTATTGACCCAACTTCAGGCGAGCGGTCTCGCCACTGGTGAACGGAGCCACATCGACCGGCTGGCCGTTGTAGCTGACCTGTGCGCCACGGGCATACCCCAGGCGTACGGCGAAAGGCGGCTTGCCATTGATGGACGTGCTGTCGCCCTTGCGCTTGAGGCCACTGAACAGGACCTTGCCGTTGCCGTCGGTGACCTGGGTCCAGCAGTCGGCGGTGAACTGAATCTGGACCTGGCCTTCACCGGCAGCCGGGGCGACCGAGGTCGCCGGAGCGGCTGGCGCGGCTGGGGCTGCCGGGGCTGCCGGGGCGACGGGAGCGGTTGGCGTGGCATGGGTGGCAGGCGCCGCCACGGTCGGCGCTGGCGTGCCTGGCGCGGCGGGTGCCGTGGCAATCGGGGCGCCGCCCGTGCTCGGGGCAGCAGGCGTGGTCGGTGCCGGGACAGCTGGCTCAGCGCCGGCCTGGGCGTCGGCATCGTCCGGGCTTTGTGGCAGCGCCAGATTGGTCTCGCCTTCGGCCTGGCCTTCCACGACGGCCTGGTCTTCCGGCTCGTCCAGCGGATGGATCTGGGTCGTACCGTCGGCGCCTTCGACCTCGACGTGCTCGGGGTTCATCGCCACTGGCTCTTTGTTGCGCTGGGACGTCTGGTCCTGCCACCAGACGAAACCGCCACCGATCACCGCGATCAGCAACAGCAGGCTGACAATGCGCAGGATCGTGTGGGAAACACGAACCGGCTCTTCGATGCGTCCCAGGCTGTGCACATTGCTGCCCTGGGCGTTGGAACCGGTGTATTGATCGAATTGCTGGACCAGGACGGTCTGGTCCATGCCGAGCAACTTGGCATAGGCGCGGATGTAGCCGCGGGCGAAAGTGTGCCCGGGCAGCTTGTCGAACGCGCCCGCTTCCAGGTTGCTCAGGGAAGTCACGGTGAGATTGAGCTTGTGGGCCACTTCGGCCAGCGACCAACCATTGCTTTCGCGGGCTTGACGCAGGGTCTCACCGGGATTTACGCGAGTCGCTGCTACAACTTCGGGATGCGCCGCTTTCATCATTGCTCCGACAGGTATTGCTGATATTCCGGCGTACCGGGATAGAGTCTTTTGAGTTGCAGGCCATAACTTGCAGCCTTGTCGCGATCTTCAAACACATGTGCCAGCCGAACGCCGAGCAATAGACTACGTGCATTTTGCTCGCTGAGCAGGCTAAAACGCTCGTAGTAGTCACGCGCGGGCACATAATGCCTGTCTTCGTAGGACAACTCAGCCATTTCCAGCAGGGCTCGCGGTTGCTGGCGGTTGAGGCGCAGGGCCTTTTCCAGCTGCTGGCGGGCCAGGTCTCGCTGGCCCAACTGCGCGGCCGTCATGCCAAGGTTCTCGAATACCCGCGAGCGCTCTGGGTAAAGGGTGTCGGCAGCGGCCTGCTCGAAGCGCTCGTAGGCTTCCTTGTAACGCTTCTGCTCGTAAAGAAAACCGCCGTAGTTGTTCAGGATCCGTGCGTCCTGGGGCCGTGCCGAAAGCGCCTTGCGAAAATGCTGGTCGGCCAGCTCCGACTCCAGTTCGGCCTGGAACACCAGGGCCAGGGCCGCGTTGGCGTCGGCGTCGTTGTCGTCCAGGTCCAGGGCTTTCTTGAGCGGGACCTTGGCCCGTTCGGTCATGCCCTGCTGCAAGTAGCCAATGCCCAGTTGCACATAGGCCGCACGCGCCTCATCGCGCCCCTTGCTGGTTTTCATCGGGTTGTAGTCACCCGACAGAACACAACCGGAACACAGCCCGGCCAACAGCAAGATGAGCGCGAAGCGCAGGGACATAGAGTTCCTCTCTTAGTGACTGTTCGCAGCGTTCTGCGCCACATCGTCGGAGGCGTTCAACTCGCGCACGGCAATGTAGCGTTCGCTGCGACGGGTGCGATCCAGCACCTGCCCTACCAATTGGCCACACGCGGCGTCGATGTCTTCGCCGCGGGTGGTGCGCACGGTGACGTTGAAGCCAGCGTGGTGAAGCTGATCCTGGAAGCGACGAATCGCATTGTTGCTCGGACGCTCGTAACCGGAATGCGGGAACGGGTTGAACGGGATCAGGTTGATCTTGCACGGGATGTTCTTGAGCAGTTCGATCATCTCGACCGCATGCTCGACTTTGTCGTTCACATCCTTGAGCAAGGTGTACTCGATGGTCAGCACGCGCTTCTCGCCCAGGGCCGACATGTAGCGCTGGCATGACTCGAGCAGCATCTTAAGCGGATACTTCTTGTTGATTGGCACCAATTGGTTACGCAATGCGTCATTGGGTGCGTGCAGCGACAACGCCAGGGAGACGTCGATGTGCTTGGCCAGCTCATCGATCATCGGCACCACGCCGGAGGTGGACAGGGTCACCCGACGCTTGGAAATGCCGTAGCCCAGGTCATCCATCATCAAGTGCATGGCCGACACGACATTGTCGAAGTTCAGCAGCGGCTCACCCATGCCCATCATCACCACGTTGGTGATGGCACGGTCGACGGTCGCCGGGACGCTGCCAAAGGATTTGTTGGCAATCCACACCTGGCCGATCACTTCGGCGGCGGTGAGGTTGCTGTTGAAGCCTTGCTTGCCGGTGGAGCAGAAACTGCAATCCAGGGCACAGCCTGCCTGGGACGAAACGCACAAGGTGCCGCGTTTGCCCTGGGGAATGTAGACGGTCTCGACGCAGCTGCCGGACGCCACGCGCACCACCCACTTGCGGGTGCCGTCGCTGGAGATGTCCTCGCTGACCACTTCGGGGCCGCGAATCTCGGCAACCGCCTTGAGCTTCTCGCGCAAGGCCTTGCCGACATTCGTCATGGCGTCGAAGTCGTCGACGCCGAAGTGGTGAATCCATTTCATCACCTGGCCGGCACGGAAACGCTTCTCCCCGATCGAGTCGAAAAATTTCTCCATTTCCGGCTGGGTCAGGCCCAGCAGGTTGGTTTTGCCGTTCGATGTAGTCATGGATTCACCTTCACTCAAAAGCCTGGGCTTAGCGAGTGGTTACTTCAGTAGCGGAGAAAAAGTAAGCGATTTCGCGAGCAGCAGCGGCTTCGGAGTCCGAACCGTGAACGGCGTTGGCGTCGATGGACTCGGCGAAGTCAGCACGGATGGTGCCGGCAGCCGCTTCTTTAGGGTTGGTGGCGCCCATCAGCTCACGGTTGCGAGCGATGGCGTTTTCGCCTTCCAGAACCTGGACGACAACCGGACCGGAAGTCATGAAGGCAACCAGTTCACCGAAGAAACCGCGCTCGCTGTGCTCAGCGTAGAAGCCTTCGGCCTCGGCCTTGGACAGTTGCTTCATTTTCGAAGCTACAACGCGCAGGCCAGCGTCTTCGAAGCGGGTAACGATCTTGCCGATGACGTTTTTAGCAACGGCGTCAGGCTTGATGATGGAGAAAGTACGTTGAACAGCCATGGTGTAACTCCAGAAACGATAATTTGTGAAAAATTAAACCCGCGAATTATACGCGGGTTCAGGGGTATTGCCTAACCTGCCGGGTCGATCAGTCGATTTCTTCGATCCAGAGCGTCTGAACCGCCTCCAGGACCTTCTCGCCGCAACGGCCGGAAGCATTGTCGAAGTCGGGCAGCTCCATGATCCATCGCTGCAGATCGACGAAGTTGACCGTCAACGGGTCTACGTCTGGCTTCGCTTCGGCCAATTCCTCAGCGATGCGCCGTACATCATTCCAACCATAGCTCATGACAGTGTCACCATCAGTGCGGCGCTTCGGCCGCATGGTTAAGCGAATATTTCGGGATCTCGACCACCAGGTCCTCGGTGCCGACCTTGGCCTGGCAGGTCAGGCGCGACGTCGGCTCCAGGCCCCAGGCGCGATCCAGGTAGTCTTCTTCGAGCTCATCGGCTTCGTTCAGCGAGTCAAACCCTTCGCGAATGATGCAATGGCACGTGGTGCAGGCACAAACGCCGCCGCAGGCGCTTTCGATCTCGATGTGGTTGTCGTGGGCCACTTCCAGCAGGGATTTGCCGGTTTCGGCCTCGACCACCATACCGTCCGGGCAGTGCTCGGCGTGTGGCAGAAAAATGATCTGCGGCATCAGTTATTCCTCGATTTCATTCAGGTTGCGCCCCGCCAGGGCGGCCTTGACCGTCGAGTCCAGGCGGCGGGCAGCAAAGGCATCGGTGACGCTCGACAGACGCTTGGTCTGCTGCTCGATGGCATGGCCATCGGTGCCCTTGATCAATTCGGACAGTTCCTGCATCTGCAATTCGATGACCATGCGCTCTTCGGCATCCAACAGGCGATCGCCATCGGCCTCGAGGGCACCCTGCACCGCTTCGATCAGGCGCTGGGCATCGACTTGTTGCTCGCGCAGCACGCGGGCCACCTTGTCGTCGCCGGCGTACTGGAACGAGTCCTTGAGCATCCGGGCGATTTCGCCGTCGGTCAGACCATAGGACGGCTTGACCTGGATGCTTGCCTCGACGCCCGAACCCAGTTCGCGGGCGGTGACGTTGAGCAAGCCGTCGGCATCGACCTGGAAGGTCACGCGGATCTTCGCGGCACCGGCCACCATCGGCGGGATGCCACGCAGTTCGAAGCGCGCCAGGGAACGACAGTCGCTGATCAGCTCACGCTCGCCTTGCAGCACGTGAACCATCATGGCCGACTGGCCGTCCTTGTAAGTGGTGAAGTCCTGGGCGCGGGCGACGGGAATGGTGGTGTTGCGCGGAATCACCTTCTCCATCAGGCCACCCATGGTCTCAAGACCCAGGGACAGCGGAATCACATCGAGCAGCAGCAGTTCGCCGCCGTCACGCTTGTTGCCGGCCAGGGTGTCGGCCTGGATCGCGGCGCCGATGGCCACCACCTGGTCCGGGTCGATTTCGGTCAATGGCTGACGGCCAAAGGCTTCGGCCACGGCCTGGCGAACGCGAGGCACGCGGGTCGAGCCACCGACCATGACCACGGCCTTGACGTCTTCGAGCTCGACGCCCGAGTCGCGCACGGCGCGACGGCAAGCCTTGAGGCTGCGGGCGACCATGGGTTCGATCAATGCATCGAAGGCTTCACGGCTCAGCACCGCACTCCAGCCTTCGTAGTGCACTTCAACGCTGGCGGCGTCGGTCAGGGCTTCCTTGGCGGCGCAGGCGGTTTGCAGCAGGTGGCGCTGCGCACCCGGATCGAGGTCGGCGGACAGGCCCGCCTGCTCGATGATCCAGCCGGCAATGGCGTGGTCGAAGTCATCACCGCCCAGGGCGCTGTCGCCGCCAGTGGCCAGGACTTCGAAAACACCGCCGGTCAGGCGCAGGATCGAAATATCGAATGTACCGCCGCCCAGGTCGTAGATCGCGACCAAGCCTTCGGCGTGCTGGTCCAACCCATAGGCCACCGCCGCGGCAGTCGGCTCATTGAGCAGGCGCAGCACGTTGAGGCCGGCCAGCTTGGCCGCATCCTTGGTGGCTTGGCGCTGGGCGTCGTCGAAGTAGGCCGGGACGGTGATCACAGCCCCCACCAGCTCGCCGCCCAATGCGGCTTCGGCACGCACGCGCAGAACCTTGAGGATGTCGGCCGACACCTGCACCGGGCTTTTCGGCCCCTGCACGGTGTCGATGAACGGCATGTGGGATTCGCCGCCAACAAAACGATACGGCAGTTGGTCGCCCAGCTGCTTGACGTCGGCCAGGCCGCGCCCCATCAGGCGCTTGACCGACACGACGGTGTTCAGCGGGTCAGTGGAGGCGGCCAGCTTGGCCGATTCACCCACCTCGACGCGGTCGGCGTGGTAGCGAACGGCGGATGGCAGGATCACCTGCCCCTGCTCGTCCGCCAGCGATTCGGAGAGACCGCTGCGCAAGGCAGCGACCAGGGAATTGGTAGTACCCAAGTCGATTCCCACCGCCAGGCGACGCTGGTGGGGTTGTGGACTTTGGCCGGGTTCGGCGATCTGCAGTAGGGCCATCGTAATCAGGACTTATCTGTAATCAGGCGTGCGACCGGAGCGGCACTGGGTTAATCGTCGAGGCGCTCTTCGAGCTGGCGCACTTCGTAGGTGAGCTTGTCGAGGAACTGCATGCGCCGCATCAGGCGTTCGGCCTGTTCGCGTTGCACGGCATCGTTCCAGCAGGCTGCGAAGCTTTCGTTCAGTGTGTGCTGGGCGTCTTTGAGACGGCGCTTGAAGGTCGCGACACCGGCCAGGTCGGCGCTCTCCTGGAGGTCTTCGAGCTCTTCGCGCCACTGCATCTGCTGCAGAAGAAACTCAGGGTCGTGCACCGTGACTTCCAGGGGCAACTCATGACCGCTGATGGCGAGCAGGTAGCGCGCGCGCTTGGCCGGATGCTTGAGCGTCTGGTAGGCCTCATTGAGGTTGGCAGACTGCTCCAGCGCCCGGCGCTGCTCGGCTTCGGAGGCATCGGCAAACCGGTCCGGGTGGACACCCCGGGCCAGCTCCAGGTAACGCGCGGACAACTGATCGAGATCCAGCTGGAAAGCAGGCTGCATCTGGAACAAGGCAAAATGACAAGGAGTTCCCACGAGCCGCCTCAGATGTTGAAGCTTTCGCCGCAGCCACACTCACCGCGTACGTTGGGGTTGTTGAACTTGAAGCCTTCGTTCAACCCTTCCTTGACGAAATCCAGCTCGGTGCCGTCCAGGTACGTCAGGCTCTTCGGGTCGATGATCACTTTCTGACCATGACTCTCGAACACCTGGTCGTCTTCGCCCACTTCGTCGACGAATTCGAGCACGTAGGCAAGGCCAGAGCAGCCCGTGGTGCGAACACCCAGGCGGATACCCTCGCCCTTGCCACGCCCCGCGAGGGAACGCTGCACATGTTTAGCTGCCGCTTCTGTCATCTGGATAGCCATGGAAACTCCTTAGCGGTGCGCGGATCAGATCAAGCCTTTCTTCTGCTTGTAATCGCGAACGGCGGCCTTGATGGCGTCTTCAGCGAGTACCGAGCAGTGGATCTTCACTGGCGGCAGGGCCAGTTCTTCGGCCAGCTGGGTGTTCTTGATGGTTTCGGCTTCATCAAGGGTCTTGCCCTTCATCCACTCGGTGGCCAGGGAGCTGGACGCGATGGCCGAACCGCAGCCATAGGTCTTGAACTTGGCATCTTCGATGATGCCTTGCTCGTTGACCTTGATCTGCAGGCGCATCACGTCGCCGCATGCCGGGGCGCCGACCATGCCGGTGCCGACATCAGGATCCTGCGCGTCCATCTTGCCGACGTTGCGCGGGTTCTCGTAGTGGTCGATGACCTTTTCGCTATATGCCATTTGCTTCAATCCTCATCAGTGAGCCGCTCTGGTGGCGACTTCTTCAGTGCGCAGCCCACTCGATTTTCGAGATGTCGACGCCGTCTTTGTACATGTCCCACAGCGGCGACAAGGCGCGCAGCTTGGTGACGGCCTCGCAGACTTTCTGCGCGGCGTAATCGATTTCCTCTTCGGTGGTGAAGCGGCCGAAGGTGAAGCGAATCGAGCTATGGGCCAGTTCGTCGTTGCGGCCCAGGGCGCGCAGTACGTACGAAGGCTCGAGCGAAGCCGAGGTGCAAGCCGAACCGGACGACACAGCCAGGTCCTTGAGTGCCATGATCAGCGACTCGCCTTCAACGTAGTTGAAGCTCAGGTTCAGGTTGTGCGGGACGCGGGCGGTCATGCTGCCGTTGACGTAGAGTTCTTCGAGGTGCTCGACCTGCTTGAAGAAACGGTCGCTCAGGGCCTTGATGCGCACGTTCTCGGCAGCCATGTCTTCCTTGGCGACGCGGAAGGCTTCGCCCATGCCGACGATCTGGTGGGTCGCCAGGGTGCCGGAACGCATGCCACGCTCGTGACCGCCACCGTGCATGGTCGCTTCGATGCGCACACGCGGCTTGCGGCTGACGTACAGCGCGCCGATGCCTTTGGGACCATAGGTCTTGTGGGCCGAGAAGGACATCAGGTCGACCTTGAGCTTCGACAGGTCGATCTCGACCTTGCCGGTGGACTGCGCCGCGTCGACGTGGAACAGCACACCCTTGGAACGGGTCAGCTCGCCAATGGCGGCGATGTCGTTGATGGTGCCGATTTCGTTGTTCACGTGCATGATCGAAACCAGGATGGTGTCGTCGCGCAGTGCGGCTTCAACCATGGCCGGGGTGATCAGGCCGTCTTCACCCGGCTCGATGTAGGTGACTTCGAAGCCTTCACGCTCCAATTGGCGCATGGTGTCCAGGACAGCCTTGTGCTCGACCTTGGAGGTGATCAGGTGCTTGCCCTTGGTGTGATAGAAATGCGCGACACCCTTGATTGCCAGGTTGTCGGACTCGGTGGCACCGGAGGTCCAGACGATTTCACGTGGGTCGGCATTGACCAGGTCGGCGACCTGGCGACGAGCGTTTTCAACCGACTCTTCGGCTTTCCAGCCGAACACGTGGGAACGGGACGCCGGGTTACCGAAGTTTCCGTCGACCAGCAGGCATTCACTCATTTTTTGCGCGACACGCGGATCAACCGGGGTGGTCGCAGAGTAATCAAGGTAAATCGGCAATTTCATGGACTCTCTCCTAAATCAGGCTGGCTGGCGTTCCGCGTGCTCTGCGGCGGTCATTCGACGGCGGACGCTTCAATCTTGTCCAGGTGCGGCGCCCTGCCATTGCAACGGCGCTGGTCCTGACGCTGGGCTACTTCTTGCACCTCACGGCGGGTGACAAGGTCGGCCAAGCTGATACCGCTCAGAAACTCGTGGATCTGCAGGCTCAAGTCGCACCACAGGTGATGGGTCAGGCAAGTATCGCCGCCATGGCAGTCGCCCAGCCCTTGGCATTTGGTCGCATCGACCGATTCGTTCACGGCATCGATCACCTGGGCGACCTGGATGCCTTGCATTTCACGGGACAGCTGGTAGCCGCCGCCGGGGCCGCGCACGCTGGAGACCAGGTTGCTGCGGCGCAGCTTGGCGAACAGCTGCTCAAGATAAGACAGGGAAATGCCTTGGCGCTCGGAGATATCGGCCAGGGACACCGGCCCGTGCTGCGCGTGCAATGCCAGATCCAGCATTGCGGTCACGGCGTATCGGCCTTTTGTAGTCAGTCGCATGGACAATTACCACGGAGTTCGGAATGGGGGCGAGTATGCAATTCCCGAGTATTTAAGTCAAGTATAAGACCTAGTGGGTTACTCGGATTTACCCGCGAAAGAGCGCGCGCATGATAGCAAAGGCTTGGCGGGCAGGACCAGTGATACCGCGTTATCGTTCTTCGCGAGCAAGCTCGCTCCCACAGGGGGTCTGCGTCGTACATGAGTGATGTGCTCGACAGAGATCCCTGTGGGAGCGAGCTTGCTCGCGATGAGGCCAGCAGGGTCTCAGCTGGCCTGGCTTTCATCCTTGTCCTGCACACACGCAAAGTCTTCCTCGCGCAGTTCAGGCAGGTCCTTGGCACAGTAATTACTGCCCAGTTCCTTCAGGGCGCCGCACATCCCCTCCAGGCGACCATCGACGGCCTGCAGGTGATCGAGCAACTGGTTGATCGCGCGGGCCACCGGGTCGGGCATGTCTTCGCCGACGCCGTAGGCATCGAAGCCGATCTTCTCGGCCATGGCTTTGCGCCGGGCATTCTGCTCGTCATCGGACTTGACGATGATCCGCCCCGGAATACCGACCACGGTCGCCCCGGGCGGCACAGCCTTGGTCACCACGGCGTTGGAGCCGACTTTGGCCCCCGCGCCCACTGTGAACGGCCCGAGCACCTTGGCGCCCGCCCCCACCACCACGCCGTCTTCCAGCGTCGGGTGGCGCTTGCCTTTGTTCCAACTGGTGCCGCCGAGGGTCACGCCCTGGTACAGGGTCACGTCATCACCGATCTCGGCGGTTTCGCCGATGACGATGCCCATGCCGTGGTCGATGAAAAACCGCCGACCGACCTTGGCGCCAGGATGGATCTCGATCCCGGTCAACCAGCGTCCGAAGTTCGAGACCAGCCGCGCCAGCCATTTCCAGCCCATATTCCACAACGCGCCAGACAACCGATGCAGCCAGATGGCGTGCATTCCCGGGTAGCAGGTCAGCACTTCAAAGGCATTGCGCGCCGCCGGGTCACGATGGAAAACGCTTTGGATATCTTCACGCAAACGTTCGAACATTTTATTTCTTCCGCTTAATCAGCTCACCACGGGCCGCTTTCTGGGTTTCCGTGAGGATGCCGCGCAATATATTCATCTCCGCCCGGCTGACCGAGCTTCGTCCGTACAACCGACGCAGGCGCGCCATCAAGTGCCTTGGCTTGTCCGGGTCGAGGAACTCGATGTCCACCAGGGTCTGCTCCAGGTGTTCAAAGTATCGTTCCAGCTCATCCATCGTCGCCAGTGTCTCACTGCGCGGCGAGCCGACCTCGGTTTTTTCGACCTTGCTTGGCTGCCCTTCGGCGGCCAGCCAGGCCATGCGCACTTCATAACTCAACACCTGCACCGCCGCCGCGAGGTTCAGGGAACTGAACGTCGGGTCGGAAGGGATATGCACGTGAAAGTGACATCGCTGCAGCTCTTCATTGGTCAGGCCGGAGTCTTCACGGCCGAACACCAGGGCGATCTCGCTGCCCTGCTCCGCTTCCTCGATGACCTTGGTCCCGCACTCGCGGGGGTCGAGCAACGGCCAGGGGATGCGCCGGTCGCGGGCACTGGTGCCGAGCACCAGGTTGCACCCGACCAAGGCGTCTTCCAGGGTGGCGACCACTTGCGCACCGGCAAGGATGTCATCGGCGCCGGACGCCCGGGCGTCGGCTTCGTGATGGGGGAACAGCCGCGGCTCGACCAGCACCAGGCGTGACAGGCCCATGTTCTTCATGGCCCGCGCAGCCCCGCCGATGTTACCCGGATGGCTGGTATTGACCAGGACGACACGAATGTTCTGCAACAAGGGAGGCGCTCTCGAACACGATAAAGGGAGCAAATCTTACATAAGCACCTACCGTTAAGCTATGAAAGCGAACACCAACCTTCTCCTCGGAAAACTTTCTGATAGAATGCGCGGCTTTCTTTAACAACCTTAGGTGACACATCCATGCAGCCCATGCTGAATATCGCGCTGCGCGCCGCCCGCAGCGCCAGTGAACTGATCTTCCGCTCCATCGAGCGCCTGGATACCATCAAGGTCGACGAAAAAGACGCCAAGGACTACGTGTCCGAGGTGGATCGCGCCGCCGAACAGAAGATCGTCGACGCCCTGCGCAAGGCTTACCCGAACCACTCGATCCTGGGCGAAGAGACCGGCATGCACGCCGGCACCGGCATCGAAGGCGAAGAGTACCTGTGGATCATCGACCCACTGGACGGCACCACCAACTTCCTGCGCGGCATTCCTCATTTTGCTGTCAGCATCGCCTGCAAATACCGTGGCCGCCTGGAACACGCTGTCGTGCTGGACCCGGTTCGCCAGGAAGAATTCACCGCCAGCCGTGGCCGTGGCGCCCAGTTGAACGGTCGTCGCCTGCGCGTCAGCGGCCGCACCAGCCTGGACGGCGCCCTGCTGGGCACTGGCTTCCCGTTCCGCGATGACCAGATGGACAACCTGGACAACTACCTGGGCATGTTCCGCGCCCTGGTCGGCCAGACCGCCGGCATCCGTCGCGCTGGCGCTGCCAGCCTGGACCTGGCCTATGTGGCCGCCGGCCGTTTCGATGCATTCTGGGAGTCGGGCCTGTCCGAGTGGGACATGGCCGCAGGCGCCCTGCTGATCCAGGAAGCTGGTGGCTTGGTGAGCGACTTCACCGGCGGCCACGACTTCCTCGAAAAAGGCCACATCGTGGCGGGCAACACCAAATGCTTCAAGGCGGTGCTGACGGCTATCCAGCCACACCTGCCGGCTTCGCTGAAACGCTAAGCGACGCAGCCACAGAAAAGCACCCTTCGGGGTGCTTTTTTTGTGCCTCGGTTTTATGGATGAGGCAGATTCTGTGGGAGCGGGCTTGCCCGCGAAGACAATGCCTCATTGGACATGGATGCAAGCTGATCCACCGCCTTCGCGGGCAAGCCCACTCCCACACGGGATTGGGGTGCGTCAGGAATCCGGGCATAAAAAAAGCACCCCGAAGGGTGCTTTTTCAATTCTTCCGAATTACTGGGCCGGTTCGTTCTGGCCCAGGATCAATTGGCCTTCCTTGCTCACCGGGATCTGGTTGCCCGGGTCGCGATCCATACGGACTTTGCCTTCCTTGCCGTCGAGCATGTAGCGCACGTCGTAGCCGACGACCTTGTCACTGATGTCGTTGACGGTATTGCAGCGGGTTTGCGTCGTGGTGTACGTGTCACGCTCCTGCATGCCTTCCTGAATCTTGTTACCGGCATAGCCGCCGCCGGCCGCGCCGGCCACGGTGGCGATTTTCTTGCCGGTGCCGCCGCCCACCTGGTTGCCCAGCAGGCCACCGGCCAGGGCGCCGATCACGGTGCCGGCGATCTGGTGCTGGTCCTGGACCGGCTTCTGCCGGGTCACGGTGACGTCCTTGCACACTTCACGCGGGGTCTTGATCTGGGTCTTGACCGGTTCCACGGCCAATACTTGCGCATACTCAGGGCCACTTTTTACCAAGCTGTAGGTCGCGACCGCACCACCGGCAGTCACACCGACAGCACCCAATACCGCACCAACCAGCATCGATTTGTTCACTTGAACCTCCTGACCATCACAAGCGGAATAATCCGCGCTTCTCCCAGCCTTGGAGCATAAAAAAAGGCGCGAGTTCAACTCGCGCCCTTTCGGTCGTGACGGACGGGGACAAGCCTTATGGGCGGTCGTCCACTTCCGTTTCGGTGGCCGCTGGAGGAATCAGGTCCTCGGTGCTCAGGTTCAGCCAGATCAGCACCACGTTGGCGATGTAGATCGACGAGTAGGTACCCGCCAGTACACCGACGAACAGCGCAATGGAGAAACCGAACAGGTTATCGCCACCAAAGAACAGCAGCGCGGCGATCGCCAGCAGCGTGGAGATCGACGTCGCCATGGTCCGCAGCAGGGTCTGGGTGGTCGAGATGTTGATGTTCTCGATCAAGGACGCCTTGCGCAGCACGCGGAAGTTCTCACGCACCCGGTCGAACACCACGATGGTGTCGTTGAGCGAATAACCGATGATCGCCAGCACCGCCGCCAGCACCGTCAGGTCGAAGGTGATCTGGAAGAACGACAGGATGCCCACGGTCACGATCACGTCGTGGATCAGCGAGACGATGGCGCCCACCGCGAACTTCCACTGAAAGCGGAAGGCCAGGTAGATCAGGATGCCACCCAGCGCCATCAGCATGCCGAGGCCGCCCTGGTCGCGCAGCTCTTCACCCACCTGCGGGCCGACGAACTCGACGCGCTTGACCTGCGCCGGGTTGTCGCCACCGGCCTTCTGCAAGGCTTCGGCAACCTGGTGACCCAGTTGCGGGTCTTCGCCCGGCATGCGCACCAGCAGGTCGGTGGTCGCACCGAAGCTCTGCACGATGGCTTCGCCGTAGCCCGAGGTCGCCAGTTGCTCACGCACCTTGGTGACGTCGGCCGGACGCTCGTAGGTCAGCTCGATGAGCGTACCGCCAGTGAAGTCCAGGCCGTAGTTCAGGCCCTTGGTGGCCCAGCTGAACAACGCCAGTACGGTAAGAAACAATGTGACGCCGAACGCAACGTTGCGAACGCCCATGAAGTTGATTGTACGTAACATGGCAGCCCCTTAAATCCACAACTTCTTGAAGTCACGACCGCCAAAGATCAGGTTGACCATTGCGCGGGTCACCATGATGGCCGTGAACATCGAGGTAAAGATCCCGAGGGACATGGTCACTGCGAAGCCCTTGACCGGGCCAGTGCCCATGGCGAAGAGAATCCCGCCGACCAGCAACGTGGTCAGGTTGGCGTCGAGAATCGCGGTGAATGCCCGGCCGAAGCCTTCGTTGATTGCCCGCTGGATCGACATGCCCGCGGCGATCTCTTCACGTATCCGCGAGAAGATCAGCACGTTGGCGTCCACCGCCATGCCCATGGTCAATACGATACCGGCGATGCCCGGCAGGGTCAGCGTAGCCCCCAGCAGCGACATCAGGGCCAACAGCATCACCATGTTCACCGCCAGCGCGACCGTGGCAATGATGCCGAAGAAGCGGTAGATGGCGATGATGAACAGCGACACGAACAGCATGCCCCACAGCGAGGCGTCGATACCCTTGGTGATGTTGTCGGCACCCAGGCTCGGGCCGATGGTGCGCTCTTCAGCGAAGTACATCGGCGCGGCCAGGCCACCGGCACGCAGCAGCAGGGCCAGTTCCGAGGCCTCACCCTGGCCGTTCAGGCCGGTGATGCGGAATTGGCTGCCCAGCGGCGACTGGATGGTCGCCAGGCTGATGATCTTCTTCTCTTCCTTGAAGGCCTGCACGGCGACGTCTTTCTCGACGCCGTTTACCACTTGCTTGGTGTAGGTGGTGATCGGCTTCTGCTCGATGAAGATCACCGCCATGCTACGGCCGACGTTGCTGCGCGTGGCGCGGCTCATCAGTTCGCCACCGTGGCCGTCGAGGTGGATGTTCACCTGCGGACGACCGTGCTCGTCGAAGCTCGCCTTGGCGTCGGTCACCTGGTCACCGGTGATGATCAGGCCACGCTCAATCTGCGCCGGTGGACGGTTGCCCTCGCGGAACTCGAAGCTCTCGGAAGTGGCCTTGGACGCGCCCGGCTCGGCACCGAGGCGGAATTCCAGGTTGGCGGTCTTGCCGAGGATACGCTTGGCTTCGGCGGTGTCCTGCACACCCGGCAGCTCGACCACGATGCGGTTGGCGCCCTGGCGCTGCACGATCGGCTCGGCCACACCCAGCTCGTTGACCCGGTTACGCACGGTGGTCAAGTTCTGCTTGATGGAGTATTCGCGGATTTCCGCCAGCTTGGCCGGGGTCATCGCCAGACGCAGCACCGCCTGACCATTGAGGTCGGCCGGTACGATGTCGAAATCGTTGAAGGTCTTGCGGATCAGTGCACGGGCCTGCTCGCGGGTATCTTCATCACTGAAGCCCAGCTGAATGGCACCGTTGAACGCTGGCAGGCTGCGATAGCGCACGCGCTCCTTACGCAACAGGCTCTTGACGTCGCCTTCGTAGACTTTCATCCGCGCGTCGAGGGCTTTTTCCATGTCCACTTCCAGCAGGAAGTGCACACCGCCGGACAAGTCCAGACCCAGCTTCATGGGGTGCGCGCCGAGTTTGCGCAGCCATTGCGGGGTGGTCTGGGCCAGGTTCAGGGCTACGACGTAATCATCGCCGAGCGCCTTGCGCACCACGTCCTTGGCCGGCAATTGATCTTCGGCCTTGACCAGGCGCAACAGGCCGCCCTTGCCACCGCTGGCAACCGACGAAGCCTTGACCTCGATACCGGAAGCCTTGAGCGCTTCGCTCGCACGATCCAGATCCGCCTGGGTGACCTGCAGGGCCGTGCTTGCGCCACTGACCTGAATGGCCGGGTCATCCGGGTAGAGATTGGGAGCGGAATAAATCAGACCGATCGCCAGCACCGCCAGGATCAGTACATATTTCCACAGAGGGTATTTGTTCAGCATCACGCCGCCCGCTTATGACGCGGGGCGCCTTGCGCGCCCCGTCGATTGAAGAGAAGTTTGAAACCTTAGATCGCTTTCAGCGTGCCTTTTGGCAGCGTGGCCGCGATAGCGCCCTTCTGGAACTTCATTTCAACAGTGTCGGACACTTCCAGTACCACGAAATCATCCGCCACTTTGGTGATCTTGCCAGCGATACCGCCGGTGGTGACCACTTCGTCGCCCTTCTGCAAGCTGCCGAGCAGGTTCTTCTGCTCTTTGGCGCGCTTGGCCTGTGGACGCCAGATCATCAGGTAGAAGATAACCAGGAAGCCGACCAGGAAAATCCACTCGAAACCGCCACCCATAGGCGCGGCTGCGGGAGCAGCGGCATCAGCCATGGCGTTAGAGATAAAAAAGCTCATTTAGCACTCCAGTTGCAAGTATTGAATCTTAGGATCGGAAAACTCAGTCCAAGGGCGGAACAGGCAACCCGCGCTTGGCATAGAAGGCCTCGACAAAGGCGGCCAATGTACCCTGTTGAATAGCCTCGCGCAAACCAGCCATAAGCACCTGGTAATGGCGCAAATTGTGGATCGTATTCAGCATGCTACCGAGCATTTCGCCGCACTTGTCCAAATGATGCAGATAAGCGCGGGAGAAGTTCTGGCACGTGTAGCAGTCGCAGGTCGGATCCAGCGGCGAATCATCATGGCGATGAAACGCGTTACGGATCTTCAGCACACCCGTGTCGACGAACAGATGCCCATTGCGGGCATTACGGGTTGGCATCACGCAATCGAACATGTCCACCCCGCGGCGCACACCCTCAACCAGATCTTCCGGTTTGCCAACGCCCATAAGGTAACGAGGTTTGTCAGCGGGCATCTGGCCCGGCAGGTAATCGAGCACCTTGATCATTTCGTGCTTGGGTTCGCCCACCGACAGGCCGCCGATGGCCAGGCCGTCGAAGCCGATCTTGTCGAGGCCTTCGAGCGAACGCATGCGCAGGTCCTGGTGCATGCCGCCCTGGACGATGCCGAACAGCGCCGCCGTGTTGTCGCCATGGGCGTTCTTGGAGCGCTGGGCCCAGCGCAACGACAGCTCCATGGACACCCGCGCAACGTCTTCATCGGCCGGGTACGGGGTGCACTCGTCGAAGATCATCACGATGTCCGAGCCCAGGTCGCGCTGCACCTGCATGGATTCTTCCGGGCCCATGAACACCTTGGAACCGTCCACCGGCGAGGCGAAGGTCACGCCCTCCTCCTTGATCTTGCGCATGGCGCCCAGGCTGAACACCTGGAAGCCGCCGGAGTCGGTCAGGATCGGACCTTTCCACTGCATGAAATCGTGCAGGTCGCCGTGGGCCTTGATCACTTCCATCCCCGGACGCAGCCACAGGTGGAAGGTGTTACCGAGGATGATTTCAGCGCCAATCGCCTCGATGTCACGCGGCAGCATGCCCTTGACCGTGCCATAGGTGCCCACCGGCATGAACGCCGGGGTTTCCACCGTGCCACGAGGGAAGGTCAGACGACCGCGACGTGCCTTGCCATCGGTGGCCAGCAACTCGAAGGACATGCGACAGGTGCGACTCATACGGTTTCCTCGGGCCCGCGGGGCGCGGGGTTACGGGTGATGAACATCGCATCACCGTAGCTGAAAAAGCGGTAACCCTGCTCGACGGCGGCCTTGTAGGCGGCCATGGCTTCGGGATAACCGGCGAACGCCGAAACCAGCATCAACAGCGTGGATTCGGGCAAATGAAAATTGGTGACCAGGGCATCGACCACATGGAACGGCCGGCCCGGGTAGATGAAGATGTCGGTGTCGCCACTGAACGGCTTGAGCACGCCATCGCGGGCGGCGCTTTCCAGGGAACGCACACTGGTGGTCCCCACCGCCACCACCCGGCCACCGCGGGCGCGACAGGCCGCCACGGCGTCGACCACGTCCTGGCTCACTTCGAGCCATTCGCTGTGCATGTGGTGGTCTTCGATGCGCTCCACCCGCACCGGCTGGAATGTGCCGGCACCCACGTGCAGTGTCACGAACGTGGTCTCGACGCCTTTGGCGGCAATCGCCTCCAGCAACGGCTGGTCGAAATGCAACCCCGCCGTCGGCGCCGCCACCGCCCCCAGGCGCTCGGCGTACACGGTCTGGTAGCGTTCGCGGTCCGAACCTTCGTCGGGGCGATCTATATAAGGAGGCAACGGCATGTGCCCGACGCGGTCGAGCAGCGGCAGCACTTCTTCGGCAAATTCCAGCTCGAACAACGCGTCATGCCGCGCCACCATCACCGCCTCGCCGCCACCGTCGATCAGGATCGACGAACCCGGCTTGGGCGACTTGCTGGAGCGCACATGGGCCAACACCCGGTGACTGTCGAGCACCCGCTCCACCAGAATCTCCAGCTTGCCGCCGGAGGCTTTCTGGCCAAACAACCGTGCCGGAATCACCCGGGTATTGTTGAACACCATCAAGTCGCCTGGGCGCAAATGCTCAAGCAAATCAGTGAATTGACGGTGAGCCATGGCTCCGCTGACCCCATCCAGGGTCAACAGTCGACTGGCGCGACGCTCGGCCAGGGGGTGGCGAGCGATCAGCGAATCCGGGAGTTCGAAGGTAAAGTCAGCAACACGCATGATGGGGTTCGTCTAGCAGGGCCGGAAAGTCTAGCGGAAATATCGAAAATTGACCATGAAACGTGATTGACCAACGGTAGGCACCTCTCTATACTTCGCCGCCATTGAGCCCTGATGGCGGAATTGGTAGACGCGGCGGATTCAAAATCCGTTTTCGAAAGGAGTGGGAGTTCGAGTCTCCCTCGGGGCACCATCTTAAAGAAAGACCTTGAAATTCAAGGTCTTTTTTTTCGTCTGCAGGAAAGTGCTTAGGTCATGGCTAATCACTCCTTTGTGGCGAGGGGATTCATCCCCGCTGGGCCGCAAAGCGGCCCCAAATCCCAAACCTCTGGCAAGGAAGAATCTGTGGCTACTAGGAACCTGTGGCCAGCAGGAACCCGTGGCGAGGGAGCTTGCTCCCGCTTGAGCGCAAAGCGCTCACAAAAATGTCACACCCCCATTGATGCTCCGCCGTGCGACACCCCGTTAACCCACCGCTGACAAAGGACTCCACCCCATGGAACTGCTGCTGGAAACGGTCGCTCTTTACTCGCTGAAGCTGGCTTATGAGACGGAGGGGCATAGTCCGATTTTGCGGGATGATCCGTTGATGGGCGGGTGTGATCGGGAGGTGTTTGGGTTGTTGGTGCGGCGGGATGATGTGGCTGGGATCCAGGAGAAGATCCAGCAGTGCTTGGCGTTGGCGCTGGAGGCCATTGGAGGTGCCGATACGGTGCTCGGCACCGAACTGCAGCGGCTGACTGCTGAGCTCCACGCAGCACAAACAGCCGAACAGCTTAGAGCACCGCTCAGTGCGCTTAAGGGCTATCTGAAAGATATTCTATAAACCCCCCACGTTCAGCGTGAGGATGCATCCAGCGACGCTCCGCCCCCTCCTGCATCCCCTGCGCATCGGCATTTTTCAGGCTTCCATCCCAATAGCCAAGAGTGCCCTCTGCTCCTGTAAGTGCTTGCGGAACCGGATGGCATAGTCCTCTGCAACGGCCGCCTGAATGCTGGAACGGCCGGCCAGCGCGCGACGCCAGTCAGCCACTCGATGCAATCCATCGAACAACTGATGTTCGGGCTCGAAACCCAATATGTCGAAGTAACGAAAGACGGGAGCCATAGCAATATCGACCAGGCTGAACCTCTCGCCGGCGAAATAAGGTTCGCCCGATATTTCACCGTTGAATCGTTCGAGCTTGGCTCTCAACGCAGCAGATTTGCCAAGGGCTGTCTGCTGGTCGGTGGCGTTCAAAAATCCCCATGCGTCCGCCAATGCAGCAGAGGCGAATTCGACCCATGCACGGTGTTGTGCTCGGACCCACGCACTTGATGGATGCAACGCGGGTTCCGGGTAGATCTCCTCCAGGTATTCACAGATGGCGACGCTCTCGAATAGAACGGATTCGCCTTCATCACTGCCAGGAACCTTGAGCAGTGGAACCTTACCGGCTGGGGATATCGCCAAGAACCAGTCCGGCCTGTCACGAAGGTCTATATCAATACGTTCAAAGGCAAGGCCTTTTTCCAGTAACACGATGGCCACTCGCTGAACGAATGGGCACAAAGGATGGCTGACAAGTGTGAATGGTGACATTGGAATAGGCCCATCGAAAAATAGAAGCCCGCCGCCCGAAAGAGGACGGGCCGTATGAAAGCCACGCCGATGAGAAAGCCCGAGTTGCATTCAGCTTTCAATAAAAGGCAGGAGGCGTTGGCAACTAGAGCGAACGACCACCGTCGACGATGAGTTCCGAGCCAACCGTCCACCGCGACTCGTCCGACGCCAGGTACAACACGGCCTTGGCCACTTCCTCGGGCGTACCGAACCGGCCGAATGGAATGGTCGCGGCGATATCCTGGTTGACCTGTTCACGGTAGGCATCGGGGATACCGAGTTTGTCGTAAAGCGGCGTATCGATCGGGCCGGGGCTGACCGCATTGACACGAATACCACGCGGGAGAAGTTCGCTAGAAAGCGTCTTCGACATGTTCAGGAATGCAGCCTTGGTCGCGCCATAAACCGATGAACGCGCGTCACCGAGGTGCGCACTCACCGACGTATTGAGCACCACCGACGCAGGGTTCGCGAAGATCGGTAGCAATGCCTGGATCAGGAAGTACGGCCCTTTGACGTTAATGTCGAAAGAGCGATCGAACATTTCTTCCGTCCACTCTTCGATCGGCAGCCAAACGGATACGCCTGCATTGAGAAAGGCAACATCGAGTTGGCCATAGTGAGCCTGAACGGCCTGCGCCAGTTCCTTCTGCGCATCGATGCTGGCTGAGTCAGCACGCAGTACCAATACTTCGCTTCCCAGTTCCGCCTGGGCCTTTGCAATGGACTCCGGATTGACGCCAGTAACAATCACGCGGGCACCTTCGGCGAGGAACTGCTTGGCCGTTTCCAGGCCAATGCCGCTGGTGCCGCCGGTGATGAGAGTACGCTTGCCTTGCAATCGGGACATGTCAGTTTCCTTTACGGTTTTTCACGGTCAGCCGATGGACTGACCTGCCTGAGGGAAACTATGTATTCATGCCTGCGCATTGATAAGATGACCTATTCGAATACATTTCATGCCTAAATTGCATGAATGAGAGGCCTGAATGGATCGACTGCTGTTGATGACCTGCTTTGTTCGCGCTGTCGAGACAGGAAGCTTCTCGGCTGCGGGGCGTGACCTGGGGCTGGGGCAACCCAACGTCAGCCGCTATGTGGCGGCGCTGGAAGATCATCTGCAAACCAGGCTGCTTCACCGATCCACACGCAAGCTTGCCCTCACTCCCGAGGGAGAACGCTACTACGCAGATGTCCGGCGCATTCTCGACGCCGTGGAAGAATCGGAATCGTCCCTCAGGGAAAACATCACCCCGTCCGGCTTGTTGCGAGTCGCCTGCCCGACCGCGCTAGCCCACGCATTCGTGGTGCCCCATGTAGCCCGCTTCCTGGCTCGCTATCCCGAGTTGACGCTCGACCTGCAGATCAGTGATCGGTACGTGAATCTGGTCGACGAAGGGGCTGAACTGGCGATACGCATCGGGCACCTGGAAGACAGCGCAATGCGCGCCCGGCCCCTGGGCTGGTTCGAGCGCGTGTGCGTCGCCAGCAACGAGTACCTGGCCAAACACGGAAGCCCCACGACCCCCAATGACCTGAGAACGCACGAGTGCCTGATCTATACCTTGCTGTCGACAGGCACCACCTGGCGCTTCCGGGATATCGATGTTCCCGTCTCCGGCAGGCTCCGGGTCAGTTCACCTGAGGCCATACGCGAGTGCGTAAACGCGGGGCTGGGGATCGCACAGGGGCCTGAATGGCTTTACGAGGAGGGGCTGAACAATGGCAATCTGCGGGTGTTGCTGAAGGAGCACGCTGCGCCAGCTGTTCCTGTTCAGATCATCTACGTTGCCGACCGGCTTCTTCCTAGGAGGGCTGTTGTTTTTATGGATTTTATTGCTGAGGTGTTTGCGAAGAGTTCTGCGTTTAGGGATCGGCCTGGGGGGGGTGTAGTTGCACTGGGTGGGCTTGGTTACAAAGGAGACGGACCAGTTCAACCATAGCCATAGAAAATAAATCCGTCCTCTTTTTTCTCTTGATCCATATGGGTGTCAGGCACGACTCGGTCGTAGCCATTGATGAGAAAACGGGTACGACGGGTTCAACCAGGCAGGTTGGAGCAAGGGGAACCCAGCAGTTAAAAGCTGCAGGCCGAGTTGGCTTTTAGCCTTGACTTGAGACCGGCTAATGGGCGTCCCCTTTTTTTGCTGATTTTTCGCAAGATCTTCGTCCCAATCCAAGAAGGGGCACGTTATCGCTCCAGCATCCAGCGCTAAACCACCAACCGATAAAAATCAAGCTGCCTATGACACGTAACTTTGATACATTGCTTAGACGCCGCTCGCCAAGATCTGCAGGTACACAACGGAGGATTTATGACTCTAGACGTTAAGGGTGGTTTGAAAAATACGGAAATCAGCTCAAACCAATATGTTGTTATAGAGGAGCTAATATCTAACGCCATAGACTCATATCTCATCCGAAAAAACCTAGAGACTGACGTCCCGAAATTTTTCGCAGAACTCAAAATTGACTTTTATCCTTCCTCACTAATCGACGACACTCAATATGATATCTCTATATTGTGCAGAGATAACGGTGCGGGTTTTGGTGACGCACAAGTAAAAGCCTTTGTAACAAAAGACTCAACATATAAAGACTATCTGAAAATACAAGGTATCGGAAAATGCAAGGGAGCGGGCAGGATCCAATACTTCCATTACTTCAGAAGCCTCAAGATAGACAGCTATTTTTCTGAGGAACTTACCTACAAACGTCGAACATTAGACGTACATTCTGAAACTAGAGAAATCTCCGAATCAAACTTCATCACTTCGACAAATCCAGAAGAAAAAACCGAAACCTCCGTTTGCCTTATAGGAATACAGAACAGATTATTTAGCGAACAACCAATTAACAACAACTTAAGATCAGACTTTTCAGCACGCGCCATCTACAACTTCCTGTACACCACATTCCTTCAACGCTTCATTATTCTAAGAAACATAATAGGCAGCTTCACAATATCGATTACGGAGATACAAGGAGTTGACTCCGAAATCATTACTATAAACTCAGAAAATCTACCAAGCCCTACCAGCGTTGAACAGATCCCAATTATTTGCACTCACGGCAAAACAAGTCAAAATTTGCCTATACTAAAGGTCACTCGCTACTCTCTTCCGCTAGGACAATTTAAAGACTCTCAACACGAAGTAGCGCTCTGCGCAAATTCTGCCACTGTACAGTCACTCACCAAATATTACTTAAGAAAATCACAAGATCGAAAAACTCCAATAGACGAAAATTTCGAATTATTACTTATCGAAAGCGAGCTATTAGAAGAAAAAGTTAACATTCAAAGAGATGGATTCAACATACCAAAAGAATGCAGCTCAAACAATGAATTAATCCAAGACATTTCCCTGCAAGATATTATTGAATCGCTAGAGGAGTATGTTTACAGTATCCTTACGCCAAAAGACTTTGATAGAGAGGCACTACTTGCCTCAACACAAACAAAATTTGGTATATCCCAATCCATGCTTGAAGCGGTAAATATAAAAATTCATTACAGCGACACAGAAGCCAATATCGCGAAGCGAGTTTTAAAAAAATATCAGGAAGAAATTGTAAATGAAACCTCAGACATCTTTGACATCAAACAAAAACTGCTGGATCTAGATCCCCGAACACAAGATTTTAGAGACAAGGTAAATGAGTTATCGTGGAAGTACACTAGCACAATCAAAAAAATGGACATGGCGAATCTATCTCAACTCGTCGTCCGGCGCTCTTCCATGATTGAAGTTCTAAAAAAAGCAGTAGGACTGCTACTGGGCTGCCAAGATGAAACCGGAGTCAGGCGCGACGACGAAAAAAATAATTCACAACATATTTTTTCCAACAGGGAAAGATAGCAGAGACCTCGCTGATCATGACATCTGGATTCTGAACGAGGAATATCATTACTTCGATCACATAGCTTCCGACAAACCCCTTTCATCTTATCCCTGGGAAAAAACCGAGAAGCTTTTCGAACCAGATATTGACATCAGCTTAGAAAAGCTGTTTCAACGCAACAACTCAGACCACAAACTAAAACGTCCCGATATCGCAATATTTAACGAAGAGGGGGCAGCTATTATCATTGAGTTCAAAGCCCCTAAAGTGGAGCTGCAAGAGCATATTCCTGATCTGGTACAATATGCACGACTATTAGCAGCTAAATCCAATGGCAAAATTAATAAATTTTATGGCTATCTCATCGGAGACTGTATGGATGAGAGCCGCATGCCACCCGCGTTCACACGTTTTCCTAGCGGACTTGGGTACTTCAACACAGACAGAATTCATGACCCTGCCACTGGAAGACAATATGGCGAACTATACTCAGAAGTACTATACTATAAACAATTCATCAAAAGAGCCGAAAGCCGACTAGATATCTATAAACAAAAATTAAATATTACTGATAGCTTTCAGTAACCATAAATAGTAAGCCCCTCCACAAGAATAAGGCGGAGTATTTACTTCCCCAATGAATTAGCAACCAACAAGTCGACTTCAATATGACATCCAGCCCCCCCCAAAAAAACATGGTGGCGCTGGACGTCTCTATCAATATTAATTATTTGACCAAGGTGCCATTTGTTAAAGGGGTAGTCAGTACACTACTAACTCCGCCTCGCTCTACAGATGATGCAATAGTCAGATTTTTCTTCGTTCGACTTGCACCAACATAAACTCGTGAAATATATCTTCTCTTCGCGCCCTCACTAAGATACTCACTAGTTAGATCTGCCTCATCCGCATGGATTAAAAAAACGTGCTCAAATTGCAGTCCGGACACATATTCAGGCATACTGAATATGCATTTTTTCTTAGCGTACCGTAGCTCCTTCAAATCCTCCCTAGACTTGATTGGAATGTGGTATTTTTTAATCCTGCCGACTTCTAAATACCTCTCATATAGCTCAGTATTTAAACACAGAACAGCAACTTGCTGCCCACCCTCAGAGTTACTACCAGCAAGTCGCTGAGCGGATTCAAAAATCGAATCGATTAACTCGATATCAGTTCTAAATACAATCAGTTTTGGTATAGGGCCTTGTTCCAGACTTGACGTCGCGGTGTAATTTATAAACTCCCCCTCAAGATCCATAGCAGGAAATGCACCGTCTATATCAGAAAGAAAACTAGTTATTTGCGGTGTATATCGGAATACCTGATTCAATTCCATTGCCACCGAAGCACCAACACCAGGGTTTACAAACCGTGCTATTCCACCGGACAAAGGAGCATCGGTAGTGCTCTGTTTCAAATCATAAGCCATTATTATTGGCCATCTCCCCTCAGTAGCAGAGCGGGGTTTAAAAAGAGGCTGGAAGGTCATTGCCTCTATTTTAGTAAAAAAATGGTATTCATCTACATAAACTTGATCAAAGCCATCGCGATCACGAAGCTGATCCCATTCGTACGTATTCAAATACCTGCAGAAATCCGCAATCATTTGGTCTAAGCTGAAAAATTTCTCCTGCTTTAATTTAATGCGATACATCTCATATATCTCAAGAATTACGCGACGCTCAGATGGAGTATACAACTGCATCTGCCATCGATCACGCTGAGAAGTTATATATTGCTCTGCTTCCTTCGACCCCTTTCTGATGTTTTCCGCATCTAGCGTACAGGCGAATTCGTTCACAATCTCATCAATAAGTTCTGGATGATATCTATCATCATGAATTCTAACCTTTAGCATTTCACAACTATCAAGCAGCTCGATATTAATATATGCATCATTTTTTACTGCTAAAATAATCTCTTTAATTATATCCCTTTGAAGCTCCCTACCTTCGGTTCCATCTATAGAGATTGGTCTAAGCCCTTTTTTTTGATAATCCAACTTAGTCTGAGCCAACTCATACAAAGTACCTATCAATAATTTTTTTTCACCTTCCCTAGTAAGTAGCTCATTCCATCTGCCGCTGGAATCTAATGCATAAAGCATACCTCGCACAACTTCCTGCGCCAAGGCAGAACTATGTGTTAAAAATAAAAATGTTTTGTCCCCCCCTATATCTGAATCATGATATAACTCTTTCAAACATTTAATTACCATCGCCTGAGTTTTGCCGGTCCCGGCAGCTCCACGCAACCTAATTGGAGACTTCGTATCACTGTTGACGAAAGCTAATTGCTCATCTGTGAGGATTCTTTCAACCCACTCTGAAATATTACCCGGCCTGGCAAGAAAGCTACCCAAAGGTTTGCTAAGTACCAAACCATAATTTCCCGCCGCTAATGGTTTCGGCAAAGGTTCTTCAGTCAGAATAGCGTCAATGTATCCATCCACTGCCTTTTTGTAGACTTCTATGTTTGCAGGAGCTTCGGTTAATATTTTTGGACCGTCAGTTATCGTATATGCATATATATTGTTTGATTCATCTGGCGACCTATTAAAATACACTCTAATATTGCTTTTTCGCGATAAATTAGTCGCAAATATACTAAACAAAGCCCCATCATTAAATGGCGACCATTGAACGGGAATCGAGATACCTCGATCAAACTGGCGCAACGCCACCCTAATGATCCTTTCAAATATTTGGATTGGATTTATCGTTGAGCTGAATACCCCATCAGACTTCGTATTAACCACAAGGAAGCCACTTTCCTCATCAGCATCCGCAGTAAATATATATGCTATATTATTGTGCACTACGCGCCTCAGCTCTCCGCTCTGAGGGGGAACACCAAACTCTGTAAACCAATCCTCTTCAATTATCGCAGAATCGAGTATAGATAAAGCAGACTGTTCAATTACAATTGCATCCAAGCTCATACAACCCCCTTAAATATATTATTGGCGCTACAATTTGCACTCAACGAAGTAGCGCTTTCAAACTCGGTAGTCATACCTATTCTAGAAAAAAGAAAAGTAGTTTTTTGAACAATGGAATATTTGACTCGGTCAGTCAATCTACACATTCTAAAAAACGAGTAGGGCTTGCCTTCAATTCGTGCGTTTGCTTCGCAGGTAAAAATATCCTCATCGTGAACTGAGTAGATATGCCTTAACAAAGCAACGCATCCATTACCCAATTCATCTGGCAAGCGAGGAATAAAGAAAAAATCTGGAAAACCATCATCTTTTGTTAGATGCCTTCGAGCTTCTTCAACTAGCTTATCTATACCGAGATTAAATAACGACGCAGTTTTTTGTATTTTCTCCAAAGCACCAACTTCAGCATTGGAAGAAATTATAAACAACCCTTGAATCTTATTCCTAATATCAGCCGGGCATTCTTCGACAAGCAGTTTTGAGATAAAGGACTCAACTCCTACTTCACCAATCCAACCAAGCAATTTCGGCTCGCCAATTTGAGACAGCCCTTTCTCTTTGAGTTTTTTATTTACAAACTCTAAAACAGGCTTTGTCTGCTTTGCCTGAATTTTTTCAATTTCCTCTAGAGCCCACCTGGTATCTAGGTAAACCTGAGTTGGAATAATCTCAATCCAAGTGTAATGATTTTTGTGCTTACTTTTGGCAATATCGCAGTCCGCAGTAATAATCAAGCCATATATATCGCCCAACTTGCTTTTTTTCTTTATTATATCGCCTTGCCTTATTGGCGATTCATCAGATATAGCAGTATAAATTATATCCATATAAATTCCTTATATATGTCTGAGCTTTCATAGGCGAACCGTAGCGACCCAACAAACAAAGGCAAACAAAGGGGACAGATTTATTTACAGGGGAAGAACTCCTCGCACTCACGGCGGAATCGCTATTAGCCGCAATATATGAATAAATCAAACCAGCACTCTTTTCTTAAGAGTTTGGTGGCGGCTGAATGTAGATCACTTGTTTATCCCGACCGACCATCAAACCGATGATGAGGCAGATCACACCCAAGAAGAAGCCAACGAATCCCAAAAAGCCACTTACCAAGGTGCCGCCAATCGCGGCTCCGGCGGTTTCCGCCCCTGAATGAGCGCCACTAATATTGGTGGCTATATGGCTGCCGGTAAAAACAATACCAGCCAAGGGGAGCATGAATGCAGCGATGCCTGAGGTGACCAAAAGTCGACGCCAAGCCTTGCCAGCACTGGGGGCGCAGATAGCTATTGCTAGTGCAAGAATCCATGTTACGAAGAAAACAATCGCGCCAGCCCCTCCACCAGCTCTCGGTGATGCCGCCCCGGCAATGGCCACAACTGTCGAAACAAGAATGGCTAATATCAAGCCCGCGACCAACCCTGCAAGAATCTTCATCCTGAACTCCTGTTTGCACCACGCCGCATATGTCCGACTCAGGTATAGCAGCAAAACGCCACTGCTGCCCTGCAAAAATTTGTCACACCTCCGCTTGGCAGTAGAAAAGCTCGCATGCATGGAGAATTCAGACCTCTTGGGGGCTCGGTTGCTGGAGCGCTAAGCCTCTCTCGGGCACAAAAAAAGGTCTTGCTGGGGCAAGACCTTTTTAATCCGGGCGGCACGTAGCTCTACAGCCCTACCTCACCTCAACAATATCCAACGCCCGATTCGCCAACAATTCACTCACCTCAATCACCTGCAAAATCCCCAACGTAACCCGTCGCCTCGACCCATCTAGATCAAACGCCAAATCACTGATCATGGCATTCGCCGAAGCCAGATTCTCACTGAGATTCGCAAGCAAACACTCAGAATCAACCTCTGGATCAATCCGAAAAATCGAGTCGGACTTGTCAGACGTTTCGCCCTTAGGCTTGGGTTTCAGGTAGTAATCCAACGCTCGCGTGGCAGCGTCGTCGATTTTCTTGTTGCGGGCAGACTGGGCACGGGATGTGGGTTCGTTTGAATCTGTAACTGGAGGGTTCGGTGTAACTTTGACCATGGTCTTAACTCTCTGGTTGAGGCCACGACCCGTTCGCTGCTAAACGAATTGGGAGGCAGCTGTACGCAGGTTAGCAGACCGACGAGTTAAGAAATCGGCGCGTCCGAGGACGCCCTGCGCACAGCCACCATCAAGTGCAGGGATGGGGATTCCTGTCTGATGACGCGTTGTGCGACTTAACTCGGCGAGCTGCTAAACCCGATCACTGACAATCAGTGACAGGTCCAAAACTACCGACGCAACCCCAGGCGCACAAGCCGGCGGATTCTGGCGTAGTTGTAGGCAAAGGCGCAAGGCGCTGTGGCTTGGCGAGCTTTCGTCGCGGGTGTCTGTCGGTCTTTACTGACAGGACGCCACTCGACTGGTCCGAGCAGATGCCCGATGCCGTTCGGCGCTTATAGGAGGGGACTGCTGCGCAGCCCAGCGGGAGCAAGCTCCCTCACCACGTTGTTTACCTAAATGGCATTGCGATTGGAGCCGCTACGCGCCCTCGCCCTTCTCCGACGACTCATCGCTATGCACCACCACCAGCAACTGTGCCTGGACGTCGCCCACCGAACGCAACCGATGGGGCTTCTGTGCATTGAAATGCAGGGCATCCCCACGGTTCAGCAGCACGCGCTCGTTCATGAAATCCACTTCCACCTGGCCTTCGTGCACGAACAGGAATTCTTCCCCTGTGTGCTCCTTGAAGGCGTGATGCGCGGTGAACTCGGCCGCCGGGTAGAGGATGAAGGGCAGCAGGCTGCGCTCGGACACCTGGTGGGCCAAGACCGCGTATTCGGAGCTGCCGCTGCTCGCCGCGAGGGATTGGCGGTCTTCGCTGCGCACCAGGCTGTAGCTGTCGAGGGAGACGTTTTCTTCGGAGAACAGCTCCTCGACTTTCACGCTCAGCGCCTTGGCGAGCTTGAGCGCGGTGGCGATGGAGGGCGTGCTCAAGCCTCGCTCCACCTTGGACAGGTAGCTCTTGGTCATCCCGGTTTTTTCGGCCAGGACGTCCAGTGTCATGCCGAGTTTTTTCCTGAGCAATTTCAAGCGAATGGACATAGGTAACCAACATTTCCAGAGAAACGGACAATCTGCGATTGCAAATGACACTTTGTGTCATATAGTCTATTTAGTGTCATTAGCACCTTCCCTTCACAGCTTCCATGACGCGGATCAAGAACGCTCAAAGAACGAATCAGGAGAACGGATATGAGCAAGACACTGGCAACGCCCAAGGACCAGTTGGTCCAGCATGCTGTTAACCAGATGCAGAAATCACTGCCGGATAATACGTGGACTGTACGACAAAAGCTGGCCCTGACCTGCCGCATCCTGTTCGAGAACGGCCACGACTCAGGGCTGGCCGGGCAGATTACCGCGCGCGGGCCGCAGCCGGGCACCTACTACACCCAACAACTGGGCTTGGGCTTCGACGAAATCACCGCCGGCAACCTGCTGCTGATCAATGAAGACCTGGAGGTGCTGGAAGGCCACGGCATGCCCAACCCGGCCAACCGCTTCCATACCTGGGTCTACCGTGCTCGGCCGGACGTGAACTGCATCATCCACACCCACCCGACCCACATCGCCGCGCTGTCGATGCTGGAAGTGCCGCTGCAGATTTCCCACATGGACCTCTGCCCGCTGTACGAAGACTGTGCGTTCCTGGAAGGCTGGCCGGGCGTGCCGGTGGGCAATGAGGAAGGCGAATTGATCGCCGGTGCCCTGGGTGACAAGCGCGCCATCCTGCTTTCCCACCACGGCCAGTTGTCCACCGGTGCCACCGTAGAGGAAGCCTGCAACATCGCCCAGTTGATCGAGCGCGCCGCGAAGTTGCAATTGCTGGCCATGGCCGCCGGCGAAGTGAAACCGATCCTGCCGCACCTGGGCCGCGAAGCCCACGACTGGATCGCCCGACCGAAGCGCCACGCGGCCGCCTTCGACTACTACGTCCGGCAGAACCTGCGCCAACACGCCGATTGCCTGAACTGACCCTATTAGGAGCCTCGCCATGTCTACCCCCAATATCCACGGCATCATCGGTTACACCATCACGCCCTTCTCCGCCGACGGCCAGGGCTTGGACCTGGACGCGCTGGGCCAGTCCATCGATCGCCTGATCGACAGCGGCGTCCACGCCATCGCGCCCTTGGGCAGCACGGGCGAAGGCGCCTACCTGAGCGACGCCGAGTGGGACCAGGTCGCCGAGTTCAGCATCGCCCGCGTCGCCGGCCGGGTGCCGACGGTGGTCAGCGTGTCGGACCTGACCACCGCCAAGGCGGTGCGCCGCGCGCGTTTTGCCCAGGCGAAGGGCGCCGATGTGGTGATGGTGTTGCCGGCTTCGTACTGGAAACTGAGTGAGGCGGAAATCCTCGCCCATTACAAAACCATCGGCGCCAGCATCGACCTGCCCATCATGCTTTATAACAACCCGGCCACCAGCGGCATCGACATGTCGGTGGAACTGATCCTGCGGATTTTCAACGCGGTGGAGAACGTCACCCTGGTCAAGGAGAGCACTGGCGACATCCAGCGCATGCACAAGCTGCAAGTGCTGGGCGAAGGCCAGGTGCCGTTCTATAACGGTTGCAATCCGCTGGCGCTGGAAGCCTTTGCCGCCGGCGCCAAGGGCTGGTGCACGGCCGCGCCGAACCTGATCCCGCAGCTCAACCTCGACCTGTACGCTGCCGTGCTGGCCAATGACCTGAACAACGCGCGGGCGTTGTTCTATCGTCAGTTGCCGCTGCTGGATTTCATCCTCAAGGGCGGTTTGCCGGCGACGATCAAGGCCGGTTTGCGCACCTTGGGCCTGGAGGTGGGCGATCCGCGCTTGCCGGTGTTCCCGCTCGATGAAGTGCGCGACGGCCAACTGCGGGCCATGCTGGAACAACTGCGCTGATCGACCCACTGGCCTTGCGATCGACAGGGGGTGTTCAAGCACACCCCCTGTTCGGTCGCTGTCGAGGTAATGAGATGAACACCTATCAACCACTGAACTGCGACCTGCATGATTACCTGGAGATCGCCTGCCTCTACGGCTACACGCTGGACATCGAACTGACTGACGGCCAACGCCTGAACGCCCGGGCGATCACCACGCGGACTGCCCCCACGCGGGAGGAGTTTCTCGATGTGGAAACTGCGGACGGTCGCCTGGAGATTCGTCTTGATCAGTTGCTGGCGATTACGCCGCTGGATCACAGTGCCCGGTTTGGGCGGGTTGTGCTGGCGCTGCGAAATCTGCCGGGGTAGGTGTGATGGCGTTTAGGCTGGGAGTTTTTGGGGCCGCTGCGCAGCCCAACGGGGATAAATCCCCTCGCCACGGGCTGTGTTTTCCTCACCTGATCTCAAACGCCCTCAGCTAAATCATCTGCTGCCACCCACACGTGCGATCCATTCAGATCGAACACCAGATCACGGATCATCCGGCTTTTCCTGCATTAGCGAAAACGGACCAACCATTTCCAGAAACCTCCTACAACCTTCCCCTGGGCTCCCGCGTTAACGTCTGTCTTGCCTTTATCGGACGAGACGCTCAGCGCAGTGACACGCAAACAAGACATCCCCAAGGTCCGAAACCCGCCCGCCGGTGACGGGCATCACATCACTTACAGAGACATGACTGCCAGCGAACTGGCCGCGCGCGAAACCCGACAGCGGGATTATGAAGCCATGCTTGCCCGACAAGCAGCCTATGAACAGGCGCGCTGGGCTCCGGTGGATAACAAACCGCTACCCGAGGTGACCGGGTGCGTGTTTGCCAAGAGCTGCAAGCTGCCCAACGGCATCATTGATTACAGCAACCCCAACGGCTACGTACCGGCGGATCTGGTCAAGCAGTACGGCGACCTGATGTGGCTCGGCGGCCGCAGTGCCGACCCTTCCGGCGCGGTGCCCCTCAAGCGGATCGGCGCGAACACGGTGCCCGTGACGTTGGGCCGGTTCGCGCTGGGCGGTTCGGCAGCGTCTACGGCTGCTGCCGGCAGTACCGTCGGCGCAGCTCTGCTGACGGGCATCATCGCCCTGCTCTGGCCTTCCAGCCTGGGTGACAGCGCACTCTACAGCGAGGGCCAGCTACGCAACCTCAAGCAGGCGCGCAGCCGCATGCGCCTTAACATCGAGCAGCAGGCCGATGGCAGTCTCAAGGGGTATGGGTTCTATACGGGTCAAAATGGCGGCTGGGAGATGGTCGACGTTGTCCAGTTCACTCCGCGGGCCGAGCAGTTCGTCGCCGACCTGGGTGATGGCGTCGAACTGATCTGGACGCCGGCCACCGACCCTTCCGATACCCTCGGCATCCCTGCTCTGGAGGCCGCGCCCCAGGCACCTCCCGTATGGATCTACCCGCCGACACCGATGGCCGACAGCATCATTGTCGACCCGATTTATCCGCCGGAATACAGGGACTTCATTCTGGTGTTTCCGGCGGATTCGGGGGTTCGGCCGGTTTATGTGGTTTTAAGTGTTCCGGGGGATCATAAGTACCACAAACCTCCCTCGCTGCTTCCAGCCTTTCCAGATGCTAAAACTGCTCCATCTAAAACGTTCGTACGTGGTGGCGGTATTAAACGTCGAAGATGGAAGGATCCCGCCGGAAGAATCTATGAGTGGGACTCACAACACGGTGCTGTCGAGCTATATACAAAACAAGGGAAACATCTTGGGGAATACGACCCAATAACTGGCGAACAAACAAAACCCGCCGACCCGACAAGGAGAGTAGAAAAGTGAAACCCATCGTTGAAGTTTTTGACATGGAAACGGAAGAGCTAATACAGACAGTGGAAGTTCCAAGCGTCTATATGGACCAGTTGGCTGTGCTTATGGGCTGGACAACACCGGAAGATTTTTGCTTTGTCTACGAGCTGCTACCGCAGCAGATAAAAACGATAGAAGAGTGGACTCACACCACATTTCATGGCGAAAACCGCATCATTCAAATCGTCTGCCTTGAATAACCCTTGGTAATCCTCTCCCGATGAACTACGTCGGGCGGTTTTGGGGCTGCTACGCAGCCCAGCGGGAGCAAGCTCCCTCGCCACGGGGATTGGGTTTTCCTTTCGGTCTCGGGCAACCTCCTCCCCTTCCCGAACAACCGATCGCCAATCCCCCACTCAGCCGGCAAAAAAACTTCAATATTTCCCCTCCCGCAAAGCTTTCATCCGCTCCAGCAAAGTCCTCGCGTCTTGCGCCCTTCGATAATCCCCGCTTCGCTTGCACACCCCTTGCCCGCCACCATGAACCTACACACCTTCATCCGTCACTCCAGGCTCGCCACCGCGGTGCTGATCCGCCTGCATCGAACGTTTTCGTTCATGGCCGGTTACCTGACGCGGCTGGGCTTCGATTCCGAACGGTGGCCGGTGGCCCGTGACGAGGGCGCCGCGGACAGGTCGGCCGGGGCCATTTGCCCGGAGCTGGCTGCGACCGTGTTCAGCCACGCGCGCGAAGGAGCCATTCTGGTGGACCCATTCGGCCGAGTCATTGCCGTGAACGAGGCGTTCACCCGCCTCACCGGTTACGGGCAAGACGAGGTGCAGGGTCGGGCGCTGAATGCCCACCCCATGGTGCGGCGGCTGCTGACGTTTTACGCGCCGATGAAGAACGCACTGGATTTCCACGGGCATTGGTCCGGCGAAATCCAGAGCAGCCACAAGGACGGCCGTGAGATGACGTCGCGCATCAGCATCAGTGCCGTGCATGATCGGTACGGCAATGTTCAGCATTACGTGGCGTTGTTCAGTGACATGACGCAGATCAAGCAGCGCCTCCAGTTGCTGGAGCGCGACGCCCGGTATGACGCGCTCACGCAACTGCCCAATCGGTTGCTGTTGGCCGAGCGGATGCGCCAGGCGTTGGGCAAGGCGCGGGCGCACCAGCAAAAGGTGGCCATCGCCTTTATCGACCTCGACGGCTTCAAGGCCCTGAACGACAGTTACGGCCATGACTGGGGCGACCGGGTGTTGCAGATTGTCGCGGCGCGGATCAACGCGACCCTGCGCGAGAGCGACACGCTGGCGCGGCTCGGTGGCGATGAGTTTGTCGCCGGGCTGGTCGGGCTACAGGCGGTGGAAGACAGCGAGCCGTTGCTCAAGCGCATGCTGCAAGCGGCCAACGCCCCCATCCTGATCGGCGCGCAGACGGTGGAAATCGCCGCCAGCATCGGCGTGGCGTTTTTCCCCGAGCACGGTCAGGAAATCGATGCGCTGATCAGCAAGGCGGACCAGGCGATGTACCTGTCGAAAAAGGCCGGCGGTAATCGCCTGGCGTTTTGTCCAACGCGCTTCATTCCCCTCAATAGCGAAGCCTGACGGTGGTACCGAGGGTTCTTTCGCTGCCGGTCATGACGCCGTAGTCGCCGGCGCCGAGCAGTGAATAGACCGCGGTGATGTACTGACGGTCGAAGACGTTGCGCACCCAGCCTTCCACTTCCCACCCACGGTCCTGGCTGCGCAGGCCCAGGCGCAGGTTGATGAGGCCGTAGCTGGGTTGATAGCTGCCCTCGCCGCCTTCGAGGGTGCCGTAGTAACCGGTGCGCAAGCTGTAGTCGATGCCGCTGTAGACCTCCAGCCCGTTCGACAGCGGATGGCTGTGGTCCAGGCCGCTGCTGAGGGTCCATTCCGGCGCGTTGTAGAGACGCTCGCCGCTGAGGTCGCAGGTCCACTGGCCCGAGGCCGGCGGGCACGGTGCGTTGGGGAAGCTGCGGTAGCGTGCGTCGCTCCAGGCCAGGCCCAGGCGCCCGGTGAGTCGGGGCGTCAGTTGCCAGGCCGAGTCCAGCTCGACCCCGCGCAGGCGCACCTTGCCGACGTTGATCAGGTTGTCCCGCAGCGGCGGCGCGAACAGGGAGGTGGGCGGGCTGTAGGTGAGCGCCTGGTAGTTGTCGACGTCGGTCTGGTAGAGCGCGAGATCGAGCAACGCACGCTCCTCCCAGAACCGCGTCTTCAAGCCCAGTTCCATGGACGTGGCGCGCTCCGGCTCGAAGGTCGGCGCGGTGAACGGGCCGACCACGTCGAAGTTGATGCCGCCAGCCTTGTAGCCCCGCGACCAACTGACGTAGCCCATCACCGCCTCGCTGAAGCGGTAGCTGGCGCTGAGCAGGCTGGAGACGTTGTGCTCTTCGATCGAATCCTGGCGGTAGTAACCCTCACCCAGGGCGATGTCGCGCAGCAACTGCCCTCCGGCCTGGAACACCGGTGGCAACCCCGTCAGCGGGGCCAGGTTGCTGACGTCGCGCGAGACCCAGCCGTCCTTGCGCTCGTGGCTGTAGCGCAGGCCGCCGGTGAGTTCCAGCGGGTCGATCGGACGCCAGGATAGCTGGCCGAAAATGGCGCGGCTGTCGCCCTTCTGTTCTCCGTCATAGCGTTGCCGGGCGCCGTCCAGCAGCAGCGCCGGCACCTGCTTCGGATCGGTGAAGGTGATGCCATAGAGTTTCTGCAAGGATTCCAGTTGGTCGCCGACGAACCAGGGCGCGGCGTCCTGGCCGAATTGAACATCGATGTCCCGATCCAGGTGCTGGCGCAGATAGTAGAGCCCGGCGACATAGTCGATGGACGAGCCGGCCGTGCCGGACAAGCGCCACTCCTGGCTGAACTGGCGCTGGCCCAGCTCGGTCTCGGATTGGGCCACCGACAGCGCGGTGCTGTCGCCGTCACGCGTTGCGCGGTAATCCCAGTCTCGGTAGGCGGTGATGCTGGTCAGGCGCATGGCCTCGTCCAGGTCCCAGTTCAATTCCAGTGAAACGCCGTTCTGCAGGGTTTGCGGACGGCCCGGCGCGTCGATGCGTGCCTCGCGCTTGTAAGGGTCGGGCTCCGACAATGGATAGCCGAGGAACTGGGCGCGCTTGCGGGTCTGCTGGCTGTAGTGATTGACCAGCAGGACGTTGCCGGCTTCGTTTTGCTCGGCATAGTCGGCGATGAGGCGCGCGCTGAAGTCGGTGGTCGGCGTCCACAGCAATTGCCCGCGCAGGCCCTGGCTGTCGGCATCGCCAAGGCGCGCGCCGTCTTGCAGGTTTTTCACGGTGCCCTCGGTGGTGCTGTGGAAGATATTCAATCGCCCCGCCAGTACGTCGTCCTGCAACGGCCCGGAAATCGTCCCGCGAGACTCCCGCAGGCCGCGCTCGCCGTAGCTGGCTTCAAGGTTGGCTTCGGGCTGGAAGGTCGGCTGGCGGGTGACGATGTTCAGCGCGCCCGCGGTGGTGTTCTTGCCGAACAAGGTGCCCTGGGGCCCGCGCAGCACTTCGATGCGCTCGATGTCCATCAACTCGGTGAAGGCCATGCCCTGACGCGCCAGGTAGACGCCATCGACGTAGGTGCCGACGCTGCCTTCCAGGCCATCGTTGTAGGCCGTCGCGCCGAACCCGCGCAGGCCGAAGCCAGCAAAACGGGCGTCGTGACCGGAGACCACCAGGCCGGGCACTAGTTGTTGGATGTCTTGCAGGCGGTGCAGGCCGGCTTCGTCCAGTTGCTCGCCGTAGAGGACGTTGATCGGGATGGGCACGTGTTGCGGGTCTTCCTCGCGGCGGCGAGCCGTCACGGTGGTTTCGTCGAGTTCCAGTGTGTGGGTCGACACGGCGGGCGCAGCCGTGGCCCACGCCCAAGGCAACACCGAGAAACCTGCGAGCAAGAGCAGTCGATAATCCGAACCCGCCACGTTATCGCTCCCGAGCCGTCGCGCGATACACGGTGTCTGGGCAGGCCAGCGCCTTGACGCACGCCAGCAACTCGCGACTGTCAGCGGGCTTGAGCAGTACCGCGTCGAAGGCCAGGTCCTGTGGGTAATCCTGCGGTCTGCGTGGCGGCACCGCCGAATAGAGCATCACCGGAAGATCGGCCCATCGCTCGCGCACCCGTTGCAACAGTTGCCAGCCGTCCATGCCGGGCATCATCTGGTCGCTGATCAGCAGATCCACCGGCTGCTCGGCCAGGCAGGCCAGGGCCTCTTCACCCTGGGTCGCGATGCTCACGTCAAACCCGTAGCCGGCCAACAGGTCATACAGCCATTCGCTGTTCTGCTCGACATCGTCCACCAGCAACACATGCAGGCCCTGGCCATCCAGCGGTGCGACATGGTTGTCGACGATGCCGTTTTCCAGGTCCTGTTCCTGGGCGTATTTCAACGGCAGCTGAAAACTGAAGTGGCTACCGCCCTGCCCGGTGGCGTGCAGTTCCAGCCGGCTGTCCATGCGCTCCAGCAGTTGCGTGACGATGGACAAGCCCAACCCGCTGCCTTCGTAGCGTTGCGCATTGCGGCCCCGGCGGAACGGTTGCAGCAGTTGTTCGAATTCGTGTGGATCGACGCCGACGCCGGTGTCGATCACGCTCAAGCGCAGCTCCACGCCGTCGGCGCTCGCCCCCGCAGCCGCGCTCACCTCGAAACGGATACGGCCGTTGTGGGTGAATTTCGCGGCGTTGGCCAACAGGTTCATGAGGACCTGCCGCAGCCGTTTGAAATCGGCCTCGACCAGCGGCGGCAGGTCATCGGCCAACACGGCTTCGAACGTATTGCCCTGGCGCGCGGCGAGAAAGCCCGCCTCGTCTGCGATCTCGTTGAGGAAGCCATACAGATAACCCGGCGCCAGAACCAGTTGCATCTGCTCCATTTCCCCCCGGGAGAACTCGAGCATCTCGTCGATCAGTTCCAGTTGCTGGCGGGCATTGCGCTCGATGTTGGTCGGGTAGTCGCGATGGACCCCGCCCTGCAACAGGCGCGCGTAGTCGATGATGCGCACCAGCGGCGAGCGCAAATCGTGGCTGATACGAGCCATCAAGGCACTGCGGGCCGCCAGCGATTCGCGCAACTGCACCGTGCGCAACGCCACGGTGCTTTCCAGGCGTTCGTGCTCGGCCTGGCGCTGTTGTTCGAGGGTGGCCAGGGCGTGCTTTTCCCGGTGCCGGCCGCGGCTGACCTCCATGATCAAGGTGCACACCAGCAACGCCACGCCCGGCAGGGTCGACGACAGGCTGTATTTGCTTTGCGGCGACTGCCAGGGCAAGTACTCCTGGGGAAAGAACAGGCGCATCAACAGTTGGGCGAACAAGAGCCCCGGCACCAGCCAGGCCATCCAGCTGTAGCTCAGCCGTGCACGCCAGGCCATGAACAACGTGGCGAGCAGCACGCCGTAGAAACTCAACAGGGACACCTGCACGAGTTCCGCGCCCTGGACCGGATCGACCATCAACCACCAGAGTCGACCGAGCACACAGCCCAACAGCGGCAGCCAATAGCTCCAGGCAATGACGTTGGGCAGCCGGGCAACCTGCAACAGCACCCGCATGTAGGCGAGGAACAGGACGAACGAGATTGCGCTGACGCCGGTGAGCAGCTCCCGTGTCCAGCCGAGCGCCGCCGGCCAGTAGATCAGGTAGCCATTGAGGATGCAGGTGAGCAGGATGTAGCTCAGGACCGCCCCTGCGTTCACGGTGAGCAGTCGCGAGCGCAGGATCCAACCGACGATGAAACCGAACGGGACGACCAGCAGGACAATGCCGAGGGTGAGTCCGTCACTGAGGTACGTCTGTTGCTGACTGCGCAACAACGCCGGTTCGGACCACAGCTCCGGCTCCAGCAACATCTGGAAGTGACTGGTCACGCGGACGAACACCGTGACGCTCTGCCCTGCCGCCAGCGACACCGCAAACGCCGGTTGGCGCGCCGCTGGCTGAGGCCATTCGGCCAAGGGATAAGCGCTGCCACCGTGGGCATCACGCCCCGGCAGGTAGACGCGAATGTCCTCCAGGCGCGGCGCCCCGATCACCAGCAGGCGCGAACACGCCACAGCGCTTGAGTTGGTGAACTGCCATTTCAGCCAGTAGGCAGAGCGGCTGTAGCCTTGGGTTGGCCAGCGCGGAGTGACGGGGCTGAAACGGGCGTCGGGCAGTTGGGCGACGTCGTCCAAGCTTAACTGTGCCGGGGCGTCTTCGAACAGTTGCACGGTGGGCATCAGGTCCAGGTGGTCAGCCTGGCAGATATCCACAGGCGCCGCGTAGAGCAAGCCTGTGGATAACAACCCGATCGCCAGCCATAGGCACTGTAGCAGCCGCATCAGGCGCGCCCGGCCGACTCGGCATCGGCACGGCCCTGGGTTTGCTCGCGAAACTGGCTGGGGGTCATGCCGATTCGCTGGCGAAAGGCCGTGGTGAAGTTGCAGGCATTGCGAAAGCCCACCAACTCGGCAACGTCCTGCACGCTCATGGCGCTTTCAGCGAGCAGGTCTTGGCCACGCCGCAATCGCGCGTCGCGAATGTAGGCGAATACGGTCAGCCCCAGGTGCTCGCGAAAAATCCGCGAGAGGCGTTTCTCGTGGGTGCCCACCTTGTGGGCCAACTGGACCAGGGAAGGCATGTCATCGAGGTGTTCTTCAATCCAGCGCATCGCGGCACGCAGGACGATTTCATCGCCTTCCGGCTCCGGGTCGGCCGGGTTGGCTTCGCGGGGCGGTGGCACGCGCCAGGTCAGTTGCAGGTGGATCCTGATGCGCGCGAGCACTTCCTCGGGGGCGCAGGATTTGGGGATGTAATCGACCCCGCCCACGGTCAGTCCTTCCAGCCGCTCGAACGAGCTGTTGGCCGACGACAGGAACAGAATGGGCGTCTGCCGGGTCGCCGGGGCCTCGCGCAAAAGCCGGCACAGGCTGAACCCGTCCATCTGCGGCATGTGCACATCCAGGACAATCAGATCGGGACGCAGCGCCAGCGCCCGTTGATAGCCCTGGTGCGCATCGCTGGCCAGGGAAATGCGCCAGGGCTGCGCCTTGAGCAGGACGAGCGTTGCGCGGATGTCTTCCGGAACATCGTCGATCAGCAGGATATGCGGCTGCGGCTCGGATGACGCCGTCGCGTCGCCCGCCACGGCCACTCGCCTTTCGTATCGTCCGTCGTCCATTCGCTACGTTCTCTTTATCGTGCCTTTGCCAGCATCATTGCCGAAATTGCACAGCCAATCGATGGCTCGGTTAAAACTCGTCATAGATAGCGGCCGCGCCAGCGAAGACTTGAAGGCGGCAGGTTCCACCCGCTCGTGCGGCTCAGGGCCTATGCTGAAGGGACCTACTCTGACTGGCAGGCTGTAGATGATCCAGTGCAAACGCGCCTATGAAGCCGCAAGCGCCACGGATGGCGTGCGCATCCTGGTTGATCGGCTGTGGCCGCGCAATTGTCCCAAGCAGGCGTTGGTGATCGATGAATGGCGCCCGGAGGTGGCGCCTTCCCATGGGCTGCGCAAGGCATTCAAGGCCGGGACGGCTTCGTTCGAGGCATTCAAGGTGGCTTATCGCAAGGAGTTGGCCGCCCAGCCGCAAGGTTGGTGGCGGTTGGTGGATGTGGCGCGGGACGGACCCCTGACGCTGGTTTACGCGGCCAGGTCCGTCACCGAGAACAATGCCGTGGTGCTGGCCGAGTGGTTGGAGGATGAGGTGGAGAAGCGTGCGCAGGGGAGTTCGCCAGTGTGTTACCTCGCGGAGTTTCCCGAGATGTGAGGGAGTTGCTGCGTCACCCGGCGAGAGCAAGCGCCCTCGCCGCGGCATCGTGGGGAGTCAGGGTCGATAGCCCGGTGGCAGCTCGTGCTGGGTCGGGGCCTTTTCTTCGTGGTAGTGGGGTTTGCCGGTTGTGGAGTTCATGAGCGTCGAGTTCGCCAGAATGGTTTCCGTCAGCAGGCTGTCTTCGCCGTCCTTGAACCAGCAGGCCAGCGCCGAATTGCGGTTGCCGTGCATGTCGACCACCACCGGCCAGTTCTCCAGGCCGCGAGCGTCGCTGGGGGGAATGTCGCCATAGTGCTTGGGCGGCAGGACCAGGGCGTCGCCAGGGCGGACCCAGAGGTCGGCCAGGTAGATTTCCCGCGCGGCGGGCCGCCAGCGGGCGACACTGATGACCAACGGCAACCGACCGTAGCGCGAGAAAAACGCGTGGGGGAAGTTGTGGTATTCGAGATCCGTGGGGTTGTGGGTCAGCAACTCACGCATGCGCGCCGGCCCGAGGTAAGGCGATTGATGGCCGGCCCATTTGCCGTAGGTGTATTGGCCAAGAATCAACTGGTCATAGTCAAACCGCAGGCATTCGCCGTTTCCGAGCAAAGTCATGCCGAACGCCTGTGCCGTTTCCTTCGTGGCCCAGAGCGGCTCATAGCGCACTTGCTTGACGTGAAAGTCGAACGCTTTGATGACGTAGGACCCGGTGCTCGTCGGCACCTCGCGGTCCTTCCAACTGATGCCGGAATAGCGGGCACCCAGCAGCAGGTCGGGGTTTTCGGGGCTGAGGGTGATCAACGCTCCGCGCACCTGGTCGCTCGGCTGCGCCAGGCCGTGGTCGTTGAACAGGTAGGGGAATGTCCGGGCGTCGAGGGGCGTTTCCACACCGTCGCCGAGAAAGGGCACGCAGTTAAAGAGTTGAATTGTCATGGACCACTCATACAAGAAGACAACAGAAAACGCCCAGCCGCCCCGTCAGCGACGGACCGGCTGAACCTGCACGCTATCAACGATACGGACGATGCTGCTCGCGCAGCCAGTCCATGCCGTGGGGTTCGCGCCAAGGGCGCACGGCGGCACGTTTTTCCACCTGGGTGAGGCACAAGGCGTCCATCCAGTAGTAGACCATCAACAGGTGGAACACTTCATCGCCGCGCCGATCCCAGATCACGTCATCCTGCTGGCGACCCGGTTCAATGGCCTTGAGCCGACAGTCGCCCTGGTCGTGCCGACCTTGCAGGCAAGCGCCCGTCTCGTAGTTGATCAGCAGCACGGGATGGTTGATTTCCGGGTAGGGTTTTTCCAGCTCGGGCATGTACCAGAACTGCCCGGGGTTGCGCCTGTCCGGCGTTTGCATGGCGATGCGGGTCTTGTCCTGCGGGTCGGTCGCCAGCGCCGGTTTGTCGCCGGTGTTGTTGCGCAGGATGTACAAGACCGTGCACGGGTCTTCCTCGGTCTTTTCCGTTTGTACCAGCTTAGCCTTGCCGAACGAGTCGTAAGACAGGCGCGCCATGACCTTCACGGTCGGGTTGAGGTCCTTGCCCGGCTGGCCAAAACCGGCAATCAGGCCATCGACCCCCGGCACTTCCAGCTCATTGCCCGCCAGCACATAGGTCAGGCCGGCCATCGGGTTGGGCTGCATGTGGCGGGTCAGGGCGTCCCAGCGCTGGAGTGTCGCCCTGCTGGCGCCGTTGAGCAGCAGCGCCTCACGCATGGCGCTGCTGGGGTAGTAGCGCGCATCGCGGGGCCAGCGTTCGGTGACCATCAGCAATCGCTGCCCCTTTTTCTCTTTGAGCAGCAGGGCCAGGGCATCCCAGAACTGTTCGAACTCGGCCTGGGTAGCCGTCGCGGCCGGCGGGAAGTGCAGGTTTTCCTGGGCCTGCTTGCTGTAGTTATCGATGAACACCACACGCAAGGCCGGGCCTGTCGCCGTGCCGCGCGGTGCGGTTTGACCACCGGAATGGCCAAGCGTGATCACCGATTCCTGCCAGGAGCCTTCGATTTCCGCCTTGTAGCTGGTGTACCACAGGTAAGCCTGTTCCAGGGCGTAGCGCACTTCGCCTTTCTTGACGAAGAGGTACACCGGCGAAAGCTTCAACTCCACGATCTGGGGATCATCGGGCAACGACTCACGCCATTTGCCGAAGTCCGCGTTGCAGTTGCTCGGCTTTTCCGGGGTGAAATCGATCGCGTGCGTGCCGCCCTGGGTGGTCAGGTTGGCCACGCGATGGGCGATGTTTTTCTTCACCGACTCGGAGATCTCGGTGGAAGCGCTGCCTTTGACAAAGGTGCCGTACTCCGCCTCGACCATGGCGCTGAGGGTGTTGTCTTTGCTGAGGAAGGACTTGAGAGACGTCATCGCATAGTTCAGCGCGCCGCCGACGGTGACCTCGCTGACGATGTCGGCGCCGAAATCGACGAAGAAATCGAAAAACGGCTTTGCATCGCGCGGATCGAAGACCTTGGGCAGCTCACCGACGCGCGTCTTGAAGCTCGCGGTCGCGCTGTCGGGGTTGAGCTCCAGGTTCAGTTTCCACAGGCGCACCGTGTGGCTGTAGAGCACGGCGTCACGCTCTTCGAGCTGTTTGATATTGCTGCCGAAGGTGACTTGGAAGCCGGCGGAAAACGCGCCGTATTTACCGGAGCCCTGGACCTTGGACTGGGTATGGCTTTCGTATTCGTCGCGGGAAGTGAAGGTTTCGACGAAGTGATCATCCTTGGCGACTGCCGTGCTCATGGCGACATTCTGGCCAACGTTGTAAGTGGTTTGCCGGTACGGCACGGCGCGTTTGCCCGACTCGGTATCGCCCACTTTCTGGCATTCCTTGCTTTCGCCGGCCCAGTCGAGCCGGTTCAGGCCGCGCCCCAGTAATTGCGAACCGCCGATGTCCCGTGGTTCGTTGCTTGAGCCGCCTATCAATCCATCGTTCATTGCCGTTCTCCCATCACTCAGGTTGTATCAATTGGTGCCAATTGATGGGGCTCAGTATCGGAACGGGCGGGATCGGCGGACAGTCCAGAACGGTGTCAGTCCGGTATCAGTTCGGTATCAGGCCAATTGCCATCTTTCCGTTAACGCGGGCGATGCAGTGGAGTAGACTCGAACGGTTTTCCAGGCTCGACCTCGCAAGTGCCGGTGATCGACATCGGATTGTGCATTCATTGGCGCGCCGCCCGAAGCGAAGGGGCCGGCCAGGGCTATCGACATGGACTCCAGACAAAGCTCGTTTCCAGCCCTGCCCAAGCCCGACGCCTCCGTATCGGACGGCCGCGTAATGCTGGACGCCGCCTCGTTGAAAGGCCTGCGCAAACAGCACGGCCTGAGCCAGGAAACCCTGGCCGAAGCCTGTCTGAACCGACACCTGTGCGTGTCCATTGCCTCGATCAAGCGCGCCGAAACCGGTAAGCCGGTGCTCTACCGCACGGCCCGTCACCTGGCCACGGCGTTCGATGTCGATGTCAGCGCGCTGCTCGGGCCATCCGCCTCGGCGGCGCTGGTCGATATCGAACAGGCCGTGCTCGCACTGCACGACCAGGCCTTTGCGCAACACGCATTGAACCAGGCCGACGAGACCGTCATCCGATATGTGCTGGAGCTGTCCTTCGGTCTCGATACCCAGGGGCTGAGCGACGAGGTCGAGCGGTTGGTGCGCCAGTTCGGCGGTGTCCCGCTCGGGATGACCCAAGGCGTGGTGATCGCCCAGTTCGGTTCCCCCCAGGCGTACCGCAGTGACAGCGAGCGCGGCTTGCTCTGCGCGCTGGCGCTGAGCCGGGAGGCGTTCGTCAAGCCGGGGCACGCCTTGTTGCTGCGGCTGGTGCGCTTGAGTGCCGAAAGCCCGGAGCTGCACACCGAGGCGCTTTCGCTGGCCCACCAGCCGCTGCAGGATCGCTACGGGCATGCGCCGGTGTACGTCGCCCAGAACCTGCTCGAACAGCTGGCCTCACGGTTTGAGTTCTACGCCGCCGACGAGGTGTTTCCCGCCTATCGAAAATGCCGGCGCCCGCGCAGCCTCGACGAAAACGCGCCCCGCCCGCTGGTGGGCCGGGCGATTGAAGTGTTGCAGTTCAAGGGTGTGGTCGAGGCCACCCAGGAATGCCAGGACGGCCATGTGGTGTACGTGCGTGGAATGGCCGGCATCGGCAAGACCCGCCTGGTCAGTGAGTTTGTCGACATCGCCCGACAGAGCGGCTTCGCCTGCCACCGCGGCGATGTGCTGGATTTCGGCATGAACAACAGCCTCTGGCCGCTGGGACAGTTGCTCCACAGCCTGCTCGGCCTCGGGCCGGTTGGCGCGGGTCAGTTGGAGGAGGCATTGTCGCGCCTGAAAGTCGCGGCCGAGCATCGGATGTTTCTTCACGTGTTGACGGGCATTGGCGCGGCCGAACCGCCCGCTCTCTACGCGGCGATGAGCAACCAGGCCCGCACCCAGGGGTTGTTCCAGGCCATGTGTGAGGTGGTGCTGCGCCTTGCGGTGCACCAGCCCCTGCTGATCTGCCTTGAAGACCTGCACTGGGGCGACAGCGCGCTGTTTGCCATGCTGGCCAAGCTGCTCAACGCCACGGACGAGGCGCCGATCGTCTGGCTGCTGACGTCACGCCCCGAAGGCGACCCGCTGGAAAACCAGATCCGCGCCGGCGCCAGCCACCCCATGAGCCTACTGGACATCGCGCCGATCCGCGCCCGCGAAGCCACCGCCCTGGCGGATCAGTTCACCGACGTCGACCCGCGCTATCGGGCCGACTGTGTCACCCGCGCCCAGGGCAACCCGCTGTACCTGACACAACTGTTGTCGAGTGAGGGAGGCGTGTTCCCCGACAGCCTGCGGCACCTGGTCCAGACCCGCTTCGACAAACTCGCCCCCGACCAGCGCCGCGCCTTGCACTACGCCGCCGTCCTGGGCAACCGTTTCGAACTGACGCTCTGGCGCGAAGCCCTGGGCCAGCCCACTTACCTGCCGACGGCGGACATGCGCCAGGGACTGTTGCGCGAGGTCGAGCCGGGAAGCTTCGTGTTCGTCCATGACCTGGTCATGCATTGCCTCTACGACGCCATGCCCACCGCCCTGCGCGAACAACTGCACCGCGACGTGGCACGGCTCTACCGCGAGCGCGACCGGACACTCCACGCCCAGCACCTGCTACGAGGCAACGACCCGGCGGCGTTCGACGCATTGCTGGCGGCCATGGACGAAAAGCGCCTCGCCTGCCAGTACGACAGCGTCCTGGCGCTGGCCCGCCAATGCGCGGCCTTCGACGCGCGCACGCGCCACCACTTCCCGTTCGCCCTGTTGTGCGGCCAGGCTTGTGCCGGCCTCGGCCAGACCGCCGAGGCGCGGGAGCATTTCCAGCAGGCGCTGGCCTTGGCGGTACAGCCCCAAGACCGAATCGACGCCGCCCTCGGCCTCGCGGCCGCCCTCAACACCCTGGATTGCCTGGACGAAGAAGAACGCCTGATCGAAGCCACCCTGCCGATCGCCCGCACGCTGCACGCCCACATCGCCCTCGCACAGTTGCATCAATTGCGCGGCAACATCTACTTCCCCCGTGGCGACTACGCCGAATGCCGCCGGCTGCACGAAGAAGCCTTGTCCTATGCGCGCATCGGTCGCCACCTGGAAAGCGAAGCCAAGGCCCTGAGTGGCATCGGCGATTCCTACTACGCACAAGGCCGGATGCAAACCGCCTACGAAGTCTTCGACCAATGCGTACGCCTGTGCGAACGTCATGGGCTGGTCCACGTGGAAGCGAGCAACCGCAGCGCCCGGGGCTCGGCGCAGCTTTACCTGGGCCAACCCGAACCCGCCTTGCGCGACGCCGCCGACGCCATCGAATGCAGCCGCAAGATCGGCAACCACCGCGCCGAAGTGTTCTCCCGCCTGACCGCCTCCTGGGGCCTGGTCGCAAGCGGCCAGGCCCATGCTGCCGAGCAACAACTGAACGGCGCACTGGAACTGGCCCGCAACCTCGGCGCCAGCCGTTTCGAAGCGATATTGCTCGAAGGCCTGGCGCGCGTGGCGCTGCACCACGGCGATCGCGAGCGGGCACAGGCCCTGATCATCGACGCGGCCAGCCTGGTCGAACGTTTCGAGCTGCAACGCTACATCGGCCCGTGGGTCTACGGCAGCCTGGCGATGATCGTCGACGACTCGCCCCTGAGCGAGCAGGCACTGCTCAAGGGCGAAGCCCAGCTCACCCAGGCCTGCCTGGCCCACAACGCCCTGCGCTTTCGCGTGGCGGCGGCGGAAACCTGCCTGCTGGCCGGCGATGTTGAACGGGCGACCTGGCAGGCAGAACAGATGGCCGCGCTGCCGCAGGCCTCGTCGTGTGCCTGGGTCAGTCACCATGTGCAGGTGATTGACGGCGCGGGGCGAGCGTTACGCGGCGAGACCATGCCCAAGGGCCTGTGGGAGGACGGGCAGCGGCTGGGGTTTGGCAACACGATGCCTCGCTTGAGGGCGTTGCTGGGCTGATGGCCGGGCGGTTTCATCCCCAGCAAACGCGCCCTGGACGCCCTGCCATGGCGAGCGCTTTTTGCTTCGCTGTCCGGCTAGGCTCTGTTTGAAAAGTCTTGAGACGAAGGTCAGGCAAGGCGAAAACCGGCGAGGAACGGCCGGGGTCGCGCTCGACTTTACTGGAGTAAATGAGCATTCCGATCGGACTCGCGCACGAGCCGGTTTTCAACGCAGCATGAACGAGTATCAAGGCTTTTCAGACAGAGCCTAAGATAGGGCTGCTGAAAACCATAGGGACGGCAGGCACGATGCAACTCGGTTTCGATCCGCTGATTCATCTCGACTGGAAAACGCCGGGCGCTGAATGCCTGGGGTTGTTCCAGCATTACTATCCCGACATCGCGGTGTTTACCGGAGCGCCATTCGAAGCGTTGCTGGACGAACTGTCCAACGAAATGCCCGAGGTCTGTTTCCAGGCCCTGGCAACGGCGCTGGCGCGCCACGGCTACGACCTGTGGAACCTCGACGCCGGTGCTGATGACTACCGGCCCGTCATCGTCCCGACCGAACAGCGCGAAGCGTTTGCCCGGCATTGGCAGGACCGTGCGCCCTTCACACCGACACGGATCGAGCAGGCTCGCGCCGCCACCCCGCGCAAATCCACGCCAACCAAACGCAAGCCGTTGAACTGGCTGCCTGAAGTCCATGACTATCCCGGGCCCACCTATGTGCACGAATACAACTACCACAATGGCTGGGCCGGCATTACCGAACAAGACGACGAGCAGTGGCTGTGCTTCCTGATCGACTACAACTCATGGCCGCCCACCGAGCAGGACATGCTCGAACACCGGACCGACCCAGTCGACGGCGCTGACCTGCAGTTGATCGATGCCGACACCCAGCACAGCCTGTGGCGCCGTCAGGTCGAACGGGGTGCCTACAGCGCCGACGACCGCTACATCTACGAGCGTCGCGAAGGCGAAGACGTACAGCCCTTCGGCCCTGCGCAGACACAATGGCCCGCGTTCGAAGAACCCTGCGTGGTGGTCGATGGCCAAGTGTTCGAACGCCAGCGGCTGTACGAGCCCGAACACCTGACGCGCATCTGGCGGATCACCGCCGACAGCAGCCAGGTCATCTTCGAGCATTCGGATGAGTTGAGTATCCTGCCCATCGGCCCGCGCCGCTTGCTGTTCATGCAGGACCACGGTACGCAGTGCTGGATCTGGCACCAGGATGCGCCCCACGAGGCCGTCGCCGCCAAACCGATGCCGGCCGACGGCGGCAAACTGCGCGCCGCGACCGCCTACCTCGGGGGCGACGAGATTCTGCTGTTCAGCGAAAGCACGCGGCAGAATGTCGAACACTCGGGTTACCAGGAAACCGTGCTGCTGGCGTGGCGCTTCAACGTCGTGACCGGCGCCAGGACCCACGCGTTGCTCGACGGTTTTGGCAGCGAACTGCGCCAGGACACAAGTCTGCTCGTCACCCAGCCCAAACAGGTCATCACCCTGCGCACCTTCCACGGCACGCTGCACGTTAGCCGCGGACACGGCGACTGGTGGGTGTGGGACTACCAGACCCACACCTTCGGCTCACACACCCTGGCGTGGTTCTGGAACCAGGCCACCCATGAGGTGCTGAAACTATCGACCCGAGACATCCGGCGCATCAAGCCGCACATCCGCTACCTGCCGGCGCAGGATCGGTACCTGGCGTTTGAAACAGCGTTCGTGGCGCGGTTGCCGGTGTTTGCGCAGATGGTCGAGGCCAAGGGCGTTGATGTCCTGGCGTTTGAATGAAAACAAAGGCCCGCGGGGTGAGGGAGCCTGCGCCCTCGCCACCTGTTTTACCCGAATGCGACTACCGCTCAGCCTCCCCCTGTGGATAAACATCGCTGACATTCAATGACAATTGCGCAGCCACCTCATACCCGTCGGCCTTGCTGAAATTCAGCTGGAACTCCTGGTAAGCCGGGCCCGCCAGCCAGCGGTCGACTTGCAGGTCTTGGTGCTTGGAGCTTTCACCCGGGGTGAGTTGCCCGAACAGCGGATACCCGGCATCGGCAAAGAGCCGGTCGGCCTCGAACCAGTCCATCTCCTTGTCGAGGCCCACATGGGGCCCGACGGCCGCCCAGGCATCTGGCGTGACCTTCTGGCCGACGTCCAGGAAGATCACCTTGCTCTCTTTCGCGCCGATCAGGAACGGCAGGTTCATCGGCGCCCCTGTGGAATCGAGCAGCTTGGATTTCATGCCGAGGTATTCTCCCCCACCGTTTTCCCTGCGCTCCCAGATCCGCCAATCGATCACGCTTTCGGGGTTGAAGCTGTTGTTGGTGAGGATGATCTTGTAGCGCTGTTTGAAGAGCACGACCGAGGCATCTTTATAGGGTTTGTAGAAGGACACCTTGGTGTGCTCGGCACCGACCCGGATGATGATCGGGGTTTTGCGGCTGGCGACGCTGTCCCGGTATTGCTGGTAGGTGAAGAAGGCTGAAGCGATGGAGACGATCAAGGCCAGTGTTGCAATGGCGTCCGTACGGGTGAGGGTTCTGAACCAGTTCATCATGGGGTACGCATCCAGGCGTTCGGGGTGGTTGGGCTGATGGCTTCGCGAGCAGGCTCGCCATCGTCTGCACAATGGCCCATTCCCACAAGTCTTTACGGCTTGGTTTCTGCCTGTTCTCCACTAAGGTGATAGGAGCCCTGCCATTCAACGATCCTGAGGCCGCCATGAGGAACTTCACGATTCAGCACATCGATCACATCGTCCTGCGGGTCAAGGACATGGAGCGTAGCCTGGCGTTCTATACGTCGGTGCTCGGCTGCGAACTCAAGAAGCGTCGGGATGACCTTGGCATGGTCCATCTCGGCACAGGCGTCTCGATGATCGATCTGGTGGATGTCGAAGGGCCGCTGGGGCGCCGGGGCGGTCCGGCCGCCGATAAGCAGCGTCGTAATGTCGACCACTTCTGCCTGCGCATCGAGCCCTTCGATGAAGCCGCGATCCTCGCGCATCTGGCGTCCAACGGCGTCGAGGCCGAGAAAGCGCAGGTGCGATACGGCGCGCAAGGCCAGGGCCCGTCGATCTACTGCCTCGACCCGGATGGCAACCAGATCGAATTGAAAGGCCCTGCTCAAGAGCTGTGAAAGGCGCCACTCAAGGTCCCCCTGCGTCGCCCGGCAGCCGACGGTTTTTCTCCTAGACTTGCAGTGTCTCGTTCTTGAACCACCGCGCCGCCCATCACAACGCAAAGGGAACTTCGCAATGCTCAAACGCCTGTGCAAAACACTCGCCTGCATGCTGGCCGTCAGTGCGCTGGGCACGGCCATGGCGGCCGAACCGATTGTCATCAAGTTCTCCCACGTGGTGGGCGAACAAACGCCCAAGGGCCAGGGCGCACTGCTGTTCAAGCAGTTGGTGGAGGAGCGATTGCCAGGCAAGGTCCGGGTCGAGGTGTACCCCAATTCCACGCTGTATGGCGATGACAAGGAGATGGAAGCCTTGCTGTTGGGGGATGTGCAGATCATTGCCCGGTCACTGGCGAAGTTCGAGCAGTACACCCGGACCGTGCAGTTGTTCGACTTGCCGTTCCTGTTTGACGACATTGCCGCCGTGGACCGCTTTCAACTGAGCCCCGAGGGCCAGAAGTTGCTCAAGTCCATGGAAAGCAAGAATGTCACCGGCTTGGCCTATTGGCACAACGGCATGAAGCAGTTGTCGGCCAACAAGCCCTTGCGCAGCCCCGACGATGCCCGTGGCTTGATATTCCGGGTGCAAGTTTCAGCGGTGCTGGAAGAACAGTTCAAGGTATTGGGTGCCAAGGCCCAGAAGATGATTTTTTCGGTGGTTTACCAAGCCTTGCGCACGGGCCTGGTCAACGGCACGGAGAATCCTTATTCGAACTTCTACGACCAGAAACTCAATGAAGTGCAGAAGTACGTCACCGAGACCAACCACGGCGTACTCGACTACATGTTGATCACCACCTCCGACTTCTGGAACAACCTGCCGCCGGACATTCGCAGCGAACTGGACAAGATCGTGGTGGAGGTGACGGCCCATGTGAACCAGGAAGCGGACCGGCTGAATCAGCAGGACAAGCAATATGTGCTCGACGCCAAGACCACCGAGATCATTACCCTCACCCCCGAAGAGCGCAACGCCTGGCGCGAACGGTTGAAGCCGGTGTGGGCGACGTTCGAGAAGGCGATCGGGCCAGACCTGATCAAGGCCGCCGAAGCGTCCAATAAGCCGCAGTAACACAATGGCGAAGGCCCTTCGTCCTCAGCGGCAACGAGCGCCTTCGCCACGGAACAATGCTTGTCCTGTCCAGCCGCAAGGCACAGTACGCTATGATCCCGGCCTTGCCCTGAACAGAGCCTGCGCCATCCATGTTGCCGTCTTCTGCTGACATTGCCTCTTCCCTGCCCCCTGTGCTGGTCGGTCCGCTGTTGCGGCGCCTGGAACCGACGCGGCTGGTGATGTGGCTGGTGGGCACGCGACCGCTGGCGTTGACGCTGCACATCGACGCAGTGGGCGATCTTGAGCTCGACGGGCCGCTTTGCACCGTGGTGCCGGTGGGGCAGCACGCGTTCGTCCATCTGATTGACGTGCCACTCGACAGCCCCCTGCCCCAGGACGTGCCGATCGATTACGACCTGCGGGTGGATGGCGCCCCGATTGCCGAATGGGCGCCGCACCTGTTGTATGGCGAGGCGCAGTGCCCGAACTTCATGCTGCATTCGCGCATCGAGCAACTGGTCCACGGCTCGTGCCGCAAGCCCCATTACCCGGCCAATGACGGCCTGCTGTGTGTCGACCGGCTGTTGGCACAGGACTCGGCACAACGGCCGGCGTTGCTGATGATGAGCGGCGACCAGGTTTACGCCGATGACGTCGCGGGCCCCATGTTGCGGGCGATCCATGCCTTGATCGAGCGCCTGGGCCTGTTCGAGGAATGCCTGGACGGTGCCGTGGTGCAAGACAGCGCCAGGCTCTACCGGCACCCAGCCAGTTATTACCATCGCGCCGATTTACTGCCGGCACTGGAGAGCAACGAAACCCTGCGCGAGCGCTTCTTTGGCGGGGCGCGCAAACCGATTTTCACCAGCAGCAGCGCCGACAATCACCTGGTGACGTTCGCCGAGGTCATGGCGATGTACCTGCTGGTGTGGTCGCCGGTGCCCTGGACGCTGATCACCGTGGTGCCGCCCGAGCTGACCCCGGAGCGGCGCCAGCGCTATGACCAGGAACAGCAACGCATCGACGCCTTCAAGGCCGGACTGGGTGGCGTGGCGCGGGTGTTTGCGCACCTGTCGTGCCTGATGATCTTCGACGATCACGACATCACCGACGACTGGAATCTGTCCGCCCAGTGGGAGGAAACGGCCTACGGCCATCCCTTCTCCAAGCGCATCATCGGCAACGCCCTGATCGCTTACATGCTCTGCCAGGGTTGGGGCAATAACCCGGACGCCTTTGCCGACGTGCTCCAGCAAACCCTGGCCGTGACCGCCACCGCTCGCGACCGCTATCTCGACAGCGCGCCGCAGGACAAACTGATCGACACGCTGCTGGGCTTCCAGCAGTGGCACTACGTGATGCCAAGCACGCCGGCCCTGGTGGTGCTCGACACCCGCACCCGCCGCTGGCGCAGCGAGAACAACCTCAAGCAACCGTCCGGCCTGCTGGATTGGGAAGCCCTGAGCGAGTTGCAACAGGAACTGCTGGACCATCCTTCGGCGATCATCGTCTCGCCGGCGCCGATCTTCGGGGTGAAGCTGATCGAAACCGTGCAACGGGTGTTCAGTTGGTGCGGTTATCCGCTGTTGGTGGATGCGGAAAACTGGATGGCCCATCGCGGTGCGGCCCAAGTGATCCTGAACATTTTCCGACACTCGCGCACACCCGGTAATTACGTGGTGCTGTCAGGCGATGTGCATTATTCCTTCGTCTACGAGGTGCTTATCCCACACCGCAAGGGCGGCCCGCGCATCTGGCAGATCACCAGCAGCGGCATCAAGAATGAGTTCCCGCCGGCGCTGCTGGAATGGTTCGACCGCCTGAACCGCTGGCTCTACGCTCCGCGCTCGCCCCTGAACTGGTTCACCAAGCGCCGCAGCATGCGCATCGTTCCCCATACCCCGGAACATGCCGAGGCCGGCGAGCGCCTGTGGAACTCAGCGGGGATTGGCCAGGTGTTCTTCAATGAACAGGGACAACCGGCACAGATCTACCAACACAACGCCAACGGCAAACCGCCAACCCGCATGCAGGCGCCGAAATCGCCGCCGACTTGAAGCCACTCCCCCTGCGGGAACTTGCCCGCGAAGGGGCCGGTACATCCAACATCGTTGCAAGCTGCCCCTCCGCTTTCGCGGGCAAGCCCGCTCCCACAATGGGTTGTGGCGAACACTAATCCTGCGGCCAACCCGAATAACTGTGGGAGCGGGCTTGCCCGCGAAGGGGCCGGTACATCCAACATCGTTGCAAGCTGACCCTCCGCTTTCGCGGGCAAGCCCGCTCCCACAATGGGTTGGTGGCGAAACGCTGATCCTGCGCCCACCCCGCTCCCGCAGTCTTCAGAATGCCAACTGGAGGGTTTGCTGGCCTTCGAGGCTGAGCAGGAACTGTTTGGCGGCCAGGCCGCCGGCGAAACCGGTCAGGCTGCCGGAGCTGCCGATGACGCGGTGGCAGGGGGCGATGATCGAGATCGGGTTGCGCCCGTTGGCCGCGCCCACCGCCCGCACCGCAGTCGGTTGGCCGATCTGGATGGCGATGTCGCGGTAGCTGCGGGTCTGGCCGAAGGGGATGGTCAGCAATGCCTGCCAGACCCGGATCTGGAAGTCGGTGCCAGCAAAATCCAGTTCCAGCTCGAAACGGCTGCGCTGGCCGGCGAAATACTCCGCCAGTTGGCGCTCGGTTTCCTTGAGGGTCGGGTGCTGGCTGTCCTCTTCCAGCGGCCCCAGGCGTACCCGGTTGAGCCGCTCGCTCTCCCACAGGATGGCCGCCAGCTTGCGCTCACGGGCGACGAGGGTCAGTTGGCCGACGGGGGATGGGATGGTTTTGTAGAGGGGTGGCATTGGCGTCATTCCTAACGACTCTGGCTGCTTTCTGTGGCGAGGGGATTTATCCCCGTTGGGGTGCGGAGCAGCCCTGAAGCCTGCTAACTCGCTGTGTCAAACAGATTACGCTCATTGGGAGGGGGCGCTTCGCACCCCAACGGGGATAAATCCCCTCGCCACAAAAGCCCCTCACCACCGGTGGACCTCATTCACCCCAACAACCCCAACGCCTTCGCCCGCGCCACCGCCTGGGTGCGGCGCTCGACGCCGAGTTTACTGTTGATGTGGCTGGCGTGGGTCTTCACCGTGTGCAGCGAAATAAACAATTGCTCGCTGATTTCCTGGTTCGAGCAGCCCTGGGCGATCAATTGCAGCACCGCGCGCTCGCGGCTGCTGAGGGTCTCGACCGGTGTCGAAGGCTCGGCCGGCATGGCCACCGCCGACGGCAGGCGTTCGAGCAATTGTTCGCGCACAGGGCCGGGGGCGGCGTGCAGCAGTTGTTCACGCAGCCATTCACGGTGCTCGCCCAGCAGCCATTCGAAGGGCTGCAAGACACCGCCGGCAGCCGCTTCGAACGCCTGGGCCAGGGCGCGCCGCGCTTCGGGTTCGCGGCCAAGCCCAAGCAACAGGGCGACTTTCTGGTTGAGCGCCATCACACTGAGCATTTGCCGGCCGGTCTGCTGACCCTGTTCGAGCAAGGCATTGAGCCGTCCCTCGGCGAGCATCGGCTGGCCACGGATGGATTCGAGCAGCGCCTGTTGCAACTCGACATGCAGCGGCAGTTGCGGATGGAACTCCGGTGGCGCGGCTGCCCGTTCGCCGGTGTAAGTCTGCCCCAGCCGCGACAGCCAGGCCTCGGCCAGGTCGGTGCGGCCCTGGGCGAGCCAGAGTTCGCATTTGACCAGGGTGATCATCGCCAGGTAGTAGATCGGTGGCACGTCCCAGATGTGCATCAGGCGCTCGGCTTCGGCCAGTTCGGCGAAGGCCCGGGCGAACTCGCCGTTGTTGCCTTCGATCCGCGCGATCACGCAATGACCGAGCAGCACGCTGATGTCGCGACAGGCCCGGGCTTCGGTCAGGCCGGCCTGCAACCGCGTCAACCCAGCCTGGGGTTGCATGCGCAAGGTCAGCAGGAAACCTTCGTACAGGGTCAACCGCGCCCGCACCGCGTAAAGCCGCTGCGGCGACAGCGCGTGCAAGCGTTGCAGGCCTTGATGCACTTCTTCCAGCGCCCGCTGGATCTCGCCGCGGGCTTGCAGGACCCTGGCGCGATCGTAATGGGCCAGGGCCTCGAACAGCGGATTGCCGACCCGCTGCGCCAGCTCCAGGGAATCACGATTCAGGCCACGGGCACGCCACAGGTCGCCGTCGGCAATCGCCAGGTTCGACATGGTGGACAGGCACATCAGGCGTTGGCCATAGCGCTTTTGCGGCAGGCTTTCCAGCGCTTCGCTGCAATAGCGCACAGTGGCTTCGCGATCGCCGCGGCCACGGGCAACGATCCCGCTCAGGGCCAACCATTGGGCGAGCATGGATTTTTGCGCGGTGGCCGAAGGCGCCGGCAGGAAGCGGCTCAGGTGCGCCGCCAACTCTTCGGCGGCGTCCAGTTGGCAAGCCAGCCCCAGCGCCCAGCTGTAGAGCACGATCAGTCGCGGGGTGCTGATGAGCAGGCTGTCGGGCAGGTCCATTTTCCAGCGCAGCAACATGCCAACATTCTGCTCGGCCAGCAGTTGCTCCTCCGAGAGGTTCTGCACCAGGTTCGCCGCCACGTCCAGGTGCCCGGCCCGCAGGGCCTGCTCCACCGCTTCGTCGATCAGGCCCTGGGCATTGAACCAGCGACAGGCGCGCAGGTGCAGGGTCGCGGCCGGGACCATGGCCGGCGCACTGGGACGGCTACGCAACAGGTCGGAAAACAGGTGGTGATAGCGGTACCAATGACCATGCTCGTCCAGCGGCACCAGGAACACTTGGTGGGACGCCAGATAGCGCAGGATCTCGGCGCTGTCATGGGCTTCGCGCACCGCGTCGCACAACGCACTGCAAAAGCGCTCCTGGGGGGCGGTGTCGTAGAGAAATGCCTGCACCTCGGCCGGCAGGCAGTCGATGACTTCTTCGAGCAGGTAATCGCGGATCAGCCCTTCCCCGCCGTGCAGGGACTGCGGCAGCAGGCCTTCGGTGCCGGCCTCGGCGGCGGCCTCGGCGGCGGCCAGCAGCCAGAAACGCAACCCGGCCACCCAACCTTCGCTGCGCTGGATGAGATTGTCCAACGCCTCGCCGCGCAACGAACTGCTGTGATGCTGGAGCAGGGTCTGGGCTTCTTCATGGGTCAGGCGCAGGTCCTGTTCGCTCAGTTCGAGCAGTTGCCGCGACAGGCGCAGGCGCGCCAGGTGCCAGTCCGGCCGCTGGCGGCTGGTGACGAGCACCAACAGGCCTTCGGGCAGATGGTTGAGGAAAAATTGCAGGCAACGATCCAGCACCGGCCCTTGGGCCAGGTGATAGTCATCGAGTACCAGCAGCAATGGGTCGCGCGCTGAAAGATGGCTGGACAGCTCGTCCAGCAGGCCATCGAGCCACTCTTCAAAGGCAAAGGGTTGATGCCGCTGGCGCATCTTCAACAGCCCCAGCGCCCGACGGCCCAACTGCGGGAAGAATGCCTGGAGCCCTTCGAGCAGCCGCTCCAGGAAACGCCCCGGGTCGTTATCCCGGGCGCTCAACCCCAGCCAGAGGCTTTGCCAATGGGCCGGCAGGCTCTGGCAGAACTCCACCGCCAGGGAGCTTTTGCCGAACCCCGCCGGGGCGCTCACCAACAACAGCCGGCCGCCAAGCCCCGCACTCAAACGCTCGCACAACCGCGGCCGCACGACGTGGCCATCGGGCAAGGGCGGGCGGTAGAAACGCCCGTCCTGGACCGCGATGGCTGCGCGGGCAGAATCCGGAAGTGAAGACAAATCAGTCATGGCCGACTCTTGTTGAAAGGCGGATGGCGGCGTTGCAGATGTCCGCAGACTAGCGGTAAACGAGGAGGTATTGAAGGGAGTGCTACAAATGGCTACAAAAAGACTACAAGTCGATTCGCCCTGAAAAACGCGCCAGACATCCCTTCCGTGGCGAGGGAGCTTGCTCCCGCTGGACCGCGAAGCAAAGTGCTCAGGTGCCAGCTAAACAAGGCGGGTTGCCTTGGAGTTGCTGCGCAACCCAGCGGGAGCAGCGCCCTCGCCACAGGACTTTGTGTTCGGGAAAAAAACGCCCCGAACCAGGTCGGGGCGTTTCTTCGAGGATGCGGCCTCGGGTAAAGCGGTTTTAGCGAATGCCGTCCTGACGCAGTGCGTTCGGGGTGAAGTCGGCCGTGCTGGCGGTGAAACCAAAGTCGTAGGCCTGTTTCTCTTCGTTCTTCATACCCAGCGCCAGGTAGCGGCCGGACTGCAGGTCGTAGAGGGTTTCCAGGGCATACCACGGCACTTGCTTGTCGTAGTAGTTCTCGGCATGGGCCTCGGCCACGCGCCACAGTTGGCCACGACCGTCGTAATGGTCGATGACCGCGGCTTGCCAGGTGTCTTCGTCGATGAAGAAGTCACGCTTGGCGTAGATGTGGCGCTGGCCTTCCTTCAGGGTCGCGGTCACGTGCCAGACACGGCGCAGCTCGTAGCGGGTCAGGTCCTGGTTGATGTGGCCAGCCTTGAGGATGTCGGCGTACTTGAGTTGCGGCGAATCGATCTTGTAGCTGTTGGCGGCGATATACAGCTCTTTCTTGCCTTCCAGCTTCCAGTCGTAGCGATCCGGCGCGCCGTTGTACATGTCCAGGTTGTCGGAGGTACGCAGGCCGTCGGCGGCGGTACCCGGGCCGTCGTAGGACACTTGCGGGGCACGGCGCACACGGCGCTGACCAGCGTTGTAGACCCACGCCGAACGCGGTTCCTTCACCTGGTCGAGGGTTTCGTGCACCAGCAGCACACCACCGGCCAGGCGCGCCGGCGCGGTCACTTGCTGCTTGAAGTAGAACAGGATGTTGCCAGGGTTGGCCGGATCGAAATCCTTCATCTTGTCGCGGAACACGAACTGGTCGCGGAAGTACACCAGGCTGTACGAACCGTTGGGCTGTGGGGTGGCCTGGGTGACCAGGCGCGTTACGCTGCCGCCACGATAGCGCGTGATGTGGTTCCAGATGACTTCCACGCCGCTCTGGGGAATCGGGAACGGCACCGCCGTCTCGAAGTTTTCCAAGCCGTTACCGCCGGAGACCAGCTTGGTGTTGACCGCGTTTTTCTTGATGGAGGCGAACACCTCGTCCGGCACGGTGGCACCGCGATGGGTCGGATAGACCGGCATCTTGAAGGTTTCCGGGTAACGCTTGAACATCGCGTACTGACCCGGCGCGAGCTTGTCCTTGTACTGGTCGACGTTCTGCGCGGTGATGGTGAACAGCGGTTTTTCACTGGCATATGGGTCGGCGAGGAAGCCCTTGCTGTCCACGGAACCGGCATTCTTGGCCATGGGTTTCCAGGCCGAGATCGAGCCGTCGGCATTGCCGGCCATCTCGGCGCCCATCGGCGTCAGGCTCTTGCCAAGTTTATCGGCCTCGGCCGCGGGTACTGCCGCCATGACGCTGGCGGCCAGCAGGGATAACCCCAGAACACCGGCCTGCATCAGATTCTTTGTTATTTTCATAGTGTGTCGTCCTGAAATACGGTGCTTAGAAGGTCACGCCGACGCTGAGCGCCAGGAAGTCACGATCGTCCACGGTGCTGAAGTCGCCACCAAAGAAGTTGGTGTAGGCCAGGCTGGCGTTGTAGGTGTTCTGGTACTCGGCATCGAGCCCGAGGCTGACGGCTTTGCGGCCTTCCTCGAAGTTGCCGCCAGGGCCTGGCGAGTAGCCTTTGACGTCATGGGACCAGGCCACGTTGGGCTTGAGGTTCACGCCAGCGAACACGTCCGGGTATTCCCAGATGGCGCGAGCGCGGTAGCCCCAGGAGGTGGAGGTGGTGAAGCCGTCGTTGTCGCAGTTGCTGTTGACGTTGCCGACGGTTTGGCCGCCACCTGCGGCGGTAGCGCCGTTGAGCCTGTTACAGGCTCCGTCGGGCAGTTGACCCGGACCAAAGACAGGGTCCCGCCCATAGCGAACGTCCGACTTGCTTTCCAAGCCTCCAACATGAGTAACGCCGACTTCACCTACCAGCGTGAGACGACTGGCGCCCATGACCTGATCCAAGAAGTGGGTAAAGGTGGTCTGGAACTGAGTGATTTCCTTGCGGCGATAACCATGCAGATCCTGGCCTGGCACACCCGTGAGCAGCGACGCATTGCCCAACGTAGGACCACCGAGCGGGCGAACGCCGGCGAACAGGATATCGGTGGTGCTCAATTGCACCGGTGCATTTGGGCGATAGCTCAATTCACCGCTCCACGCCGTACCGGTAGGCAGCGTCGTGGAGAAGCTCAGGCCGTAAAGGCGAATGTCTTCCGGATATTCGACGAAATATTGCGAGTTGCCTGCAACCAGCAGAGGCGCCAGTCCGGCAAACGGAGGGGGCAATCCTGCAGCGATGTTGTAGACCGACTGCGAGGCACCCGTGGCACTGAAAATCGGCGCACGACTGTGGTAGTTCATGAAGTAGGCACCGAACTCGGTGTCCAGCGGCTCGAACATGTACTTCAACGAAGCGCCCCACTGACCACTGTCACGGGCGTCGCGATCCGGCCCGCGGCGTACCAGTACGCCTTCTTCGTTGACGTCGACACCCAGTGCGGCCGCTGGGCCCAACGCGGCGGCTGGGAGCGTGGAACGCTTGCTCAGCACCCGCAGGTTATCGGTACACCCATCAGCAATCACATCCGGCTGGGAGAAGAACGTACCGCAGTTGTCCACCACGGTCTGGTCCCACTCCAACTGGTAGAAGGCTTCGGCCGAGAGGTTGTCGGTCAGGCTCTGGGACACGTAGAACATGTTGACCGGGATCAGGCCTTCCTTGATCTCGGCACCAGGACGACGGAACGCGGACACGTCGACCGGGTTGATGGAGTTGATGCCACCCTGGATGAAGGTACTTTCACCCCAACTGACCACCTGCTTGCCCAGGCGAACCGAGCCCGGTTGATCGGCAATGGCGTAGTTGTGGTAGACGAATGCGTCGAGGATCTGTCCGCCGGAGGACTTGGCGCCTTCCTTGCGGTTGTTGTCGCTGATGTCCTTGTACAGGCGGCTTTCGTCCTTGAGTTCGAAGTCGTACCAGTACTTGCCACGTACGAACACGCCGGTATCGCCGTATTTCAGCTCCAGGTCATGGATGCCCTTGAAGATCTTCGAGAAGGTTTCCCCACGCTTGAAGTTCAGGTGGCCGTCATCGGAGGTCTGGGACAGGCCCTTGCCGCCGTTGTTGACGCCGATCAGGTCCTTGTTGGGCTTGGCCGTGGACCAGCTCGCGCCGACCGACAGGGACGAGTCGAACTGGCCTTCGATTTCACCGATGTTGAAGCTGACGCCGAAGGCTGGCCCGGCGAGCGAAGAGGCGAGACTGACCGCCAGAGGCAATTTTGCCCGGCGCCAGAACGTGGTTGCTGAGGTCATCGACGCTACTCCATTGCATTATTGTTATGGCAGTGGTTATCCAGGAACACCCCAACGGCTGGGAGCGGCAGCGTCCCGACATCCGTCGAAGTCGCATCACCCTTTCGTGCGTGCGCCCCGTTCCTGAAAAATCCGTCAACGGACTATAGCCAGCAGGTAGTACGGCTTGATCCCTCTAAAGTGTGATTTGCAGCCCCGACCACTCTGGAACAGTCCTTTCGCCAGGCCGACAGGTGTCGGCACGGCAAGGATGGCTGAAATTTGCGGTTTGACAAGGCAAGCGCTTGCTTGGTGGGGCTGCCGTGCCCTTTCGGGCACGGTAAAAAGGCTCAAAGCGTCGAGAGGAAAGTGCTGTTGTTGCTCTGCCATTCGGTGATATCGACGCGGATGCGCTTCTTGTCGAGCTTGCCGACGCTGGTCTTGGGAATTTCAGTAACAAGAGCGATCTGGCTCGGGATCGCCCACTTGCTCAAGTGCCCCAGTTCGACGAACGGCTTGAGGTGTTCCTTGAGCTCGCGCGCCCCGATCTGATGCCCTTCGCGAATCACCAGCAAGGCAAACGGACGCTCGCCCCACTGTGGATCGGGGACGCCGACGACTGCTACTTCGCGTACCGCCACGTGACGGCTGATGAGGTCTTCCAGGTCCAGGGACGAGATCCATTCGCCACCGGTCTTGATCACGTCCTTGATCCGATCGCGGATGTCGATCACGCCCATGCTGTCGAGCGTGGCGACGTCACCGGTGTGCAGCCAGCCGCCCGCCCAGAGCTCGGCGCCCTTCTGCGGCTCGTTGAAGTAGCCTTCGGTGAGCCACGGCGCACGCAGCACCAGTTCGCCCTGGGTCTCGCCGTCGGCAGGCAGGAAGCGGCCCTCGGCATCGATAATCGCCGCCTCCACCAGCGGCCCCGGCACGCCGGCCTTGATCCGGTAGGTGGTGCGCTCGTCCTCGCTGCCCGCGAGCAATTCTGCGTTGAGGTGCGCGCAGGAAACCAGCGGGCCGGTTTCCGACATGCCATAGGCGGCGGTGAGCTGGATCCCCTTGGCCTTGGCCGTTTCGTAGAGGCTGCGGTTCAGGGCGCTGCCACCGATGACGATTTTCCAACCGCCGAAATCGGTGCCCTGGGCGCCCTTGGCGTTGAGGAGCATCTGCAGGATGGTCGGCACGCAATGGGAAAAGGTGACCTTTTCCTTGCGCCACAGCTGCACGAGGAGTTCAGGGTCGTAGCGGCCCGGATAGACCTGCTTGAGGCCGAGCATGGTCGCCACGTACGGCAGCCCCCAGGCATGTACATGGAACATCGGCGTGATCGGCATGTAGACGTCATTGGTGCCCAGCAACCGCACGCTGTCGATGGACCCCATGATGGTCGCCACGCCCATGGTGTGCAGCACCAGTTGCCGGTGGGTGAAGTACACCCCCTTGGGGTTGCCGGTGGTGCCGGTGGTGTAGAACGTGGTGGCGACGGAGTTTTCGTCGAAGTCCTGGAAGTCATGGGTGGGGCTGGCGGCGGCCAGCAACTGCTCGTACTCGCCCACCAGGTTCGGCAGCTCGGCGGTTTTTTCCGGCAGGTCGGTGAGCAGCAGGGTCTTCTCGACCGTGGTCAGGTGCCCGGCAATGGCCTGGTACAGGCCGACGAACTCGCTGTTGACCAGCACGAAGCGGTCCTCGGCGTGGTTCATGGTGTAGAGGATCTGCTCCGGCGACAGACGCACGTTGATGGTGTGGATCACGGCCCCGATCATCGGGATGGCGAACATGCACTCCAGGTAGCGATGGCTGTCCCAGTCCATCACCGCCACGGTATCGCCCGCCTTGACCCCGGCCTCGGTCAGGACATTGGCCAGGCGCGCGACCCGTTCGATCAGCGTCGGGTAGCTGTAGCGCAACTGGTCACGGTAGATGATCTCGCGGGTTTTCTCATAACGGGCACCGGACATCAGCAGTCGTTTGATCAGCAACGGATATTGATAAGCGCCTTCGGCTGGGGGAATAACGCGAGTCTGCAACATGGGAGTCCCTTTTCTGACTGCACGGTCTTGGCTGGAGGTAAGCACTCTAGAGGGCTTATACACCGACCAAATCAGCCAAAGGAATGATTTGATCGGGCCATGAATGCTAGCCTTGCGCCAGCTAGCACTCGGTTCCCGGGCCATTTGTACTAAACCTTGTCAGAACGGTCTTCAAAGGCGAGCATATGTCATCCGCTTTGTTACAAAACCCATGGACGAATAAAGATTGCCGCCTGGCCATTACGGAGAACAATGAGCACTGAACTAGCGCCTCCCCAGGCCACCGCGTCGCAAACGCTGCCGCTGGTTTCAATCGTGGCGCCTTGCTATAACGCCGAGAAGTACCTGGAAGAGGCCATTCACAGCATCTTCGCGCAGGATTACCCGAACTACGAAGTCATCGTGGTCGACGACGGCTCGACCGACAACAGCCTCGCAATGCTCCGGCAGTTGCAGCAGACCTATGACTTCCAGCTCTATTCCCAGGCGAATCAAGGCGTCAGCGCCGCACTCAACCATGGCCTGAAATACGCCAGGGGCGCGTATGTGTCGACGCCGGACCTCGATGACGTGATGTTGCCGCACTCGCTGCGCGTGCGCGCGGACTACCTCGACCATCATCCCGAGACGGGGTGTGTCGGCGCGCTGATCATCTACATGAACAGCAACGGCCAGGCCATCAAGGAACAACGCCGCACCACCACCCGGGTCTACACCTTCGACGACATCCTGCGCGAGGCCGTGGTGATTGGCGCGCCAACGGCGCTGTACCGCATGAGCGCCCTGCGCAGCGCCGACTTCTATGACCCGCTGCTGCGGGTCCAGGACTTCCAGATCACCCTGCGCATCGCGCACCAGGGCTATGAAGTCCACGAGTTGCCCGTCACGGTCACGCGTTATCGACGCCACCCCGACAACCTGTCGCGAAAGTACAAGTTGATGCTCGAAGCGGACCTGGCGGCCATCGCCCCCTATCGTGATCATCCCGAGTACGAATCAGCCCGCATCGTGCTGATTCACAAGGCACTGAAGTACGCCGTGGTGGAAGACAAGAAAGACGCCTGGAAACTGCTGCGCAGCATTCCATGGCGTCACTGGAACAAGACCAGCCTGCGGCGTTTCCGGCGGCTGCTGCTGTCACGCTCGACCGTGAGGTCCGGTTCGTGAAGTTTTTGCAGAAGCTCAAGGAGCGCAGGACCCGCAAGTACCTCAAGCGCCTGGAAAAGCTCGAAAGGGCCCCGGAGAAAATCCGCCTGCGCTACCCCCGGTATCAAGTCGGCGTCGGCACTTATGGCATCCCCGAGGTGACCGAGTTCGGCGACGACACGGTGCTCAAGATCGGCGCCTACACCTCCATCGCCAACGGTGTGAAGATCCTCCTGGGGGGTGGGCATCGCATGGACTGGGTCAGTACGTTTCCTTTCCCACTGATGATCGACGAGGCCAGGCACATTCCCGGCAGCAACCCGACCAAGGGCGACGTGGTGATTGGCAGCGACTGCTGGATCTGCGCCGAAACGATGATTCTCTCCGGCGTGACCATCGGCCACGGCGCTGTCGTGGCCGCCGGTGCCGTAGTGACGCGTGATGTCGAGCCCTACGCCGTTGTCGGCGGCAACCCTTGCCGGTTCATCCGCTGGCGCTTCGAGGAACCGGTGCGCCAGGCCCTGCTGGCGTCAGCCTGGTGGGAGTGGCCACTGCAGGAGGTCAAGGCCATCTCGCCCTTGCTGTGCAGCGACGACCTCGAAGCATTCCTGGACTACGCCCGCCGACGCCAGGCCTGATGGGCAGATCACCCCGGGCATGAACCCGGGGCATTCAGCGGCTCAATGCATTTCGGTGAAGGCCAGTTTCACGCCAATGGCAACGAGCACCGCGCCCATGGTGCGGTCGAACCAGTGGCCCATGCGCGCGAAACCGGCACGCACCCGTTGCTGGCTGAACAACATGGCCACCAGACAGAACCACACCGCGGTCGCGACCGCCAGGTACACGCCATAGCCGGCCTGGACCGCCAGCGGCGTGTGCGGGTTGATCACCACGGTGAACAGCGACAGGAAGAACAGCGTGGCCTTGGGGTTCAGGCCATTGGTGATGAAGCCTGCGGTAAACGCCCCGCGAGCGCTGCGCTCGCCGACTTCCTTGTGCAGGTTTTCTGCGGTGGGCTTGGCCGGTTTCGCCCGCAGCGCCTTGAAGCCGATGTACAGCAGGTACGCGGCGGCGGCCCATTTGAGCGCGTTGAACAGCACGATCGATTGCGACACGATCAGGCCGATGCCCAGCAACGAGTAGCCCACGTGCAGGAAGATCGCCGTGCCCACGCCCAGGGCCGTCCAGGTCCCGGCACGCCGGCCGTGGGTCACGCTTTCGCGCACCACCACGGCAAAGTCCGGCCCGGGACTGGCGACGGCCAGCAGGTGGATCAGGGCGACGGTGAGGAATTCGGTGAGGTACATGGGGGCTCCTTGGCTAACTCAATCTCGAAATGAACATCTACTTTATGGCGAGTGTGATCCGTGGCGAGGGGATTTATCCCCGTTGGACTGCGAAGCAGTCCCAAAAAAGCTTCAGATATGACTTTTGTCTGACACACCTAGCGTTCAGGTTTCAGGGCTGCTTCGCAGCCCAACGGGGATAAATCCCCTCGCCACAAAGGAACTTCATGAGCCCTACACCGAGCGAGGTCGCGGCCACACCACATCTGATAGGCTCGCCACATTACGCCTTCGGTTCCAGACATAAAAGGTACAGCTGATGACAAACACCGCCCGCGCCGTTTTCCTCGATCACCCGTCCCTGGACCTCGGCGACCTGGACCTGGAGCCGCTGCGCAACTGCTTCGACACGTTGCAGTTGTTCGCCCGCACCTCGCCGGAGCAGGTGGCCGAACGGCTCAAGGGCGCCACCGTGGCGATCACCAACAAAGTGGTGATCGACGCGGCCGCGATGGCCGCCAACCCCGGATTGAAGCTGATCCTGATCAGCGCCACCGGCACCAACAATGTCGACCTGGTGGCTGCCCGCAACCATGGCATCACCGTGTGCAATTGCCAGGGCTACGGCACGCCGTCGGTGGCCCAACACACGATCATGCTGTTGCTGAACCTGGCGACACGATTGGCCGACTACCAGAAAGCGGTTGGTGCAGGACGCTGGCAGCAGGCTTCGCAGTTCTGCCTGCTGGACTACCCGATCGTCGAGCTGCAAGGCAAGACCCTGGGTCTGCTGGGCCACGGTGAACTGGGCAGCGCCGTCGGGCGGCTGGCCGAAGCTTTCGGCATGCGGGTACTGCTGGGGCAGATTCCCGGACGCCCGGCCCGTCCAGACCGCCTGGCGCTTGACCAGTTGCTGCCGCAGGTCGATGCCCTGACCCTGCACTGCCCGCTCAACGAACACACGCGAAACCTTATCGGAGCCCGCGAGCTGGCCCAACTCAAACCCGGCGCCTTCGTGGTCAACACCGCCCGCGGTGGCCTGATCGACGAACAGGCCCTGGCCGAGGCGCTGCGCAGCGGCCACCTGGGCGGTGCCGCTACCGACGTGCTGAGCGTGGAGCCGCCTAGCCAGGGCAACCCCCTGCTGGCGAGCGACATCCCGCGCTTGATTGTCACCCCGCACAATGCCTGGGGCAGCCGCGAGGCGCGGCAGCGGATCGTTGGGCAAATGTGCGAAAACGCCCAGGGCTTTTTCAGCGGTACAGCGCGACGGGTCGTCAGTTGATAAACTGCCGCACTTTTTTTCAAGGAGCAGACCATGGACCCGCGCAGTGAAGTACTGCTTCGTCAGGCCGAGTTATTCCAGGGCTCGGTGCTGCTGGCCGGCTTGCCCGCCGACGACCTGCTCGGCCGCCTGCCCGACGCCCACGGCTGGTGCTGGCACGCTGGCGATCAGGCAGCGCTGGACGCGCGTTTCCCACAGCGCAGCCACTTTGGCGTCACCGTGCCCGAACGCGGGTTCGACACTGCCGTGGTGTTCCTGCCCAAGGCCAAGGACCTCACCGACTACATCCTCAACGCCGTGGCGGCGCGCCTGGCCGGCCGCGAGGTGTACCTGGTCGGGGAAAAACGCAGCGGCATCGAAGGCGCGTCCAAGCAGCTCAACCCCTTTGGCAAGCCGCGCAAGCTCGACAGCGCGCGGCATTGCCAGTTGTGGCAGGTCACCGTGGCCAACGCCCCCGAGGCCAAGCCTCTGGAAAGCCTGGCCCAGACCTACGAATTGCCCCTGGCCGAAGGCCCGCTGACCGTCGTCAGCCTGCCCGGCGTGTTCAGCCACGGTCGCCTGGATCGCGGCAGTGCACTACTGCTCGAACACCTGGACAAACTGCCCGGCGGCCATTTGCTGGACTTCGGCTGCGGCGCCGGCGTGCTGGGAGCCGTGGTCAAACGACGTTATCCGCACAACACCGTCACAATGCTGGACGTGGACGCCTTCGCCGCCGCCAGCAGTCGCCTGACCCTGGCGGCCAACGGCCTGGACGCCGAGGTGCTGACCGGTGACGGGATCGACGCTGCACCGATGGGCTTGAACGCGATCCTGAGCAACCCGCCATTCCATGTCGGCGTGCACACCGATTACTTCGCCACGGAAAACCTGCTGCGAAAAGCCGCGAAACACCTGAAAAACGGCGGCGAACTGCGACTGGTCGCCAACAGTTTCCTCAAGTACCAGCCACTGATCGAAGAGCACTTGGGTGCCTGCTCGATCAAGGCTGAGGGCCAAGGGTTTCGCATCTACCAGGCCAGGCGCGGCTGAGGCTTTTTGGAAAACAACGCTTGCCCTATCGGATTTGCCTAGGCAGAATCCGCTCCGTCCTAGGGGAGTAGTCTCCCGCGAGCGCCCTGCTCGCCCGGCATACGTCAACACACTTGGTCAGCAGACCATGGCGTATGCGGCCCAAGCGTCCACGCAGATGGTCGCTGGGTTTGACAAGACCTATGACACGCACACCTTACCCGGGGCGGGAAGGCTGTACGTGTCATAGCCGTGTCGACCCGCCCCTTTAGGAACTACCTGATGCTGGACTCATTTCTCGTACCTACCGCCATCGTTGCGTTGGCCGAAATCGGCGACAAGACGCAATTGCTCGCGCTCATCCTCGCGGCACGCTTTCGCAAACCCTGGCCGATCATCGCCGGCATCATCGCGGCAACGCTCGCCAACCATGCGGCCGCCGGGGCCGTGGGGGCCTGGGTGGGCAGTATCTTCTCGGATGCGGTCTTGCACTGGATCCTGGCGGCCAGTTTCGCGGCCACGGCGCTGTGGACCCTGGTCCCGGACAAGCTGGACGACGAGGAAACCACCACCGCCCGCACGTTCGGCCCATTCCTGACCACGCTGATCGCGTTCTTCCTGGCGGAAATCGGTGACAAGACGCAGATCGCCACGGTAATGCTCGCTGCGCAGTACCCGGAGCTGTGGCTGGTGATCATCGGGACCACCCTGGGCATGCTGATTGCCAACGTGCCGGTGGTACTGGCCGGCAACTTCGCGGCCGAGAAACTGCCCCTGAACCTGATCCGCCGCCTGGCCGCCTCGGCCTTCTTCGTCCTGGCGGTTGTCGCGGTGTACAAGGCGATGCAGAGCAGCGGGTGGGTTTAAAGAGGCGTTGTGGCGAGGGAGCTTGCTCCCGATCGGCTGCGCAGCAGTCGCCAGTTGGGCCTGCTGCGCAGTCCAGCGGGAGCAAGCTCCCTCGCCACAAAAGCACATCAGCGCATCGCGCGGGTTACTTCTTGGCCTGCTGGTAAAGCGGCATCACCTTCGGAATGGCCGCCTGCAACGAAGCGATCCGGCTGCTAGACGCCGGGTGCGTGCTCATGAACTCCGGCGGCGCGCCTTCCGAGGCCTTGCTCATCTTGTTCCACAAGGTGATCGCGGCGTTCGGGTTGTAACCGGCGCGGGCGGCGAGTTCAAGGCCGATCAGGTCGGCTTCGTTCTCGTTGGCGCGACTGTTGGGCAAGGTCATGCCATAGTTGGCCACGGTGTCGGCCAGCGCCAGGCTGTCCTGGCCCAGGCCGAACAAGGCACCGGCGCCCTGCTTGGCCATCTCGATGCCGTAGGCCTTGGACATCGCCTCACGACCGTGCTCGCGCAGGGCGTGGGCGATTTCATGGCCCATGACCGCAGCGATTTCATCGTCGGTCAGTTGCAGCGAATCGATCAACCCGGTGTAGAAGATGATCTTGCCGCCAGGCCCGCAGTTGGCGTTGAGCTCGTCGCTCTTGATCAGGTTCACTTCCCACTTCCATTGCGCCGAGTCCGGACGGAACACCGGCGCCTGGGCGATCAGTCGGCTGGCAATGGCCTGCACGCGCTTGGCTTCATTGCTGGTCTTGTCCAACGCACCCTGGGTGCTCGCCTCGCCCACTGTCTTCTGGTAGGACTGGGCATACATCTGGTTGACCTCGTCGGTCGACAACATGCTGAACATGTACTGCTTGCGCTCCACGCCCACGGCTCCGCCGCTGGTGGTATTCACCGATTGGCAACCGGCGAGCAGAAGGCCCGCGCCCAGTACACTCACCATCAATGTCTTGTGCATATAAGAAGCTCCCTGGAAACGTGGGCGTATCCTAGGCGGTGATTTGTATCGGCGCCAGATACATCACGACGGATTACAATTTTTCGCACACCCCCCACCCTGTCCATTTGCGACACCCCCCCCTCCAAAACAGTCATCCGACGAACAGCGCCTTATGCCGGGGCGGCCAAACGCCGATACAGGTTCCAGACGTCATCCTGCGTCCGGAGCCTTTATGAAATTCAAATCGATCCAGTTTTCCGTGGCGGCCCTGGCGGGTGCCATCGTTCTCAGCGTGGTCGGCGCCCTGGTGCTGTACGCGTTGTTTGCGGGTGCCCGCACCCAGGAGATGGTGCAACAGCGGACCAAGGCGCAATTCGAACAGCTCATCGAACAGCGCCTCAGCGCCCTGGCCCGAACCCAGGCCAGCTTGATCCAACGGGAACTGGAGGCGCCGCTGCAACTGGCCAAGGGCCTTGCCACCACCAACGCCCTGATGGGCATGAAGGGCGCGGACGGTAACCCGTCCTTGAAGGTGCCCCGCGAGCAGATGATCAGCCTGCTGCGCGAAACCGTGGTGCGCAATCCCAAGGTCTTGGGCGCCTACATCGCCTGGGAACCGAACGCCATCGATCACGACGACGCCAACTACGCGAACAGCCAGGTGGTGGGCATGGAAACCAACGGGCGCTTCCTGCCCTGGTGGTTTCGCAACCAGGACGGCACCCTCGGCCTGGAAAAACTCGCCGACGTGACCGACCAGAAACTGCTCTCCACCGGCATCCGCGCCAGTGAGTACTACCTGTGCTCCCAGGACAGCCGCAAGGCCTGCGTGATCGACCCGGCGCCCTACCGGGTTGGCGACACCATGACCATGCTCGCCTCGTTCATCGAACCGATTCTCATCGACGGCAAGTTCCAGGGCATTGTCGGGGCCGACCTGTCGGTGAACTTCATCCAGGACATGCTCGTGGCCGCCGACGGCAAGCTGTACGACGGCGCCGGGGAAATGGCCCTGCTCTCGAGCAACAACCGCTTCGTGGCCTTCACCAAGGACCCGAGCAAGCTCGGAGAGAAAGCCAGCGACCTGCTCGACGCCAGCGAACTGGACAACCTGGGCAAGCTCGGCAACGGCGAAGTGCGCTACGACGTCGATGAAGAACACGGGCATATCGAGGTGTACATGCCATTCGGCATTGGCGAAACCAACGCGCGTTGGACGCTGATGCTGCAACTGCCGCTGAACGCGGTGATGGCCGACCTGCAAGCGTTGCAGAACGACCTCGACCACCAGCGCCAGGCGGATATTTTCGGCATGGCGATGGTGGGCCTGGTGATCGCCGGGATCGGCTTGCTGGTGATCTGGCTGGTGGGCCATGGCATTGCCCGACCGCTCAAGCAAATGGTGGCGATGCTCGATGACATCGCTCAGGGCGAAGGCGACCTGACCCGTCGCCTGGTGAGCGACCGCGCCGATGAGCTGGGCTCGATCGCCAAGGGCTTCAACACCTTCCTGAGCAAGTTGCAGGGGATGATCACCCAGGTGGTGACCTCGGTGCAGAGCGTCAGCGATTCGTCGGAACACACCGCCGACATCGCCATCCGCACCAACCAGGGCGTGCACAAGCAAATGTCGGAGATCGACCAGGTGGCCACCGCCGTACAGGAAATGACCGCCACCGCCCAGGACGTGGCCCGCAATGCGACCCAGGCCGCGCAGGCCGCCAGCCACGCCGACCAGGCCGCCAGCCAGGGCATGCAGATTGTCCAGGACACCTCCACGGCCATTGGGGCCCTGGCAACGGAAATCGGCAAGGCCGTAAGCGTGGTGCAGGCCCTGGCCAAGGACAGCGAGAACATCAACGCGATCCTCACCGCCATTCGCGGGATCGCCGAGCAGACCAACCTGCTCGCCCTCAACGCGGCCATCGAGGCGGCCCGTGCCGGTGAACAGGGACGCGGCTTCGCCGTGGTGGCCGATGAGGTGCGTAACCTGGCACAGAAGACGCAACAGGCCACCGAAGAAATCCAGGCGATGATCCAACAGTTGCAACAAGGCACCCGGGATGTGGTGCGGGTGATGGAAGACAGCCAGCACCGTACCGATGAAAGCGTGCAGCACGCGGCGAAGGCGGCCCAGGCCCTGGAGACGATCACCCAGGCGGTGTCGGTGATCAACGACATGAACACCCAGATCGCCAGCGCCGCGGAGGAACAGAGCGCCGTGGCCGATGACATCAACCGCAATGTGATCAACATCGGCCAGGTGGCGAATGAAGTCGCAAGCGGCGCGGACGAGTCCAGCGCCGCCAGCGCCGGGCTGACCAAACTGGCGGAGCAGCAGCGACGCTTGATCAATCAGTTCAGGGTTTAACAGAAAGCCCCTGTGGGAGCGGGCTTGCCCGCGAATGCGTTGGCTCAGCTTGCAAAGATGTTGGATGTACCGGCCCCTTCGCGGGCAAGCCCGCTCCCACAGTCATTCGGTTGGCCGCAGGATTAGTGTTCGCCACAAACCATTGTGGGAGCGGGCTTGCCCGCGAAGGCGAGGTGTCAGGCGATACTTCTTTGCCTGTTAGACCGCTTTCGCGGGCAAGCCCGCTCCCACAGTCATTCGGGTTGGCCGCAGGATTAACGTTCGCCACAACCCCTTGTGAAGAGGCCAGCCAATACACCAATGCCCTCAAGCCGGCGTCAGGCACTCCGGCCCATTGAGCTTCGGGTCATTGACCATGTTGGCCAGCACCCGCTCGCGCAAGGCGGCCGGTTCGCTGGCCAGCAGCCCTTGCAAGGCATGCAATGGCGTCTCGGGGTCTAGCCACTGGCGCTGGCCTTCTTCGTCCAGAATCAGTGGCCGGCGCTGCCCCGCCGCCGGCTGGGTTATGACCGCCGTGCTCAGCCACACTTGCTCCTGCACCGGATACGCCTCCCAGATCGCGGCGAAGAACAACGACGACCCTTCGCCCGGGGTCAACCAGTACGGGCGCTTGCGCGTGCCGCCGCGCCATTCATAGAAACCGTTGGCCGGCAGCAGGCAGCGGCGCAGGCGCAAGGCCTCGCGGAACATGGGCTGCTCGGCCACGGTTTCGGCCCGGGCATGAGCCGGGGTGCGGGACAGGTCGGTCAGCCAGGGCGGCGTCAGCCCCCAGCGGGCCCGGGCCAGTTCCCGCTGGCCGTCGGCGCCGACACGCAGCATCAGCACCGAATCGTTGGGCGAGATATTCCATTGGGCCTTCTGGTCGGCCGGAAAGCCGGGCAAGGCCGCGAAAGCGGGGTTCCAGCGAAACAGGGCATAACGTCCACACATGGGGCAACACAACTCTTGATCAAACGGCCGCCAGCCTAACAGACCAGCGTGCCGGGGTAGCTCTGCGGCTCATCGCCGGGCACGGGCATCGCCGCATTGTACGCAACGATCAACTCCCGGGCGTATTGCGCCTGCTCGTCCTCCACCGCCAGCCCCAGCAAGCCTTGCATCGGCAACTCACCGACGCCGCCCACCAGGTCGCGGCCCACCAGATGCGCGGTGATGCCCTCGCTGGCGAGCATGCCTTGCAGCAGCTCGCCCTCCATCAGGTTTTCCAGCTCGTAGATGCGTTGCATGGGCGCGCCCCTCAGTCGTTTTCGGCGTGGACCTCAAGATGCCACTCCTCGCCATGCACCTGCAGGACAAAGGTGACCGGCCGACAACAGACCTGACAGTCCTCGATGTAGTTCTGGTCCCCACCCGACAGGTCCACGGACGTCTCGATCTCTTCACCACAATAGGGGCAATCATAAAGAGCAGTTTCCAGCATCGCGGGTCTCCCAGGTGACTTGTGCGTATAATCGCCGGTCTGTTTGCAGGGCTATTTTCGCCTGGCTTGTCTGCCAGGCCGTGCCCCATCGTTTTTTGAGCGAACCTTTACTTACCCTAGCCGTTTCCAACAAGAGAGCATGATGGGCGAATTCGATGCCATCCGACCTTACGACGACAGCGAAGTCCCAGCGGTGCTGGCACGGCTGCTCGGCGACAAGGCGTTTCTAGATATCCTCACCCACTTCCGCTTCCCGCGCCTGGCCGGCGCATTAGGCTGGATGCTCAAACCCCTTATAGCGCAAAGATTGCGTCGTGAGTTCGCCGGTGTGAGCTCCGTCGCCACTTTGCAGGACAAGGTAGAGTTCTACGTCGACCACACCATCGAGCGCGCCACCGACGGCGTGACCTATACCGGCGTGGAGCAATTCAAGTCCGGCAGCGCCTACCTGTTCATCGCCAACCACCGCGACATCGTGATGGACCCGGCCTTCGTCAACTACGCCGTGTACCACGCCGGCCTGCCGACACCGCGCATCGCCATTGGCGACAACCTGCTGCAAAAACCGTTCGTCAGCGACCTGATGCGCCTGAACAAGAGCTTCATCGTGCACCGCTCCCTCACCGGACGCCGGGAAAAACTGGCGGCCTACCAGTTGCTGTCGGCCTACATCAACCACTCGATCCGCAACGACTGCGCCTCGATCTGGATCGCCCAGGCCGAAGGCCGGGCCAAGGACGGCGACGACCGCACCGAGTCGGCGATCCTCAAGATGTTCCACATGAGCCGCAAGGACGAGCCGTTCGGCGAGGTGATCCAGTCGCTGAACCTCACGCCGGTGTCCATCAGCTACGAATACGACCCGTGCGACCAGGCCAAGGCCCGCGAGCTGTACATCCGCGCCACCACCGGCACCTACACCAAGGCGCCCGGCGAGGACGACGTGAGCATTGCCAAGGGCATCACCGGCTACAAGGGCCGGGTGCATGTGAACTTCGCCGCGCCCATCACCGAATACTTCGAGGACACCAAGCAATTGGCCGTGGAAATGGACCGGCAGATTCTCGGCGGCTATCGGTTGTTCCCGGTGCACTACCTGGCCTACGCCCAATGGGCTGACGCCGACCCGCAATTGCAGGTGCCGACGGCGGCCGAGGTGTTTGGTGCCGAGGAACTGGCCAAGGCCGAGCAAGAGTGGCAACGCCGACTGGACGCTTGCCCGGAGGACTACCGACCGTTCCTGGTGCTGCAATACGCGACGCCGGTGCGCAATCAGTATCGGGTCAAGGCGGGGTTGGCGTTGTAAGGCGGAGCGTGTCTCGACCTCAGGAGAAGCGCCATACCTGTGGCGAGGGGATTTATCCCCGCTGGGCTGCGCAGCAGCCCCCAGGATTGTTTGCTTATCCAAGCCTGGCGAGTGCTCCGCACTCGAACGGGGATAAATCCCCTCGCCACAGACAACGCCTACATCAATAACCTGATCAGTGAATCTGCGTGCTGATCCACGACACCAGCAACGCCAGCGCCAGGCAACCGAAACCGAACCGGTAGAAGAACCGGTTCATGCGCTGGGTCGCCAGGTCCAGCAGCGCCTCGAAGCGCTCCTCACCGTTTCCGCTGCGTGCTTGCAGGCAGGCTCGGGCCCGCTGCTCACGGCGGCGCGTCGCATGCAGCACCCAACCGCCCGGGCAGGCGAACAGCAACGCGAGCAGGTTGATCAGTTTGGCGGGGTGGGCAGCGAACAGCGAAAACAGATGCAGCGACATCACGAACCTCAAGCGGAAATACGGACAGGACACGTCCGGGACCTACGAACAGGGCGCGGATTCTACCGAAAGCCTGCCGCCCTGGGCGGTTTTTTCCGACCTGTGGGGGCAAGGTCCGGGCGACCGATTAATTTGCCCCGTCACGGTTTCGTCATCTGGATAAGCCACCCTGTCGCCCTTCAAACCAGCCCGGACCCCATCATGCTTCACGCCGAAAACCAGGACCGCCTCTACCTCATCAGCCCCAGCGACGAACAGCAGAACCTCGTCGACAGCCTGTCCTTCAATGTGCAGGACCGACACTGGCTGGTGTATTGCGCCCTCGGCGGCCACCAGCACGCCGACCTGCCCGAGACCGACCTGCTGACCGGGATCAGTGTGCTGGAGTTGTATTCACAGGCGGCATGAAATCGCTCCTGCAAAAACACCTGTGGGAGCGAGCTTGCTCGCGATAGCGTCCGCACACCAACACATCTGTTGACTGACAGGCCGCTATCGCGAGCAAGCTCGCTCCCACATTGGGGATGGTTGACTTTTACTCAGCCAGCACCTGGCCAATGGTCGGGTCCTTGAACAGACGCGTCAGGGCATCGCTCAACACATCGCTGACCAGCTTGGTGTTGGTGTCCTGGTTGGGCGCCATGCCGAAGCGCTGGTCCAGCGACGCACCGTAGCGACCACTGTAGCGGCGGTTGGCATTCTGCACGTCGGAGCGGAAGGTCGCGCCGATGGTGGCTTCGGTCACGTACATGCCTTCCTTGGGCGACTGGTACTTGAGTTCGGCCAGGGTCACGGTCAGTTGCGGCGCGTTCAAAGCGTTCGCGGTCGGGGTGAAGCCTAGCAGGCGGACAGCGGCTTCAGCCTGGGCCTGCAGCTTGGGCAGGATCTGCGCGCCCTGCACCGTAATTACGCTGGTTTCCGGGTACAGCCCGCCACGGGTGCCGAGGGTCGGCGACGGACGACCGTCCACTACCCGTACCACCACCGGCTGGCCACGTCCTACGGGCGCCAGTTGGGCGTTGAGCTTGGGCTCGGGGTTGAGTTGTTGCGGGCTGTGGGCGCAGCCGACGAGGGTCAGACTGGCCACGGCGATCAAACCGAACAACAGGCGTTGCAACATGCGCTTCTCTCCAGAATCGGGCACGAACAGGCCGGCAGTATAGCGGTGCGCTCGGCCTTGGAACTAGCACCGCACGATGAATACTCAAATGTCTGACACGGGCCGGTAACCGCGGTTCCTGTCACCCCATTGTCACGGTCCTTACACCGCCATGTCATGGCCCGCTGTCAGGCTAGCCTCAAGCTCCCTGACCCGGTATCCGATCATGCGCTTGCTCATTTCCCTGTTCACACCGCGCCCTCACCACCGCAGCTTCGCCCTGCTGGACCGCAACGGTCTTTGCCAGGCGTTCAAGCAATGTAGCCTGCAACCCATGGGCGAAGGCTGGGTGGAAATCGAAGAGATCCGCCTCAACTGGCTGCACCAGCCACTGCCCGCCAGCGCCCGCGTGCAACCGGTGCGCGCTCGCGCACGCAACCGACAACTGTTGACCATCTGACCGGACGGCTAATAAAAGTCATTAATCACGACCATTTCCCTGCGTTTCTTCGATACAATCTCCCCCCGATTATAAGGACGTCTCCTGATCGGGCCCCGCAACGCCGCTGATGCGCAGGTATTGGCACCCCGCACCGCCCACAGAGAGCCGCCCACACAGATCGAGTGAAGCTGGCGCGCTTGCTGTTTCTCAAGCCATTGACCACTTTTCGCGCATCTGCAGAGCTGTCATTACGCTCGGTCACTGAGCTGTCTGCCCGTTTTGCCTGTCATGTAATACATGGGGGCAACCAAACCGGGCGCGGTGCCAGGCTGGGACAGCCCTTTTTTGAGGTTCACGTCTTCAAAAGAGCGTGAAAAAACGGGTTTTCACAACTTCACAAGAGTGTGGCGAGCAAATGAAGAGTTTTGCGTCTGAACAAGCACCATTAGCGTCTGAAACAGCCCAACGATACAGGACCGGATATCGCTCAAGAACCGCTGCCTGAAGCCTGTCCGCTACGGATTTGGTTGCGCTAACGGATGTCTCGGCCATAAGTCGAATTGCCTGCCCGGCGCTTAAATGAGTTCATGTGACTCTGTAAGGCCAGGCTGCATGCATCCGCAGTAGTTGCGAAAAATTGCGAAGATTCGGACATGGCGATCCTGGCCATGGGTACCTGGGGCACCACCACCTGCCCCGCCAATCCTGGCCGCTATGCCGACAATTTGGTGCTGCAGATTTTGGAGACGCGTTAAATGGCGCATAACGAAGCAGTCGATGTAGTTCTGGTAGGGGCCGGCATCATGAGTGCCACCCTGGCCGTACTGCTCAAGGAGCTCGACCCCGCGATCTCGCTGGAAGTCGTCGAGCTGATGGATTCCGGTGCCGCGGAGAGTTCCAACCCCTGGAACAACGCCGGTACCGGCCACGCCGGGCTGTGTGAGCTCAACTACACGCCCCAGGCGGCCGATGGCAGTGTCGACATCAAGAAAGCCGTGCACATCAACACCCAGTTCGAGGTGTCGAAGCAGTTCTGGACGTACCTGACCAAAAAGGGCACGTTCGGTTCTTCCAAGTCGTTCATCGCCCCGGTGCCGCACCTGAGCTTCGTCCAGGGTGAAAAAGGCGTGTCGTTTCTCAAGAAGCGCTTCGAGCTGCTGAGCAAGCATCATGCCTTCGCCGACATGGAATACACCGAGGACAAGGCCGTGATGGCCGAGTGGATGCCGCTGATGATGCCGGGCCGGCCAGCCGATGAGGTCATCGCCGCCACCCGCGTCATGAACGGCACCGACGTCAACTTCGGCGCCCTGACCAACCAGTTGCTCAAGCACCTGACCAGCGCACCGGACACCCAGGTCAAGTATTGCAAGCGCGTCACCGGCCTCAAGCGCAAGGGCAGTGGCTGGACCGTGAGCATCAAGGACGTCAATTCCGGCAGCACCCGCGAAGTCGACGCCAAGTTCGTCTTCCTGGGCGCCGGCGGCGCGGCCTTGCCGCTGCTGCAAGCCTCGGGCATCGAGGAAAGCAAGGGCTTCGGCGGCTTCCCGGTCAGCGGCCAGTGGCTGCGCTGCGACAACCCGGACGTGGTCAAGCACCACCAGGCCAAGGTCTACAGCCAGGCCGCGGTCGGCTCGCCACCCATGTCGGTGCCGCACCTGGACACCCGCGTGGTCGATGGCAAGAAATCCCTGCTGTTCGGGCCCTACGCCGGCTTCACCACCAAGTTCCTCAAGCACGGTTCGATCATGGACCTGCCGCTGTCGGTACGGGCCGGCAACATCGGCCCGATGCTGGCCGTGGCCCGCGACAACATGGACCTGACCAAGTACCTGATCAGCGAAGTGATGCAATCCATGGAACAACGCCTGGAATCGCTGCGGCGCTTCTACCCCGAGGCGAAAGCCGAGGACTGGCGCCTGGAAGTGGCCGGCCAGCGGGTGCAGATCATCAAGAAAGACCCGAAGAAAGGCGGCATCCTGCAGTTCGGCACCGAGCTGGTGGCGGCCAAGGACGGCACCCTCGCCGCCCTGCTCGGCGCATCGCCAGGTGCTTCGGTGACCGTTTCGATCATGCTGGAACTGATCGAGCGCTGCTTCCCGGACAAGGCCAAGGGCGAGTGGGCCACCAAGCTCGCGGAAATCTTCCCGGCCCGGGAAAAAGTGCTGGAAACCGACGCGGCGCTGTATCGCAAGATCAACGCGCAGAACAATGTCGCGCTGGAACTGGTCGAGCAAAGCAGCGAGACCCAAAGCTACGCTTGAGGCTCGCCCCATAAAAAACGCCCCGTTCTCCATGAGAGCGGGGCGTTTTTTATGGGTGACGTTTTGTGGCGAGGGCGCTTGCTCCCGCTGGCCTGCGAAGCAGGCCCATGATCAATCAGCCACGCGCCTTCTCGATCAATTCGATGTATTCCTCGGCGTTGCGCTGGTCCTGGACCAATGCCACGAAGTCGTTGCCGTGCTCATCCTTGCCATGGAGGTCGTAGCCGGCTTCGACGAAGAAGGTCAGGAACCGCTCGAAATCATCGACCCGCAGGCCACGGTAGCCCTTGATCAGTTTGTGCAGCGACGGCGAAGTGGCATCGACCGGTTCGAAATTGAGGAACAGCTTGATCTGTTCGTCGCCAATCTCGTCACCAATCACCTGTTTCTTGTCTTTACGCATTGCCGGCTCCAACTCGCACGATTCACGGGGCGGGCAGTTTACCCCCGGCAGGCCCCGAGGCTCAACGCGAGCGTTCGGCCCCGGTGTGCAGATCAGCCCAGATGTGGCCATTGGCGTAGGTGAGGAACTGCACATACACGGTGTTGTTGCGCAGCAGATCGATGACCACCCGGTATTGGGCCTGTGGATAAGTCAGGGTGAGGGTCTTGCTGGCCTCGTCGAAAACCGGCTTCTTCAGGCTTTTGCTTTCGCCGTCGAAGTTGAGGATCACCTGGTTGAGGCTGGCGCCCTTGTTCAGTGGCTTGCCCTTGAGGCGCACCAGCAAGGGTGAAGTGACCGGGATCGGCTGTTGATTGGATTGACGCTGATTGCCCAGCACCACCGAATAGTCGGTGACCTGCAGCAATTGCTGCTGTTCGGGCTGTTCCTGGCGCGCCACGAGGTCGTCGGGGGGCAGGAACTGGCTGTGCATCGGTGCGGCCATCGCCGTCAAAGGCAGGCTGGATATCAGCAGTACAGCGGCGCAACGGCGAATCGAGACAGGCATGGCAAGCTCCGGGGTCTTGGCCGGGCACTCTAGCATGAGCCTGGACGGTAAAAATAACGATCCAGATCAATACATCCGCGCAACGAGCACGGCATACTCAAAGAGCCATCAGCCCCGGTCTAGCGGTGCATGCCTTTGTGGCGAGGGCCAGTGCCAGCCCCCTTGCGAGGAGTATTCATGTCTTTCTCCGCCCCACCATTGTTTGCCGCCTGGCGCCAGAGCTGGCAGGCCGGTTATACCCTTGCGCGCCTGCGCGGCGACCTGGTGGCCGGGCTGACCGTCGGGATCATCGCCATTCCCCTGGCCATGGCCCTGGCGATCGCCGTTGGCGTGCCTCCGCAGCATGGCCTGTACACCGTGCTGGTGGCGGCGCCGCTGATCGCCCTCACCGGTGGCTCGCGCTTCAACGTGAGCGGACCGACGGCGGCGTTCGTGGTGATCCTGTTGCCCATCACCCAGCAATACGGCCTGGGCGGCCTGCTGTTGTGCACGATGCTGGCCGGCCTGATCCTGATCGCCCTGGGCCTGATGCGGGCCGGACGGCTGATCCAGTACATTCCCTACCCGGTCATCCTGGGCTTTACCGCCGGGATCGGCGTGGTCATCGCCACGTTGCAACTCAAGGACCTGCTGGGCCTGAGCAACGTCGGCCAGGCCAGGCACTACATGGAACAGCTCGGCGAACTGCTCATCGCCCTGCCCGGCGCCCGCCTGGGCGATAGCCTGATCGGCGTCACCTGTCTGGCGCTATTGATCATCTGGCCGCGCTGGGTGCCGAAAGTCCCCGGGCATCTGGTCGCTTTGCTGGTGGGCGCACTGCTCGGGCTGGCGATGGAGCGCTGGGGCTTGCCGGTCGCGACACTGGGCGAACGCTTCGGTTACGTGGTGGAGGGCGTCACCTACCCGGGCATCCCACCGTTTCTGCCAAGCTTCGACTGGCCCTGGCATCTGCCGGACGGCCAGGGCCACCCCCTGAACCTTTCCTATGACCTGATCCGCCAGTTGCTGGGCCCCGCCTTCGCCATCGCCATGCTCGGCGCCATCGAGTCACTGCTGTGCGCCGTGGTGGCGGACGGCATGACCGGCAGCAAGCACGACCCCAATGCCGAGCTGATAGGCCAAGGCCTGGGCAATCTGGTGGCGCCGCTGTTCGGTGGCATCACCGCCACCGCCGCGATTGCCCGCAGCGCCACCAATGTGCGCAGCGGCGCGTCGTCACCGTTGGCGGCGATCATCCACAGCCTGGTGGTGCTGCTGGCGATGGTGCTGCTGGCACCGCTGTTCAGCTACTTGCCCATGGCCGCGCTGGCGGCATTGCTGGTCATGGTTGCCTGGAACATGAGCGAAGCCGGGCATGTGCTGCACACCCTGCGCATCGCCCCGCGCAGCGACGTGCTGGTGCTGCTGACCTGCCTGGGCCTGACGGTGCTGTTCGACATGGTGCTGGCCGTCGCGGTCGGTCTGTTGCTGGCCGCCGGGTTGTTCATCAAGCGCATGAGTGAACTGACCGACAGCGCCGAACTGCCCCGCCACTTCCACCAGGCGTTGCAAGACATGCCCGAGCATGTGCGCTGCTATGGCATCCGCGGGCCGCTGTTCTTCGGCGCCGCCGAAAAAGCCCTGGATGTGCTACGCCGTTTCGACCCGGCGGTTCGGGTGGTGATCGTGGAGATGAGTGCCGTGCCGATGCTGGACATGACCGCGCTGGCCGCGTTTGAAAACATCCTGAAGGATTACCGCAAGCAAGGCATCGGCCTGATCCTGGTGGCGACCGCGCCGCGGGTACGCCTGAAACTGCGCCGCGCCGGCATCCATCGCGAGCAGCGCCAACTGGCTTATGTGAAAACGCTGGAGCAAGCGCGGATCAAGAGTGAGCGCTGGCTGCAAGCCCACTGCGCCTGACCTGTGGCGAAGGGGGCCGCTTCGCAGCCCAGCGGGGATAAATCCCCTCGCCACAAAAGCGCTCGCCCTGACCCTCTTTTGTCTTGTTGGATAGTGGGCAACCACACCGTGGCGAGGGAGCTTGCTCCCGCTGGACTGCGCAGCAGGCCCAAAAAGATCAATGCGGTCTGACTGACACACCCAGGCGTCAGTTCCAGGGGGGCCGCTTCGCAGCCCAGCGGGAGCAAGCTCCCTCGCCACGAAAACAAGCTCACACAAAACTCCTGTGGCGAGGGGATTTATCCCCGTTGGACTGCGTAGCAGGCCCAAAAAAGATCAATGCGGTGTGCCTGACACACCCAGGCGCCTGCTCCAGGGGGGGCCGCTTCGCAGCCCAGCGGGGATAAATCCCCTCGCCACAAAAGCACTCGCCACAGCCCCCTCTTTTGTCTTGTTGGATAGTGGGCAACCACACAACCGTGGCGAGGGAGCTTGCTCCCGCTGGACTGCGCAGCAGGCCCAAAACGATCAATGCGGTGTGCCTGACACACCCAGGCTTCAGTTCCAGGGGGCCGCTTCGCAGCCCAGCGGGAGCAAGCTCCCTTGCCACGAAAGCAAGCTCACAAAACTCCTGTGGCGAGGGGATTTATCCCCGTTGGACTGCGCAGCAGGCCCAAAAAAGATCAATGCGGTGTGCCTGACACACCCAGGCGCCTGCTCCAGGGGGGGCCGCTTCGCAGCCCAGCGGGGATAAATCCCCTCGCCACAAAAGCACTCGCCCTGACCCTCTTTTGTCTTGTTGGATAGTGGGCAACCACACAACCGTGGCGAGGGAGCTTGCTCCCGCTGGACTGCGCAGCAGGCCCAAAACGATCAATGCGGTGTGCCTGACACACCCAGGCTTCAGTTCCAGGGGGCCGCTTCGCAGCCCAGCGGGAGCAAGCTCCCTCGCCACAGAACCTCCGCAGCCGGTGCCGATGCGGTGCTCAGTCGAACTGCGCCCGCATCCATGCCTGGTACTCAGCCACGCCAGGCTCGCCCTCGCGGGGTGCCCAGTGGGCCAGTTCGCCGTCGCCCACCGGGCGGTAGGGACCGGCCTTGCATTCGAACATCAGGCTGTCGGCTTCCAGCACCACCAGGCCGTGATACACGCCAACCGGCAGGTCGACGCCCAGGCAATCGCCGCCGGCCTGCAGGACGCGCTTGTCCACCACCGCACCGTCTTCATCGAAGATCAACACCCCCAGCCGCCCTTTGAGCACCAGCAGGGTTTCCGCCTTGTCGGCACTCAAGTGGCGGTGCGGAGGGATGTACGTCGAAGGCTGCAAGCCTACCGCCATGCGATGGCAAGGTTCGTCCATCTGATGAAAGTTGTGGTGCTGTCGCCCACGCACGCTGGCGGCGGCTTTCCCGGCCACTTCATCAAACAACGCTTGATCCAGGAAGCTCGGCCGAGTCATCGATTACATCCCCTTGACCGCGAAAATACCGTTCGCGTTGCGCCAGTAGCCTTTGTAGTCCATGCCATAGCCGAAGATGTAGCGGTCGATGCACGGCAGGCCGACGAAATCGGCCTTCAGGTCCGGACGGGCCTTGCGGTCGTGGTCCTTGTCGATCAGCACGGCGGTGTGCACCGCACGGGCGCCGGCATGCTTGCAGAAGTCGATGATGGCGCCGAGGGTGTGACCTTCGTCGAGAATGTCGTCGATGATCAGCACGTCGCGGTCGATGAACGAGACTTCCGGCTTGGCCTTCCAGAACAGGTCGCCGCCGCTGGTCTCGTTGCGATAACGGGTGGCGTGCAGGTAGGACGCTTCCAGCGGGAAGTTCAGGTAGGTCAGCAGCTTGCCGGAGAAAATCAGCCCGCCGTTCATGACGCAGAACACCACCGGGTTGGACTCGGCCAGTTGCTCGTTGATCTGCGCGCCGACACGGGCGATCGCCGCTTCGACTTCGGCTTCGGTGTATAGGCAGTCAGCCTCTCGCATGATTTGACGGATATGCTCGAGATCAGCGGACATGGCGCTCTCCAAGGGGGTTGAGGGGGCGGGAGGTTCAGAAAAGCGGGCAAAGGTACGCATCCCGCCCGGCCAGATCAAGCGTTTGTGGACTAACGTTCTGTATTGTCTATAGGACAACACCCTCGGATAGATTAATCTAGGCCGGTTTTTTTGCCCGCCGCCGGAGCCTTCCCCATGCCCATCCTCGAGATCCGCCATCCGCTGATCAGACACAAACTCGGCCTGATGCGCCGCGCCGACATTAGCACGAAGAACTTCCGGGAGCTTGCCCAAGAAGTCGGTGCCCTGCTCACCTACGAAGCCACCAAGGACCTGCCCCTGGAGTCCTATGAAATCGACGGTTGGGCCGGCAAGGTCCAGGTCGAGAAAATCGCCGGCAAGAAAATCACCGTGGTGCCGATCCTGCGCGCCGGCATCGGCATGCTCGAGGGCGTGCTGAGCCTGATCCCGGGCGCCAAGGTCAGCGCCGTGGGCGTGGCGCGCAATGAAGAAACGTTGCAGGCCCACACCTACCTGGAAAAACTGGTACCGGAAATCGACGAACGCCTGGCCATGATCATCGACCCGATGCTCGCCACCGGCAGTTCCATGGTCGCCACCATCGACCTGCTGAAAAAAGCCGGTTGCCGGGACATTCGCGCGATGGTGCTGGTGGCCGCGCCCGAAGGCATCCAGGCCGTGCAGGATGCGCACCCCGACGTGACCATCTACACCGCGTCCATCGACCACAAGCTCAATGAACATGGCTACATCATCCCGGGCCTGGGCGATGCCGGCGACAAGATCTTCGGCACCAAGCAGAAGGACGCCTGAGCATGCAGGATGAGTTCAACGATCCGCTCTGGCGCCAGGTACTGTCCGGCGCGCAGATGCTGTTCGTCGCCTTCGGCGCGCTGGTGCTGATGCCATTGATCACCGGGCTGGATCCGAACGTGGCGCTGTTCACCGCGGGCCTGGGCACGATCCTGTTCCAGGTCGTCACCGGGCGCCAGGTGCCGGTGTTCCTGGCGTCGAGCTTTGCCTTCATCACCCCGATCATCCTTGCCAAGGGCCAGTTCGGCCTGGCGGCGACCATGGGCGGTGTGATGGCGGCCGGCTTCGTCTACACCTTCCTGGGCCTGGCGGTGAAGATCAAGGGCACCGGCTTCATCGACCGCCTGCTACCGCCGGTGGTCATCGGTCCGGTGATCATTTCCATTGGCCTGGCGATGGCGCCGATTGCCGCGAACATGGCGATGGGCAAGGCCGGCGACGGCACCGAACTGATCCACTACCAGACGGCGATGATGATTTCGATGCCCGCCCTGCTCACCACTCTGGTCGTCGCGGTGTTCGGCAAAGGCATCTTCCGCCTGGTGCCGATCATTTCCGGCGTGCTGGTGGGCTTTGCCATGGCCTTTTTCTTTGGTGTCGTGGACACCGCGAAAATCGCCGCCGCGCCTTGGTTCGCCCTGCCGAACTTCACCGCACCGGCGTTCAACTGGCAGGCGATCCTGTTCATCGTCCCGGTGGCCCTGGCGCCGGCCATCGAGCACATCGGCGGCGTGATCGCCGTGGGCAGCGTGACCGGTCGCGACTACCTGAAAAAGCCAGGCCTGCATCGCACCCTGTTCGGTGACGGCATCGCCACCACCGCAGCCGGCCTCTTCGGCGGCCCGCCCAACACCACCTACGCCGAAGTCACCGGCGCGGTGATGCTGACCAAGAACTACAACCCGAAGATCATGACCTGGGCGGCCATCTTCGCCATCAGCCTGGCGTTCATCGGCAAGTTCGGCGCACTGCTGCAAAGCATCCCGGTGCCGGTGATGGGCGGGATCCTCTGCCTGTTGTTCGGTTCGATTGCGGCGGTGGGCATGAACACGCTGATCCGCCACAAGATCGACTTGGGCGAAGCGCGTAACCTGGTGATCGTGTCGGTGACCCTGGTGTTCGGCATCGGCGGCGTGCTGGTGGCCACCGGCACCGGCCCGGACGACTTCGGCCTCAAGGGTATTGCGCTGTGCGCGGTGGTGGCGATTGCGCTGAACCTGCTGCTGCCGGGCAATGACGGCTGGAAGCACAAGAAACCGGATGAGCCGCTGATCTGATAGATGTGCTGTCGGGTCGGGCCTCTTCGCGAGCAAGCCCGCTCCCACAGTGGATGCTGGATGGTCACAGAATGTGTGACACCCGAGGTCCACTGTGGGAGCGGGCTTGCTCGCGAAAGCGCCCTTGAATTTTATAGCGCCATCGGCGCCCGTTCACACAGAGTGCTCAATGCCTTCGCCCACTGCGGAACGTCATTGAGGCAGGGCACCAGCACCAACTCCTCCCCACCCGCCTCGCGGAATTGCTCGCGCCCACGATCACCGATCTCTTCCAAAGTCTCGATGCAATCGGCCACGAACGCCGGGCACATCACCAGCACTTTCTTCACGCCACTTTTGGCCAGTTCTTCCAGGCGCGCTTCGGTGTAGGGTTCGATCCACTTGGCGCGGCCAAGGCGGGACTGGAACGACACGGACCACCGCCCTTGCTTGAGCCCCATCTGCTGGGCAAACAGCTCGGCAGTGCGGATGCACTGGGCGCGGTAGCAGGTCGCAATGACCTCCGGTGGAGCGTTCTTGCAGCAGTCGGCGTCCTTGAAGCAATGAAACCCCGTCGGGTCGAGCTTGGTCAGGTGCCGCTCCGGCAAGCCGTGGAAACTCAACAGCAGATGATCGTGATCCTGCATCAGGTAAGGCTTGGCGCTGGCGACCAGGGCGTCGAGGTATTCCGGCTGGTCGTAGAACGGCTGCAAGACCGAGAACTGCACGTTGAGCTTGTTTTCCCGCACCACTCGCCTGGCTTCCTCGACCACCGTGGTGACAGTGCTGTCGGCGAACTGCGGATACAACGGCGCCAACGTGATCTTCTGGTGCCCCTGGCTCGCCAGGCGCACCAGCGTCGACTCGATGGACGGCTCGCCGTACCGCATCGCCAGTTCCACCGGGCCTTGGGTCCACTGGGCGGTCATGGCTCGTTGCAGGCGGCGGCTGAGCACCACCAGCGGCGAGCCCTCGTCCCACCAGATCGATGCGTAGGCGTGCGCCGACTGCTCTGGGCGCTTGACCAGGATCAGCGACACCAGCAAGCGGCGCACCGGCCACGGCAGGTCGATGACATATGGGTCCATCAGGAATTGATTGAGGTAACGGCGCACATCGGCCACCGAGGTGGAAGCAGGCGAACCCAGATTAACCAGCAGCAACGCGTGATCGGTCATGCAACGTCCTATTTCAAAGGCGGCTGGACAAGTCATCCAGGGCCGCGGGTAAATCGGTGAAGCGGAATGTGAAACCTGCCGCCTGCAATCGGGCCGGCGTGGCGCGCTGCCCGCCCAGCAACAGCAATGACAACTCCCCCAGCATGACTTTCAACGCAAGCTCCGGCATCGGCACCACGGCTGGCCGGTGCAACGCGCGACCCAGGGCCTTGGCGAAATCGCGATTGCGCACCGGGTTCGGCGCGCAGGCATTATAAGGACCGCTGGCGTCGTCCTGGTGCAGAAGAAAATCAATCAGGGCGATTTGATCGTCGATATGAATCCATGGCATCCACTGCCTACCATTGCCGATTCGCCCGCCCAGCGCCAGTTTGAACGGCAGCGACAGCCGCGACAAAAGGCCGCCCTCGGCGGACAGCACCAGACCGGTCCGCACCAGCACCACGCGCAGGCCCAGGGCCTCGGCACGTTGCGCGGTTTCTTCCCAGGCGATGCACAACTGGCTGGCGAAATCCTCGCTTACCGGCCCGCAAGCCTCGGTCAACTCGCGTTCACCACCATCGCCATACCAGCCCACGGCGGAACCGGACACCAGCACCCGCGGTTTCTGCTCGCAACGTTCCAGCCACGCCAGCAATACTTCGGTCAGGGTGATGCGACTGCTCCACAGCAACATCTTGCGCCTGTGGGTCCAGGGACGGTCGCCAATCGGCGCACCGGCCAGGTTCACCACGGCGTCCACGGGCTCGACGATGTCATCGAGCCGGGCGATGCCCTTGACCTGCGCCCCGCAGATTTTCGCCACCTCTTCGGGGCGACGACTCCAGACCGTCAAGCGATGCCCCTGTCCCAACCACAGGCGGCAGAGCTGACGCCCGATCAAACCAGTACCGCCGGTCAGCAATATGTGCATGAGATGTTCCTCGCATCGCGTTTTACCCAGCCCATTAGTCTATTTTTATAAGCAGGGATTTTTCGTATCGGACAGGGTCTGTGTTTAACAATAGGACAACCTATCCGAACGCGAACGGTAAAACTTATACCAAAAACCCGAATTGTACAGGTTTAAACGACGGCGTAGTCTGTACAGAAAAGGTAAACGAGGCCCTCATGACTGTACCTATCGCAATCATCGGCACCGGCATCGCCGGACTCTCAGCCGCCCAGGCCCTGACGGAGGCCGGGCACATCGTTCAACTCTTCGATAAAAGCCATGGCAGCGGCGGACGCATGTCCAGCAAGCGCAGCGACGCCGGCGCGCTGGACATGGGCGCCCAGTACTTCACCGCCCGCGACCGGCGCTTCGTCACGGAAGTGCAGCGCTGGCAAGCCAACGGCTGGGCCGCGGAATGGAACCCGCAACTCTACAATTTCCAAGGCGGGCAACTGAGCCCCTCGCCGGACGAGCAGACCCGCTGGGTCGGCACGCCCCGTATGAGCGCCATTACCCGGGCCCTGCTCGGCACGCTGCAAGTGCAGTTTTCCTGCCGGATCACCGAGGTGTATCGCGGCCAGGAACATTGGCATCTGCAGGACGCCGAAGGCTTCACCCACGGCCCCTTCGGCCAGGTGGTGATCGCCACCCCGGCGCCCCAGGCCACCGCACTGCTAGCGGCCGTACCGAAGCTGGCCGGCGTGGCGGCCGGCGTGAAAATGGACCCGACCTGGGCGGTGGCCCTGGCCTTCGAAACGCCGCTGGACACCCCCATGGAAGGTTGCTTCGTACAAGACAGCCCCCTCGACTGGCTGGCCCGCAACCGCAGCAAACCGGGGCGCGACAGCACGCTCGACACCTGGGTGCTGCACGCCACCAGCGACTGGAGCCGGCAGCACATCGACCTGTCCAAGGAGGCGGTGATCGAGCACCTGCACGGCGCCTTCGCCGAACTGTTGCACAGCGCCATGCCCGCCCCGCACTTCAGCGTGGCCCACCGCTGGCTCTACGCCCGCCCCGCCGGCAGCCATGAATGGGGCGCCCTGGCCGATGCCGACCTGGGCCTGTACGTGTGCGGCGACTGGTGCCTGTCCGGCCGGGTCGAAGGTGCCTGGCTCAGCGGCCAGGAAGCAGCCCGTCGCTTGCACGCCAGCCTGCAGTAAACCGCCTCACCCGCCCTGCTCGCTGCTGTCGAAACGGACAGCAGCTCCTCTTTGAAAAAACATCGCCCATGCCCGCCTGCTCGCGAAAGCGGTTCTCAAGCCGACAATGCTGTTGGCAGGTCCACCGCTATCGCGAGCTCGCTCGTACACGCACGAAGACGCCTGGCTGCCCTCAGGTCGGCAAAACCGTTTGACTTGTACAACTTCACCTCTATGATGAAACATATTGTACAAATTTCATTACCTGTACAAGATTATGTCATCCGAGGTGCCCATGCCCAACGAAGCCGTCGCCAAACCAAAAATCGCCATCAGTGCCTGCCTCATGGGCGCCGAAGTGCGCTACAACGGCGGGCACAAGCAATCGTCGTTGTGCAGTCGCACCCTGGTCGATTACTTCGATTTCGTGCCGGTGTGCCCCGAAGTCGCCATCGGCCTGGGCATCCCCCGTGAGCCTATCCGCCTGGTAGGCAACCCCACAGCGCCAAATGCGGTGGGCACGGTCAATCGCGAGCTCGACGTCACGCAACCGCTGGCCGATTACGGGCGGCAGATGGCCGGGGAGCTGGATGACATCTGCGGCTACATCTTCATGCAGAAATCCCCATCCTGCGGCTTGGAACGGGTCAAGGTCTACGCCCCCAACGGGGCGCCTCAGGACGGTGGCGGGCGCGGTGTCTACGCCCAGGCCTTCTGCGAACGCCATCCCGACTTGCCGGTGGAAGAAGACGGTCGCCTCAACGACCCCGTGCTGCGGGAGAACTTCCTCACACGGGTGTTCGCCTATGCCGCCTGGCAGCCCTTGCGTCGCCGGGGCCTGACCCGCCGCGACCTGATCGACTTCCATTCGCGCCACAAATACCTGCTGATGGCCCACAACCCGGCGCAATACAAAGCCCTGGGCAATTGGCTGGGCAACATGGGCAAGGAAGACCCCGATGAACTGGGCCGACGTTACTTCAGCGCGCTGATGAGCGCCCTGAAAAAATGCGCCACCCGCCGCACCCACACCAACGTGCTGCAACACCTGAGCGGTTACCTCAAGCGGGCCATCGGCACGGAGGACAAACAGGAGGTGCAGCACCTCATCGGGCAGTATCGCCTCGGCATCGTGCCCCTGGTGGTGCCGCTGACCCTGCTCAAGCATCACTTGCGCCTGCATCCCGACCCGTACCTGGCGCAGCAGGTCTACCTGCAACCGCACCCGGAAAACCTCAGCCTGCGAAACGCCATCTGATGAAGCGCCCAACCGATTCCAGTGCCAGCGAAGACCTCGGGACGGATTTCGCCGAAGCCTTGGCGCAAGGCTGGCTGCCGATCCGTGAAGTCGCCCGGCAAACCGGCGTCAACGCCGTCACGTTGCGTGCCTGGGAGCGTCGCTACGGCTTGATCGTGCCGCACCGCACACCCAAGGGCCACCGACTGTTCAACGCCGAGCATGTCCAGCAGATCCAGAGCATCCTCACCTGGATCAACCGCGGCGTGGCCGTCAGCAAGATCAAGCCCTTGCTCGACACCCCGCAGCCGGCCGTCGAACCGTTGGAAAACGACTGGCAACGCCAGCGTCACGCCCTGGTGCAGGCGGTGACGCAACTGGCCGAGCGGCAGATCGACGACCTGGTCAACCAGGCCATGGCCCTCTACCCGCCCCGGACCGTGTGCGAGCAATTGCTGTTGCCGTTATTGGCCGAACTGCAGTTGCGCTGGCAGGGCCAGTTCGGGGCGCAGTTGGAAAGGGTCTTCCTGCACTCGTGGCTGCGCAGCAAATTCGGCAGCCGCATCTATCACAACAACCGCCAGTTGCGCGGCGCGCCGTTGCTGTTGGTCAACCATTCGGACCAGGTCCTGGAGCCGCACCTGTGGCTCACCGCCTGGCTTGTCAGCAGCGCCGATTGCCCGGTGGAAGTGTTCGACGGTCCGATCCCGCCGGGCGAACTGGCCCTGGCGGTCGAGCGCCTCGGGGCTCGCGGCGTGCTGCTGTACGCCAGCAACGCCATCAACCTGTCGCAACTGCCCCGGCTGCTGGTCGGTGTCGCCTGCCCGATCATCATTGCCGGCCCGGCCGCTTCGATTCACCACGCGCGGTTATCCACCGGTGTGTCGGCGATCGACGTGGCCTGGGCCGAGGACCCGCTATCGGCCTACCACGAACTGAGCCGCCGAGAACTTCTTTGAATGGAAAACAACATGCAATTGATCTGGCTACGCAGTGACCTGCGTCTGCACGACAACACCGCCCTGGCGGCCGCCGCAGCCAAGGGCCCCGTTGTAGCGGTGTACCTGCTGAGCCCAGAGCAATGGCGCGCCCATGACGATGCCCCGTGCAAGATCGATTTCTGGCTGCGCAACCTCGCGTCGCTGAGCGCAAGCCTAGACAACCTGAACATTCCCCTGCTGATCCGCACCGCTGCGCACTGGGACCAGGCGCCGCAGGTGCTGCTCACGCTGTGCCGGGAATTGAAGATCAGCGCCGTTCACGTCAACGAGGAATACGGCCTGAACGAAACCCGGCGCGACGCCGAGGTCGCCCAGGCCCTGGCCGGGGAAGGCATCGACTTCCACAGCCACCTCGACCAGGTGCTGTTCAAGCCCGGCAGCGTACTGACCAAGACCGGCAATTACTTTCAGGTGTTCAGCCAGTTCCGCAAGGTGTGCTACAGCCGTCTGCACTTTTCGCTGCCGGGCCTGGTGCCTGCACCGGTCCGCCAGGCCCCCACCGGCATTGCCAGTGACCCGGTGCCGACGCACGTCGAAGGCTTCGAGCGTCCCGGCCAGGCGCTGAGGGCACTCTGGCCCGCCGGTGAGCAGGAAGCCCGGCGGCGCCTCGATACGTTCGTCGACCAGCAGATCGACTATTACCAGAGTGAGCGGGACTTTCCCGCCAAACCCGGCACCAGCCAACTGTCGGCCTACCTGGTGGCCGGCGTGGTTTCGCCGCGCCAGTGCCTGCACGCTGCGTTGCAAGCCAACCGGGGCGAGTTCGAGAGCGGCAGCGCCGGCGCGGTCACCTGGATCAATGAACTGCTCTGGCGCGAGTTCTATAAACATATCCTGGTGGGCTACCCACGCGTCTCCCGCCATCGCGCGTTTCGTCTGGAAACCGAAGCCTTGGCCTGGCGCGACGCCCCGCAGGAACTGGCCGCCTGGAAGCAGGCCCGCACCGGCCTGCCGATCATTGACGCGGCCATGCGCCAATTGCTGGAAACCGGCTGGATGCACAACCGCTTGCGCATGGTCGTCGCCATGTTCCTGACTAAGAACCTGCTGATCGACTGGCGTGAAGGCGAGCGCTTCTTCATGCAGCACCTGATCGACGGCGACTTGGCGGCCAACAACGGCGGCTGGCAGTGGAGCGCGTCCACCGGCACGGATGCGTCCCCCTGGTTCCGCATCTTCAACCCGTTGAGCCAGTCGGAGAAGTTCGACTCTGAAGGGCGGTTCATCAAGCACTGGCTGCCGCAACTGAACGATCTGGACAACCAGCAGGTCCATAACCCAAACCGCCGGAACGGGGGCGATCTGTTCAGCGCGGTGGCCTATCCCGCGCCAATCGTCGATCTTGGCCAGTCCCGCGCGCGGGCCCTGGCAGCGTTCAAGAACCTGCCGAAAAGGCAGGACACTGCCGTTTAGCCGCTGTGCGATTAGCGAACATAAATAATTGGCGTAAACAGTGTTTATTTAGGGCCCAGGCTTATAGTCTTACTAATCACATGGACTTCACGCGAGACCCCCTATCAACCAGCACGCGGCCTTTCGAAAAAAGGAGTATGGAATGGATCGAAGTTCGCTCCCTCGGTATTGGTTGACCGGTGCCGGCAACGGCATTGGCGCTGCATTGGCCGAAGCGATACTCGAAACCGGCGCCCGCGTGGCAGTCAGTGCCTGCTCGGCACAAGCGTGCGAAGCCCTTTCGGCCCGTTATCCAGGACAAGTCCTCGCCGTGCCCGGCAACCTCAGTGACAGCCAGACCGTGCGCGAGATCGGCGAGACGATCGCCCGGCAATGGGGCGCCCTGGACCGGGTGATCCTAAACGCCGGCACCGCCGAATACGTCCACGGGCAGCCCTTGGAACAGACGATGATCGAGCACATCGTGCGCAGCAACCTGCTGGCCGCCAGCTTCTGCATCGAGACGGCCCGGCCATTGCTGGGCGCTGGCAGCGATCCGCATCTGGTGGGCCTTACCAGCCCCGTGACCTACCTGACGTCCTTGCAAGCCGCCGGTGGCAGTTCGTTGCGCGAACTGTTCGAGACGGCTCGCCAGACATTGGTCGCCGAGGGGACCGACGTGACGCTGGTCACTCCAGGGGTCGACAGTGCGTCACTGAGCGTCGACGACTGTTTCCCCAAGCCGGCCCATTGGTCGGCAGGCGATGCCGCGACCTACCTGCTCGGTCAATTGGCAGAACGCCCGGCCGAAGTGACACTCTCGGTCTCGTCCGTGTCGTCACTCTGGCCGCTATCGACTGCCGCCAACGACCGTCAGGCCCAGGCCGCCCCCGGGGACTCGACGAACCGGTCGCCGATCAAGGGTCAACCCTGAGCACCCCGGTTGCCTTACACTGCGCGCATGAAAACCATCCCCCTCCATGACATCGCCACACCCGCCGTCACGTGTTCGACGTGTGCGGCATGCTGCTGCCAGTTGGAAGTGATGCTGATCACTGACACCGGGGTGCCGGAGCGTTTCATCGACACCGATGATTGGGGCGGGGAAGTCATGCGGCGGCTCGACGACGGCTGGTGCGCAGCCCTGGACCGCGACAGCATGATGTGCACGATCTACGAGAAACGCCCACTGATCTGCCGCGAGTTCGAGATGGGCGCACCGGAGTGCATTGAAGAGCGCAAGGCAATTGCGACGGCGTATCGCTAGGACAGACTTATCTGCAATAAACCTGTGGCAGCGCGCCTGCCCCCGAAGAGGATTCGCCAGGCACCCTGACGGTACCTGATTCAACCTCTTCGCGAGCAAGCTCGCGTCCACAGTGAGGGTCTTGCGGTATGACGTTACAGCGGCATTGTGTAGTGAAGCGCGAAGCTTTCCACACCGTCGTTGGTCGACTTGATGCCAGCGTTGGAGTAATGCGTGGCGCGAATGCCCACTTCATGCCCGCCATTGAAGCGCAGGCCGAGGCCGATACGGTCTTCAAACTGGAATGCCGTGCCGAGCTTGTTGCTCTCCACTTCAGTGTTGGCAAACAACGCAACGCCGACACCCGCCTCGATGTAAGGCTTCACATTCTCACCGGCGAACTCATAAACGAATACCGGCGAGAACGACAGGCTGTGGTTGCTGGAAGTCTCGTCACCTTCCCAATAGGTGTAGGCACCGCTCCAGTAGCCGGTCAGACGGCCGACATCGCTCTGCAACCAGCTTTTATCCCAATCGAACTGCATCCCCAAACGATACGTCATGGTCGAATCGCTGGTCTGGCCAATGCCAAACTCCACGCCAGCCGCCTGTGCGGTGTAGGTGTGCCCCAGTAGTGCAGCCGCAAGCGCGGCAAAGCAGAATAAGCGCTTCATTAGAAACATCCTTTTCCGAACAGACTTAGTAGTTAGTTTTTTGTTACAAACAGACAAAGCTATAGAAATCCGCGCTGAAGCAGAAGTTCAGCACTTTTTACAGAATTTTCACATTTTCTTACAGGCCGAAGCTTCGCACAACGCCAGACGATTGCCATAGCATTGGTAGGATTTTTCCTAAATGTGTCGGGTCTGCGCTACTCCAGAATTGAGTTTCGCTGGGCGGCCCTTCGGCCAGCAGCGCCCGATCCGCCAGCAGGCGCTGGAGCTGACGGGCCACGGCGGCACCGGTGTCGATCAGGCTGATGTGCGGCGCAATCATTTCCTGGAGCAGCGGCTTGAGGAATGGATAGTGGGTGCAGCCCAGGATCAATGTGTCGCATCCGGCGGCGAGCAACGGCTCGACGTAGTGTTGCAACAGTTGACGCAGGGCCGGGCTGTGCAAGTCCCCCGCCTCGATCATTTCCACCAGCCCCGGGCACGGCTGGGTGATGACCCGCACATCGGCGGCAAAGCGGTCGAGCAGCGCCGCGAACTTGGCGCTCTGCAAGGTGCCCGTGGTAGCCAGCACACCGACGATGCCGCTGCGGGTGGCGGCCGCCGCCGGCTTGACCGCCGGCTCCATGCCAACGATGGGCCACTGCGGGAAGTCGCGACGCAGGTCGGCCACCGCCGCCACCGTTGCAGTGTTGCAGGCCACCACCAGTGCCTTCGCGCCTTGGCCCAGGAGAAAGTCCGCAATGACCGCGCAGCGCTGGCGGATGTATTCCGGGCTCTTCTCGCCGTAGGGAATATGCCCACAGTCGCCAACGTAGAGCAGGGATTCATTGGGCAACAGCCGCCGGATCTCCCCCAGCACCGAGAGCCCGCCAACACCGGAGTCCATCACGCCGACCGGCGCTTCACTCATGACGGCCACCGCAGACGCTGCAACCGGGATCGCGCTTGACCCGCAGTTCGCGAAACCGCGAGCCCAGGGCATCGATCAGCAGCAAGCGACCCACCAGCGGCTCGCCAAAGCCCACCAGCAGCTTCAAGGCTTCAAGGGCCTGCAGGCTGCCGACCAGCCCGACCAGGGGCCCCAGCACCCCGGCTTCGCTGCACGTCAGCTCGGCCTCGCTGCCGTGGCCGTAGAGGCAGTGGTAGCAAGGGCTTTCGGCGCGCCGTGGGTCGAAGACCGACAACTGCCCTTCCAGGCGAATCGCCGCGCCGCTCACCAGGGGCTTGCCTGCCGCGACACAGGCGGCGTTCACCGCTTCGCGGGTGGAAAAATTGTCGGAGCAGTCGAGCACCAGATCCACGGTCGCGACCGCGGCGGCCAGGCTGTCGGCATCCATCGCTGCCCGGTGCGGCACCAATCGAACCTCGGGATTGATCGCCGCCAGGCGCCGCATCGCCGAGTCGACCTTGCCCAGACCGACGCTGTCGGTGTCGTGGATGACCTGGCGTTGCAGGTTGGTCAGGTCAACCGTGTCGAAATCCGCCAAGTGCAGTTCGCCAACGCCGGCGGCCGCCAGGTACAGCGCCACCGGTGCGCCGAGACCGCCAAGGCCGACGATCAATACACGGCTCTGCTTGAGGCGCAACTGACCGTCGATGTCGACGTGTTGCAGCAGGATCTGCCGGCTGTAGCGCAATAATTCCTGATCGTTCAGCACGGCAGGCACCCCAGGCTGATGCGTTCATGGCCGCCCAGGTCCTTGCGGCTGTGGACCTCGCGCAAGCCTTGGGCCTGCAACAGGTCTCGCACCGCCGCGGCCTGGTCGTACCCGTGCTCGAGCATCAGCCAGCCGCCGGGTTCGAGATGGGCCGGTGCCTGGGCAATGATGTCGCGCAGGTCATCCAGCCCGTCCTGGCCGGCCACCAGCGCACTGGCCGGTTCGAAACGCACGTCGCCTTCGGCCAGGTGCGGATCGGTGGCGGCAATGTAAGGGGGGTTGCTGATGATCAGCCCGAACCGCTCGCCTTCCAGCGCACTGAACCAGTGGCTGCTCAGCACCATGACGTTGCGCAGGTCCAGGCGCTGGCGATTGCGCTCGGCCAGGGCCACGGCCTCCAGCACCCGGTCTACCGCCGTCACCTGCCAGGCCGGGCGCTCGCTGGCCAATGCCAGGGCGATGGCGCCGCTGCCGGTGCCGAGGTCGAGGACCCGCGCCGGTGCGGCCGGCAACAAGGTCAGCGCGGTTTCCACCAGCAGTTCGGTGTCGGGACGCGGGATCAATGTATGGGGGGCGACTTCCAGGTCGAGTTTCCAGAAGCCCTGTTGCCCCAGGATGTAGGCCACCGGCTCGCCGGAACGGCGGCGGCGCAGGTATTCGGAGAACAGCAGCGCGGCTTCGCTCGGCACGATCCGCTCGGGCCAGGTGTGCAGGAAGCTGCGGGACTTGCCCAGCGCAGCCGCCAGCAACAACTCGGTATCCAGGCGCGGCGTGGGTGAATCCGGCAACTCGGCGGCGCGTAACAAACTGGCGATGATGGTCATGTGTTCACCTGTGCTTAATCGCCAATCGCCGCCAACTGGTCGGCCTGGTACTCGGCCAGCAACGGCTCGATGACCGCATCGACCCCGCCGGCAAGAATGTCGTCGAGGGAATACAGGGTCAGGTTGACGCGATGGTCGGTGACCCGGCCCTGGGCGAAGTTGTAGGTGCGGATCCGCTCGGAACGATCCCCGGAGCCCACCAGCAATTTTCGCTCACTGGCGATGGCGTTGGCGGCGGCGCTGGTCTGCTGGTCATTGAGTTTGGCCGACAACCAGGCCATGGCCCGCGCCCGGTTCTTGTGCTGGGAGCGCTCTTCCTGGCACTCGACCACGATGCCCGAGGGCAAGTGCGTGATGCGGATCGCCGAGTCGGTCTTGTTGACGTGCTGGCCGCCCGCCCCGGAAGAACGGTAGGTGTCGATCCGCAGGTCCGCCGGGTTGATCTCGATGGCTTCCTGCTCGTCCGGCTCGGGCAACACCGCCACGGTACAGGCCGAGGTGTGGATGCGGCCCTGGGATTCGGTGGCCGGCACGCGTTGCACGCGGTGGGCGCCGGATTCGAACTTGAGCTTGCCATAGACGTTGTCGCCCTCGACCCTGGCGATGACTTCCTTATAGCCGCCGTGTTCGCCTTCGTTTTCCGAGAGGATCTCCACGCGCCAGCCGCGCCGTTCGGCGTAACGCGAATACATACGGAACAGGTCGCCGGAAAAGATCGCCGCTTCGTCACCACCGGTGCCGGCGCGAATCTCCAGGAACACGTTGCGCCCGTCGTTCGGGTCCTTGGGCAACAGCATGCGTTGCAGGCGGCTTTCCAGCTCGACCAACTGTTCCTTGGCCTCGCGGACTTCCTCCACCGCCATTTCCCGCAGGTCCGGGTCGCTGTCCTTGAGCAGCGCCTGGGCGCTTTCAAGGTCGCCCTGCACCTTGAGCAACTGCTTGTAAGCCACGACAATCGGCTCGACCTCCGCGTACTCCTTGGAATAGGCGCGAAATTTGTTCTGGTCGGAAATGACTTCGCCGTCGCCCAACAAGGCGGTCAGTTCTTCGAAGCGGTCCTGGAGAATGTCCAGCTTGTTGAGCAGTGACGCTTTCATTGCGTTTTTTTATCCGAAAAGCTATCCGGTGAACCCTCACCGAGGGCAAACAGTTCCTGGGCCATGGCCAGCGCATCGAGACGGCCCTCGGCGGTCAGCTTCTTGAGCTGGACACTGGGGGCGTGGAGCAGTTTGTTGGTCAGGCCGCGCGCCAGTTGCACCAACACCTCTTCGGCACTGCCGCCGTTGGCCAGCAGGCGCTGGGCCTTTTGCAGTTCTTCGTCGCGCAGGCGTTCGCTCTGCTGACGGTACGCCTTGAGCACATCCACCGCCGCCAGCTCGCGCAGGCGCACCATGAAGTCCTCGGCGCCGACGGTGATCATCTCTTCCGCCGCCTGGGCCGCGCCCTGCCGACTCTTGAGGTTCTCGGCCACCACCTCGTGCAGGTCGTCGACGCTGTAGAGGTAAACGTCGTCCAGCTCGCCGACTTCCGGTTCGATGTCCCGTGGAACGGCGATGTCGACCATGAAGATCGGTTTGTGCTTGCGCAGCTTCAGGGCGCTTTCCACCGCGCCCTTGCCCAGGATCGGCAATTGGCTGGCGGTGGAGCTGATGACAATGTCGCTGTGCACAAGCTCGGCGGGAATGTCCGACAGCAGCACCGCGTGGGCGCCGAACTGTTCGGCCAGGATACTGGCGCGCTCCAGGGTCCGGTTGGCGACGACGATGCGCTTGACCCCCAGGTCGTGAAGATGGCGGGCGACCAGGGTGATGGTCTCGCCGGCGCCGATCAGCAGCGCCTGGCTGCGTTGCAGGTCGCTGAAAATCTGTTTCGCCAGGCTGACGGCGGCAAACGCCACGGACACCGGGTTCTCGCCGATGGCGGTGTCGGTGCGCACCTGCTTGGCGGCGTTGAACGTGGCCTGGAACAGCCGCCCCAGCAGCGGGCCAACGGTTCCGGCCTCGCGGGCCACGGCGTAGGCCGACTTCATCTGGCCGAGGATCTGCGGCTCGCCCAGTACCAGCGAATCGAGGCCCGAGGCCACGCGCATCATGTGACGAACGGCCGCATCGTCTTCGTGCACATAGGCACTGGCACGCAGCTCTTCGAGGCTCAGGTCGTGAAAACCGGCCAGCCAGCGCAGTACCGAATCGGCCGAAACATGATCCTGTTCTATATAAAGCTCGCTGCGGTTGCAGGTGGAGAGGATCGCGGCTTCGCGGCTGTCGGTCAGTCGGCAGAGCTGCTGCAGGGCCTCAACCAGCTGCTCAGGCGTAAAGGCCACGCGCTCGCGGACGTCTACTGAAGCAGTCTTGTGGTTAATACCAAGTGCAAGGAAGGCCATTCAAGGTCGCTGATGGTGACGTGAAGCCGGCAATTGTCCTACTTCGCCAGATTCAGAACAACCACTCGATCTCTATCGCCCGACACCCGCGCGTAAATCGACGGGGCGGTTATGTTTGACCGAAGGCTTGTGTCATGATGATCCGACCGCAGGTTAGTCGTCCTCTTCCTATATGAATAGATCTTCCGCGTTGTTCCTCGCTCTTGCCTTGCTCAGCGGCTGCCAGTCCATGGCCCCCGTGTCGACAGACGGTTCCCCACCGGTCGAAGACAGCACGCAAGCCCCTGAAAAGCCCAAGGTCTACGGCTCGTTCAGCGAAGAAACCATCTTCAGCCTGTTGAGCGCCGAACTGGCAGGCCAGCGCAATCGCTTCGACATTGCGCTGGACAACTATGTGACCCAGGCCATCAATACCCAGGACCCGGGCATCTCCGAGCGGGCGTTTCGCATCGCCGAGTACCTGGGCGCCGACCAGCCCGCGCTGGATACCGCACTGATCTGGGCCAAGAATGCCCCGGACGACCTGGAAGCGCAGCGCGCCGCCGCCGTGCAACTGGCGCGGGCCGGGCGCTACGACGAATCCATGATGTACATGGAGAAAGTCCTGCTGGGCAAGGGCGACACCCATTTCGACTTCCTGGCGCTGTCGGCAGCCGACACCGACCAGGAAACCCGCAACGGCCTGATGAAAAGCTTCGATCGGCTGTTGCAGCGTCATCCGAACAACGGCCAGCTGATTTTTGGCAAGGCCCTGCTGATGCAACAGGATGGCGACACCCAGGGTGCCCTCAGCCTGCTGGAAGACAACCCGCCGGAAGCCGGCGAAGTGGCGCCTATCCTGCTGCGCGCCCGCCTGCTGCAAGGCTTGAATCGCGGTGACGAAGCCCTGCCGCTGCTGGAAAAAAGCATCAAGAAGTACCCGGACGACAAACGCCTGCGCCTCACCTACGCCCGCATGCTGGTGGAGAACAACCGCATGGACGACGCCAAGGTGGAGTTCTCCAGCCTGGTCCAGCAGTACCCGGAAGACGACGACTTGCGTTATTCCCTGGCGCTGGTGTGCCTGGAAGCCAAGGCCTGGGACGAGGCCAGGGGCTATCTGGAAGACCTGATCGCCAGGGAAAGCCACGTCGATTCGGCCCACCTGAACCTGGGACGCATCGCCGAGGAACGCAACGACCCCGAAAGCGCATTGATCGAATACGCCCAGGTCGGCCCGGGCAACGACTACCTGCCGGCCCAGCTGCGCCAGGCCGATATCCTGATGGGCAACGGCAAGACCAGCGAGGCCCAGAGCCGCCTGGCCGTGCAGCGCGACGCCCAACCGGACTACGGCATCCAGCTGTACCTGATCGAAGCCGAGACCCTGTCGGCCAACAATCAGGGCGACAAGGCCTGGAATGTGCTGCAACAAGCCTTGAAGCAGTACCCGGATGACCTGAACCTGCTGTACACCCGTGCCATGCAGGCGGAAAAACGCAATGACCTGGGCCAGATGGAGAAAGACCTGCGCCTGATCATCCAGCGCGACCCGGACAACGCCATGGCCCTGAACGCCCTCGGCTACACCCTGTCGGATCGCACCACTCGCTACGACGAAGCCAAGTTGCTGATCGAACAGGCCCACCAGATCAACCCGGAAGACCCGGCCGTGCTCGACAGCCTGGGTTGGGTGAACTTCCGCCTGGGCAATCTCGACGAAGCCGAACGCCTGTTGCGCCAGGCCCTGGAGCGTTTTCCCGACCAGGAAGTCGCCGCGCACCTGGGCGAAGTCCTGTGGGCCAACGGCAAACAACGCGAAGCCCGGCAGATCTGGAGCCGCTTCCTCAAGGAGCAGCCCGACAGCCCGATCTTGCGCGGTACCATCAAACGCCTGACCGGATCAGAGACCCTCTAAGACCATGTTTTTGCGCCACTTCATCGTTTTCAGCTTCATCGCCCTGCTCGCCGGTTGCGCGGGCTTCGGTGCCCGTGAATCAGTCCAGGGCCATGGCAACCCGGCCCAGTGGCGCGAGCACAAGACCCAACTGAGCGGCCTCGACGGCTGGCAGATCGACGGCAAGATCGGCATCCGCGCACCGAAGGATTCGGGTAGCGGCACGCTGTTCTGGCTGCAGCGCCAGGACTACTACGACATTCGCCTGTCGGGCCCGCTGGGTCGCGGCGCGGCCCGCCTGACCGGCCGGCCGGGCCAGGTGGCGCTGGAAGTGGCCAACCAGGGGCGCTACGAGGCGCCGACGCCCGAAGCCTTGCTGGAAGAGCAACTGGGCTGGAAATTGCCGGTTTCCCACCTGACCTGGTGGGTACGCGGCTTGCCGGCGCCGGACAGCAAGAGTCGCCTGACCCTTGACGCCGACAGCCGCCTGTCCAACCTGGAACAGGACGATTGGCAGATCGAATACCTCAGCTACGCCCAGCAGAACGGCTACTGGCTGCCCGAGCGCATCAAACTGCACGGCAGCAACCTCGACGTGACGCTGGTGATCAAGCAATGGCAGCCGCGCAAGCTGGGGCAATGACATGACCGCTTCACGCCTGACCCTGCCCTCCCCGGCCAAACTCAACCTGATGCTGCACATCCTCGGGCGTCGCCCGGACGGTTATCACGAACTGCAAACGATCTTCCAGTTTCTCGACTACGGTGACGAGATCACTTTTGCCGTGCGCGACGACGGCGTGATTCGCCTGCACACCGAGTTCGAGGGCGTGCCCCATGACAGCAACCTGATCGTCAGGGCCGCGAAAAAACTCCAGGAACAATCCGGCTGCGCGCTGGGCATCGACATCTGGATCGAAAAAATCCTGCCCATGGGCGGCGGAATCGGCGGCGGCAGTTCAAATGCGGCGACGACTTTGCTTGGGCTAAACCACCTCTGGCAACTGGGCTGGGACGCCGATCGACTGGCGACGCTGGGCCTGGAACTGGGGGCCGACGTCCCGGTTTTCGTGCGTGGGCACGCCGCTTTTGCCGAGGGCGTCGGGGAAAAACTCACGCCAGTGGAGCCCGAAGAACCCTGGTACCTGGTACTGGTGCCGCAAGTCTCTGTAAGTACAGCAGAAATTTTTTCAGATCCACTGTTGACACGTAACTCTCCTCCCATTAAAGTGCGCCCCGTTCCCAAGGGAAACAGTCGAAATGACTGCTTACCGGTGGTAGCGAGGCGTTATCCAGATGTTCGTAACGCCTTGAATTTGTTAGGTAAATTTACCGAAGCAAAACTCACCGGAACTGGAAGTTGTGTGTTTGGGGGCTTCCCAAGCAAAGCTGAAGCTGATAAAGTCTCGGCCCTTCTTACAGAGACCCTTACAGGGTTTGTAGCAAAAGGAAGCAACGTTTCGATGTTGCACCGCAAGCTGCAAAGTCTGCTCTAAAAGGAATCGAGTGCTGGGCACTCGCAGCAACAGATACAGGGGCGTCGCCAAGCGGTAAGGCAGCAGGTTTTGATCCTGCCATGCGTTGGTTCGAATCCAGCCGCCCCTGCCATTTTCCTATACTCATCCAGGTATACCCTCAGCCTTCAGGTACTGCGCGTGTCCAAGATGATGGTCTTTACGGGGAACGCTAACCCCGATCTGGCTCGGCGTGTCGTACGTCAGCTGCATATCCCTCTCGGTGACATTTCTGTCGGTAAGTTCTCCGACGGCGAAATCACTGCCGAGATCAATGAAAACGTTCGCGGTAAAGACGTCTTCATTATTCAGCCGACCTGCGCTCCGACCAACGATAACCTGATGGAACTCGTCGTGATGGCTGATGCCTTCCGCCGTTCCTCGGCTACTCGTATCACTGCTGTTATTCCTTACTTTGGTTATGCCCGCCAGGATCGCCGTCCGCGTTCCGCACGTGTGGCCATCAGCGCGAAAGTCGTGGCTGATATGCTCACCGTCGTTGGCATCGACCGTGTTCTCACGGTTGACCTGCACGCTGACCAGATCCAGGGCTTCTTCGATATTCCCGTGGACAACATCTACGGCTCCCCCGTTCTGGTGGATGACATTGAAGACCAGCGCTTCGAAAACCTGATGATCGTCTCCCCGGACATTGGCGGTGTCGTGCGTGCACGTGCCGTTGCCAAATCCCTGGGCGTGGACCTGGGTATCATCGACAAACGTCGTGAGAAGGCCAATCACTCCGAAGTGATGCACATCATCGGCGACGTCGAAGGACGTACCTGTATCCTGGTCGACGACATGGTCGATACCGCCGGCACCTTGTGCCACGCGGCCAAGGCCCTGAAAGAGCACGGCGCAGCCAAGGTCTTTGCCTACTGCACACACCCTGTGCTGTCGGGTCGGGCGATCGAGAACATTGAAAATTCCGTGCTGGACGAACTGGTGGTGACCAACACCATCCCGTTGTCCGCAGCAGCACAAGCCTGTGCACGTATCCGTCAACTGGATATCGCACCGGTTGTTGCCGAAGCGGTTCGCCGCATCAGCAATGAAGAATCGATCAGCGCGATGTTCCGCTAAGGGCCCTGCCCTCGCGATGACATCTCGTTGACGAAAAGCGCCCCGCCCCGGCATTCACTGTCGGGGCGGGGCTTTTTTGCCCATATCGCCTTTAGCGCTGGTCGCAAACGCTGGGGCGAGTATGGTTATCCTGGAGATACAACATGAACGATTTTACTCTGAATGCTGAAGTGCGTTCCGACCTGGGGAAAGGTGCGAGCCGCCGCCTGCGTCGTCTCGCAAGCCTGGTTCCAGCTGTAGTCTACGGTGGCGACAAAGCCCCTGAGTCCATCAGCATGCTGGCCAAAGACGTTGCCAAACTGCTCGAAAACGAAGCGGCCTACAGCCACATCATCGAGCTGAACGTAGGTGGTTCCAAGCAGAACGTCGTGATCAAGGCCCTGCAACGCCACCCAGCCAAAGGCCACGTGCTGCACGCCGACTTCGTCCGCGTTGTTGCCGGTCAGAAGCTGACTGCTGTTGTTCCAGTGCACTTCATCAACGAAGCTGCTCCGGTCAAGAAAGGCGGCGAAATCTCGCACGTGACTTCGGAAATCGAAGTGTCCTGCCTGCCGAAAGACCTGCCTGAATTCATCGAAGTCGACCTGGCTGACGCCGAAATCGGCACGATCATTCACCTGTCCGACCTCAAGGCTCCTAAAGGCGTTGAGTTTGTTGCCCTGGCACACGGCGATGACAAGGCTGTTGCCAACGTCCACGCTCCACGTGTTGCTCCAGAAGCTACCGAAGAAGGCGCTGCAGAGTAATTTCACTCTGTCGCCGGAGTGACCGGAACCATCGCGGACTGGAACGTAGCGAGACAGCGGGCGAGAACGCGAAGTTTACTTAACGGTAGATCCGCACTGTTCATCCACTGTCGCTTCGAACTGACCGCGACGTTATCCACACTCCAGGAAGGGCCCCTATCGTGACTGCCATAAAACTGATCGTTGGCTTGGGAAATCCAGGCGCTGAATACGAACAGACCCGGCATAACGCAGGGGCCCTTTTTGTTGAGCGCATCGCGCACGCACAAGGCGTCAGCCTGGTAGCCGATCGCAAATATTTCGGCCTGACCGGGCGCTTTTCGCACCAGGGTCAGGATGTTCGCCTGTTGATTCCCACCACCTACATGAACCGCAGCGGCCAGGCCGTGGCGGCATTGGCTGGTTTCTTTCGCATCAAGCCGGAAGAAATCCTGGTGGCCCACGACGAACTCGACCTGCCTCCGGGCATTGCCAAACTCAAGCAGGGCGGCGGCCACGGCGGTCACAACGGGTTGCGCGACATCATCGCGCAACTGGGCAATCAGAATACCTTTTACCGCCTGCGGCTCGGCATTGGCCACCCGGGCGTTGCCAGCATGGTTTCAAACTTTGTCCTGGGTCGTGCGCCTCGCGCCGAACAGGAAAAACTCGATGCCAGCATCGACTTTGCCCTCGGCGTGCTGCCGGATATCCTCGCCGGTGAATGGAACCGCGCGATGAAAAACCTGCACAGCCAGAAGGCCTGACACTCACTCCTCGGGGAAACACCATGGGATTCAATTGCGGCATCGTCGGCCTGCCTAACGTCGGTAAGTCCACCCTGTTCAACGCCCTGACCAAATCCGGTATCGCGGCCGAGAACTTCCCCTTCTGCACCATCGAGCCGAACAGCGGCATCGTGCCGATGCCCGATGCGCGCCTGGACGCCCTGGCGGCAATCGTAAATCCCAAGCGCATCCTGCCGACCACCATGGAATTCGTCGACATCGCGGGCCTGGTGGCCGGTGCTTCGAAAGGCGAAGGCCTGGGCAACAAGTTCCTGGCCAACATCCGTGAAACCGATGCCATCGCCCACGTGGTGCGCTGCTTCGAAGACGAGAACGTGATTCACGTCTCCAACAGCGTCGACCCCAAGCGCGACATCGAGATCATCGACCTGGAACTGATCTTTGCCGACCTCGACAGCTGCGAGAAGCAACTGCAGAAAGTCGCCCGCAATGCCAAGGGTGGCGACAAGGACGCCGTGGTCCAGAAAGGCCTGCTGGAGCAACTGATCGCCCACTTCACCGAAGGCAAGCCTGCACGCAGCCTGATGAAGAACATGGGCGCCGACGAGAAGCAGGTGATCAAGGGCTTCCACCTGCTGACCACCAAGCCGGTGATGTACATCGCCAACGTCGCTGAAGACGGCTTCGAAAACAACCCGCACCTGGACGTGGTCAAGGCCATCGCCGAAGAAGAAGGCGCCGTGGTCGTTCCGGTCTGCAACAAGATCGAAGCGGAAATCGCCGAGCTGGACGACGGCGAAGAAAAGGACATGTTCCTTGAAGCCCTCGGCCTGGAAGAGCCGGGCCTGAACCGCGTGATCCGTGCCGGTTACGAGATGCTTCACCTGCAGACCTACTTCACCGCCGGTGTCGAAGAAGTCCGCGCCTGGACCGTCCGCGTCGGTGCCACCGCTCCGCAAGCCGCTGGCGTGATCCACACCGACTTCGAAAAAGGCTTTATCCGCGCCGAAGTCATCGCCTACAACGACTTCATCCAGTTCAAGGGTGAGGCCGGTGCCAAGGAAGCCGGCAAATGGCGCCTGGAAGGCAAGGAATACGTGGTCAAGGACGGCGACGTGATGCACTTCCGCTTCAACGTCTAATGCCTGCCTGCTTGCGTAATCGGAAGTAGGAAAAAGCTCTGCTGCTGTTTGAAAAGCCCCTTCATTGGGGCTTTTCGCTGTCTGGCGACAGGGATGAAGCCATCGCGTGGCAGCCAACCCACCGCCACGCGACCGTCTCGAGCAGGCATCAGGTCAACAGATGCCCTGGATCGACCTCTGGCGCGACGCCAACCATCCCTACCCCGGCATCAGGCGCGAAGATCATGCGGTCCTCGTCAAGGCTTTCCCGCCAGTCTCCAGCAAGGCCGATCTGGAACCAGTGGCCCTGTGCATCCGCCTCTACATCCTTCAGGTAGGTGCGATCCGATGCTTGGTTGTAAACCACCTTCAGCGTCGTGCCCGTCCCCTCTCCGAAGCCGGTATAGCCCAGCGCCGATACATCGATCCTGTCGTCGACCGTGAAGCCTTCGATAAGGTCGGTGAAGCTCTGGCTGTCCGTGCGATAGCTGTCCTCGGTGGAGGTATAGCGGAAAATGTCGGCGTTCTGCTGATGATCGGTCCAGAGAGAGAGGTCGGTTCTGTCGCCGCCGTTGAGGCGGTCAGCGCCCCTGCCGCCGATGATGACATCTGCGCCCGCACCGCCGTTGATGCGATCATTACCGTCCAGGCCATAGATGATTTCCGACAAGGCAGAACCGGTGATCGTGTCCTGGGTAGCCGAACCTTCTACAGTGGGCGCGGTGAACACCAGGTGGGTGCCGTTCAACTGCCCCACCCAATTGCCGTCCAGGGCCAACTCAAACCGCTGCCCAGCGGCGTCGGCATCGAAGCTCTTGAGGTAGGTGCGCGTGCCGTCGGCGCTGGCCACCACGGCCAAGGTTGCGTCGTGACCATTGCCGATGCCGATGAAGCCCAGGCCTATAAGGTCGATGCGATCCTGAAAGGCATCGAAGTCCAGGATCCGGTCGCTGCTGTTTTGCGTATCGGTACGGAAGCTGTCGCTCAGTTCGGTAAAACGGAAGATGTCAGCGCCAGCGCCCCCTTGCAGAAGATCGCGCCCGCCATTGCCCTGGAGCACATCGTCGCCCGCCAGGCCGTGGATGATCTCGGCGGCATCGGAGCCTTGCAGGATTTCCTCGCCGCCGCCCCCCTCCACATGAAGATTGCCATCCTGGCTGCCGAAGCCGGTATCTACGCTGCCATCCGCGTTCAAGCGAATGACGCTGAAGTCCCCGCTGCTCGTGCCGGCAGCCACGATCTTGCCATCGGCTTGTACTGCCAAGGCCACCGGCGTGTCCGCCTCGAAGGTCACCTTGCCATGGGCACCAAAGCCGGTATCAAAGGAACCGTCAGCGTTAAGCCGCGCCACGGTAGCCCAGGGGTCGCCTGCGACATGGCCCATGACAATGATCTTGCCGTCCGCCTGCAGGGTAACCACCGAGTCTTCGCCGAAGCCCATGGCGGGGCTCAGGTAAAGGACGCCGTTGTCACCGAAATGGCTGTCCCGCTGACCATCAGGGGTGAAGCGCTGCAGGGCGTACGTCGGTTCTCCCATGCCGGCCGCATTGTAGGCCGCTGCGACCACGACACCGCCGTCGGCCTGCACCGCCGTCGAAATCCCTCCGTTGTAGTACGGGTCGGCGGGGATGTTCACTGTCAGCACGCCTTTGTCGCCAAAGCCATCGACGAACGTGCCATCGTCGCCGATCCTCGTCACGGTGGCCTGGTCAAACCCGCGGGCACTGACCTGGAAGGTGCCATCGGTATTGGCCGTCAGATCGATATCCTTGAAGTCATGGCTGATGCCGACCGTCATGACACCGTCCTGGCCAAAGGTTGCATCGCGCGTCCCATCGCTGTTGTAGCGCTCCACCTGTATACCGGTATTCAGCGCCACGGCGACAAGCACCTTGCCATCGGACTGCACCGCCGTCAGCTCGTAGCGCGACGCTGGGGCTATCGCGGCAGGGACAATGTCGATGCCTGCGTCATGGAAGCCGGTGTCCAGGCTGCCATCGGCGTTCAGGCGAACAACGCAGTGGTTCTGTTCGTAACCGTAGCTTTCCTCGCCGGGCGCCCCGGGGTATCCCCAGGCTAGGTATTCGGTATAGCCGCCAATCAGTATCTTGCCGTCCGGTTGGATAATGATGCTCTGGTTATCGTCGAACAGGCCGTTGAGATCGACCTGGACAGTGCCAGGACCCGTTCTCACGGTATGGGTACTTGCCGTCGTACTGTCGGCGGTTGCCATGGCTTAATCCTTTAAGGGGGAGCTGGACCCGTGACTTTAGTAAAGGGTTCAGGATTTGCACGCTGCCCCGACGCGCCGACGCGCCCCACTCGACGAGCGGCGTGTGCTGGCCGGTTGGCTTCGCTGGTGAGCTCAGGAGCCGGGCCTGGCATGCGGTACCCTGTAGTCGCCCACAAAAAAGCCGCGTTGATTCGCGGCTTTTTTGTGGGCGGGTATCAACCGGCCCTGGGTAATGCCCGTTGAATCGCGGGGCTAGAACAAATAGCCCATGTAGACGGCCGCGCCGCCACCGGCCTGCACGCCGGCGTTCATGCCCGCCATGACCAACGCGCCCTTGGCCGACTGCAACAACTGGCGGTTGACTGTGCTATGGGCGATCAGCGAGGTGGCCGGAGTGGAGCTCATCGCCACTGACAAGGCCAGCAGCTTGGGATCGAGCCCGAACAACAGGGCGGTGGCCGAACCACCGACCACCAGGCCTGCGCCCACCTCGGTGTACAGGCAAGGTCCGGTGATGTCGTCGTCGGTCAGGTCACGGCTGGCCAAGGCATCGCTGACAAACACCTTGCCAGTGCTGGGAAAGGCCTCTGCCGCGCCGGCCGCGCCCACGCTCTTGCCCTTGATCTGCAAATTGACCTTGCCGAAGCGTGGCAGCCGCGCACCAAACCCGACGCCCAGGCCAACACCGCCGTAGCAGTAGCTGACGTCCTTGCCCTCTGGCGAACGCAGGATGATCGAACCGCCACTGCCCGCCACGATCGCCACGGTGACGCCGCCACCGCTGGCAGTCTGGTATTGCCAGCGACTTTCATTGACCGGGATTGGGATGTTGTAGCTCATACGTTCAAAATCCTTTATGTGAATGAACCGCACCGCGGCCGCGCTGACGCAAGACGCTGGCCAGGCCGACGAGGGAGAACACCAGGCCGATCGCGCCCAGGACCGCCGAAGTACCCCACAGCGCCCCCAGGTCATCGACGATGGCGCTGCCGGCCGGCTGCTCGGGCAGGTAATGCACGCGCACAGCCTGATCCTGCTGGTAGCCAAAGATAAAGCCGCCCTGGGGATAGGATATTTTTTCACCACTGGCGCTGGTGAAGGCGATCTCAGGGTGCGAGCCGCCGGCATTCAGGCGGCTGACGACACCGTCGGCGATCTGTGCGCGCGCGAGAAACTCGCGGCGCTCAAGGGTGAGATTGACCGTGATGACCAACAGGCCGATACCGATCAGGGCAAACAGCAGGCCCAGTAATATCTTCCCGAGGGGTGACGAAGAGTCGTTAGCCATGATTGTCTCGCAATCGTCCTTGAAAGAGGGCCGTCAGGATAACAAGAAGTGTCACGCTGTCGCACCCTCGGCAAGCATTTCGCCAAGCACCTGGCTGACCGTCAACCCTTGCGCCTACGCGTCCCTGCGCATCAGGACCCGCGTAACGCGACGCTCCTGAACCTCCACGACGGTCACGTTCCACCCCTCCCAATGCAATTGGTCGCCGATGACCGGCAAGCGATCCAGCAGGCTCATGACCCACCCGGCGAGTGTCTGGTAATCATCGGTCGCCTGCGCCTGGAAACCGACGTGCTCGCGGATCTGGCTAAGGTTCAGGGCGCCGCTGACCAGGTAGCCATCTTCCTGCGCGACGATGTTCGGCCCTTCGATTTCACTGGCGTCCGGCAGCTCGCCGGCGATGGATTCGAGGATGTCGGTCATGGTGAGCAGGCCGATGAAGTCGCCGAACTCGTTCACCACGAACGCAATGTGGGTGGACGCCTTGCGCATCTGCTCCAACGCGTTGAGGATCGTGAAGCTGTCCAGCAGGTTGATGGCCTGGCGCGCCATGGCTTCCAGGTTGGGCGCATTGCCGGCGAGCATTTCCTTGAGCAATTCCTTCTTGTGGATGAAGCCCAAGGGCTCATCCACGCGACCTTCCCGAATCAACGGCAGTCGGGAATACGACGAATGCATCAGCTTCGTGCGGATCGCTTGCGGCGTGTCGTCCAGGTCAATGTGGTCAACCTCCGCACGCGCTGTCATCACCGTGCGGATCGGGCGCTCCGCCAACTGCAGCACCCCACTGATCATGACGCGCTCGCGCCGATCGAACACCTGCTCGACCTCGTCACCGGCGAGCATGTCGGCGATTTCCTCGCCCACTTCTTCGGCACTCAACTTCTGCCCACCGAGCAGTCGCATCACCGCATGGGCGGTACGCTCCCGCATCGGCCGGCGACCTTGCAGGCTCTTCTTGCGACGCGCCCGCGCCAGCTGGTTGAACAACTCGATCAGGATCGAGAAGCCAATCGCGGCGTAGAGGTAGCCTTTCGGGATATGAAAGCCCAGGCCCTCTGCGGTGAGGCTGAAACCGATCATCATCAGGAAGCCCAGGCAGAGCATGATGACCGTGGGGTGCGAGTTGACGAAACGGGTCAGCGGCTTGCTGGCAACGATCATCAGGCCGATGGAGAAAATCACCGCGATCATCATGACCGACAAGTGCTCCACCATGCCCACGGCGGTGATGACCGCGTCCAGCGAGAAGACCGCATCGAGCACCACGATCTGCGCCACGATCGGCCAGAACAGCGCATAGGCCGCGTTGCCGGAGCGTTGCGCCACATGGCCTTCAAGACGCTCATGCAACTCCATGGTGGCCTTGAACAACAGGAACACGCCACCGAACAGCATGATCAGGTCCCGGCCCGAGAACGTCTTGCCGAACACCTCGAACAACGGTTCGGTCAGGGTCACCATCCAGGAAATGCTGGCCAACAGACCCAGGCGCATCAACAACGCCAGCGACAGGCCGATCACCCGGGCACGATCACGCTGCTCGGGCGGCAACTTGTCCGCGAGGATGGCAATGAATACGAGGTTATCGATGCCGAGCACCAGCTCCAGCACGATCAGGGTCAACAGGCCAAGCCAGGCCGTGGGGTCGACGATCCATTCCATGGGGATTATTCACTCCCTCGAAAAGACGTCGCAAAAAGGCGGGGGTTGAAATGGAGCAAGCTGCCGGGAGGTTCCACGTGGGCGTTCATATCGACCTGAAAGTAATTGGGGATAAAAATCCTACATAACTTCAGGACACGTCATACGAGAGGAATCATTACAGGATCTGACAAAGCCCTGCATCGCGCACCGATGCGGGGCTTTGTCATGCCTGGACGAAGGCCCTGGGCCTGGGCCAGAAGGCCGTTGGCGCCCTCAGGCGCGCTTGACCTTGAAGCGACTCAATACCCGCTGCATCACGCCGGCCCGCTCGGACAGGTCCTTGGCCGCCGTTGCGCATTCCTGTGAGTTGGACTGGTTTTTCTGCGTCACTTCATCGATCTGTTCCAACCCGACGCTGGCCTGCTGCAAGCCCGAGGCCTGCTCGCTGGACGCCTGGTAGATCAGCGAGACGAGGTTGGAGACCGAACTGGTGCCATGAACGATGTTCTTGAGGGATTCGGCGGTCCGGCCGGCAATGACCATGCCGCGTTGGGTCTTGCCGGAGGAGTCGGCAATCAGCGCCGCCGTCTGCTGTGCAGCTTCGGCACTGCGGGCAGCCAGGCTGCGCACCTCGTCCGCCACGACGGCAAAACCACGCCCGAGCTCTCCAGCCCGGGCGGCCTCAATGGCAGCATTCAACGCCAGCAGGTTGGTTTGCGCGGCAATGTTGTCGATGGTGGTGATGATCGCCGTGATGTCCTTGCCCGAACTGTCGATGTCGGCCATCGCGGCAATCAACTCGCTCATCAGCTTGTCGCTTTCTCCGGCATCGGCGCGCGACGCCTGGGACTGCTCGTCGGCTTTCTTGGCGTTGGCGGCGTTGTCCCGGGTCTGGGCAGCCATTTGCGTCATCACGGCGCTGATCTCGGTGATCGACGAAGCGGAATTGGAAGCCCCCTCGGACAAGGATTGACTCAGGTCGGTGACCTGCGCCGAGCTGCCGCTGATTTGCGTGGCGCTGGCCTGGACTTCGCAGATCAACTGGTTGAGGTTGCCGACCATCTTCTCCAGCGATTTGCCAAGGGTATCGTGGGGCGAGGACAGCCGGACCTCCAGATCCAGGTCGCCTTCGGAGATGCGCTCGGCCACCCTGACCTGCCGTTGCAGGCTCTCGGACATGTCATTGAGGGCAATCGACAGTTGCCCGACTTCGTCTTCGGATTTCTGCACCAGGCGCCGGGAGAAATCCCCCAGGCTGATGTTGGCGGCCAGGGCCGCGGCCTCGCGAATCGGCCCGACGATCTTGGCCGCGGCCAGCCACAGGGCCGCCAGGGCCAACAGGGAAATACCCAACCCCACCGACACTTGCCAGATGCTGTTGCTGATACTGCGCGACTGCAACTCCTGCTCCAGGGCGATGGCCTGGCTCATGACCACCGCCTTGGGCAGCCGGATGAGCACCGCCCACGGCTTGCCTGTGCGCCCCAGCTCAATGGGCATCAACACTTCGATGTTCTGCGTTTGCGTATTGAGCTGGCCGTCACCACGACCACTCTGGATATCGCGTAACACTTTTTCCCAAGAGTCGGGCAACAGCGTTTTGATGGGCTGCCCGATCAGTTCGGTACGCTGGCTGTCGGCGACCACTAGCCCCTGGTTGCTCATGATCGATACGGAGCCCTTGCCGCCATAGAGATCGGTAGACATCTGCTCGCTGAGTTTCTGGATGAAAGCGATGTCGAAGTCCGCCCCCACTACGCCACGGAACTTGCCGTCGGACACGATCGGCACCGATAAGGTGGTCAGCCAGACGTTCTTGCCCTGGACCACGTAAGGGATAGGGTCCAACACGCTTTCCTTCAGGGTGTCGCGCGGGCCGGTGTACCACCCTCCCTTCGGTACGCCGTTGGGATGGCGGTCTGCCGAGTCGTATTCCACCAGGGGTTGCACCGCGACATGGCCGTCGGCGCTGCGTGTCCAGTAAGGCGTGAAACGTCCCGTCAATGGGTTGTTGCCATCACGTTCATTACGAAACGCGAGATCCTGTCCATCCAGCGCATCCGGCTCCCAGCAGGAATAGGTGCCATTGAACTCGGGGTTGTCCTTGAGAACACTGAGCAAGATGCTGTTGACCTGATCGCGCCCCAGCACCAACGGGCTCTGAGATGCCTTGCTGGCAGCAAAGGTGTTGGCCATGGTGCGGGCCGCATCCAAGGCATTTTGCAACTTGGCCTGGATGGCGTTGGCCCGGGATCCGGCCAGGTTCTGAATTTCCCGGATCGTTGATTTTTCAATCAACGTAGTCACTTCGTTAGAAACATACTGCTCATTGGAACGAGCGGAAAAGAGCCCGTAGACAACCAGACTGATCGACGAGATGAACAGGCATACGCCCGCCGTGACACAAATACGTGCCTGCAATGACTTGAACTTCATATCAACCCCTACTGATTCTATAAAGGGCCAGCGTCAACGACGGCGGCATTCCAACTTGTGCACGACGTAGCAAATAACAATCGATCGCTGCTGCTTGTGCGACGCCCAGGCGAATGCCTTGCAGAGCGCGGCAATACAGCTATCCAGGAACATTTCAACGTGGCAGGTCGGGGCACGAATCCAGCTTTGCGCTTGCGCGCTGGACGCGCTATTCGAATCAAACCGAGGGCCTTATCTCGAGGAACAAGGGCGATCAGGGGCAAGAATGTGAACGCCTGCTTTTGCTGTAAGCACAAGTCACCTTTGAATAAGGCCGCAGAATCCATTCATACCCATAACCACGGCGGCAAATTAACACGGGCCTTATTTCTACAACATCAACTTAGGACTTATATAAATCAGTACTTTGGTCGCAATTGCACAGGGAAGTGGACCTGCTCGATAAGGCGACGGTACCGGTTGGAGGTGCTGGTTCAGCGGGTCATGTCGTGGCAAGCGGGCTCGCTCACCCAAGGTGCCATTTTTCAGTGCGATGAGGTGGCCCATCGAGGTGCAACAGCTCTGGAAAGAAATGCCCTGCAAACAGGGTGATAGCCCAACGCCATGGTCTGAATCTTGCCTTGTAAATGCTCTACAACGCGGCCCCTTACAAAGGGGACCGAGAATGGGAAGTTTCGCTACAGAGCTGGCCTACAGAGCCGATTTGGACAAACTTTCGAGGCCTTTTAAAAGGGCACCTGTTTCAGCACGCGTGTAAAAACGCACAAAAACAGTGCGCAGGTGTTCAGGGGAGTATGGGCATGCAGGCTTTTCTATCACCGGGCATCAGATTGTTGGGGCGTTTCGGCTTCGCCCGTAAATTCCAACTGCTTTTCCTGCTTTTCATCCTGCCGCTCATGGGCAGTCTGTGGCTCATCGGCCAGGACTATCGGGACAAGCTCAGCCTGATTTCCGGGGAGCGCGCCGGGGTACGCCAATTGCTGGCCCTGGACAACCTGGACAATCTGCTCACCGCCCAGCGCAACCGTGCGGCGCGTTGGCGCGCCACGGAAACCAATCGTCAACCGACCCCGGCGACGCTGGCGGCCATGGCGGCGTTCGATGCCGTGCAACCGGCCCTCGTCCAGGCCGCCAATGACCTGGGCGCCACCTTGCAAGCCGAAGGTGCCGAGGCCGACACCCTCGCCCGCTTCCAGGCCCTGCACAACAGCCTCAACGGCCTGGATTCGAAAAGCCTCGGTGCCGTGGGCTGGTGGCCGGACGGCTATGATCGTTTCACCGCCGCCCTCAGTTCCCTGCAAGCGTTGCGTGAGCAGATGGTGATGGACAACCGCCTGAACCTCGCCTCCTGGCTGGAAACCTATCTGTTGACCCAGATCTCCACCCAGCAGACCCCGGATCTGATCGAACGGGTCGGTCGCCTGACCAGCGTCGGCCAGGCTTCGGTGGTATCGGGTCAGTTCTCCTTGCAGAGCCGCCTGCAACTGCGAGACCTGCGCAGCCGCATCGGCGACGCCCGGGACCAACTGGTCAAGACCGGCGCGCTGCTGGAAACGCGCCTGCCCAGTGATTTGCAGACCTGGGCCGGCCAGTACCAGGGTAGCCTCAAGAACCTGGATGCCGGCTTGAAAGTGCTGGATGACGGGGTATTCGGTGGCTCCATCACGCTCAAGCCGGACGCCTTCGAGAAACACATGGACACGCTGCTGGCCGACCTGGCGACCCTGCGCCAGCAATCGCTGGTGGCCCTGGATACGCGGCTGGACCACTACCACGGCTCGGCCGTCCGCCAGTTCGCCCTGGTCGCAACAGTGCTGGGCTGCCTGCTGTTGGCGGCGCTCTACCTGTTCGTTTGCCTGCAAGCGTCGATCCGGCGCAGCGCCAGCGGCATCACCCTGCTGGCCGAAGCCCTGCGTGACGGTAATCTCAGCCTGCAAGTGCCGGTGCAAGGACGCGATGAACTGGCGGCCATCAGCACCGCGCTCAACGTCGCCGTGGTGCAGTTGCGCAACAGCCTGCTGGGGGTGGACCACGAGACGCTGCAGTTGAGCAATGCCGTGCGCACCCTCAACACCCACTCCAGTGGCGCCTTGGGCGAAGTCGAAGCCCAGCAGATGCAAATCAGCCAGATTGCAGCCGCGGCCACACAACTGGCGGCGACGTCCCAAGGCGTCGCGAAAAGTTGTGAGCAGGCCTCCGACAGCGCCCAGCAAACCCGACGCATTGCCACCGACAGCAGCCGCGACAGCCAGCGCACCACCACGAGCATCCAGCAACTCAACCAGCGCCTGAACGACACCGCCGCCGCGCTGGGCCGGGTCAGCGAGCAGGGGCAACAGATCCAGCTGGTGGTCGACACCATCCGCGGCGTGGCCGAACAAACTAACCTGCTGGCCCTCAACGCCGCCATCGAGGCCGCTCGCGCCGGGGAACAGGGTCGTGGTTTCGCCGTGGTGGCCGACGAGGTCCGCAGCCTGTCGCAACGGACCCAGTCGTCCACGCAACAGATTGCCGCCACCGTCGACAGCCTGCGCGCCACGGTCGACGAAGCGGTCAGCCTGATGGAAGCGGCCTGTGGCCAGGCCCAGACCGATGCGCAAGCCGTCACCGGCCTGGGCGAACGCCTGGGGGAAATTGCCAGCGCCGTGCAGAGCGTCACCGATACCCTGGCGCAAATCGCCACCGCCGTGGATGAACAGGCCAGCACTGCCGACGAGGTCAGCGGTAATATCCAGCAAGTCGACCAAGCTGCGATGCGCCTCCTGGAAGGCGCCCGCGCGGTGAACCTGGCAGCAGACACCCTGAGCCAGGGAAGCCAGGCCTTGAGTGCCAACACGGGGAGATTTCAACTCGGTTGACAGGCATTTGCAGCGAGGATGGATAAGCAGTTGAAAGCGCAGAGAAATATTTCAGATTTACGCTTGACACTTCTTCGTTACCGGCGAATAATGCGCGCCACTTGGCTACATAGCTCAGTTGGTTAGAGCATAGCATTCATAATGCTGGGGTCCGGGGTTCAAGTCCCTGTGTAGCCACCAAGTACTAAAAACGGCTTATCGAAAGATAAGCCGTTTTTTTATGCCTCAAGAAAAGCATTGGCCCCAGCCCTTTTGCAGCAGCCACGAGCCCACTCGTCACACACCCGCTCCGACAGCCGCTGATTTGCGCCACACGCCTCGCATCGCTACAGTCGATCTCCCTACCCCTGGCCCACGGATGGAGCGACACGTGCCCACACATCAGCCATCGAACCTTCAACGCCTGTCAGCCGTTTCGCTGCTGGCTGTGGCCCTGGCCCTCGTCGCCTGCAAGGCCCCGCCCTCCTCGACGACACCGGCATTGCCCACCGCGCCGGAGATCGCTTCCGGCTACCGCACCGATCTGCAAACCCAACATGCCACCCGGCACATGGCGGCCGCGGCCAACCCGCTGGCGGCCGAGGCCGGGCGAGAAATGCTGCGGCGCGGCGGTTCGGCCATCGATGCGGCGATTGCGATGCAAGCAGTGCTGACGCTGGTGGAGCCGCAATCCTCGGGCATCGGCGGCGGTGCGTTTATCGTGCTGTGGGATGGCAAGGCCGTGCGCACTTACGATGGTCGCGAGACGGCACCGGCCGGCGCTACGGAAAAGCTTTTCCTGCAAGCCGACGGCAAGCCCATGGGGTTTACCGCCGCCCAGATCGGCGGTCGCTCTGTGGGGACGCCGGGAGTACTACGGGCCTTGGAACTGGCCCATCGCAAACACGGCCGGCTGAAATGGGCGACGCTGTTCGAGCCGGCCATCGCCCTGGCGGAACAGGGTTTCGCGATCTCGCCGAGATTGCATTCAATGATCGCTGCCGATCCGTCCTTGCCGGGCTCGCCGGACATGGCGAAGTATTTCCTGAATGCCGATGGCAGCCCGAAAGCGGTTGGCACCCTGTTGAAAAATCCGGCACTGGCCGGTGTGCTAAAGCGCATCGCCGACGAAGGTGCCGACGCGTTGTACCAAGGCCCCGTGGCCGAAGAGATCGTCGCCAAGGTCCGTGCCCATGCCAACCCCGGCAGCCTGTCGCTGGACGACCTCAAAGGCTACACCGCCCAGGAGCGGGCGCCCCTGTGCACCGACTACAAACGCTGGCAGGTCTGCGGCATGGCGCCACCGTCCTCCGGCGGAATCGCCGTGACGCAAATCCTCGGCACCTTGCAGGCCCTGGAGCAGCGCGACAGTCGCCTGGCCCTAGCGCCCCTCAAACCCCACAAGACCGATAAGCCGGCCGGCATCGAGCCCGCGCCCGAAGCGGTGCACCTGATCGCCGAGGCCGAACGCCTGGCTTATGCCGATCGCGCGCAATATGTCGCCGACTCGGACTTTGTCCCCGTACCGGTCAAAGGCCTGGTGGATCCCGGCTACCTGGCCAGCCGTGCCAGCCTTATCGGCCCTCGCAGCATGGGTGTCGCCAAGCCGGGCACACCGCCGGGCATCCAGGTGGCCTATGCACCGGACCGCTCGCCGCTGCGTATCTCCACGTCCCAAGTGGTGGCGGTGGACGATCAGGGGGGCGCCGTGTCCATGACCACCACGGTGGAGTCGGCGTTCGGCTCACACTTGATGGTCCAGGGGTTCATGCTCAACAACCAGATGACCGACTTCTCGTTCATTCCCGAAGAGAACGGGCAAAAAGTTGCCAACCGCGTCGAGCCTGGCAAGCGTCCGCGTTCCTCCATGGCTCCGACGCTGATCTTCGATCGCCAGAGCGGTGAGTGGATGGCCACCGTCGGCTCACCGGGCGGCTCGCAAATCATCGAATACGTTGCCAAGTCGGTGATCGGCTTGCTGGACTGGAACCTTGACCCGCAAAGCGCCATCAACCTACCCAACTTCGGCAGCCGCAACGGCCCTACCGAACTGGAGCAGGGCCAGTTCAGCCCGACGCTGATCCAGGCACTGAAAGACAAAGGCCACGCGGTCAGCGAAATCGACATGACCAGCGGCACCCAGGCAATCATCCGGGTGCGTGATGCCCAAGGGAAAGCCGCGTTGGCCGGCGGCGCGGATCCACGCCGCGAGGGTCAGGCGCTGGGAGACTGATCGCCCTCGCCCGGCGGCTGGTAGACCAGCAGGTCGCCAGGCTGGCAGTCCAGGTAGCTGCAAATGGCTTCGAGGGTCGCCAGGCGTATGCCCTTGACCTTTCCTTGTTTGAGCAAGGAAAGGTTGGCTTCCGTTATGCCGATACCGGCGGCCAGGTCCTTGGATTTGACCTTGCGCAGCGCCAGCATCACATCAAGTTGAATCACGATAGGCATGGGGATCTCAAACGAAGGTTCGGTTTTCTGAATCGACTTCACTGGCCTGGGACAGTATCCGGGCAATGATCGCAATACAGGCCGCGAGAAACAAAGCGACAAACGACGGTGCGGTCACGCTGAGGGTCAGCAGGCGCTGGCCGACCGGCGCGTGGATCGTCACCAGCAGGCTGAGGAACGGCTCGCAGAGGAAATCCAGCAGTACCCACAACGCCACCGCACGCCCGGCCCTGCCCAGATACACCGCGGCTTCGCTGGAAAAATACAGGCCCTGGGCATAACGCTTGAACAGCTGGCGCAGGTTGGCCAGCCCGAGCGCCAGGGCCAGTAACGGGATACTCGACAAGAGGATGGCGCCCAGGCGTTGCCAACCGGCCAAGTGCATCGCGTCTTCGGACATGCTCGACAGCTGACGCTCAGTCAGGGCGAAACCCAGGCCATAGCGTGCGGCCACATCGGGAAACAGCCAGGCGCCAGTGTTGACGACCATCATCACGACAATGAAGACAAGCGTGATGGCGGCCATGCGCTGGCTGTAAGAGGCAAGACGATTCGATGACATGTGAGGGCTCCATCAATAAAGGGAGCCCAAAACATAGCCATGAAATTATCGCAAAACAATAATTAATATGTAAAAAACAATAACTTCATGGCATCAGGTGGACAGCTGGTTGGCGAACTGGCTCACCGCATCGACCACCTTCTTCGCCCCGTCCTGGATCTCGACGATCACCGACCCCGCTTCGGCGGCCAGGGCCAGGCCTTGCTCGGCCTGATGCTGGCCGTCGGTCATCAGCGCCACGGCGTTGCGCGCCATGTCCTGGTTCTGGCGAACCACGCCGACAATCTCATCCGTCGCCTGGCTGGTACGCGATGCCAACTGCCGGACCTCATCGGCCACGACCGCAAAGCCACGGCCCTGCTCGCCGGCCCGGGCCGCCTCGATCGCGGCGTTGAGCGCCAGCAGGTTGGTCTGTTCGGCGATGCCGCTGATGGTCTTGACGATGGTCCCGATCACCAGGGACTGCTCATTGAGTGCTTCGATGCCTTCGCCGGCGGTTTGCATGTGCCGGGCCAGGTCGCGCATCACGTCCACCGCCTGGGTCACCACCGTGGTGCCGCGCTGGGCGCTGTTATCGGTTTGCAACGAGGTGCTGTAGGCGATGTTGGCGGCCTCGGCGACGGCTTTTTCCTGGTTGACCTGATCGGTGATGTTGGTGGCGAACTTGACCACCTTGTACAACCGCTCGTTGGCGTCGAGCACCGGGTTGTAGGACGCCTCCAACCAGACTTCGCGACCGTTGCTGTCAATGCGCTTGAAGCGACCGGCGACGAACTCACCACTGTTCAGGCGCTTCCAGAAATGCTGGTAAGACGGGCTGTTGTATTCCTCCGGCTCACAGAACATGCGGTGATGCTTGCCCTTGATCTGCGCCAGGTTGTATCCCATGGCATTGAGGAAACGGTCGTTGGCCGACAGCACGTGGCCCTCCAGGTCGAACTCGATCACTGCCGTGGAACGCACGAGCGCACCGATCAGGTTTTCATGCTCGCGCGAACCCTCGATCGTGCGGGTCAGGTCGTTGGAGTACATCGAGAAAAAACGGATCCGTCCCTCGGCATTGAGTACCGGTTGCAGGATCGAACGCAGCCAGGCTTCCTGGCCGTTGCCACGCAAAATACGTACGGCACCGGAAAAATGCTCGCCACGGGTCAGCGCCGTCTTGAAGCGAAGCTGGAACTCGTTGGATCTCAGATAGGCCGGGACCAGGTCCTCGACCGGACGGCCGATCAGGTCCTGGCTCCGGTACTGCATTTGATCGAGAAAGTTCTGATTGACCGTCTGGATGCGTCCGTCGACATCCAGGGTCATGGCCAGCATTTCTCGATCCAGGCTTTCCTTTACCTGCATGAGACTGGACAGTTCTTGGCGAAGAGCCAACAGCTCCTGCTTCAGGCGATTGTTGAACATATAGCATGCTCCAGGCAGGAGAGTTGACAGTTCCTTTCCCTTGCCATCGGCCCGGCAAATTTTTTCTGAAGAGTACCGTTGGTCGGCGGTGAATATTCCTGCCGGCTCGCGAACCACGGCCCCGCTTTCATGGTCAGTGGATTGTTCTACCGTTGTCGGAGCCTCACCGCTCCAGAGCCCCCTCAAGACCAATCATAAAAATCGAGGTAACGACCGTGACCACCGACATCGAAGACAGCCGTAGCGCCCGCTTCGCCTTGCACTGTTCCAGTTTCGCCGAGCGCTGGTTCCCCGACTCCTGGGTCTTCGCCGCGCTGGCGGTATTGGTGGTCGCCGTGGCAACGCAATTCATCGGTGCCACGCCCACGGCGGCGGCCATGGCCTTCGGCGATGGGTTCTGGAGCCTGATCCCGTTCACCATGCAGATGGCCTTCGTGGTCATCGGCGGCTATGTGGTCGCCAGCTCGCCGCCGGCCGTGAGGTTGATCGATCGCCTGGCGCGGATCCCGGGCAATGGACGCTCCGCCGTCGCCTGGGTGGCCTTGATCTCGATGGTCGCCTCGCTGCTCAACTGGGGGCTGTCGCTGGTATTCGGCGGCCTGCTGGTACGTGCCCTCGCCCGTCGTACCGAGTTGAAGATGGATTATCGCGCCGCCGGTGCCGCCGCCTATCTGGGACTGGGGGCGGTGTGGGCCCTGGGACTGTCGTCGTCGGCCGCGCAGTTGCAGGCCAACCCGGCGAGCCTGCCGCCGTCGATTCTGTCGATCACCGGGGTGATTCCATTCACCCAGACCATTTTTCTCTGGCAGTCCGGGGTGATGCTGCTGGCGCTGATCGTGATCTCGTTGATCGTCGCCTACGCCACCGCCCCAGGGCCGAACAGCGCCCGCGACGCCGCCAAGTGCGGCATCGATCCGAGCTTCAGCATGCCGGCGTTGCAACCTCGCACCCGGCCCGGCGAATGGCTGGAGCACAGCCCGCTGCTGACCATCGCCCTGGTGCTGCTGGCCGCTGGCTGGCTGTTCCATGAGTTTTCGACGAAGCCGGCGATCAGCGCCATCTCCGGGCTCAATACCTACAACTTCCTGTTCCTGATGCTGGGCGCGCTGTTGCACTGGCGGCCCCGCAGTTTTCTGGACGCCGTGGCCCGCGCGGTACCGACCACCACCGGCGTGCTGATCCAGTTTCCGCTGTACGGCTCGATTGCGGCGTTGCTGACCACGGTCAAGGGTACTGATGCCCAGACGCTGGCCCACCACATCTCGACCTTTTTCGTACAAGTCGCGTCCCATGACACCTACGCTTTGCTGATGGGCGTCTACTCGGCGGTGCTGGGATTCTTCATTCCCTCGGGCGGTGGCAAGTGGATCATCGAGGCGCCCTACGTCATGCAGGTGGCGAATGACCTGAACTACCACCTGGGCTGGGCGGTGCAGATCTACAACGCGGCCGAAGCCTTGCCGAACCTCATCAACCCCTTCTACATGCTGCCACTGCTGGGCGTGCTGGGGCTCAAGGCCAGGGACCTGATCGGGTTCTCGTTCGTGCAATTGCTGGTGCACACGCCCCTGGTGCTGGCGCTGTTGTGGGCGCTGGGAACGACGTTGTCCTATTTGCCGCCAGTGATGCCATAAAGCCATAAAAAAACGCTGATATTTCCCTTGGCCCACTGTTTCTTCAGCTCGGTCTGTTTCAGTATGGAGACACCCTATCGAGGGGTCTCCACGCTGAAAAGGATCTGAGCATGTCAAAACTCGCCGTATGTTCTCTTGCCGCCCTGGCCTTCAGTGCCGCCGCCCACGCGGCCGATATGGATGTACAGCTGGGCAGCACCGAACGCGTTACCCGCCTCTTCGCCTACCCCAACAACTGCAACGTCATCTGCTTCCGCAACTGGACCCTGGAGCAGACCGTCGAGCACTACCTGACCCAGAGCGTGCAGCGCGACGGCTATGGCACGGCCAAGGTCAGCGTCAAACGCGACAAGGACAAGGTTTACGCCCACATCAGCGGCGTGCCCAAGGGCTATGGCCAGCCGTTGACGGCGCTGCTCAATGCCGGAGACCTGGCCTACACCGGCGCGACGAAACTCAACAGCGAGAAGAAATGGGCCTACAACTGGTACCTGTTCCTACCTCTGGGCATGGCCCTGGAAAACCGCAAGAGCATCGAGCTGCTGCACTTCCCGCCGGATTACTCCCTGACCCAGGCCCAGGATTACCTCGAGTCGGCCACCACTGACCGCTGGGCCTCGCTGCTGACCGACAACGGCATCCCCGCCGCGCAGACGCCGGGCTACCAGACCATCATCGACATCGCCCCCATCGCGGCCCCGTCCAACGCCGGTCAGACCCTGGAAGGGCTCTACGGTTACTTCAACGCCTACCAGACCACCATGGTCAAGCAGTTGACACAGACCGCCGGCGGCGCCTCGCTGCCCATGGTGGCCTTCGGCGCTCCCGTGCGGAACTGGATCAAGACCCAGTACGGCCAAACCGTGAACGTGCTCGGCCTGGCAACCATCACGCCGGCTGGCGGCACCCCGGTCCCGGTGCTGGGCTCCAATCATCCGAGCTATATCTGGTATGCCGCCGACAAGGACAACTACGACGGGGATGAAGCCAAGGCCGATGCGGCGGGCCTGAAGGTCATGGGCCAGGACCTGAGCGCGGCCTGCTGGCAAGCCGGCATGGGCAGCAAGCCGGGCACCGACCCGACCACGCAGTTGAACCAGTGCACGCAGACCTGGCAAGTCACGCAAAAGGAGAAGACCTGCGAGCTGTTCTACACCACGATTCGCAAGCTGACTCCGGAAGAAGCGGCTAAAACCTGCGATACGCCGGCGATCAAGACGCAACTTCCGCAACTCAAGGCACCGATGCCGTTGCCTGCCGAACCGGTATAAGCCAAAGCCCTTTGCCTCTGTCAGCGCGCGCTGACAGCGGCAAGCGCTCGGCGCGCCTGTCAGAGTTGACAGTAGCCATCAGGCAGGACTTGGGGGAAGCTGTGGAGTACGACGAGTGTTGGCAGGATCGTCGGCGCTGAAAGCTTACCTTGCAGACAAGGACAGTCATGACCACTTCCAGTCCATATCAAGCCCGTTCGCGGATCGGGGATTGCATCTATCCCCAAAAGGCACTCAGTACGCGACTGCAGTATCCCTCGGCCCGGGATTTTCAAGTCCTGCGGACAGCGGACGGACGCGGTTTCGCCGTCATCACTCAGCGAAACTTCGCCCCCATGGAACGCATCTGCCGGGTTTCGGGGCTACTGGTGGGCCGACGAGGCCCGCATACACTGCAGATATTGCCGGACGTGCACATGTACGACCCGCACTTCGCCGGCCTGTTGGAGCATTCCTGCAATCCGAACGTCTTTCTCGACATGAGCGAATTGTGGCTGTGGGCCCTGACCCGCATCGTCAGGGGCGACGGCCTGACCACCGACCGCGCCAGCACCGAACAGAAGCTGTATCGCCAGTTTGCCTGTCGGTGCGGTTCGTCCAACTGTCACGGTTGGATCACAGGTTATGACGAACCGCCCAACGAGCAGGGGATGGAGTTCCTACAGCACTGGCGCCATCGGTGTCATCGCGATTGACCCGCCGAGGTCACGGCGCGCCGACGGGACGCAACCGATACTGCGGCGGCAACTGCTCGAAACCACTGATGGTGGTGTCCAGGCTTTTCCAGCGCCCATCCTTGATGCCGTAGATGCAACCGTGGATCGACAGCTTCTGCCCGCGATGCCAGGCGTTCTGGACAATGCTGGTATGGCCGACGTTGGCCACCTGCTGGATCACGTTGAGCTCGCACAGGCGATCCACGCGCTCCTCTTCGGTTGGCAATTGGGCCAGCGTCTCACGGTGCTCGTAGTACAGGTCGCGGATCGAGCGCAGCCAACCGTCGATCAGGCCCAACTGGCGGTCCTGCATCGAGGCCCGCACGCCACCACAGCCGTAGTGGCCGGTCACCAGGATGTGCTTGACCTTCAGCACGTCCACCGCGTACTGGATCACCGACAGGCAATTGAGGTCGGTGTGCAACACCACGTTGGCCACGTTGCGGTGGACGAACAGGTCGCCCGGCAACATGCCGACGATTTCGTTGGCGGGCACCCGCGCGTCGGAACAGCCGATCCACAGGTACTCCGGGGTCTGCTGACGAGCCAGCTTGGCGAAGAAGTCAGGATCCTCCTGCTTGATCGCATCGGCCCAGCGCGCGTTGTTATCAATCAGATCTTGTAATTCGTTCATGCTTCTTGCCCTCGAGAATAGTGCGCAACTTTGACAGCCGACAGGCTGTAGAGGTCACTTCGGTGACGCCGTTGGAATTCTCGGCACCGCGGCGGGTCCACCCAGTAACACAGTATGAGGAATTGCCATGAATGATTCACGACGTCCCTTCGACGCAGCGCAGCCGGAACCGATCGACGACAACGAAGACCGCATGGGCTCGATGCACGAGCTGGCATTCGACGACGAACAGCCCAGCGCGAAGATCGGCGACGAGCTGCCGGAAAACGAGCGCGAACACCTGATGCCCCGTGAGCGGGTGCGCGAAGCGGGCCTGACCGGCGCCTCGACGGATGATCACCAGCCGACCGACGACGACCTGAGCCCCGAGACCCTGATTCGCGAAGACGGCGCCCGGGATGCCCTCGAAGCGGGCGACGATGGCCAGGCGGATTGGGACCTGAGCGTGGTGGATGAGGATGACATCGGTGGCGGCGATGGCCTGGACGAGGCCGAAATGTCCGACATCGATCCGCTGGATGGTAAGCGCTAGACCTCTCATGTGGGAGCGGGCTTGCTCGCGAATGCGGTGTGTCAGTTAACGAGTCTTTCGGCTGACACACCGCATTCGCGAGCAAGCCCGCTCCCACAAGGGCATGCGTCATGCCCGTTGGACCATCAATCCACCAGCGTGCACGCCATGACCACTGCGTCTTCACGCCCGCCCACCGCCGGGTAGTAATCGCGGCGCCGGCCGATTTCGTTGAAACCGTAGCGCTCATACAGCCGAAACGCCGTGCGGTTGCTGTCGCGCACTTCCAGGAAGCACTCCCGGGCCTCGGCCTTGTAGGCGATGGACATGAGGTGTTCCAGCAGGCGCAAGCCCAGGCCGCGGCCCTGGTTTTCCGGCTTGACGGTGATGTTGAGCAGGTGCGCCTCATCCAGGATGATCTGGACCACGCCATGACCCACCTGCTGCTGGCCTTCGAACATCAGCCAGATCTGGTACTTGCCCAGCCCGTCGAGAAAGATGCCCCGGGTCCAAGGGTGGCTGTAGGCGGCGTATTCGACTTTCAGCACAGCGTCGAGGTCCGCCTCGGTCATCGGGCGGAACGATACAGCGTCACTCATTCGATTCTTTCCAACGCGCCATCAGCCGGCGCATGGCTTGCCAGACGTCAGCCTTGCGCTGTGGCGTTTCCATTAACAGTTCCAGCCCGGGCAACGCCCAGGCCGAGCCCAGGCCTTCGACCTGCAGTTCGCGATTGAATGCCTGCGCGTCTGCCTCGCCGGCGAACTTCACCGCCGGCAGGCCGATCAGCCACAGGCACACGCAGGGCTCGTCCTCGAGCCGGGCCGAGACAAATCCCTGGACGAAATCCCGCGCCGCCTCCGGCCCCTGGTCCAGTGCCCCACGGGACAACAGCGGCCAGCGCACCGGCTCGCCGATGATCTGCGGGCTGTCCGGCAGGCCGGCGGCGCGCAGCATGTCCTTGAGCAGCAGGTAGGCCGGGTCTCGGCTCTGGAACGGCTCGCCGGTGGGCAACTCCACCAGCAGCAGGCAACGTCCCGCGCGCAGCAGTTGCAAGGCGAACCGCGGTGGCGCGACCGGAGGGGCCTTGTCCGGGGCCGCGGCCTCTTCGGCCTCTTCCATCGGCTTGGCGTTGGTACGAGTCGAGGCCAGGCTCGGACGCGGCACTTCGATTTTCGGCCGCTCGGGTTTAGGCCGCTCGGGCATCGGCACCGACGGTTCGGCGGGCGCCCGGGCCACCGGCATCGCCGGCACCGGCGCAACGTCCAGCGGCTCGGGCGTGTCCAGCAGCTCGGGCCGCGACGGGGCGGCGAAGGGCAATTCGGTACGCGGCAGCCAACTGACCACCTGCATGGCGGTCAGATAGGCGCGGCGACGAGACTCGATAAGCAAGGGTCGGCCACTTGTGGATAACGGAAAGTGGGAGGGATTCTACCGCCCTTCGACGCGGATCGCTTCCCTGTTGAGCCAATAGTTGGGCGATCCGCACGACAGTCCGTCTCAGGGGTGAATCGCAACCGGCCCGATGCAGTACAATCGCCGCTTTTAATTGCCAACCCGACGGCCATTGCGATGATCGAACCCAAGCGCGTCTTGCGCGCCCTCGCTGAACACTGGGCATTGCTGGAACCTTTGTGCGAGCACTTCGACCAGGGCACCCTGAGCCTCAACGAACTGCGTTCACAACTGGCCGCCCAACAACTGGACAGCACGCCCCAGGACATCACCAACCTGCTGGACGTGTGGATCCGCCTGGACATCCTGGTGCCGGTGGCAAAAAGCCCGAACCGCTTCGAACTGAACGCCCAGATCCACGATTTCCTCGCCTACCTGCGTCGCGAACACCGCCTGGGCCTGTGCCTGGAGATCGAAGCCTACCTGCGCCACCTCGAACGCCTGGCCGGCTATATCCAGGACGCCTTCGACGTGCGCGACGGTAATGACCTCGCCCGCCAACTGCGGCTTCTGGACATGCGCGTGCGCGACGTCCTGAAGAAACTCGCCAATGACGAACAGGCCCTGGTGGCCGTGGCCGAACGCGCCAAGACCAGCGACCGGCAGATCCCGCTGCGCCAGCGTTATGCCGAAGTCCTGGCAACCTGGGACGAATACGTCGAGCCGATGATCCAGCTGGTAAACGCCGACGGTGCCTTCGAGCAGGGCGTGCGCAAGGTCGAGAACGTGCTGTTGCGCATGCTCACCGAACAACAGCGCCTCGGCCACCTGGTGGACGACGACATGCTCCTGCGCACCCACGCCCGTATCCTCGAGATGCAGACCAGCGCCCAGTTGACCCTGCGTCATGCCCGTGAACTGTTGCTGCCGCTGCGCGAAGAAGCCCGCCGTCACAACGCCGTGACCCGTGGCGCCGCGCTGGCCCTGGCCGCCATTCGCCGCAAAGGCCTCGATGCCGTGCCCCAGGCGGCCATGCCGCTGTTCACCCGGCCGCAAAGTACCTTCCTCGGCAGTGCCAGCCAGGTGGAAGCCTATGTCTACGCCCTGGCCCGCTTCGAGCCGAAACCGGCGCGCTTCCCCAAGTCCCACAAGACCCACAAGGGTGGCGACGCCCCACGCGCGCCGCGCACCGCACGCGAGATGGTCGAGCGCTGCGAAGAGGCGCTGCCGATGCCGGACCTGATGACCTGGCTGCTGGAGCAGGAACCGGACAGCGCCACCGACGAATTGCTGTACTGGTTCTCGCGCCTGTCGCGGGAAAAACGTTTCAAGCGCGAGCGTCTGGAACGCCGCGAATACTACACTCACGAGCATCAGGTCAGCCTGCGCTCCTTCGCCCTGCTCTCGGCCCGCGACAACGCTGCCGAGGATTCTGCGAGCATCCCCCATGCATCTTGATCTATCCGAACTGTCCCAGCTGGCGCCGATCTTCCGCGAGCTGTTCAAGGGCTACCACGTCAGCCGGCGCGACCCTGAGTTGTACGCCCAACTGTCCAACTTCCAGGACCAGTACCGCACCTTGTTCAAGGCCTTGGGCTTCGAACTGGTGTGCGACACCCGCGGCTTTTATTACTTCGTGCCGGACCTGGCTGCCGCGGCGGTGAACAAGACCGCCCAGCGCCTGGCCCTGTTCACGTTCATCCTGGTCGAACACCTGGCCGACCAGGGCCGCGACCCGATCGCCGTGCTCGATGGCGGCAGCCTGGGCCGCGATGAGCTGCCTTCGTTGCTGGAAAAGTACCGCGACCTGTTCATCCAGGCCGAAGTCCAGACCCAGGAAGAACTGGAAGAGAAAATCATGCGCCGCATGACCCAGCTGGGTTTTGCCAGCGAAGACAACGGCGTGTACCGCTTCTTGCCGCCGATGCACCGCTTCCTCGACGTCTGCCTGTCGGTCCAGCAGGACCGTGACCTGGCCGCCAGCGTGCACAGCGTGCTGCCGTTGCCGGCGCCGGTGCTGATCGACGAAGACAGCGACGAGAAACTGCTGCAGACCGACGACCCGCTCGACCTGGCCCCTTTTGAAGACGAGAGCGAAGAAGATGCACTGGCCCGCGCCATTGCCGAAGAACAGGAGACCGACGCATGAGCCAGGAACGCTACGGCATCCGCCGCTTCGCCCTTTTGAACACCGCCGGCTACAGCCTCGGCCTGTTTCCGCTGGAAGAACCGCTGTCGGTGTATGGCGCGAACAACCTCGGTAAATCCGCCTCGATCAACGCCTTGCAGTTCCCGATTCTGGCGCGCATGTCGGACATGAGCTTCGGCAAGTACAGCCTGGAACAATCCCGGCGTTTCTACTTTGCCTCGGACACCAGCTACATCCTCGTGGAAGTCGCCCTGCCCCATGGCCCGCACGTCATCGGCGTGGTCGGTCGCGGCCCTGGCGGCGGTTTCGGCCACCAGTTCTTTGCCTACGCCGGCAAGCTGGACCTGGCTCACTACCAGAAAGATGACACCTGCCTGCGCCAGAAGGAATTGTTCACCAACCTTGAGCGCGAAGGCCTGAAAGCCTATGAACTCAAGCCGGATGAGCTGCGGCGCCTGCTGGTGGGTGGCCACACCTCGATTCCTCTGGACCTGACGCTGATCCCGCTGCGCTCCACCAGCGAGCAGAGCCTCAAGACCTTCCGCGCACTGTTCATCAACCTGCTGCACATGCGCGAAATCACCGCGGCCAAGCTCAAGCAACTGTTCCTCGACGCGTTCGAACACAGCCTGCGCTCCGGCAGCGTGGACTACATTGCCGCGTGCGAAGAAGCGTTCCGTGACGTACGACGCATGGAACAGGACTACAACTCCCTGGTGGCCGCCGGCCCATTGGTGGAAGCCCTGGCCAATGGCGTGAAGCAACGCGACATCCTGCGCGGCAAACTGCATCGCCTGTCGCCGCTGCTCGACTCGCTGCTCGGCACCTGGTCGGACTACGCCAGTGCGCGCAAGGAAGAGTTGACCCTCCAGGCCGAACACTACCGTAACGAGCAGGACGCGCTGCAAAACGACCAGCGCGGCGGCACCCAGGAACTGATGCGCCTGGAGCGGGAAATCACCGGCATCCAGCGCTGGCTCGGCGAACTCTCGGTGCTCAAGCATCGGTTTGCCCTGGTCGATGACGTCAAGGTCCTGGAGCAGCAGTTGCTCGCCGCCAAGGACGCCCACGACGAGCTGGCCGGCGCCCTGGCCCAGTCCCGGCAGTTCAGCGCCGAGGACCTGGACGAGCGTCTGCGGGACCTGGAAAAGCGCCTGAAGTCAGTCAAGCAGCAACTCGATCACGCCGACAACAACAGCTATGCGCGCCTGCGCGAGGAATTCTCCCAGCAGGACGTCGAACGCCTGATGCGCCTGTTCAACAGCGCCCTGTTCAGCTTGCCACTGGGCGAGCACGGCATCGCGTTGGACGAGGACGGTCAATGGGTCAAGTCCCTGGAGCTGATCCTCGACGGCTTCAAGGGTGAACGCTTCGAAGTGCCGGGCCTGGCCATCGACCTGTCCCACATCGAGCCTCCCGCCCTGCAGGCACTGGCCGACCGTGCCGCGTTGCGCGACCAGAAGGAACGCCTGGAAAAAGAACTCAAGCAGCTCAAGACCCAGCAGGCCGTCGCGGCCGACCGTGCGGCGAGCAAGACCCAGACCGAAGCGCTGTACCAGCAGGTCCTGGACGCGCAGAAAGCCCTGGAAGACTTCCGTCGCACCCAGACACTGAGCGCCGAGGAAGGCGAAAAGCTGGAACAACTGGCGCAGATGGAAGCCGCCCAGGACGAGCTCAAGCGTTCCAGCGATGCCTTCACCGAACGTGTCCAGCAACTCTCCGCCAAGCTGCAATTGGTGGGCCGCCAGATCGCCGACATGGAAGCCAAGCAGCGCACTCTCGACGACGCCCTGCGTCGCCGCCAGTTATTGCCGGCGGACCTGCCGTTCGGCACGCCGTTCATGGACCCGGTCGACGACTCCATGGACAACCTGTTGCCGCTGCTCAATGACTACCAGGACAGCTGGCAAGGCCTGCTGCGGGTCGATGGCCAGATCGAAGCGCTGTACGCCCAGGTACGCCTCAAGGGTGTCGCCAAGTTCGACAGCGAAGACGACATGGAGCGGCGCCTGCAACTGCTGATCAACGCCTATGCCCACCGTACCGACGAAGCCCTGACCCTGGGCAAGGCACGGCGCGCGGCGGTGACCGACATCGCCCGGACCCTGCGCAACATTCGCAGCGACTACGACAGCCTCGAACACCAACTGGCCCTGTTCAACCGCGAGATCAACAAGCGCCAGGTGTCCAACCTGCAGAGCTTCCGTATCGTCCTGGCGCCGAACAAGGAAGCCCTCAAGCATATCGACCAGATCATCCACAGCGCCGGCCAGTACGAGGAAGGCGAAACCCTGTCGGTGTTCGACCTCAGCCAGAGCGCGGAACAGGACAACAAGAACGAAGAGGCCAAGGAATACCTGGCGCGCCTGGTGGCGGCGAACCACAACCAACTCGGCCTCAAGGACCTGTTCGAACTGGCCTTCGAGATCACCAAGGTCAATGGCCAGCCCGTCATCCACACCGACATCGACGGTGCGGCGTCCAACGGCACCACCATGACCATCAAGGCGCTGACCAACATGTACCTGTTGCTGCACCTGATGGACCGTGAACAGGCCGGTCGCGTGCGCTTGCCGTACTACCTGGACGAAGCAGCAGACATCGACGAAAAAAACCAGGCCGCACTGCTGGAGACCAGCCTGCAGCTGGGCTTCGTGCCGATCCTGGCGAGCGTGAAGCCGCAGGTCTGCGCCAGTGTCGCCATCGATCTGGAAGGTGGCAGCGGCCCGAGCGGGATCTACATCGACGAGGCGGACTGGAAGTACATCCGTCGCCGCGATGCGGTCAAAGCCACGGTGAACGCACAGGCCGACGAGCCGGAGCTGGACCCGGTGTGAGGTGAGTCGCCGGGCATGAAAAAGGCCGTGATCCATGGATCGCGGCCTTTTTTATTGCTCGGTGTTTTTGTTCAGGCCCCCTGGCGAGCAGGTGATCCCTTGTGGGAGCGAGCCTGCTCGCGAACCCCTACTTATCGATCTTGATCTTGGGTGCCCAGGTCAGCCATTCATCTTCGAATTTATCGAACAGTGCGAAGGTCTGCTCCGGTCGTGCCGGGCTGCCCATCCGCTCGCCATCCGGCGTGGCGAAGGCGATACCGCCCTGGAGCAGGGTCTCCAGCGATTCGGTGCGCACCGTTGCGCCTTTGAACAAACCGAAGTCCAGGCCAAAGCCACTGCTGTTCCAGAATCGCGTGCCGCTGCGCACCAATGGCGCGTACTTGGGTTCGATCAGGATATGGATCAATACCCGATCCGCGGTCTGGCCCAATTCATATCCCGTGACCTTGCCCACCGTGATTTCGCGGTAGGTCACCGGCACGCCGATCTTCAACGAGCCACGGCGAGCCGCACTCAATACCAGGCTCAGGCCGGCTTCTGGCACGGCCGTTTCCGGTGGATTGGCAAGGGCCACGAAGTTCTTCTGTGGCCCCAGGTTCTTCGCCGAAGGTTGCACCTCGATGTACTGGCCGCTTACCAAGGTCTCCAGGTTGGAGGTCTTCATCAAGCCCAACTCGGGCTTGACCACCCAGAACTGCGAACCGACCCGGGCGATGCGCTCCGGCACTTCGGTGATCCGCGCGCTGAGCAGCACCGATTGCATATCGGCGCTCAGATCCACCGTTTCGATCTTGCCCACATCCAACCCTTTGAAACGGATCGGCGTGCCGCTGCGCAAGCCATCGGCGCGATCGACCTTGATCGTCACCAGAGTGCCTCGCTGTTGTGCCGCTTCACGGTCTTCGAACAGGCGGAAGCGTGGGATCCGCCGTTTCAGCGGCACATTCGGCTCCGGAGTCTCAAAGGAAATCCCGCCGGCCATCAGGCTTTGCAGGGACTCGCTCTTGACCTGGATACCGCCCGTCAAGCCGCCCGTGAGGGTGATGCCACTGGCGTTCCAGAAACGTGTCGAGCCGTTGACCAGTCCTTCGTATTCCTTCTCGATGTGCACACCGATGATCAACTGCTTTTTCTTGCGTGAGAACTGGTAGCTCTGCACCGAACCGACCTTGACCTGTTTGTAGAGGATCGGGCTGCCGACCTCCAGCGATCCTAGGTTCTCGGTGAGCAGGACCAGGTGCAGCCCGGGTGAACGCAGGTCCAGCGGCGGCGCCTTGGCTCGCGCCTCGAACTCACGCTGCGGGGCGCCCCCCTTGTCCCCAGGGCGCACGGCAATGTAGTTACCCTTGACCAACGCTTCCAGGCCGGTGATCCCCGCCAGGGAGATCGATGGCTTGACCACCCAGAACTGGGTGCCGGTGACCAGGTAATCTTCAGCCAGCGGATCCATGGTCAACTCGGCCGTGGCGCTGGACAGGTCCGGATCGACCTTGAGGTTCTTCAGGCTGCCGACCTGGATGCCTTTGTACATTACCGGCGTACGGCCGGCCTGCAAGCCTTCGAAGTCGCTGAGCTTGACCTTCACGCGGATGCCCGCGGCAGCGGCGTCAAAGTCTTCGTAGAGCCTGAACGGCAGGCTCGGGTCTGTCGGCGGACTGTCCTTGCGGCCTTCGGGCGTGGCGAATGCAATACCACCGGCCACGATGCTCGCCAGGGACTCACTACGCACCTTTACGCCCGACAGGTTGGCGTCGATGCTGATGCCGCTGGCGTTCCAGAAACGCGTGTGCTTGCGCACCAGGCTGGCATAGGTCGGCTCGATGAACACCTTGATCTCGACGGTGCTCTGATCCTCGGACAGCAGGTAGCTTTTCACCTGGCCGACCTGGATCTGTTTGTAGAACACCGGACTGCCGCGGTTCAGCGAACCCAGTCGGTCGGCCTTGATGGTCAAGTGCAACCCCGGCTTGGAATCCGACAGCGGCGGTTCCTCCGCCAAGGCCTTGAACTTGCGGGTCGACTCCCCTTCACCCGGGCTGATCGCCACGTAGTTGCCCGACACCAGGGTTTCCAGGCCGGTGATACCGGCCAGGCTGACGCTCGGCTTGACCAGCCAGAAACGCGTTCCGGTCTTCAGGTATTGCTCGACGTCCTTGTTCATCTCAACGGTGGCGATCACGCCTTTGGAGCTGCCTTCATCGTCCAGCGTCAGGGTCTTCACCTTGCCCACCGACATGCCCTTGTAGACGATTTCGGTCTTGTTGGCCTGGATGCCTTCGCCGCTTTCGAAGCGTACGTTGATCTCGATCCCGGTGTCGTTGTAGGCCCGCCAGCCGAGCCAGCCGCCGATGATCAGGGCAATCAACGGCAGGATCCAGATGGCCGACCAGTTCGAAGCCGGTCGGGTTTTTGCGGTAGGCAAATCAGTCATGGTCGTTATCCGACTCCGTGTTATCCCAGATCAGTCGGGGATCGAAGGTTACTGCGGCAATCATTGTCAAAATCACTACGCTGGCAAAAGCGATGGCCCCCAGCCCGGCTTCGACACTGGCAAGGCGACCGAAATTCACCACCGCCACCAGGATGGCGATCACAAAGATATCCAGCATCGACCAGCGGCCGATGAACTCGATGAAACGGTACATGAGGATGCGCTGGCGCGCCGACATCGGCTGGTGCCGTTGTACGGAAAACAGCAACAGGGCAATCCCCACCAACTTGAACGTGGGCACAACGATACTGGCGATGAACACCACTGCGGCGATGGGGATCATGCCGTGCTGCACCAGCTCGATAACGCCGGCCATGATCGTGCTCGGGGCACCCTGGCCCAGCGAGTTGATGGTCATGATCGGCAGCAGGTTGGCCGGAATATAAAGAATCGCGGCAGTGATCAACAACGCCCAGGTCCGCATCATGCTGTCCGGACGACGGGGATGAACCCGTGCGCCGCAACGGGTGCAGGTTTGCTTGTCGGTCTCGGGGTCCTGTCGATTCAACTCATGGCATTCCGTACAGATCAGAATGCCTGCATCAATCGCCCGCATGGTCATCCTCTCCTGATAACGCTTGCCAGATCTGATGCGGTGACATCGCCACTTCCAACCAGACCTGGACCAGCAACAAACTGATAAAGCACACCAGGCCGAGCCCTACGGTGATGGCCGCCATGTCCGCCAGCTTGACGATGGCCACCAGCACGCCCATGAGATAGACCTCGAGCATCCCCCAGTCGCGCAGATGGTGATAAATGCGATACAGCAACAGCCCATAGCTACGCCCGATATTCAGGCGAATGGTCAACAACACAAGCAATTGACAAAGCAATTTGAGGAGCGGAATGCCCATGCTGCACAGGAACACCACCACCGATATGCCCTGCATGCCCGTATCGAACAGGCCGACTACACCGCTCCAGACGGTGTCCTGGGAGGACTGCCCGAGCAGGTTGAGCTGCATGATGGGTAGGAAGTTGGCCGGCACGTACAACAGCAGCGCGGCGATAACCAGGGCAAGACTGCGTTCGACGACATTGTGCCGGTGTGCGTAAAGCTCATATCCGCAACGGGGACACTCGGCTTTTTCGCCATGGGCCAGCCGAGGCTTGCGCATCAACAGGTCGCATTCATGGCATGCCACCAGATCGTTCAGGGGTAGATCTGACAATCTCTTGGTGTCTGACGGATCGGGCATAAAGCGCTCTGGCTCAGCTAAGGAAGGGCTATTCTAGTGCCCTCGCTGGTAAATAACCGTGCAAATTTATCACGAGCTTCCACTGGTGTTTTATGGCGGACAAAACAAAACCCCAACTGCTTTCGCAATTGGGGTTTCGGAATTTAATCTTGACGATGACCTACTCTCACATGGGGAAACCCCACACTACCATCGGCGATGCATCGTTTCACTGCTGAGTTCGGGATGGGATCAGGTGGTTCCA